>Ga0164243_10000094_pt1 | contig 229080 bp, 185 predicted proteins | sample OricompcompostOP_FD_108781 | JGI IMG/M metagenome (GOLD analysis project Ga0164243, IMG submission 108781) | Organic Plus compost microbial communities from Emeryville, California, USA - Original compost - Organic plus compost (OP) | ecosystem: Engineered > Solid waste > Mixed feedstock >... | reverse complement strand
TAAACAAGAAACAAGCCAGCGGGATAATTGATTTATTGATGAGGACTTTCCTGGTCGGCTGGCGCGGCTTGTACGTTGCGATGTACCGCAAACGAGGTTTCACCCAATCATCTGCATTTAATTTCTGTCTTAAAACTGCGGTTTTTTTAGTTATATAATCGGTTGGGCCGCACTTCCTCCAGGGTGCGGCCTTTTTTGCCGTGAAAGCAGCGATAATCTAAACGAACGACAGGGTTCGTCACTACGCCCACGACTTCCATTTCGTGAAGCAACGCATCCGCAATGGTAGGTCGTTTGCATCCGAAACGACCACATCCAGAAAAAACGGCCGCACCCTACTACAGTTGCGGCCGTTGCCGTTGAATGGATAATCGGTGTCTAACCCTAACTACAATGGACACCGTAAAACCAGCCAAACATTTCTAACATGAAAAAACGGGTTTTTCTGTTTAAGGACAGAAAAGGTGTCTATCTCGGGTGAACCGATATTTAATGCGGTAATTTATCTCTTACCAGGCCATAAATCCAAGTGCCTAGCAAGGCGCTTCCCAACACCACCAACATAGGCAGATACCCGGCGCCGATGACGACAAATATAGGGCCGGGGCATGCGCCTGCCAGCGCCCATCCGAGTCCGAAGACCACTCCGCCAACGACGTACTTGGTCAACGATTTATCTTTATCGGGAATATGGATTGCTTTGTGGTCGATGTCTTTCAGTTGTCTGCGCTTGATAATTTGTACCAACAGGATTCCCGTGACCAATGCCGATCCCATCAGGCCATACATGTGAAAGGATTGGAAATTGAACATCTCATATATCCGGAACCAGGATGCTGCTTCGGATTTGAACATCAAGATCCCGAAGAAAATACCGACTAATAAAAACAGCAGCTGTCTCATCGATGTATTAAAATAAAAATGGAAAAATAAGGTGCACCATAACGATGCCTCCGATAAAGAACCCGATAGTCGCGATTAGGGATGGGAGCTGCAAATTGCTGATGCCGGAAATGGAATGTCCGGATGTGCAACCACCCGCGTACCGGGAGCCAAATCCCACGAGTATTCCACCTACGATTAGCATCGCCAAAGTTTTAGGGTCGTCGAGTGCATCCATCCCGTATAACTCAGTCGGTACATAGTCGTCAGCAGCGCTATGTATACCCATCGACTCGAGTTGGGCAACCGTCGCGGGATTTAGTTGCGGTGACTGGTCAGCACCTAAATAATGCGAGCCGACAAAACCTCCGATAACGGCGCCTAAAGCAACCATTAAGTTCCACGACTGCCCCCGCCAATCGAATTTAAAGAAGGACGCGGTCTTACCCGCTCCACAGAGGGTGCACATCGTCCGTAAGTTTGACGATATTCCGAAATTTTTGCCCAAATAAAGCAATATGAACATCGTGACCGCGATAAGCGGACCACTGACGTACCAGGGCCATGGTGATACGATCAATTCCATAACGGGTGTTTCTTTCTTGACGTTAAAACGGATACTACCTAATACCGTACAAGGATACAACATCTGGGGCAAGGAAATCGCAGCTTCGTTAGATAAATTTCACAAAAACTAATGAATACGCGACCAGCCTCCTGCCTATAGATGCAGCGGCTATCCCAGTAAAAGCGGGTATCTAAGACCCAATAATTCGCAAAAAATAATCGGACTCCTCTATGTGTTTTAACGACGTTTTTAAAAAAGTGAAAATCAGTAATATATGAGACTAATTTTAAGTGTGTAATAATGACACTAAGTAGACAAATTTCAAGACTTTAAGGCGTACCTTTGTAGCAGTAATAAACAGGATCGTTAACAATCATTTTTCAGCCATGATAGATAAAACATTACTGCAAGACGAACAGAAAAAACAATCTACTGTAGCAAACACCGCGTTGACGGCTAAACGCAGAAGCACTTTTGCTCCGGCCCGCTTTTCAGTCAGCAGATTGAGAAAGCACCGCGGAATACAAAAAGACCGGAATCCAGTGGTCATTTAATAACGCATATTTCATCTTGATTGACGGCTGATACGGGTTACACCTGTATCGGCTTTTTTATTTTCTATCCGTTTTATCCAAGCCTCCTTTTGTCCATAGCCACGGCCAACGGCATGGAAATTAACTATACGCTCAACCTTCGCTGGAATGTCTGAGACGGCGAAACCCGTGTGCCGCGGGTGCGTCACCAGATGTGTACAAAATTGTTTATTATTGTAACGAATGTTGGCTCCAAAATTATCGATCAGGAATGGCAAGCATCTTTTGCTGTTATGCTTGTTCTTGTTTGCATTAAGCCCCTGCGTCATTAAGGAAGCGGTTTTTGCATGGACAAATACGGAGTTTGCTCAGCCCCTCAACAAATCCAAGGGTACCACACAAGGGACGTCCTGCCAATATTCCCCTGGGGAATACCGACACCGGATGATCGTTGGCCAATGGAAACGAACGAGAATCCCCGGGATTACGAGAACTTTTATCGACCGGCTGGCGGATCACCGCCTTTTTGTAACTTGGAATATCTATTCCAATGCCCGTCTGGGTATTGGCCCGCCTAAGTATATTTTGTTTAAACGCCTGAAGCTGGACATCGCCTGATCTTCAATTGAATTTTACATCCATTTCTGCGTTTAACTAAGTATATATTCATGAAACATCTTATTGACGGTGCGGCACCTGGTGTGGCCGGACTTTTTACCTTGTCCCTCCGCTGGGTTGTTGGTTGGACCTATTTTTCAGCTTTTTGGAGGCGACTCGTGCTGGATAACAAGCTTATTCCCGAAGAAGCGGGATATATCGGCGAAAAATTTAACCACTTCCTACCGAACGCCCTGGGCATAAAACCCATTATAGAATTCCTGGTCACTCATCCGGAGGCGTTACACTGGTCGATGGTTGCCTTTACCATCGTTGAAGCAATCGTGGGGTTGTTCTTGATTTTTGGACTGTTGACGCGCCTTATGAGCATCGGCGTGTTTGGCTTGGCAATGGGAATTCTATTGGGCTCCGGATGGCTTGGAACAACGTGCCTGGATGAATGGCAGATTGGTGTACTCGGAGTATCGAGCGGATGGGTACTTTTTCTAAGCGGAAGTGGCGCCTACTCCATAGACCAATATTTGATGAAAAAACGGCTGCCCGTCACCGACAAAAAATGGTTTTCATTCCTGGGTTCGGGCTCCCTTCTCATACGGAATCTGCAGCCGAAGGTCTTGGCCGTATCGGCAATGATTATGGGACTTACCTTGTTTACAAATCAGTATTTTCACGGCGGTGTATTCGGCCCCCTGCATAACAAATCCGTAAGACCGAAGGTCGAAATATCCGCTATCCGACAGCGCGGCGATCAACTGAGCTTTCAGGTTTTTCGTGTGGAGGGCGCCGATGTTTACGGAGCGTTTTTGATCGCAATCGAGCTGTTGGATGAAAACAGCAACAGCGTAAAGCGAATTGACCAACGGCAACTGGCCCAATTTCCTGTCGACAGAATTCGAAATCATTATGTGGCAAAAGTGAAACCGGGGAAACACAGTCTGGTTTTGCCACTAGGAGCGAAAGCCGAAATCACCATCGACTTGGGAGGGGTCCGGATAAGCGAAAACTATTCGCTGAGGCTAATAGACATCAGCGGCGCGGAATGGACAGCCAAACTTAATCCGATTTGAAGGGATAACGCGATCAAAGGGTTGCTTGTTTATTTTGTTCAACTCCTGCGACGAATGGTTTAGCGTCCCGATAAATAATATATTTGCCGCCGAATTGGTTAACTTACTCCACTCAAGGAGTACATAGCCCCTGGTAGGTGGATCCAGGGGCTAACTTTTTTCTGCCTGTGCTGAAATAATTTGTCGAGCGACGGCACCAAAAAAGCGACATTGCAGTTAATGGACTAAAGCGGGTATCGGCAGCGGATGGTCTTATTCGCGGAAATTGGAAAAAAAAGTATATTGCCGGTATGAAACAATTTATTTTATGTATCGTATCCATCTTGATGGGACACCAGGCGCTCCAGGCGCAAAAACCATTAAGGCTGGCCATAGCCGGGCTAAGCCACGGACACGTCGACTGGATTTTCAACCGCGAGGATAAAGGCGACGTGCAGCTTGTAGGGATATACGAAACGAATCCGAAATTGATTGAGCGCTATGCTACGCGATACGGTGTCGACCCGCCCCTGTTTTTTAACGATTTGGACCAAATGCTGGACCAAGTGAAGCCGCAAGCAGTATCTGCCTTTGGCGCGGTCAACGAACACGTAGCGGTGGTGCGCGCCTGTGCACCGCGCCACATTCATGTGATGGTGGAAAAACCACTGGCTACCACGCTGGCAGACGCGAAGGAAATTGAGCAGCTGGCCAACACGCATCGGATACACGTGCTGACCAACTTCGAAACCTCGTGGTACGAGAGCAACCAACAAGCCAAAACATTGCTGGCGACCGGTAAACTGGGCGAAATCCGAAAGGTCATGGTAAACGACGGACACGAGGGACCAAAAGAAATCGGCGTGAGCGACGAATTTCTCGATATCTTGACGGATCCGAAGAAAAACGGCGCTGGCGCATTAATTGATTTTGGTTGCTACGGCGCCAACCTGATGACCTGGTTGATGGATGGCAAGCGCCCCCTGTCCGTTACGGCGATTACCCACCAAAACAAACCGGCGATTTACTCCCAGGTGGATGATGAAGCTACCATCGTTCTCCAGTATCCATCGGCGCAATGCGTGATCCAAGCATCGTGGAATTGGCCGTATTCCAGAAAGGATATGGAAGTATACGGTACAGCCGGATACGCGATGGCCACTGATGCCTATACGATTCGCCTCCGCACGAATGACGACAACCGCGAAAAAACGGTAAAACTTGATGACAGGCCAGCCCCTCATGACGACCCATTTTCGGTTTTGGCCGCTGTGGTGCGGGGCGACCTGGAGCTGGAAGAACACGACCTTTATGGCTTGGCCACAAACATCACCGCCGTGGAAATTTTGGAAGCGGCCATGCAGTCGGCAACCCAGCACCGTACGGTCGATTTAGTACAATAGGATATCAGCTAGTAACGCTATGCTTGTTGCCGCCCAGGGTTGTGCGGCCGGCTGATTAAGGATGTTCCATTGCCAGCAATCGCTCGTGCAAGCAGAAATCCGCGCGAGCGCTATCAAGTTGAACAAAATGGTCGCACGGCGCTTATAAATTATTCGCGGAAGATATTATCTTCGCCGCGAATATAGTTGAATCCACCGGCGTTGGTGGAAAAATATCCCCCTCGTCAACGAGGGGGTATTTTAACCGCGATATCAGCCCGCACATTCAGCAGCGCTTGGACAAACGCATCGTTGTCGTCGGGCGAAAAATAAATCTCATCGTATTTATTATAGTTGACGACAATGCCCCGGCGTGCCAGCGCTGGACGAAATCCCACCCAACGTGTCTTATTGGGTTCGACTTGTCGAATCGAGGCGATCTCAATTCGCCCCCGGAACGGCCCCGATCGGTAATGGATATACGTATCATCTATCCGGTAGCCGGTATCGCACCACAGCCAAAGCAACAGTCCGACAACCGGGAGATTGACGAGACCTAACCACATCTCTGAATGCCACCCTACCCGCAAATACTGAAACGTCGGTATCCCTAAGGTCAGCAGTATTACCGCAACGATGATCAATGCAATCAAGCTATCTTTCCGGCTTCGAAACTCCATGGCAGTTTTTATAGTGCGTTACAAATTTAATTTTTTGTATTATCGTTCTTTTGTATCTTTTGAATCTCAATGGCGCAAGATCTGCGTTAAGGGGCAGCGTCACAAGTCTGCGAATACGGGAAACCGTATTAAAAATCTACGGGGCAATGTTACTTTTGACCCGAAACGGATAAAGGGCCAGAAATACATTTTCTCCTTTCCTGTTGATTAACCTAACTGAAAACGGATGTTTAAAAAAGTACTGATCGCCGAAGACCATGAAATCGCCAATATTTCTGTAAAGAAAACCCTGGAGGAGTTGGGAATTTCGGATACCCGGTACGTTTATTATTGCGACCATGCTTTTACCTGGCTGCAAAACGCGTTGAAAAACGGGGAACCGTACGATTTGCTCATTACCGACATCTATTTTGAGGAAGATGATTTTGAGCAACGACTCCCCGACGGACCCGCACTCATCGAAGCGGCAAGGGCGATACAACCGGACCTGAAGGTTTTGATATTTTCGGCAGAGAACCGGCCGGCGGTCATCGACCGGCTGTTTAAAACGCTCGGAATCGATGGGTACGTACGCAAAGCCCGCCGAGATGCCGAAATACTGAAACAAGCCATCGATGCGATCTCAAAGGGCCTCACCTACTTTCCGCGCGATGTGAAGCGAAATGTCAAATCATCCAATACCTACGAGTTTAGCGCGTTTGACATCGCGATTATTAAATTACTGGCCCAGGGGGTACTCCAAAAAGATATCCCCTACTACCTAAAACAGCAGAACATTAAGCCGTCTGGTCTCAGCAGTGTGGAAAAACGGCTGAACCTGATGCGTGGGGCGCTCGGATTTTCGAAAAACGAGCAACTGATTGCCTACTGCAAGGACATCGATATCATTTGAATTTATCGCTGCTGTACCGTATTTACGGCTTCCCGTAAGGAAAAGGGAATCGCCTTAAATACATTTGCACGAAAATGCTGCCGCTCTTTAATGGGGAATCTAAACCTGTCATTAAATGGGGGGATTGTGGTAGCCGATCTCCCCTTTTTTGGGTTTCACCTTTTAACCGTTATTCCATTTGCCGGTGCGCCAGCCGCACTAGCGGCAATAACTTACAAGGCCGTGCCCCTAGGGTCTGAATTGCTATCTTCGCGCCATGAAATACCTTACGTTTATCGTTGCCTTCCTGCTATCGCAATGCGTGGGAACATCGTGGATTACCGGTGAGGTGGTGCGGGTCGCCGACGGCGATACGTTTACGCTGCTCATCAACAGCCACGACGAAGTACGGATACGCCTGCATGGCATCGACTGTCCCGAACGCGGGCAGCCCTATGGCCGCGTGGCCACCGAACACCTGAAAACCCTGCTGGCAAAAGGAGATGTCCGCGTAGAGGAAACCGATATAGACCGCTATGGCCGTGTTGTCGGTATTGTGTATGCCGGCGGCGTGAATGTAAACGAAAGCCTGCTGGCTGCGGGACTAGCCTGGCATTATACGCGCTATGACCAAAACCCGCGCTGGATAAACTTGGAAGCGCAGGCGCGAACGCAGCGCCTCGGGCTCTGGGCAGAACGCAACCCCGTATCGCCCTGGAACTGGCGGAAGCGGAAGTAATAAAAAAATTACGGTATACCGGTGCAAAATTCCTTAGTTTTGGTTATCCGCCCCGTGGCACTGACGCGGCATTCATCAGCTAACGAACAAACGAACCATGGCAGCAAACAGGGTACTAAGGATGGACAACGTAGGGATCGTTGTCGAGTCACTCGACGTGGCTATCGCATTTTTCACTGAACTGGGGCTTACGTTTGAAGGACGGGCGGTCGTTGAAGGTGAGTGGGCTGGCCGGGTAACGGGTTTGGGCAACCAGCGTGTAGAGATCGCCATGATGGCAACACCGGACGGACATAGCCGCCTTGAACTTTCCCGCTTTATAGAACCGAAGGCCGTCGCCGATCATCGTACGGCACCCGTGAATGCATTGGGCTACCTACGTGTAATGTTTGCCGTGGAAGACATCGACGAGATGGTATCCCGGCTCAGTAAACATGGCGCTCAGCTGGTTGGCGAAATTGTTCGATATGAAGACAGCTACCGGCTTTGTTATATACGCGGGCCGGAAGGAATTCTCATCGGGCTGGCCGAACAACTGGGCAGCCACTAAATCTTGAAAATCAAAACACTTTACATTTTCCATACCATGAACATGAATAAACGAATCGTAACGCTGGCATTGGTGCTGCTCTCTTGTTTCGGCACATCCTTCAGCCAACAGGTTAACCCACGCGCTAAAAACGTCATCGTAATGATCGGCGATGGCATGAGCGCCGTACAAATATATGCGGGGCTGACGGCCAACAAAGGGTCCTTAAACCTGGAACAGTTTCGTCACATTGGGTTTTCGAAGACGAATTCTACCCGTTACGTCACCGACTCCGGTGCCGGCGCCACAGCGATCTCAACCGGACATAAAACGAACAACGGTGCGATAGGCGTCGATTCGCTGAACAACGCGGTACCAACGATCCTTGAGCTTGCGGCAGCCAAGGGCTTGGCGACGGGTTTGGTGGCTACGACGGACATTACCGATGCGACTCCGGCATCGTTTGTGGCCCACCAGCCAAAACGCAGCATGCAGCAGGAGATTGCGGCCGATTTCTTAAAATCGGGCGTTGATGTGTTTATCGGCGCAGGACAATCGCACTTTGCCAAAAGGACCGATGGCCGAAACCTCATCGAAGAACTACAGCAAAATGGCTACCGGGTGGCGACCACTATGGAAGAGATCACGGCGGTAAACACAGGAAAACTCGCCGGTTTTTTACCCGAGCGACCGGCGAAGGTGCGCGGCGACCAGCTTGAGCGCACGAGCATGACTGCCATCAACATTCTTAAACAAAATAACAATGGATTTTTCATGCTGATCGAAGGCTCCAAAATTGACGACGGCGGCCATGATAATAATGTCGATGTGGTGATTGATGAGATGATTGACTTCGACCGGACGATCGGAAAGGTACTTGAATTTGCGCGCGAAAATAAGGAAACGCTAATCGTCATTACCGGCGACCACGAAACCGGCGGACTGACATTAACGGGCGGAGACCTCGCCACGGGTGAAGTAAAAGCGGAATTTACGACGAAAGGACATACGGCCGTCATGGTGCCGGTGTTTGCCTATGGACCCGGCGCAGAGGAATTTACTGGGATATACCACAACAACACCATCTTTGACAAGCTGATGAGTGCGCTTGGACTAAGCAGCCAGTAAACCGTAACTATAGTAGTAAAAACCCTGGTCTTAATCAGGAAACGTCTAAAAAATAAATTCCGGCCACTCTTGGACAAGAGTGGCCGGAACTAAACACCTTCTTCGAAGGTGCCGCTCCCATGGGGTCGGGAGCTAATCAACCTAAACCTACTGCTAAGTACAGAAAAAATATCGATAAAAACAAGCGCCGTTAAAAAGTTATTCGCGACGGCATTGGCGGGCTCACTCCACGCCGCCTCCAAGGCTCCTGTAAAGCTGCACATACGCGTTGATTTGCTGGCGTTTGAGATCGGCGAACTCCAGTTCGGTTTGCAACGCATGCTGCTGGGCCGTGATAACTTCCAAATAGGAAGCCATGCCGCTCGCGAAAAGTAACTGCGCATTTGGAATGGCTTTTTCAAGCCGGTCGCGTTGCGACCGTGAAATCTCGATCTCCTCCTCGAGCTTGTCGAGTTGTGCCAGGGCATCGGAGACTTCACCCACGGCGTTCAGCACGGTTTGTCGAAATCGGATTACGGCATTTTCACGCTGTATTTTGGATGCCTCATACTGGGTCTTCAACCTCCGGCCGTTGAATACGGGTTGCATAACGTTTCCGGCGAGGTTACCAAACAACGACGCTGGCATAACAAACCAGTTGCTGGCCTGAAACGCGTTGACGCCGCCGGCGGCGGTAATTCGCAGCGCCGGGTAGCGGTTCGCCCGCGCCACGCCCACCTGTGCGCTCGCCTCATCCACTGCGTATTCGCTGGCTTTGACGTCGGGACGGCGGCTCACCATCGCAGCGGGTATGCCGGTAGCAAACTGTTCCGGTACGACGAAGTCCTGCAACCGCGAGCCGGTTTTAACGGGCTGCGGTTCGTGGGCCATCAGGATGCTTAGCGCATTCTCCTGTATCAGCATCGCCTGTTCCAACCTGGGAATCCAGGCTTTCGTTTGCTCACGCTGTACTTCTGCCTGCTGAACCGCCAAAAGGGTGGCCTGTCCGGCGGTGTGTTGCAGCTGAATGGCGCGCAGGGTGCTGTCGCTCAGCGCAAGGTTGCTCCGCGCAATGCGAAGCTGCTCGTGGAGCGTCAACAATGCGTAATAGCTCGCGGCCGTTTCGGCAATCAGCCGGGTTTGGAGCGACTTGACCGCCTCCGTACTTTGCAAGTAGGCGGCGAGCGATGCTTGCTTTTGCTGCCGGATCCGTCCCCACACGTCTACCTCCCAGCTCACGCCCGCCGCGGCGGTATAATCCTCAATATGGCTGGATCCGATAAAATTATTCAGGTTCATGCCGTTGAGGCTGTTTTCGGATGGGCGCGATGTGTTGGCCGAAACTTCGGCCTGCACGGTTGGCAACCAGGCGACGCGCGCCTGCTTAAGGTATGTCTCACTTAAGGTAATGTTGTTTAAGGCAACTTGCATATCGTAGTTGCGGGCCAGTACGCTGTCTATAACGGCTTGCAGGGCAGTATCGGTAAAAAACTGTTTCCAGGGCATCCGGGCGATGCCGACCGAATCGGCCGCCGGGGAATCCCTATCGGCCGCCCCTACTTCGGTGCGATAGGTATCGGGCACCACCCCGTCGGGGCGTACGGCCTCTCTCCCGCTGCTGCAGGAATACGCCAGGGATACAACCGCCAACAGCAGGGCCGCGGGTTGCAACGCCGGGTGCGGCTTGCGCTTTGCGCTTACCCGTTCATGCAGGTATTGGAAGATGACAAAGAGCACCGGGATAACGAATATACCCAGCACCACACCGGTGAGCATCCCCCCTACCGCGCCGGCGCCAATGGAATGATTGCCGAGCGCCGACCCGCCTGAGGCGCGCAACAGCGGAATCATGCCGACAATGAAGGCAAAGGAGGTCATCAATATCGGACGTAGGCGAAGCCGCGCAGCCTCTAAAGCGGCTTCCAGCAGCCCCATCCCAGACCTTCGCCGCTGTACGGCATACTCCACAATGAGGATCGCATTTTTGGCGAGCAGGCCGATCAGCATGATCATCGCTACTTGCACATAGATGTTGTTTTCGATTCCCATTAGGTTGATGAACAGCATGACGCCGAATATACCCAGCGGTATGGTTGTTACCACCGCCAGCGGCAGGATATAGCTTTCGTATTGTGCGGCCAGGAGGAAGAACACAAAAACCAGGCTCATGATGAAAATGACGGTAAGCTGTGAGCCGGCATTTTTCTCCTCGCGCGTCATGCCCGTCCACTCGTAAGCAAAGTCGCGCGGCAATACCTCAGCCGCAGTCTCTTCGATCGCTGTAATGGCATCTCCAGTACTGTAGCCGACATTTGGCTTGCCATTGATGGTCACGGCGTTGTACAAATTGTTCCGGGTCACCGTCTCCGCGCCGTACACCCGCTTTAGCGTCACCAGCGCATTGGCTGCAACCATATCGCCGTCCCGGTTTTTAACGTAAATCTCGTTGAGCGACGACGCACTCGCGCGATAGGGAATATCGGCCTGGGCGATCACCCGGTAGAATTTGCCAAAGCGGTTGAAGTCGGACACAAACGTGCTTCCAAAATAAATCTGCATGGTTTGCAACAGGTCACTCACATCAACACCAAGCTGCTTTGCCTTTTCGTCGTCTACGATCAACTCATACTGGGGATTATTGGCCGCAAACGTCGTGAACGCAAAAGCGATTTCCTCCCGCTCAAACAATGCAGCGATGAACGCTTTTGCCGTCGCATCCAGTTTCTCCAGCGAGCCGTTGCCGCGATCCTGTAACATAAACTCAAAGCCGTCGACGTTGCCAAAGCCGGACACCGTGGGAAAGGTGAAAAACACCGCCTGCGCGCCCTTTACTTCTGCTGCCACTTTTTGCGTGAGGGTCGCCGCAATGGCCTCATAATCTTTGACGGGGCCGCGCTCGTCTTTTGGCTTGGTGCGGATGAAGCCCGCACCGTAGGGCGCCGCGTTCGCGTTGGAGATAAAGTTGAGGCCGTCCACCTGGTAGTGATTCAGCGTAAACGGCTCGTTGGCGACAATCTCTTCGATCTGTTTCATCGCCCGCTCGGTCCGAGCCAACGAACTCCCCGGCGGCGTATTCACGGCATACAGCACGAAGCCCTGGTCTTCGGTCGGGATAAAACCAGTGGGGGTACGTTGGATCATCACGGCCGTGACTACAGTGACCAACGCCAGGCCCGACACCACCACCCATTTGCGGCGCAACAGGAGTTGGAGGGCACGCACATACTTGTCAGTGATGGCGGTAAACCCAACATTGAACGCCCGAAAGAACCGGTTTAGAAACCCGCCTTTGCCGGCAGCGTGACCCTCGGTGTGTGGATCTTTCAAAAACAGGGCACACAGTGCCGGACTGAGGGTCAAAGCATTCAATGCGGAGATGCCAATGGCAATCGCCAAGGTAAAGGCAAATTGCTTGTAGAATACGCCGGCCGGGCCCTGCATGAAGGTGACCGGCACGAATACGGCTACCATCACAAGCGTTATGGACACGATTGCTCCGGAGATTTCCTTCATGGACTCCCGCGTTGCGTCCTGTGCGGTAAGCCCGGTCCGTTCCATTTTAGAGTGGACGGCCTCCACGACGACAATGGCGTCGTCGACCACAATGCCGATGGCGAGTACCAGCGCAAATAACGTCAGCAGGTTGATGCTAAAGCCGAATAGCTGCATGAAAAAGAACGTTCCGACCACGGCCACCGGCACGGCGATAGCCGGGATGAGGGTCGACCGAAAGTCTTGTAGAAAGATAAACACGACGAGAAAGACCAGTATAAACGCCTCGACAAGTGTATGGTTTACCTGGCTGATGGACTCGTCCAGAAAGTCCTTGGCATTGAACATGATGACAGGCTCGATGCCTTTGGGCAGCCGTTTTTCAAGCGCATCGATCTGCCGTTTGGCCTCGATAAGAATTTCGTTGGCATTTGATCCCGCAGTCTGCAGCAAGGCTATGCCGGATGTGGCACCGCCATTGAGGCGACTATTGGCGGCATACGAAAACGAGCCGAACGACACCCGGGCGACGTCTTTTAGGCGCACAAGCTGACCGTCGTTCGTGGCCTTAACAATAATGTTTTCGTAGTCTTCATGCTGGCTGAACTTGCCCTTGTATTTGACCACATATTCGAACATCTCGGGGCTGCTCTGCCCCAGCCTGCCAGGTGCAGACTCGACGTTTTGATCCGTAACGGCCTGCATCACCTCCTGCGGGGAAAGGTTATAGGCCATCAGCCGGTCCGGCTGGAGCCAGATGCGCATGGCGTATTCGCGCCCGCCGAAAGGTTGTACCTCGGCCACACCGGGTATGCGCTGCATCTGCGGGATAACATTGATCTTCAGGTAATTTTGAATAAACGCTTCGTCGTACAGGGTGTCCTTACTGGTGAGCGCCAGGAACATCAAAAAACTGTTTTGCTGCTTCTGGGTGGATATACCCGCCTGAATAACTTCCTGCGGTATTTTGTTGCTGGCCTTGGATACCCGGTTTTGCACATTGACGGCGGCGATGTCCGGATCCGTCCCCTGCTCAAAAAACACGGTCAGGGTCATGCTACCGTCGTTACTCGAGTTAGAGGTCATGTACGTCATGTTTTCTACACCGTTGACGGCTTCTTCAATGGGTGTCGCCACGGAACGGGCTACCGCTTCGGCGTTGGCGCCGGGATAAGAGGCAGTCACGACTACCGTAGGCGGAGCGATATCCGGAAATTGGGAAATGGGTAACGTGAAGGCCGAAATGGCGCCGAGTATAACCAATAGCGTGGATATTACGGTCGACAGCACCGGCCGTTCGATAAATTTTTGTAACATCGAATCGAATTTTTTAGCTAAGAAGATGAATGTGGGTTGTCCTTAAAGCGCCGCCCGAGCGATTAAGCTATCGGCAGCCAGGGGCTCAGGAATGATATGCATGCCATCCTGGAGTCGATCCAGCCCGGTATATACAATACGGTCGCCCGGCGATACGCCTCGTTCGACGAGGTAGTAGGTGCCGCTTTTGCCGGCGATTGGGATGGGCCGGCTTTCCACGCGGTTACTATCCACCAATGCGAATATGAATACCTTGTCCTGTAGTTCGAAGGTCGCTTCCTGCGGGATGAGCAATACCGAAGGCGATACGTCCGGTATCCGAATCTTTCCGGTATTGCCGGAACGCAACAAGCCGTCCTCGTTGGGGAATGCCGCCCGAAACGTGATAGTGCCGGTACGCTGATCGAACTGTCCCGTCACCAGTTCGACTTTTCCTTTCTGAGCGTAAACACTACCGTCTGACAATACGAGCTCCACGGGGGGCAAATTGCCGATTTTTTCGGCGATCGTAGCGCCTTCAACCCGACTTTTAAAGCCAATGAAGTCATTTTCACTCAATGAGAAATAAGCAAGCACATTGCGGATTTCCGAAAGGACAGTCAACGGTTCCGGAGTCGTGGTGCTGATGAGGCTGCCCATTTTAAACGGAATGCGGCCGATGTAACCCGACACCGGTGCCGATATTACCGTATAGCCGAGGTTGATCTGAGCGCTCTCCACGAGGGCTCTTGCCTGCTGCACGTTAGCTTCGGCAGCGCGCTCTGCTGCCAGGGCGGCGTTCAGCTGTACGTTGGAAACCACACCATTTTTTACCAGCGGCGTCAGCTTGTCTACGTCGATACGCGCGTTGGTCAGGTTGGCCTCTGCCGCCGCGAGGGAAGCTTTGGCATTGTTGAGCTGCTCGGCATATACGCGGTCGTTGATGCGGAAAAGCGGCTGCCCTTCCTGGACGTAGGCTCCTTCGTCGACGTAAATATGCTCGAGCTGCCCGTCGACCTGTGAACGTATTTCGATGTCCTTGCTGCCTTCCAGTGCTGCCGGATACTCGTTGTACGTCGTGGCAGGCTGTGGATGCAAGGTCAATACCGGTAAACGTTGGGGTGCATTTACTGGCTGCTCGCTACCGGTAGACGTGCCGCATGCTTGGGCAATAACCATTATGGATAACCCCAACAGCGGAAAAAGATACCGCGCAGAGTAGGATTTTAATGGGAAGGGTAAGATACTGTACATGGTGTTTATTATTATGGGTAAAACAATCGTTGGGTATTCCTATCGCTATTACTTTTCCTAACAGTGTTAGGAAGCAGCACAAAAAAAAGATGCTATGCTTTTAAATTCTTAATAAATCCGGTGATGGCATCGTCGAGCACCAACTTATTCAGCTGCTCGGTGTCGTCAGCGGGTGCGACCATCTTAATGGAGATCAATCCGTGCAGGATAGACCAAAAGGTGTGGTACTTGAGACACGCATTCGTTTCGGCATCCCCGGGGTTGGACATTTCGATGAGCTCCTGCATCGGCTCCATCACTAGGTTGCGAAATATCGATCGTTCGGGCATACATTTGTCCATCTCGCAGGTGGGTGCTCCCATGCCCCACATCAGCTGGTAATACTCCTTATTGTTAAAAGCGAACGACCAGTAAGCGTCTGCTATCGCTTTCAACTGTTCTGCGGGATCCGCCGTGCTGGCTTTTGCTTCCTTTAGCATGGTGATGACCTGCTCAAAACCCTGCTTGCCGAATTCAAGCAGAATGGCCTCCTTGTTCTGAAAGTAATCGTAGATCACGGGCACACTATACTGGATAGCGTCGGCGATCTTCCGGATGGACAGGGACTGCCAGCCCTCCTCCTTCACGATTTTCCACGCTGTGGTGAGGATGTTCGACCGCATGGCCTCTTTTTCCCGTGTTCTTCTTTCAACAATACTCATCTACGTTCCCTAACAGTGTTAGCAAAAGTAACGGGGTTCAACTTATTCTGCAAGCCGTTTCTGAAAAGCTGATGATGGGATGACAAAAATAGAAGGTTGTGTATACGGTCGCGCTGACGCAATCATTCGATGAGCTGCGTACATACGCTGTATCCTAGAACTCCCGGCCGCTGTTCAAAAACGTCCGGGAGTTCGTGAAATACAGTCAAATGGTTAGCGAAAACGGTGTAGGCACATGCTACCCCCCGGTAACCTGTCTGATTACCCGTAGCCAATTCAGGCCAAGAATCTTCTTGATCCGCTCATCGCTGTAACCCAACTTCTGCATGGCAATGGTAATCTGCGGAAAATCGCTGATGTCCTTGATCTCTCGCGGCAGCTCCGGACCGCCGTCCAGGTCAGAACCGATGGCGATATGATCTTCGCCAACCAAGTTGACGCCATAATCGATCACCTTAGCCAGCTGATCGACGTGCATCCAATAGGGGTCTGGAATCGTGTCCCGGAAGTTTAATGGCACCTCCTTCCTTACCTCCCGGTCTACGTCTTCGATCGTTTGGGCGACGGTCGGCTGCACAGTCGTGGGTTTGGTCTCACGGGTCGTCTGCTGCGCGACTACCCAATCCCGGTATTTCGGATTGTTGAACAGGCTACCAAAATGGACACCAATGACACCTCCTTTTGCGGCGACGGCCTTGGCCGCTTCGTCGGTGATGCAGCGAGGGTGATCGACAATACTGTAGAAACCGCCATGGCTGTAAATGACAGGGTGCTTACTCGCTTCCGCGGCCTGCAGGATTGCATCGTTGGAGGCGTGGGCAATGTTGATGACCATCCCGAGGCTGTTCATCTCCGCTATGATGTCTCTGCCCAGCTCATTGATTCCGCCCCAACGGCTGACGTCGTTGCAAGAGTCGATAAATGCATTGGTGGTGTTATGGGCGGTCAGCTGCATCGATCGCAGCCCCAGGCGGTACATTGCCCGAAGTAGGTCTATATCGCCGTCTATGTCATAGCCGCCCTCGAGGTCCAGAAAAGCGGCCATTTTGCCTTTTTTGTTAATACGTTCGATATCAGCCGCCGTGAGGGCGAGCTCGATCATTGCGCTATTTTTTTCAATCTGGTCTAGTGCGAGATTGAGCACGCGAAAGGTGTTTTTCACCTCGAACCTTCCCGGGTAATAGTGTTCCGGCGTATAAACGGAGAAAAACATGGCATCAAGCCCCCCCTCCTGGGCTCTCGGAAGGTCGACCGTCCCGTCCGGATACCGCTGGCCAATATCGGTGCCCATCAGCAGCTCACGGGTCATCACGTGCACATGTCCGTCCATGACGAATGAGCGGCGATGTAGCTCCGGCATCGGTTTGCCGGGCTGGGCAAAGGGCGCCCGGGTGCTCGGTGCCGCTGACACCAGGGAGTGCACGGGAAAAACGCTCCCGGCCAGCGGAAGCATGGATAAGCTTTTTATTACGTCTCTTCTTTTCATTAAGTTACTGCATTTAAATACGACAATTAGATGGAGGCCGGGAGGCGCAAGGGCTTTCGCCCCAACGCTTTCCTTCCTTCGTCAACCACGCCCTCAGCACCGGTCTTATTGATCAAAGCCACGGATATAGGGGCGGCGCGGCGGCCGTTCGCCACGATTGAACTGGGCATCCCGCGTTGGGCGATAGCTGATGTTGAGCGCAGGTGTTTCGACGCGGCGGCCAACCGGTGAGTAACGGCTATTTTCCCAATTCGACTCCATGTAGAAATTGGTTATTCCGGTTGACAGCAGCAGCCGTTCTGCATTGAAAGGCTCCTTTTTCGTCACCATCATTTCGGTAATCCAGTGCGGTTGTGCGTTTGAGGCGTGGTACTGATCAAACGGGCCCGCCCAACCCAGCATCGATACGATTGTCGGCTCCTCTTGCCCGTCAATCGCGCCTGCATACGTCCACCCCACGTCGCGGGCGCCGATAACAGCAGCCATCGTGCCATCGTTATATTCTACCAGGCACATGTTTGTTGGATGTTGCTGAAAATGCCCGGGTTCGAAATCGAATTTGATACGTACGGCTTCCACCAGTTCGGCAGCCCACGAATTGTTTGCTACCCACTTCCACGTTTCAGGGCCGCGAATGGACTGTACCGACTTAACCCCGGTCTCTCCGCCTTTGCGGCGTTCCACAAACGCCTGTAGCACGTCGATCGCGTGAAAGATGGCGCCCTCGTCGCCCGCGCCGCCCAAAACAATGGAATGTTTAATCGGCGTATCATTAGGCAGTTCAATTTCGGGCTTCCGATAATAAAATGGTATGGAAGAGCCTCCTGTCAAGGGGAAGTTCAGCTCCCGTGATTTGTCAAACATCCACTTGGCTTCTTCCCAATTGTAGGATAGGTGCTTATCATTAAAAACTGGCACGGAGCGCCCACTTTTTTCGAAAACGCGGATCACCTGATTATAAATCCACCAACGTGGCAATAGCCAGTGACCCTTTTGGTCCGTCGGGTAGTCCCCATGCTCGCCAACGATGACCACGCCATCAACGGCCAATTCATCGCCGCCAAGTGTAACGGCCTCTCCAACGCTTTTAAAGATGGGAATACCCTTGGATTGGCACACCTTCTGGCCGAGCGTACTGGCTTCGAGTTGATGCATGTAAACCGATACCACCTCTACCCTTGAGGGGTTGTAGGCGCCCTGCCACCAATAACCATCTAATAATTTGGTGATGATCCAGTCGGCATGCGACCGCGTGGCCGCCCAGTAGCTGACGAGACAGGCAATGCGTGGCCGCCTTTGCGCGGTCTGCGGAACTGCGCCGTTTGCCGTGCCAACCAATGCCGCTAAACCGGCCATGCCGGCTACGCTCAGCATCTCCCGCCGGGTGAAAAGCAAATTTGACGCCACCTTGTCGTTGGCAGATGCTGCCATGTTTGTAATCGTTTCGGGGTGTTTGTCTGACATAATTTAATGTTTAAGTAATAAGGCTTTTGAACACATCCTATCCGGCGTATTCGATGTAAATCTACGTATTTAATTCACTTCAGCCATTCGCCGTACGTAAAGATTTTGCTGGATAACCGATATTGGCATTCTCAATAAGAGCCAAAAAAGCTGGAGAGGGTTGTTTTAACGGCCCTTAAGCGTTTGCGAAGGCGAAAATATTCGACATTTTACGTTACTTTTGGCGGAATGGCGAAACCTGTCCCCCTTATCCGCATCACGATGATTAAAACTAGTTACCTCCTTCTTGCGATTCTCTTAATTGGTCAAGTAACCGCGCAGACGCGCCGCGAGGTAACTGGAGTAGTAAAGGATACCACCGGCACGGGCGTGGATGGTGCGATCGTCACGCTTCTACCTATGGATGAACCCGCCGATTCGCTCGTGGCCCGTACGGATCAGAATGGGTATTTCACCCTCAGCGGAATGATACCGGCCCGTTTTGTCATTTCCGTGCGCAGCCTTGGGTACAACGAACTACGCATCCGCTCGCTCAACGACGAAGCGACCACACGCATCGTCCTGGGTACGCCGATTGTACTACGGCAAGGCACGGTGATACTCGACCAAGTGGTCATCAACGGCGCGCCACCTGTGGTGATCAAACAAGATACGATCGAATATTCGGCCGACGCCTACAAACTCAAGGAAAATGCCGTTGCAGAAGACCTGCTGAAACGCTTGGATGGTGTAGAAGTGGACCGGAACGGCAACGTGACGGCTCAGGGCAAATCCATCACGAAGGTGCGGGTCAATGGAGAAGATTTCTTCGGCGGTGATCCGAAAACGGCGACGAAAAACCTTCCAGTTAATGTCATCGATAAGGTACAGGTGGTGGATGACTATGGCGACCAGGCTCGTTTTACCGGCATAAAGGATGGCGATCCGGAAACGGTAATCAACATTACCACTAAAAAAGCTGCGAACAGCGGTGTTATTGCCAACGCTACGGTCGGCGGCGGTAGCGATAGCCGGTATCAGCTGTCCGGTTTTGCGAATCAAATCGAGGGTGAACGTAATATCGGTTTAACGGCTAACCTCAATAACAACGGCGCACAGATCGGCGGCGCAGGTTTTGGAGGCCGGAGCGGGCCGAGCCCAGTCACCCGCGTGAATATATCGGGCGGTAGTGGCAGCTTCGGAGCAGGCACGGGCGGCGGTGATGAAGCGAACGCAGGCATTACCACGCTGAGCTCCATCGGCCTCAACTACAGCAACCGTTGGAGCCCCAAGCTGGTAGTTACGGGGGGCTACTACTTCAATAGCCGCGACAACAATACCATCAGCAATATGCTGAGCGAGTACGTGACCACTATGGGAACCGTCTTTGGCGACGTCGATACAGACGCGCGTACGGACAGCCGCTCGCATAACCTAAACGCCCGTATTCAGTATGCTATTGGCCCAAAAGACCAATTAGTGATCTCACCTTCCGTTGGCTTTACAACGGGTGGCAGTAGCCAGGTTCGGGCCAGCCTCCAGCGCGGCGTCATCCAGCAGGACCAAACCACCAACTCCACCAACCAAATAACGACCCCAAGCATTGGCGGCAACGTGCTCTACAATCACCTGTTTGATAAACCAGGCCGAAATTATTCGCTAAACATGGGCGCGCGGTCAAACGGCGTGGACAACATCGACAACAACGTCAACTGGATCAAATACTATTCCCCGGGCACCGGGGCACTTGAAAAAGATTCGCTCGACCACCGGCTCAACCAGATTGATAACAGTACATTGCTTACGGCGGTGCGGTTTATCTATAGCGAACCGCTAAGCAGAACCAGTAGATTGCAGTTCAGCTACAACATGAATTACAACCGATATAATAACAACAGGACTACCCGATACGCCAACCCCTCGGGATCCATGACTACCATCGATTCGCTGAGCAATGCCTTCGACTATTCGTTTGCTTCGCACCAGCTCGGCATCAATTACGCCTATAAATCCGCTACTGATGAGCTCTCGGTTGGATTAACGGCAAACCCGGCGCACCTGTCCGGAGCCTCCGAAGAAGCGGGGATAACCGTCAGCCGGTCTAACTTTTTTCTGGCGCCGATCTTTCGCTATACGCACACGTATTCGCACACTAGGAATATCCAGCTCACCTATACCAGCAGAGCCAGTGAGCCTACGTTTATGCAATTGCAGCCGGTAAGGGATGAATCCGACCCACAGCGGCCGGTCGTGGGAAATCCAAACCTCAACAGTTCATTCAACCACGGGATCAGCGCCAACTATAACGCTTCCAATCCGCAAAAGCACCGCTCGTTCCTGTTCCGGCTGCAGGGATCGCTGGTCAACGACCGGGTGGTCTCCAACGTCATGCTAATACCCGACGCTTACGGCAGCTTCAAACGCGAGGTCCGCTATGTGAATGCTGACGGAACATACGCGCTGAACGGCAACTACAATTGGCAACAGTCTTTCGCAGACCGCCAATACACCGTGCGGCTGACCGGCAGCGCTGGCTTCAACCGCAATATTGCCTTTGCCGACAACATACGGAACGTTGCGGCGGAATGGCATGCCCGCCAGGGCATCGGGCTTCAGATCAATCCGGGATCATGGCTGGAGTTTACCCCCAATGTCGCTTATCAATACGCGACCATCGATTATACCCTCCCCACCAGTACCGATATAAAAATCCACACCTATTCAGTAGATGTGGATGCGAATGTGTATTTTCTGCAAAACCGGTCGCTAATCTGGCGGTTCAATGGTTTCAAGTACTTCAACACGGGCTATTCGGATGAGCTGAATGTAAATCCCCTCGTGGTGAACACATCGATCGAAAAAGCCTTTTTAAAGGATCAGGCGGCCACCCTGAAGGTGCAGGCGTTTGATTTGTTCAACCAAGCCAACAACATTAGACGGAACATCACCGAAAACGGTTTCGCCGACATCAGCACCAACCGCCTGACGCAGTACTTCATGCTCACGCTGACCATGCGGCTCAATCCGATGAACGGCAAACCGGCCGGCAATTTATAAGTGCTGCGATCCGCTGGCGAACCTTAGCACGCCACCCCGTTTGAAAGCTGCTTCGTCGCCAGCAGCCACAATTTAGCGGTTTAATGCCTTTGCCAAACAGCGGGCGGCCGCTACTCGGCATCACCGGCGCAAGGCCGATGATAGGGCACTCCACATAATTAATTTTTCCATAGCAACGCGAATTTCGCGAATAAGAACGACCCGGTCACTGGCCAAACAAGACGATCATCCTGGCAAAAATGACATGTAGATTACCTGCAAACGCATCAATTTAATTGCATTGACTACTATGCCCAAAATTCTCCTTATTTTTGCATCATAATAAATGGAGTGAGAAGACCAGCATGCCAGTAAAGATCCCAGACAACCTCCCTGCGATTGCGCAGCTCAAAAAGGAGAACATATTTGTGATGAATGACCTCCGGGCCAACACCCAGGATATTCGGCCTATGCGCGTCATTATTCTGAACTTGATGCCGTTGAAAATATCCACGGAGACTGATTTTATCCGGCTGTTATCCAACAATCCGCTCCAAGTGGAAGTGGAGTTTCTGCGCCTGGACACGCACACCCCCAAAAACACGCCCATGGAGCATTTGGAGCTTTTTTACAAGGGCTTTATGGAAGTGTCAGAAAACTACTACGATGGGATGATCATTACCGGCGCCCCGGTTGAAAAGCTGGAGTTTGAAGAAGTGTCGTATTGGGATGAGATAAAAATGATCTTCGACTGGGCGAGGACGCACGTAACGTCGACGCTTTACATCTGCTGGGCGGCGCAGGCGGCGTTGTACCATTTTTACGGTGTTAAAAAAGTACCGCTGGACCGGAAACTGTTCGGCGTGTTTAAACACACGGCCGTAGATAAGAAGCATCCGCTATTCCGGGGGTTTGATGACGAGTTTTATATTCCCCATAGCCGCCATACGACAATTGCAGACGATGACTTGGCCGGCATAGAAGAGGTAGCTATCCTTTCGCAATCTGAAGAAGCGGGCACAGCGATCGTGGCCTCTAGGGGTGGTCGCGAATTTTACCTGACCGGCCACTCGGAATATGCGCCGTGCACGCTGCACGAAGAATACCTTCGAGATGTGGAGGCCAGCGCACCGATTGATATGCCCCGGCACTATTATCCGGACAACGACCCGACGAAACCGCCCATCGTCCGTTGGGCCAGCCATGCCAACCTCCTTTTCAATAACTGGCTAAACTATTTCGTTTATCAGGAAACGCCATACGATTTACAGGAGGTTAAGCGTTTAGGTGAAATCAAACATCACGGTTAACGCAATCGATTTGTCCTATTTACCCCTTCTAATTGTCGCGTTTGTCTCCGGATAATCAGCGGATAATGGCTAATTTGGTGTCGTGAAATGGATGATTAACCCTAAAGCATTAAAATCATGGATACGCCCTTATCGCCGCAGCTGAATATCATCATCCCCGCCTACCGGATGCAAACGCAAACATTTATTAATGCGTTGGATGGCATCTCCGAAGAAGACGCCTTGAAAAGAGTCGAGGAGACGACCAACCATATGGTCTGGATGGCAGGCAATTTGGTAAACATGCGCTATGGATTGGCCGGCGCACTCGGTATTGACCAAAAGGACCCGTATGACAAATTATTTTTTCAGGGCAAAGCATTAGATACCTCATTCACCTACCCCACACTAACGGAGCTTAAGGCCAACTTTCACACGATCTCCCCGATGGTGTACAATGCGCTCTTGACCCTCACCGACGAGCGACTGAAAACAGCAATACCGATGGGAATGAACATTTCATTCTTTCCCGAAACGCTGCTTAGTCTGATTGGTATGTGTATTGGCCGGGCCGATTACCTAAGCGGCCAACTCGGATTAATGCGTCGGATACTCGGTTATCCGGGCATGAAATACGATGTAGACGAAGCGATTAAGTACTAAGTCGTTATCCTTCGTCGAATTTTGAACGGCTTTCCAGGTCGACCACGCGCTTCTCGATAGATTCCATAATATCCGTTAAGTTGGTGACCGCTTCGTTGGCTTTGGAATCGGCCGTCAGTTGCCGTTCCAAGCGCTTCATGCGCAGTGATAATTCGTCCAATCGATCCGCCAATCCCTGCAAATCCGCGGCCGGCCGGTGGTCTTTTTTCTTAAAAACAGGCATAACGGCGAGCAAGAGTGCAAGGATGCCGATGCCAAGGGCAAGGTAACCAATCATGGGGTTTTCATCTTCGGGGTTATCACTAGTTGTATGATCAATAAGTGGTTCGGAATCAGCAGGCGAAAGGCCAACATAACTTTCGGGTATAGCAGAGGCCGTATCCAGAGCCATTTCTTCTACCGGCATGCCGTCCGTGTACTCGCTGACCAGGTAGTCCATGCGCGAGCGGTACGCTGCATAGCCGGGCAGCTGTTTCCGGTAGCCTTTGCCAGGTCGGTCTAAGATGTCTGCAAGCAACTGATCCCGCAAAGCCTTTAGCTCAACGGTATCGGTGACCCGCACAGACCGCCAGCTGTTATACCATCTCGCAATACCGGAAATTGGGTTGCCGGACAGCCGGCTCGTAAAGCAGTCGTAGTCCAGCGGCTCACAGGATATGCTAAAACCGGTGTCCTGCGATACAACCTTATCGGTCGCTAAGAAGTTTATCGTCTCCCGGATAAGCTCATACTTGGCTCTGTCGATCTGATCCTGCGCAAAAGCGTTCCAAACGAACACAGCCATACTGAAAAAGGTCAATAAACCACGTCGCATATTCCAATTTTTTTACCGTCCGATTTACAGTTTTAACGGCTAAAATAGCGAGAATATTAGGAGCAACGGTTCTTTTTTTTAAATTACGCCATATTTTTGGCCACCGAACCGGTCTTAACTGAAATTATATCATCCAAAAACATGAAAAATCCGGAGATTGACTGGTTTTTTGATCAAGCCAGCGAATGGCAGGATGCCTACAAGGCGCTACGAACGATCGTCCTCGATTGCGGCTTAGCGGAAGAGCTGAAATGGGGTCAACCGTGCTACACCCTTCGTTCAAAGAACATAGTTCTCATCCACGGATTTAAAGAATACTGTGCGTTGCTATTCTTCAAGGGTGCGTTGTTGAGGGACGCAAACGGCATCCTGATTCAGCAAACAAAAAATGTGCAGGCTGCCCGCCAAATCCGCTTTACCGACGTCCGGGAAATTACCGAACACGAACGGGTGCTAAAAACATATATCCACGAGGCGATTGAAGTGGAGAAAGCCGGATTGCAGGTGCCTAAGAGAAAGACGTCTGATTTTAGCGTTCCGGAGGAATTTCAACTGAAACTGGACGACCGTGCGGATTTGAGAAAGGCGTTTGAAGCACTGACGCCAGGCAGACAACGCGGGTACCTTTTTTATTTCTCGCAGGCCAAGCAATCAAAGACCCGGACAGCGAGGGTCGAAAAATACATTCCAAAGATTTTGGACGGCAAAGGACTGGACGACTAACTCACGGGCAAGACCGCGAAAACCCGACGGGCGCCTACGACGAACACGCGTCGATCTGCGGAATTTACCAACGCCCGCCGATATTAAAATTAAATACCCTATCTTACCAAAGATTAAAACATACGATCATGGCAAAGGATAAGGGATCGAAGAACGACAGCGGCAAAAAAACCGCGGTAAAAAGTCTGAAAGAGAAACGGGCAGACAAAAAACAAAAACAGGCAGAAAAAAGTCGCAAAGATTAGCGCTAATTTTCGTCTTTAGAGCTCAACTACACCATACCACCTCATCTATCTGGATGGGGTGTCTCTATATTGATATAAGCAAAACATATGGCACGAGAAGCAGACGACTTGAAAATAGCGGTATTGATTGATGCAGACAACGTATCAAACTCCAAGATCGAGGGTATCCTCGACGAGGTAAAACGTTACGGTGTTCCTTCGATCAAACGGATTTACGCAGACTGGACCAAATCACACGTAGCCGGCTGGAAAGAACCTTTACTCACGCACGCCATCACGCCGATACAGCAGTATAGCTATACCAGCGGCAAAAATTCATCTGATTCTGCACTCATCATCGACGCAATGGATATTCTTCATAGTCAACAGGTGGATGGGTTCACCATTGTTTCCAGCGACAGCGACTTTACCCGGCTGGCCATCCGCTTGCGGGAATCCGGGAAGATGGTGATCGGGGTGGGCGAAAAGAAGACACCCAAGCCCTTTATCGCCGCGTGTGATAAATTTATATACATCGAAATACTGGACAAACAGCCAGCCAGCCGCCAAAGTAAGGATGAAACGCCTAATGAGACGGTGCCCAACGGTGCCGATACGCGAAAGCCCGCCGCACCACCTGTACGACCCTACGAACCAATCGATGCCGAAATGATCGATACACTCAAAGCGTCGGTAAACGACGTTGCCGACGAAGGCGGATGGGCACCGTTGGCGGCCGTCGGCACCTTACTCAACAAGCGGAAGCCCGATTTCGATCCGCGGGTGTATGGATTTTCCAAGCTTACCCCGTTGTTCAAATCGCTAGCCGATCATTTTGAAGTGGAAGAGAAAAGTACAGAAAAAACGAAAATCAAGCACGTATTCATTAAAATCAAAGAACCACAGAAAGCGGGTAGGCGAAAAGCCAAAAATTGATCGTCTGCAGCACCTGATGGAGCTACGTGCCTAAAATGCAAAATGGCGGGCGCTCCCCTATTCCAAGCCAGCAAGCCAACCGACGGTATTAGATAAACGCATGGTCCCTTTTGTTTGACGCTGGAGATGATTTCGAAAATAGTAACTTCGCTCCCTATACCGATATAGTCGGCGAATCGGACCGCCAGTAAAGTTCAATGAAATGCGACGTTGCCTATTGCTATTATTCACCTGTGCCATCAGTTGTAGCCAAACGAAAGAAGAATTTACTTACTACCGCGGCATCAATAATAACGACACCGCCTACCTGGCGATAAACATCAACGGAAACGACTTTTACGGCAAATACGTTTTGGTCAAGGGGTGGGAAATGCCGGTGATTGGCGATATCACCGGCAAAGTCAAGGCAGATACCTTAACCGGTACGTTTATTTATACGCCATACCAGCACAGGCACCCAAAGCGGACCGCTTTCGCCCTCTTACGCCGGGAAGATAAATTTCTTTTGGGCAGCGGCGCCGAAATCGTTTACATGGGCATACCGCATTACGCACCGGGCGCCCTTTATTTTGATAACTCCAAGTTTGTTTTTGAGCCAACCGACAAACCTTTGATTTTTAAGTAACGCAGTGCGCATCATAATTTTTTAAGCAGGCGGCAGCGCGAACCTCGGCTCGAAGGCGGAGTTAATCAACCGTTTCGTCCGAAAACGTGATATACGTAAAACACTCCGGCACATGCGAATCCCACACGCCGTGCGAGCTCCACGCCCATCCGCCGGAATCCGTAGTATCCTTCTTATGGGTATTGAAGCGCGAGAAATCCATCCGCCAAACGTCATTATTTCTTGGTGGAAGCGCCCGGCCATCACCTTTTGCCAATATTTCGAGCCCTTTCCAGGGCAAGGCCAGCTCCACAGTCCAACCCTTGTCAGTGTCGTCCGGATTGTTGATGGTCCCGTCGATGTGCACCGCAGACAACAGTCCTGGGTAATCCCAGTTCCAAAAACCAATTCGCTTGCCGCGTGGATGGTTTTTATAACCTACCCCATTAAACGGCCTTGCATCTACGTGGGTGGTGTCGAACTCCGCTAGTTGACCATATCCCTTTTGCTCAAATACGTCGCGCCAGAAAAATAACACCTCGTATATGGTACCAAAGGAGTTGATTTCAAATTCGTAATAACCGTCAGCTCCCGCAATAAATAGCTCGGCGTCATTGTCTTGATAGATGGGCGCATCCCGTTCCGTCAACGTAGCGGTAACATTAGGTTCTTCCAGCCAATAAGCTACATATAGGTAATCGTCATCCCACAACACCGCCGCGCGGGTATCCAGATAGGTATCCGTCCCATGAATCAAATCGACGAAACGCGATGAGCGCTCCGCATGCTGCCACGCTGGATCATCCAGCTTTCCGTCAATAACAGGCGCTTTTTGCACACGTTGAGCCGTGTAGCGTGGGATACTGTCTTCGCAGCAGGGTGGAAGAGCGGTCGTCTCTCCGCCATCTTTTTGATGGTTGCCGCACGAAACCACCAACTGTGTCATTAAAAGAAAAACAGGGAATAGGGTTTGCTTGTTGATCATGTTTATTATCAAATACAGTACGGACAATGTTAACTTTTTTTTCCAATACTTTTATACGAAGTATGTTTTTTTTAGCGAAAGCAGGTGTGTTATGCGTATCATTGTATAATAATGGAACAACACCGATCGAATATGCCAATGGATGAGCAGGTAAAGATTATGACAGATACCGCTCCGGTGATGATCTGGATTGCAGCTCCATACAAACGCAGTTACTTTAATGCCGGCTGGTTACGGTTTACCGGACGCACGCTCGAGCAAGAACAAAATGATGGTTGGATGGAGGGCGTGCATCCCGACGATTTGGAGCTCTACCAGGAGAAATATTCCGCAGCCTTCAATGCGCAGACGACGTTCAAAATGGAATTCCGCCTACGTCGGCACGATGGCGTATATCGGTGGGTCTTGGACCATGGCGCCCCCCGGTACCTGGACAATGGGACATTCGACGGCTATACCGGTTCCTGTTTCGATATCGGTGATTTGCCGGAATTCCATCGAATCGAGCGGACGTTGGCAGCCGAAAGGCTCCACCAGGCCTATACCCGGATCAAAAATTTGGGCGAAAACCTTTCGCTAACGAACGTACCCAATGACGAACTCGCTGCCGCTAACGAGGAACTCGCTGCCGCTAACGAAGAATTAGCCGCGTTGAATGAAGAACTGACGACGACCAACGAAGACCTTGCTGAAAGCGAATATAAGATACGTAGCATCATTTCGAACGCACCTTTTCCCATCGGCGTTTACAACGGGCGCGAAATGCAGATCGTAGAGGCCAACCAGGCCATAATGGATGTCTGGGGAAAAGGGAACAACGTCGTTGGAAAGCGGTACGCCGAAGTATTGCCCGAACTGGAGGACCAACAGATTTATGAACAGCTTGAAGCCGTTTTCACCACCGGCATACCGTTTCATGCGCGCAACCAACGGATTGAGCTCACGGTCGATGGCCAGAAAAAAACCTTTTATTTCAACTATAGCTTCACTCCGTTAAAAGACCGCTCTGGAAACGTTTACGGAGTAATGAACACGGCCGCCGATGTGACCGACGTTGTACTGGCCAAACAGCAGGTGGAGCAGAGCGAAAAAACGCTCTACAGCATGATACGGCAAGCACCCGTAGCCATGTGCATTATGATGGGGCCCGATTTTGTGGTGGAAGTGGCCAACAAACGGATGATCGAGTTGTGGGGGAAACCGGAATCCGACGTCCTGCATAAGCCGATCTTCGAGGGATTGCCTGACGCTAGGGGACAGGGACTCGAACAGTGGATCGACCACGTATATCGCACCGGGGAAAGTCACCAAAGCTTTGAACAGCCCGTAGTGCTGCTACGCAACGGAAAACTGGAAACCGTGTACCAAAATTTTGTATACGAACCCTATCGCGATGGAAACGGAAAAATCATAGGTGTCATCGCCATAAGCAACGACGTAACCGCCCAGGTACGCGCCAAAGAGCGGCAGGCGCGGCTAGCCGCGATTGTCGAATCGTCCGACGATACCATCGTCAGCAAAACGCTGCAGGGCATTATCACCAGCTGGAACCGCGCAGCGGTACGCATGTTTGGTTATACACAGGAAGAAGCGATCGGCAAGCACATCTCGCTGATTATTCCCACTTCGCGCCTGCAAGAAGAAGAATTTATCATCGGCGAGATCCGTGCCGGCAACAAAGTAGACCATTTCGAAACTGTAAGGGTTGCCAAGGATGGTCGAGAAATACCTATTTCTCTTAGCGTGTCGCCGATTATCGACGAGCAGGGCACCATCATCGGCGCTTCTAAAATAGCCCGTGACATTACGGCCCAAGTTGCTGCACAAGAGAGCACCCGCCGGTATACCGAACGGCTCGAAATCATTAATCTAATGGTCAAAAGTGTTTCCGAAGACCTCGATCTCAATAAAATATTGCAAAAGGTCACGGACGCAACAACCGAATTGACGGGCGCTGAATACGGTGTGTTCCGCTATAACCAAGTGGGAGAAGCGGAACCATCCTATGTTTTATACACCGCTTCCGACGCCAGTCGGGCTGCCTTTGAAACGTTCGGAATACGGAGCGATATCGACGTGTTCCAAACCCTATTTACAAACAACCGGGCTGTCCGGATAGATGACCTCGCTAAAAATCCCCGGTACGGAACCCGCACGTCGGCGGCGGACGAGACGAGTGGACAACCACCGTTTGCCAGCTACCTCGCCGTGCCGGTGTTCTCCCGTTCGGGCGATGTAATCGGGGGCTTATTTTTCGGACACGCCGAACCGGGGAAATTCACCGCAAATCACGAAAGCTTGGTAGTTTCCATTGCCTCCCAGACCGCTATCAGCATTGATAACGCGAAACTTTATGAAGAAGTAAAGACACTCAACGACAAAAAGGACGAATTCATTGGTTTAGCCAGCCATGAACTCAAGACGCCGTTGACCAGTGTCAATGCCTACCTACAAATATTGGCAGGGATGCCGACGGACGATAAAGGAAAACAGTTTATCCAAAAAGCGCTGCGCCAGATGAAGAAGCTGACAACGCTGGTCAACGACCTGTTGGATATTTCGAAGATTGAAGCCGGCAAACTTCAATTAAAAATAGCGGAATTTGACCTGAAGAAGCTTATGGAAGAAGCCATCGACCTTATTGGCCACACAAATAACAAATACCGCATCTTCTTTGACAGTTCGGTTAAAACCTGCAACATCTATTCCGACTCGCAGCGCATCGAACAAGTCCTCATCAACCTGCTCACCAACGCCATTAAATATTCATCCGGTGCCGATGAGGTGAGGGTCAGCCTAGTGTGTACATCAGAGGAAGTAAAGGTAGGCATCCAAGATTTTGGGGTGGGAATACCTTCAGAGAAACTCCCCTACATCTTTTCCAGGTTCTACCGGGTAGAGGATGTAAACCCCAATATTTCCGGATTGGGCATCGGACTGTACCTCTCCAACGAGATCATCACCCGACTCGACGGCAAACTATGGGCGGAAAGCGAGGTGGGAAAGGGAAGTACTTTTTGGTTTACACTTCCGATCAAAAAAAGGTAGCCGATTCTATGCCGGACTCCAACCACTCCGTTATGTCAACGTTATAAGAAGTAATTATCATGAATTTTACCGCCGTTAACGCATTGTTGACCCATCTTTTCGTTCACCAGGTCGGCAATAAAAGTGCCGATGAGGCGTGCACTTTATCAAAAAACGAAGTACAGCTGGATGAAGAATTAACCGCCCTGTTGACGCATTATTTCTTTTCTCCATTCAAGTCGGAAGAGTTTTACCGCTTTTACCATGAAACGGACCTGCAGTTAAATGAAGTATTCACTTATGTATCGGCAATATTTGATCAACCGGAGTCGCTCTACGAACAGTCGGTAAACCTGGCCAAGCATCTATACAACCACAGCACCCATCCAAAGGTAAAAGGAGGTGAATTCTGCGTAGCTTACTTCAAAGACTGTAATCTAAACGGGAGTTCCTGCGATGCGGTAGGATTATTTAAATCGGAAAGCAAGGATACCTTCCTGGAGATTGATCGAATAACCGATGGTTTTGAAATTGAAAGCCGCAAAGGAATTAACATCAATAAACTGGATAAGGGGTGCCTGATCTTTAACAGCGAGCCCGAGAATGGCTACGTGATTGCCGTGGTGGACCACACCAATAAAGGAACGGAAGCGCAGTATTGGAAAGATGATTTCCTGAGCATCCATGTACGCAGTACGGATTTTTACAAAACCAACCAGTTCCTGGGGATTACCAAGCAGTTTGTAACCCAACAGTTGACAGAAGATTTCGAAGTTTCGAAAGCCGATCAGATCGATTTCTTAAACCGATCCGTTGATTATTTTAAGACGCGTGAAAATTTCGATAAAAAAGAATTTGAAACAGAAGTCTTTGGCGACAGTAACGTCATCGAGTCGTTCCGCAGGTTTGACGAGAACTACCGGCAGGGCCACGAAATGGAATTGGGCGATACCTTTGACATCTCCCCCCAAGCAGTAAAAAAACAGGCCCGGGTATTTAAAAGCGTATTGAAGCTGGATAAGAACTTTCACATTTACATCCATGGAAATCGCGAACTCATTGAACAGGGAGTCGATGAAAACGGAAGGAAATACTACAAGATCTATTATCACGAAGAAAGCTGATTAAAACACCGCGTAAACCAGCCTTACAAGCAGATGAGGTCGATGACTGTGCGTTGGACCTGGATCGCTCCACGATTTGACGACGAAGAAGAGGTGGTTCACTTATTACGCGCTGACCGACAGCCTGCCTCGGAGGCCGTTACCCACAAAAATCTATATCCGGATTCCGGCCTGTTTTTCGGTGCGGCCTGGGGTTGTCTTGGAGACGGCCTGGAGACGGCTTGGGTGGCTGGATAGGTGCTGATCGGCTGGGCCGTTACCGGGCATTTACTTTTTCTAAAAGGAGTGTAAAAGGAGTAGTAAGCGAGACTAAACCGATCACCCAAGCCGACTCCAGGACGGAGCGGCATCATTCTCCAAATTTTTCGAAGAAATTTACTTTACTAAAAATATTAGTATTATCTTTGCTTTCCTGTGACGATAGAATGGATGAATCATGGCGACAAGCGTGAAAAACAAAAGCGAAGTAATCAGCCAGTTGCAAAAGAAAATTTTGGGCTGGCAGGGATTTAAACCGGCAGCTGGGCCAAAAAATCTGGTGGGCTTAGGTCCGGTGGAACACGCATTCCCCAATGGTGTATTCCCCACCGGTAGCATCCATGAATTTGTCTGTGAGACGCCAGAGCAGGCTGCAGCTTCAAGTGGATTTATCGGAGGATTGCTCTCCACGCTGATGCAAAAGGGGGGCATCTGCCTATGGATCAGCCAATCGCGGACGCTGTTTCCTCCGGCCATTAAGGCCTTCGGCGTGGAGCCGGACCGTATTGTGTTTATCGATATGAAACGCGAGAAAGACATGCTCTGGGCCATGGAGGAAGCCCTAAAGTGTAGTGGCCTTGCTGCCGTGGTAGCCGAAGTGCATGAGATGGACTTTGTGCAGTCTCGCAGGTTGCAGCTGGCCGTAGAGAAAAGTCGGGTAACGGGCTTCGTGCTTCGCAGCCGCCCACTGCAACTAGGCACCACGGCCTGTGCGGCGCGCTGGCGGATCAGCCCCGTGCCAAGCGTACTGGAACCGGGAATGCCCGGTGTGGGACTGCCCCGATGGAGGGTAGAGTTGCTGAAAGTACGGAATGGTAATCCCGGTGTTTGGATGCTGGAATGGTCATCCGAACGGTTTATTGCTGCTGATCGGCCCGCGAAACAAGCCAATATAGTACGTACACTAGGCCAAAAAACCGGATAATGCATGATGTCGAAACGTTTTGCTGCCATATGGTTCCGGCATTTAACAACAGACTGGCTAACGATCCGACAGCCTGAGCTGCAGGGCAGGCCTTTTGTCATAGCAGCGCCCCAACACGGCCGTATGGTCATCTCAGCAGCCAGTCCGGCCGCGGAGGTCCAGGGCATCAACGCCGGAATGGTCGTAGCCGATGCCAGGGCTTCGGTGCCGCACCTGCAAGTGATTGATGGTCGGCCAGGATTACCGGATAAGTTGCTGAAGGCACTCGGCCGTTGGTGCATTCGCTATACGCCCATGGTAGCCATAGATCCGCCCGATGGGCTGATACTGGATATCAGCGGCTGTACCCATCTCTGGGATGGCGAACCGGCATACCATAAAACAGTCGCTACCCAGCTGGGCAGTAAAGGTTATCAGGTGCGGATGGCCATTGCCGATACCATCGGCACTGCCTGGGCGGTAGCGCGCTTTGGAAAAACAGCGGACATCGTGAAAAATGGCGGCCAGCTGGAGGTACTGTCCTCCCTGCCCCCTGCGGCACTGCGTCTGTTACCGCATATTTTACAGCGCCTGGATAAATTGGGGCTACGCACTATCGGCAGCTTCATGGGCATGCCGGCATCGGCCCTGCGCCGGCGCTTTGGCGACGGGCTATTGCTGCGGCTGCGGCAGGCACTCGGCCACGAAGCGGAATACCTGCAGCCGCTACAGCCCATTGCCCCTTATGAGGAACGGCTACCCTGCCTGGAGCCCATACGGACGGCAACCGGTATAGGGATTGCCGTGCAGCGGCTGCTGGAAGCGCTGTGCAAGCGGTTGGCGGGAGAAGGCAAAGGATTGCGCGCTGCCACCTTAGCGGGCTATCGGATAGACGGCAAAACGGTGCAGGCAACCATCGGTACCAATCGGGCTACCGCTAATGCGGGGCATCTCTTTCGGTTGTTTGCCCTCAAAATTCCCCAAATTGAACCGGCCCTAGGCATCGAGTTGTTTGTGCTCCAGGCGACGAAAGTAGAAGCGACAGCACCCGGACAGGAAGCGCTGTGGGACGGAACCCAGGGACTGGAAGATACGGCGCTGGCCGAACTGCTCGACCGCCTAACCGGGAAAAATAGCAGTTGTACGGTAAACCGCTACCTACCGGACGAGCACTATTGGCCGGAACGATCTATCAAACGGGCTACTGCCATCGATGACCCCACCACCACCGCCTGGCGGAATGACCGGCCCCGGCCAACGCGGCTATTGGCCAAACCGGAACCGGTCGACGTATCGGCGCCCATACCGGATTATCCACCTATGGTTTTCCGCTACAAGGGCGTGGTGCATCAGGTGAAAAAGGCCGATGGCCCCGAACGGATCGAGCGCCCGTGGTGGGTGGATACCGGTGAGCACCGGGATTACTATTATGTGGAAGATGAACAGGGCCAGCGGTATTGGCTGTTCCGCTCGGGGCATTACGGCGACGACCGCCCTCAGCAGTGGTTTATCCATGGTTTTTTTGCTTAGTATGTGATGGCATATACGGAATTGCAGGTGACATCAAATTTTAGTTTCCTACGTGGGGGTTCGCACCCGGAGGAATTGGTGAAACAGGCGGCAGCACTGGGATACCGCGCTATCGCCATCACCGACCGGAATAGTCTCGCCGGCATTGTACGCGGCCACATTGCGGCAAAAAAATACGGCATACGCCTGATCCCGGCCTGCCGTCTGGATCTCATGGATGGCCCCAGCCTGCTGGCCTACCCTACGAATAAGGCAGCCTACGGCAACTTATGCACCTTACTGACCAAGGGTAATTTCCGTGCGGAAAAGGGACAATGCCTGCTCTACAAGCAGGACCTATATGACCACTGCGAAGGCCTAAGGTTCATTCTGGTACCTCCTGAAACCCTGACGCCCACGTTTGAGCTGGACTCCAAATTCAAACAACAAGCAGCGGCGTACCGCGAAGTGTTGGGCTCCGCCATGTACGTGGGAGCTACCCGAACCTACCGTGGCGACGACAGTAAAAAATTGTTCCGCCTGCATCAGTTAGCGCAACAGCTGGACAGACCGGTGGTGGCGTTGGGAGATGTGTATTATCATGTGCCTGGGCGGCGTGAATTACAGGATACCCTCACCTGCATACGCGAAAAATGCACCATCCACAGCGCGGGATTCCGGCTACACCAAAATGCCGAGCGGCACCTCAAACCGATTGACGAAATGCAACGTCTGTTTCGCCAATATCCAGACGCCATAGTCCGCACGCAGGAAATCGCGGAAGCTTGCCTGTTTTCGCTGAATGAACTGGAATACGTATATCCCCATGAACTGACCAGCGGGGGCCGGACACCGCAGCAGGAACTGGTACATCTCACCTGGAAAGGGGCAGAAGAAAAGTTTGACGGCGCGGTGCCCGACAATGTCCGGGACACCATCGCCATGGAGCTCGCGTTTATTGAAAAGAAGAACTACGCTTCCTATTTCCTGACAGTATACGATTATGTACGGTTTGCCCGCGATCGGGGTATCCTCTGTCAGGGACGCGGCTCGGCAGCCAATTCGGTAGTGTGCTATTGCCTGGGCATCACCTCGGTCAACCCGGCTAAGTTCAAATTGTTATTCGCCCGATTTATGTCAGACGCACGGGATGAACCACCAGACATCGATGTCGACTTCGAACACGAACGGCGCGAGGAAGTCATCCAGTACATTTATGAAAAATATGGCCGTAACCGGGCAGCCATTGTAGCTACCGTAACCCAGGTGCGGGCCAAGGGTGCCCTCCGCGATATAGGCAAGGCCATGGGCCTTTCCCTCGATGCGGTAGGCCGGCTTTCAGCTACGATCAGCAGCCATTGGGATGACCACATTGAGATGGAACGGCTGGCCGAGCAGGGCTTTAATCCAGCCGACCCGCATTTGCAAAAAGTAATGGCGCTGGCCCAACAGTATATTGGTTTTCCCCGGCAACTGGGGCAGCATACGGGCGGTTTCGTGATTACTCAGGGAAACTTGCACGAGCTGTGCCCCCTCTTGAATGCGCGCATGGAAGACCGAACCTGCCTGGAATGGAACAAAGATGACCTCGAGGCACTGGGATTCCTCAAGGTGGATGTGCTGGGCCTCGGCATGCTTACCTGTATTCGTAAGGCGTTTGACCTCGTTAAAACACATTATGGACGCGACCTGACGCTGGCCAGCATCAACCAACACGATGACCCCAATGTGTATCAGATGATCAGCCATGCAGACACATTGGGCGTATTCCAGATCGAGAGCCGTGCGCAGATGTCTATGCTGCCGCGCCTGCGGCCCCACCAATTCTACGACCTGGTGATTGAGGTGGCCATCGTACGCCCCGGACCCATACAGGGCGATATGGTGCATCCCTACCTGCGCCGGCGCAATAAGGAGGAGCCTATAGATTATCCCTCTGCAGAAATCAAAGACATATTAGAGCGGACCCTGGGCGTGCCGCTCTTCCAGGAACAGGCCATGGAAATCGCCATCGTGGCTGCCAAATTCCTTCCCCAGGAAGCCGATGAACTGCGCCGGAGCATGGCTACTTTTAAGGCCAAGGGCGAGGTGAACCGCTTTAAGGAAAAAATGGTAAATGGCATGGTAAAACGGGGGTATACGACAGATTTTGCCAATCGGGTATTCCGGCAGATCCAGGGCTTCGGCAGCTACGGTTTTCCGGAGAGCCATGCCGCCTCTTTTGCCCTGCTGGTATACGTTTCTTCCTGGCTGAAGTACCATTACCCCGACGTTTTTGCCGCTGCACTGCTCAACAGCCAACCCATGGGCTTCTACCAGCCAGCCCAGATCGTGATCGATGCCCGCAAGCACGGCGTCACGGTAATGCCCGTAGATGTGAACCACTCCTGTTGGGACCACACCCTGGAGGGCAAGTTTGGCGAACGCCACGCCCTGCGGCTGGGCTTCCGCCAGGTAAAAGGCCTGAATGAGGAAGATATCCAGGCCCTGATTGCCGGACGGGCAGATGGCTACCGGGAAATTACGGACCTGTGCCATACTGGGGTGCAGCAGGCCACCTTGGAAAAACTGGCTGATGCAGATGTTTTCCGTTCCATGGGACTGGACCGCAGGCAGGCCATGTGGGAGATAGCTGCGGTACATGACCGCCCCGTGGCATTATTTAGCGGCCAATCTTCGGAAAGCGCAGCAGAAGGCCAAATCCAGTTACCCTTGATGACACCGGGCGAACATGTGCTGCAGGACTATGCCAGCACTTCCCTATCGCTGAAAGCTCACCCCGTGCATATCATACGCGAAAAACTTGACCTGCTGCATGTGGTACCAACGGGCAAACTAAGTACAATGCAGGATGGTATGCCTGTAAAAGTCTGCGGCATGGTGACGATACGCCAACGGCCCGGCACCGCAAAAGGCGTGTTGTTTGTAACCATCGAAGACGAAACCGGGTTTGCCAACCTGGTTCTCTGGGATCAGGTATTTCAAACCTTCCGCCGGGAAATCCTTCAATCCAGGCTGCTTATGGTGACCGGAAAGCTACAGGTAGAGGGAGAAGTGATCCACGTCGTGGTGACGCGCTGTTTCAACATGAATGGATTGTTGCATCAATTGAAATCCACGAAGGATGACGAACCGACTCAGGTTTTTCATAAGGGACGAAACTTTAAGTAACATTCGTTTTCGGATCAGCTTTTCGGCCAATGCGTTTCGATGCCCTGTGACCGGATAACCCGCTGGAAATCTTCCAATAATTCAGCCCGCTCCCGCACCTGCCGGGGTATTGTCTTCTTGCCCATCGAATAAGCAACAAGCAGGCCTACCGCCTCACCGATGCTCCATTCTACCGGATGCAGGCGATAGCAGCCATTGGTAATATGCGTAGTCCCAATATTTTTGTTGGCCGGCAGGATATTCTCCATCCGTCTGGGGATCAGCGAGCCCAGCGGAATTTGAAACGGCAGAGAACCAAAGTCGATGTAATTGTTGCCTTTACAACTTGGATGCAGGTCGATATGGTAGTAACCGATGCCGACACTGTCGTAAAAGTCTGCCGCAATGTCCGAGGCCTGTCCAGTAACCATGGCTCGATTTTCCGCACCGACATGCTCTTCAAGGACGGTGAAGAGCGCCTGGATACGGCGCGACTCCCGAACATACGGATATTTAGCCAGGCCATCCGCCGTTCCCATAATATCCGCCCTCAAGCGCAACCCCGGCCATCCCTGTCCGCCATCAGGTCTAGGTGCTTCGGTTTGCAACCAGTATAGCCACGACAGGCTGAGCTGCTTGGCCCGACTCACATGTTTTTGGAATTCGGCATCGGTCGCTCCCACGAGGTTACCCAGAAAATAGTCATTCTGCGGCCAGTTTACGAGCGTGATATCTCCCGCATATGTGCCGGAGGTGAAATTATTTTTGTTGATGATGCGCCGATAACTCCACAGATTCAGCTTGTCTCCCGTCGCGACACCCTCGGGATTGAAACCCAATGCTTTGGGTCGTAGTGTTTTCGGGTCGGAATAATCCAGATCCAATAACTTACCCGGCCACGCGGGCTGCATGTCAGGCACGTAATCCCGCCAGAACGCGTAAGTTTCCGGCCGGTCTATGACATGGTGCTCACCCGCAAGGTAATCCATCGCAAAACAGATCGTAAACGCCTGATTATTCTCTGGATCCCCTGTTTCCGGCGCGTGTAGTTCCCCGGTTTCTTTTTTTGATTCCGTACCCGTTACATATTCGGTGCCGGTAAGCGGAAGTAAGTCGCCCAGCTCCGTAGCGTCTACAAAATAAGGGGCGGTAAGCACCGCCTCTCCCCCATCGCGAAGGTTAATCGCGTTCAGGGCCCTCACCTTATTTCCGGCTACATCAGCTGCGGTAATTTTATGTTCAAGCAAAAGCGTTAGCTTATTGGTGCTCAAGTAAGGAGCAAATAACTGATACAACACCGCCAGGGCCACGCGGGGCTCGTGGCAAAGTGTAGAGACAGTACCGTCGCCGGGATTGAGGTGCTTGCGGGTTTTAGCGGCATCCGTAAGCGGGTAATTCCGGACATAGTAATCCCGGATGGCGGTACGGAAATCCCGATATAACTGCGTCGCCCCATGCGTTTCAATCCACTGATGTTCATCGGGCGGCACGCCCTGCTGGGTAAGCTGTCCACCGATCCAATCGGTTTCCTCGGTGAGCACGACCGTAAGTCCGTTGCGCAACGCTGCCAATGCGGCCGCACATCCGCCCAACCCACCGCCTGCGATCACCACATCTGCGGAAAAGGCGGACCGACCACCGACAGGACGGTGAGCGGCGTGAGCAATAACCGGATAACCAACCATGGCTGCGGCAGCTGCCGTACTGCCGCCGACGGAGAGCAGTTCAATAAATTTTCGTCTTTTCATCTGATTTAGCCGTGGTAAATTAATAAATTTACTCATCTTTACCGGTATAATACCAAAGATTAAACTAAGTTTCTGGTCTTAAATACGTTTGGAATGAAAAAAGCACTATTGACAATCTGCGTGATTGCCACAGCTGTTACGGTGGGCATCGCACAGTCCGCCGCACCGCCCATGACCCTGCATACCGACGCGTTTGAGGATGGCGGTATTATCCCCGTAAAATTCAGCCAGGCAGCCGCCGACGCCGCCCCGGGAGGAGGCACTTCGCCGGCATTAACGTGGACGAATGTCCCTCCGGGCACCAAAAGTTTTGTGTTGCACATGCATGATATTGATTTCGTGCGCAACAAAACAACGGACGACCAAGTACACTGGCTGGTATGGAACATCCCCGCAGACAAAACAGGATTATCCGAAGGCATACCCAGCGGATCCCGGCTGGATGACGGCAGTTACCAAATCAGCGTGACAGGGCCGGTGTACCGTGGCCCGGGAGCGGCAGCCAATGGGCCGTTGCACCACTATATTTTTGAAATCTATGCGCTGGATAAGAGCCTCGATATGGAACCGGCAGCAGACGCATTTGAAACCCGCGCTAAAATTATGGACGCCATGGAGGGACATATCCTGGGTAAAGCCGCGTATACCGGCCGGTTCAGGCGGCCGCAGTAGCGCTCTTGAAAAACCAACGAATCAAGTCTGCATAGTCTCCGATTATCGATCGTCTTTCTCATAGCTTTTTTTACCGCCGCCGGCGCTTCGGCCCGGCAATCGCCGGTGCAAGTCGAAATTGTCCAGACTGCAGACGGTTACCAGCTACTCCGGGGCGGCAGCCCGTATTTCATCAAAGGAGCCGGCGGCACCAACTATATGGACCGGCTAGCGGCATACGGAGGCAACTCAGTGCGTACCTGGAGCACGAATAACGGGCAGGCGATATTGGACGAAGCCCAACGGCTCGGACTCACCGTCACTATGGGCATCAATATGGCGAGAGAACGTCATGGCTTTGATTACAACGATACAGCGGCAGTAGCCGAGCAGCGGGAGCGTATTCGCGGCGAAATCCTACAGTATAGAAATCATCCCGCGTTGTTGGCCTGGGGAATCGGCAACGAGCTGAACCTCGAATATACCAACCCAAAGGTTTGGGATGCCGTAAATGAGGTAGCGGAAATGATCCATGAGCTTGACACCAGCCACCTGGTCACGACGATGCTCGCCGGAATAAACCAGCGGGAAATCGATTACATTAAAGCAAGGTGTCCGGCGCTCGACCTGATTTCGGTACAAGTATACGGGGGATTGGCCGCCGTACCGGAAAGACTTAAGACTACTGGCTGGGATAAAGCATACATGGTCACCGAATGGGGCCCTACCGGCCACTGGGAAGGCCCCCAGACGCCCTGGAAGGCTTCCGTTGAGGAAACAAGCAGTGAGAAAGCCGCAGTGTACAAAAGCCGCTACGAAGCATCGATCCTGAAAGACGAAAAATGCGTCGGCTCATACGTGTTTCTGTGGGGACAGAAACAGGAACGCACGCCCACCTGGTACGGCTTGTTTACCGAAGCCGGCGAGGAAAACGAAGTGGTCGACGTGATGCACTACCTCTGGTCGGGCAAGTGGCCCGAGAACCGGGCACCGCACCTGAGCGTCTTCCGCATAGACGGAAAAGAGGTGCTTGATTTCATTTACCTTAGCCCCGGAAACACCTATGACGTTGTCATACAGGCGACCGATCCCGACAACGACCAGCTCATCACCCGCTGGGAACTGCTGCCGGAAAGCACCGATTTGAAAACCGGGGGAGACCGCGAAAGCAGGCCCGCGGCAATCCCGGGACGCGTACACGGGGCGGCGGTAGACCGTGCAACGCTGGCTGCGCCTGAGCAGACAGGCGCCTATCGGTTATTCGTTTATGTATCCGACGGCCATAACAACGTCGCCACAGCCAATATCCCGTTTTTTGTAAAAAACTAAACTGTCAGCCTGGGTTAGAAAAAATCCGCCATCCAGACAACGACTCCCTGGTATAACGTGGCTCATACGGGCACTCCGGGCTAAAATAGCCGCAACTGGTCCCCAAGTTCAGACCGCGCGGACTTTGCTGTAGGCATGGTGAAATTCGAAAGTCCTACGCCAAGCAGGCGGATTCGCCGGCCTTCTACATTTGCCTCATCCAATAATTGTCCTACAGCGTGGAATATACGCGCCTTATCGTCGACCAGCTCCGGGAGCGACCGGCTTCGCGTCATCAAGGTAAAATCATGAAACTTAAACTTTACCGTAACGGTTCTCCCCTTGAGTGCAGCGCGCTGCAAGCGGGACTCCAGTTTCGCCGTGAGATCTTCCAGCGCTCCCCGCATCGCCCCGACGGTTACCAAATCTTCCGGATAGGTATCTTCAACGCTGATCGATTTCCGTTCGCGATGTGGCTGTACTTCCCGACGGTCGATACCTCGCACGATTTGGTAATAAAACTTGCCCGTTTTGCCGAAATGATGCACCAGCGTTTCTTCGGGTAACCGCTTGAGATCGGCACCTGTGTGAAATCCCATAGACTTCATCTTTGCGGCTGTGACTTTGCCCACGCCGAAAAACTTTTCGACGGGAAGGCTTTCCATAAACGCCTGGACTTTCGATGGGCCGATAAAGGTAAGGCCGTCCGGCTTTTGCATATCGGAGGCGACCTTGGCTACAAATTTATTGATGGAGATGCCAGCCGACGCGGTGAGCTGCAGCTCTTCGCGGATCTCCTGCTTAATGCGCCGGGCGATCTCTATGGCCGACCCAATATCCTGTTTGTCGCGCGTCACATCCAAGTAAGCCTCATCCAGGGAAAGCGGTTCGATGGTGTCTGTGTAGCGGCGGAAAATTGCCCGGATTTCGTTGGAAACGGCCTTGTAAACTTCGAATCGTGGAAATACGAATATCGCTTCGGGACACAGCCGTTGTGCGACTTTCGAAGGCATAGCCGACCGGATGCCAAACCGGCGCGCCTCGTAGCTGGCGGTTGCTACGACGCCACCCCGGCCTTCAGGCGGCCCGCCTACAACCAATGGCTTACCCCGGTAAGCTGGAAAATCACGCTGTTCTACAGACGCATAAAACGCGTCCATGTCAATGTGGATGATTTTGCGTCGGGGTTCCATGTCGTACAACTACATCAACAACGTATCAATACGATGACCGTGTACCAGCTCGCGTTTTGCCGACCAGGAGAACACGGTAAACGTGCCGTCCTGGGAAGCAACCATCGCCAGCGAGTCCCGCTGATCATTGACAAATTGGGCCGCCGCCAGGTGCCGCGTACCGCCTATCTTCGTCGCGTCCAACAACTGTACCGTGCTACCAGACACCGGCTCCGTAACCATCAGTTGCGCAACAGGCAGGGCGTGGGGCGACCGTGCCACCTTCGCACCGAAAGCCAGCAGACGATGATCCTGCGTGATCACCGTAGCACCGTCAATGGCCGAATAACCGCCCACGGCACCAATCATCTTTTGTAAACTGTCCAGGTAATCCGGGCGGGACAATGCCGCATCCGGGGCGGGTACTACGTAATGTGGTTCTACCAGGTAATTAATCGGCTGCACTATGGAGTGCAGCCACGCCGAGCTGCCTTCCGGAACGATCAACAGCAGGGCACCTCGACCATGACTTCGCATAGCCAACGCCAGTTGGACCAGTACGTTTTCCGAATAATCGTCCGATCTGGAATCGCCGAATCCCAATAACGCCGCCAGTATGCCGGGACAGTCGGCTAACCCCCAATGATTGTCGTCTATAACTTTTATCTGATTTCCCTTCAACACCGCAACATTGTTGAATTTTCTCATGGCATCTCCATGCTTCTGTTTCACGACCAGCAGACCGGCCTCCACAACCTCTACCACCATGCAATGAGCCGGCAATTCATGGGCGGTACCCCAGATATAAAAGCCCTCGCCTTCCCTCCAAATACCCAAGTGGATGCCCGGCTGCACCACAGCGGGCGAAAGTTTTACAAGATTGTCGGGTGTGAAGCGCTGTTTATGGAAAAACACCAAACTGTCGCCCGTACGATCAGGTGGGACAAAAGCCAATGATATTTTCGGCTCATAGCCCTCTTCACGGCGCAGGCTCGCCCAAAAAGCCGTATCGATAAGCGTTTCGATCACCGGAACGTCGGGAATATAGCCCCACGCCAGGGGACGATGAAGGTTTGCTTGCTTTTGCAGTTGGGCAACAACCTGCTGGGCTACAATCTTCGCCGCTAAATATGTCGGTTCTGAAATCATCTGGTGTGGATCAACCAAACTAACCGGCGGATTCCATAACTAATCCTATGATGCCCAATCCGATTAGGATACAGCAAGCTAAGATAAAAATGTTTTTACATACAAAAGTAGCGTAACGACATATGAAAGCAAAAACAGTAGTTTGTTCGATGGCCGGGGCGATGAATTTTATGGCCAGCCAGGGTTGGCAATTCGTACAGGCCTACGTAACAAAACGGGACGATGTAACGAAGCAACACTGGATAATCAAGCGGAAGTATCAGCCGGAAGAGGAACCCGCCTACCGCGATGAGCCGGATTCACGGTAATGGGTAAGCGGGTTCCTTTGGAACCGTTTGGCACGGTTAATTGACCTGTGCGGTCGGCCGCAGCAAAATTTCGTTGACGTCGTATTCCTCGGGCTGCTCAATAGCGTACGCAATGGCCCGGACGATGGAATCAACGGGAATGGCGATACTTAGCAAACCCTGCATTGATGCTTTGATGTTGGCGTCGGTGACCGTATCGGGAAGCTCCGTCTTGATCGCGCCGGGCGAAATGATCGTGGTGCGGATGTTATAAGGCTTCGCTTCCTGCCGGAAGCCCTCCGATATGGCGCGCACGGCAAATTTGGTGGAGGAATACACGGCGCTGCCCCCATTGAGTGGCACACGCCATCCCGCCACCGAAGCCACGTTGATCACATGTCCGCGCTTCTGTTCTTTCATGTAGGGCAGCACCGCGCCGATGCCATACAACACGCCCTTGATGTTCACGTCGATCATGCGATCCCAGTCATCAAACTGAAGTTCTTCGATACGTGATAACGGCATAATGCCGGCATTGTTTATCAGCACGTCCACTTTTCCGAACGCCTGGACAGTGCCGTCAACGAGTGCTTTGACGGCAGCTCGGTCCGTCACATCCGTTTGGAATGCCACTGCTTTTCCCCCGGCTTCCGTGATCTCTTTTACCAATTTATCGAGCCGGTCGGTGCGGCGTGCACCCAACCCGACTGCTACGCCTTTTGCGGCCAAGTCTCTCGCCGTGGCTTCGCCGATGCCGCTGCTTGCACCGGTAATCACGACTACTTTTCCTGCTATGTTATTTTCCATTTGCGTTGCGTTGACTAATTTCATATCGATAGCGAGCAAAATTAGGCTTTTATTTTGTTGAAACGCGAATTATCGAGCGCCGAGGCTTTAATCCTCGATTTCCAACCGATAGGCGACTAAGCGATTATCGTGAAACGTGGGGACAACCAGCAGTTGCTCCTGGGGAATATAGCCGATATCTGCCGCGTTGATAGCTTGGTCTTTGGTGTCGAGGATCTTCTGCTGGCGCAGGTTTTCATCGACAAAATATACTTCTCCCTTCCAGCTGGAGGTCAGATAACGACCGCCACCCAGGGGGACAATGCCGTCTACCTGTCCAAGGCCCCTAACCCGTGTTTCGATCTTCCGATCGGCTAAACGGATTGCCTTCAGGCTGCCCCCGTCCGACGACGCCACCAGCAGCTCATCGCCATTGATCTGCACGCCATTGGGAGTTTCCAGACTGTCGCTTTCCACGACGACCGTAACCTCTCCATCCGGCCGAATGCTGAATATTTTGTTCGTCCTGGAGTCAGCGGCGTAGATGGTGCCGTCTTCGGCGATATCCATGCCATTCAGGGCCACCGCTCCCTCCACCTGAATCCGGTCGACAATCTTTCCGGCCGCAATGTCTATTTTTACGATGGCGCTTCGGTCGTTGACATATAGAAAGTCGCCATGTATCTCGTTGCCCAGGGGCCCTTTAAAACCAGTTACCCACTGTGCTTGTTGGATACTTCCATCGGCATTGACCAGCGCGATATAGCCCGCATCCTCTCCTTCGCTCTGCCGGTTGATGTTCGATACGTAAAATTGGTTTCTTGCGGGGTCGTAGGTCACGCACTCCGGAGTCAGGAGCGAAGTGCTGTCCGTTTCCCATACCTGTGTCAGGGTTACGGTTGCACGATCCTTCGGTCCGGTGCTGTCCACCTGCGCATCCGATCCACCGCTTCGGCCGCCACAAGCGGTCAAACAAAGCGCTGCTGCTATCAAAAACACATGTTGTAGTTGAACGATAAGGCTCTTGTTGGCCGTGGGTTCGATAAAATTGTTCATCTCGTTTGGTAACTGGCGATTCATAGGGCTGTCTAATTTTAGTTTACAGGATGAAGCCGCTATGTTCATTCGTTCACAGGGTGAAGACTTGAAAACATAACGGCCTCATCGATCATCTTGGTTTCCACCAATCCCACAACATTCGCGCCAACTATTTTATGGCTACCCGGCCTTCGCCAGCCGATAATTGCAGGGTAAACGTCTTGGTCTGTTTGTCATACGTGTAATCCTTTAGCCGCTGACCGTTAAGCGTCACCTGTCCAGCTTTATCCGACCGGATCCGGACGGTGGCAGGCGCGTCTAAGTAGTAATGCAGGCCCTCATTGTCTGACCATTCAAACGTCATGGGCCCCGTTGCAGAAATTCCGAGGGCTCGGTTTTCGTAAGCCGTGGCACTCGCTGCAAATACACCGTCCGTACCATACCGTACCGCCAGCGCGTCGGTCGTGATACCATCTACCTGATAAGATTTGCCCAGATCCGTAGTGTAGGCAAACCGTTGGCCGGCCACTTCACCCTGCACGAAGCCGTTGCCCGCAGTGGCCTTCACTTCGGGTTGCGCGCCCGTTGCGGTAGCGGTAAACAAATTGGCCATGACCAATGGTTTTCCCTGCGTCCGGGCAGTAACCGTCAGCATGCCTTCCCGCTCCAGGGGTTTCACATTAAGCAACGTCTTGAGGTAATGCGGCGTCTTCACCGCTTCGACGTCCACCGTTTGCGGTGACAGGTGCAGGATATGCATCGTGGCATCGTCTCTTGTAATCGACGACTGCTTGGTCCCAGCCTTGATATCCGCAAACCGCTTGGCCTGATAAAGCAAGTTAATGTCTGCATCCTGCTCTGTGGGTTCAGCGACGTCCAGCATCAACACCGTTTTCGGTTTTAGGTAAAGGACATTCCGTGTTAGTCCCTTCACCTCTCCCCAATACAGGCGTCCAATATCACCGGTGACGAACGCTGCCTGTTTACCGTCCAGGAAATGCGAGATAAACGCGTGGTCTTCGAAACCGGGAGCGAAGTCGCGATGATCGCCGGTACGTTGACTTTGGTGATTGCCATTTACCAATATGGTTGAATGGCCTACGGGCTGTGTGAGCCACGACTCATAGATGGGATCGTCGTAGTAATTGGAATTCGCAAGTGGGCGTTCTTCCACGAAGATTTTACCGCGGTCGGCCAGCCAGAAACTTCCCTGGTCGATGTGCTGGTGATTGTAGAATGGACCCGTACGCATCACAAAAACGAAGTCGTCCGTTTCCCAACCTTCTTTGAATACCGTAGTTCCGATATCGCGGAATACTTTGACCGGATTCTCGTCAAATGGCGCATCCTCCGGAATATCCTCGGTATAGAACACTACGTCTTCGTATGTCGCCTTATCGTAATTCCGGAACCGTTCGAATCGATCACTTCCGTGTCCCTGGCCCGTTGCACCCTCCGGGATCTCGGTATTATCCTGCCTTAAGAAATGGTAGAACCAGCTCAGCCTGGGGTCCTTATATTTCCCAAGCAAATAGGCCCAGTTGGTCGCTGAAGTGAGATTACCACCCGAATCTCCATATTCGAACCACCGCTTATCCTTGATCAGTCCCGCCCAGATATACTCATTATAGGTATTCCGCATAGGCGCCGACAGGTCGATATTAAATACATTTTCCAAGGATGGCAAGCTGTAGGAAAGGTTCTGGAAACTGTAATTGTTATACCCAAATCCCTCACCCCACGCGCCGGCAATGGAGTCGGTGACGTTGTTGGCAAACTTGCTCAATTTCAGAATTGCTCCGGTAAAATACGGCTCAAGGTTTTCGGTATCCGGCCCATCCTGATAAATTGCGGCCATGCTCATCAACGAGCCGCCTACCGTCATGGCGAGCCAATTAGAGGTGCCCGCGGTGATGTTGTCGTTATATACGTACGTCCGGTGCACGCCGCTGACAATGTTTTTTAAGATTGCCTCGCGGATTTTCGACCGCTCTTCGTCGGTCATGAAATCGTACACCAGGTCATATGCTTCGGCAAGCCGGTGCGACCAGCTACCCGTCCGGTGCTCGCTGAAACGTCCGCGCTTTGTCTGCCAGGGATGCGTCCAATCCGGCCACGACGCCAACCGTACCAGCACATCGGTTACGTACCGCCCTGCTGCTTCGTCGCCATGAAAGGCATAGGCGCGCGCGTTTAGTCGCAATGCCTCGCCCGTGTGGTAGATGCGCGAACCCCATGCCGCCCACGTAGGCAACCAATTTTCATCTGGGAATTGATCCAAATCGTAAATCAGGCTCTCCACCGGTATGCTTTCCCGTTGTTTCTTTGCCTGCTCGAGGATATCTGTATAGACCTTTTTGTATGCTTCCAGCTGAAACCGTCGGGCGATTTCCTCCTTGCCCGACTTATCGAAAAGCAACCGCGGGTGTTGTCCGCCAATGTTTTTGGGCGAGATATGGATGGTAAATTCCGTAGTAGCTAACTGCTTGGTTCCATCGAGTGCCGTAAGCGTCGCCAAATACAGTCCTTCGGGGAATGAAAGTTTAACACCTTTAGCCGACCATGCCGATGCCTGTTTCGTGAGGTTGCCGTTGTATACTGGGTGCTGTTGATCTACGAACGGAGCAATGCTCAGCGTCACCTTTTTTGCGCCGTCGATCCATGATCCACTCAGTTGAAGTTCATCCCCTGCGAAGTAATGTTCCTTTGGTATATAAGGCCTGAATTCAGGGAGCTTAACCACCTGAGGTTGGCTAAATTGGAACGCCGCTTCCCTGGCGCCTTTAAAGCTGATATCATCCAAGCCAAGGTAAATAGGCATATCCGGATCAGCATCGGGAAACTTGGCCAAAAAAGCCAGCGCATGGATCTTCACCTTTTGTTTTCCCGCCATCGACGGATTTGCCCTTACAAAATCGTCGTATGACAACGTCACCCACTCCCACGCGTTTAGTTTTGGCGACGGAATCGTGAAGTCCAATTTACCGTAATCCCCGGCAGCGAACCTGACCTTATACCACTCGGCAGGTATATTGGCTTTCAGGTAGTACCGGAATTTAACGGTTGCCCCAGGCACCAAATACATGTCCAATGATTTCTGGGCACCGGCGTAATTGTCGACACTCGTATAGGGCGTGACTTTTTGCACGATGGAAATATTCGGATCACCGGGGATGATTTCATTGACCCGGAAATTCTGGTTGTAGGCAATATCCTGCCAATGGGGATAAGAGGCCCAGGCCCCCAGATCACGGTCTTCGAAATCATCGGAATAGGTCCACTGTTCGAGTACAATTCCGTCATCGGGATCCTGCGCAACATGGTGAGGTTTGTTATACTCTGCGGTACCCGGCGCCGCGGGCACGGTCGCGCTGGCCAAAAGAGGCAGCGCAGCAACCAATAACGTTTTTATCGGCATGTGTCAAATTTTTAGGTGTTGTATTTGGTCAGTAGTTTATTATTATGTGCTTTTATACGTGTTAAACGCCACTGAATATGGAAAACCCACCATCCACGCAGATCATGGCGCCCGTCACAAAACGCGACGCGTCGCTCAGTAACCAGACGATGGCACCCTTAAGCTCATCGGGATGGCCAAACCGCTTGAAGGGTGTCTGGCGAATGACAAATTCTCCCCGGTCCGTGTAGCCCCCCTCCGGTTTGGTAAGCAGGTTGCGGTTCTGTTCGGTCAGGAAAAATCCGGGAGCCAACGCATTCATCCGCAGTTTATCCCCATATCGGTTGGCCAACTCCACGGCAAACCATTGATTGTAGCAATCCATAGCCGCTTTGCCCATGTTGTATCCCAAGACCCGTGTTACGGCACGTTTGGAGTTCATGGAAGAAATATTTACGATGCTGCCATGCGCTACAGTTTGCGCCATTGCCTCGCCGAAAATCTGGGTGGGCACCACCGTCCCCCAAAGGTTCAGGTCCATTACACGTTTCATACCTTCCAGGTTCATCTTAAAAATATCCTGGTCGGGCATTAAGACGCCATCGGGCATATTGCCACCTGCCGCATTCACCAGCCCATCGATTTTTCCAAATGCCTGCAATACCTGATCCCTGGCTTCGAGCAGCTGCTTTTCATCCAAAACGTCTGCTACCAAAGCAATGGCCTTGCCGCCGTTCTTATTGATCTGGTCGGCCCGCTGGTGGGCTACATCGGCATTGCGGCCTAATATTCCCACGGCACCACCGGCTTCAACGATGCCGTTGATAAATGCTTCGCCCAAAATACCGGTTCCACCGGTTACCACAATCGTCTTACCTGCTAAAGAAAAGTTATCTACCATTTCCACTATTTGATTTGTTTCTACTTATTCTTTTTCATCATCGCGACCACGGTCAGGGTTTGGTGAATATCCTGAGGTCCTTAATCAGGCCAACTGCCCTGAGGCCGGCCGTGCCCCTTAACCGCAATGCGATACGTCCACCCGCCAAGGGGCTTTCGTCCTGTGCCTCCACTACGCGCTCCCCATCGATCGACAGCCACAATTTCTGGCCTTCCCGGCCCTGTTCGACCGTATAGTAGATTCCGGCCGCCATCCGGTCCTGCTCCGCAGCAGCGGCCAGCTGCTCGGCTCCGGGATTCCGCATAATGAAAGGCGTGGCGCCATGGGATGCGTTTTTGAATGCAAAAAAGTAATTGCTCGTCGCTGTCGTCCACAGGCCCATGGTCCCGTCATAACCGGCGGGAATGGTCAGTTGATCGCCGGCAACGTCTCGGGCTGACAAGACCGTCACGAAAACGGCCGCCGGCGACAATGCCAGCGCCCGGTACCGTACCACCACATCTCCCAGATACGAAGCGGGGCTGAGCAGCATCACCCCCTGGGATTGGTCGGTTTCCTCCAGGGCGACCTGCTCGCCCATTACCTTGGTTGCCTTTCCCTCTCCCAACAAGTGCCATTCCAACAGGTCATCGGCCGTCACCCGTTCCTCCCGCCATGCACTGGTATCAAAATCGGCCGCTGTGTCGCTTTGGTCAGTCGCATCGTCGGTTGCCGCCACGCGTCCGGGTTCGCATCCCCAAATGATCGCGACTGCGGCTATGAATAACAGAATATGCACCTTATTCATTGGTTCCATGTTACTAATCAATAACGACTTCGTGCTTTCCCGCTGGTATTTCAATGACCGTTTGTTTGTCTGCCTTATGGTATTTCCATTGCTTGGTGTTCGTTCCATCAAGCTGCACGTTCTTCGGAGCAAATTCGCCCTTTATCACTAATGTCGTTGGTTCAGAAGCATCTATGGCAACTTGTGTATTGTTATCGGCTACCGCTACCGCACAAGCCACCGGTTTATCGGCTTGAACGGAAAAATTGGCCGTGGCGAAAGCTTTACCTTCGAAATACAGCTTCTCCAATTGCTCACCAGGGGTGTAGGATGCCACGAAACGGTCGGCATCTACATCGAACCCGGCCACCGATTGCGCCGCATTCCCACCGTCCGGATTTTTCCGGAAAAATCCGAAATCCGTGCCGTCCTGCCGTTTTACCTTCGCGCCAACCCATGCATCGGTTTCTATCCGTTCAGTCGTCGGCCGCGATCCGAAGTCGCCCGACGCGGGCTTTGCTTCGGGAACCAATACGGCGAAGAAGTTTACCTCCGGCAAGTTCTCTGCACTGCTGAATGTAGCAAAACTTTCGGGAAAATTAAGGTCGTACCGATCCCGGATATTGACGGCGCTGATCCTCTGGGGCACCATGACTGCACTTCCGTTTTCGTGCCGGTACCCTTCTGATATGGACGGGTCGAATTGGGGGGATAGCACATCCATCGTAAGCCTCGCGTTGGGCCGGTCTACGGTGAGGCGATTACCCTTCACGGCAATGGCACGTTTGCCGTCTTTATTTTTTGGCGCGTGAAAGAGCCAGTCATACACTTCACCTTTCGGCGAAGTGCTTTTTACCCGGTCAAACAGGAACAGCGAGCCGCCTTTGGCGTAGAGCAGCGTTCGGGTATAGGTATCCAATTTATTTCGGTAAACCGAGGTAAGGTCGCTTTCGACAGCGTCGACTATTTCGCTGGTAAAGGCCGTTGTCATCCGCGGCCACTCCCGCAGCGCGGCAATGCCGTTGTCGTAATGTGCAGGGTTTTGGCTTTCGGGATTATGGTCGACCAGCATAACGTTATGCGCAATCGACTGCACATCATAGCTCAGGTATTCCGGATTTGCATAATACCCCGCAGCACCAATCCCCGGATCGCCGAGCAGCTCCTCGCCATTAATCATGACCTGAAAGCTGCCCTGGTCGTAGTGGTAATGGTTGGAATTTGGTCCCACCCGGGTGGTGATCACCGCATCCCTGTCATCCCATCCAGCACGCATTACCATGCCCTTGGCTTCAAACACCTTCGATGTAGGCAACGTATTTTTCGACACCGGAGTGATATCGTCGCGATACCACAGGTAAGCCATATACCCCCCTGTGCCCTTATCCCACGCCGATTTTACATACGGATATAGGAACGGGTCGCCTGTGCGGTGTACAACCCACTGCGAATGTACCTGCGAAAAGCCGCTGTATGCCCTTCCTCCATCGCCATATGCCGGGGTAAGCCCATTGTCATATGAAGCGTAGAGCGGGTATTTATAAAAATTAGGCATGTCGGTAGTCGTTGTGTAGTCTACCCCGAAATTGCGCTCGAAGGCAGATAGAATTTCCACAATAGACCGGCTGGCCATGTCCATGTAGCCCATCGGCTCACCATAGCTGCCATCGGCATAATAGGTACGGTCCAGAAACGCTTTGGCTTTGGTCATCAGGCCCGAGAGGTAGGGCTCAAGATAAGGATTTTCCGGATCCTCCCCATAGATGGCTGTGGCTGCGAGCCCATAACCGGACACGATAACAGCAATGTGATTCGTCTGCTGGGAGGGCATTCGGTTCATTTCTACCATATCCCGGTAGAACAACTTCAACCCTTTTTCCATAATGGCATCACGTACAAATTTTCGCTCCTCGGGCGTCAACACATCGTGAAGCATATCATAGCCGTAGGCGACCGGTTTCATCGTATAACCTACAGGATAATAAGTATAAAACTTACGCTCCAACATCCAGTCGGCATTCCATTTACTGAACGAACACAACTTGAGCAGCGCCTCTTTTGCCTTTTCCGCCGCTGCCTTGTCGCCCGTAAACGCATATCGGAAGCTTCCTTCCCGTATCACGTTACCCAACTGTGTCATCGGATTCATCCAGGCACCGTAAGCGTTGTAACCCACCGAATTCTTCGCATAGGCCGGCCCGATCAAGTTTTCCCCCGTCCGGTCGACCCCCTCCTCGATTGCGTCAATATCTACGTTCATAAAATCCGTGTTGTTTAACGCATTTTCCAACAGCTTTTTGGCAACCGGCGAATCCTCATTTTGAAGCCGGGTCTTCAGTTCGTCTGCCGAGAAAAACAACCGCGGATGTTCATTCACCGGTTTTACGGGAACAAGAAATCGAAATGCCCATTCCACTTGCTGTCCCTCGGTTGTCGTGCCAGACAAGCTCAAAGTCCACTGTCCGGGATTATCCTGTTTTCCCACTTTATGAATCGCAGTGTTCGCCCACTCGTTGCCCTGTGCTTTAAACGGTATATCACGCTTTACCACATTTCCCTTACCATCGCGCAAGACGCCCTTAACCGCGCGAAGCGTAGCGTCGCCTTCCGGAGTTACCCGCAGGCCGACGTTGTCGCCTTCAAAAAAATGGGCATTTAGGATCGACGTGTCGAACATCTCCAGGTCGGTAGACGTTGGATGGGTTGCCACGAAGCGCCGTTGCCGTTCGCCGTTCACCTCGAAGTCGTCCATCAATATGGTATACGTATACAGGTATGATACCACCGGATAAGTACCTTTGAAGGTCATTACCTGAACATGTTTACCGGCAGCCAACCCTTTCCCATCCGCCGAACGGAAGTTCGCCAGGGGCAACGCCAGTTCCAGCCATTGGTTGGCCTGCGGGTTTTCGATGGTATGGGTAAAAAGTTCACCCTCAAACGTTCCTATACCGATCTCCAAGGTCTCCGGATTCCGGTCGCTTTGGAAGTAGATGGCACACTTCACCATAGTTTCCGGCGTCGTCCAAAAATTGAAGCGCTTGGTTACGCCGTGCTCAAATTCGCCCGTGTCGTTCGCCTTAAGTGGCCGCGCCAATGCATACTTACTGTTGTTGTAAGTCGGGTTGCTACGGGTAAAATACAGTGCATCGAATGCAATGTCCTGCGCATAGGGATAGGCCTCCCATCCGAAAAGTTCGCCAGTTTCAAAATCATTTGATTCGGTATACCGAACCTTATCGAGCTGTTGACCGTAACCGTAGTTACCCAACAGGCAAAGCGCGATGGCCAGGTGGGGAAAAATAATTCTTTTCATGAGCTTAATGTGTAAGCAGGCGATTAATGAGTCGCGTGGTCTATAATGTGAGTTGTTTTAGTATTTCCTTATTGTTTGGTCCAGTTTTTAATCCGGTGTCCCCATACCGCATAAAACAGGATGTATAAGTAACAGGGCATCAATACCCAATACGCAGAACGCTCGTCATAATGATCCGCAAGTAAGCCATAACACATGGGCAGCACCGCATTTCCCGACAATCCCATCACGATGATGGACGAACCAATCTTGGTAAACCTTCCCAAGCCATTGATTGCCAACGGCCAAATAGCCGGCCCCACCAACGAATTGGCTAATCCCAACATGACTACAAACCAAATCGAAAGATCCGCCGTATGCCCCAAGATGGTAACGGACCCATGCGCATAGACGATCATCAGCGTAAAAATAATTCCCAACACGGCACATACCTTTAATGCATTGCCCTGGGAGATAAACCTCGGTATACAAATGACTCCAATGAAATAGCCGACGATCGCTGTAAAGAGCGTATACGAAGGGAATGCCTTGGCCTCCAACAATCCGATACCCATGGTTTCGGCATAACTGATGATGGTATCGATTGATACCACCTGCGTGCCCACGTGCAAAAACCAGGCGAACGCCCCCAAAATCAGATACGGAAACTGCAGCACACTGGTTTTGTTGGAGTTTGTTGCCTCCACGTCATCGGTTTCGTGTTCGGTATCAATTTCGGGAAGCGGTGAATAGCGGATTAACAGCCCGAATACAATCAGGGCTACACCAACACAGGCGTAAGGCAACACCACCCGACCGATCAGTTCCTCCAGCGCTGCGGTCTTTTCCGGGCCGGTCATGGTCTTCAGTTCCTCAAACAATTGTGCATCAGATTCGCGCAGCACCACCGCCGCAAAGATCAATGGCGCCAATATGCCGGCGCCTTTGTTGCAGATTCCCATGATGCTCATCCGCTGGGCTCCCCGTTCTATCGGACCGAGTATGGTGACGTACGGGTTGGCCGCTGTCTGCAACATGGCCAAACCTGCGCCAATGGAAAACAATCCGAATAAAAATATCGGATAAGCCATAGCCGCCGCCGCCGGGACAAAGAGCAGGGCGCCAACGGCCATCGCCCAAAATCCCAGCATCATTCCTTTCTTAAAACCAATCCGCTTCAGCAAAAACGAAGACGGTACGGAAAAAATGAGGTAAGAAATGTAAAACGCAAAAGCAACGAGGTAGGATTCGAAATGGGAAAGCTCAAACCCGATCCTAAAATACGGTATCAGGATAGCATTGATCCAGGATACGAATCCAAACATAAAGAAAAGGAATGCGATGATGAATATACCTTTCATCGATTCCTTATAACTCAACGAGCCAGCAAGAACAGTTTTATGAGAATTAGCCATGGTTTATTTGGTTAGTAATGGAATTGCTCAAAAGCCTACGTCATCAACGGAATCAATATTCCAGTTTCGACGCGCTGTCTTTATCGATATATAGTACGGCATGCTCCTTCTTCCGCAGAATGGTCGATGGATATGTTTCAGAAATATCGCTATTCACCGTATGATAGATGGCGTCTGCTTTTAATTTTCCCGGCACAATAGCATAGGCGTATTTTGCTTTTAGCAGTGCCGGTATCGTAATCGTAATCGCATGTGTAGGCACGTCTTCCATTTGCGGAAACGCGCCGTCATTTACCTGTTGCACGCGGCAATCGTGATCGAGGTCGACGATCTTCACCACCAGCGGGTCGTTGAAGTCGGCCACATGCGGGTCATTAAACGCCAGGTGGGTGTTTTCACCGATGCCTAGGCATACGATATCCACGGGGTACTTAGCCAGCAACGCCGCGTATCGATCGCATTCCGCTTGGGGATTTCCGGTATTTCCGACAATATAGTTTACCTGGCCTACCGATACCTTGGAAAAAATCCGGTCTTTCAGAAAATTCGCAAAGCCCTGTGGTGCATCTGCGTCCAGCCCAATATACTCGTCCATATGAAAGGCTACCACCCGCGACCAGTCGATGGGCTTTTTAATTAATTCGGCGAGGAACTCGTTTTGTGATGGTGCGGACGCAAAAATGATGCTGACTAAGTCCTGCTGTTGCAACAGCTCGTTTATTTTTGAACCAATATCGTTGGCAGCCGCACGTCCCAACGCTGGCCGGTCTTCGTGGATTTGAATAGTCAACTGCTCTTTCTTAATCTCTTTCATAACTAAATTTCGTAGTGATAAACAATAAAATAAAAATATACGGGTTGCCGGTTATGCTTCTACGGGAGAAGTCCGGTCGTAGACGACTTCGCCCCCAATGATTGTTTTGTCGATCTGCACATCCTGATCGAAAATGACAATGTCTGCGTCCATGCCGGGTAACAACACGCCCTTTTCGCGGTCCACTCCCAAGATGCGGGCTGGAGTTTGCGTGGCCATTCGAACCGCTTCGAGCAGGGGTATCTCTGCCGTCTGAACCATGGTGCGAACCAGGCGGTCGGCAGTTGCAACACTCCCCGCAAAGGAACTTCGGTCGGGCAATTTGGCCACCCCATCTTCTACAATCACCGGTAGCCCGTCATGCAGGCTTCCTAATATACTGTCGCCCGGGGGCATTCCCGCAGCCCGCATAGCGTCGGTGATCAATGCCGTGCGATCAACACCTTTGATTTTGTAAATGAGTTTCAACAAGGGTGCTGGCAGGTGTACGCCATCTGCGATGATCTCCACATCCATCTCGTCGATCAAGTACGCCGCCTCAATGGCGCCGGCGTAGCGCATCGCATTCTTACGGGTTACGCCGGCCATACAGGAATAAAAGTGTGTCGCGAGCGAATAGCCGTTCTCAAATCCCAGCAGTGTCTCTTCGTATGTGGCGTCCGTGTGGGCCAACGCCACCAGGATACCGTTCGATTTCACATATTGCGCAAACTCAAGGGATCCTTCCAATTCGGGGGCAGCACTCCAACGCCTGATATCCTTCGAGTGGCTAATGATTTCGCGGTATTCCTCCGGTTTGGGATTTCGGATGTATCGCGGATCCTGCGCGCCGCGTTGGCTCATCGCAAAATAGGGACCCTCTAAGTGCACGCCCAAAAATTGGGCGCCTTTTGTGTTTTTTAAACTTGCAGACTTATACGTATCCAGTGTACGGAGCAGCTCGTCGGTTTCGCTGGTCAGCGTGGTAGGTAGCATGGCGGTAGTGCCAAATCGGGCATGTGTTTCGGCAATTTTGAGAAACGCTTCTTCGCCGCCATCCATGAAGTCGTGTCCCCCTCCCCCATGTACGTGAATATCGATAAAACCCGGAGCAACATACTGTCCTTTCGCATCAATTTCCACCGCGTCGGGAACAGCTATATTTTTGTCGCCCACAGCCAAAATCTTTCCTTCTTGTACGACGATGGTACCCGCTGTTATTGTTCGATATGGTGTCAATATCTGTCCATTGACGATCTTAAGTTTTTTTCCAGAATTGTGCATGTATAGAATAATGAAGTAATGGTGAAAAAAAGGTTACTACTTATTTAGACCCCTAATGCCGAAAATGTACCACTCGAATTATGGATTTTATCAACAAAATGATGAAATCATGGTTCATCTATTTGAATATCAATTGTCCAAAATACGCAGGCAAGTGAAAATTTGGCACGTCATTCTGCACCGGCGACCAGGTGATGTAGTGGGGGTTAGTGCTTTTGCTGGCGGTTTTATAAAAATTGGCCCGCCAGGCAATTCCAGCACCCGGCGGCGTGACCGTTCCGTATTTTTCCAGTACCCTCAAGGGGATGCGACATTCTATCGTCCAGGTTACCGGATCATTGATGGGGGGGTCTACAACCTTCGGCAAGGAGTGTGCAACCTCAAACGCGGCGATATCTTCATCGGTAAACGGTTTTCGCTCCGCACCGTTGTATCGCATAAGGACCGTGCCGCCGGCGTTGATCTCCAGGTTGAAGTAATGTAACGGATGCTGCACGTCGGGGGAAAAGAAAAACTCGACGCAGGCATCACGTGATACCGGGCCGTTGGGTTCCCGCACCAGGCTGCTGACGTAGCGATCTTGTACCCGGAAAATCAAATACAGGTTGTCGGCATCGTATTGCATCTTCGCATGGGTCACCGGTTTAAACGGAGGTACCTCGCCCATATAGTTTGTGAGCGCAACCTCGGCTACTTCGTTCCATTGCGGCTTATCCCATTTTCCGTCAACGGGGATGGTAGCCATGGATCGACTCACATGGTATACCGAATCCTGCGCCATGGCTATTCCGGATAGCAGAGTAAAGGTTGGTATGGCAATCAGCAATCGCCAGGTGTTTTTCAAGTTATTCATTGTTATCTCTTTACGTTTAAATTCAAGCCTTGGGTTAAGCACCAGTAAGTATGGCACGGATCGCATCTTGCTGCGTGTCGGTCAGCGCTATCTTTCCGCCCTTCGCATTTGATCGCAGTTGATCCGGCGTGGAGGATGACGGGATCACCGGGCCCATTCCCGGAATGCGAAGCATATAGGCGATAATTAGTTCATTCAGCTGCATATCCCACGCCGTCGCCAGCGCCGCCAGCTTTCGCACCTTGGCCATGGCCTCCGTGTTGGCCGCCTTGTCCAGCGACTGCTCGTCGTACAGACGGTCGCCCGGACCTATTTTCGCGCCGTCCAGATACCTCCCCGTCAGCAATCCCCGGGCAAGCGGGCTCCATGCGATGTACGAAATACCCTGCTCTTCCGCCATCGCCCGCGTACCGGCGTAGTCGGCGGCCTCACCGGCGAGAACGTCAAACTGATTCTGGACGGCCGCTATACGGCTCCGCACGGTGAAACGGGTCCCGCAATCCAAGTAGGCTTTAAGCTGGGAAACGTTGAAGTTGGATACCGCAAAGTAGCGAATCAGGTCCCTTCCCACGGCATCCTCAATTGCCGAAAGGCTCTCCTCGATGGGCGTTTCGCCATCAAAGGAATGAAAGTATAGCAGGTCGATGCAGTCGACCTGCAGTCGATCCAGACTCCGGTAGAGGGCCTCCAGAATGTTTGCCCTTGACAGTCCACAATGGTTCGGCGTGTTCCCGTCCATCGTGCCGGACAATTTTGTGGCCAGTACAATGTTTCTTCGCTGAGAAGGGTTGCTTTTAAGCCATTTTCCGATAATACGCTCCGAATTGCCGGAAGCATTGTTGTATCGATTGGCCGTGTCCCAGAAGGTCACGCCCAACTCGACGGCGAGATCAAAGATTGCGAACGCCGTCGCTTCATCCACGCGCGAACCATCGCCCGCTTCAGGGTACCCGATTTTCCATGTTCCCAACCCTACATTCGACACGTTTAATCCCGTATTGCCCAACCTTCGGTAAGGCATTCCATTAAAGCTGTCTACTTTAAAGGGAAGGTTGTAAAGGGCCGGGTTGCCATACTCATTTTTCATATTTCTATCCCTCGATTATTGACGCGCTGCAATACCGATTGGAACCTCCCCCTTTTTTCGCACAAAACGTACATTGTTTTCCTCTAATATTTCGTCAATCTCGTTGTCCGGATCGACGCGAATATATAGATCGCCGGAATAACGGATATTGGTAAAGGTGAGTTCCGTGCGCTTTGCCTCTAAGTCTGTAGGGGCTTCCATGCCCCTTACCAGTTGCGTTTCAAGAAGTTCGTCGCCATCAAACAGGCTGACTTTAAACGTTCCAACGGCGTGATTTCCGATGTTGTGGACCATACAAGTGACCACCTCGTTATCAAATATAACATCCCAGGGATCAATTGCCAAATCCGCTAATGCGTTTGCCGATTTAAGGGGCGTTAGTTGTTCTACTTTTATGACAACCGGCACTTTTGGGGGTATGGGCAGGCTGATGCTATCGAAACGTCGGACGATCTTGGTAGTTTGCCAGATCGGCGCTCCGCCCTCCCCTGTTCCATGCGGGTCTTCCAAAATGCTAATTCGATATGTACCGTCGTCTATCCGCATGAGCCGCATAGCCAGCTCACGCATTTTCTCATCAAACGAGTAGGCCGCTACGTCGAGCGTCGTGTTGTCGGCGTGCAAAACGACACGGGCTACCTCTGGCCCACCCCCCGACGGCCACGCTACTGCAAGGACAAGGTGGGCGTCGAGACGCGTACCACGTTTTCCCCCCAGCATATACTCATACATATTATTCGCGCCATGGGGACTGAAATCGTCGCGATGTACATTCGACCCGGTAAACCGATAGAACGCGTATTCGTCCAGAACGGATGTGTACCGCTGGAATTCGTTTGCCAATTCGTCCAAACTTTTCGACCGATAGGGTTGCTCAGGCACGTCTTTCCCCCAATACCAGTTGATCGCGTTGACGGACGACTTAAACGCGTCTTCATAATAGTTTCTCGGAATCTCATCAGGTTTCCCTAACCAACGTGCAGCTTCCAGTTCCCGTTCAAAAGCGTACGCCTGCCCCAGATTATTCACGATGGTATTGTAGCGCTCACTGATAAAATCCCCGATATGCATTCTATCCATGGGGTAGACGTTGCAATAGCCGTCCTTAAAATAGCGCGTGGCCTCTAAACCAGTTTGTGCAGCGTCGATCACATAGCGGGCATTTTCGTTTCCATCCAGCGGAAGATCGGGCTGGTGGAAACTGAGAAAGAGAACGTCGTCGTTCCATCCGCCGCCCAACTGCCCGTCGGGATTCTGCTTTTCAGCCCACCAGTCGGCAATGGCATGTCGCTTCCGGTTAAAATCACGCATATAAACCGCCCAATTGGGCGCACCGTCGGGATTTGGCAAAGTCACCAGCGGCACATTTTCCGGATTAATGACTTTCCCATCTTTATAGTCCGGACCGCTCACCCGGATCAAATAATTGGCGATGAAGTGATTGGTATCTACGCGATTAATGGCTAATGCTGGCAGGATCATATCAAAAGGTCCGCCATATGAATAGGGCGCTGAGATGGACACATGTTTACCGGTGAATTGCCACGGCATGAATTCGTACATTTTCCCGTATTGCATATTGGCTGGAACAATTTCCTTCACCGTATATTCATGGAGTGAAAGATACGTTGCCGCCTCTTCCACGAATAACGCCGCCTCATTGCTGTCGTCACCTACGCGTATTGCCGCATCTCCCGCAGCTGCGAGGTCGACCCATAAACGGTCGCCTCCAGTGACCACGATATCCTGAAAATCGATCGTAATTGCCAGCCGCGAAAAATTATCGTTGAATCCCTGCAGCCGAATGGCAAATTGGTTCCACATGCGCGAGGGGACCCCCGGGTCGCGTACACGAATAAACAAAACTTCTTCCGGCAACGCCGTTTTGATGGGCAGCGTAAGCGAAATCGACCGTATCCCCGTACTTTCGTTATACGGTTCGCTCAATATGTTGAGTCGCTCAAAAGCGCCGATTTCCACCTCGGCACCCGCCTGCTCCGGTGCTTTGGATGTAGCCAAGGCGATCTTCCGCTCGTCCCTCGAAGTCAACGCGTGGATGGCAAAAACGCTACGATCGTCCGCTGGGGTATTGCCCACGCCGATACGCAACTTTTTACCATATGGATGGCCAGCAGTCGACGGGATTTTGTCGAAATGATACAGCCCGACGTTTTGGATCCGCTTCTCGCCCGATAGCGGAACATGGATATCTCCACTAAATCCCTCCGGAGTTCCGTATTCCTCCGTAAAAGGGATGCGGAATGTCGACCCGTAGGTCGTATTGATCGTCGACCCGTAGAAGAAATGGTCTCCACCGGGAACCGAAAAAAGCCCGCGGGGCTGTTCATCACGCGCGCTATATGCCTCAAAGCCGACGTTCGTTAGGTTACCCGTTGCCGTTATGAAATTCACTTTGGAATCTCCGGCCGTCGCAATATCCACTTTTTCCGCATGGAAATCGGCATCCCCCGGAATAATCGTAAACATGGCATAAGGGTGCGGCCACGCCATCTCATTCCGACCGTCCATGATATACCAGCCGGGTATATGGCCGTCCGAAACGGATTCGGGCCAAACCTCCTTGATGACAAAAGTTTCTCCGGGATTCACCTGAGGCAGCTGTTGTGCATGGCTGGCGCCGCTAATCGCCTTTATTTTGTTAAGATCGACCTGCTCCCGGTGATAATGTTGGTTATCGTCGCCAGGTGCCGTGTTGAAGGCGATGAGTGATTGGATTTCATTTTCGGAGATAGGCCGATCCATCAGATACAGCTCATCATAAACGACGCCAGCGGCCGGAAGGTGAAACAGGCCCGGAAGCGCTGTCTCGAACCAAGACTGTTTATTCCAGGAAGATCCCACCCTTTTTCCGTTGATCCATAATTCCATACCATATGCCCAATCCCAATTGAAAACAATATGGTTCCACTGCCGAGCGTCCCAGACTGCATCCGTTTTCAGCTCATGACGTTTATACCGGGCGTCGGTTAGGTAGGCAGATAGTTTACCGTCATCGCCTACGACGACCCCCAGCAAATCCCTGTCCTTCCGACCAAAGGAAACACTTGTCTGCTCAAACAAGGGTCCCGAAAAAGGCAATTCGCCCTTTGCCCAAAAGGCAACGGCACCGAGCCGGGCATTTATCCGTCCGCCGCCCCAGATAAAGGGCTGATTATATCCCATCTCGTTGCCCGGACGCGTGTTGAAGATTACCGCCGTTACCAGATCGAGGTCGATTCCAGTCATATTGTCTTCGTCCGGCGGTGTAGGGATCTCCGCCATCCGAATCCCTTTTCCAAACCGCGCTTCGGGAAAATCGATCTTCCTTTCTTCGATTGTTTTTTTTCCCGACTGCTGAATGATGTCCTCTTTAAAAAAATCGTCGTTGTCAAATGACAGGTGGTACGACACCGGGGATACCCGAAGCCCTCCCTCCCTATTTTGGACGGTTTGTGCGACGCTGCCTTCCGTTACCAACGCGCACACGGCCGTGACAACGAAAAAGCCGAAGTGATTTTTTTTCGACATGGTCTTACTTGTTAGCTATTGGCTATTACTGTTGCGCCTCCAGTACCGTTTTCATCAATACATTCATGTTCTTGATGTATTCCCTGACCGAGATATATTGTTGGTCGGAACTATCCCTGATGGAATTTCCATTCTCGTCACTAAGTCTGGCGGTATTAACCTCTTTGCCGTCCGCGGATATGGCATACGGCCTGCTGATCCATTCGTTCTGGGTCAACCACCGCCCGCGGTTGTCCAATTTATCCATGACGTCCGCAGCCGTCAAGCTCGGGTCTGCTTCCAGCTCCCTGATCCGCTTCGTCAAGAAATACTGCTGTGGGGTTTCGCCCCGCTCAAACCGCGTCGCTTTCAGGGGTGAATTTGCGATGGCCTCCTCCGGGGTTAGCTTGCTTACTTTCTCGTATTCGTCCTTAAGCCGCTGAATATTGACGTTGGCCTTGCCACCATAATGGGCGAGTAGATTTTTATCGTCATAGTCGACCCAATATACGCCATCCGCCACGCCGGTGCCCTTACGATGCGCGTAAAGCCCCCGGTTTGTGCCGACTTCCACGAACGTCGGATGTGTCCGCGTGCCGTTTTCTGTTTGGTGATCCGGTAGACGGGAAGCCTCCAGCCAGGCGATCGCATCGGGAATCCTTGCTAAGTACCGACGGTCGCCGGTAAACTTATAAAAATCGAGCATATGCATAGCGATCCCAAATGTAGCGCCCGGCATCAGGGCTGCAGGTTCGTAGCTTCTGGCGTGGGCTGGCCGGAGATTCATGTCGTATTGCTCGGTCCACCCGCCCTGTGGATTTCCCTGCTGGGTAAGGATGAAGAAGTTCATCGCCCGATGTATGGGATCCAGCAGCCGTTGTTCGCCCAATGTGTAATAGCAATCAATGAGAAATTCGAGGTTTCCCCATATCACATCGTCGTTGTACGTATAGAACGACGTGTAATCTTCCTTTCCATGATGCGGATGGTTGTGCATTAGCGGATACCGCTGCGGCCATCCGCCGAGCGGGTACTGCGCTTCCAGGATAAAATCAATGGCTTTATCCAACGCCGGCTTGAACCGCGGATCAAGCTTCTCCAGATAAATCCGTAAGAGAAATTCCGCGGCTTTTGAGGTAGTGACGTCATCAAATGTCGCATTGCCATAATACTGATTATGTTCCTCAAAGCCCCAGGCATTTTTCCCGATGGTATTATACCATTCCTTCAACGAACGGTCGCCCGCGAAGTCGATCATATAATTCCACCCACCGCCGGGATGCTGCCCCCAAATCAACGCTTCTGCCACCCGTTCGGCTGCCTGATAATAATATTCGTCTTTCGTAATCTGGTAGGCGTCCAAAAACAGGTTTCCCATGCTCACAGTGCCGGGTTCTTGTACCCAGATCTGCGTATCAAACGCCTCAAGCTCGCCCCACCGCCTGGACAAGTCCTCGAAATAGAAACCAACATACCCGCCGTGGGTGCTCACTTCCTCCACCATAAACTTGGTGGCTTTCAGCATCGTTTGTTTTACCCGATCGATATCCTGACCGACAGCGGTATTAATGAAAATCAGGCCTATTAAACAGCTTATGCAAATTTTTCTCATGGTAAGTTTTAAAAGAGGTTAACGATTTTTTTATTCATCCCCCGAATTTTTGGCGATGTATGCTGCCAATGATCTCATATTCGAAATGTAGGCTTGAACGGACACATATAGCTGGTCTGAAGGATCGAGGATCGTTCTGCCAATAGCATCGCTTCTCCGCGCCGTATTGCTGATCTCGCCGGTAGGCAGAATCTCATAGGGCAGCGAATACGGCTGGTACTTCACCAACCACCTGTTGTTATCGTCCATCGCGGCGATAATGGCGCGCACCTCTGCGTCGGTCACCTGTTTTGTCTCCGACGCCCGGCGCGATGAAGACCGCTTCAGAAAGTCCTGCATTGGATTGGCGTCCGTCTTGCGTCCCAACAGCGGCGAACCAGCCGCTGCTTCATCCGGAGCGCACGCATTCAAGCGCCTAAATTCATCCTCGAGGCGTTCGACATGCACTTCTCCCCCCTTATAATGCTGTATCACACCTTCTGCGTTATAATCCCACCAATATGCGCCGTTCGACACGTTCGTCCCTTTCCGGTGGACGTACAATGGCTTATTCGTGCCCAGCTCTACAAAAATCGGGTACACGATGTTGCCCGCGTCGTCCCGCTGTTGCACACTTTTCAAAAATTCGATCGCGTCGGGCACCCTTGCGAGGTACTTTCGATCGCCGGTCAGCTCATAGAACCGCAACAACAACATCGAATTTTTATAAGTGAAATCCGGGTAAATGGCGGCCGGTTCGTACGTTCTGGCATGGGCGGGTCGCAGCGCCATGTCGTGTTGCTTGCTCCATCCTGCCTGTGGCCGGGGCTGTTGGGTCAGCACATAAATTTGCATCGCCCGATGTATGGGATCGTGTAAACGTGCTTCGCCCAATGCGACATAACATTGTATCAGGAAGTTCAGGTTCTCTGCGGTCACATCATCGTTGAACGTATAAAAATGGGTATAATCGATGAGCGCGCCATGGGGAAAATCGTACTTCAGTGGATATCGCTGGGGCCAACCACCCAGTGGATACTGACTTTCCAGCACGAACGCGATGGCCTTGTCCAGTGCCGGTTTAATTTTTGGATCCCGTTTGATCAGATACGTGCGCAGCAAAAGTTGCGCAGCACTGGCGGTGTTCTTCCCATCAAAAGTTGCATTGCCATAATAATGGTTGTGCTCCTCAAACCCCCAGGCATTACGGCCAATGGTACGGTACCACTCCCGCATAGACCGATCGCCGGCGAAGTCGATAAAATAATGCCATCCGCCCGACTCATGCTGTCCCCAAATAAGCGCGTTTACCGCCTTTTCCGCAGCTTCGTAATAATATTCATCCCCGGTCGCTTCGTATAAGTCCAGAAAACAATTTCCCATGGCTACAGTGCCGTATCCACCTTCGATCCAGATCATACTGTCATAAGCCTCCAATTCGCCCCACCTCCGCGAAAGGTCGTCGTAGTATAAGCTCACGTATCCGCCGTTTGTACTCACTTCATCCACCATGTACGCCGTGGCGGCCCGCATTTTTTTTGTTACCTCCTCAATGGGTAGTTGTCCGAGGACAGACGAGATTAAGGCGAAAAAGGCCAAAAAGAAAGAAAAAAATTGTTTATACATGTCGAAACGGATATTTAGTAACCGGAACGCCCCTCGGCATTCCGGTTACTTGTCCCCATTACTGTTTAGGGGTTGGATACAAATCAAGCGGCTTCGCATCCCACCATAGTCTCGTGTGGTTGGCGTCCGGGCCGCTAAGGAGATTTCTGGCATCTTCCACGGCAGCTGCATTGTTCGTCTGCTCAGCTGTCGTAAATTTCAACCGTCTCATCAACCCGGTAACGGGGATATCCGGATTGAACGATTCGATAATCGCAAATCCAACCGGATAGCCGGTTCGCCTACGTTCTGTCCATGCCTCCCAGCTGTCCGGAAAGAGGGCAATCCACTTTTGGGTGATAATTTGCTCCAACTGGGTCTCGAAGTCTGCGCCGGCCTGGTAAGCGACCGGAATATCCGACATTGCCGGTGTATTCCACTTGTCGTTTACCGCAACAGGGGTATTCAAGCTATTCTGATATGCCGCAACCTCATTCGGCGACGCAGCTTCCCACTGTTCCATTGAAATTGCGATACCCTGATTGTACAGCTCCTGCGCTGATCCGCCCATGTTCCATCCCCTTAATGCACCTTCCGCACGGAGAAAATAGTTTTCTGCGGCAACCATGACCTGTAACGGGGGGTTAGTTCCCCCTCTGGCCAATGGACGCCACCGCGTATTGATAAAGGAGTGGGTCGGTTCGAGGAACGGACCTTTTTCGAGACGGGGCATTCCGTTGCGGATGCCCTTATAGCCTCCGCCTTCGACGGCCTCGTCGAAATATTCACGGATCCGTGGATCTTGATAGCCCTCGAGTACGCTCTGCATCGTTGCACTCATCCGAAACTCGTCGATGTACGTGATCGCTGCGTAGAAATTCAGGGAGTTAACCGTGGTCAAGACGTTTGCATTCTGGTCGTTATTCGTCATCACGCCGGCCGCTACGGCCTTTTCTGCCTCCGATTTCGCCAGCTCAGGATCCACATAAGCCAGGCGCATGGCCAGCCGTAGCCGCAGCGAATTGGCAAAAGTAAGCCACTTCGATGCATCACCGGCATACACCAGGTCATTTGAGCCAAACCCGTTTGCCGACGTATTCGCTGATAACACCGCAACAGCTTCGTCCAGTACCTTGAAAAAATCCTTATAGACATACTCTTGCGAATCATAAGACACGCTGGTTTGACCGTTTCCGAACTGCGAATAGATCGTCGGACCGAAAAAATCGGATATCCGATGGTACATGACTACTTTCCACACTTTGGCTATGGCGTTTTCGACCGCCATATCGTTTGCAGCCGTTGTCTGCTCCACGAACAGCAATTGCGGTGCAGCACGGGAATAAACGTCGTCGTAGTAACGCGAAGTCCAGCTCATCACTTCGAGAAAGTTGCCCGAGTCGAAATTGGCTTCCGTGGTTGCAAAATACTGTGCATATTCGTCCGAGAACAGGCTTTGTGAACGCTGAAACGCCTGATTGTCTCCGTTCAGTCCATAGAACTGCGACTGGGCAAACGCCTGGCCCAGTAGTGAGGCATCGATGTTATCAACGATGATCTGGTTTTCCGGGACGTTGAGCTCATCAAAGTGATCCGTACAGGCGCTGAACGCACCGACAGCGAGGGTGACGGCAAACGTACGTTTTATGATAGTTGATGTTAATATTTGAATTTTCATGACATTTGAAATTAGGCATACCAATTTAGAAATCAACCTTTAGACTGAGACCGAATGAGCGGGAAGACGCGGGCGTAAACGCCTGTGTGCCTTCCGACGACGGACCGGTTCCCCCCATAAAGTCGGGATCAAGGTGATCGGAAGCACGATAAATGAAAAACAGGTTCCTTCCGACAAGTGAGAGCTGTACATTGCTCACGGGCAACTTATTAAAGAGCGCTTGCGGCAACGTATAGTCTAAGGTGAGCTCACGGAGACGGGTATTGGTGGCGTCGTCCACGAATGCCTCGCCTACCGGTATACTCCGACCGCCGATGCTCCTCCAAAAAGATTCGGCAGAGATTGCGATGTTATTGGGCGTTCCGTCTTCCAATACGGCTACTTCGTTGGTAAACACATTCTGTCCAAACACGAGATCACCATTTCTTCCCACCAACGTCTGGGCAGTAACGCCGTCATCGTACAGGATCGCGTTAGTTTCCGAAGCGACCGTGCCGCCCTGACGGTGTTCGATCAAGAAGCTCAAGCCAAAATTCCGATAACGGAAGGTGTTCGATATACCTGCTGTCCAGTCTGGATTGAAATTGGCGACGAGCTCGGTGATGCCGCTTGTAACTTTGGGAAGGCCATTGGCCCCTACGATTACGCGGCCTTGCTCATCCCGCACGAAACCCCTCGAATAAATATTACCGAAAGGCTGCCCTTCTTCGATGATGAAGTTACTGAAGAAACCAGAAGGTGTGAGGTTGACCCGCGGGCGATCGTCCGAAATCCGGTTTACCATATTGCGGTTCAAGCCAAAATTCAGATTGAGGTCCCAATTGAAGTTTGTCTGCCTAACCGGAGTGGTGGAGAGCAGCGCTTCGATACCCTTGTTTTCCACGTCGCCGCCGTTGGTATAATATTCCCGGGCACCGGAGCCTACCGGCAGCGCAACGGTGAACAACTGATCGTAGGTGTTGGTTTTGTAAACCGTCAGGTCGATCCCGAACCGATTCTCCAAAAATCGCAAATCCAAACCTATTTCCGTTGAACGCGTCCGCTCAGGCTTGAGGTTGGTATTGGGCAACGTATTGCTTAATGCCAAAAAGCCGTTTGTACCGCCGGCACTGAATGAAGCCGTCCGCTTTACCATATACGGATTGGCACTGTTGCCGACCTCGGCCCACGACCCGCGCAATCTCGCCATTGAAATTGCCTCAGGGAACGTAAATAAATCAGACAACACCGCACTCAAACCAACAGACGGGTAGAAATATGAACGGTTGTCTGCCGGCAACGTAGAGCTCCAGTCGTTTCTGCCGGTTACGTCCAAAAACACCGCGTTTTTCCAGCTCAACTGGCCAAAGGCGTACAGCGAGTAGATATCCTGATTCAATCCGGGATTATGAGTTACAACCGGAAGGTTGGTATTGCTCAGGGCGAAGAAATTAGGGACAATCATGGCCTGGCCCGTGCTCACGCGGATCGCCTGATTCCGCTGTACCTTGATATTACCGCCGGCGCTTACGCTCAAGTTCCAGTCCGTGGCGATCTCCTTATTGAAAGATGCCAAAAAATCCGAATTGAATTCACTCTCCCGGTTGCTCTCGACATTATACTGCCCATCCGGGGCACTTGCGTAATTGTCGTTGTACAGTTTTTCCTCCATACCCCCGCTTGCCCCATCATAGGAACCGCGTACCATCAAGCGGAAGGCATCCGAAAATTGATAGCTCAACGATGTTAGGGCGATGATCCGGTCACGTGTCGTCTCGTTCGGTGTGCGGTTTAAGATCCAATAAGGGTTTCCGCCTATTGCCGACCCCGGGTTAAAATAATTTTGGCGGTTTCGGTCTTGCGCATCGGTATATTCGAAATTGCGCAGGTCGGCAGTCCGAATATTCCGGGGAAGCCGATAGATCATCCGTGTCGGATTATAGCGCCCGCCAAAATAACCGTTGTCTATGGCTTGCGAGATATAATCCGCTTTGACGTCCAGCATGAGCCCTTTCGCGAGCTGGTTGTTCATCCGCGCCGAAACGTTATGACGTTTCAAATTATTGCCCGGAAGAATTCCACCGGCATCTGTAAATGTATACGAAAACATCGTTTGGGTGCGTTCGCCTCCGATTGTTGCATAGACGTTGGTCGTCGAATTGTGACCATTTCGGTAAGCGTCGATGTTGTTGTCCGGTTGCGGCGTCAGGGAATAGGTTGCGCCCGCCATGGCAGGATCCAGCGACCAATGATCAACAGTCTGCCCCTCCATCCGGGGACCCCAGGAATACTCCGATGTTTTATCGTAGATACCGCCCTGTCCCTGACCATACTCGTTCTGAAAATCGGTCAATATCACGGGTTGCTGAATCATGTAGGTTTGACTGATCCCTACACGGGTTACGCCTGCCTTGCCCCGTTTGGTTTCGATGACGATTGCGCCATTTTGCGCCGCGCTGCCATATAGCGCCGCGGCATTCGGACCTTTGAGGATGTTGATCGATTCGATGTTGTCCGAATTCAGGTTGTCGGGATTTCCGCGGATCGGAACACCGTCAACCACATACAGTGGCTGGCTGTCGCCGGATATGGATTTATTCCCCCGGAGAACGACGCGGGCGGAAGCGCCGACCCCCGATGCCGACGAATTGATCGACAGACCGGCAACTTTGCCCTGTAGGGAGTTCATGATATTGGGTTCACGCGCTTTGGTCATTTGTTCGGTGCTCACACTCTGTGTGCTGTACGTCAGCGACCGCGTTTGGCGTTCGATACCAAGTGCCGTAACCACGACCTCCTCCAACGCAGTGGATTCCTCGAGCATCGAGACGTTGATGACCTGCACGCCATTTACGGGCACCTCCCTGGCCACAAACCCTACGTAAGAAAACGCCAATACACCATCTTTTGGTACGGTAAGGGTATAACCTCCGTTGGCATCCGTCGTCGTCCCCGTTGTGGTGCCGCGAAGCGATACAGTCACGCCGGTGAGGCCGTTTCCTTCTGAATCGGTTACCCTCCCGCGAACCACAATTTCATCTTGAATAAAATGACTGGCATCGGGCTTAAAGGCTGTCAATGGCGCTGTTAGCCTGTCCAATCGTTTACCATGCAGATCCAACGTCTCGGCAGAAAGTTCACTTGCTGCCACAGTCATTACCAGGCATGCACCCGCACACTTGACCTGCTGAACCAGGGATCGGCGTGTCGCATTGGATGGCCTGAGCTTACCGCCTCGATACCGGCAGTACCCATAGGAAAAAGTAAAAAATTTCATAATTTACTGTGTCTTAAGTTAATTAATAAACACCTCATCCGGCCTATGGGGCCGTTTATGTTTTATTTGGTTAGTAATTTATACTGTTTTGACACCGGCAAGCGGAAAGCCCCGGATCAACAAACAACTCTATACATAGACCACAATGGAGACAGAAATCCCACTCGCTCGTGCAAAAATTATAACACAACGAGCAGATGGCAACCTAACGCCACTGCTCGTATAGTCCGACAAGCGTCGTTGCCGGGTTTACTTGTCGGCAGGAAAAAAATCTAAATATAGACCTTCATAAGCCGCTTTAGCTTACTATTTGCCCTTTTTCTCGAACTCATGTACATCCACAACCGGTGGATGATTGTATTTTTTTGCTTCCGTTTCGACGTACTTTACGAAATCCGCTTCGTTGTTATTTATTTTACCAAAGCTCCATCCATCGATTACCATGTATTCGTAGGTTTGATCCGCGGTTTGGGGAATCATGAATACGTGATTGCCTCCATAGCTGCTAATTTCATGGTAGGTTGGGTTATACTTTTCTTTAACGACAATACCAATACCCTGCCACGGCACGACCAATACATCTTCTCCGATATCTTCGTCGGGAATACGCGCTTCGATATCCTTACCCATGGAAATGGCTATTCCAGGTTTGTTTAACGACCGATATTCGTCCATAATCTTACGGATACCTACGCCAAACATTGCATTGTTTGCAGGTGGCATAAATTTATCGAAGGCCACTTGCACCGTGCTCCAACTTTTGTGTGCATAGGCCGAATAATACTGCTTCAGTTCATAAAATCCCCTTTCTGAGCTCCAGTTTGTGGTCGTCACCTCGATCATACTTCGCAATGGCCCGTTGACCACAACATCATACGCATACCGCGTATCCAGATAGGGTCCCTTGTCCTTGTAAGGCGAGTGGTATGCCCGTGTGGGTTGTTCGGGATCGGACGGGTCCTCGAAGATGCATATTCCGCCGCCACCAAAGGTGTTGGCCACGGTCATGATATCCGTACCCATCTCCCAGGGCATATAATAACCCGAATTATTAGTGGAATATTCGTAATACGCCGTTAGCATTGGATCGCGCTTTCCATGGACATCGAGGTCGTGCGGATACCACAACTTCCAACCCATATCCTTAGACTCCCAAAACGGGACAGTATGCCGGCCGTAATTACCAATGCCAGCGTGCACGAGATGCTCAAACATGCCTCGTTCATAAAACCCTATATAGATGTAAAAATCGCGCGTCTCTTTCGGTGCCAGATCACTGACAAAGAAAATCTCATCCCATATACCGTCTTTGTCCACATCGTCGACCTGCAGAACGATCGAATGTCCGTTCGTCTCTTTACGACGAAGGTAGCCGCTCATCTCCTTCAGTTCTTCAAATGTTGGTTCGGGATTGCTTGGCAGGTTGGGATCCACCACCGCAATCCACCGCTCGGGGATATTTTGTACGGGCAATTGTTCCCGCTTAACCACGATCGGCTGGTTATCCAGCGGAATATCCAGGACATTGGTTACCGAAACGCGTATCCGCTGCTCGGGGGCAAAATCATTGCCTTCCGTGTACCACCCCCGGCCAGACTGTGCATAGGGAGTCAGGGACGCCAATAATAGGAAGCTGGTGCAAAAAATCTTTATATTCATCACAATTTGAAAATTAGCAGATATAAAATTACGTTACAAGCGGCTTAAATAGTGGGCCGGTATGTTGTATTGGGGTAGCCGGCCGATACACGGCTCGATCACCTCAAATGCGTTCTCGCCCAATATTTTTCGCTTTGCGCTTAATGGCAACCGGGAAAAAACAACCCACCCAAGCTGTTGCCGCGGATCCCGCATGGGTAGGTCTGATCCATAAAGGATGCGATCATCGCCGACATGGTCCACGATGTATTCGATGACACCAAGGGGAACCGGTGTGAGGGTAATCTCGGCGTATACGTTGCGATACTTTTTCATGGCGGCGATTGCCAGATCAGCCATCGCGTAACTGCCGCCCGCATGGGCAATCACCCAGCGTACTTTCGGATATTTACCGGCAAGCGTTTCCACTTCCAGTAAATCCTGGCGCGTCGGGTGGATCAAGGCATACAACTGATTTGCCTCGCCAAACTGCCACCAGATGTCGTATGAAGGGTCGTGGTACTCGACCCCGTAAAAATGATACGGCTTCATACCGATAAGCCGTTTATCGGCATATACTGCGGGGATCATTTCGCCCAGTTGTTTTTGGGTGTAGTGCGTCGGATCAAACGTCGCCAGGCCCCAGAATCCCGTCGGCGAGCGGTCCAGGGTCTGTCTGACCAGTCGGTTCCCCGCAACTGAATCGTTGCTTACCACCCCATTCCAGCTCATAAAGCCGCCACCTACGCAGCCGATCCGCTCCATCATCGCAAAGATGCCGTTTGGCCCGCCGTTTTCCATGCGATATCCGGCGCCACCCGCACCGTGCAGTCCTTCGTGCAGCATATGCATGTGCATATCTACCACCGGCACGGGCAATGGCTTCCCCTGACGCGCCGCTGCCATCAGCACGTCCTCGGTTTTGTTGGTGTGAACCCCGGGTGGACGCAGCCCACCCAGAAGGCGAATCAGATTCCCGCCGGCCACTTTTGCCCGCTCGTCTTCCGAAATGGCCGCATAGTCCACGTAACAACGGTGGGCTCCGGCAGACATGGTAGGTGTATCCGAAGCAAAAATAAGTTGATCGGCAAGCCCCCGCTTACAAAGGTATTCCAGACCCTCATTGATCTGGAAGCGGTCAAAACTAACGTGCAGATTGCGATGCACCTCCAATAAGGGCAGCAGATAACGCTGCTCAATCCAATTCGTGCCCGTCACCAATAGGGGCACTGATTGGTATTGACCCAAAAACCGGTTCAGGGACGGCCAGCCACCCAATTCCGCTGCGGAGGTAATGGTTAATATTTTGCGGTCATTAAGCCTTTGCAACAGGTCCCTGCTCGTCCCGGCCGTCCAGTCCCAGCCATTGGACAGGGGATTAATGGTCACCGCCCGAACACCATGCTCCTGCATTCGGCGTTCGAGATTTTGCGGATCCGGAAACTCGCCTGTATAATGGGGCAGCACATTCCACAACGCGAAAAGGTGGTTGTGCGGCTTCAGCTTATCGCTAAGCTCCAGATTCGAGTACATCGCATCATACGAAACCGATAAGGTGGAAGACACCAAGGCACCTGAAATTGAGCAGTGCGACAGTTCCGCCAGCAGTTCTTCGAGCTGCCACTGCTCCCCGGGATGTTTGTACCTTCTTGGACCAATACGGGTAAATGCATCAAAATACAGGATGTCTTTCGCCGGATTGGAAGAGCCATGTCCAAAAAGATTGAGTGCTCCCTCCGACAACATCGACGCTCCCAAAAGCGCCAGGGAATTCTGTTTAATAAACCGACGTCTGGAATAGTAATTCATTCACAAAAGATAATAGGTACATAATTGGCCAGTGCAAGCCGGCCCGTAACAGGCCGGCATTACACCGCAAGATAACCAATTATAACATCATTAATTGGCCGGAGTGGGATATAAGTCAAGGGGCTTTGCATCCCACCAAAGCCGCGTGTGGTTGACATCCGGACCATTCAGCAACTCCCGTGCCGCATCTACTGCAGCTGAATTCGTAGACATCTCCCCGGTGGTAAACATCAATCTCCGCATCATTCCGGTGGCTGGGATATCCGGATTCAGCGAATTGATAATCGCGTATCCCCTGGGATAGCCCGTCCGGCGGCGCTCAGCCCACGCTTCCCGGCCATCGGGGTAAAGCGCGATCCACTTTTGTGTGATAATCTGCTCAAGCTGTGTCTCGAAGTCGGCACCCGACTGGTAGGCTACCGGGATATCCGTCATCGCAGGGCTATTCCATTTGTCGTCCAGCGGGACCGGCGTGGCGGTGCTATTGATATAAGCTGTGATTTCTCCCGGCGTAGCACTGGTCCACTGTTCCAATGACACCCGGATACCTTCGTTATATAGCTCCTCGGCAGTTCCGCCCATATTCCAGCCCCGGAGTGCACCCTCCGCCCGAAGGAAATATACTTCGGCGGCCGACATCACCACATTGGGGAGATTGGCGCCCCCATCGATGATGGGCAGCCACTTGGTGTCGACGAAAGAATGTGCATCGTTGATGCTACCGTCTGCCTTTTCAGCGGCCGGCAATCCATTCCGCAATCCCTTATATCCATCATTTCCACCCAACCTACCTCCTGCTTCGTTAAAAAATTCGCCTAAGCGGGGGTCGTTGAATCCCGCCAGCACACTGTTCATGGCGGCACTCATGCGAAATTCGTTGATGTACGTCCAGGTGGAAAGGCCATTAATGGAATTAATGGTCGACAGCACCCCGGCGTTGTCGTCGTTGGTCAGCATAACACCCGCGGCAACCGCTTTCTCGGCCTCATTCTTCGCTAAATCCGGATCAGCATAAACAATCCGCATCGCCAGGCGAAGCCGTAGGGAGTTGGCAAATGTGAGCCATTTGCCGGCGTCCCCACCGTACATTTGATCGTGTGGACCGAAGGCCTTTGCTGTTCTGTTCTGCTCGAGCACCGCAACTGCTTCGTCCAATGTGGCAAAAAAATCCTTGTACACCGCTTCCTGCGAATCGTAAGCGACGCTGGTTTGACCGTTGCCGAACTCACTGTACATAATCGGCCCGAAATAATCGCTTATCCGGTGGTATGCCTCAACCCGCCAGATTTTGGCCAGCGCATTTTCCACCGCCATGCCAGACTGTTCAGTAAATTGCTCCACCTGAAATAGTTGTGGCGCCGTGGATGCGTAGAAATAATTAAACGCAATATTGGTCCACGCGGCGGTCTCGGAAAACTGATCGGAGTTAAAATTCCGGTGGGTGGTCGCGAAGTACTGCGCATAAATATCCGCGTATAAATTCTGGCCTACCTGGTACTGCCCGGTCATTGTCGAGTACTGCGCCTGTGCAAATGCTTGCCCCAACAGCGACTCATCCATAACGAGTACGTCTTTGGGCGTATTGATATCGTCAAAATTCTTGGTACAGCCACTGGCCGCAAATCCGATGGCAAGCATCAGGTATAGCGGTTTTGACCATTGAAATCTATTCTTTTTCATAATAACTTTCACTTTAGTGATTAGGATTCGTATTGCTTACTACGACTAACGCGTTAAAAACCGACACGAAGGTTCAGCCCGTATGACCGCGTAGTGGGGGGCGGAAACGCCTGAAATCCTTCCGAATCCGGAGACACACCCTGCATCAAGTCCGGCTCAATGCTGTCTGACGCCCGATGCAGGAAAAACAGGTTTCTGCCAACCAGGGACACCTGGATACTGGAGATGCGCTGGCTTTTAATGGGTATCGAATAGCCGAGCGTCAGCTCCCGCAACCGGGTGTTGGTGGCGGACTCCACGAACGCTTCGCCGACCGGTGTATTTCTACCGCCGATTCCGGTCCAAAACGTTTCCGCATCGATCGCGATGTTATTTGGCGTACCGTCTTCCAGCACAGCGGTCTCGTTTTTATAGACATCGCGACCGAAGACTAAACCGCCGTCGCGACCCACCAGTGTCTGTTCCGTCAAACCCTGAGCGAAAAGCATGGCATTGGTCATCGATACCAATTCACCTCCCTGGCGGTGTTCTATTAGCGCGCTGAGGCTAAAGTTTTTGTAGGCAAACGACGTAGAGATGCCTCCCGTCCAATCGGGGTTGAAATTGGCAATACGCACCGTCCTGCCCGCGGTAATCCGGGGCATACCGTTTGCATCCACGATCACGCGGTTCTGGTCGTCCCGCAACCATCCGCGCGAATAGATCTCTCCAAACGGCTTGCCCTGCTCCACGACAAACTCACGTACGTACGGGTCATTTCCGATAATTACCCGCGGGCGCTCATCCGAGATCTCCGTCACAAGGTTTCGGTTCAGGGCCCAGTTGACGTTCACATCCCAGCGAAAATTAGCCCGCCGAACAGGCGTGGTAGTCAGCAACGCTTCAATACCTTTATTTTCCACATTACCTCCGTTCGTAAAATACTGGCTTGCTCCCGACCCCACCGGGAGAGCTACGGTAAACAACTGGTTCGAAGTGTTCGTCTTATAGGCGGTCAGGTCCAAACCGATGCGGTCGTCCATAAAGCGCATGTCCAGTCCTATTTCGGTTGATGTGGTTTTCTCAGGCACGAGCCGTTCATTGGGTAGTGTGCTGCTCGTCTCCACGAACCCGCCGTTGCCGCCGGGGCGGAATGTTGCTGTACGGGCAAGCATGTAAGGCGGTGCGCTGTTACCTACTTGTGCCCACGATGTCCGCAATCGGGTAAACGAAATGGCATCTGGCATATCGATCAGGTCCGACAGAATAACGCTAAGTCCCAACGAAGGGTAGAAATAAGAACGGTTGTCAGCGGGTAGCGTAGAGCTCCAATCGTTACGTCCGGTTACATCAAAAAAGACGGCGTTGCGCCAGCTTACCTGTCCGAATGCATACAGGGAGTTGATATTCATGTTGTCCCCCTGGCTGTAGCTCGATTCAACCTGCAGGGTATTGGACATCGCAAAAAAGTTAGGCACCAACAGCGCCAGTCCGGTGTTGGAACTGCTGGAGGTGTTGCGCCGCGACTTCATGTTGCCGCCGACATTCGCATTGACGTTCCAATCGCTGTTTAGCTGCTTATTGTAGCCCAGGAGGAAATCGCCATTCCATTCCATTGTCTGTCCTTTACTGACCGTAAATCGGCCGTTCGGCGCCCGCACGAAGGTGTCGTTGTAGAGCCGCTGCTCATAACCGGTATTAGAACCGTCGTAAGCGCCACGGACCATCAAGGACAGCTCATCGGTAAACTGGTACGACAACGAAGTCATCAGCAACGTGCGTTCACGGTCGTTGACATTGGGATTGCGGTATAACGTCCAGTAAGGATTGGCACCCAGCGTTGATGACGGATTCCAATAATCCTGCAGATTGAGGCCGTCCTCGTTGGTAAATTCGAAGTTCCTTGCATCTTCAGTGCGGATGTTTGGCGGCATGGTATAAGCCTGCATTACCGGGTTGAAATTTGCTGCACCCTCCTGAAGCATATTGTCTATCGACTGATTGATGTATTCAACCTTGCTGTCGATCTTAAGTTTTGAAGTGAGCTGGTTGCCGATGCGCAGTGAGACATTATGCCGCCCCAAATCGTTGTCGGGAAGGATGCCACTCGCATTGGTGTAGGTATACGAAAACACCGTTTGTGTTTTCTCGCCCCCCGTGCTGATCAAGACATTGGAAGCCCAATTGTGTCCGGTTTGAAAGACATCGAGCTTGTTGTCCGGTTGCGGCCGCAACGGATACTCTGCTTCTGCCAATTCGGCCCTTCTCGACCAGTGCTGGCCCATTTGGCCCTCGAGGCGTGCTCCCCACGCCGATTCTGCATGGGCTTGAAATACGCCCGCGGCACCTTGCCCATATTCGTTTTGAAACTTGATGGGAATATAGGGATCGGCCATCATATACGTACTGCTCAAACTGATGTTGGTCACACCGGCTTGTCCGCGCTTGGTTTCAATGACAATAACGCCGTTCTGAGCGGCACTTCCGTACAGTGCCGCCGCGTTAGGCCCTTTAAGGATATTAATGGAGGCAATATTATCGGAGCTTAAGTCCTGGGGATTTCCCCTGACCGGAACCCCATCCACTACATAAAGGGGCTGGCTGTCGCCCGAAATGGAGCGGTTGCCCCGCAACACCACCCTGGCAGCGGCGCCGACGCCGGATCCGGATGAGTTGATCGACAAGCCTGCCACCTTGCCCTGCAACGAGTTCATAATGTTGGGCTCGCGTGCCTTGGTAAGTTGTTCGGTGTCGACGCGCTGGGTGCTGTACGTCAGTGACCGCGCCTGTCGCTCGATGCCCAGGGCCGTCACCACAACTTCTTCAAGCGCCGTAGATGTTGTTTCCATGACGACGTCAATGGTTTGCTGCCCGTTAACCGGCACCTTTTGGGTAACGAAACCGACATAGCTGAATACCAATGTCCCACTTTGCGACACATTGATGGTGTAATTGCCCGACGCATCGGAAGTTGCGCCAGCACCGGTACCTTCGACGGACACGCTGACCCCGGCTAACGCAGCACCATCGACATCCAAAACCCGGCCTCTGACGGTTATATTGTTTTGGGCGACAACAGTCAAGCTAAAAGCCATCGTGCCGATAACCAGCAGCACGCATAAGATCCTCCCGCGCAATGATCGGGAGCCTAGGGGAGCCAGCTTTTTAAAAAACATGGATTCCCCCCACATACTATGATTTAAAGGGATTGTAAAAAAAGTCATAATCTTCGGTTGTTTTAAGTTAGTGATAAAAACAGCTTGATGGCCCTCCAGCCAGAACACGGGCCGAGCTGGTGTTCTGTACATTCATTTAGCCGGGCATCTGATGCGTTCTCTTTTTCATCGGGTTTTTATTAAGTTGGTTGAACCATTTTGTACCACGTGGTTAGTTACCGTGGATCAAATTGCCTAGCATTTTATTGTTAAGACCCGCAAACAGGAAAAAGTCCCACCAGCATCTCACTTTTATTTTCGGTATAGCGAGATGCCGGGGCAACTCCTTCAGCACTTAAGGCGGCAGGCAAATAGGTGTTGGGCAACGATGGTCAACCGAAAACGCCAGAAACTTTCCCTCCTCGTTCAATCATCCGGTTTAACGTCAGCAGGTTAAGCATGAGGTGCCGTGGATGGTGGTAGTGCTCCGCGCGGACCCGCTGAAATTCGGTTAGCTTTCGGTTGCCGGCGGAGATCCAGAAGGCGTAGTCCGGCTTGGTAAATTTTTCCTGAACATAACGGTACGTATCGGCAAAACATTCCCTTGCCCAGGCGTCACCGGTATGTTCTAACAGGAATAAGGTCCCGATCAAGACCTCTTCCTGTAGCCACAATACCTTGTCCACTTTCCAGGTATAGTGATCTACATGGTCAAGTGAGCGGAAAAACCCTCCATAAACGCGGTCTGCCGCAACTTTTACATGTCTACAAAAGGCGTCTGAAGCCCGACGGAACAATTCCGCATCTTTCTTTCTTGCGGCTTCAAACATCACCATCCAAAGGGTTTCGATCGCGTGGCCTGTATAGGAAAAGTCGGCAAAAGCGTTGTCGGGTCGACTGAAATCGTGGTTTAACAGTTCATTCATCAACCCATACGTTGGGTTCAGGTGATGGTCCATGATCGCTTCAACGCAGCGGGCAGCCAACTGCTCGATTTCCTGGTCTTCCCGATGTTCCAGGATTTGGGTTGCCGCACGCAGAAACACCATCCAGTGGCCCAGTACCCGCGGACCGGGGACAACCGGTGCGTCAGACGACAAATAGTTTACATGGTAGTCGTAGTCCGGCTGATCGTAGCGATGGATACAGTCCAGGATGATGCCCTTCGCCTGCTGGTAGTACCTGTCGTCACCCGAGGCACGCGCAAACTCGGCCAGCCCCTCCGCGATGAACAGGTGTCCATAAATATTTCCGGCGCCCGACGCCTCCGCGCCGGTACGGTTATAAGAGGCCGGCCAAAATTCGCCCGCAGAAGCCGTGTCTCGGATAATGTGTTTTACAATGAAATCCTTCGACCCCTCTGCTACCTTCAAGATGTCGTCTCGCTTTCCGAAGTTGTTATACAAAAAAGAATAGGTCCATAGCCCACGGCCTTCGTACCATGCCGATTTGCCTTCCGACTTGCGCTCCCGGGTCTGGATATCCACGTTACACATAAACCCACCGTATTCGTGGTCGATGACCAACGCCTCCATGTTGGGGATAAACTGGTCAAAGAGTGCGGCATGATACTGGTCACGCAGCTGTTCCAGTGTCATGCCGCCAACGTCGCCAACAAGCCGGCTTGCCGCGGGGGATGCAGCCGCAGTTTTCATTGGCCCAGCGGAAAATCCAAACGTGAACATGCCGAGTCCGAGCAGGGATTGTTGTTTAATAAAATTCCTTCGTGAGTAGTGTTGATTTTTCATAGTTATTGGTTTATATCGTGATGCCGGCCATGAAGCCCGAAACCTGTCCCTTTCTTTCCAGGATGCGCCTCAAAGACAGCAAACCGAGCATGAGGTGCCTGGAATGGTGATAAAACTCGACCCTAGCTGTGTTTACCGTCTCCAGTTTTCTGTCGCCCGACGATATCCAGAATGCATAACCCGGCTTGACAAAATGCTGCCAGACGTACGTGAATGTCTCGTCTACGCACTGCTTAGCCCAACTATCGTTCAGGTGCTCGACAAGGAAAAGCGCCCCAATCAGAACTTCTTCGTGCAGACCGAGAATCTTATCCGTTCGCCACCGATGGTCATCAATGTGCGAAAGGTATCCCAAGTAGCCCCCGTATACTTCGTCTTTAGCTACCATTACGTGGTGTTTAAACAAACGGGCTGCCCGCGTGAAAAGTTGACGGTCCTGCCGACGCACAGCCTCGTACATCACCATCCACAAAAACTGGATACTCAAACCAAAATTGCAGCTATCGTATCCCTGACCGGCGATCGCATGCGGATCCGGCACCCACACATCCCTTAGCAGTCCGGTGTCCGCGTCCAAATGATATCCCCACGCTTCATCTATGCACCGGTCGGCGATTTGCTTCATCTCCGCATCGGCTTCATATGCCATTGCCTGGCTTGCCGCCCACAGCAATACCATCCAATGGTTAAGGAAACGTCCGCCGACCACCTCCTTAAACGGGGCATACCGGTAGTTGGTTTCCAGGTACGTCGACAGACTTTTTTGCAACAGGTCTTTTCCCATCGTCCGGTATCTGGGCTCATATGCCGCCCTTCCATATTCTAGCAACCCTTCTGCAATATACAGATTACCAAAGATATCGCCCTCGTCCGTAACCACCTGTCCCTGCCGTGTAAAAGACGCTGGAAAAAAGTCCCCTCCGCGGGGAATATGTGGCAGGATAAAATCCTTAGAGCGCGCAGCGATGGACAAAAAACGGTCGTCGGCCTTCACCCGGTTGTACAAAAAGGAATAAAACCACATACCCCTCCCCTCATACCACGCTCGTTTATTCATAGACAACCTTTCCCTGGCCGATATATCAAAGTCGCACATAAATCCGCCGTACTGTCCATCGACCACAAATTTTTCCAAATTTGGAATGAGTTGGGCCAGAAGCTCTGTTTGATACACTTCTGCCAGTTGTTCCGGTGTAAACCGACCAAGCAAGCCAATTGAAGTTCGTTGTTGCCTATGCATAGTCGCGCTTTTATTGCAGCCTATCAACCCGCCTGATAAACTCATTGAATACTCGAAAGGCCTGCTCGGTACAGTCCAGCGGCACATGTATCGGCAGGTCATCTGGACGGTGATAACGCGGCAATGTCTGCGCGTCATACCCCCTGCTGTTGACGTGTACGGCCCGCGCCTCCGATGCACGAAACGGCGCTGAATCCATCGAAAATCCGTCACTGCTTTCAAAGCGCGGATAAGACGTTAGCCCCAGATCGTTATGGATCGACCGGATTATCGCTTTCAGCTCGTCGTTTAAGGAATTGACCCAGAGGTTGGGTCCCCATGCCAGCGAATCGAAGTTGACGACATAACGGATGTTGGCCATCGTGTTGGCGGCCGACCGTACTTTTGCGTAGTTTTTAGCCCCCAGCAGCCCGTATTCCTCGCCGTCCGTGGCCGCAAAGGTAAGGGTGTGTTCGTGATCACCCCTTCTTGCGGCTTCATGCGCCAGGAGAAGCATTACGATCACCGACGCCGTGTTGTCGATGGCTCCCGGTGTCGTATACATGGTATCCGCGTGGGCGAGAAACAGGATCTCCTCCCGGCGCCTGCCGGGCAGCTGCCCGATTACATTGATTCCCCCGCCATCGCCGGAGAACCGGGTTTCCGCATGCAAATAGACACTTTTACCAGAACGCGCGGCTTCTTCGAGAAGCGGAACATCCCGATAGCCAACACCAAAAAGTGGCGGCAACGTACGATCTGTGCTACGGTCTACGGGAATCGCGTTCCCGTATTTGTTGACAACGATCGCGGCCAACCGTTCGTTCGTTTCGGCGTGAACCACAAAAATGCCCCCTTCGGCGATGCGCAGTATGCCTGACAGCCCGCCCCGGGGTGTGCCCCGGCTACCAAAAGCGGCGACGGTTTCCACCGGCCGATCCGCCACGCGCATGGTCGCTTCTCCCAGCAATTCCCATCGCTCAAAGGAATACTTATCAAGGTGTACAGAAGGCAGCGACCGTTTCATTTCATCGTGGATCACTGCTGCGCCTGCGGCATAAGCCTCACTGCCGGATGGCCGCGGCCCAATTGCCGAACAGAGCCGATCCAGCAACGCCCTGGTGTACTTCTCGCGTTCCGCCGCATTACGTGGAAGGTCGGGCCACGCATCGTTCGTCCCGGCGAAGCTGCGCCTAAAGCCGCCAGCGAATGCCGGGGCGAGCAACGCGCCCGCCGACCGCAGGATAAAATCTTTCCTTGAGTACCTCATCAGCTCGGTAATTCAATTTCGCCGCGTTAATCTGCGGGCGTGGGAAACAGTTCAATTGGCTTTGCATCCCACCACAACCGCGTATCCATCCGGTCCGGCCCACCCAACAGTTCAAGCGCCGTTTTAAAACCCTCTGCATTGGACGTCGATTCTATCGGTGGATATTCGCGCCTCCTGGCTAGCTCGAAACGGGTTAGGTTAGGATTGGAAGACGCGATCAACGCGTATCCCACGGGATACCCCGTCCGTCGTCGTTCCGACCAGGCCTCCCAGCCATCGGGGAACAGCGCTAGCCACTTTTGGGTAATAATCTGCTCGAGCTGCGTTTCGAAGTCCGCACCGGCCTGGTAGGCAACGGGGATATTGGTGACCGCCGGACTGTTCCAAGGGTCGTCGACCGGCACCGGCGTCCCCGTGCCCTGGATATAAGCCTCAACTTCTGCAGGTGATGCGGCTGTGATCGACGTCAGCGCCATCCGTATTCCTTCTTCATATAATTCCTTTGCTGTACCGTTCATATCCCAACCACGCAGGGCGCCTTCAGCACGGAGAAAGTATACTTCGGCAGCCGAAATAACGCCCATCGGTGCATTCACTCCGGCCTCACCCCACAACCCGGTGTACAACGGGCGCCACCGATTGCCTATGGCTGAATAACTTAACGTCATCCCATTTCGGTCGCGTTGTTCCACAGGCAGTCCATTGCGCAGGCCGCGGTATCCACCTCCATCCCAACGCGGCGACATATAGACAGACGTCCGGGGATCATCAAAGCCGATAAGCAAACTATAGATCGTCGCGCTCATCCGCCATTCCTCGTGATAAGTGATCTTAGACAACCCATTCAGCGAATTGATCGTCGTCGCGATTTCCCCGCTTTCGGCGTTGGCCGCAATTACGCCATCGCGGATGGCTTTCTCTGCCTCGGCACGCGCAAGTGCCGGATCAACGTATACTACCCGCATGGCCAGTCGAAGACGTAGCGAATTGGCAAACTTCAGCCATAGCCCTACGTCGCCTTGATACATTTGGTCGTTTACCCCGAATACGCTTGCGTTGCCAACGTGGTCTTTTAGCACGGCAACCGCTTCATCCAGCGTCGTGAAGAAATCGCGGTATATCGCTTCCTGTGAATCGAAATTCACTACCGTTTCCGCACTTCCGAATTCCGAATAAATAATTGGCCCAAAGTGGTCGGTCATCCGATGATAGGCTACCACCCGTTGGACTTTAGCGATCGCATTCTCGACGGGCATGTTGGCGTCTACCGTGAATTTCTCCACAAAATCGAGCTGCGTAGCCACCATGGCGTAGAAGTTTGTCCACAGCCGGTCTTTATGGGCGCCCGCATCCACAAACTGGTCGGACTCAAAGGCAGGGTGGATATTGGAGTGGTATTGCGCATAGCGATCGGAATACAATGCCGAGTTCCAGATATAGGTACTCAGCCCGCTTACCGAATTATACTGGGCGTGCGCAAAGGCCTGGCCAAGCAAGTTGGCATCGATCTTATCGACGACGATCTGATCCTGCGGCGTGTTCAGTTCATCGAATTCGGAAGTACAGGACAAGATGCCCGTTATTAATATGGCAGCGGCCCATTTGACGTGCCGGAAGCGCTGCTGACTATTTCGTTGAAGTTTCATGATTCATGTTTTTTGGTGAGGTCCACAATTACGTCTTAAAAGTCGATCTTCAGGTTAAGGCCGTAGGACCGCGTGGTCGGCGGGCTGAACGACGACTGACCTTCGGATATCACACCGGTGCCCGCGGTGATATCGGGATCGATGGTTTTCGATGCCCGGTACAGGAACAGCAGGTTTCGGCCGACAACGGATAAGCGCACGCCGGCAATCGGCAATTTTTCGATCAACGTGCTCGGTAGCGCGAAGCCGAGCGTAACCTCCCGCAAGCGGGTGTTGGTCATGCTTTCGACAAACGCCTCGCCAACGGGGTTGACCACACCACCGGTTGCCCGCCAGAAAGTTTGCGCATTTACCGCGATATCGTTTGGCGTTCCGTCCTGCTTCACAGCCCGGTATTGCGAGAAAAAGTTGTCACCGAACACCAATCCACCCTCCCGGCCGGCCAGCGTCTCCTCGGTCAGCCCCTCAAATTTCAGCATCGCGTCGGTCACTGACAGCACCGTGCCACCCTGCCGATGGTCGATCAGAAAACTTAGGCTGAAGTTTTTGTAGGTAAGCGTATTGTTGATTGCGCCCATCCAGTCGGGGATAGCATTGGCCACACTTCGGTTACGCGATCCTGAATTCAGCGGAATGCCGTTGTCGCCAACCACAATATTTCCCTGGTCGTCCCTCAGCCAGCCCACCGAAAAGATCTGCCCAAACGGCTCTCCCTGAATCACGACGAAATCGCGGAAACTTTGGTCGGAGCCGACCACCAATTTGGGGCGTTGGTCGTTAAGTTCTTTAACCAGGTTGCGGTTTCGCGAAAATGTGACATACGTTTCCCATACCAGGTTCGTGTTTCTGACCGGCGATCCGTTTAAGCTAATTTCAATGCCTTTATTTTCGACGTTACCCCCATTGGTAAAATACTCCGACGCTCCCGATCCGGGAGGCAGCGCGACAGTAAACAGCTGGTTTAGGGTGTTCGTCTTATAGCCGGTGATGCTGAATCCCAGCCTGTCGTTAAACAGGCCGACATCCAGGCCCACCTCATACGAACTCGTTTCCTCGGGTCGCAGGTCGGAATTGGGCAATATGCTGCTGAGCTGCAGGAAGCCGTTTGCACCGCCAGCGGTGAATGCCGCCGTCCGGCTCAGCCGATAGGCGGGGCCGCTGCTTCCCACTTTTGCCCAGGATCCGCGCAGCTTGGCCAACGTGATCCACTCCGGGGCAGCAAGGAGATCAGATAGAATAGCACTTAACCCAACAGACGGATAAAAATAGGAACGGTTGGACGCCGGCAACGTGGAGCTCCAATCGTTTCTGCCGGTCACGTCGAGGAATACCATATTCCGCCAGCCAACGTGTGCAAACCCGTATAACGAATGGATATCCATGTTAGGGCCTGGCGCGTTGCTGGTTAGCCCGTCCAACGTATTAGACAATGTCCAAAAATCGGGAACGATCATCGCAACGCCGGTGTTCGAACTCAACGATGAATTGCGCTCCTGCCGGATGTTGCCACCGAGGTTAACATCAAATTGCCAGTCTTGGTTGAATGCTTTATTGTACGTGAGGAGGAAATCGCTGTTAAACAGTGATGTGTTCCGCTTCGACACCGTATACCTACCGTTAAGCGCCCGGGCATAAAAGTCGCGGGATAGCCGCTCTTCCATGCCATTGAATACGTTATCAAACGATGCCCGTGCCATCAGCCGAAGCTCGTCGGTAAATTGGTAAGACAGTGAGGCCATGCCGATGGTTCGTTCACGGGGGCTGGTATTGCTTGAGCGATTGATCAGAAAATAGGGATTAAGCCCGAGCGTCGATCCGGGCGTCCAATAGTTTTGCAGAATAATGCCATTTGGGTCCGTATAAGTGTAGTTCCTCGCATCCTCGGTACGGATATTCCGCGGCATCATATAGATTTGTTTCGTCGGATTAAAATTGTTGATATCTTCAACAAGCGGGTCACGCGTGACCTGTTTCATGTAATCGATCTTGGCGTCTACGGAAAGTCTTTCCGTCAACTGTCCGTTTAACCTAAGGGCCAGGTTATTTCTGGCCAGTTTATTGCCCGGAACGATGCCTTCAGCGTCTGTACGGGTGTAGGTAAGCATGCTCTGCATTTTTTCGCCGCCCATGGTTGCCACCAGGTTGCTCGCAGTATTGTAGCCTCGCTGGAACGCGTCACGGATGTTGTCTGGCTGTGGCGTTAACCGGTATTCCATACCGGCGTCTTCGGGCCGTATCGACCAAGTGGACACCTGTTGTCCCTCCATCCTCGGCCCCCACGACGATTCGGCGTTCGCCTGATACACCCCCCCAATTCCCTGTCCATAGACATTTTGAAAAGGAATGTTATGGATCGGCTCGAGCAGCTGGGTCGTTTGGTTCAGACTTACACTGACGGTGCCCGCCCTGCCCCGTTTGGTTTCGATAATGATGACACCGTTCTGTGCGGCCGACCCGTACAGCGCCGCGGCATTAGGCCCCTGGAGGATGTTCAGCGACGCAATGTTGTCGGGATTTAGATCAGAGGGATCGCCTACAATAGGGACGCCATCAATGACGTACAACGGCTGGCTATCACCCGATATCGAACGGTTGCCCCGAAGTACCACCCGGTTCGACGCCCCGACACCCGCACCCGATGTGGAAAGGGTCAACCCCGGCACCTTTCCCTGAAGTGATGTCACCACGTTGAGTTCACGTGCCTCTGTTAATTGCTGGGTATCGATGCTCTGCGTGCTGTAAGTGAGCGACCGCTGCTCGCGTTCAATACCGAGTGCGGTGACCACCACTTCGTCCAGCGCCGTGGATTCTTCCTGTAGTACCATGTTAATGGATCGTCTGCCGCCTATGGGGGTTTCCTGGGCGACAAAGCCTACATAAGTAAAAACCAAAATGCCGTCTGCGGGGGCGGTAATCGAGAAATTGCCCGCCGCATCGCTGGCCGTACCGACATCGGTACCCTTCAGGGAAATGCTGACACCGGCCAGGCCATTGCCCTCGGCATCGGTGACCCGGCCACGGACGGGAGCTTGGATTTGCGCGGCATCGGCAAGAGCCGGATGCCGGTTTTCGGCCGCAGCATCCGCCGCAAAAGGCGAGAGCAGCAACAACGGACACAGAAAAACGCAGCCAATGAATTCAGTTATGGATAGGCGGCGCGATCTGGAAGATGTGGTGTGGACTTGTCCCTTCGCACGGTAGGCCGGCGGGACGGTAAAAAGTACCATAATGAGAATTGCTTAAGTTAAACAATAACAGCTTGTTTGTTCATAAAATTGAGCCAGCCGCGGCATACCGATTCGGGTCGGTGGCCCCGGCTTGTTTTTTTATTGAATCGTTCAGTAAAAACGGTGTCTGATGGGGTATATACTTTTGCTTTTCATCGGCTAGTAGATTAAAACTCTTTATTACTTAGACCCTTAAAGCTCAAAAAATCCCATCCGGCATTTTTTTATTGTAACAAACGGGCGTAAGGCGATGGAAAATGCGGGGTGCCCCATGGGCCGGACGCGGCTGTACGGAAAAAATTCATACCTTTGCAGTGTTTTAAGTTAAACAATAACAGCTTGTCATTCCTTAAAGGAATGGATTTAAAACACCTTGCCAAGCCGGTTCGGGTCGGTTTGGTAACATGAAGCCCCCTGATTTATTGTCGACAATAAACAGGGGGCTTTAATTATTTCACCATCCTACACGCGCCGTCCTTCTGCGTTGCGGGCGGTCACGGAACCTTAAAATTACTGCTCAAACAATCCGGAGGGCCGGTATCCGTTTTCCCGTATCCGGTCGAATGCCAGCATACACACCATCAACTGGCGCGGTCGATGGTAATTCTCCGCCCTGACCTGCGAATGTTTGTCCAGTTTACGGTCACCGCTATCGATCACAAAAGCGTATTCTGGCCGTACAAATTTCTCCTGGATATAGGCGTCTGTATCCAGAAAACGCTGGATCGCCCAGGGATCGGCCCGATGTTCGATTAAGTGTAATGCTCCGATCAGAATTTCTTCTTGTACCCAGCGCGATTTATTTAGGGTCCACTGGTAATCATCCGTATTTGGGAGCGACGTGAAGTGACCACCGTAAACGGGGTCGGTAGCCACCTCTACGTGGTGCTTGAAACGGGCCGAGGCCCGATCAAAAAGTTTGGCATCCTTGCGGAATACCGCGTAGGCCATGACAAATGCAAACGCCTCGCAACCGTGACCGAGGTCTGCATATTGCAACGCCATAGGGTCTGCCAGGGGTTTCATATCATGGCCGATTGCCTCGTTCACGAGGCCATGTTCTGCGTTGATATGGTCTGTCAGAATGGCTTCTGCACAACGGTCGGCCAACGCCTGGATCTGCGGATCGGCTTCCTGTTTCAGCAACTGCGTAGCAACGCTGATGAGGATCATCCAATGACCAAGGATTCTCGGCCCTTCCCGTCGGCTGTCTGACTTATAGGGATAGGTATAGTCGTCCCGGTCATAGCGCGCGACGGCCTTGAGTACAATGTCCTTGGCTTGATCGTAGTATTGCCGCTCGCCGCTGGCTTTGGCGTATTCCGCAAGTCCTTCGGCCACAAATAAATTACCATAGATATCGCCTTCATCCGCTGAGCGGGGTGCACCCTCCCGGGAAAACGATGTAGGATAAAAACGGTCACCCGCGGGAAGTCGCGGCAAAATAAAATCACGCGACTTACGCGCGACTTCGAGATAAGCTGGGTTTTGGTCAAAATGATTGTACAGAAAGGCGTATGCCCACATCCCGCGCCCCTCGAACCACGCACGCTTGTCGGTCGTCACCGGCTTACGGGTCAAAATATCGACGTTGCACATGAAACCGCCAAGGTCGTGGTCGATGACGTATTGATCCATATTAGGCAAAAACTCGTCGAATAACGCCCTATGATAACGGTCGCGTATGGCCGCCAGGTTCATGTCCCGAATTGTCGGGGCCTCCACACCCGCTACCTTGTCGCCCGTCCGGTCACTGCCGCCGCTCGCACAGCCTAAGGTGCTCAGGCCCATCATGCCAAGACCGACGAATGCCTGCTGTCGGATAAATGCTCTTCTCGAATAATCTCTATTCATCATAATATATGCTTTGGTTAGTTACGCTCGCAATGGACACCTTTACGATGATCCGGTATGCTTAGAACCGTCAATCTTCTTTAAGACGGTGTTTAGTATCTCTTCTTTCAATACCGCCCGTTCGGCTTCATCCATGCCGGCGAGCACATCCGGCTCGTTTTCGAAGGACTCGTAATAGGTCGTCAACAGGGCATCTTCAGCCGATGTTAAGTTTCCCTCGCGGTATTTTTCGAGTAATTTAAGGAGATCGGCTTTATTCACAACGATATGGGGCGCTACTGTTCAAATTCGGGCTCATTATTTACTTGACCCAAAATTCACAAAATATCCCATTGTTACCTCGTAATATGTGATTTATTCCAATACGGCATGGATAGACGGAACCGTCTCCGTAAGATAGGCTGACAATAGAAGATTGTCGATTACTCAGTTAGAGCACACCGACAAAAACCGGAAACAAGACAAAAAAACGCAGCAGCGAACCTTTCAACTGCTCCGCCGCCTTCCCCAGCTGATTTTGAACGGTTTTAATAGACAATCCGAGGCGATCGGCAATCACCTTGGTGGTGAGGTCATCGTGATGTCGCAACTGAAAGATGAGTCGCCGTTTGGGCGGCAGGGCAGCGACACCCCGTTCGTACGAAGTGTAAAACTCTGAACGTTTGATGTTGGTGTCGGCTGTCAGATACGATGGCACGACTTCGGGTAAATGCTCAAGAAATCCTTCCGTGTGGCGCTCTCTGGCCAAGAATTTGAGCACCTGGTTTCGGACGGAAATATTCAAATATGCAGGGAAATTGGCAATGGGTGTCTTTTCGCGCGACCAGATGTTGACGAAAATTTCCTGCACCACGTCTTTGGCGGACGCCTCATTTTTTAATCGCTTAAACGCCTTCACGTAGGCGATGTGCCAATACTTTTCGTACAATTTCCCAAACGCGGTTTTGTCGCCCGAGGCAATCTGCTCCAACAACAGGGCATCTTGGTTCTTTTCTAAATTTAGTGAAGTCATCTCTCAGTTGATTTATGTCAGTCTTTATGATCGCACTATAGCCCAAACCCTGCAAAGAAATCGTTTTATAATTGGTCGTGTACGGACACATTATTTTTGTGTACGTACACAAATATACCAACATAATTCAAAAAACAAAATTTAAGTGAAAAAATTTGGCTGTCGGAATACGTGCGCGGAGGTATAAACAGCCACAAGATTAGCCGGGCCATTGGACGAATTCGCGGGCATTTAGAGGTCCATACCGACGTACGTACCCAACTTAAAAAGCTTCAGGATACACAAATTTCCGTCGTTCGTATTATGACAAGATAGGTTTACCGTAGCACCATCGTTCGGCACGAGTCCGCAGTGAGTCCACGGTGACTCCACGGTGTGTCCACCCCGGTCGGCACAACAGTAGGCATACTCCGGTGGTTGCGCGCTTGCACTGTTGAATACGTATAACGCAGACGCGAAGCGATCCCGAAAGCGAATTAACTTACTATGCTAATTGCGATAAAACGCGTAATTTTCACGGGTAATAATGTCTATCGGCATGAAGTTGACTTTCTCTACCTCAGCAGAGAACGCCAGATGCTGGTATAACGCCATCACACCCCGGTATGCTTGTTCGTGGGGTTTCTGGCCGATTAAGAAATCGATCGTGCCTTTTTTGAGGTACTCAATGTTCTCGGGAAGAAAGTCATAGCCGATTAAGAGGATGTCCCGTTTTCCGGAATTTTCAAGGTAACGGGCAACAGTCGACACCCGTGAATTGGTAGCGAAGATAATTTTGATATCCCGATGCGCGTTGAGGAGACCATCGATATTTTCCTCTACGGATTCGTAGTCGGTTTGCCGGATATCGACCTTGACGATCGAAACCGGTAAGTGATGATCGTTGAAATAAGCCCTGAAGCCCTCCTCCTTTCGCAAGGTGTAGTGATGGCTTTCCAATTCTTTAGAGATGTTGGCAACCAACACCTTTCCCCCGCCATGGCTGAGGTAACGAATAAGGTGGGCAACCAGGTAACCACTGTCGAAAAGGTTCGGTCCGATATAGCTCAGGCTTTCTACCTGCGGTAAATCTGAATTGATGAAGACGTATGGAATATTTCGCGCTTTGCATGCATTGGCAAAACGGGTGGACTCCTCAATAAAAATGGGCGTCAGTAAAACGCCGTCCACTTCGGTTTGCAAAAGCAGTTCGGCCTGCTCATCGAATGAGCTTTTGCTATTTTGGTCAAAGAAGTATTTTTCTACGCGGACTCCGTAAGACTCAATTTCGGACGCTGCTTGCACAATACCGTTCAAAAGCACTTCCCAGTATACCGTCTCACCGGGGACCCGCGGCGTAAGGGTTGCGATACGGATCAGCTTTTTTGACGCCAACCGCCGGGCGATCAAATTTGGCTGGTACCCCAGCTCATTAATGATGGCATTGATCTTATCTTTGGTTTTCTTGGAAACGCCCGGCCTATTGTGGATAACGCGGTCTACAGTTCCTATTGAAACGTTCGCCCTTTTGGCAATCTCTTTTATCCCCAACGGCGCTTTGTGATTCCTTTTTTCCATTTAATTGTGGTATGTCCGTTTGCTCCGGGCATAGCTTCAATAGCCTCTTACATTCCAACGGATGATCCCAGAAATGTGTCTGTTTCGCAAACGCCAAGAATGGCGGGCAAATCTAAATTAAATCTCTTTAATTATCAACAACTAATCGAATTACATGGTTGCCGGCTGTGTGCGGTGGGGTGTCTGTCAGCGCTGGAAAATTGCTGAGCAAAGGTCATCGCCGGGGAAATTCGTATCTTTGTTGCCAGCAACATTCCCTGCTCATGGCTGAAACATTAACGATTTCCACAGGCGATAAGGCTACCCAATACCGGGAGCTGTTGCCGCAATTGCAGGCCCTCGTTGGTCCTGAAAGTGATTTGATCGCCAATATGGCGAACGTCACCGCCGCCTTAAAGACGCAATTCGGCTTTTTCTGGATCGGCTTTTACCTGGTAAAAGATGAAGAGTTGGTGCTCGGACCGTTTCAGGGACCTGTCGCGTGTACACGTATCGCTAGGGGAAAAGGGGTTTGCGGCACCGCCTGGGCACAACGCAAAACGCTCATTGTGCCCGACGTGGAAGTGTTTCCCGGACACATCGCATGCAGTTCGTTGTCGAAGTCGGAAGTGGTTGTCCCTGTTTTTAGGGATGGCGAGGTAATCGCCGTTCTTGATATTGACAGCGAAAAATTTGAGAACTTTGATGATATCGACGCCGGGTATCTCCAGCAAATCGTGTCGCTGCTCTAATCGGACACAGACACATCCCAGATCAGCGCACGCTTATCATCGCTCACTGAGACCAACTGCTGCTTGTATGGATTCCAAATCAAATTGTTTACAGAAAGGACATGGGCCGCGTCAAAACCTTTCTCAAAACTTACACTACGCAGCAGCCTGAAGTCGTCTGCAGCCCATATTTTGATACTCTTATCCCGGCTGCCCGTTGCGAAAATGGGTAGTACAGGATGGTATTTTATAGCATAAACGGTAAACATATGGGGCACGTAAGACGTTGCGGTGGAAAAGTCCGTCGCATGGAGGACGTTCAGTTTGGCGTCGCGCCCGCCGGAAAGCAGTAAACGGCCATCTGGTGAGAAAGCGAGTGAAGTTACCGGCATGGTGTGCGCCTGTATTTCGGCCACCAGTCCGTAATCTGCGGCTTGGTATATTTTGAGCTTTCCTGTTTTTGTACCGAAGACCAACGTATCTTCCGTATGACTAATCGCGATCGCCCTTACCGTTTGGTCCGAAACTTTAAAATGATAGAGCAGGCGAAAGGTAGTGGTATCCCATACCGATACGGTACCATCTTCGGAAGACAGAATCATTTCCGGCTTGGTGCGGAACGACTTGATGTCAAACACGGGATGTTTGTGATGCTCAAGACTGGCGACCAACGTTTGCGTCGGAATATCCACAACGATTACTTTTCCGCTGCGTGTCCCGACAACCAAAAACGTCGTCCCGGGCAGCCAATGCAGTGCATAGACAGACGACTGCACCGGATACAAAATACGCTCGAACATCTGGCTTTCCATATTCCACTGAACGACGCCCTTATCGTTTCCCGCCGTAAACAGCATTGCGGGATCGGGACCGTTTTCGACCGCGAAAATGGGGTTCTGGTGTCCGGTCAGCGTACCTGCACTATGGATTTGAACAGCCATCATTGATGCCGCTTTTCCAAATTTTTGGCGATTACTTCCAGCGGAATATTTTTCTCCTTCAGCAGCACCAGCAAGTGGAAAATCAGATCAGAAGCTTCATTGATGAAGTCGTCATCGCTTTCGGCCAGCGCCGCGATTACCGTTTCGACAGCCTCCTCACCCACCTTTTGGGCAATTTTGTTGAGCCCCCGTTGACGCAGTTTATTGACATATGACGCCTCCGTTGGAAGCGCGTACCGCTCGTCGATGACCTGTTCGAGCTGGAAAATAAAGTTTTTGTTATACTCGGTATTGAAGCAGCTCCGACTACCCGTGTGGCAGGTAGGTCCTTGCGGCCGCGCTTTTATCAAAAGAGTGTCGCGATCGCAATCAATATGACTGCTGACCATTTCGAGAAAATGACCACTCTCTTCACCTTTCGTCCAAAGCCGGTTTTTACTTCTGGAAAAGAAGGTCACGCGGTTTTCCGCCTTCGTCTTCTCCCAGGCTTCTTCATTCATATATCCCAGCATGAGCACCTCCAGCGTTTGGGCATCCTGCACAACCACCGGAATGAGTCCGCCGCTTTTTTCAAAATCCAACATCATTCTTTCTTCTTATATTAACGATCGTACTTCGATACCGTTTCTTTGTAGCTCTTCCTTCAATTCCGGAATTAGGATTTCACCATAATGAAAAACCGATGCAGCGAGTGCCGCGTCGGCACAGCCCGAGGTAAATAAATCTACAAAGTGCTGTTTGCTGCCCGCGCCGCCCGAAGCGATGAGCGGTATGGAAAGATTGCTGTTTATTTTTTCCAGCAGCACCCGGTCAAATCCATTTTTGGTGCCGTCGTGATCCATGGATGTTAGCAGGATCTCGCCCGCTCCCCTGCTTTCCGCTTCTTTTATCCAATCTTCGGTTTCAATATCCGTCTTCAATCGCCCGCCATTGAGGTGCACATAGTTTTTCCCGTCGACGTACCGGGTATCCACGGCTACGACTACAAATTGGATACCGAACGCCTTCGCCATTTGGTCAATTAGTTGGGGATTTCTTACCGCGGCTGAATTAATGGAGATCTTGTCTGCACCCGAATGCAGTAGCACGTCTGCGTCTGTCAATTCGTTTATGCCGCCGCCAATGGTAAACGGGATATTGACCTGCCGGGCGACCGCTTTCACCAGTTCCACGGTAGTCTTTCGCCGCTCGTGGGTGGCTGTTATGTCGAGAAACACCAACTCGTCCGCGCCTTCGCGTGAATACTGCCAGGCCAGTTCAACCGGGTCTCCGGCATCGCGGAGGTCAACAAAATTGACGCCCTTCACCGTCCGGCCGTCCTTTACATCCAGGCAGGGAATGATGCGTTTGGCCAGCATATCGTTAAAATCGGATGAGCGACTTGAGGTTCCATTCCTTGATTTCTGAAATGGAAATACGGTTCTCGTAGATCGCCTTGCCGATCACGCAGGCCTCCACGTTGATACCCGCCAGGGTTTGCACGTCGTCCATGGAGCTGATACCTCCAGAGGCGATCAGTTTGATAATCGGCGAATGATCCAATAACTTCTTATACAGTTCCACGCCGGCACCGCCGAGCTTACCGTCCTTGTTGATGTCCGTACACAAAAAACGGTAAAAGCCGAGCGACAGACACCGGTCGATATAATCCATCAATTTTACCGGGGAACTCTCCATCCATCCGGAATACTTGATCACCTCATCCAGCACGTCGATGGCGATGACTACCTGGTCGGCATATTTTCGGCGGCCGCTATTTAGCTTGCTCAGCTCGTCTAAAAACTCGGGGTTCGTGATCGCCTGAGTGCCAACAACAACCCGATGGATGCCCGAATCGACCAGCTCCTTAACCTTTTCAATGCTTCGCACACCGCCCCCGTATTGCACTTTCATGTCGGTACGCTGAATGATATTAAAGAGGTATTGCTGGTTGCTGAAGTCGCCTTTAGCCCCATTGAGATCGACGATGTGGACAAATTCGGTACCGTTTGACTGGTACTTTTCGATCATTTCGTCAAGCGTTACCTCATAGGTGGTTACTTCATTGTAGTTTCCTTCCCGTAAGCGAACCACTTTTTTGTCTAAAACATCGATCGCTGGAATGATATACATATTTTGGCTGATTAACGTAAGTTTGAAAAATTCAATAACAGCTGTTCTCCGGCCTTTCCGGATTTTTCTGGGTGAAACTGCACGCCAAAGAAGTTCTTATCCTGAACGGCGGCAGAAAATTTTAACCCGTATTGGGCAAAAGCGGCGGTAAAAGTAGCATTATATTCGATAAAATACGAGTGTACAAAGTAAAAGTACGTATCTTTTTTCAAATTCTTGAACAACGGATTATCGTTTTGGGCATACACTTTACTCCAGCCCATATGCGGGACCTTTTGTTCGATCCGGCCTGCAAAATGCAACGTCTGCAACGGGATAATATCCAGTAGTGAGGCTTCTCCTTCTTCGGAATAAGAAGTAAGCAGCTGCATACCCACACAGATTCCGAGCACGGGTTTGGTTATCGTGGCAATAGGAGCGGCAAGTCCCGACTCCCGAAGCTTTTGCATGGCAGCCCCGGCATGCCCCACTCCCGGAATAATTATCCGTTCGTATGCCGCTATTTCCTCGCCCGTATTAACCATTCCATACGGAATCGCCAGTCGCTCCAAAGCGGCGGTAAGTGAAAAAATATTTCCTGCGCCGTAGTTGATAATCCCTGTCATTATAAGATTCCCTTCGTACTGGGCAACGCCATATTTTCGGCGTCGCGCTTTACCGCCTTCTTGATTGCCTTGGCAAAAGCTTTGAAGATCGATTCGATTTTATGGTGTTCGTTCTCACCCTCGGCCTTGATATTGAGGTTACACCGAGCCGCATCGGAAAACGATTTAAAGAAATGGAAAAACATTTCGGTAGGCATGTCGCCTATTTTTTCACGATTGAACGTCGCGTCCCAGACGATCCAGCTGCGTCCTCCGAAATCAATCGCCACTTGCGCCAGGCAATCGTCCATCGGCAGCGTGAACGCATACCGCTCAATGCCTCTTTTATCCCCCAGTACCTTTGAGAATACCTCTCCCAGCGCTATCCCCGTATCTTCGATGGTATGATGCTCGTCTATGTGCAGATCGCCTTTTGTATGCACCGTAAGGTCAATGCCGCCATGCCGGGCAATCTGATCAAGCATGTGATCAAAAAAAGGCAACCCTGTATGAATGTCGGAGTGCCCCTTGCCATCGAGGTTTACGTGAATATAGATATCCGTTTCGCTGGTCTTTCGGCGGTGTTCGGCGGTTCGTGTTCCCAGTTTTAGAAATTCGTAGATTGCTTGCCAGTCGGACGTCTCCAGGGCCACCGCTGCCTCGTCGATTTCATGTGCCTCCGCCGCGCCGAGGGCGTCATTATTACGCAACCATATTGCCTTAGCGCCCAGATTTTGCGCGAGTTTGACGTCGTTGACACGGTCGCCAATGACGAATGAATTGGCCAAATCGTACTTTTCCGTATCGAAATAAGCGGTCAGCAAAGCCGTGCCCGGCTTACGGGTGGGTGCGTTCTCATGGGGGAACGTACGGTCGATGTGCGTGGCAGCGAATGTCACGCCCTCTCCTTCAAATGTCCGGATCACAAAATCGTGCACCGGCCAAAAATGTTCCTCGGGATGGGATGCGGTACCCAACCCGTCCTGGTTCGTCACCATCACCAATTCGAAATCAAGTTCCCTTGCGATGCGGGGAAGGTATTGCAGCGCGCCGGGGTAGAACCGCAGTTTGGCAAACGAATCGATCTGTTCGTCTTCGGGTTCTGTAATTAATGTACCGTCGCGGTCGATAAACAACACTCTTTTTAAAATATCAGCCATTTTTTAAACGTATGCAAAAAACTAAACCTTTCCAACGCGATACCGCTCCAACGCGGCGATCAACTGTTCATTCTCCTCAGGCGTACCTACAGTGATACGTAGACAACCCTCGCACAGCTCCACCTTTGACCTGTCGCGTACAATAATACTCTGATCCACCAAATGTGTATAGATGCCTCGGGGGTCTGTTGTCTTCACCAAAATAAAATTAGCATCAGAAGGATATACATGCAATACGAAATCAAAGGTAAGCAATCGTTCCGACAACCTGTCCCGCTGGGAGACGGTTTCCTTAATCCAGTCGTTTACCACCGCTACACGATCGAGCGCCTGAAGGGCTAGCTCCTGCGTGGCCTGGTTGATGTTGTATGGCGGCTTAATCTTATTGAATACTTCGATGATCTCCTCGCTGGCAAACGCCATTCCTAAGCGGAGGCCTGCGAGGCCCCATGCTTTTGACAGTGTTTGTAAAACAACGAGGTTGCCGTATTCGGTCAGCTCCTGGATGAAGGTTTTTTGCCGGGAGTAATTAATATACGCTTCGTCAATGACAACGAGGCCATTAAAGTTGGCTAAAATGGTTTCCACGTCCTCGCGGTTCAGCGAATTTCCAGTGGGATTATTTGGAGAACACAGGAAAATAATCCTTGTTTGCGTGTCAATTGCCTCGGCGATGCCTTCAAGGTTGAGCTGAAACTGGCCTGTCAGGTTCACTTTTTTGATGGCTACATCGTTGATGTTGGCAGACACCTCATACATGCCATACGTCGGCGGCACCAGGATCACATTGTCGACGCCCGGCCTGCAGAATGCCCGGAACAGAATATCAATGGCCTCGTCACTACCATTTCCAAGGAAAATGTTACGCGCCGGCACCCCTTTTATTTGGCTAAGCTTCAGTTTGACCAGATGTTGCAGGGGGTCTGGATAGCGGTTGTATGCCCGGTCCAGCGGCGATCCATAAGCATTTTCATTTGCGTCAATCAAGATCGCCGCCTCGCCCTTAAACTCGTCACGCGCGGACGAGTAAGGCGTAAGGTTGCGGATATTATCCCGTAATAGTTTATTTAAGTCGAATGTTGCCATCATTTTTACATACCATAGTGATTAAAGTTGCTGTCGGGTTGCTGATGATCACCCGATTGTTATGTGTCGTTGCGAACCGCATACCTATTGCCCTCGATGGCCAGCTGGGTGTCCGGGAAAACAGATTGGCTTTCGGCCAGCAGCTGTTTCAGTTCCTTATATCTCGCCGAGTAATGACCTATGAGCAGCCTCTTCGCGCCTGCCGACCTAGCAACCTCGCCTGCTTGCAGGGCCGTGGAATGATAGGTTTCCTGTGCCCGCTCGTGCATATCGTGGAGAAATGTCGCCTCGTGGTACAATAAGTCGACATCCTGGATATAGGGCAGATAGCTCTCGGAACGCAAGGTGTCTGAGCAGTAAGCATAGCTGTGAGTTGTCCGGGGAGGGTTCGTCAGGTCCTGCCAGGCATAAACCGAACCGTCCGGTGCCACGTAATCGTGTCCCTGCTTGATCAAAGATAGGTACGGCTTTGGGATACCGATACGGTCGGCCATCTCTTTCCGGATGGTCGGCAGGCGCTTCTTTTCTTCAAATCGGAAACCGGTACATGCAATCCGGTGGTTCAGCGGGAAGCTCGTCACCTGCAACGTTTCCATGTCGGCGATCAGCTCAGCTGCATCGTGTCGGGTTGGATGAAAATGCAGGGGGTATCGCAAGGCGGTCTGCGAGTGTTTGAAATTCAACTCGATGATTTCCTCCAGCGGCGGCGGTCCGTATACATGCAAGGGTTCTCTGCGGCCGACCAAATGCATCGATGAAATAAGCCCGATCAAGCCTAAATAATGATCGCCATGAAGATGACTGATAAAAATATGCCGGATACGACTGCTTTTGACCCCATATTTCATCAGCTGTAGCTGGGTACCCTCTCCGCAATCCAGCAAATACAATTGCTCGTCAACATTGATGATCTGGGCAGTTGGATGGCGGCCATATATCGGGGTCGCGGAACTACTCCCTAATATCAATACTTCAAATTTCATCCTCTTCTACCGCACCTCTGAATTCCTTTTCGATTTCAGTCATAAAAATAATATCTTCTGCCTCACTGATTCCTGAAACGACCGTCAACACCGGCTCTAATTTGCACATGCTAATCAGGTTCTTGATTTGGTCGTTGACGCAAATAAGCACGAATATGCCTCCGGCTGCCTTACAAAGTCGATGCGCAAGCAAAATGGTGCGCAGGCCGGCTGAATCGGCTTCCTTTACGTCCGACAAATCCAAGACGATATTGCGGTGTCCACCTGTATTATGCAATAGAAATTCCGATTTTATCTTTGGCGCCGTGTCGCCGTCAACCAGGTCGACGTGCGGTTGGATGATTACGTACTTTTCATGCTTGTCAATAGTGAATTTCATACCACAATATTTTAAGTAAACATTAGCGTTTATTCAGTTGCCGCAACGCCGCCGCCACATGCTGCTCGACGCGGGCGATTGGATCCTGCTGTGCAGTTTGGACGAAAGGTTCTCCAGTGATGTGTTGGTAGAGCTCAATATACCTTTCGGATATCGAAGATACAATTTTATCCGTCATCTCCGGGATTTGCTGTCCATCTTTCCCCTGGAATCCGTTTTCAATCAGCCACTGGCGCACAAATTCCTTCGACAGCTGGCGCTGTGGCTTTCCTTCCCGCTGCAGTTTTTCGTAGCTGTCGGCATAAAAATACCGCGATGAATCGGGGGTATGGATCTCATCGATCAAATAGATCTGGTCGCCCAACTTACCGAATTCGTATTTGGTATCTACCAATATCAAGCCCCGTTCCGCTGCCAACGCCGTCCCCCGTTTAAACAATTCCCGGGTATAGTGTTCCAGCTGCGCATAGTCGTCCTCCGACACAAGGCCCTGTCTGAGAATTTCGGCACGTGAGATGTCCTCGTCATGCCCCATAGCCGCTTTTGTCGTCGGCGTGATTATCGGTTCGGGCAGCAGGTCGTTTTCCTTTAGGTTATCGGGCAGCCTTACGCCACAGAGCTCCCTTTTGCCCGCCCGGTACTCCCGCCAGGCGTGTCCGGCAAGGTAACCGCGGATCACCATCTCGACCTTAAACGGTTGGCACATGTGGCCGATCGTCACGTTTGGATCGGGCACTTCCAGTACCCAGTTTGGCACAATATCCTCGGTCGCCTTTAAAAATTTGGCCGCAATTTGATTCAGTACCTGTCCTTTGTAGGGAATCGCACGTGGCAATACCACATCAAATGCGGAGATGCGGTCCGTCGCCACCATGGCGAGGTATCGTTCGGCAATCGTATATACGTCGCGTACTTTGCCGCGGTAAAACGCGGTTTGGTCGTCAAATCTGAAATTTGTCTCTTTTATTGTATTCATTATGCTCTAAATATCGCCGTATGCTTCCAGGATACGCCGCACCAGTTTGTGCCGTACCACATCTCCTCCGCTCAGATAAATGATATCGATTCCATCAATGCTATCGAGTAATTTCAGCGCCGTCTGGAGACCAGACTGCTGCTTCTTGGGAAGATCAATCTGCGTAACATCTCCGGTTACGATAAATTTGGCCGTGGGGCCCATGCGGGTTAAAAACATCTTTAACTGCATATCGGTAGCATTCTGGGCCTCGTCCAGAATTACGAAACAGTTGTCGAGCGTTCGCCCCCGCATAAAAGCCAGCGGAGCGACTTCGATGGTGCGGTTTTCGAGGAAAACCTTGAGTTTCTCCGGCGGAATCATATCATCAAGCGCATCGTATAACGGCCTCAAATAAGGATCAACCTTCTCTTTAAGGTCGCCCGGAAGAAAACCGAGGTTTTCCCCTGCCTCCACAGCCGGGCGGGTAAGAATAATCCGCTTGACTTCCTTGTTGCGCAACGCCCTGACGGCCAGAGCCACGGCGGTGTAGGTCTTGCCGGTACCGGCAGGCCCAATGGCAAATAAAATATCGTTGGCTAGGATACTGTCTACCATGCGGCGCTGGTTGGCCGTACGCGCTTTCACAACGGTACCGTTCGGCCCAAACACAATGGGTTCGCCCGAGCTTTTGGTAACCGTGGCAGGTTTGTTTGCCAACTCGACAGTGGCCTCAAGAAGCGTTTCGATATCGTTTGTTGTCAGATTATTATACTGTTCGATGTGCGCAATAATCTTGTCGAAATAACCTTTGAACAGCGTCATTTCCTTTTCGTCGCCCAGTACCTTCACTTCGTTTCCCCGCGCGACGATTTTCAACTTCGGAAACTGCTTCTTGAGTATTTCGAAGTGTTCGTTCTGTGCCCCCCACAATACCGCAGGATTGACATCCTCCAGGGTGATATTTAGCTCGTTCAAAATATAATCAATTATGGTGTGCTATCTGTTCGCTTGCATAAGCCTTGACAAATCCTGCTAAAAAGTCCATAAATATAGACATTAATTGGCATCTGTCTGACGTTGAAATAAAAAATCAACGAGATCGGCCCACCGACGCGATAATCCCACGCGCCGCTTTGCTAATCCAAATTTTCACAGTATACTTGCCGTTAAGATTAGGCGGTAACATCCTTAGCAAGGATTCGGATTTAGCAACAGTTTTTTCGGAATGGGTATCATCACCTTAACGACGGATTTAGGTCATAAAGATTTCTACCAGGCAGCGCTTAAAGGCAGCATCATCAGCCAGCTCCCTGCGGTTCAGCTGGTGGATATCTCACACGAAATCCCCCCTTTTGACATCCAGCATGCCGCATTTGTGCTCAAAAATGCGTACCCTTATTTCCCTAAAAAGACCGTTCACCTGGTTGGGATAGATTCACTTTTTAACAACGAGGAGACCCGTTACCTTGCCCTGCGCTACAACGATCACTTTTTTGTCGGAGCGGACAACGGCATTTTTTCCCTGATTCTGGACGGACAGCCGCATGAAATCGTTGAGCTAAACATCATACAGGATCTAAAATACCTGCATTTTCCGTTGACCGATATTTTCTGTAAGGCCGCGTGCCATCTTGCACAGGGCGGCGCGCTTTCGGAAATCGGCGATCCCGTCGATGCGGTGATCGACCGAACGCTGATCCAACCCATCGTGGAAAAAGACCACCTGCGCGGTAGCGTGATCTTCGTTGATTCGTTTGGAAACGTCATCAGCAACATCAGCAAAGACCTTTTCAACAAGATCCAACGTGGACGGAGTTTTACGCTTTATTTCAGGCGCAACGAAACGATTAACCAGATGAGTTGGCATTATAACGAAGTGCCCGAAGGCGAGAAGCTGTGTCTGTTTGGCATTAGTAATTATTTGGAGATTGCTATCAACAAGGGGAATGCCAGTGGACTGCTTGGCCTTAACAAGGGGGATATTATCCGCATCGAATTTGAAAAAAAATAGCTTACATATGCTACTAACCTACTCAACCCCTGGCAATCGCAACAGGCCGCTTATGCAGCTGGCGACAGTCGTCTCGCTGCTATGCTGGTTCTCCGTTGGCTTAGCACAGGAACTACCACAGCGCGCACCGGAAATAGACACGGCGTACGAAGCACAACGTAGTAAAGTAAATGATCTGCTAACGCAACGCAGCGCGCGATTTGGCGATTTTAACGAGAGCTTGCAACAACGTACCGGTATCTTCGGCCTGAAAACGAAACGGGACATGCAGGCGTCTATTGACATACTGAAGCAGATCGTGCTGACGGATAATGAGATTTTCAAAGAAACGAAGCGACTGCTCGATTTTAAAGAGTTTGAAAAAACACGCGTCGTCGAGCAAGCCACGGAATTTGATAGCCGAATTAATGCCTACATCAAAACCATCAGCAAGCTTCAAACGGAGCAACAGCACCTGCAGCAGGAAATTCGAACGCTGGAACAATGGAACCGCCGGTACATCGGCTTTCTTTTTTTGTCGGTATTTGCCCTGATCTTAGTTGTCGGTCTTTTTATACGATCAAAAAAATTGACGAAGGCGTGATATGGGCGTGGGTTATTGTCTATATTTTTGCCTGTATAAATTTTCTTTATAAGGATGTAACCAAACATGGCAAGAGCACGATTAAATAGCGGGGATGCGCCACCGGAGGATCTACCCAAACCGAAGTTAACAAAAACCACCCTTAAAAAAGCCGCCAAACTGCTGACTTACTTGAGACCATACCAAGTGAAGTTTATGGTCGGTATGGTTTTCCTGTTCCTATCGAGTCTGACGGCGCTAGCTTTTCCGGCTCTCCTGGGCTCGATGATCGATGCCGCACAGGGAAGACAGAGCTATCCGTGGCTTCCGGCAGATATCCGTGTCATTGGCATTATCGCATTTATCATTCTCTTCGCGCAGTCTGTTGTATCCTTTTTTCGCATCCGATTATTCGTAGAGGTGGCTGAAAAATCGTTGGCCGACATCCGCAGGGACTCGTATCATAAGCTGATCACTTTGCCGCTTGATTTTTTCTCTAACCGGCGCGTCGGGGAGTTGAATAGCCGCCTTTCGGCTGACCTGGCACAAATACAGGACACTATGACCACCACGCTTGCCGAAATCATCCGACAGATTATTTTGCTCACCGGCGGGATATGCTTGCTTTTCGTGGTATCCGGCAAGTTGACGCTGCTCAACCTCAGCATACTTCCGATTCTGGTTGTCATTGCTGTCGTATTCGGTCGCTTCATCCGAAAACTTTCACGCCAGGCACAGGACCGATTGGCAGAATCCAATACCGTGGTACAGGAAACGCTTCAGGGAATCAGCAATGTAAAGGCATTTGTAAACGAGTCCTATGAGGCAGCGCGTTATTCCAAAACACTGCAGTCTGTAGTAAAAATTGCCGTCAAAGGTGCTACCTATCGCGGAATTTTCGCGTCGTTTATCATCTTTTGCCTTTTCGGCGCTGTTGTCGCCGTCATCTGGTATGGCTCCTCGCTTGTTTCCGGGGGCGAAATATCCGTGGGAGAATTGACGACTTACATTCTGTATTCGATTTTCGTGGCTGGATCCATGGGGAGTTTTCCAGAACTTTATGCAAATGTGCAAAAGGCAATAGGCGCTAGTGAACGGGTGATCGAAATCCTTGAAGAAAAGGAGGAAGATGCCGGGTTGCTGCGCGAGGAAAAGACCATTTCACAACATTTGGATGGTCATGTCGCTTTCGACAGCGTAACGTTTGCCTACCCTTCGCGACGTGAGGTCACCGTGCTTAAAAATGTGACATTCGAAGCAAAGGCCGGCGAAAAACTGGCGATCGTGGGACCAAGTGGCACGGGAAAATCTACCATTGCTGCACTCGTGCTACAATTTTACAAACCGGACTCGGGCCAAATACGTTTTGACGGTGCCGAGGCGGGAAGTTACTCGCTTACCGATATCCGCAATCAGGTGGCTATCGTGCCCCAGGATGTGCTTCTTTTTGGCGGCACGATCCGCGAAAATATCGCTTATGGTCGATTGTCTGCTGATGCGGAGGAAATCATAACGGCTGCCAAACGGGCCAATGCCCATAATTTCATTATGGCGTTTCCGGACGGGTACGACACCGTCGTTGGCGAACGCGGCGTCAAACTTTCTGGTGGCCAGCGGCAGCGAATAGCCATTGCCCGCGCCTTACTGAAAGACCCGGCCATCCTGATTCTCGATGAGGCGACCTCATCGCTTGATTCGGAATCGGAACGCCTGGTGCAGGAAGCATTGGAGGAGCTCATGAAAAACCGCACATCCATCATCATTGCGCATCGCCTATCGACCATCCGGGAAGCCGATCAGATCGTGGTGGTAGAGGGTGGCCAGGTCGTAGCGTCTGGCACACACGACGACCTCATGCGCATGGAGGAAGGGCTATACCATCACCTGTACAAGCTCCAGCTCGCCGACCGCTGATGCACCTGTGATACTTGCCGATTAATTAAACCCGGACGCAAACATTTCCGGGTATGTGTTGTTCCTTTTTTATAAGAATAGATTGAAAATTAAATCGAAAGGACAACAAGATGAATGCGAAAAACAGTATCATGACCTTTGCGTTAGTAGGACTCGCTGCTGGAACGGTTACCTGGCTTTTGCTGGGCACTAAGGAAGGCAGGAAACAGCTGGATCATTGTGCCGAGGGACTAAGGCAATTCACTGGGTCAGTGAAAGACAATGCGAAGAAAGGGCTGGACGGAGCCGCAGAAATGGCTAATAAAGCCAGCAGGGAAGTTGACGAGATGCGGGCGAAAGCCACGAACCAAGGGAAAGCCATGATGGACCAAGCTGACGAAGCCGCCAAAAGGGCGGTCAACCGTGCCCAGGACACCATCAAAACCGCCAAGCAAAAGACACATCTGTCGTAACTCCCTAAATACGCGGAAACATTTGTTTACAGTTACCGGCGAATTGTATCTTTGCGGGAATGCATTTGTTTAAAGAGGTCAGCACCCTGATCCGTAAAGATATGATTCTGGAGTGGCGGTCGAAGTACGCCCTTAACGGTATTCTACTTTATGTAGTATCCACGGTTTTTGTGTGCTACCAAGCATTCAAATCCGTGGATCCTACTACCTGGAATGTGCTCTTTTGGATCATCATGCTCTTTGCTTCGGTGAATGCAATTAATAAGAGTTTTCTACAGGAGAGTCCCAATAGACAGCTCTACTATTATGCAATTGCCGGACCACGTGCCATTATTCTCTCAAAGATCGTCTATAACGTGCTGCTTATGCTCCTGTTGTCGGCGATTGCGTTCACGGTTTATTCGGTCATCTTCGGCATGCCGGCAGGCGACCTCCTCCTCTACCTGATTGCCGTGGCCCTCGGAGGCACCAGTTTCGCCTCTGTGTTCACCATGATTTCGGGGATCAGCGCCAAAGCGGGCAACAACAGTACATTGATGGCGATACTAAGTTTCCCGATTATCATCCCACTTCTAATTGTTCTCATTAACTTGTCGGAAAACGCGCTAAACGGGCTATCCTGGAGCGTGAGCTACCCCGAATTGCTGGTTTTGGCGGCGATTAATGTCATTACTGTTACCATATCTTTGTCGTTATTTCCGTACCTTTGGCGGGACTGATCTTATACGACAATTCATCCTCATGAAACACTACTGGTGGAAAATCTTAGCCGTTTTACTGTTACTTTATGGTCTTGTTGCAGGCTTACTCGGTTCGGTGCCTGCCCTTCCCATTGTGCATGAAACCATTCGGAATGTATACTACCATGTACCGATGTGGTTTACAATGTTTACACTTTATTTTATCTCGGTTATTTTCAGTATCAAGTATCTTTCTTCCAGCAATCCCCATCACGATTTGGTTGCGGTGGAAAGCGTGAATGTAGGTGTAGTGTTTTGTGCTTTCGGATTGCTTACCGGCATGATCTGGGCCAATTTTACATGGGGTGCTCCCTGGCCGAACGACCCCAAATTAAATGGCTCTGCCATCGCCACGCTGATGTACCTGGCATACCTGGTATTGCGAAACGCGCTTGAAGAAGAACAAAAACGCGCAAAAATCTCGGCCGTCTACAACATCTTCGCCTTTCCAATAATGATCGTACTCATGTATATTTTGCCCAAAACCACGGATTCACTACACCCCGGTGCGGGCGGAAACTCAGGCTTTGGCCAATTTGACCTCGACGGTTCAATGAAAGCGGTACTTTACCCAACCGCCGTTGGTTGGATATTAATGGGGGTCTGGCTGATGACACTCCGCTATAGGATCCGCAAATTTGAATACGAAAACAACATTGTATCCGAGTAAAGATTCAAATAGTAAAAATATTAAAACGATTGACTGTCAAATTTTGACAACATTTAGGACAAAACACTATGAAAAAGATAATTCTTTCCTTTCTGTTAGTTATCAATGGGTTAATGTGTAGTTTTGCCCAGACAGACACGGCGGTCGAAATGGCCGCAGACTTTCGCAGTTCGGGTAAGATTTATGTGGTAATACTCGTATTAGCCGTAATTTTAATCGGATTGGCCATCTATCTGTTCAGCATTGACAGAAAGATCAGACGGTTGGAGGAACACAAACAGAAATAACACACCAACCGAACAACCGAGACTTACCCGCTGTTGAATAGTGAGCAACTCATTTATTCACTTTAAATACGGTTATGGTTAAGTCAACAGTGCCTTCCTTTCAACAACCCCATTTCTTCGATGATGTCTCAGCGTTTTTTGACCACGCTGCCCAGTTTACCAAGCACCCGCAGGGCCTGCTCAATCAAATTAAAGTCTGCAACAGTGTCTATCGCTTCAGCTTTCCGTTTAGGCGGGGCGACAGGTTTGAGGTGATCAACGCCTGGCGTGTAGAGCACTCGCAACACATGTCGCCTACAAAAGGCGGTATACGCTTCAGTGAAATGGTCAATGAAGACGAAGTGATGGCACTCGCTGCGCTGATGACCTTTAAGTGTGCCATCGTCAATGTGCCGTTCGGCGGTGCGAAGGGTGGGATAGCCATCAATCCTAAAAACTATTCTGTCGACGAGTTGGAAACAATCACCCGACGATATACCGTTGAACTTATTAAGAAAAATTTCATCGGGCCGGCGATTGATGTCCCTGCACCCGATTACGGTACTGGTGAACGGGAGATGAGCTGGATCGCCGATACCTACACCACCATGAATCCGGGCCAGCTGGATGCCTTTGGCTGCGTGACCGGTAAACCACTGTCGCTACACGGTATAGCCGGCAGAAAGGCGGCTACCGGCCGCGGCGTTGCCATCGCGATACGCGAATGCGTGAGCGTCCCTGAAGATATGAAAGCGCTTGGTCTCACTCCCGGCATCGAAGGGAAAAGAGTAATCGTTCAAGGATTGGGCAATGTCGGCTACAATGCCGCGAAGGTACTCACCGAACTGGGCGCTATTATTGTAGGGGTGTGCGAATATGACGGAGCATTGTACCATCCGGATGGGCTGGATCCAGATGCGATCCTCGTACACCGAAAAAATACGGGCTCAATATTGGGTTTCAAACATGCAAAAAAGGAATTTAAGGATCCTGCCGTTGGCATGGAGCAGCCCTGTGACATCCTGGTGCCCGCCGCGCTGGAAAATCAGATTACTACCAGCAACGTAGGCCGAATCCAGGCAAAGATCATCGCAGAAGGTGCCAACGGCCCTACTACGCCAACCGCCGAGGAAATTTTCGTTAAAAATGGTGGAATCATTATTCCCGACCTCTACTGCAACGCCGGCGGGGTGACAGTGTCCTACTTTGAATGGCTGAAAAACCTATCACACGTAGCGTTTGGCCGGATGGACAGTCGTTATGAGGAGAAAGCCAACCGCAATTTGGTCAGCATGATGGAAGCGCTTACCGGGGTAACATTGACCAACGAGCAGCGCAACATGGTGGTGAAAGGTGCGTCTGAAGAAGAACTGGTAAACTCCGGACTGGAAGACACCATGATCCGGGCCTACCACGATATCCGGGAGACTAAAACCGTCAATCCAAAGATTGATACGCTGCGAACTGCGGCATTTGTGGGCTCCATCAATAAAATCGCCGTATCCTACCAAAATTTGGGAATCTGGCCATAATATTTGCTCGTCATTGCGGGCGTGTGCGCATATAATCATAACGCCAATGGCACAATTAATAGCCTACCGACCACATCGCAAGCAATGACGAGCTGTTTTTACAGCGAGATCACGCCTTCACAAGCGCATCCCAAAGGATTTCAACCGGGTGGTACGCTCGCCTGCCGGCCCCGTCTTTAATTTGATGACGGCAACTTGTTCCCGGCGCGGCGATGATCACTTCTTCGGGGGTGGCCCGAACCGTTGGAAGAAGCACGAGCTCGCCAACCTTCATGGACACCTCAAAGTGTTCCTTTTCATAGCCGAACGACCCGGCCATACCGCAGCATCCGGATGGGATCACCTCCACCTCGTACCCTTCGGGAAAACCAAGTACTTTCTCGGTGGCGCCCACGAGATGAAAAGCTTTTTGGTAACAGTGTCCGTGGAGTTTGATGTGCTTTTGGGCTGCACCAAACCGCGAGCGGTCAATGCGTTCCGCTTCTATCTCCTTAACCAGAAATTCGTCAATCAGCAAGGCGTTTTTCGCGAGCCTGTTTGCCGCTGGAAGCAAGTCGCGATCGACGAGATCAAGGTATTCATCACGAAATGTCAGAATCGCCGAAGGCTCAATTCCAATTAGCGGTGCATCATCCGTGACGAGATCCTTGAGTTTGCGCACGTTGGTATTGGCGATGGATTTGGCCTTTCGAACCAATCCTTTAGAAAGGTATGTTCTGCCACTTTCAAGATGATCGGTTATCCGTACATCATAACCCAGGGCCGTCAGCAACTCGTACGCTGTTTTTCCAATACCCGTATCGTTATAGTCGGTAAATTCGTCACAAAAGAGATAAACGGTACGCTTCGTGGAAAGATCGGCTTTCCGCTTGTCCGCTTGCTGGCGTTTGACCCACCGTCTCAACGTGGTATGGCCAACTTCGGGTAGCGACCGGTTCTGCGCAAATCCCAGTATGCGCTTCACGACCGATGCCGTCAGCTTATTGTTTATGATAAAATTATAGAGCCCCGGGAAATAGCTCGCCAATCGCTGCGACTTGGTAAAGTTGGCAATGACATTAGCACGGAAAGGAGTCCCGTTTGCGTCGTAATAATGCTGGAGAAACTCGGCCTTCATCTTAGCGATGTCTACCCCAGATGGACATTCCGTCTTACAGCCTTTGCAGCTGAGGCACAGATCCATTACTTCCTTGATCTCTTCGTGATCAAACCGGTTCACCTTGTTCGAGTCGGTTAAGAATTGCCGAAGCATATTGGCCCGGGCCCGAGTGGTGTCACGTTCTTCGCGCGTCGCCATATATGAAGGACACATTGTGCCACCAGTGATATGCGTTTTACGGCAATCTCCGGAACCAGAACATTTTTCCGATAGCCGAAGAATACTCTCCTGCTTGCTGAAATCAAAAACCGTCGGAATATGGACCGCTGAGGTGTCTTTTTCATACCGCAAAAACTTGTCCATCGGCGGCGTATCGACAATTTTGTTGGCGTTGAAGATGCCACGGGGATCGAAGATCTTTTTGACGGTCTCCAGCAGGGCATAAACCCGGTCGCCGAGCACGGCACCGATAAACTCGCCGCGCAGGCGGCCATCACCATGCTCGCCACTTAACGACCCGTTGTATTTCTTCACCAATTGAGCCGTTTGTGCCAATACCGACCGGAAGGCTTCTCTTCCCTCCGGACGCTTTAGGTTAATGAGCGGTTCAACGTGGATTTCACCCGCGCCGGCGTGCGCATAATAAGAAGCTTTCAGCCCGTGACCATCCAGAATATCCTGTACTTCTTTAATATACATCGGCAAATCTTCAGGTGATACCGCACAATCCTCGATCAGGTTTACCGGCTGGGTATCGCCCGGCAGGTTGCGGATAAGCCCTAAACCAGCCTTCCGGACATCCCACACGAGTGTCGTTTGCGGACCGGTAACCAATGGGTGTGCATATCCGAAACCCTGTGCCATCAAATCCTCGCGCAAGGACGCAGCCTTACGCTCCACATCTTCAAGCGTTTCCCCACGGAATTCGACCATTAGTAAGGCCTCGGGATCACCTTCTATGAAAAACCGATTATATTGATACGTGGGGTGGCCCTTGGTAAAATCGAGAATGTACTTATCCACCAACTCGGATGACTCGGGATTATGCTTCAGCGCCACAACATTCGCATGCATAGATTCGATGAGGGAGTGGCAGTGGATGCACAACAGGCCCACTTCCTTGGGTGGCAGCGGCAGCAAATTGAGCTTCAACTCGGTGTGGATACCCAGCGTGCCTTCCGAGCCGGCAAGCAGCTTGCAGAAGTTAAATGGTGCTTCAGAATCGACCAGCAAATCCAGGGCGTAGCCGGTATTCCGACGGGTAATCGAGCGTTTTGGATAACCAGCTTCAATTGCCCGTTTATTGTCGTCGTCGGTCAGCAAGGCATTCATCTCCCGGTATATGGCACCCTCCCGGTCAGTTTGCTTGAACTTCCGAAACAGCGCCACCTCATCCAACGGTTCGAATACGACTTCGGAGCCGTCGTCCAGCAACACGTTGGCCGACAGCAAATGGCTGCGGGTATCGCCCCAAACGATGGAATGAAGGCCGCTTGAGTTGTTTCCGACCATGCCGCCAACCATCGCCCGGCTGGCAGTCGACGTTTCGGGACCAAACATAAGCCCATAGCTTTTAAGGTAGGCGTTCAGGTCGTCGCGGATGACGCCCGGCTGAACACGTACCCAACGCTCCTCGACGTTCACCTCCAGAATTTGGTTGAAATGCTTGGAAACGTCCACTACGATGCCCCGCCCTACCACCTGTCCGGCCAGCGAAGTACCGGCGGTGCGGGGGATGAGGGTAATACCATGCTCTGCGGCAAAGATGATCAGTCGCTTCAAATCGGCTTTGTCTTTTGGAATCGATACCGCAAGCGGCCGCTCTTGGTATACCGATGCGTCCGTGGAATAAGCCCGTATGATGGTGGCGTGCTCGGGGGTCTCGTTGAAGTAGAATTTCCCGGTCAACGCACGGCTCAGATCAGCTAACGCCGATTGTAATGTTTCTGCTTTGGTCATAGCGGTGCGAAGATAAACATAATCTTGCTTTCAAAACATCTGTTTTTCGATAGAATGCCGACCCGCCATGCGTCCCTTGAAAGCTGTATCGCAGATTGTACGGACATTGCGGGTAGCAGTGAAATACGACCTATCCAAGAATTACAAAGTGTCATTTAGTGAAATTATCTTAATATTGTAGCACACAAAGATGTGCAAGCAATGATTAATCAATTTCGCAAATACACACCAATAAATATATTACTGCTATCCTTGTTTGGCATTTTGCTTTGTCTGGGTGTTTTTCTGCACCTCCCTCAAAATCTGACGCCGGTCTTCTTTGAGCCCGCTATCAGTAATTTTACCGGTAGGCTTTACGAAGATAATATTTCACCGGAGATCAATGTGTTGGTCACGTTGGTGCTGACCGTCGTCCAAGCGCTATTTATCAATCGGGTAGTGAACACGTCCAATCTCGCGGGCAGGCCAAGCTTTCTCGCAGCACTGATGTATATGGCTCTGGCTAGTCTGATCCTACCGTTTCTTGTGTTGTCGCCCATTCTGATTTGCAATTTTTTATCAATATGGATGCTTGGCAAACTGCTTAGTCTTTACCGGCGAACCGAGATTAAGCCATTGATGTTTGACCTGGGTATGATTGTCGCCCTCGGCAGCCTCGTATATTTTCCGTTTGTTGTGATGCTTTTGCTCCTTTGGGGTAGTCTGATCATTTTCCGCCCATTTAACTGGCGGGAATGGCTGGCTGCGTTAATCGGTTTTCTTGCCATTTATTTTCTTTTGGGGGTACTCTATTTTTGGACGGATAGGCTCGATGCGTTTTATCGAATCTGGTTGCCATTAACTTATCCCTTCCCCACGTCCATCCATGTCGACCGGTACGATTACCTCGTCTTAGTTCCTGTTGTGCTCATTCTAATCCTATTTTTGTTTACCCTGCAACAAAACTTGTTCAAGAGTGTCGTACACATCCGAAAATCTTTTCAACTGCTATTTGGCATGCTCGTACTGTCTGTGCTTTCATTCTATCTCAATGCGGAGCTGGCGGTGAACCATTTCCTCTTATGTGTGCCTCCGATAGCGGTTTACATGTCCTATTATTTTAGTTATGCGACGAAGCGATGGTTTTATGAAAGCGTCTTTGGCCTCCTGGTACTTACGGTCATCTATTTCCAATTTTTCTAATGTTTTTGTTTCCAGTGTTTTAACCTTTTTTAACAAAAAGAATGTGTGGTAGCAACTAAAAATTAGATAGTTTTGCATACGGTTAAGCGGTGGCGGTCGTTTTTTATATTATACTATCCCGTGTAAGATCAGCCCCATTTTTATGAGTTATCGAATATCATCATTTAGCATAGTTACATGAAGTTTGGTGTCGTTATATTTCCAGGTTCGAATTGTGATGCGGATATCATACATGTGTTGGAGCACGTCATGGGGCAGGAGGTTGTCCGATTATGGCATAAGGACCACGACCTTCAAGGCGCAGAGTTTGTTGTATTGCCCGGCGGTTTCTCATATGGCGACTACCTACGCTCAGGGGCTATAGCCCGGTTTTCGCCCATTATGCAGGAAGTCATTGCGTTCGCCAATAAAGGTGGATACCTCCTGGGTATCTGCAACGGTTTCCAAATACTTGCGGAGGCAGGGTTGGTACCCGGTGCGCTATTGCACAACACACAGCGCAAGTTTATATGCGACAACATCTATCTCAAAGCGCAGACCACCAATTCCCTGGTGACGGCTCAACTCGATCTGAACAAGGCTTATAAAATTCCAATTGCACACGGTGAGGGCAATTATTTTGCGGACGGGGACACGCTAAAATCGATCAATGACCACGATCAGGTGTTATTCCGTTATTGCGACGCCGGCGGTAACATCACCGCTGAGGCGAATCCGAATGGTTCGATCGAGAACATCGCAGGCGTATGCAACAAATCTCGAAACGTGTTCGGTATGATGCCGCACCCTGAAAGGGCGGCGGAATGCCTGTTGGGAAACCAGGACGGAGTCGGTATTTTTGAATCTATTCTTCATACCGCATTATCGTAATCCTATTAACCAATGCACCACTGCAGTACAAAGCACCCTAAAATCAACATGCGTATCGTTTCAAAAGTTAGTCTAATTGCTGCATTCTTTGTTGTCCTCGGTGTCTCGGCCCATGCTCAACGGGCAACCACGAGCTCACCTTATTCTCGGTATGGGTTAGGAGAAATCCGCGGCGACAACCTCCCCCAAACCCGCGCCATGGGCGGCATCGCCAGCGGCGTTCGTTATCTTCAGGGATACGGCAATATCAATATCAGCAATCCGGCATCCTACTCCGCCCTGATGCTGACGACCATCGACGTAGGGGTATTTGGCAACATTAATCAATTAAGCAAAAACGATTACTCGGAAAACGCGTACAATTTTGCGTTAAGCCACATAAATTTTGGCATCCCGCTGGGTCGCCCAGGCGGAATCAGTTTCGGTATTTTACCGTTTTCGGACGTAGGTTCCAGGTATTCGATCCCGGGCACGATAGACACCACCAATATCAACACCGTCTACGCGGGTACAGGTGGTACAACCAAGGCATATCTGGGCTACGGCATTCAGCTTAACAAGAATTTCAGTGTCGGCGTAAATGCCGCCTATATATTTGGTACATTAAACGATGTCAGCTCAATCGAATTTCCCGATGAGGTCGGCGCGCTGAACATTCGCAGGGATAACAGCAGGTATGTGAATGGATTTAGCTATGATTATGGCATCCAATATTTCCAACCGCTGGCCAACGACTTTAGCCTTACCGTCGGGTATTCGGGCACGGCGGGCACGAAGCTTCAAACGAAAGTTTCAGAAGTGATTACCGGTACGTCGACAAGTGTCGCCGATGATGAAGAAAACCTTCCTCTTGACACGATTAGCGCCATTGATGGTGAACGGTATAAAATTAAAATGCCGTTGAAGCATAGCATCGGGTTTACGCTTGCAAAAAACAACAAATGGATGGTAGGTGGGGACTTTAACTATGCGAAATGGAGCGACTATCGCGAAGGATCTAACAATCCCGGGTTTACGGATAGCTATGGCTTCGCAATAGGAGGCCAGTTTACGCCGGATGTGTCGTCCATAAACTACCTAAGCCTCATCGACTATCGGATCGGATTTAAAGGCAGCAAATCGTACCTGCATCTGCAAAATCAGGATATCAGGGAGATGGCGCTTACCGTCGGATTTGGTTTTCCCCTGGCGTCGCTGTTCGGAGGAACATTCTATAAGGTCAACTTTTCATCCGAATTCGGTCAAAGGGGTACGTTGTCCAACAGCTTGGTGCGCGAACGGTACATTAATTTTAACCTCGGGTTTACCCTCAATGACCGTTGGTTTGTCCGCCGGTCTTACGATTAATCAACGCGTTCAACACGATGGCACGGATTGCAACATGTAGTCAGTACCTCTCCCCCGCCGTCAAGCGGGGTTTTGTTGTATTGGCCCTTGCAGTATGCGCCGCCGCAACCTCCTGCGAAACCGACCTAAAAGAGGTCGACCGGATCGCGGCGATACAGGCCGAAGAACCGGTGGATATTTCAACCGGCGTGACGGTGGTGTTTAGTGATTCTGCGGTAGTGCAGGCCAAAATGACTGCACCGGAAATGCGGCATTACAACGTTGACGAGCCATACTATGAGTTCCAAAAAGGTGTCACCATCCAATTTTACGATGAGCAGGGCATTGAGTCACAACGCATTACCGCCGACTACGCTATTCAGAAAGAGGCGGAAGAACTAATTGAATTCCGAGGAAATGTGGTGATTACACGTGCCGATGGATCGGTTATTAAGACCGAGGAATTGATTCACAACCAGAAAGAAAACACGTTTTATAATCACGTCCCGATCACCGCGTTTTTCAAGGACGGCCGGGGCGACTTCATGGGCTCTTCTTTCCAAGCAGACGGCAAATTTGAGAATATTGTGGTGCAAAATTCGACCGGCTTGTACATTTTCGAAGAGGGTCGCTCACCTGCTTTTTAGTACGCGCGGCCATTTCCACATATTTTATTCTTTTTTTTATAAAAATCGTATCTTGCGCCTCATTTTTAAAAGGCTGGCTAAACCCGGTTTACAACGATTGATTTAGAAACTAAACAGTTTTATATACAACTATGGGATTAATGAACTATTTGCGTAACCGAGCGGGGGTGGTAATCGTTGCTTGTATCGGTTTCGCGATTTTTGCGTTTTTATTGGGAGACGTTATCAGTTACGGCACGCCGTTCTGGGCCAGAAACCAGAACCAAGTGGGCAGCATTAACGGCAATGGGATCGACTATAACGAATTCAATGCCCAGGTGGAACAAACTTCCGAGATGTTCCGCCAGCAAATGGGCGGCGGCACATTAAACCCGCAGATGCGATCGTGGGCCGTTCAGCAAGTGTGGAGCCAGTACGTCAATCGGGAATTGCTCCAGGAAGAAATCGAACATATCGGACTGTCCGTAGGCCGGAGTGAACTGAACGAACTGGTTCAGGGTGAAAACCCTTCCATGCAAATCCAGCAGGCATTTATGAATCCGCAGACCGGCCAACTGGATCGCAGCCAGCTTAATGCATTTATCGCTCAGGTGGGCACGCTTCCTGCCAACCACGAAGCTCGTGCACAATGGGAAGCGTTGCTTCAAAATGTTATTGACACCCGCCTGAGCACGAAATACACCAACCTGATCAACAACAGTATTTATGTGACCTCACTTGAGGCAACGGAAGAACATAACCAACGGAATAAGCTCGCTAATTTCGAATACGTGCTGCTCGACTATAATTCTATAGCGGACAGCGCAGTGGAAGTTACCGAGCAGGACTATCGTGAATATTACAACGAAAATAAAGGGGTATTCAAGAATGCTGAAGAGACGCGTAGCCTGGAATACGTCGTATTCGACGCCAGCCCCACGGCACAAGATACGGCGCAGGTAAGGGAGACCATCAACGAGTTGAAGTCTCAGTTGACGGAATCGACCACCGACTCCCTGTTTGCGGCAGTAAATTCCGATACGAAATATCCATTTGTTTACCGTAAGCGCGGCGAATTGAACCCAGCCCTCGATTCGCTGATTTTCACTGCGCCCGCTGGTTCGACGGTAGGCCCGGTACTATCAAACGGAGTATTCGAAATCGCTAAAGTGGTGGATACTAAGGTGTGGCCGGATTCGGTAACGGCCAGTCACATTCTGCTGAACCCGGCAGCTGAAGGCGGGATCGAACAGGCGCGGGCGAAAGCTGACTCCATTAGGAATCTGGTGCTCCAGGGTGACAATTTTGCCTCACTGGCCATTCAATTCAGCACCGACCAGGGCAGTAAGGTCAATGGTGGCGAATTGGGTACTTTCGCGCCGGGTATGATGGTGCCCGCGTTCGAAAATGCTGTATTCAATGGCAAAACAGGTGATGTATTGGTGGTAAACAGCCAATTCGGTATCCATGTCATCAAGATTGACAGACAAGTCGGCTCATCACGGGTGGTAAAGGCTGCCGTAGTCGACAAACAGGTAACAAGCGGCCGCGAGACTATGGAGGCAGCATACAACAGGGCAACGGAGTTTTTTGGTGCCCTGAAAGGCGACAACTTCCAGGACGCTGCCGCACAGCAAGGATTGACACCACTGAAGGCCGAGCACATCACGGCAATGGAAACCATGTTGATGGGAACGGAAGTACCCCGCGAACTGGTTCGTTGGGCGTTTGACGCCGACGAAGGGGACGTTACCGATCAGATTTATGAATCACCCAACAAATATATCGTGGCGCGGCTTACAAAGATTCAGGAAAAAGGACAACTTCCGCTGGAAGCCGTAAAAGAAGATATTGAAAATGTGGTGCGTAGTCGGGTAAAAGCAAAACGCTTGATTGCGCAAGCCACAGAAGCTTCGCAGGATGCAAGCAACATTCAGCAAATCGCTGAAAAGCTTGGAGGAACAGTAGTGTCCGCGCAAAATATCGTAATGGCCAATCCGATCATTCCGGGAGTGGCTCGTGAGAATGCCGTTGTGGGCACGGTCTTCGGCCTCCAGCCTAAGCAGCCGTCAAAACCGATCCGCGGGTCTCAGGGTGTCTACATCGTGGAGGTCTCAGGCTTTGTAAACCCAGCACCTCCCGAAGATTTAACGGCGCTTAAGCGGCAGGTATTGCAATCCGTTTCGCAACGTGCGAGCGCATTGACCTTCCGGGCGCTTCAAGACAAGGCCGAAATCGTAGACAATCGGGCAAGGTTCTTTTAACCCCGTTATTTTACGTAATTTTGTATCCGGATAGTATGTTGATGCTATCCGGATTTTTTTTGTTATGGAAATACAGGAGAATATTGTCAATAAGGTTGCCCAGAGTGGGCTGGTCACCGTCGACCTCGCCTCGTTTGCTTCCAAAGGCGAACGCGTGGTTTATGACATCAAGGATAACCTTTTCCATGGGCTGATTTTGAAGGAAAAGGACTTTCGGGATTTTGTCAAATCCCACGACTGGCAACAATACGAGGGAAAGTACGTGGCCATCACCTGCACGGCAGATGCCATCGTGCCCACCTGGGCGTATATGCTGCTAGCCAATCGAATGGCACCGTACGCCAAGGAAATAGTCTTTGGCGACCTGGCGACACTGGAAACGCTGCTCTATGAGCGGGCGCTGGAAAACCTAAACATGGAAATGTACAGGGATCAGCGGGTAGTGGTAAAGGGCTGTGGCGATATACAGATCCCTGAATCGGCTTTCGTCAAGTTTACCGTGGCATTAACAAAAGTGGCAAAAAGCATTATGTACGGCGAACCATGTTCGACGGTGCCGGTATTTAAACGAAAGGCATAGCCGTAAAAGCGGCATTTTATTTGTGAATCCCCTGTTGATGAAGAAGACACTTATTGTTTTATATTGCCTGGCGTGTTCAACAATGATGGCATATGGCCAACTTCCCTTTCGTAGGGAGTCGGCGTTTCAGGCAGGGGAAGAACTAAGCTACCGACTTCGGTACGGCATCATATCTGCTGCTGTCGGAACCCTAAAAGTAGAAGACTCCAGCATCAAATTCAGCAGTCCGCATAGTTTTCATTTATCTGCAAAAGGGCGCACGTCGAGTGCGTTCGGGGTATTCTATACGGTAGAGAATCGCTATGATTCCTACATCGATTCCCGGACGTACCTCCCACATTATTACACCGAAAATATACGCGAGGGAAGTTATCGGCGTACCGATATTGTGCGGTTTAACCATCGTACCCGTACGGTCGTAGGTAACAAGGGCACATTCAAAAGCCCGTCAGAACAGACGTTCGACCTGCTGTCCGCATATTACTTCGCCCGAAATCTGGATTTGTCGGAAGTTAAAAAGGGCGATTCCTTTACGCTCACTTATTTCCTGCATGACGAAATTGCTACATTAGGCATCGAATATATTGGAATAGAAACGATCAAAACACCGCTCGGCACGCTGGAATGCCTGAAATTTAGTCCCCAAATCAAACCGGGCCGTATTTTCCGGAAAGACAGCCGGCTATACCTTTGGGTCACGAACGACGGCAACCGCATCCCAGTAAAAGCCCAGGTGGAGATTTTAGTGGGTTCGGTCACCCTCGAACTAACTGACGCAAAAGGGTTGAAATATCCACTGGGTCAAAAATAATTAATCGACGATGATGATAGAAGTTGGCGCTGTATTGGTTAGTGAGGCGCTTATCAAAGAAGAGTTTGTGTGCAACCTGAGTAAATGCCATGGCGCCTGCTGTGTTGAAGGCGACGCCGGCGCCCCCCTACAGCAGTCGGAGCTGGCCATTCTTAAAGAGATCTATCCACACGTAAAACCCTATATGACAGAAAAAGGGGTAGCCGCCGTCGAAGAGTACGGTACGCACGTTACCGACATCGACGGTGACCTTACCACCCCTTGCGTTGACGGCAACAAAGAATGCGCCTACGTAACCTGGGAAAACGGCATCACCAAGTGTGCCATAGAAAAAGCCTACGAACAGGGCAAAATCAATTGGAAAAAACCGATATCCTGCCACCTATACCCAATCCGGACCACCGTTTATCCGGAGTTTGACGTACTGCATTACGACCGCTGGCATATTTGCCATTCGGCCTGTTCCTTCGGGAGGGAGCTCCAGGTACCGGTTTATTCTTTTTTAAAGGAGCCCCTTATCCGAAAATATGGGGAGGCTTGGTACGAAGAACTCGAGGCGGCAGCAGCAGCCGACAATGACGCTGCGGGGTAAGCTGCCACCGGTTTCGTCGAAGGTGATTCGCTGTTGAGGCGGCCGCTCATCCGAGGGCCCCCAAAAAACAAGTTATTCGAATGAAAATATCTTAGTATCTTACGCCCGTTTTACACATCAAATCCTATTCGTGTTTGTCGTACAGTATACATGCCCAAACTAAACGAAATACAAAAACCCATCGCCCGGGAACTGGAAATTTTTGAAGACAAGTTCAAAGAATCGATGCGGAGTTCGGTTCCGCTGCTCGACCGCATTACCCATTATATCGTAAAACGTAAGGGCAAACAAATGCGTCCGATGTTTGTCTTTTTTTCCGCAGGTTTGTGTGGCGGAATCGAAGAAGCAACCTACCGCGGGGCGGCACTCGTAGAACTTTTACATACCGCTACCTTGGTGCATGACGATGTTGTTGACAACGCCAACGTGCGCAGGGGTTTCTTTTCTGTAAATGCATTATGGAAAAATAAGATAGCCGTCCTGGTGGGCGATTTCCTGCTGTCCAAAGGGCTGTCTCTGTCCATCCGAAACGAAGATTTCGGCCTGCTTAAGATCGTCACCGATGCCGTGGAGCAGATGAGTGAAGGCGAACTGCTCCAGATTGAAAAGGCACGGCGTCTGGATATCGAAGAGTCAGTTTATTTTGAAGTCATCCGGCAAAAGACGGCTTCCCTGATTGCCTCTTGCTGTGCCTGCGGTGCGGCATCTGCCAGCGCCGACGCGCAGGTTGTCGAAAAAATGCGTCGGTTTGGCGAAAACGTAGGCATTGCTTTTCAAATCAAGGACGATCTTTTTGACTTCGGTATTGACGATGTTGGCAAGCCGCTCGGAAATGACATCAAGGAAAAAAAAATAACGCTGCCCTTGATCTACGCCCTGCAACAAACGGGACGATCGGAAAAACGGTACATCATTAATCTGGTAAAAAACCACAATGAAAACCACCGAAAGGTGAAAGAAGTTATCGACTTTGTAAAGTCCAGCGGGGGAATGGAATATGCTACCAAGAAAATGCTGGATTATCAGCAGCAGGCTTTTGAAATCCTCGCAACCTTTCCCGATGGCGTATACCGCCAGGGGCTCGAACAATTAGTTAAGTATACAACAGAACGCAACAAATAACATGAGCCACGAATTATTATTTTTTGGAGGATTTCTCATCTTTATCGTGCTGATGCTGGCCATCGACCTGGGCTTGTTCAGTAAGAGCAACCAAGCCGTTACCCTAAAGCAGGCGGCAATCATGAGCGCCGTATGGGTGACCTTCGCACTCGGCTTCTACGTATTGCTGCGCATATGGGGCGACGAACTGCACAATATTGACAACTTCGCACAGCTCGCGGAAGTCACCAAAAGACATTTGCATAACATTAAGCTGATTCCGGGCGATTTTTCTGCAAGCCTCGAAGCTTACAAGGCAAACCTCGCATTGGAATACATCACGGGATACGTCGTCGAATATGCCCTGTCTGTAGACAACATCTTTGTCATGGTCCTTGTCTTCGGATCCTTTGGCGTAAAACCGGAATACTACCATAAAGTGCTCGTTTGGGGAATTATCGGTGCCATCGTGCTTCGTTTTATCTTTATTTTCGTCGGCGCCGCGCTGATCAGCCAGTTCGGCTGGATATTATACTTGTTTGGTTTCTTTTTGGTATACACGGGCATCGTGATGTTTATCAATCGAAATACCGATGACGAGATCGATCCCAAAAACCACCGGGTGGTCAAGTTTGCATCCAAGTATTTCGCGGTGTACCCCAATTTCGTAAACGGCGATTTCTTCCACCGCGAAAATGGGAAACGATACATTACGCCGCTTTTCCTGGTTTTATTGGTAATTGAGTTTACCGACCTCATCTTTGCCGTAGATTCCATCCCGGCAATTTTTGCGGTCACCAAAGATCCATATATCGTTTTCTTTTCCAACATTTTCGCCATATTGGGGCTGCGGTCGATGTTTTTCCTGCTGGTGAATATCATCCATAAATTCCACTACCTGAAAACTGGACTGTCCTTCTTGCTGGTATTCATCGGGGCGAAGATGCTGCTACACCACTGGCTGACGGAATGGGGATTTACCACGGCGCATTCGCTATTGGTAATTATCAGCATTTTGGCGATCAGTGTGATTGCATCGCTCGTTTTTCCCAAAAAAGAGGTGGAAACGCCGCAAATCAACTAATTACTTACCGTTTTCCGCTCACATGCTCCAGCTGCACCTCGCGATAGGACGTGCCGGTGTTTTGAAAGAAAAATGCCCATTTGTCTGCCTGCTCCGCAATGACCATCGACGTCGGTTTGCCCGACCCGTGTCCGGCTTTTGTCTCGATCCGGATCAGTACCGGCGACAGCCCTTCTTGGCAATGCTGTAGCCGCGCGGCGAATTTGAAAGAGTGGGCGGGTACTACCCGATCATCGTGGTCGGCCGTGGTGACCAGGGTTGCCGGGTACGCCGTACCGGGTCGCAGCGCATGATAAGGCGAATAACCCAGAAGATACCGGAACATTTCTTCGTTGTCGTCTGCCGTACCGTAGTCGTACGACCAGCCCGCTCCTGCCGTAAACCGGTGATAACGCAACATGTCCAATACGCCGACCGCAGGCAATGCCACCTGAAACAACTCTGGCCGTTGCGTCATGGCCGCACCCACCAGTAGGCCACCGTTCGAGCCGCCTGCTATTCCCAGTTTCCCGGGAGACGTATATTTTTCGGCGATAAGGTATTCCGCAGCTGCAATAAAATCATCAAACACATTTTGTTTTTGAAGCCTGGTGCCGGCAAGGTGCCATTGCTCGCCGTATTCACCGCCACCCCGCAGGTTAGCTACTGCATACACGCCTCCCTGTTCAAGAAGAATAATGTTTGATATACTGAAAGAAGGTGTCAGGCTGATATTAAACCCTCCGTACCCGTACAGCAACGTCGGATTATTGCCATCAAGCGTGAGCCCTCTTTTGTGTGTGATAATCATCGGCACCTCCGTGCCGTCCTTTGACGTATAAAAGATTTGCTTTGATTCGTATTGCGAAGGGTCAAAATCGACTCCTGAGGCTTGGTACACCTCGGATTTACCACTGCCAATATCGTACTCGAAAATCGTGGGCGGGAAGATATAGGAAGTGAAGGTGTAATAAAGCGCTACATCTTCCGCCTTTGCGCTGAACCCGCTCACCGAGCCAACACCGGGCAGTTCGACGATACGTTCCAGCCTACCCTTTCGGTCATATTGATATACCAAGGAAGTCGCGTCCTTCAGGTAGTTAGCAAAAATTTTCCCACCCCCCGTAGTTGGATTCAATACGTACGCAGCTTCTGGGATAAGGTCTACCCAATTTTCCAACCCGGGTGCCTTCGCATTTACCGTAACGATTTTTCCTTTTGGTGCATTTAAACTTGTACAGATAATCAACGTGTCGCCAAGGTTGTCGATGACATGGTGGGTTTTGTCAAAGTTGTCCACGATAGTGACAATTCCGTCGTCCGGATCGGCAAGGTCCTGGACATAAAGTTCGACACCCGTCGTTGTATTTGCAGCAGAAATGACCAGAAAGCGCTCATCCTCGGTCAGGTAGCCGTTTATGTAGCGCCTCGGTTTCTCACCACCGCCAAAAATCAGCTCATCATCGGCCTGCGGCGTATTCAGCCGATGGAAATATAGTTTGTGCTGATCGGTGACTCCCGAAAGCGCGCTGCCCGCCTTTGGCTTGTCGTAGCTGCTGTAATAAAACCCCTCATTGCCCCGCCATGCCAATCCGCTAAACTTGATATCGACCAGCACCTCCCCAACCGTTGATTTGTCTTCCGTCCGGATGACGATCACCTTGCGCCAATCCGATCCACCTTCAGAAATCTGATAGGCAGCTAAACTACCGTCTTTGCTAAAAGCAATGCCAGCAAGCGATGTCGTGCCGTCTTCAGAAAACGTATTGGGATCGAGAAAGACCTCCACCTCGCCGTGGTCGCCGCGCTTGCGGTAAAGCACACTTTGCTTCTGCAAGCCATCGTTCTTATAGAAATAAATAAAAGCGCCCTCTTTAAAGGGGGCAGAATATTTTTCGTAGTTCCAGAGTTTTTCCAAACGCTTGTTGATGGCTGTACGGAAGGGGATTTGCCGCAGGTAATGATCGGTCACGGCATTCTGCGCTTCTACCCACGCCCGTGTATTTGACGAGGTGTCGTTCTCCAGCCACCGGTACGGATCGGGCACTTCGACTTCAAAATATCGGTCCGATACAGCCTCTTCATCGGTGTTCGGATAGGGCGACAATGAAATATTGGACGCCGGAGGTATTTCCTGTTGGTCTCCGCGCGTCGTGCCTGCCAACGCAGCCGGTACCACAGTTCCAGTAAACTTATTCATCGAATAGGGATTAGCCTACAGCAAAACTAACAAGATCGGCACAAAAACCAATCTTTTCATTATTTTTGACGGCGATGGCCACACGCGACAAGATCTATTTCGCTTCCGACTTCCACCTCGGTGTACCGCGCCAGGATATGCACTATACCCGCGAGAAACACATTGTCCACTGGCTTGACCACATCAAAGCCGACGCGGCGGAACTCTACCTCATGGGGGATGTGTTTGATTTCTGGTTCGAATACGCTACTGTGGTTCCCAAGGGATATATCCGGTTTTTGGGCAAACTCGCCGAATTGGCAGACGCCGGCATCAAGATTACGTTATTTAAAGGCAATCACGACATGTGGATGTTTGGATACTTTAAAGATCAGCTCGGCGCCACGATCATCGATAATGAGCTCATTATATCTCGCGGCGGTAAGACTTTCTACCTGCATCACGGCGACGGACTTGGACCGGGAGACCGAAAGTACAAGACACTGAAAAAGTTCTTTAGGAGCCGGCTATGTCAGTGGCTTTTTGCCCGCTTGCATCCAAATCTTGGCATTGGCATTGCCCAACGATGGTCGGCGCACAGCCGTATCGCTTCGGGAGGGCAAGAGGCATTCCTGGGGGAGGATCGCGAATGGCTGGTGTTGTACGTCAAAGAGCGTTTAAAGACGCAACCCTGTGATTACTTCGTCTTCGGACACCGTCATTTGCCGTTGGATATAGCCTTGACCAATGACAGCCGCTATATCAACCTGGGAGAATGGATTAATTACAACACCTACGCGGTGTTTGACGGCGAAAACCTCGAATTGAAAACCTGGTTAACTTGATACGATGGACATCGAGGCCATCATACTGCAAACCTCCGTCCTACCCGCAGATTCGTTACAGCGGCTGGTAGACATCGTGCACCCCGTTCAACTACCTAAAGGATATCGGCTTTTCCAGGCCGGCAAGATAGAACAAACCATTTACTTCATCTCCCAAGGTATCGCCCGTATCTATTATTATCATGAGGCCAATGAAGTAACGTTATGTTTCGGCATGGAGGGCGAGGCATTGGTCTCGCTAAACAGCTACGTGCAACAACAGCGGGGCTATGAGAATGTTGAACTGCTGGAGCCGTGCGACCTGTTCTGTCTTCACGTCTCCGAGTTGTACTCGCTATATACAGCCGATATCCATATTGCAAACTGGGGGCGAAAGCTGGCCGAGCAGGAATTGCTGAAAACGGAGGCACGGTTGATGTCCAAATTATTTAAGACGGCGTCGGAACGTTACCGCGAGTTAATCCGTGAACAACCCCGTTTACTTCAACGGGTACAGTTGAGTCATATTGCTTCATACCTGGGAATCAGCCAAGTTACGTTGAGCCGTATCCGGGCCGAAATCAAATAACATTTTTTATCATTTGTAAAAAGCTTCGTCTGTTCAATTGATGATATTTGCATCATCATTTTAACACGGTTACGTATGAATTGGATTATTTTGGTTATCGCCGGTTTGTTTGAGGTCGGCTTTACAACAAGCCTCGGCAAAGCGAAGGCGTCTACCGGCATGGAGGCATTTTGGTGGTACGGTAGCTTCCTGGTATGCCTTACCGCAAGCATGGCCTTACTGGTTAAAGCCACGCAGACACTACCACTTGGTACGGCATATGCAGTATGGACAGGCATCGGCGCCGTCGGCACAGTGCTTGTGGGCATAATTTTCTTCAAAGAGCCTGCAACGTTATGGCGATTGGTCTTTATTACGACCCTCATAGGATCCATCGTTGGCCTGAAAGCCGTTTCTGCCCATTGATCAGCCCCCATTAATTCCCGGTGAAAACCATAAAATTGCGTAATTTTACGCCGGACGCGCTGATGCCTGGAATGCGGTTTCCGTTTTGGACAGACACAGCGGCGCAAAAACACGTCATATATGCTAGAAAAACTAAAAGCCATCAAAGACCGTTGGGAAGAAGTGGAACGGGAACTGAGCAATCCCGATACCATTAACGACATGAAACGGTTTGCCAAACTCAATAAGGAGTACAAGGACCTTGGTAAAATCGTTGAGCAGTACCACATTTATAAAAATATGGTGAGCAATATCGAGACGAACAAGGATATCCTTGCCAACGAAAAAGACCAGGAATTACGTGAAATGGCCAAGGAAGACCTGGATTTGCTCCTGGAAGAAAAAGAGGCGAAGGAGGAGGAAATCCGTTTAATGCTTATTCCCAAGGATCCCGAAGATACGAAAAACGCCATCATCGAAATCCGTGGAGGTACGGGTGGCGATGAGGCCGCTCTGTTTGCCGGAGATCTATATCGCATGTACACCCGTTTTTTCGAACAGAAAGGCTGGCGTACCGAGGTGCTTGATGTAACTGAGGGCACAGCGGGTGGTTATAAGGAAGTGATCCTAAAAGTTATTGGTGAAGACGTGTACGGCCAACTCAAGTATGAATCCGGTGTCCACCGCGTACAACGTGTGCCGGATACGGAGACGCAGGGACGGGTACATACATCCGCTGCATCGGTTGCGGTATTGCCGGAAGCGGAGGAAGTAGACGTCGAGATCAATCCGGGCGATATCGAAATGCAGACTTCCCGTTCCGGCGGTGCAGGTGGGCAGAACGTAAACAAGGTAGAGACCAAGGTTCAGCTTACGCACAAACCCACGGGCATTGTGGTGGTATGCCAGGTAGAGCGCTCGCAGTTGGCCAACCGTGAGTTAGCCATGGAGATGCTGCGCTCGAAACTCTATGAGCTCGAAGTGCAAAAAAAACACGGCGACATCGCCGCCAAACGAAAGACAATGGTTTCAACCGGAGACCGGTCGGCCAAGGTGCGCACCTATAATTATCCACAGGGCCGGGTCACCGAGCACCGGATCGGATTGACGTTATATAACCTTCCAACCATTATGGACGGTGATATCCAGGAGATTATCGACGCGCTTCAATTTGCTGAAAATGCAGAAAAAATGAAGGAAGGTGCAACGCTTTAATTTTTTTTAAAAAAATGTTTGCAAATAGATAAAACACGCTATATTTGCAGTCCCGAAAGGGAAGCAGGTTCGGTAGTTCAGCTGGTTAGAATACATGCCTGTCACGCATGGGGTCGCGGGTTCGAGTCCCGTCCGGACCGCAAAAAGCCTCAGAGAAATCTGAGGCTTTTTCGTTTTTACTGTATGGCCGGAAAAGCAAATCCCAGGTTACGTTAGCTTCAACACCCGTCGCACGTTTCCAGACCAAACCAGTTCTTTCTCGCGTTCCGTGAGCGCTTCGAATACCCCCAATCTAAAGAAGGGCGAGCAGTAATCCACAAAAGGGGTTTCCGTACCGAAAGCGATGCGTTCCGCGCCAAAATGCTCTAGTAGATAACGTAGACTCTCGCTATTTGGCCCTTTCACCGGCACGCCACTACCCCGCGACGTATCGAACAGCACATCCGCTTTCTTCAGCACATCCAACGAATCGGCTGAAGTAACCTCCTGGTCGTCGGTGACGCGCGCGTCCAGTATCATCACCTGCGCATCGGGAACGTGTCGTACGACGTCTGCGATATCGTTGTAGCTCAGCGCCCGGTCTACGTCCAGCCACGACCGCTCCCGTAAGTCGGTCATCCGCAGAGGAATTGCCACAGGCATTCCGCGGTCGCGCGCCGCCTCCACCATTTCAATACAGCGATCATCGGTGAGTCCATAGTCGTGGTATACCGGAAAGATCCGTATACCTTTCATGCCGTATTCTTCCTGGCATATTGCAAGCGATTCCTTCCACCACGGCAAAATCGGATTGATGGTAGCGAATGGAATAAAGCGGTCCTTTAAAGCGGCGTTTGATACAAGCTCATGGTGTAATTCTTCGTTGCCGATTTGCGCGTCCACATAAAAGATGGCGTTTAGGTTGGATACGATGGTCATGTCTACACCGTATCGGTTCATACGGCCAAGCAAGTCGACCAGCGTGTTACCTCTCAGATTTCTGAACGGCCAATGGCCCGTGTAGCCACTCATATCAATCAACATGGTTACCTGCCTTTCTCAATAAGTTGTTAAAGTTTTCAAAGAATATCTTTTTCCTTTCATCCTCGGTGAGACGTGCCCACATGATCTTCCCTACGCCCGTCTCGTAATTCATATCGGTCGCGAAGAGTAATCGGTCTACCCCGAGGTATTCAACCGCCATATCAATCATACCTTCGTCACTAACGCTGCCACTGGTATCTAGAAAAATAGAAGGGGCGTGCTGCAACACCCGGCACATATACTCCCAGTTGCCACCACCACCGATATGTCCACAGATAATCATCGCCTCGGGATATCGCCGGCCAATGTCGGCAAAGTCATCCGGCAGCGACGAATTCGGCGGATTGGTAGGTAAGTAACCCGGTCGCCAGTTTCCCAATGTCGTCACTCCATGCAGCATCATCGGGATATTGTGTTTGATGCACCGCTCTACAATCGGAAAATATAAGGGATCATTGATCTTCACGCTGTCATACAGCTCGCCAAGCATCACCATGCCGTGATCGACGCACCGATCGATCTCTTCCAGCGCCTCCTTTCCAAAACGCGGATCGATGTAGCATTGTCCCACAATCCGACCCGGATAGGCTTTCATACCCTGGATAATGACGTCGTTGTTTGCACGGATTTCTTCGGGAGTTTTCCCTCCCGGTATCGAGCAGGCCGCTCGGGTGATCCCCAACAATTCGCAGCTTTCATCAATGGCGTGGGCATCGCTCCCGGGCCAGATGTGATTGTGAGCATCCAGTTTGCGGTAAGCCCGGGCATCTTCAAGCACTTTTTTCCATCCATCGGGTTGTAAAGTTCCAACCCCCTTGTCCGTGGTTTTTTCGGCGGCGGCACTACAGCTACTTGCAGAAATCGACGCACTGAGCAACGCCAGTCCACCGGTACCTAAAAAAGTTCTTCGGTTTAACTTCATAGAACGTAATAATTTAGATTTCGAACCGCCTTCAACGGCAAGCACATCTATGTGCTATAATTATATGACCACCAAACGCGTGGAAGTCCCCTTCGATAGCCGAATTTGTCACAAACGCCCCCCTTTATTGTCATACCTTCCCATTTCCCGATGCGGCCGCCCAGGCTATATTTGTCATAGCGGAATGACAATGGTAAGTACCATGGAAACGAAAAAAAACCGATTCAATACGGTGGACGACTACCTGGATTCGATTGACGACCCCACCAAGCGCAAAACGCTGGAGCGTGTGAGGGCAATCATCAAAGCAACGGTTCCGGATGCAGAGGAGCACATCAGCTATCAGCTACCGGCATACCACCATCATGGTGCGCTGGTTTATTTCGGCGCATGGAAAAGCCATTGGGCGCTCTATCCATTAAGTTCGGCCATGAAAGAAGCGTTCCAATCGGAATTATCGGCATACAGGCTCACCAAAGGAGGCGTCCAATTTCCCTGGGACACGCGCTTTCCGCAGCGCCTGGTCAGGCAGCTTATCGAAAAGCGGATAACCGAGAATTTACAGGCTGAAAGGGAAAATACTGCAAAAAAACGTAATAGCATTCATTGTAAAACAACAATCATGGAAAAACGCATTTCAACCCAGAAAATTACGCCAAACCTTTGGTTTGACAATCAAGCCGAAGATGCCGCTCGGTTTTACACCTCAACTTTCAAAAACGCTCAAATTGGGCGAATCTCCAGGTACACTAAAGACGGCTTTGAGTTTCACGGAAAACCGGAAGGTTCGGTGATGACCGTGGAATTCATCATTGAGGGGCAGGAATTCGTCGCCTTAAACGGCGGCCCCCTTTTTCAATTTAACGAATCGATCTCTTTCATCGTAAACTGCGAAACCCAAGAGGAAGTAGACTATTATTGGGATGGGCTTACCGAGGGGCGCAAGGAATTGGAGCAACCTTGTGGATGGCTAAAAGACCGGTTTGGGGTATCGTGGCAAATCGTGCCTGTTGCTTTGAATGATATGATCCTTGACCCCGATCCCGCAAAGGTTAGCCGCGTCACACAAGCGCTGTTTCAAATGAAAAAACTGGATTTGCGGATCCTCGAAGATGCTTACCAAAACGGATAATAGGCCGACGTGCCCTGCCGATATCGTACAAACACTCGCTCACGGGAACAGTACCGCTGCTCGGTATAGCACGTCGCCCCTTGATTAACTTATCGGCGCGCCGACATCTACCCCTAAGCTTGCTGCGTCGGGTGGTAGGTATCTATTACTCCCGCACCTGCCCCGTACCAAAAACAAAATACTTGTTGGTCACCAACTGTTTCAAGCCCAGCGGACCCCGGTGGTGCAGTTTATCGGTACTGATCGCAAGCTCGGCACCCACCCCCATTTGTCCACCGTCGGTAAACCGTGTGGAGGCATTATGGTACACGGCCGCGCTATCCACCTGTTCCATAAACGCCTGGGCGCTCTCGGTATTCGTGGTTAGAATCGTAGCAGAGTGACCGCCACTATATCGATTGATTTTCTGGATAGCTTCATCAATGCCGCTGACCTCTCCAAAACAGATTTTGGGGGCAAGGAACTCTTCATACCAAACAGCCTCGGAGTCAATGGCTACTGCATTGTTCATCACGTGCATAAGACGGGGCTCAGCCAGTATCTGCATCCCTGCTTCTGCAAGCGCGCCTTCCAGTTCCCGGAGTTTTGTCTCCAAATCGGGCAAATCGGCGTTAACCAGCACTTTATCCAACGCATTGCATGCACTTATTTTATCCGTTTTCGCATTTATAATCACGCGCTTCGCCTGCTCCCAGTTCGCATCCTCCGCGATATATGCAAAATTATTCCCCCGTCCGCTTACCAGTACGGCACATTGGGCGTGCTCTTTTACAAACGCGATCAACTTCTCACCGCCCCGCGGCACGATCAAATCAATCGGTTCGGTCGGATTTTTCAAAAACTCCTGGGTTTCTTGCCGGTTTAAGGTAAACAACCGGATCCAATCATCGCTGAGTCCGTTTGCTTCAAGCGCCCGGTGCCAACAACGAACCAGCGCCTTGTTGCTATTTACGGCCTCTTTCCCTCCTTTAAGCAAAATCTTGCTGTTGGCCTTGAATGCCAGTACAGCCGCTTCGACCGTCACGTCCGGCCTGGATTCGTAGATGATCAGGATCGTACCAAACGGTTCGGTGCGATTTTCCACGCGCAAACCGTTTTCGAGGTTGACGGAAGAGATGATACGGCCTACCGGGTCCTCCTGTTCCATTACTTCCCTTACCGCCTTGATCATCAAATCGATCTTCTTGTTGTCTATCCGCAAACGGTCGAATAGCGCCCGGTCGTCTTGCTGAAACGCATCCAGGTCGTCACGGTTTGCAGCCAATATGGCGTCGCGCTCTTCGTCCAGTATCTGAATCATGGAGGCGAGCACCCCATTCTTTTTTGAAGTATTTAATCGGTTCATATCATGTCAAAGTTATAAAAAAATTATGTGGTTACCTTGGTTCCAACTTCTTCACCGTAAACCAGGTCAATGATCACATTGTCCCGCTTACCGTTGGCAATAAAAGTAGGGATATTCATCTTCGCCATTTTTTTGGCAATCCGCAGCTTAGACTCCATGCCTCCCCGGCCTTCTGCTTCCCCTTTGGTAGACTTTTGGACATACTGCTCGACGGGCTGGTCAATACGGACGTGCTTAATCAGCGTACTGCCCGCATCATCCGGATGCCCATTGTACAGCCCATCGGTATCGGTCAGCATAATCAACATATCGGCGTGAATCAATTCGGCCACGAGGCTGGCCAATTCGTCATTGTCGGTAAATGTTGACATCGAGAGCGAAACGGCATCGTCCTCATTAGCGATTGGTATGACTCCTTCCGCCAGTAACCCCTCGTAGCAGTTGACCATGTTTTCCCGGTGTTTGCCGGGATCAAAATCACGCTTGGTAGCCAAAACCTGTGCACAGCGCATGCCATGGTCCTGAAAGAGGTTGTAATAATGGCGCATCATCCGTGGTTGACCGACGGCTGAGAAAATCTGCCTGCGGGTGATCCGATCCTGAGATTTTAGTCCCTTGCTCATGACTTCTTTCCCTGCAATCACCGACCCCGAGGATACCAATACGGAGATGATTCCCTGTTCGTATAGATACGCAATCTGTTCTACCAGTTTGCCAAGTATTTTGCCCACGATTCGGCTGTCTTTATTCGTAATTACCTGGGTCCCTACCTTGATGACGACACGTCTCGTTGGCTGGATTTCCTCACGCATGACTAAACTCCTTTCCCAACTCTTCCGCCCGGCGAAAAGCAGCGTAGGCTGCGGTCTTGATCAATGTCCGGACGTCGTTGTCTTCCATTGAATCCAACGCGGCGCGAGTCGTCCCCCCCTTCGAGGCCACTTTTTCTATCCATGCTGCGGGGTCCAGGTCGGCAGAGTTGAACAGTTCGACCGCTCCGGTAAATGTCTGGGCGACGAGGGATCTTGCGCTTTCCTTTGAAAATCCCATTTCGGAAGCCGCCTCCATGACAGATTGCATAAAATAAAAGACGTAAGCCGGCCCACTTCCGGATATTCCGGTCGATGCATCGATCTCTCTTTCGGATGCCAGCCCTATCGACAAGCCCGTGGTACCCAGTAATTGCTGCACCGTAAGCAGCTCCAGTTTGGAGACCCCCGCTGCGGCCGTAAACGAGGTGACGCCCTCGCCCACTAATGCCGGTAGATTCGGCATCGCCCGCACAATTTTTGGGATTCCCAAGCCCGTTTTTAATGTATCAATGGAAACTCCCGCCATAATGGAAATAACAAGCTGGTCGACATTCATTGCCGGCTTCATGGTTTGCATGAGCTGGCTGGCATGATACGGCTTAACAGCGATAAAAACAATATCCGCCTGGGGGAGGCAGTTTCCCAGCTGGTCATGGACGTCGAACACACCGCGTTGGCGGAGCGCATCCAGCTTCGACCGGTCGTTGTCAAAAATCATCAGGCTGCCCTGATTCAAAAAATTCGATTTTGCAATGGCTTCAGCATAGGTCAATCCCATATTGCCGGCGCCAATAACAAGTACTTTCATCATGTGATTACTGTAAAAATTCATAAATAACGGACAGCGACTTTGCCGTCCCGACTGTTAATAAAATGGTTAATTAGCGTGCAAGCACCATGCGGTAATGCCGAAAATTGACAAATTGTGCGTTGCACCGTCAATATCGAACCGGGAAACGCGAATTGGTATTTAAAAAAACAGCCTATCTCGGTCCTGAAGGCGATTTGCACGTTCGAGTGAAAATTTGTCAGACTACGTCTGCCAACGCTCATTTTTGTAACGGTGTTAAGCCTTGGGTGCCGTCCCACGCCGGATGGCCGACAAATAGCGATGTAGTTCGGACTTGACTTTGGGAACCAATATGAATAGGCCGATCATATTGGGAAAAGCCATCGCCAATATCATGGCATCTGAAAAAGCGATTACCGAATCGAGCGTCGTCGCAGCGCCGATGACCACAAAGGCGAGAAACAATAGCTTGTAGGACAAGTCTGCCCATTTTGATCGCCCAAAAAGAAATTTCCAGGACTGAATGCCGTAATACGACCAAGATAGCATGGTCGAAAATGCAAAGAGAAACACTGCCAGCGCCAGAATAAGTGAAAAATTAGGAATAACGCTTTCAAATGCCAAACTGGTCAATTTGACGCCGCCTACCGACTCGCCGGAAATCAACACATTGCCGGTCACGTCATGACCACCGTAAACAAAGGCGCCCGAGCTGTTAAAAAAAATAATGGTCAAAGCCGTCAGTGTACAGACGACAACCGTGTCGATAAAAGGTTCGATCAGCGCCACTAACCCTTCACTGGCCGGATAATTGGTCCTCACCGCCGAATGCGCAACAGCGGCCGATCCAATCCCAGCTTCGTTTGAGAAACACGCCCTTCTAAAGCCGGTAATCAACACGCCGACGAAACCGCCCAACCCGGCTTCCGGAGAAAACGCCTGGGTGAATATTAAACGGAACGCTTCGCCTATAAACGTATAATGGGCGCCCACAACGATAAGGCAGCCAACGATGTAAAGGATAGCCATAAAAGGCACGAGCTTTTCCGTCAACTTGCCGATACGCTTAATCCCACCGATGATCACGATCCCCACCAACACCGCCAGCATACTACCCAACATGGTTCGAACGAAGCTTCCTTCCAATCCAAATACATACGAGATTTGCGCTACGGCCTGATTGGATTGCAGGGCGTTGCCACCTCCCAAGGAAGCTCCAACGCACATCACCGCAAACACAACCGCCAAAAATTTACCGAACCGCTTCATTCCCAGCTCCCCGAGCCCCTTCTTTAGGTAATACATCGGCCCGCCATAAGTGCGGCCCTCACGGTCGACATCTCGATACTTAACACCCAGAGTACATTCTACGAACTTTGTACTCATGCCCAGCACGCCGGATATAATCATCCAAAACGTCGCTCCCGGTCCGCCGATCGCAATGGCTACCGCCACGCCTGCAATATTTCCCAAGCCTACCGTACCAGAAAGTGCCGCCGTCAGCGCCTGGAAGTGCGTTAGTTCACCGGGTGTCTGCCGGGCTTGCTTGTCGGCTCCACCGGCCGAAGGCGTTGAATCATTACTCGTACCGGCAGTGTTCAATTCGATATGGTCGTAATCCCCCCTTACCGACTTGACTGCGGTTGCGAGCTTCCGGACATTAACAAACTTAAAATAAAACGTAAAAAAGAGCCCTCCTGAAACCAGGAGAATCAACACCAACGGAATAGAAACATAATCGGTAAATGGGATCTCTGCGAAAACCACCGCCTCCCACCAAGCGGCTATCGGACTAAACCATGCGTCTATTCGACGGTCGAGGCCCTGCGCGTAAGTGGCACAGGGAAAAACAGAAAAAGAAAATAACGATACGGCTCCATACTTAAGCTTAAAAGACATAAAATAAAACGTATTTTGATTTAGTTAAAAAGAGAAAATCGTAAAATAACAAGATTTTTCGGGCTGACCAAATGAAATCGCGTTGCCCGACGCCGGAAGAACAAAGCAAACGGTTATAAAACAGCCATTAAAACAAAAATGCGGCGGCCCCTGAGAGGCCGCCGCATCTATTTAACCGATTGAGTAATCCGAACCTAGTTTACCGCCGGCAAAAACGAATAATGTCTACCGTACTCAAGCATCTGATCAAAGAACGACGTCGCATATTCCAGCTTTACGTCGACGATTCTGCCATTTTCCTCCACAGCAACCAACCGCGGCTGTACAAATCCTTTATAAGGCCGTAAATTTAGTTTCGCATAGCGGTCAATTACCTCTTCATGCAATTCACGATTCACTTTAACGCCATAGGTCTCTACCAGGTTTTTGCCGGCTTCGTAGTCGCCCTCCGATTTAATACGTTGTATTTCACGCAACAGCTCACCGAACAGCACGCGCAGTTTATCATAGTCATTTACCTGAACGTACGTCTTTCCTTCTTGTTTAACAAAGGAAACGACGCTGTCGGCTTTACCGCGTTCATAGACCCAATAGGCATTAAGCGCCCGGTTGCGCATGTGTGCCTCCTCAATGTTGTCGCCCAGCTTCAAGCGTGAAAGTTGTGTCATTAATCCGTTCATCATATAGCTGTCGTATTCTGCCTTGCCAACTTCGAGGCTGGGCATCACGCCAATCTCTACCAGCTTCGGATCCATGATGTAGTAAAGCGCGACCAGATCGGCACGCGCCTCCTCTAGGGTAGAGGCGTAGCTTTTCAGCGTTTTATCCGGTGTACCAACACCGGGATTAATTTGTCCCGAAGCATGGCCAATGCATTCGTGCATATCGGTGTGCAAGTCACTTGAAAGCGTACCGTGCTTTTTCATCCGCTCCAGCTTTTCTTCATCGCCCACAAATTCTTCCAGGAAGCCGCTGCTCGCGCTACTCTCATTGTATGCGTGGACGATATTGCTAAGTGAAACGGATTTCGAACCGTATTCTTTACGAAGCCAGTCGGAGTTTGGTAAATTAATACCGATGGGTGTACTCGGGGCCGCATCGCCGGCCTCTGCAATGACGGTAATCGCCTTCGCGCTGATGCCTTTTACCTCTTTTTTCTTGTGATCGGGCAGTAGCGGAGAATGATCTTCAAACCACTGAGCCTCATCGGCGATAGCCTTAATACGCTTGGTGCTCTCAAAATCCTTTAGCGAAAGTACCGCCTCATAGCTCCCTTTTATTCCTATGGCGTCGTTGTAAACTTCGATAAAGCCGTTTGCGAAGTCTATCGTGCCGGTCGTGTCCTGTACCCAGGCCTGGTTATACTGGTCCCAGATTTTCAGGTCACCGGTCCGGTAATATTCAGCAAGTAATGTCAGCGCCTCCTTTTGGTGGTCGTTTTCCGCCAGCGGAATGGCTTTTTCCAGCCAGAAAACAATTTGGTCGATGGCAGGGCCATACATGCCTTTCGAGCGCCAGACTTTTTCGGTTACCCGGCCATTCTCCTTGATGAGCTTGCTGTTCAAGCCCCATTCCGGATCCCTGCCGGTATCGGGGAATCTTGCGTAAAATGCCTCGACTTCCTTTTGGCTAACATCTTCATAGAAGTTGTTGGACGAACTCATCACATGGTCGACACCCTCTGTCAGGTCGACCATTTTAGGCTCAAACCGTGGATCGAATATTACCCGCTCGAGCCGACTTAAGAAAGCGTTTACATCCTCCCCTCCCTGTAATGGAAGGTCTGCAGGATCACAGGATTTAACCAGCGACGCAAAATAATCGAAGGAACACTCTGGGACGATCTTGTCGTTTGAATAATGATGATGGTTGCCGTTGCTAAACCAAAAGCGTCCACTATAGTCCCTGAACTTTTCCCACTCTTCGCCGGTTTTGTCTATCTGGGCATTGTTCCAAATCGCTTCAAGCGTCTTACGGATGGTAAGGTTATACTTTCCGCGTTGGTCATAAATAATATCACGTCCCGAAAGACCTGCCTGGTATAGATAATAAGCGAGTTCTTTTTGCTGCAAGCTAAGCTCCTCCCATCCTGGCACGTGATACCTCAGCACCTCCAAGTCGGCAAATTGATCGACTTTTAAATCCTGGTGTTCGGCACTCGTCCCCGACGACTTTTCGGGCGACTGGCAAGCCATCAGGCCAGCCATACAGGAAACTCCGGAAATTAGCATGCTTAATTTTCTTACATTCATTTGTTGTGACTAATGGTTAACCGATCAAAATTAGGCTTTTTTCTTGTCAAACCATTTTTTTTGCCAACTTTCCGACGGTAGTGAGCGCCCGTTCGACGCGGTCGTCCCACAACAGGCCGTAGCTGAGCCGGAGGCAATTGGTATATTGCTGTTGAAGGGTAAACATCCGTCCGGGAGCTACGCTGATTCGATGGCGCAGCGCCAGCTCATAAAGCTTTACCGTATCCACCGCGGTTGGTAATTCTACCCACAACAGAAACCCACCCTCTGGCCGGCTCACGCGGGTCCCTTCAGGAAAACTATCGCCGATCACGCGCAGGTATTGCAAGGAATTCGCGTGTAATGTGCGCCGCAGTTTGCGCAGGTGGTGTTCATAACGACCCGTCTCCAGGAAATTCCCGATCGCCTCCTGTGTCAACGCGACGGACGAAACCGAATGATATAGTTTGGTCTGGACCACGCGATCCATGAACCTCCCCGGCGCCACCCATCCCACCCGGTAGCCAGGTGCAAGCGTTTTCGACACAGACCCACACCAAAGCACAATTCCGCTTTCGTCGTAGGTTTTGCATGACTTCGGACGGTGGTGGCCGAAATAGATATCACCATAAAGGTCATCCTCAACGAGCGGTATATTGTAACGGTCCATTAGCCCGACCACTTCTTTTTTGTGCTCGTCCGGCATGCAGCTGCCTAAAGGGTTACTGAAATTGCTGGTCAGCAAACACAGCTTCACCTTACCGGCCCCCAGCACTTTCTTCAGCGCATCAAGCTCAATTCCGGTGACGGGGTTGGTAGGCAGCTCCAGCACATTCAATCCGAGGCTTTGGGCTAGCTGCAGCACACCAAAATACACAGGGCTTTCCGTCGCAATCGCGTCTCCCCTTTTCGTCAACGCCATCAATGAATAGGCCAACGCATTCATGCAACCGGCTGTAGTGACCAGGTCCCGTTCGTCGAGCTTGCCCTCCCACGAAAATGCACCCCTCGCTATCTGCCTCCGAAGTTTGCTGTTGCCCTGGATGGGATCGTATGACGTTCCACCGCCAGGTAAATCGCGCATCGCGTTGACGATAGCCTTGTTCATTTTTGCCACCGGTAACAATCTTGGGTCGGGCACACCCAGCGAAAAAGACAGGTTCTCCGTCGAGCCCAGTTCGGAATAAACCCTTGCAATCAATGCGGAGGTTTCACCACCATTGAAATTATTAATCGGACTGCTTGTCGACGGTGTCGCGGGGATTCTTTTATAAGAGTACGAAACGTAATAGCCGGACTGCGGCCTTGATTCGATCAGTCCCTTTCCCATAAGATCGTAATAGGCTTGCAATGCCGTGGTCATGCTAACCCCATGCTCGCGGCATACCGTGCGGATCGACGGCAACTGGTCGCCCACTTTCAGGACGTTATGCTGAATTTGATGCTCAATGCTTCGCGCAATCCGCAGGTATAACGATTCTTTCTTCATCGATACAACGATTATCTGTTATGGTCAAAATTAAAAAAATTGTATCTGTACTGGTCATTAATTCTTTTCCAAATTTGTACTACTGCGACGGTTTTATTACCGTCATCATTCAGACATAAAAAACCGATGAGACAATTAACTTGGTTTGACCGCACTTTCGACTTTTCTTTTGGAATAGAAAAATTCCCGTTACTTATGGAGCGTTTGCGCCGCGCCCCGATCCGTTATCGGCAGGCCGTAACGTCCCTTTCCGAATCGGCGCTCCAAGCCGCTACGGAAAACACATGGTCCATCAAAACACACATCGGCCACCTATCGGTATTGGAGCCGCTGTGGCAACAGCGGTTTCGAGACATCGCAAACGGCGCCTCCGTGATGTCGCCAGCAGATCTAACCAACAAAGCGACCGAAGATGCCGGTTTCGATTCGGTGCCGCTACAGGAACTGCTGGCCAATTTCGAGACGGAACGCAATAAAACACTGGCCGCGCTAAGCCTGTTGAGGCCGGAGAGCTTTACAAAAAGGAGCCTACATCCTCGCCTGAAGCGCCCGATGCGTGTCGTCGATCTAACGTATTTTATCGCCGAACATGACGATCATCACCGCAACAGCATAGCCCGCCTCATTCTAACCGCTGCCGTTCATCCTATCAAATAACTACTATGGAAACAAGTACCCCAATTCCCGTTACCCGCGTTGCGAAAAGCCGACTTACCGGCCAGGACTTTGGCGACATTGTATTTGGTGCAAATCCGACCGACCATATGTTCACGGCAACATATCGACAGGGTGCGTGGCAGGACCCGCGCATCGTTCCTTTCGGAAACCTCACCCTTAGCCCGATTGCCCTATGCCTACATTACGGACAAACCGTATTTGAAGGCCTGAAAGCCTACCGCATGGTAGACGGAAATATCAACATCTTCCGCATCCACCGGCATCAGACACGCATGAATCAATCCTTGCAACGCATGGCTATGCCGCCTGTTCCCCAACCGTTATTTATCAACGCGGTTCATCAACTGGTTGCGCTGGAGCAGTCGTGGGTGCCCGCCAAACCGGGGACCTCGCTCTACATACGGCCATTGGTTATTGCCACTGAACCACGTCTGGGTGTTAAAGTATCGGACGAATACCAGTTTATTATCGTGGCCATGCCAATGGCCAGTTATTACACCAAAAATTTGAAAGTTAAAGTCGAAACCGTCTTTTCCCGCGCCGCCGAGGGTGGTACGGGAGCCGCCAAATGCGCCGGCAACTATGGTGCAGCATTCTATCCCACAAAAACGGCTAACGATCAGGGGTTCGACCAGGTGTTGTGGACAGACGCTAAGTATCACGAATTCATCGAAGAGTCGGGTACCATGAATGTCTTCTTTGTCATCGACGGCGCGCTCGTCACGCCGCCGCTGGGCGGGAGCATCCTCGACGGCGTTACGCGCGACACGCTATTGACCCTGGCAAAGGCGTCTGGCATAGTCGTGGAAGAGCGCCAAATTAGCTACAAAACACTTGAAGAAGCGTTCCGTTCCGGCGAAACCGTCGAAGCCTTTGGTGTCGGTACAGCGGCCATGGTATCGCCCATTGAAACGGTCGATATCGGCGACCACAGCTACCACATCAATATAACGCCCGGCGCGTTGATGTATCGCTTGAAACACGAATTGCAGGCGATACATACCGGAGCAAAAAAAGATCCGTATAATTGGAATTATATTATTCAGGCAACGTCCAACGCATGAAAACAATATTAATCACCGGTGCAAGCCGCGGCATTGGAGCCGCTACCGCCCGGCTTGCCGCGCGGCAGGGCTATGCCGTAGCGGTAAACTATTATAGAAATCAGGTAGCAGCGGAAAGGGTCGTCTCCCAGATCACCGACGATGGCGGACAGGCTGTCGCCATTCAGGCGGACGCGACGGAGGAAACGGGCATTCTGCGCCTATTTGCGGAAACCGAACGACGACTTGGCCCCATAAGTGCACTCGTTAACAACGCAGGCATCCTTGAACCGCAAATGCGGCTGGTGGACATGACGGCCGAACGCCTTCAGCGCATCCTTAGGGCGAACGTCGTCGGACCGATGCGCTGTGCCGGTGAAGCCGTTAGGCGCATGTCTACCAAACATGGTGGCTCCGGTGGCGCCATCGTCAACGTTTCTTCCATTGCCTCGAAAACTGGATCGCCAAACGAATACATAGACTACGCAGCCTCCAAAGGCGCACTGGATACCTTTACCATCGGCTTATCCAAAGAAGTAGCCGCCGAAGGTATCCGTGTGAACGCGGTGCGCCCGGCTTTCATTTATACGGACATCCATGCCGACGGGGGCGAACCGGGGCGGGTAGACCGGCTCAAGGCGCATATTCCGCTGAAACGGGGCGGATCTGCCGGCGAAGTCGCCGAAGCCATCATGTGGCTAATCTCCGAAAAATCCGCCTACACGACCGGTTCCTTTATTGATATTAGCGGGGGGATATAATAGAGTATCTACATTATTTGCCATGAAAGCATTTTTTGAAGAGTTATTTGCCTATAATCACCACTATAACCAGCAGCTCGCCGCCTATATTGGTGCATATGCGGATCAGGCTAGCGACAAGACCTTCCAGCTGTTTAGCCATATTTTGAACGCGCACCATATCTGGAATTCCAGGATATCAGGTCAAAACCCTGTTTTCGGCGTATGGCAAAGCCATTATCACAATCATTTTGGGGAACTGGATCAGGCGAATTACGACCGTACAACAGCCGTCCTTGCCTCAGTGACGGACCTGGGACGGGTCATCCGCTATTCCACCACTACCGGTGCCGCATTTGAGAATTCAATAAAAGACATCCTTTTTCATGTCATCAATCACTCGACCTATCACCGCGGACAGATCGCCAGCCAATTGCGTCAAAGCGGATTGGAACCATTGCCTACGGACTATATTTTTTACAAAAGATAACGGGAAAATACGCTAAGTTTGCCTTCAAATCTTCGAAGGCATGCAACACGCTAAAGCCAGCCGGACATTAACCGCAGGCGGACTGCTCATCGCTTTGGGTATTATCTATGGCGATATCGGCACCTCTCCTTTATACGTTTTCAAAGCGATTGTCAGCCAGGGCACGATCAACGACAGCCTGATATACGGCGGGCTGTCATGCATATTCTGGACGCTGACGCTGCAGACTACCGTTAAGTATGTTGTAGTAACTTTACGCGCCGACAATAAAGGGGAAGGCGGCATACTTTCGCTGTATTCCCTGGTCAGAAAACAAGGCAAGTGGGTCGTCTTTCCCGCGATTCTCGGTGGGTCAGCGCTGTTGGCCGATGGCATGATCACGCCCGCCATCACCATCTCGTCTGCTGTGGAAGGCCTGGACATCTTCTATCCCGGCCTTCAGACCATGCCAATCGTGCTTACTATTGTATTGTGTTTATTCGTGCTGCAACGGTTTGGCACCGCAGTGATCGGCCGTATTTTCGGACCGGTCATGCTACTCTGGTTCAGTATCATCGCCGTCGTCGGGCTGGGACAACTTTTGAGGTCACCAGACGTCCTCAGAGCCATTAATCCGCGTTATGCCGTCGAACTGATCCTTGAACATCCCCACGCCTTGTTCATCATTGGCGCAGTATTCCTTTGTACAACTGGCGCAGAAGCACTGTATTCAGATATGGGGCACTGTGGCCGCCGCAATATCCGAATATCATGGATCTTTGTCAAAAGTTGCTTGCTGCTGAATTACTTCGGACAGGGCGCGTGGCTCCTCAGCCAGGATACCGTCTTATACGGCAATCCATTTTACAAAATTATGCCCACCTGGTTTCTGCCTTTTGGTATATCCATCGCCACCGCCGCTGCAGTAATCGCCAGCCAGGCGATGATCACCGGCGCATTTACCCTGGTATCGGAAGCCGTCCGGCTAAACGTGTGGCCAAAGGTCCGGATCGTGCATCCCAACCTGCATAAAGGTCAGTTGTACGTACCCTCTGCCAATTGGTTACTCATGATAGGATGCATCGTGGTTATCCTTATTTTTAGGGAGTCTGCCAGGATGGAAGCCGCATACGGGCTCGCGATCAACTTGACCTTTATCGTCACCACCGTATTAATGACGGTATTCCTGCTCCATAAAAGGATACCGACCTACGTTGCCTATCCGTTTCTTGTACTTTACCTGGCTATAGAAACGAGCTTCCTGGTAGCCAACGCGTCAAAGTTCACGCATGGCGGCTGGCTGACAGTACTCATTACCGCCGTGCTGTTTGGCGTGATGCTTACCTGGTGGTGGGCACGGAAGATCAAAAACCGGCACACCCGCTTTGTCGAAATTAAGGATTATTACGAGATTCTCTCCGAATTGGGTTCAGACAAGTCTGTGCCGCTGTATGCATCCCAGCTGGTATACCTTACAAGTGCCAACTTCGAATCCGAAATTGAGGAAAAGATTATTTATTCTATCCTACGCAAAAAGCCCAAACGGGCCGACATCTATTGGCTGGTGCATGTCGATGTTACGGATTCCCCATACACCGGAGAATACAAGGTCACCCCTCTCATACCGAATAGATTGATCCGCGTCGATTTCAGGCTCGGTTTCCGGGATGAGCAGCGGATCAGCCTGCTCTTTAGAAAGGTCGTACAAGATCTGATCACCAACGGCGAAGTTGACATCCGAAGTAATTTCGACACCCTCCGCAGACGCAATATGGATGGCGACTTCCGGTTTGTCGTCCTCGAAAAGGTGATTTCAAACAGTACGACCTTCAGCTTTGCGGAGCGCATCGTACTGGATATCTACGGCATATTACGAAAGTTCAGTTTGTCCGAAGAAAAAGGTTTTGGCCTCGATTCAAGCTTTGTAACAATTGAACGCGTGCCGTTGATTCCAGCTACCACCCCACTCTCCATTAAGCTAAAACGCATCTAAACAATCCCCCGAACCCGTACGTACTTCAGAAATTTTTAAGCTAATTTTTTTGGCATATATAATATTATAATTATTTTTACTAATATTTTTAGTTAAAAAAATTGTACTATTATGGAATTTCAGGGCGTAAACCTCAACGAATACCTGCTGATTATTGAACCGGAAAATCCGATTAGACAGCAAATCCAGTCATTGAAACGCTATTTTAAAGCGCGGCACCGTTTTGACAATGCGATCGTATCGAAGGCGCATCTGACGCTAATGCGTTTCCTGCAATATGAAAGCTACGAAGGGCTGATCATACGCAGACTGCGCACAATGGCCTCAAGCATTGAGCCTTTTATAATTGAATTGCAAAACTTTGGTACTTTCGGCCATGCCATTTATATCGATGTAAAAACCGTACAGCCTGTTTTGGACGTGGTATATAACCGAAGAAGCGAGCTTCGGCCATTCGTATACAGTGACAAGAGCACGCCTGTTTTCATACGCAAACCACACATCACCGTCGCCCGACGCCTTACACCGCCGCAATGCAGTTCGGTGTGGGCCCTCTGGCATCGCATGTCTTACCACGCCAGCTTCAGGGCATCGCACATGGTGCTGCTGAGCCGGCGTGCCGGCACGCGTACCTACCGCCAGGTCGCCAAGTTTACTTTTGGAGGTCATCACCCGGGAGGCCAAAACACCTATTTCGTACAGGGTAGGCTGTTCGGTTAGATGAGGATCACGCTAAATGCGGTGGCTAGCCGATACGAACCGCCAGCTCTTTCCCGTACATCATCTTCCGCAGGTTGTTGAGCGCATAGCGCATCCGCCCCAAAGCGGTGTTGATGCTCACCTCGGTTACATCGGCGATTTCCTTAAAGCTCATTTCGCCATAATGTCGCATAATGAGCACTTCTTTCTGGTCGTCGGGAAGTCGCTGTATCATCTTACGCAAGTCCTTGTATGTTTGTTCGCGGATCATTCGCGTTTCCATGCTTTCATCCGCAAAATGGAGTACGTCAAAAATATCAAACCCCTCCGCATTGACCACCGTGGGGGCACGCCGTTCTTTCCTGAAATGATCGATGACCAGGTTATGCGCAATTCGCACTACCCAGGGCAGAAACTTGCCCTCCTCGTTATAACGGCCTTCCCGAAGTGTATGAATGACTTTGATAAACGTATCCTGGAAGATGTCCTCTGCCAGGTACTCGTCTTTCACCAATAAGTAGATGGAAGTATAAATTTTGGATTTATATCGGTTTACGAGGCCCTCTAATCCCGCTTCATTGCCAGACACATAAAGACGGATCAGCTCCCGGTCTGTTTTTTCTTCAAGCTTCATATACGCTACTTCTTTCGCCTTTTACTATTTTCAACAAAAAGTAATTTTCTCGTGTAGTCGTATTTCCTATATGCGCTCTCCTATGGTTATCGGGTTAAATAAAGCTAATTTGTGTCTACGCTTTTCAAAACAAAGCAAAATTTTCAGAAAAACAAAGGCTTAATTAATTTTTAAGTATTAAAAAAACACACCGTCATTCCGGGATAGGCAACGAAATGGGTCGAACCTGTTCAACCCGTACAAATTCTTCCGATCTTTCCGAATTTATAGCCGCCGGGTTCTCCAGCTCTTACGCTTCCGCCCGCCGAAATGACGGTGTAAAGATGCGTTGTTATTTATACAACGGGAAAGCTGCCATCATCTCTCTCACCTTTCTATGAATTTTTTCCAGCGCGGTATCGTCGTCGTGCTTCAACAAAGCCACGTCAATAAACTCAGCAATCTCGAGCATTTCTTTCTCCTTGAGTCCACGTGTTGTAATCGCCGCGGTACCGAGACGGATTCCCGACGTTATAAACGGTGAGCGGTCATCAAACGGCACCATGTTTTTGTTGGTCGTAATACCCGCTTTGCCGAGCGCCGCTTCCGCGGCCTTCCCGCTGATACCCTTGTTACGGAGATCGATCAGCATCAGGTGGTTGTCAGTACCACCGGAAATCAAATTATACCCTTTATCGATGAATACCTGGGCCAGCGTAGCCGCGTTTTTCTTAACCTGCACAATATATTCCATGTATTCGTCGCTCAACGCTTCGCCGAAAGCAATGGCCTTTGCAGCAATAATGTGCTCCAGCGGTCCGCCCTGCGTGCCTGGAAAAACAGCCAGATCCAGCAGGGAGGTGATGCTCCGCGTTTCGCCTTTCGGCGTTTTTATGCCCCATGGATTTTCAAAGTCCTCGCCGACCATGATCAGGCCTCCCCGTGGTCCACGCAACGTCTTGTGGGTCGTTGTAGATACGATATGGCAATGCGGAAGCGGATCGGTGAGCAATCCGCGGGCTATTAAGCCTGCCGGATGCGAAATATCGGCCACGACCAGCGCACCTATTTCGTCGGCCACCCGACGGATAAACGCATAATCCCAGTCGCGTGAGTAGGCAGACGCGCCGCAGATAATAACCTTGGGTTTTTCGCGGAGCGCGGTTTCTTCCAATTGCTTATAGTCAATCAATCCCGTTTCCTTGTCTACACCGTAGAAAAATGGCTGATATAATTTTCCGGAAAAATTCACCGGTGAGCCGTGCGTAAGGTGCCCGCCGTGCGCTAGGTCAAAACCTAAAATCTTATCACCGGGATTCAGTATTGCCAAAAACATGGCGGCGTTAGCCTGTGCGCCCGAGTGTGGCTGCACGTTTACCCACGCTGCGTTGAAAAGCTGCTTAGCACGTTCGATAGCGATAGTTTCCACCTCATCTACCACCTCGCAACCGCCGTAGTAGCGTTTGCCGGGTAGCCCCTCGGCATACTTGTTGGTCAGTACCGAGCCAGCGGCCTCCATTACCTGTTTACTCACGAAATTTTCCGATGCTATGAGTTCGATGCCCTCCTCCTGGCGCTTCAGCTCCTGGTCGATCAGATTAAAGATGGTTGTGTCCCTTTTCATTGTGGTGTTAAAAGAAAGAAATAAACGATTAAAAAGTTGCGCAAAGATATGATTTTGAACTGAATATTAATAGTTCCGACACGTCATTATTATTCCGGCAACTCGCTTTTGATCGCCTTAACCGCCGCGCGGTACGGATCATCTTCGAGTTGGGTAATATGCGATAAGATCACCGTACTGAGCTCTTTCGCCCCTGCGCCGGCAGGTAGCCCTGCGGCGGCATTCCGGATAAGCGCTATTGTGCGTTCCTTCAACTGTTCGGTAACCGCCCATGCCCGGTCACTCACGTACAGCTGTTGGGTGATGTTATGTTGATACTCTGTCCGTATTTCATGGATCAGCAATTGCTGAAAATCCGGCACGTTCAGGTTGGATTCGTGCAGCCGGATTACCATATTCACGGGATTGATGCGCTCTACAAACAGTACAATGCGTTCGTAGGCCTGCAACCGGAGAGGTAGCAGTTCCTTTTTAGTGTCGCGTGTTACCTCCAGCATCTTCAGCCGGAAAATATGATGATTATAGCGTGGCCAAAATATCGCGTATGCCGCCGCAATCACGAAACAACCCGACAAGGCAAATTTGACGACATCGATAAAAAATGCGGTGATATCCATTGGCAATTGTTCCCTTTGTTTACAAAAAGTAAAAATCCATACTTTTCAGCAAAAATGGGCATTTTTATGTAAATTTGTATCATCGTAATAAACACGCCAGTGATATGAGTACATCGACATTGACATCATCAGCACCTGTGACATTGACCGAAGGAGCAATAAAAGAGCTTAAAAAATTGAAAGAGCAGCAGGAGATATCTGACGATTTTGGGTTGCGCGTAGGAGTAGAAGGTGGCGGATGTGCAGGAATGAATTATATCCTTGGCTTCGACCAAAAGAAGGAGGGTGATTCGGAGTACGACATCTCAGGTATCCGCGTTTTTATGAATAAGGCTCATGGTCTATACCTCGCCGGAATGGAAATCGATTTTAAGAACGGGCTTGATGCCCGCGGTTTTACGTTCAACAACCCAAATGCGAGCAGCACGTGTGGATGCGGCTCTTCATTCTCGGCATAGTCATCACCGGAAATCAAACGTTTACTATCAGCACCCTACAGCATTAGACCGACACCTGCGCCGGAGGGATTAGCTGCGTCTATACCGTAATCGGTTATAACCGAGAATTGTCTCCGCTGAATACCGTCCTTTCGTTCTGCCAAAGGCCAACCTCAATTGCCGTACGACGGAAAAATCACCATCTTCCCATCGTCTTTTTATCGTGTTTAAGACGACCAAAAGACGATGGAAAGACGACCAAAAGACGATAAAAGCTGAAAGTCACGTAACCGTCGGATGAAAGTTGGTGAGGAGTTGTTGTAATCTGGCACCGTTTTTTCCGCTAAAAAATGGCGACGGCCAATGACGTTTACAGGGATATTCCGCAGCTTTCAGCTTTCGCGCAAAATCCCTATCTTTGCATCCTTAATTTTAGTTAGCACCCTTGATTTTTAGGACGATAAAACCGTCCGACGAGTAAGAAGATAATCCGTGGTTTTGTAACGATAGCGATGTACAAGGAATATAAGCAACTGAACCTGTCCGAAGTTGGCAGCGAAATACTGGAACGGTGGAAAACGGAAAACGTCTTTGAAAAGAGTATCCGCAACCGCCCAACAAATAAGCCATATACGTTTTACGAAGGGCCGCCCTCTGCCAACGGAATGCCGGGCATCCACCACGTTATGGCGAGAGCGATCAAGGATATCTTCTGCCGCTATAAAACCCTCAAAGGCTACCAGGTGAAGCGCAAAGGTGGTTGGGATACTCATGGACTGCCTATCGAACTTGCTGTCGAAAAAACTTTGGGCATTACCAAGGAGGACATCGGCAAGAAAATATCAGTAGCGGATTACAATGCCGCCTGCCGTAAAGAGGTGATGAAATACACCGACGTCTGGAACGACCTCACCGAAAAGATGGGATACTGGGTAGATCTCGAAAACCCGTACATTACCTACAAAACCGAATACATCGAAACGCTTTGGTGGATTCTCAAGGAGCTTTACAAAAAAGGCTTGCTCTACAAAGGATATACCATCCAACCATATTCGCCGGCTGCAGGTACCGGACTGAGTTCACACGAACTCAATCAGCCTGGCGCATACAAACCGGTTAAGGACACGACGATCGTCGCCCAATTCCGCATCAAAAAAGAGCAGATACACCCTGCGATTGCCGCCCTTTTCGAAGACGAAAATGAAGATACGGCGTTCCTCGCCTGGACAACGACCCCCTGGACGCTTCCTGCAAACAGCGCACTCGTAGTTGGCCAAAAGATCCGTTATGTAAAAATCCGGACATTCAACCAATACACGTTCGAGCCGGTAAGCGTCGTCCTTGCCAAGGACTTGGTCAGCAGCTTTTTCAAATCCGAAGGACAAGGTGTGTCGCTACAGGACTACAAGGCTGGCGATAAGGTAATTCCCTGGGAGGTACGGGCAGAGTTTTCGGGGGCGGAGCTGCTGAACCTCCGCTACCACCAGCTGCTTCCCTATGTAACCAATGAGGAACTTGAGGCGAACGCCTTCCGCGTAATTGCGGGCGACTTTGTGACCACGGAAGACGGTACCGGTATCGTCCACTCATCGGCGACGTTTGGCGCGGATGACTTCCGTGTGAGCAAGGAAAACGGCGTACCCGGGGTATTCGTCAAAGATGAAAATGGCAAGGACGTGCCCATCGTGGACAAAACCGGCCGGTTCGTGAAGGAAATCGGCGAATTCGGAGGCCGTTTTGTCAAAGAAGAATATTACGACGAGGAAACGAGGTCGCAAGCAGATTTCAAGCCGACGGACGTATTGATAGCAATTAAGCTCAAAGAAGAAAACAAGGCTTTCGAAGTCAAAAAATATGAACATAGCTACCCGCACTGCTGGCGTACGGACAAACCGGTGCTCTACTACCCACTGGATAGCTGGTTTATCCGGACCACTGCCGTGAAGGACGAATTGGTAGCCCTCAACAAAGCCATCAACTGGAAACCGGAGGCCACCGGAAGCGGCCGGTTTGGCAATTGGCTCGAAAATTTAGTCGACTGGAATCTTTCCCGTTCGCGGTATTGGGGAACGCCACTTCCGATTTGGCGTAGTGAAGACGAAAATGAAGAAATCTGCATTGGCTCCATTGACGAGCTGCGCACCAGAATCGAAAGCAGCCTGGCATCGGATGTACTCAATGAAGCTGAAAAAGATGCGCTCCGGGCCTATTTAAAAAAATTCGGCACGGAGGAACTCGACCTGCACCGGCCGTATGTCGATGAGCTAGTCCTTGTTTCAGAAGCCGGTCAGAAGCTCTACCGGGAGCCGGATCTTATCGACGTATGGTTCGACAGCGGTGCCATGCCTTTCGCGCAGTGGGGACTGGATAAGGAAAAACTGGCATCGGGCAGCGATAAACCATTTGCCGATGGTTTCGAAGGGGCATATCCTGCTGATTTTATCGCCGAGGGCGTCGACCAGACCCGCGGGTGGTTTTTCACGCTACATGCGATTTCCGTGATGCTCCAGCATTCCGTGGCATTCAAAAATGTCGTGTCCAATGGGTTGGTTCTGGACAAAAACGGCAATAAGATGTCTAAACGCCTGGGAAATGCCGTGGATCCCTTTGCAACTATTGAAAAATATGGTGCCGATGCCACCCGGTGGTACATGATCAGCAACGCATCGCCCTGGGATAACCTGAAATTTAACGAAGAGGGACTCGACGAGGTGCGACGAAAGTTTTTCGGCACACTCTATAATACCTACGCATTCTTTGCGCTATATGCGAATATCGACCAGTTCACTTATCGTGAGGCCGATATTCCGGCAAACGCCAGGCCTGAAATCGATCGCTGGATCCTGTCATTGCTAAACAGCCTAACGAAGGAAGTCGACGCCTATTATGCGGATTTCGAGCCGACAAAGGCGGCGCGGGCGATACAGACATTTGTAGACGAACACCTGAGCAACTGGTACGTACGTTTATGCCGCAGGCGCTTCTGGAAGGGCGACTATAGTGACGACAAAATTTCGGCATATCAGACGCTGTACACCTGCCTGGATACGATATCGAAGCTCATGTCGCCCATTGCACCGTTCTTCAGTGACCGCCTTTTTTTGGATCTAAACAGCGTTACCTCCAAAGATCAGGCTGCGTCGGTACACCTGACAGACTTTCCAGCTTATCATGCGGATCTGGTTGACAAGAGCCTGGAAGCCCAAATGGCCCTAGCGCAGGACATTTCCTCTCTGGTCCTGTCGCTACGCAAAAAAATGAGCATCAACGTCCGGCAACCGCTTAACAAGATATTGCTTCCGGTGCTGGATGACGAGTTTCAGCGCAATGTAGAACACGTAGAAACGTTGATTCTTTCGGAAACGAACATCAAATCGATTGAGTTCATCACCGATACTTCCGGCATCGTAAAAAAGAAAATAAAGCCTAATTTCAAAGCTCTTGGTCCAAAGGTAGGGAAAGACATGAAAGCGGTTGCCAACGCCATTGCGGCATTTGGCCCCGACGAAATTGCGACGCTCGAGCGCGAGGGAGAAATAGCCTTGGCAGACACACCATACCGCATACAGCTGAGTGACGTCGAAATCATCGCGGAGGATGTAGCCGGCTGGCAGGTAGCTAACCTTGGCAAACTTACCGTAGCGCTCGATGTGACCATTACTCCGGAACTGAAAAACGAGGGCCTTTCGCGCGAATTGATAAACCGCATACAAAATCTGCGCAAAGAGCAGGGATTGGAAGTGACCGACCGGATACGTGTCCGGGCGAGCAATATTCCTGAGATCACTGCTGCGGCAACCGCGAATTTATTTTATATTCGTACCGAGATCTTGGCAGACTCTTTGCTATTCGAGGATGACCTCCGCTCCGGGGATACCGTAGCAATCGGTGATAACGAATTAAATGTATTAATCGAAAAAGTGTAAATTATGGCAAGTAATAGCGAAAAAACACGGTATAGCGATGCGGAGCTACAGGAGTTCAAGGAAATCATCCTGGAAAAACTCCGCATAGCCCGGGAAGAACTGGCAGCATTGACCAACGCGTTGAACAGTGCCAATGCCAACGGGACTGACGATACGGCAGGCACGTTTAAAACACTGGAAGATGGCTCCGCCACGCTCGAAAAAGAACAGACCAATCAATTGGCAGCCAGACAGAAAAAGTTTATTGACAACCTGGAAGCCGCGTTGGTCCGCATCGAAAACAAAACCTACGGTATTTGCCGTGAAACAGGCAAACTGATCCCTAAAGAACGCCTCCGCGCCGTGCCGCACACTACGTTGAGCATGGAAGCGAAGATGAAACAGTATTAACAGCTCCGGCCATCAGCCCGCGGCATTCGACATCTATACGACAGCCGGGGTCTGGTGGCCGACTGCTGATGGCTCAAAATTATGAAAGGCTATACCAAACCCGTCACCCTCATCCTGACCGTTTTACTAATCGATCAGCTTTCCAAGTTTATAATCAAGCTGAATATGACGCTTGGTGAGGAGTACAAAGTACTCGGCAACTGGTTTATCATCCATTTTACCGAAAATAACGGTATGGCATTTGGGCTTGAGTTCGGCGGAGAAGCCGGTAAGCTGGCGTTATCGTTATTCCGCATCGCAGCTGTAATCGGTATTGCATACGGCCTCCACCACATGGTAAAGCATAAATACCACCGGGGCTTTATTCTAAACGTCGCCTTGATTTTCGCCGGCGCGATGGGTAACATCATCGACTCCACCTTCTACGGAGTGATCTTCAGCGAAAGCACCTGGTTTGACCGGGCGCAACTTTTTCCGCCCGGTGGCGGTTATTCGAGCGTCTTCCACGGCAAGGTGGTCGATATGCTCTATTTTCCGCTGGTTAAAGGCAACTTCCCTAATTGGTTCCCCATTTGGGGCGGTGAGGATTTCCTCTTCTTTAGGCCTGTATTCAATATCGCGGACTCCGCAATCACCATTGGCGTGATCCTTATTCTCATATATCAAAAACGTTATTTCAAAGAAGAGGTGGTAGAGCCGGCGAGCTACAACAGTGAAGTGGTTGAAGATTAAAACAAACGCTATGACCGACACACTTTCCGCCCGATTGTGCCCATATTTTGTGTGTCTGACTTCGGTATTGTGCTGCTTTCTGAGCGCCGCTTACGGCCAACATACCAGCGAGCAGCGGATCCGCACGCACATCACCAAACTGGCATCGGAAGCCCTGGAAGGCCGCGGCACCGGAAGCAAAGGTTTGAAGAAAGCTTCGCGGTACATCCAGCGGCAATATAGGGCATTTGGACTATCGCCGCTCGGTACGGACCGCTTCCGCCAGCCGTTCGTAGCCCGCGTCAACCGTGTGGTTGTTGACGACAGCATCCGCCGGGCGGCAAACGTTATCGGTTTTCTGGATAATAACGCACCGTATACCATCATTATTGGTGCGCATTACGACCACCTCGGAAAGGGAATGCAGGGAAGTTCCAACGATCCCCAGCCAACTGGCAAAATCCATAATGGTGCCGACGACAACGCTTCTGGTGTCGCCGGACTGCTGGAAATGGCCCATTATTTCAGCAAGAACAATAAGACCGAACCCTACAACCTGCTGTTTATTGCATTTTCAGCTGAGGAGCTTGGCCTGCTTGGCTCACGCCATTTTGTGACACATCCTACCCTGCCTCTTGAAAAGATACATTTTATGTTCAACATGGACATGATCGGCCGGTATGATCCCGACCGGGGACTTGGCATCGGCGGGTACGGCACCAGCTCGACCTGGCCTATGGTTTTTAAGGACGTGCAGGCGCCGATCAGATTTTTTACCGACGATTCCGGCAAAGGCGGTTCGGATCACCACTCGTTTTACATGGCTGGAGTACCGGTGCTGTTTTTCCATACCGGCGGCCATCCGGACTACCACGCCCCCGGTGATGATCCTGAAAAAATAAACTACAAGGCACTGGCAGATATCATTGACCTGGGTATCCGGCTTATTGAAAATGCCATGGAACAAGGCAAGTTACCGTTTACTTCGGCAGATTAACACCCTCTGTCGTCTTAAGATAAAGATTATGTCCCATCCCTCTACATACCGCATCCTCGTTACCGGAAGTAATGGCTTGTTGGGCCAGAAAATTACGGACCTGGCACTACAACAGGACCAAATCGAGCTGATCGCTACTTCGCGTGGCGAAAACCGGCATCCCGTAAAAGGCGGATACCGCTATATCGACCTGGACATTCTTGACCGACATCGCCTGAGAGCGGTGATTGCCGCCGAGCAGCCCCACGCCATCATCAATACCGCGGCCATGACGCATGTTGATGTCTGCGAGCAGGACCCGGAGGGTTGCCGAAAGCTGAATGTCGAGGCCGTGGAGTGGCTGGTTGCCTTATCCGAGGAACTGGATATCCACCTGGTCCATCTATCTACAGACTTTATCTTTGACGGCGAAGCCGGCCCCTATGCAGAAGATGCGGATCCCAATCCGTTGAGCCTGTACGGGCGGAGTAAGCTGGACGCAGAGCGTGTTATCCAGCATGCGGCATGTAAGTGGACTATTTTGCGCACCATACTGGTGTACGGTGTAGTGGCCGACATGAGCCGCAGCAATATCGTCCTTTGGGCGAAGGGCGCATTGGAGAAGGGTCAACCGCTGAATGTAGTGAACGACCAATGGCGAATGCCTACCCTAGCCGAAGATTTGGCACAGGCCTGCATACTGGCGGTCACCAAAGGCGCGGAAGGCATATTCCATATTTCGGGTCCCGATTTTTTTGCCATAAACGAGCTCGTCGCGTCGGTGGCTGACTATTGGAGGCTGGATAAGTCACTCATCAACGAGATAAGTTCCGCTACGCTGAGTCAGGCGGCTCCACGACCCCGGCGTACCGGCTTTATTCTGGAAAAGGCGCGCTCTATATTGGGCTATATGCCGCATTCTTTTGCGGAGGGATTGGCGCTGGTAGACCGCCAGCTCGCCGGGAAATCCTAAAAAACGAAAAATAATCCGATCTTTGTGCCATGAGCCAGAAGTTTGCCCGCGAATCACACACCATCATGAACGAGCTGGTGCTTCCGAACGACACCAACCCGTTGCATAACCTTATGGGGGGGCGCCTCCTCCATTGGATGGATATTGCCGCGGCCATATCCGCACAAAAACATTGCAACCGCGTCGTCGTGACGGCGTCCGTAGATAACGTTTCTTTCCGGCATCCCATTAAACTCGGTGATGTCATCAGCATCGAGGCGCAGGTTACCCGGGCGTTTAACACCTCTGTCGAAGTGCGGATCACCGTATGGGCACAGAATATCCCTTCGGCTACCAAGATAAAGTCGAACGAGGCGTTTTATACGTTTGTTGCCATCGACGAAAACAACAATACGGTGGCAGTACCCCGACTCGTGCCGGAAACGGCTGAAGAGCAACGGCTATACGACGAAGCGCTGTATCGGCGGGAATTACGACTGGTGCTGGCCGGAAGATTGAAACCCCGGGACGCCAAAGAGCTCCAAAACCTTTTTAAAGAAGTAGTTAAAGATTAGCATCGATCAGGCGTTGCCCAGTTCGATAATGCGGTCAAAATGCTCACGTTTTAGCGGCATGACCGACAAACGACCCTGACGTACAAGCGCGATGTCTTGTAGCTGCTCATCGGCTTTGATGGTTTCCAGCGTCACTGGCTTCTTTAGCGATTCGACCGGTGCCAAATCCACGACCACCCATCGTTCGTCGGTCGTGGTCGGATCCTGGTAAGCCTCTTTTACGACCTTGGCAATGCCTACCACTTCCTTGCCCTCGTTGCTGTGGTAAAACAGCACGAGGTCGCCCACTTTCATATCCCGAAGGTTGTTACGGGCCTGATAATTTCGCACACCATCCCAAAAGGTCTGTTTGTCCTCAAGAAACTGCTGCCAACTGTACTTAAACGGTTCGGATTTGACTAAAAAATAGTTCATGGCTGATCTAACTTGGTTTGTCGGTTAATTCTGCTTCTGTACCACTTCCATTTTTTCGGCGAAATGGTCGCAGTAGTCGCGCAAATCGCCGATCACTGCCTTTGCCAGGGCGTCGTCGCCCGAAGCCCGGATGAAACTGTCGCCCATAGTCTGGAGCGTCTCGTAAAAAAAGCGCTTCATCTCGTCAAGCGGCATGTCTTTGGTCCACAGATCGATGCGAAGCGAGTTTTTGTATTGATGATCCCATAACGCCAGGAACAGTGCCTTTGCCGGCAAGGCTTCTGTGTTGTCGCCGTCGGTTGACTCCCAAGTAATGTTGTCCGGAACGTTATTTTCGTCCAGTTCTATCGTCAGTTTGATTTCAGCTTTTTTCATTCGAACAATTATTTTTTTATAGCAATAAGGCTTGCAATGCATCCTCTGTTTGGCAATCTATGCTGGTTTCTCGTCTGTTTTTCGAAAAGAAGTTATCAAGTTTGTGCTCGCCACGAATCGCCACGGATTTATAACGTCAGCTCATCTTCCATCGGTGAATATCTGGTTATTACCAGGTACGGATGATCCAAATAATTAAGGCCACCACAGCAATAAAACCCGATTCCGCAAACCACACTCGTTTCATGCTGCGGAGCAGCAACCGGAAAAACTGGTCGGCCACCATCAGCACCAGCAAAAATAGCAAAAACCAGCCAATGCCGACGAATTGCTGTTCGGCCGTAAACAACTGCCAAAGCAACGCCGTCAACAAAAGCGCCGAGGCAATATTCAAAGGTGTAATGCGCGTCCTTTTCATGGCTTCTTCCGTCGGGACTGAGGCTTGCGCTTCTGAGGTTTCCCCCCATTCCTTTTGGTCGCCGTTTTCTGGTTGGATGCTTTTTTCTCGTGGAATGCCCCTTTAAACTCGGGGTTCTCCCTGCGCTTCTGCGCATCGATCTCGCGGGCGATTGCCTGCCGCTCCTCAAACCCTGTTTTTTCGACGAATACTTCCTCCGGGATCTCCTCTATGGGAATTTCCTGTCGAATAAGCTGTTCAATTTTTTTGATATAATACGCCTCGGCAGGGGTGCAGAACGTAATCGCATCGCCGGTCTGGAATGCCCGCCCGGTGCGACCGATGCGGTGCACATAATCTTCAATGACGACAGGTACGTCGAAATTGATAACGTGACTAACATTACTTACATCCAAGCCCCGAGCAGCGACATCCGTGGCGACCAATATCCGGATACTACCCTCTTTAAACGCGTTAATTGAATTGATGCGCGTATTTTGTCCTTTGTTTGCGTGTATGACGCGCACATTCTCCGTACCGTATTTGCGCTCCAGGTAATGAAAAACCCGATCGGCCACGACCTTGGTCTTGCAAAAAACGATGAGACGGTGCAGGGCTTCGTCGTCCTTGAGCAGGTGTTGGAGTAAATTGATCTTGGTCTTGAGGTTTGGCACATGATAGAGCTTCTGTGTTACGGTCTGGGCTGGCGTCGCCTGTTCAGTCACTTCTACCACGGTTGGAAATGCAAGAAAATCACCTGCGATCTTATGCACCAGTTCGCCCATAGTCGCCGAGAACAACAGGTTCTGCCGCTTTCGGGGCACGACCTCCAGAATCCGGTGGATCTTTCCGATGAATCCCATATCCATCATTTTATCCGCTTCGTCCATTACCAGCAGCTTTAGTGCTTTTGTGCCAATATGCCCGGCGAGATACAGGTCTAGAAACCTCCCGGGCGTCGTCACCAGGATATCCACGCCCTTTTCCAGCTCGGCAATCTGCGCCTTCGGTCCAAGTCCGCCATAGAGCACAACCGTGCGTAGGTCTGTATACTTGGCGAACAACCGGATATTCTCTTCGATCTGCATAGCCAGTTCACGCGTAGGCGACAGGATAAGCGCGCGCGGATCGTTGCCCTGGGCATAATTGAGTTTTATGAGCATGGGCAGTACGAAAGCGGCCGTTTTGCCTGTTCCCGTCTGGGCAATGCCCATAACATCCTGCCCTGCCAAGATTGGCGGGATAGCCTTTTGCTGAATGGGCGTCGGCGCAGTATACCCCGCCTCTCCAATGGCATCCAGGATCTGCCGGTTAAACCTGAAGTCTGCAAAGGTGTTCCGCTCCATGCGGCAAAGATAGCGAAAAGCGATCAGAATCAGTGCCGGAGCACCCCGCCTACTTCTAGGCACGAATCAGGTTATCGACCGATTCATTTTTAAAGCACGCGTTTTAGGCAAACTGATTTCTTACCACTAACACCTGATCGTTTTCAAGCAATAGATAACCATAGTCGTAACAATAACGGTATTGATTGCCGCTGTGCGTTACATATAGACTGGTCATATAGTTGAAATCAAAGCCACGGTCCCGCAACGCCTTACCGCTTACCTTTACCTTTCCCTCGGGGTTCAATATTTTGAGTATTTTCCGGTTCTTTTTTAAGATAAGGTTAATCTTTCGCAGGTACGCCGTTTCCCGGCTATACATCCGGTTATTGTAACTACTACGACAGGCGTCGTCGCAAAATTTCTTGTCGGCGCGGCCAATGATGGGCTGATTGCAATCCAGACAGCGTTTTTCCATGTCAGACTGGTTTGTTGATCCATGCTTAGGTAGCCTAAAGATAGCGTATTCAGCCGAAAAATAAAAATTTGTAGCTTTGCGTACCTTATTGGTTGCTTCATGCGCGTATTAATCATACACAACCATTACCAGGATCCGGGGGGCGAAGACGTTGTTTTTCAGCAAGAGAAGGCGTTACTGGAGGATACGGAGGCGGTTTTTACACTCACTTTCCGGAACCGAAAGGGATGGAAGGGTGTTTGGCAAACCGCGTGGTCGCCCTGGAACATTTGGGCGGCGATCCGCGTAAAGCGCGCCATACGCCAATACCGGCCCGACGTCGTCCATATCCATAATCTCCATTATGCAGTGGGGCCGTTAGCTATTCGGGTAGCGGGTCAATTGGGGATTCCTATCGTGCTGACCTTACACAATTACCGCCTATTGTGCCCCTCGGCCACATTATTTCACGCCGGCCGGATATTTACTGACAGTCTTCGAGCCAACTTCCCATGGAAGGCCGTCCGCCTCGGCGTGCACAGCGGTTCGATAATAAAAACGTGGTGGCTAGCGTGCACCGTGTGGTTGCATAAGAAGCTTGGCACCTGGCGTTCGGTAAACCGCTATATCGTGTTGACACATTTTGCCAAACAGCTGTTTGTAGATTCGTCCCTAGGCGTGTCCGAAAACCGGATCGCGGTCAAGCCCAACTTCGTGCGCCCTCCGTATCGCACGGAACCGATGAAACGCGGGAAGCACTTTCTTTTCGTAGGCCGGCTTACTGAGGAGAAAGGGGTGGCTACCCTTCTTCAGGCATTCAGCGGAACCGATTACCCGCTTCGGATCGCAGGAGACGGCCCATTAAGGAATACGGTATTACGTAGCTGCGCGCAACACCCCAACATCGTTTATCTCGGCGCGCTCACTCCGGAAGGCGTGCATTCGGAATTGCAGGCCTGCTCCGTTTTGATCTTCCCTTCGGTTTGGTACGAGGGGATGCCAATGACACTCATTGAAGCCTTTTCGGTCGGCACGTCGGTTATTGCCAGTGACCTCGGCGCCATGCAGGCCATGGTGCGCCACGGTGAGAACGGGTGGCTGTTTACCGCGGGAGATCCGAATGCGCTCCGCCAAGCAGCAGCGCAATGGCTTGCTATCGACGCAGCCGACCGCCAGCAATTGCGAGACGGTGCACGGGAAGCGTATGAACGTCACTACACGCCCGAAAAGAACAAAGTCTCGATGCTGGGAATTTACAAATCGGTGGTATCGCCAAGTGCCGGCGCTTAGGCGCACCGGCTCACAGCAGAGATCTTAAGCATTTTATTTTTCATTTAATAACCGTAAACTTGTGTGTGTTCATCAACACCAACCCTGTGGAGAAACATTATACTATGAATAAAACCTTGCACCCCCTAATCTTCCTCGGCCTATTACTCGTCGCATCGCTCACTGTCAGCGCGCAAAATCGAATTGAGTTTAAGGAGTTCCAATTGGACAATGGGTTGACTGTAGTAATGCACCGAGACACGGCTACACCCATTGTCGCCGTGTCGGTGATGTATCACGTCGGTTCAAAAAATGAAAATCCCGAGCGTACCGGTTTTGCTCATTTCTTTGAGCACCTGCTATTCGAAGGCACGGAAAATATCGGCCGAGGCGAGTTCATGAAAAAAATCGAGTCAATAGGCGGTACACTGAATGCTTACACCTCGAACGATGTGACTTACTATCATGAAGTCCTGCCATCCAACTACCTCGAAACAGCGCTTTATATGGAAAGTGAGCGTATGCTGCATGCGAAAATCGATACGGTCGGCGTCGAAACGCAGCGGAACGTCGTAAAGGAAGAGATGCGTCAACGCGTCGATAACCAGCCATACGGAACCATTTTAAAGGAAACGTTCAAACGTACACACCAAAAGCACCCGTATCATTGGCCGGTCATCGGTTCGATGGACCATCTGAGTGCCGCGACACTTGATGAATTTATGGCGTTTTATAACACCTATTACGTACCGAATAACGCGGTGCTCTCCATCGCCGGCGACCTTGACTACGCCCAGACCGAGGCGTGGGTACGGAAGTATTTTTCGGAAATCCCACGCGGCACGGGGCCAATTAACCGTCCTTCCGTAACCGAACCGAAGCGGAACCAAGAGATCCGGGACATCGTTTTTGACAACATTCAGCTTCCTGCCGTAATCTTTGCTTATAATCTGCCACCAAAAAAACATGCCGACAGTCCGGCCCTAGACATGCTTTCGACTTACCTTACCGGCGGCAACAGTTCGCTGCTTACCAAGGAAATTGTGGACAGGCAGCAAAAGGCCCTTGCTGTGGCGGCATTTCCGCTCGACCTCGAAGACGGCGGCGTATTTTTACTCTACGGCATTGCCAACATGGCGGTTTCTGCAGACAGCCTCGAAAGCGCCATCGATCGAGAAGTCTCACATGTCATAGCTGAAGGCATATCGGAAACCGATTTTCAAAAACTCCGCGCGCAAGTCGAAAACGCCGTTGTAAACCAGCATGCCTCCGTCGCGGGTATTGCCGAAAGTCTTGCGGAAGCAAAGACATTTTTTGGTGATGCAGACGAGATCAACAAAGAGATGGAAAAATACGACCGCGTGACGCGTGCAGATATCCAACGCGTGGCAGCACAATATCTCCGCAAAGAAGGCCGCGTGATCCTACACTATCTACCTAAATCGAGTCAGCAATAACCCCTACTTTAAACGCATAAGGAAATGAAAAAATTCAGCATATTTATTCTCACTGCCCTGCTCAGCAGCCAAGCCACCCTTGCTCAGCTAGACCGCAGCCGGTATCCCGAACCCGGACCGGCACCAGAAATTAATATTGGAGACCCGGCAACGTTCACGATGCCAAACGGTTTGCGGGTATTTGTTGTAGAGAACCACAAGTTGCCGCGGGTTACCTACTCGCTGGTGCTCGACCGTGATCCTATCCTGGAAGGCGAAAAAGCCGGGCTCACGTCACTGATTGGCGAGATGCTAATGGGTGGCACCACGACCCGCAGCAAAGACGAGCTCGATGAAGCTATCGACCGGATTGGTTCGCAGATCAGCGTATCGTCTACCTCCGCAAACGCTTCGTCGCTAAAGAAATACAACGATCAGCTGCTTGAAATTTTTGCAGATATACTGTTTAACCCTTCTTTTCCGCAAAGTGAGTTGGATAAACTGAAAAGACAGCTGATATCAAGCCTGGCGGCCGCAAAAGATGATCCGAACAGCATTGCAAACGTGGTACGGGATGCTGCAATGTACGGCAAAGACCATCCCTATGGTGAAACCGCTACTGAGGAGACCGTGGCCCGCATCCAGCTGGACGATGTAAAACGTTATTACGACACTTATTTTAAACCCAACATCGGCTATTTGGCGATTGTAGGAGATGTAACCGTGGACGAAGCAAAAGCATTGGCTGACCGCTATTTTGCCTCCTGGCAAAAGCAGGAAGTACCTCATCACGACTGGCCCGCCCCGGAGCAACCCGCAGCCAATCGCGTAATACTGGTAAACCGGCCGGCGAGCGCCCAGTCGGTTATCCACGTTGGCTATCCCTTTGTACTGAAACCCAACGACCCAGACGTTATGGCAGCCAGTGTGGTGAGCCGGATACTGGGTGGCGGTTCCTCTGGCCGGCTATTCCTGAATCTCCGTGAGGATAAAGGTTATACGTACGGGGCGTACGGCAGCATCGCACCGGGCAAACTCACCGGCACACTAAATGCGAGTGCCAGCGTGCGGACGGCGGTTACGGAGAGCGCTGTACACGAGTTTATCCATGAGTTGCAGCGGCTAAGTGAGCGCACCATCACAACAAACGAACTTGAACTGGCTAAAGCCGCGATGGCAGGCAGTTTTGCGCGGTCCCTCGAACAACCCGCCACAATAGCCCGTTTTGCGATCAACACCGAACTGCAGGACTTGCCGGCCGACTATTATAAAAACTATTTGAAGAATCTGGATGCACTCACATTGGACCGGGTCAACGAGACGGCGGCTAAATACATCCGCGGAGAGGGACTGCAAATCACGGTAGTGGGAAAAACTGACGACTTCGCCGACCGGATGAACACATTCGGGTCGGTGCAATTCTACACCATCACCGGAGACCCCGAAACAAAACGCGGGGCTACAGACATGGCGAGTGAATAGCGTTATCAGAACCGGATAAACTCCTCGATCTGTTCGTTGGTAAAACGAACGGTATCTTCTTTGTATAGTCGGTCTTCGCTATTAAATTCATTGAAAATGTAGGGAATATGAATACGGAGCGGCAAGACATGGAGTCGAACGTAATGGCAAACGCCCGTAAAATGATCGACACCGCGAATATTGCCGTATTTGCCGCTTGACAATCCCACCAGCGCCGCCTTTTTATTGAAGAAACTATCAGGGAATTTGCAGGCGTCTACAAACGTTTTCAATATGCCCGGAAAGCTGCCGTTATATTCCGGGATGACAAAGATAAACTTTTCTGTAGCGGTAACCCGGTCCTGTATAGGCTGAAAAATCTCGCGGCCTTTCCCGTACATATCTTCGGAAATAAAGTCCGGCGGTAGGTCAGCCAGCGACAGTATGTGCGATGCGACGCCTTTTTCAGTAAGCCGATGCTGATAATAATTAGCCAATTTAAACGTATTACTATCCAGGCGGTTTGTTCCGGAGATAATTGTGATCATTAATGTTGTGATTTTTAACTCATGAATCAGCCTCGCCCATGCATATTGCATTTTAAGGCATCATGAATATTTCCTATCTTAGCCCCTCATTCGTTGACGTCCAAAAGTACGAATTAGCCGTTACTTTTAGGAATTAGACCACAAAACGTATCATTATTTTTGTCATTGTCCATGGGTAAGATCATTGCAATAGCCAACCAAAAGGGAGGCGTCGGTAAGACGACCTCTTCCATCAACCTAGCCGCCAGCCTGGCTGTTTTGGAGTACAAAACCCTATTAGTGGATGCAGACCCACAGGCCAACTCGACCTCGGGCATAGGATACGATCCACGATCAATTAAATCGAGTATTTACGAGTGTTTGATCAACGATTTGGACCCTCAACAGGCCATACAAACAACTGATACACCCAATCTGGATCTTCTGCCGGCCCATATTGATCTGGTGGGCGCAGAAATTGAGATGATTAACCTGCATGAGCGGGAGTATAAAATGAAACGGGTGCTGGATCAGGTGAAGGATCAATATGACTTTATTGTGATCGACTGCTCGCCCTCACTGGGATTGATTACCATCAATGCGCTGTCGGCAGCGAATTCCGTAATCATTCCCGTGCAATGCGAATACTTTGCTTTGGAGGGGTTGGGCAAGTTATTAAACACCATTAAAATCGTCCAAAACAGGTTGAATACCGATCTGGAAATTGAGGGCATATTACTGACCATGTATGACGTGCGACTCCGGCTGTCCAACCAAGTGGTCGAAGAAGTAAAGTTGCATTTCAATGACTTGGTATTCGACACCATCATTCAGCGGAACACCCGGCTGAGTGAAGCACCAAGTTTTGGCGTATCGGTGATTATGCATGATGCCAACTGCAAGGGTGCTATCAATTACTTAAACCTGGCCCGTGAGATACTTGAAAAGAACGGTTTGACCAAAGAAGCGAACGAACAGGTAAGCGTATAACATGGCAGCACAACAACGAAAAACAGGATTGGGCAAAGGACTGGGTGCATTACTCAATGACTCAGAGGAAATAAAAAAGAAAACAGGCGATACGGTTGGCGAGGTTCCCGCCCAAAAAGCCGCAAGCGCCATCGGGACTATCAGCATTTCGAAAATTGCAATCAATCCCTTTCAGCCTCGTACGAAATTCGATGAAGAGGCGCTCATGGAACTGTCCGAATCCATCAAATTACAAGGACTTATACAACCCATTACGGTGCGTGAGGCAGCCCACGGCACGTATCAGTTGATCAGTGGGGAGCGGAGGTTAAGGGCTTCTAAACTTGCGGGATTAACCGAGATACCGGCTTACGTCCGTACCGCCAATGATCAGCAGATGCTGGAAATGGCACTCATCGAAAATATCCAACGCGAAAACTTAAACGCCATAGAAGTGGCGCTAAGCTTTCAGCGCATGATTGAAGAGTGTAATTTGAAGCAAGAGGAACTCGGCGAGCGGGTTAGCAAAAACCGCTCTACGGTAACCAATTATTTACGGCTGCTAAAATTGCCTCCTGTGATCCAGGCGGCTATCCGGGACGGACAACTGAGCATGGGCCACGCACGGGCACTTATCAATGTACCCGAGGTGGACAAGCAGCTCTACATCTACCGGGAAATCGTCAAAAAAGGATTATCCGTCCGTAAGACGGAAGAGCTGGTACGTGCGATTCAGCAGCATGCCGGCAACGCATCCAACAAGCCCGCCAAAGCTGCTCCGCTGTCCTTCCAATATCAAAAGATCGAAGACGACCTGGCGTCGAAGTTTGCGACAAAAGTACGGTTGCGCACAGGCAAAAAAGGCGATGGCTCGATCGAAATTCCATTCCACTCTGAAGACGATTTAAACCGGATTTTGGAACTATTAGACTGGTAATGACGCGCATAATATTCGGCATGCTGTGCACCCTGATGGTAGTTGGCACCTTGCGGGCGCAGGTTCCGGATAGCTTGCAACGTGATACCATGGCGGTTGTGACCAACAGTTTGGATACCACATCCACTGATTCCCTGGACAATGAGACGCGTAGGGAGAGACGCCAGCGGGAACGGCGCGAACGAGAGGCTGTCGAACAGGAACAAGTAGTTTTCAAGGATTCGGCGCGACTGGCGATTGAGGAGCTAACCCGTAAGGCCTGGAAGCGATCATTGATCATTCCGGGATGGGGCCAATATACAAACGGTGGCCTTTGGTGGATCAAGGTACCAGTCATCTACGGCGGGTTTGTCACTACGGCAGTGGTATTTGAGTTCAACAACCGCTATTATCAGGAGATCTTGGGAGAAGTTCAATATCGTCTTGCCAATAACCACGCCGCGCCCCCGAACACCCAATATCCCAATGTGGCCACAGATGCTCAGGGCACGCAACGCATGATCGCCGCAAAAGATTATTACCGCCGCAACCGGGACCTCATGGTTTTGCTTACGGTAGCCTGGTGGGGCGTCAACAGTATTGAAGCGTATGTCAACTCAATACTCAAATACCGTTGGGACATTGGAGAAGAAATCGGTTTCAAAATATCACCGGCCTTACTTCGACAGCCCGGCCCTTCCCTTGCCCATCAACCTTTTGCTTTTGGCATCAAGATAAATGTTGGCTTGGGAAGATAACACTGTCCTTCCCGGCCCGGGGCCAATTTATTTTCAATGTTGAAAAAAGTTCCCGCTTTTATGCTAAGTTTGTCAGACTGGGGAAACTCAGAGTTTAACGGAATTAACCTATTTTTTATACGATGAATATCGCATTACTGGGATACGGCAAGATGGGGCGCATTATTGAAAAATTTGCACTGCAGCGTGGCCACCACATTCATTGCATCATTGACGAGAAAAACCGGCCCAATACGCGCACGGAAACGTTAGAAGACGCCGATGTCGCCATTGATTTTAGCAGACCTGAGGCGGTGCTTGACAACATCGAATTGTGCTTTGAAGCGAATGTACCCATTGTCGTGGGAACCACCGGATGGTACAACGAGCTGGAATCGGTAAAAAACCAATGCCTCGACGGTAACAAAACGCTATTGTACGGGTCTAACTTCAGTATAGGAGTTAATGTATTTTTTTATATCAATGAGCTATTGGCGAGGGTGATGAATCCATACAAGCAGTACGACGTGCAGGTGGAGGAAATCCATCACACCCAAAAACTCGATTCGCCCAGTGGCACGGCGATCACCATCGCCGAGGGCATCATCAAACATCAGGACGCCAAATCGGAGTGGGTAAATAACCTGATTGGTGAAGGCGAGGAAATCATCCCCAAAGCACAGCAACTCCTTATCGAAAGCCATCGTATTGAAGACGTGCCGGGTACGCATACCGTGCTTTATAGCTCAGAAGTGGATCAGATCGAGTTTAAGCACACCGCACACAGCAGGGCCGGATTCGCACTTGGCGCGGTCGTCGCTGCAGAATGGCTAAAGGACAAAACCGGATTTTATCAAGTGACGGAAATGTTTAACTTTGACAGACATATATAGCCAAACCGGCTTTTTTTCAAACAAATAGATACCGCTATTCAAAACCAACCTCATGGGATATATCTTTTTTATTATTATCCTTGTCCTCACTTATTTTGGCCTTTGGAAACTTTTTATCAAGGCAGGCTATAAGGGCTGGGAATCACTGATACCAATATATCGGGAATACCTAATCTCCAGGATGTCGGGCCGCCCCGGCTGGTGGATTGCGCTATTGCTCATTCCCATTGTAAATATTTTTATATTCTTCGGACTGTATCTCGATTTGGTAAAGAATTTTGGCAAACAACGGTTCTGGGAACACGCCGCAACCATCCTTCTTCCGTTTGTGGTATTGCCATGGTGGGGCAATGACCCGGGTACCGTATACCTCGGCAAATCGGCAACTCCGGAATTTAGGGAGAAATACCCCTATAAAAAGTCGCTCACGCGGGAATGGGCAGACGCCATCGTATTTGCCGTGGTCGCCGCTACATTGATCCGCGGATTTCTCATCGAAGCTTATATGATTCCAACAGGTTCCATGGAGAAAAGCTTATTGGTGGGAGACTTCTTATTCGTCAGCAAGCTCAACTATGGCCCCCGCGTACCCATGACGCCAATAGCCTTTCCTTTCGCGCATCATACGATGCCTATCACTGGCGGCAAGGCATATTGGGATGGCCTGCAATTGGACTACACCCGCTTGGCTGGGTTTGAAGAGATCGAACGCAATGACGTCGTCGTGTTTAACTATCCGATGGAAGCCGACGCACCGTTTAACCGGCCGGTCGACAAGCGCGAAAACTATATCAAGCGCGCAGTTGGCGTCCCCGGCGACACGATCTCGCTGCGCGAGGCCAGGCTCTATGTCAACGGAAAACCGGGTTTTGAACCACCCGAAGGACAACTGGACTACTACGTATACACCGATGGCACGGGGCTCAACCCCCAAAAGCTGCTCGATATGCGCATTGAATATTATACGTATGCCCGGGAGCCGTACCTGCTCTTTCTAACAGAGGAGGAATATGAGGAAGTAAAGGGCTGGGCGAACGTAACCAAAATCATTCCTAATATCCGGCACCGTGATACGGCCGAACCGGGAGTATTTCCAAACGACAACCTGTATTCGTGGAACATCGATAATTTCGGTCCCGTAATCGTCCCCAAAAAAGGATGGACGGTAACGCTGGATAGTCTGACACTCCCCCTCTATGAGCGGGCGATTACCGTATATGAGGGAAATGAATTGGAAAGACGTGCGGACGGATTGTACCTTAATGGAACGAAAACCGACCAATATACTTTCAAAATGGATTATTACTGGATGATGGGCGACAACCGGCATAATTCGGAAGATGCGCGGACTTGGGGCTTTGTCCCGGAAGACCATATTGTGGGAAAAGCGCTATTCATATGGTTGAGCTGGGACAAGGATGGTACGTTCCTGAGCAAAATCCGATGGAACCGGTTGTTTATGGGAATTAAATAGTACAGTAAGCAATCTTTCGGCACTGTCGGTGCCGACTACCGATCTGATTGCTAGCCACCAACTTCGTTCAAGTACCGCTTGATCGTCTCTTCCAGCCCCAGGTACAGTGCGTCTGAAATAAGAGCATGTCCAATGCTCACCTCTAATAAACCGGGAATCTCCCGGGCGAAGTACCGAAGGTTGTCTAAGTCGAGGTCATGCCCTGCATTCAGCCCTAGCCCTGCCTGCTGGGCCGCGGCAGCCGCAGCGCGGTATGGCGCGATTGCTGATTCCCGATTTTCTGAATATCCTTTGGCATAAGCTTCGGTATACAACTCCACCCGGTCCGTACCGGTTTCGGCAGCCGCTTCAACCATTTTGGGGTCTGGATCGACAAATATGGAAACACGGATGCCGTTGCCTTTAAAAAGCGCACACATATCCTGTAAATACGCGCGGTGGGCAACCGTGTCCCATCCGTGATTCGACGTAATCTGACCCGGGTTATCAGGTACAAGCGTCACCTGGGCTGGTTGTGTATCCAACACCAGACGGACAAATTTTTCTTCCTGACAATTGCCTTCGATGTTTAACTCGGTCGTGATGTTGGCACGTAGGTCAAACACATCCTGATATCGGATATGCCTCTCGTCTGGCCGTGGGTGTACCGTGATTCCCTGGGCACCAAACCGTTCGCATGCCAAAGCGGCCTGGAGTACATTGGGATTATTGCCTCCCCGTGAATTTCGAAGCGTCGCAATTTTATTGATGTTTACAGAAAGTTTCGTCATGATATTTTTTTACAAACTAATATAAAATTGCTATCAAATACAACTTTTGACGGGCGGTCGGCATCGTTGTTTTACAAACCCTGTTGGGCTTGAAAAATCGCCGACTTGATTTTTGCATCATTTTCTCGCTACGATTCGAAGAATTTTTCAGCGTATTTACCACAACGACGGCGCAGGCCTCGTCAAATCGGACAAAAAATTATTAAATTGCATCACTTATGGAGGGCTTCGACGTCAGCTTTTTCAATATCCGTCTACTTGATGTGATTGACATCTTTTTGGTGGCAATCATTCTTTACTACATATATAGCCTTATCCGGGGCACCATTGCCGTCAATATCCTTATTGGATTGGGTCTTATTTACGTAATTTACATTATCGTTCGGCAATCCAATATGCACCTGCTGACGGAAATTTTCGGCGGGTTTATCAGCGTGGGATCAATTGCCTTGATTGTAGTTTTCCAGCAGGAAATACGGCGTTTCCTCATCCACATCGGCAAAAACATATCCGTGCGGCGGAAAAACTTTCTTTGGTCCGTCTTTGTGAATAAAAAGGCCGCCCAAAACGATAACCGGGCGCGGCTTAAACCCATTATCGACGCTTGCCGTAGCATGTCGAAATCCCATACCGGCGCTTTGCTGGTTTTTTCGAAATATTTTGACGAAGAGTATTATCAAAGCAGCGGTGAATACCTGGACGCACAGCTTTCGAAACGCTTGCTCGAGAGTATATTCCAAAAACATAGTCCGCTACACGACGGGGCTGTGGTTATCGTAGACTTTAAGATTAAAACCGCCAGCTGCGTACTTCCGCTTTCTGACAGCGAAGATCTACCGCTGCACTTTGGATTGCGGCACCGCGCGGCGATTGGTGTGACGGAGGTGAGCGATGCTGTGGCTGTGATTGTGTCCGAAGAGACAGGTGAAATTTCGTTCGCAAAAGACGGCAATGTCAATATGAATATCGGACACGAGGAGCTTGAAGAGTTGCTCAACGCTTCGCTTTAGGTCAGCCACGCAAGTTCGCGAGGCTACACCAGCTCGCCGGACCATCGACCCCCCTCAGATGACTTAATTTTTACAAATCGCTTATATCATCCGACGAGTTTTTCCGTTTATATGTTGATATTGTTTCACAAAGCCCTGTTTTCCTGCACTGCTTAGGTGCAGGAAAAACAGGCACAACCACGACGGCCTCAACAATACCAACCACACACTGCCTTGGCAACCGGAGAATTTACAGACTGTTTAACAGCGCTTTTGCCCGATTGACTGCCTCAGCCGCCGGTATGCTATCCAGCGCGCCCAATTCAAAATGCGCTATGGCTGCCTTTAGCTCGGACAACTCGTCGCCCCTGCCCGCGTCAGTCAGCTTACTGATCAGTATGCGGGCTTTTTCATAGTCTTGAATACCTTCACGCAAACGCTCAAAACGCACAGAACTCCGTGCTCCCGGATAAACCAACCACGTGTCTCCGCCCGGCCAGCTGCCGTAGCGCGTATCTTGCAGGGGATTTGCGTTCCAACAATTATACGCCCATCGCAGGTATCCATCGTACCCCTTATGCAATGCGTGCCAGGCCAGCCAGGTCGCTTCGGCATATGGAGACTGTGTAAAGGTATTGGGGCGGGCCTCAACGCAACATGTATAAAAGGTGGTTGTATATCCCTTTTCCTGCCTCCGGAGCAAGATGGATGTATCGATCTGCTCGCCGGATGCAACGCAGTAGTCGACCAGTACGTCTGCCAATTCGGGATGGAACGCCCCTGCCAATGACACCTTGAATCCCGAATCTGCAGCCTTTATTACCCCGAGAGCATTTTGCATCGCTTTCATGGGCCGTTCGTCCATGGCAATGGTAGTTTTTTCCCACCAGCCCTTTGCCTTGAGATGCCGTGCAAAATCAATTAGCATCGGCAGCCAATGACGCCGGTATTCATCGGAATTGGGCGAAGCGATCAGCGATGTATCTTTACCTAAGGTCTCATCATAATAATAAAACCTTTCGTTCCAGGGAATCATGCTGTAGCAGTTGATAAACTTGTCGATGCCCAAGTCCATCATAAAGGTGACCCATTTGTCGAAGTTCGTATAGTCATATTCCCACGTGCCGTTCGCTCTTTTTGTCCACTTGACCATACTTTGATAGACGTCGTAAGTCTGGCCATTCCAGGGATCGTGTATGATGCTTGCCGTAATACTTTTCTGTCCAGCGTCTGCCAATAATTGCATATATGGCCGCAGGGCTTCGAGATGCTGGTCTGACCACGGTTCCAGATCGTAGTACCTCGCAATAGAAAAGGGATTCTGCCAAAGGTCAAGGTGGAATTCCCAGTCCTCTGCCGGCGGCAATACATGGGCCACAATGTCAACTGCGTAAGGTAGTATAATATCTTCCTGGCCGTCTGCGGAAATTTTCAGCTCACCGCGGTACTGGCCCGGTTCTGTGTTGACGGGCACGTCCACCCGCAGCCATACCGGACGCGCGGAGTTGGGCTCCAAAGCCAAATTGGTGGCCGGATCAAGGACGTCAGCGACCAGCAGTGAGTCCAATCCGGCTGGTATTCCGCACCCATTTTTAAGCCTATCTAACTCAATATCGTCGGTCAGTACGTACCGGGTGAAGTTGGCCTGAATGTGTTCCGCTGGAATAATCCTTCCGGACTCATGAAGCAAATCACCTACGTGGAGCCGAACGTTATCCACGCCCTCGGACGCCCAGAGCAGTGCCTGGGTATGCACGCGCTCACCCCGCAAGGCGATGGTTTGCCAATTACCGAAGCGTTGCCGCTGTTCCGGCGGTGCAGAGCGAATAAAATGGGCATCAGGCGAAACGAACGTGGCGTGCAAGCCGTAAGGCACTTTAGCCCAAACTGAATCGGACACCGGATGCGGATCTCCGGGCTCGGTATAGGTGACGTGCTGTTGGGCCCCTTCCGGCGGGCTGCAGGATCCGGCTATAAGGAAATAACAGGCAAGTACAAAAAGCAGATTTCTATGCATATGACATCCGTGCTTTAAGTACAACGCCGTGTTACGCGCTTTGTTTACCGGTTTTATGACCGGGCCCGGAGTAATACAGGATATAGAGGTAACACAGCCCCATAAGTATCAAAAAGACAAGCTGGAAGTCAAATCGGTCCTTGAGTGAAGCAAAAAGCTGTGGAATGACTGCGCCCCCTGCTATTCCCATGACCATGAAAGCCGCTCCTTTTTCGGTAAACCGCCCCAACCCCGATATAGCCAACGGCCATATCGCCGGCCACATCAGGGCATTTGCCAAACCTAGAAGCGCAACAAACGCCACCGACACATATCCGCTCGTAAAATAAGCGCCTATGGTGAACACAATCCCCAAGATAGCGGATATTTTCAACGCTTGGCCCTGCGTAATGATCTTCGGAATAGTAAACAATCCGATAATGTATCCAACCAACATGGCACCTAACGTGAAAGACGTGTATATGGTCGTCTCTGCCGCCGGAATATTAAATCCCTGTGCATAGGCCCCGATTGCGTCGCCGGCCATCACCTCGACACCCACATACAGGAAAACGCACAGGGCACCGAGTAACAGGTGCGGAAATTGAAATATACTGGTTTTCTTTGCGCTCAGGTCGCTGTCACCGACTGGTTCGGCGTTTGCTTCAGAGGCATTGATGTCAGGCAACGCTGATTTGGCTACCCATACGGCGAGCAGGACCAGTATACCAGCCATCACCATGTATGGCACATAAATCTTAGCTGCAAATTCGTTGAGCAGGCTCTCACGAGCTTCATGCGAGGGTGCGTCTGCCACCAGTTGCTCCAGATCGCCCACTCCACTGAACACCAGCGCGCTGATCACGATCGGACTTAAAATACCAGCCAGCTTATTGCATATCCCCATAATACTGATACGCCGCGCCGCGGTCTCTATTGGTCCTAAAATGCTAATGTATGGGTTGGAAGCCGTTTGCAACAGCGAAAGTCCCGATCCGATAACGAACAAACCAACGAGGGATATGTTATAGTTTCGCTGGGTGGCAAAAGTGCCGAATATAAACGTCCCAATAGCCATCACAAATAGTCCGAGCGCCATCCCCTTCTTCATTCCGGTACGCTCCAAAATCCAGGAAGAAGGCAGCGCCAGAAAGAAATAGGCCATGTAAAACGCGGTGGTAACCATAAAGGCTTTGGCATAGGTATCCAGGTTGAATGCCAGTTTTACAAAGGTGATTAGCGGACCGTTTAGCCATGTGACAAATCCAAATATAAAAAACAGGATTCCGATAATGATCATAGGACCCCTGGTGGAATGGGTTGATGAAGCTGGTGTATTCATTTGAGATTTTAGTTAATTCGGTTAAAATGCTGCCGATTTCCAGTGACGTAAATGATCATCGGTCCATAGACAGCACTACAAGACTATAAAATAAAATTTACATTATAAAACGAAAAAAACACACAACCGATTGTGTGTCTTAGTCTCCTATCCGTCCTGAAGCGAAACACTTTAACGGGATCAGAGCGCTTATCGGGACGTAAAACCTGCCGTAGACCTCGGATTTGGCCGTCGATATAGGCATTATAGGTGCTTAGGCGAACCGGTTATGGGATTCAAAACTACTCGTGGAGGTAGCGCTCACGGATAATGTTACGGTGATGATTGAGATGACCGGCGATAATGTACATAAAAGCCCGCACGCTGACCAATCGTTCGGACGCCAGACCTTTCCTCGCCAATTCGTGGTCGTTGAAGCTGTTAAAGAGCAGCAAGTTTGATTTGCGAACGGATACGAATTCATCGGCAAAACTGGCCAGTGAGCGGTCATTGAAACGTGCATTCGCCACAAAATCCTCCTGGTCGTAGCCGGCCAATTCCTTTGTGTCGTTGCGCGCAAAGCGCAACGCCCGATAGGCCATGATGCGCTCCGTATCAATGATGTGCCCGACTACTTCCTTAATCGTCCACTTGCCTTCGGCATAAGCGTATTCCGATTTTCCCGGCGGAATATTCGCCAAAAATTCAGGGAACGACTCCACCTGCTCGTTGAGCAACTCCACGACATCGCCCACTACGGTTTCTATATAAGGTGAATAAATAGCTGGGTATTCGTCAGATTTGAGCTGGTTCATACGTTTGGTTACTTGGTAAAATAATTCTAAAAGTAGTGCCTTTCTCGAGTTCTGATTCTTTTACGAAAATATGGCCTTTGTGGTAATCAATCATCCTCTTGGTGAGCGTTAACCCCAGTCCCCATCCTCGCTTTCGAGTCGTAAAACCGGGCTGGAAGATCGCTTCGAATTTAGCTCTCGGTATCCCTTTTCCAGTGTCACTAATGTCTATAAAAATTTGTTCTTTTGCAATGTTTTCCGAAATAACGATATCGATCCGCCCCGCCGATTCAATGGCATTGGCTGCATTTTTCAATAAATTTTCAAGTACCCAGTCGAACAACGGCACATTTAGTAGGGCTTGCACTTTCGTATCCCCTGACACGTTAAAAATGATCTTATCGCTGGTCCGCACTTTGAAATAATTTACAAAATCGACAACCACTTTATAAACGGCGTGCGGCTGCAACGCCGGTGTTGACCCGATTTTGGAGAACCGGTCGGCTACCACCTCCAGCCGTTTGACATCGTTTTCCATCTCATTAAGCAACGGATCTTTTTCGGCGTCAAACTTAGCGCGTACCAGTTCCAGCCAAGCCATTAACGACGATATCGGCGTACCCAACTGATGCGCGGCTTCCTTGGCCATACCCACCCACACCAAATTTTGCTCTGACCGACGTATGGAGTTGAAAACGGAATAGGCGACGCCGAGGAAAATTGCTATCAGCGTGAGCTGGACATAGGGAAAGAAGCGCAACTGGTTTAATAACAGCGAATCTTTGTAATAGACGAACCACTGACCACCATTTGGCAGATCAATCACGATCGGCGGGTGGCTCTTTTTCATAATTGCAAGCTGCCTGTTGAAATAAGCGGGATCGTACTGTAGCCGATTGCCCATTTCGTCTACCGAACCAACATCTTCCAGGATGTTTGTTCTCGTTGAGTCCAGGTCGCGCCAATAGATAATGTTGTCCTGCTCATCTGCGATGATTGCCGGCAGTGCGAGACTATCGCGGACGGCATAAATGAACGTGATAAGCTCGTCGTCCGGATCGGGCATGGTGATAATGCTTCGGGTACTCATGGCCCACACTTCGGCCTTGGTACGCTCTGACTTCGAAAGGTTTCTCACCAGATAGTTGGTGTACAGCAACGACGCCGCTGCAATAAATGCCGCGAATATCAGTAAGACGAATTTCCACCGTTGCTGGTTATATTGATACGGATTCATCTAAATTTCTGCCAAAATACATAATTCCTGTTAATTGGTAATTTCCCCTATGGTATTTTTATCTTTGTCCCATGGATGAAAACCGGAAAGTAAGAGTGCGCTTCGCACCAAGCCCCACGGGAGGCCTGCACCTGGGCGGTGTACGTACGGCGTTGTTTAACTACCTATTTGCGAAGCAGCAAGGCGGCGAGTTTGTCCTGCGGATCGAGGATACCGATCAGACGCGATATGTTGCCGGTGCCGAAGAATACATACAGGAGTGTCTCCAATGGTGCGGTTTGCAGCCCGACGAAAGCCCCTTACACGGCGGCGCATATGGTCCTTACCGGCAAAGCGAACGGAAATCGACCTACCGCCAATATGCAGAACAGCTAATTGCGGATGGCTATGCGTACTACGCATTTGATACGGCGGAAGAACTAGACGCACAACGGAAGGCGTACCCAAACTTCCGGTACAGCCATGAAAACCGGCTGAAACTCCGCAATTCCCTCAGCTTATCGGAGGAGGAAACGCAAGCATTGCTGGCGCAGGGACATCCACACGTCATCCGTATTAAGATGCCGGTTGGAGAATCGATCAGCTTCGAAGATATGATCCGAGGAACGGTAACCTTTGATTCTTCGTTAATGGACGACAAGGTGTTGCTTAAGGCCGATGGCATGCCTACGTATCACCTGGCGGTCGTAGTAGACGATTATCAAATGGCGATCAGCCACGTCTTCCGAGGAGAAGAATGGCTACCTTCTGCCCCGATCCACTTGCTGCTGTGGGAATACCTGGGCTGGCGGCATGAGATGCCGCGTTGGGCACACTTTCCGCTAATCCTGAAGCCAGACGGAAATGGCAAGCTCAGCAAACGCGATGGTGATCGCCTAGGCTTCCCGGTCTATGCCATGAACTGGCAGGACCCGAAAACCGGGGAGCAGACAAAAGGATTCCGCGAGATGGGATTTATGCCCGAAGCGTTTGTCAATATGCTGGCGCTGCTTGGCTGGAATGATGGCAGTGAGCAAGAACTTTTTACCCTGGAAGAGCTGGTCGAGAAATTTTCCCTCGATCGCATCAGTAAGTCGGGTGCCAAATTCGATTTTGAAAAGGCCAAGTGGTTCAACCACGAGTGGATCAAGCAAAGCAACGAAGAGTCGGTACTGCCACAGCTAAGGAGCTTGCTGGCCAGTCACGACATCCAACATGTGGATGAGCGATACTTGGCATCGATTTGGTCCTTGGTTAAGGAACGGCTAACGTTTGTTGCAGATTTCTGGGAGCAAGCCGCTTATTTCTTCAAACAGCCCGAGGCATACGACTTATCCGCAGTACAGCCAAAATGGACTGCTGAAAAGACTGCTTTTTTTGAGGACATGATTGCAAAATTGGAAATCTTTTCACCGTGGCACCGCACGGAATTGGAAAGCTTTTATAAGCTTGCCATCCAATCGTCGGGGTTAAAAATGGGTGAGCTGATGCTTCCCTTCCGCATCATGCTGGTGGGCGGAAAATTCGGGCCTGATGTTTTTGATATTGCGACGTTACTTGGAAAGCAGGAGACCGTCGCACGGATGAGGCGGGGCTTGGCCGCTATTACCCCAGCAACTCCCTGATATCGTCGGCTGTAAGCGACTTGATAAAACTTTCCTCGGTGGTTATCAAAGACTCAGCGATGGTTTTCTTGCGGTTTTGCAAGGCCAGTATTTTTTCTTCGACAGTGTCCTTCGTGATGAATTTATAGATGAATACATTGCGAGTCTGCCCGATGCGGTGGGTACGGTCAATGGCCTGCTGTTCTACAGCGGGATTCCACCAGGGATCGAGAATAAATACATAATCTGCCTCAATGAGATTAAGCCCAACGCCACCGGCTTTGATGGAGATCAGAAACAAGCGCGTATCGTTATCCATTCGAAACTGCTGCACCACTTCATCGCGATTCTTGGTGGCGCCATCCAAGTATGCATAGCCAATACCATGCTTATCAAAATACTGCCTGAAGATGGCCAGCTGTTTGACGAACTGCGAAAACACGAGTACTTTATTCCCGCGTTGAAGCACGTTGTCCAAGGTGTGAATAACACTTTCAAATTTACCAGATTCACCCTTGTACGAACTGTCGAGCATCTTGGGGTGGTTGGCGAGTTGGCGCAGCTTTGTCAAACCTTGCAGCAAGACGATCTGTGACGTCTTTGCCTTGTCTTCATCGATATCCTCCAGAATGGCGTTGCGGTACTCCGATTTGACCCGCTCATAATACTCAGTCTGCTCGTCATCCATTGAACAATATAAGACTTGTTCCGATTTTGGCGGAAGCTCCGTAGCCACCTGATTCTTGGTGCGCCGCAGTACAAACGGTTTGACGATGGCTTGCAACCTTAGTGCCTTGTCGCTGTCTTTTTTCTTTTCGATGGGCTGCACGAACTCCTTTTGAAAATAAGCGTAGCTGCCGAGCAGTCCCGGATTCAAAAAGGCCATCTGTGACCAAAGATCGGCTACCGAATTTTCTATAGGCGTACCGCTTAACGCCAGACGATGCCGGCTTTTTAAGCTTCTGACCGCCTTAAACGATTTCGATGTTGGGTTTTTAATGCTTTGGCTTTCGTCGAGGATGACGTAGTCAAAATAAAATGACTCCAGCAATTCCTCGTCGCTCCGCACGATCCCGTATGTGGTAATGACGAGGTCGTACTTTGCGAATATTGCGGCATCTTTTGCCCTCCCTACACCGGTATGGATGAGCATACGCAACTCCGGAGCAAATTTTCGGGCTTCGTTTTGCCAGTTGTACACCAGGGAGGTAGGCATGATAATGAGCGAAGTGGCACGCCGGTCCCCCTGCTGTGCCGTCTCTTTTTGCTTTTGGATCAGGGCTAGGGTTTGGATGGTTTTTCCCAATCCCATATCGTCCGCCAGGCATCCACCAAAACGATAATCCTGCAAGAAGTGAAACCAGTTGTACCCCGCCTTTTGGTAAGGGCGGAGGCTACCGTTGAATTGCGCAGGTTCCGGAACGTCGGTGATTTCATCGAAGGTTTTTAGCCGCTCCAATTTGCGATCCATCGCCACCGTAGTGTGTTCGGAAATGTCGTTTAGCAGACCGATGTGGTGCTTGCTCAGCCGGATACTTTTCTTGTCCTCCGAAAAATGGAATAAGTGATTATACCGGGCAAACCATTCTTCCGGAATCACTGCTATTTCGCCGTTAGGTAATGTCCATTCCCGAATGTGGTTTAGAATGTGGTTTCGAAGTTGGGAAAAAGGGATCTCGTACACACCAAAGCGTGCAATGGCCTTCACGTCAAACCAGTCATTTTCTTCGTTGACTGTAACGTCCAATGCCGTATTCCCAAAGAAGAAGCGTTTATCAGTATCTTCTTGCATGATTTCGAAGCCCATAGCGTGCAGGTCATCGTTCTTTTCACGAAGCCAATCCAGTACCGTCGCCGTCTGGCCCTCATTGCGTCGCACGTCCAGATTGTTGAACAGGGCATTGGACTTTTCCAGACCAAGGCTAAGCAGTTCCCGGAGCCGCTTGTCTTCCCACTGCAACGATCGTTTAATCCTATGGAACGTATAGGTGTCCGTAGCCTCATCGTAATGCATCTTTACCGCCACCTTATGACGTCCGTCTGCCGTAAAGAGATAAGGGCCGTAGCGAAAGTTCAACTGCAACTGTGAGGCTCCGTTTTCGGCATATAACAGCTTCACTACCGGCACTGCGTCGTGCTGATGCGTTTTAATTTCAAACCCTTCGGCATACACGTGATGTTTTTCGATGAGCCCACAGACAAATGTTTCGAAATACTTTCTTTCAGTGGCACGGCTGACGGCGATGTAGCGCTTTTGCAAAAACGGCGAAAGCTTTTTGCCTTCCAGCGGTTGGTCGAAATGATACAATATATTGTCAAGCAGCAGCCACGCTTGCTGATTAATGACCACTTGCGCATCCCTGAACATGAATTCTATGCGGTGGCCCTGATATTTTATTGTAGGGAAATAACGGGTTTCTTCGTGGTTTCGCCTAAAGTGAAAGAGTACTGAAGCGGGCTCCGGAGCTATTTCGATACGCTGCTCGGCGGCATAACCATCTTTCCCCATCAAAAACAGCGGCTTATCGCCTATAAGTTCCAATGCCTGCAAAAGCCGCTTTTCAATATTGGGTCGGATGTAGTCAAAAAGCTTCTTGTCGAATATCTTCGTAAAGAAATCGACAGGCCTGATGGCTTTCTTGTGGTAGCGTTTAATGATGTTGGTTTGCTCTACCTCTTCCAACAGTTTGATGAGCTTGTGATCGACCTCATCCAGCACGGCCGCATAATCCTTCGACGTGTTGCTGAAGATCCGCCGGTGTGTCATCGAATGCCCGCCATTGGGGTTTAATTGAACGATATGTGGTTCGATAAGGTAACCTAAATAGGGATGCTCGCAAAGCGAATAGACCAGTTCGTAGGGTTGTGAGGTTTCGATTTGTTGCATGTATACGACGTAACTCAAAAAATAAAAGGCGTTAAAGGTACTGATTTTTTGCTGATTTCCATCAAGGCCGCCGACAGACCTACGTGGTGATCCCTGTCGTCAATGCGGCCGTTACCGCCGCACATTGCTGAAGTTGTTTTCGTTTGCGGGCGATGTCTGCCGACAACAGCGTCAGTTCGTTGAGATACCGTTTTGTCTTTTTCCCGGTGATTGCACGTTTGATGTGTGCCTCGAGTGGTACCGCCAGCTGGGCATCTAACCGAGGTATAAACCAATCTGTTGCTTTTACAACGCGTTCATGTATGGCACCATAATCGGTTTCTTCGCCGCTGTTTAACAGGGTGTTCAGCTGATTGCGGAACTTATCGGCGACTTCCCTCAACGAATTGCAATCTGAGCACCACGATGAAAGGAAGAGTTCGGCTTCGCGCTGGTCCGGAATGCGGCGCCTGGATAAGCCGGTTCGCAACCGCGTTGAATCCGCAACCAGGCTATCCCATTTAAACGCCTTTAACAGCATTTGGGCCAAGTAATTTTTCCTGGAACGTTCGAGGACGCTTTCGACGGCATCTTCGGACATTGCCGCGGCAGAGAAGGCGACAACCAAGTTGTCCGTATGTATGCTATGGGCGGTTATTGGCGAATGCAACACCAAACCATCTAACGTACGCAGGCGGCTTAAGGCAACATAAACCTGCCCTGCGGCAAAGGCCGCCCCGGCATCGATCACCGCGCGGTCGAACGTCAAACCCTGGCTTTTATGAATCGTAATGGCCCATGCCAGCCGCAGGGGGAATTGGGCAAACGTGCCCAGCACTTTTTCGACCACCCGATCTGCCGTGCCGTCGTACGTATAATGAATATTTTCCCACACTTCACGCTGTATACGCACCGGTTCGTCCCCATTCCGGAATCCAACGGTAATGACCTGGTCCTCTTCGTCGATAGCTTCGACAAATCCGATTTTTCCGTTGTAGAAGCGGCGGTCATCCCCACTGTCATTGCGAACGAACATGACCTGCGCACCCACTTTAAGCGCCAGCTCGTTGTCTACTGGAAACGAGGTTTCGGCAAACTCGTCCTTGACTACGGCTTTCAGTAATACCCGTCTGCCGGGCAATGTGGCCAGTTCCCGCTGATTAATCGCATCGGCACGGCTGTTGTGGGTGGTGAGCGTAATATAAGAGACGTCACTATCCGGTTCGAAATCCGGCTCATAATATCGGTTGAGCGCTTCCAGCTGCGTGGAGGTGCAACAGTTGTTCCGAATATTATTCAAAATATCGATAAACCCTGGATCGCGCTGACGATAAACCGCTTTCAGTTCGAGCTTCAGAGGCGGATGTGCACGCAAAACCTTAGCATCGAAAAAGAACGGGCTCGGATAGTAACGTTGCATAAGTTCTTTTTCCCGATCGCTGACAACAGGGGGCAACTGATACATGTCGCCGATAAAAAGCATCTGTAGTCCGCCAAAAGGCCTGGCGTCGCGTCTTACAGAACGCAAAATCGCGTCGATGGCATCCAGTAGGTCTGCCCTTACCATGGAGACCTCATCGATAACCAGCAATTCGATTTCTTGCAGCAAGGCTCGGCGTTGTTTGGTAAGCTTCACCTTGCCAAACAACCTACTTCGATTGTAGATATGACGATCTCCATCGTTCCAGGCCAATTCGTAATCCTCGATATACATGCCAAATGGCAGCCAGAACAACGCATGCAGTGTCGTTCCTCCCGCGTTTATCGCAGCGACACCGGTGGGTGCTGCAATGGCCATCTTTTTGTGACTGTGCCCCCGAATGTATTGAAGGAACGTCGTTTTGCCCGTGCCGGCTTTGCCCGTTAGAAAAACATTGCAATCGGTGTGGTTGACAAACGACACCGCCTGCATGAAGGCCTTATTTTGTGTATCGGGTTTAACCATGAGACGCAAACGGTTTTGGTTGGTCTGCTAAGATAGTGAAAATTAGAAACAGCGTTTTCAATCATTATTTACGCCTAACCATTTAGATTAATTCTAAATTTAATACCTTTGGAAATTATTTCACCGTATAACATGATTCAAGATCGATCAATAGCCTCATTAAGGCAGGGGGAAACCGCGACCATAACGGGCTACCGCTCCAACGAAATTCCCATCAAAGTGTACGAAATGGGACTATTACCTGGACAGGTACTGACATTGACACACCGCTTGCCGTTTAAAGGCCCTATTTGTGTACGGATTAAAGATAATCCAAATGCTATTGCACTGCGCATAGCGGAGGCAGACATGATTTTAGTTGAATCGGCGTAATTACTATGACAGCAATAACAATTGCCCTGGTAGGCAATCCAAACGTCGGCAAGTCGACCTTATTCAATCAGCTGACCGGACTGAGGCAAAAGGCGGGCAATTATCCCGGGGTGACGGTCGAAAAGAAAACCGGCACCTTTATGCACCGGGATATTAAATATGAGGTAATCGATTTACCGGGAGCTTATGGGATTCATCCGTCGTCTCTGGACGAAGAGGTTGTCTATCGGGTATTGATTGATCCGGAAAACGCGCTCTATCCAGAGAAAGTCATTGTCGTGGGCGACCCTTTTAACCTGCAACGGTCTGTATTACTCTATCAACAGATTCGGGAAATGGGGCTGCCCGCCATATTTGTGATCAATATGATCGATGAAGCGGAACGGGCGGGGTTATCCATTGATGTTGCCGAAATTGAAAAGGTGCTTTCGACCAGGGTAATCCTCACGGATGCCCGTTCAGGCAAGGGGATTGAGGCCCTACGTGATGCACTGCAGTACCAACCGGGCACTTATACGCCGTCCTTCCGTATTCCGGAAGAATATGCGGCCCCGGTCAGCCGGGTGAAAGCGTCCATTGGAATTCAGCAGGACTATCGGGCTTGGCTATATTTATCGCAGAAGCATAACCGTCATTTGTCACCGGAACATGCAGCCGAAGTTCATGCCATCCGCGAAACGCATGGTATCAATTACCACCGTCTGCAAATAAAGGAAACGCTGGAACGGTTTACCGATCTGGATCGCCGGTTGGCGACAGCCGTTCGGGACACCACCAAGAAAAGCGAAAATTTCTCGGCGCGCCTGGATAAGCTGCTAATCCATCCGCTGTGGGGATATGTCATCTTTTTTACGTTGCTCTTGCTGATTTTCCAGGCCATTTACACGTGGTCCGGACCGTTTATGGATGCGATCGATATCGGCTTTGCATGGCTTGCATCCAATACAGCCGAGTTGCTTCCCGTTGGCCCGATAAACGGGTTGATTACCGACGGCATCATTGCCGGCATCGGTGGCATCGTGATCTTTATTCCGCAGATCGCTATTTTGTTTATTTTCATTTCTATCATGGAAGAATCGGGCTATATGAGCCGAGTAGTTTACCTGATGGACCGGTGGCTCAAGCCATTTGGGCTCAGCGGCAAAAGTGCGGTACCGCTGATGTCCGGCGCTGCGTGTGCCATTCCTGCCGTAATGTCTGCCCGGACCATCGAAAACGACAAAGAAAGGCTGATCACCATTCTGGTGACACCTTTTATGACCTGTTCGGCCAGACTGCCCATCTACATCGTGATCATTGGATTGGTGATCCCCGAGACCAAATTATTTGGCCTCGATCTGCAGGGCTTGGTCCTATTCGGCATGTATGTGCTGGGTATCGTCGCTGCGTTGGGCAGCGCCTGGGTCTTGAAGCACCTGATGAAAACGACATACAAAAGCTTCCTGATACTTGAAATGCCGACCTACAAATACCCGGTAATACGGAATGTGTTGCTGAACGTGTGGGACAAAACACTGGGGTTTGTCGTAGGCGCCGGAAAAATCATCCTGGCGATCAGCGTCATCCTTTGGGTATTGGGTTCTTTCGGAGTCCATGAACGCTTCACCAACGCGGAAGAAATTGTGCGGGCGGAGAACCCGGAGCTTGAAGGCGAGGAATTTGACAACCGGGTTCAATCCGAGCAATTGGAATACTCCTTTCTCGGTGCCATGGGCCGCACGATTGAACCCGTTATCGAACCGTTGGGATACGATTGGAAGATGGGTATCGGACTGATATCGTCGTTCGCTGCACGGGAAGTGTTTGTGAGTACCATGGCGACAGTTTACAGCCTTGGCGGCACAGACGACGAGCTCACCATAAGGGAACGGATGGCCTCAGAAATCAATCAAAATACAGGCAGGCCGGCTTATAATTTTGCATCGGGCATATCGCTGTTGTTGTTTTATGCCTTTGCCATGCAGTGCATGAGCACGATTGCCATTGTGCGTAGGGAAACTAACTCCTGGAAGTGGACGTTTATCCAATTGGCCTTTATGACCGGAGTAGCTTACCTCGCCGCGTTGTTTGCGTACCAATTCTTAAAATAATATGGATGCGATTACCATTCAATATCTCGTTATCGGCGGCCTTTTTCTCGCTGCGCTTACTTACCTTATTCGACGGAGCAGGCGATCGATAAAAGGTAGCAAAGGTTGTGCTAAAGGCTGTGGCTGCGATTTTTCGGAAAAATCGAGGCCGCTCAACACCTAATCCATTTTGAAAATGGATCAGCGTTTTTTATATTTAGCCACGAAAAAATATAAGAGCCATGACTTATCAAGCAAAGGAAGTACTGTTCAAGGAGATCGAAAGTATACTCGTCCAACAGGGGTTTCAGATCGTAGAGCAAGACCGAACACGTCCCTGGGGAGGCTTTTTTGTTATTGAGGAGGCACAGGCTCAACTTTTTGCAAACACGTATTTCGACGGGTTGGATGTTCAGGAACTCAGAATATCCGGCAAACTCAGTCCTAAGATCCTCATCGTTGCTCCCGGCAAGCGCTTGTCGTGGCAGTACCATCATCGCCGCGCGGAGATCTGGCAGGTGGTGCGCGGTACGGTGGGTGTGGTAACCAGCGATACCGATGACGAACACGAGTTGCAGATGCTACAACCCGGAGATGTGATTCGGCTTAACCAGGGCGAACGCCATCGCTTGGTCGGCTTGGATGAGTGGGGAGTGTTGGCCGAAATCTGGCAACATACGGACGCTGACAACCCATCTGATGAATCAGACATTGTGCGGGTGCAGGACGATTTCGGCAGGTAGCCGTCAACTGGTCCCCCAAGCTTATTTTTTCCTCCGCGGCTGGCGGTTTAATCCCTTTGGAATTCCTTTTGCTGTAGCATCCCACTACTACATCGCGTCATTATAAAAACATGACGCAATGACTAGCTGGTATAAGCACGAATTGCACGATAAAAACGCAACAGCATGAACCGGAATACTTTTCTCACGCTGATATTGGCCCTTTTCGTGGCCACAGCAACCTCAGCCCAGTTTCAAAAGACCGACGATTTTGGTAAGGCCTGGCAACGTATCGATTCCCTAATGGACAGCGGATTGCCAAAATCTGCCGCAAAGGTAGCCCGCGAAATATTGGCGGCCGCACAGCGAAAAGGCGACGGCCCCAACGGCATAAAAGCGCAGCTTTTCCTAATCGGTGTGGACAACTCAATCCAGGACAACGCCGAGATTCGCAACGTGCAACATGTTGATTCGATGATACAAGTCAGCGACGGCGTAGAAAAAGCACTTTGGCAAAGCATCGGTGGGGAACTATATTGGCAGTATTACCAACGTCATCGCTGGACCATCCTTGGACGGACTCCAATCGCCGGAACGCGGCCAGCAGATATTGCCGCCTGGGATGCCGCCTCTTTTGTCAGCAAAGCCAGTGACCTTTACCTCGCATCCATTCTGGACAGAGAAGCCCTAAAAGCAATTCCTGTGGAACGGTATGCACCGCTCCTGCTGGAAGGTAAAAACACGCGGCACCTTCGACCAACGTTGTACGACTTCCTCGCTTTCCGTGCTATTGATTTTTTTCAAAATGACGAAAAGGACGTAACCAAACCTGCTTACCAATTTCAAATTGCGGGCACCCTTTGGTTCGAGCCGGCCGCACAATTCAGTTCGGTGAAAGTAAGCCCGGCAGATCCGGAAGCACTTCATTTCCGCGCACTTCACACCTACCAGCAGATCCTCAACTTTCACCTGAATGACGAACAACCGGACGCGTTGATCGATGCAGATTTGCAGCGGCTAGCCTTCGTGCACCAGTATTCCGTTCATCCCCAAAAGGACAGCCTCTACCTGGAGGCGCTCAGCTCGTTGGAGAGAACGTATTCGGATATCCCGGCAGTTGCGCAGGTCGCTTATCATAAGCTCCGATTTTTATACGACAACCGGCGAGCGCGGGTAACCACCGGCACGTCGGATTTGGCAACGCTAAAGACGCAACTTGATGCAATAATCGCACGCTTTCCGGAAACCGAGGGTGCAGCAAATGCGGCGCAACTCCGGCATGACCTAACGAACAAAGAAATGAGCCTGCAAAGCGAAGCGGTGATCCTTCCGGGCGAAAACAGCAAAGTATTGGTTACCTACAGAAATCTCGCGCACCTATTCTTGCGGATTTACCGGCTACCCAGTGAGGTAAACGGGCATCAACGCGGCCTGAGTAAAAAGGAGCAAACCCACATACTCAGCCAACAGGCCCTGCGCAGCTGGGACGTGGCGCTCCCCGGTTCGGATGACCTGAACAAGCACCGTGCAGAACTTCACATAGAGCCCCTGCCGCACGGCAGTTACCTGTTGGTCGCCTCAGCCAATGCGCGGTTTACTACCGACGAGAACGCCATGTACGCCGTGCCTTTTCAAGCTTCGGAGGTGAGTATGCTCACTCAACACAGTTCAGACCAGAGTTGGCTGGTCGCACTTCACCGAAAATCGGGGATGCCGCTACGAGGCGCGCAGGTGATCTTCTGGGAGAATCGGTGGGATTCAGCCACGAAAGATTACGAGTTTATTAAATTGGCCGAATCGCGAACCGACGAAGATGGCAGGGCCGCGATTACTATTCCGAAAATGAATAGCCGCGAGATCAACCGCATATCGTTGATAGCGAAAGGTGACACCCTCCAAACCGACGGCTTCTATTATACACGGACGCGAAAGGAAAACGACGAAAAAACACGTGTCCAAACCTTTCTTTTTACCGATCGTGGCCTATACCGTCCCGGTCAAACTATTCACTTCAAAGGCATTATGGTCGCCCACGATATCGAGCAGCAAAGCAACACCGTGCTCGCTAATGAAACGACTGAAGTGAAATTGTACGATGCCAACAACCAAGAAGTTTCGACGATGCAGCTGACGACAAATGCCTACGGATCGTTTTCCGGAAAATTCACTGCGCCGACGAATGGCATTACTGGCGAAATGCGCATTGCGCACGCCCACGGTACGGCGTACATCGCCGTGGAGGAATATAAACGGCCAAAGTTCCTGGTAACGTTTGACACCCTGAAAACAGCGTTTGAACTAAATCAACAGGTAACCGTGAGCGGTAGCACCCAGGCTTACGCTGGTAATAATATCGATAACGCGGAGGTGAAATACCGGGTAGTCAGACAGGCCCGCTTTCCGTATTTTTGGGCATTTTACCGTTATGGCCAACCGAGGTCGCCGGAAATGGAGATCACCAACGGTGTCGTAAAAACCGACGTAGACGGGTCGTTTGAAATTCAGTTTACCACGGTTCCTGATCAGCAAATTGATCCGGCATCCCAGCCCGTTTTCACATATACCATCTACGCCGACGTGACTGATGTCAACGGAGAGACACAAAGTGGTAGCCAGGGTGTGCAAGCTGGCTACCGCGCGCTGCAAATCCAAGCCTACATACCAGAGCAGCTGAACGCCCGGAAAACTCATCAGCTAATGGTGCAGACCGTAAACCTCAATCAGGTGCCAACACCGGCGGACGTATCGGTTTCCGTAGCGCCGCTGAAATTTCCCGGCCAGCTATACCGCAAACGGCTATGGGAAAAACCGGACCAATACCTGCTTTCTGAATCCGAATTCCGATCAGCGTTTCCTGACGACGAATACGGTGACGAAGGGGACTACCTCACCTGGCCGGTTGAAGAGCCCATATGGAATACGACACTGAATACGGGCCAACAAACCGAGGCGACGTTGCCAAATACGTTGTGGAAGACAGAAGGATGGTATGTTATCGGACTGTGGACCAGAGACACAGGAGGCCATATCGTCGAGGAGAAAAAATATGTTTATGTAAGCTTTCCCACGGCCGACGTGCAACCACAGACAGCTATTTCTGTCAGCGACCCGAAGCTTGCGCTAGAACCGGGAGAGCGATTAAACCTGACCGTAAAAACCGGCTACGATAACACCTATGTGCTTGAAAGTAACCTCGACGTCAGTCCGCAATTTACCGCGTTCTCCGAATATCGACAGATCGACCGGGCGATTAGCGAGAACGACCGCGGCGGATTGGAATACCGGTGGACCTATGTATACAATAACCGCGTGTACAGCGCCTCGCGACGAGTCGAGGTACCCTGGTCGAATCGCGAGCTCCAGCTAGAATGGGCAACCCATCGAGACAAATTGCTGCCCGGGGAATCGGAGGAATGGCGCCTCACCATAAAAGGGCCAAAAAAAGACGCCGTGGCAGCGGAGCTGGTGGCCGGCTTGTATGACGCATCGCTGGACGCGCTACGACCACACCGTTGGCTGTGGGACAGGCTATCGCCTACTAAATCGCTCAGTGATTATTGGAATACACAAGCCGCTTTCGGCACACGCTACGGTTCGACGTGGGAAAACTCACTAAACGGTGCTGTTCCCGAGGGGTATGAAAAACGTTACGACAGACTGTTTAGTTATCCATATATTGCCTATCAAAGAAACCCCGGGATATTCGGAATTTCCCGGATGGGCGCACCTGTTGCAGAAAGCAAGGTATCGCTGGAGCTCGCCGGGAAGGCCGCGGACGTTCAGCCGACAGAAGAACGCGTCGTTGTTGGATTCGGTGAAGATGAGGCGACAAATAACGCCAACGCAAGCCCGGAATCACCCCCGGAACAGGTTGGCGCAATTCCCATACGTTCCAATTTGCAGGAGACTGCATTTTTTATGCCGGAATTGACTACCGACACGGCAGGCAACGTGAGCATCCGGTTTACGATGCCGGAGGCGCTCACCGAGTGGAAGCTGATGGCCTTAGCTCATACGACCGACTGGAAAACAGGCTACTTGGAAGGGACGATAAAAACGCAAAAAGAACTGATGATCATACCTAACCTGCCGCGCTTCCTGCGCCAGAAAGACGAGATCCGGATTAGCGCTAGAGTAAGCAACATCAGCAGCGAAGCAATGACGGGAACGGCGCGATTAACGTTGCTGGATGCAACGACGCTGGAGCCAGTCAACGGATTCGGCGATGCGTTGTCGCCTCAAGATTTCGCCGTGAATGCCAATCAAAGTGCTACGGTGGATTGGTTTTTGAAGGTACCTGTAGGTCATACCTCACCGGTTGTAATCCGCGTCACCGCCACTGCTGGAAATTTTACCGACGGCGAGGAAGACACCCTTCCGGTGATCAGTAACCGTACGCTGGTGACGGAAACGCTACCGTTGCCGATCCGTAGCAATGAAAGCAAATCCTTTACATTGGCAAAATTGCTGGAAGAGGGTAGCAACAGCTTATCGAACCATGCACTGACGGTGGAATTCACGGGAAACCCGGCTTGGTATGCCGTGCAGGCACTCCCCTATCTGATGGAAAATCCCGATGAATGTGCAGACCAGGTATTCAACCGCTTTTATGCAACAGCGCTGGCAGCCCACATCGTCGACCAGACACCGCGCGTAAAAGCTATTTTCGACCAATGGAAGAGCACTGATACGACAGCCCTGCTTTCTAATCTCGAAAAAAATCAAGAGTTGAAATCGGCATTACTTGAAGAAACCCCCTGGGTGATGGAAGCAAGAAATGAGGGTGAGCAAAAGCGTCGTATCGCGCAGCTTTTCGAAAACCATAAGCTCGCCGGCGATTTGCAGCGCGATCTCGCCAAACTCGCTGAAGCACAGCTGTCAGACGGCAGCTTCCCCTGGTTCAGGGGAATGATGAGCAATCGCTATATCACCCAATATATCGCTACCGGCATAGCACGCCTCCAGAAACTTGGCGTGGCCGCGGCGAACACCGAAACCGCACAGAAGATCCTAAAGGGCGCTGTGGGGTACACCGATCGGCAGGTCAAATCTGACTACGACAAGCTGCTGGAAGACAAAGCGGATCCCCGTCTACAGCATATTGGCGCTATACATGTCCAATACCTGTATCTCCGTAGTCTACTTGGTAACTTAAGCATCCCACAGGAATCTAAAACGGCTTATCAGTACTACCTTTCCCAAGCCGTGGCACACTGGAACCGATTTAACCCCTATCTTAAAGGACAAATCGCCCTTGCGTTAAACCGCCGCGGAAATGACCCAAAGACGCTGTCGGATATTATGTTATCCCTGCGCGAAACGGCGATCCAAAGCGAAGAACTGGGCATGTACTGGAAGTCGATGCCACATGGCCATTGGTGGTATGAAGCGCCTATTGAGGCCCAATCACTATTGATTGAAGCTTTCGCGGAAGTTGCGGCCGATTCCGACGCAGTGGACGACCTAAAAATATGGTTGCTGAAGCAAAAGCAAACGCAACATTGGAATACGACCAAGGCGACCGCCGACGCCATTTATGCACTACTCCTGCAGGGCGGCGATTGGCTATCAAATGAGCCACGGGTAACCGTTACTTTAGGAACGGAAACCATACGTTCTACGGAGATGGAAACGGAAGCCGGAACCGGCTACTTTAAGAAACGGTTCGACGGCAGCGAAATAACTCCGGCTATGGGGAATATTGCGGTAAAAGTAGGTAAATCGTCGAACGAAAGCGTAGCTTGGGGTGCCGTTTACTGGCAATATTTTGAGGATCTGGATAAGATCACCGTCGCTGAAACGCCACTGAGCCTGCGAAAGCAACTATATATCAAACGCAACACCGACCGGGGAACGGTTCTCGAGGAAATAACCGCGAAAAATCCGTTACGGGTCGGCGATCAGGTAGTCGTTCGCATTGAAATCCGGTTAGACCGGGATATGGAATTCATTCACCTTAAAGATATGCGTGCCGCCTGTTTTGAACCGATCAACGTACTGAGTGGGCACCGATATCAGAACGGCCTGGGATACTATGAGAGTACCCGCGACGCATCCACGAATTTCTTTTTTGATTACCTTCAAAAAGGCACCTACGTGTTTGAATATCCTGTTATTGTGTCACAGGCGGGCGACTTTTCAAGTGGCATCAGCACCCTCCAAAGCATGTATGCTCCGGAATTTAGCAGTCATAGCGAAGGTGTGAGGGTTGCCGTGACCGGCGAATAGCAAATGATTCTCGGTTGTCCGCCGGGATGCTGCGGCTCGCCCGGTCGACGGCAACATTGACTGCTGTGAGAATGCGTAAAATTCTGTATACTTGCATGACGTAATTCAGGTCAACTACTGGTGTAAGACACCGCGCACGAACACTAAATATTAGTACTCATTTATGACTGCATACAACGAAGATAGCATCCGTTCGCTGGATTGGAAGGAGCATATCCGGTTGCGACCGGGAATGTACATCGGAAAATTGGGTGACGGATCTGCTTACGATGACGGCATCTATGTGCTACTTAAGGAGGTGGTCGATAATTCCATCGACGAGTTCGTTATGGGAGCAGGAAAAACAATTGATATTACCGTAAACGAACACAAAGTTAGTGTAAGGGATTACGGGCGCGGTATTCCACTCGGATCCGTTGTGGATGTCGTATCCAAAATCAATACTGGCGGGAAATATGACAGTAAGGCTTTCCAAAAATCGGTTGGTTTGAATGGCGTAGGTACCAAAGCCGTCAATGCGTTGTCCAAGTCGTTTACTGTGCAATCCTACCGGCAGGGAAAAACCCGCATCGCTGAATTCAGCAAAGGAGAGCTGCTGCGTGATGAGGAAAAAGACACTACACAACGCAACGGTACGGCGGTGTCCTTCTACCCTGATGAAACAATCTTCAGAAACTACCACTACCGCGCCGAGTTCGTGGAGAACATGATTTGGAATTATGTATTCCTGAACACCGGCTTGACGATCAATTTCAACGGGCAAAAGTTTTTGTCTGAGCACGGGTTAAAGGATCTCCTCGAACGCAACATCGACACCGAGTCGATGCGTTACCCCGTCATTCACCTTCGCGGTGAAGATATTGAAATCGCCCTTACGCACGGACAGCAGTACGGCGAGGAATACTACTCATTTGTAAATGGTCAACACACCACCCAGGGAGGAACTCACCAAGCGGCGTTCCGCGAAGCAGTAGTAAAGACCGTACGTGAGTTTTACAAGAAGGATTTTGACGCTTCTGATATCCGCGCATCCATCATTGGCGCCATCGCCATTAAGGTACAGGAACCTGTATTTGAATCGCAAACCAAAACGAAGCTCGGCTCGCAGAATATCGGTCCCGAAGGTCCAACGGTCCGCACCTTTATCAATGACTTTGTCAAAAAAGCGTTGGATGATTATCTGCATAAACATTCGGACACCGCGGACGCTTTGCTGAAACGGATACTTCAATCTGAGCGGGAACGCAAAGATATTGCCGGCATAAAGAAATTGGCGAATGAGCGGGCCAAGAAAGCTTCTTTGCACAATCGCAAACTGCGGGATTGCAAAATTCACTACGGCGACAAACACGAACGGGCCCAGGAAACCACCCTTTTTATCACGGAGGGGGATTCTGCAAGTGGTTCGATTACCAAATCTCGCGACGTACAGACGCAGGCTGTATTTAGCCTGAAGGGTAAACCCCTCAACGCGTTCGGGCTTACAAAAAAAGTGGTGTATGAAAACGAGGAATTTAACCTACTTCAGCATGCACTAAACATTGAAGACGGACTCGATGGCCTGCGGTATAACAATATCGTCATCGCAACAGATGCCGACGTGGACGGCATGCACATCCGCCTATTGCTCATGACGTTTTTCCTGCAGTTTTTCCCTGACTTGGTAAAAGCCGGACACGTTTCCATTTTACAGACACCGCTGTTCAGGGTTCGGAACAAAAAAGAAACGATCTACTGTTACAGCGATGAAGAGCGGCAACAGGCCATCCTGAAGTTGGGTAGTAAGCCCGAGATTACGCGCTTTAAAGGACTGGGCGAGATTTCACCGGAAGAATTCGGACTGTTTATCGGAAAAGACATGCGGCTAGACCCAGTAATTCTGTCGAAAGACAACAAAATCGTTCAGTTACTAGAATATTACATGGGCAAAAATACGCCTGACCGACAGAAACATATCGTTGACAACCTGCGTATAGAAGTCGACATTGCTGCCGAACAGCAACAAACCAACAACGAAGAATTGGTAGCTTGATATCATGACAGACCAAACACTTATCCTCATCCAATGCCGCGACGCCGTTGGCCTTGTTGGATTAATCGCAAATACTGTTGCCGCACATCAATTGAATATCGTGACGATGCGGGAGTATGTGGATGAAGCTGCAAACCGGTTTTATGTGCGGATTGTATGCGCGGGAGCGGCGGCCGACCCCGAACGACTTACCGACGAATTAACCCGTGAACTGCCCGAAGGTGCAATCGTTCAATTGAACCCGCCCCAGCAAAAAAAACTCGCCATATTGGTCACCAAGGAGCACCACTGCCTAGGCGATATCATCGTCCGGCATTTTTTTAAGACGTTGGGCGCGGACGTCTGCTGTGTAATTGGCAACTACGACAACCTAAGTACATTTACGACGCGGTTTGAGATCCCCTTCCACTACGTAAGCCATGAAGGAAAATCGCGCGAGGCCTTTGAAAAAGAGATTGCTGACACACTTATGCCTTATCAACCTGATTACCTGGTGCTGGCAAAATTTATGCGCATTCTATCTCCCGATTTCGTAGTCAAATACCCCGGTAAAATTATCAATATACATCATTCATTCCTTCCCGCGTTTATTGGGGCCAATCCCTATAAACAGGCGCATGCCCGTGGCGTAAAACTGATCGGCGCTACGGCTCACTTCGTGACGGACGACCTTGACGAAGGTCCAATCATTGCTCAGGATATTCGTCCGGTTAATCACAGTTATACGGTGAAAGATATGGTTCGCGCGGGTAAAGAAATTGAAAAATCGGTACTCAGTAAAGCACTGACACTCGTTATTGAAGATCGGGTTATCATCACCGGCAATAAAACAGTGATTTTTGAATAAACGTTAACGGTTTACACCAGAAAATCCGCTCGCATCGGGCTGAAAACGTCTATGAGTACCCCCGCTTCAAGGCAGCGACATCCATGAAGCGTATTGGGCGGCACATAGCAGCAGTCTCCAGCCTTGATAGAAAAAGTTTCATTACCGACGGTGTACTCAAACGAGCCCCTTGCGACATAGGTTACCTGCGTATGGGGGTGTTGGTGCGTGGTTCCAACGGCACGGCGCTCGAATTGTACTTTTACGACCATCACATCTGAATTGTAGGACATCACTTTCCGCTTGAGGCCATCGCCAAGGTCCTCCCAGGGCTGATTGTCGTCGTCGAAAAAGATCTCGCTTTGTCTCATGCAATTTAACCGATATGCTTTCGGAACTTTCCATAAACGCCAAGCGGCAGCTTGCTGCCGGCGGTCGCCTGAAGATAAAGTTCGCCGGTTTCCAGATTGGTTACCGACGGCAAAGCCGCCTTGATCAGGTTTTCTACGATGACCGACGAGAAACCCAATGAATACGTGTTTAGGATTAGGAAATGCTCTTCAGGATTTAGCAATTGGACGACATCCCGCATCATCTCGGAGATCTGATCCTCCAGTTTCCACTTTTCCCCCTTGGGCCCGTGGCCATAGGCCGGTGGATCCAGTATAACCCCGTGATATGTATTGCCGCGCTTCAACTCCCGTTTGACGAACTTCAATGCATCTTCCACCACCCACCGGATGTCGGTCAATCCCGACAACTCCCGATTTTCATTGGCCCACGTAACCACCTGTTTGATGGAATCAACATGCGTCGTATCCGCGCCGGCCGCCTGCGCTGCCAGCGATGCCCCACCGGTATAGGCAAATAGATTCAGCACCTTTGGCCGGGGCGCCTTAAATGACTGGACGGCATCAACAATATAGTCCCAATTAACCGCCTGTTCCGGAAACACGCCCACATGCTTAAATGCCGTAAGTCCTAAACGTAGTTTGATGGCTATTTTGTTGTTTTTGTAAGCTATGTGCCATCGATCGGGCAACTGTTGATGTTTCTTCAGCCACTCGCCGGTAGTGGCAGACCGACCCCTAAACCGGATATCGTGCCGCCGTTGCCACTCTGCATCAGACAGACCTTTAGGCCATACAGCCTGAGGCTCGGGTCGAATCAAAACAACCTCACCGAAACGTTCCAGCTTTTCGTAATCGCCACAATCGATCAATTCGTAGTCTCTCCAATGTTGTGGAGTAAGGAGTTGGATGCTGCTTCCTACCAAAATATATGCTTTTCGGCAAATATAGAAATTTAAAACCGCTCTTTGGCGGCCTTCATAAAAGGACTGGCAAAGACAAAATCGTTGAGTTCCTTTACGTCGCTATGGGCGATATCTTTGTTGGATCCTTCCCACCACTTCTTTCCCTGATACAAGTAGAGGATATAGTCACCGATACCCATTACAGAGTTCATATCGTGGGTTACCACCACCGTGGTACATTTATATTCTTCTGTCAATTCGGCGATCAGCTCATCGATCAAAATGGCCGTTTCCGGGTCCAAGCCGGAGTTTGGCTCGTCAACGAAAAGGTATTTTGGGCTCATACTAATCGCACGCGCAATGCCTACCCGTTTCTTCATTCCACCGGAAAGTTCAGCGGGATATAAATTATTACGCCCCGCGAGGTTGACCCGCTCCAGACAAAAGTTTGCCCGGTCCAGCTTTTCACTTTTGCTCATCTCGGTAAACATCTGCAACGGAAAAATGATGTTCTGCTCTACCGTCATCGAATCGAACAACGCGGAGTTTTGGAAAAGCATACCAATCTCTTTCCGTATCGGGATACGGCCCTCAAAATCGAGGCGGGTAAAGTCCTGTCCATCGTATAAGATCTTCCCCTGTTCGGGGGCGTGCAAGCCGACCATACACTTTAGCAACGTGCTTTTGCCAGACCCGGAGCCACCAATAATGAGACTGATCTTGCCGGGCTCAAAGGAGGCATCAATACCCTTGAGCACTTGGTTTTCGCCAAACGACTTATGAATATTTTGTACTTCAATCATAACTACTAAAGCCTTACAGCATCATGGCTGTGACGACATAATCTGCCGCTAAAATACTAATGCAACTGACGACGACACCCCGGGTGCTCGCTTGGCCGACTTCTAGCGCACCTCCGCGCACATAAAAACCCTTGAAAGCGGATATCGATGTGATAATGAAGCCGAAAACAAATGCTTTCACCAAAGCGACTGCCACGGTGTACCCCTGAAACCCGTCGGTAATCCCACTGATGTAGTCGGAGGCCGTGACGGCCCCGGAAAGCGCTCCACCCAACAATCCACCCACCAGCGCCAGGAAGATCGACACGATGACCAGTACCGGAATCATCGTAATACCGGCAAGGATTTTAGGGAGAATCAAATAGCCTGGTGCATTGATACCCATGATTTCAAGCGCATCGATCTGTTCAGTAACCCGCATGGATCCAATTTGAGAGGATATCGAAGATCCCACCTTACCGGCCAGTACTAATGCCGTAATGGTTGGACTCAGCTCCAGGATACTCGAATCTCGGTTAATTTGACCAATAATGGACGACGGAATTAAATCGGAGACCAGCTGGAAAGCAATTTGCATGGTCATTACGGCTCCTACAAACACCGAAATGATGGCAATCAATCCAAGTGAACCCACACCGATTTCATTCATTTCGTGAATAATTTCTTTCCAGTAAATACGCCACTTTTCGGGGCGCTTGAAAACCGATCGGAGCAGGAGCAGGTATTTGCCGAAGTGGGTAAAAAACATAAGTTGCGTGAATAGTTCGCTAAATATACGTGTTTTGATGGAATAAATTGGACGCCGAAGCGCCGGCTTTTGTGTTTATACAAACGGAAACACCGTATACTTTGTTTGTTTAATTGCGACGAATAAAACTTTAGTACATTTGGAATGCAGCAGTTACTATCTACATAAAAAATTAACACCTATCGCATGTCAAAATTATCCGGCAAAACGGCATTAATCACGGGAGCAACTAAAGGTATGGGCTTGGCCATTTCAGAAAAACTGGCCGGTAACGGATGTAATTTGTACTTGACCGCCCGTGATGTCGAGGCGTTGAACCAGCTTAAGAAACGGCTTGAAGCAACGCATCAAACGATTCGTATAGCAGTTCGCGCCTGTGACCTTTCGAACCGCCGAGACATACATGAGTTGGCCGATTGGGCATCTGGCCAAAAGGAGACGCCGAATATATTAATCAACAATGTCGGGATTTATCGGCCTGTATCGCTTTTGGATGAGACACAGGAAGACCACGACGCCCAAATGCATGTAAATTACTATGCCACTTATTGTCTTTCAAAAGGTATCGGGCGCATTATGCGCGACAACCGCAATGGCCATATCATCAACATCAGTTCTATTGCAAGCAGGGTGCCTGTGGCGTCTGCGGGAACCTATACTGTAACAAAATTTGCAATACGTGGTCTAACACAGGTGTTACGGGCGGAGTTGCGGCCTTTCGGGGTAAAGGTAACGGAAATCATTCCCGGTTCGACGCGGACCGCATCTTGGCAAGGCACGACGCTACCGGATGAGCGCTTCGTTTTGCCGGAGGATATTGCCGAAGCCGTAATGACTGCCCTGACGGTCAGCGCAGGAGCCGGTGTAGAGGAAATAAGAATAACGCCAACCTATGGCAACATATGACAAACATGGAAAAAAAACTTCAGCGGATTCCACATCAGGGAGCTGTGGCCGGAGTATGCGCCGGGCTAGGTGAGTACTTTCGTATCGATAAAACATGGGTACGCGTGTTTTTCATCTTAAGCGTATTTTTTGCCGGGTATGGCATTGGGCTCTTCGGTCCAATCGTTTACGTGGTACTGTGGATCGTACTGCCTGTGAAAGCCGTGTCTCTACCCAACGATCCATTTAACGTCGACTATCGTGTGGATGAATTTCCACCGTACGAAAGTTCCGGTGCATTCACAGCACCAATACCCAAAACAAAGGGGAGAGAACCCAAAGACCGGTATGTGGCGGGGATCATGCTGTTAGCGATTGGGTCATTTTTTCTGATGCACCAACTAGATATAATTTATTGGCGCGATTTCACTCGCTTCTGGCCAGTGCTAATCATGCTCTTCGGGGTGGGCCTGCTAATTAGTTCGTTCAATACCAATAAACAATACCCACCACAACCACCTACTTCATCCTCTTCGGCCGAGGAAAATAATCGAGATGAAGAAAACGGCACTAAATCAAACAGCTATGAATAAGGAAAAATTCGGTTGGGGGGTAGCCCTTTTTTTTGTGGGCGGCATTCTCCTACTTGTCAACCTGGACATTATTGATTTTTACTGGCGTTCGGTAATAGAGATGTGGCCGATCGTATTAATCATCATCGGCGCCAATCTACTCATTCCGAAGCGCGGTATCGGTCCAGTAATTTCGGTGCTAGTCACGATCGCTGCACTCGCGTTTTTGGCATATCGTGGTTCCATCCCGCCTCACAATGGCTGGCGCGCATTTGGCGGTCAGAATGATCCCCGGCCTGCGAAATCCAGTCGGCTGGAAACATCGAGAGGTGAATTCACCCACGATTACGATAGCGCGTTTAAAGAAGCTTACCTTCAAATCGAAGGCGGTGCCGTCTCCTATACGATAGCGGGAACTACCGATAAGCTTTTCAGCGGCGAAGCCGTCAGCACGTTTGGGTTGCATCACCTGGAAACTACCACGACGGATCATGTACCGCGCCTTAAATTTAGCATGAAAAACAAACGAAAAGGCAATTGGGATTTAGATGCCGACGAAAACAGGGCAACGATCAGACTAAATCCCAACCCATCCTGGCACATTGATTTGGATATGGGAGCAGGCAAAGCTGATTTTGATCTTACGGAATATAACGTGGCCAGCCTCAGCTTTGAAGGTGGTGCGGCGTCTTTTAAAGCCAAAATGGGAATGCCCCTCCAGGAAACGGTTATCACCGCCGAATCCGGAATGGCTAATGTGGAAATCGAAATCCCCGAGGAAGCCGCGTGCCGGATCGTCATCGATTCGGGCCTTTCGTCGAAAGACTTTCCCGGCTTTGTAAAGCAGGACGACGGATCTTATGTGACCGAAAACTATTCCGAAACGAGGAACCGGTTTGTAATTGACCTGGAAGGGGGATTAACTGCGTTTTCAGTAAGAAGATACCGTTAACGTGCAACTACAAGACGATCGGTATGAAGTGGTAGTCGGGGGAAAACCAGCGGGTCCCTTCACATTGGATGAACTACGTAGCATGAAGCTTCATCCAACAGATTTTGTCAAGCCGCTAGGACATCCGGAGTTTAAAGAATTACAGGAGTGGACGTCGTTGAGCGAACAGCTACAGATCGCATATCGTCCAACCCCGCCCCAGTATTTTGCAACATTGGATATGCGTCTCCTAAGTACTGCAATTGATTATTTCATAGCTTTTTGTGTCTACGCCGTGATGGTCGCGGTATTTTTGGCCGGTGTTTCCGATGCCAATGCACATATTCCCACCATCGTAGTTGGTCTTCTCCTCGTTCCGGTTATCAAATTCGTTTTTTCTGTCGCTGCAGAGGGCTCCAAAAGACAGGCATCAATCGGCAAAATACTCGTTGGCATAAAAGTCACTGACCAATACGGCGGCGGTATAGGGTACAGGAAAGCATTTTTGCGAAATATATCAAAACTGGTAGGGGTCGCCAGTTTGGGTATCGGATTCTTTGTTGGCTTCTTTGACCGCAAACAACGGTGCTGGCATGACAGACTTGCGAATACGTTGGTGATCAAGGATCGTCTCATCTGAATTATTCGCACATTCAGCATTTATCCCTAACTTTGTAACGTTATGGATGTTAAGATTGGAAACATACTGCCAGGCGGATTCTGCAATTCACTAACCGAATATTCCAGGTGGCACACGCGAGAAGTATATGTTGGAGACATTCCCATGGGCGGGAACAACCCAATCCGCATCCAAAGCATGACCACGGTAGACACCATGGATACCATGGGTTCTGTCGAGCAAACGATCCGTATGGTAGACGCCGGCTGCGAATACGTACGGATCACGGCACCAAGTGTCAGAGAAGCTAATAATCTGGCGGAAATAAAAAAAGAGCTGCGTAAAAGGGGGTACCGCGTGCCTTTGGTGGCAGATATTCACTTCACGCCAAATGCCGCGGAAATAGCGGCCAGGATTGTAGAAAAAGTGCGCATCAACCCCGGCAATTATGCCGACAAGAAGCGGTTTGACCTATTGAGCTACACGGCAGACAGCTATCAGGCTGAACTGGATCGAATCTACAGCAAGTTTGCCCCATTGGTAAAGATCTGTAAGGAGTACGGCACAGCCATGCGTATCGGCACAAACCACGGTTCGCTTTCGGACCGCATCATGAGCCACTATGGCGACACCCCGGAGGGCATGGTAGAGTCCGCAATGGAATTCATCCGTATTTGTGAAGCCCTCGACTACCATAACCTGGTAATCTCCATGAAATCCAGCAATCCGCAAGTGATGGTACAGGCCTACCGCCAGCTGGTGACGAAGATGGTAGCGGAAGGGATGAACTACCCGCTGCACCTTGGCGTCACAGAGGCGGGCGACGGGGACGATGGAAGGATCAAATCAGCGGTCGGCATCGGTACCTTGCTTGAGGATGGACTGGGAGACACCGTCAGGGTTTCCCTTACCGAAGAGCCCGAGTTGGAAGCCCCCGTGGCTATTGCCCTGGTCAATCGTTACAACGCTCGCCAGGCAGCGCAAGCTATCTCCCTTGAATCCACGCGTCTCACGCCTGGCGTCAAACCCATGGCTTATAAAGCCAATGAAGTGAATGCCTTTATCGGCGGGAGTTTAGTTCCCCGTGTCGTCGTCGATCTTTCACATCGGAATCTTAAAGATCCATCCATACTCACCGACGCAGGCTATCGCTACGATGTCCTTTTGGACAAGTACCACATGGGAGAGCAGTCAGTCGACTTCGTCTATCTCGCCGATGAGTTGCCATCGTTTACCATGCCGGGCAACCTCAAACAGCTTTACAACTATAAAACGTGGCGAACGATTAAGAACAAAGCGAACGTCCATCCGGTTTACGCATTGGACGAGTTTGTAGCGGCAAATGAAAAAGACGAACACCTTAACCTAGTGCGTGTCCAGCAAGCCGACCTGTGTACGGCTGCATTCGAATCGCTTCCTCTCGACCATACTTTGGTATTTGTCCTAGAGACCGACCAAGCCCACGGCATGGCCGACCAGCGTCTGTTCTTTACTGCGATCGGGGAGCTTGGCATTAAGGCGCCGGTAATCATTCGGCGTTACTATGCACCAGCAGCATTCTCAGGACCCGAAAATGATTTTACAAGCCCGGAGGAACCGACTTCGAAATTACAACTATATGCGGCTACGGATATGGGGTCGTTACTTATAGATGGCATGGGCAGCGGCATCTGGATCGACGCGCCCGCAATCCGTACTGACCGGTTAGTATCGACGTCGTTCGGTATTTTACAGGCTACCCGCTCCCGCATCTCGAAAACCGAGTACATCTCCTGTCCAAGTTGTGGCCGCACACTTTTTGACCTCCAGGAAACAACCCAGATGGTGAGAAGCCGAACCAATCACCTTAAAGGGTTAAAAATCGCTATAATGGGCTGTATCGTCAACGGCCCCGGCGAAATGGCGGATGCCGATTATGGATACGTGGGCGCAGGCCCTGGAAAGATTACGTTATATCGAGGTAAGGAAGTGGTAAAGCGCAATGTGAAATCGGCCGATGCGCTTAACGAGCTTATCGAAATTATACGGGAAGATGGTTTGTGGGTAGATCCGGAATAATCTATAATACGGAAATACGTTTGACGACTGTCTCGGCACCAGCCGAAACCCGAATAAAGTAAAATCCGCTTGTCAGCCGGTTATTGGTTTCAAACGAGTGGCTTTGATTTCCGGAATCCAGTTCTTGATCCAATAAGGTCATTACCTCGTTTCCCAGGGCGTCCATGACTTTAATGCTGACGGCGTGCTGCTTACCCAGTCTGAAAGAGAGGTTGATGTTATCGGCAACGGGGTTAGGAAACACCTTGACATTACTCAGCAATTTATCATCGTTTCCGGCATTGCCTATACGAAATGGAAAAAAATCCCTGAATGATGCAAAAAAAGACCGTCTTTCCGACTGGTTCTGAAAACGGGTGAAAGAAGACACATCGGACTCCCCCTTTTTTACCATACTGCTATCCTTGGCCACGGGCGTCGCAGGCATAAGAGCCGCCTCCACGCTTCCAACCAACGTGGTGGCACTTATGGTAACAATGATCGCAACGTCTCGTAAAAAATTCCTCATACAATGAGCGTGGTGGCAGTTCGATGAACGGGTCAATTGTTTGGCATGTATCCCACATACCTTCATCACAAATGTAGAATAAAAACAATATAATACCTAAATTGGTCGAAAAAAAAAGAATATTTTAACAATTTTTAACAGGCTTTTACGTTACGTAGCCGCTTACTGACTGCCCGTTCGATTTAACGCTGAATTTCGATAGCCATAGCCAAAATAGACTACCAGCCCCATAGCCAGCCATACCAAAAAGATGACCCAATTGCTTACCCCAAGCTGAGACATCAAATATAGGTTAAACAGGATGCCCGCCACAGGCAGGAGCGAAAAGTTATATCGGAAACCCATCACACCGAGTATAGCCCAAACCAACCAAAAAACAATAATAAGCAGTTTATGTTCAATGATCTCGGTGGCAGACATAAGGCGCCACTCGTTGATAACGCCCGTCCCACCGTAATAGATCCAACAGATCGCCACCAGCAAGCCCAAACTTATCAAATACTTGCCATTAATATATGGGACGCGGAATCGGGACCTTTCAGAAATTCCGGAATAGTCCATGTATAAGACGCCTGCACAGACTAAAATGAAGGCGAAGAATGTTCCCACACTGGTCAAATCGACAAAAAAATCCATCTTGAAAAAAAGCGCGGGTATTGCCACCATAAACCCCGTGACAACCGTCGCGAATGATGGGGTTTTGTACTTCGGATGTATCGTCGCAAACCGTTTCCACAACAAGCCATCCCGACTCATCGTCATCCATATACGTGGCTGTGCCAGTTGAAAAACTAACAGCGCACTGGTAATTGCCACTACCGACGTGACAGAAACCACGCCAGCCATGTAATCCATGCCCACATATTGGAATACATAAGCCAATGGATCCTTGACGTTTAATTCCGTGTAATGCACCATTCCTGTTAATACCAGGGTAATAGAAATGTATAACACGGCGCAAATGAGCAGGCATAGAATCATCGCCCTAGGCAGATCACGTTGCGGATTTTTACATTCTTCCGCCGTCGTCGATATCGAATCAAACCCGATGAAGGCAAAAAAGACAGCCGCGACACCGCTCATAATGCCATTAAGGCCATTCGGCGCGAAAGGTGTCCAATTCTCCGGCTTAACGAAAAAAGCTCCACCAAAAACCACCAATAGAATGACGCCTATTTTCACCGCTACCATGATGTTGCTCGCCGTGCGGGATTCCTTTATTCCGATATAAACCAACCACGTAACAAGAAACGTAATCAAACCAGCAGGCAAGTCGAAAATAATAGGTAGTCCACCCAACCGTGGAGCATCTACATACGCTGCTGCTGCGATCCGATCTACGTTAGAGAGCGCTTCGATTCCTTCTGTTCCAAGTTTCGCGTAGGCTTCGCTGGCGTAGGCGGGGGCCATGGTAAGCCAATGAGGGATTACGATACCGAACCCTTCCAGCATGCTGACGAAATACTGGGACCAGGAAATGGCCACTACCATATTTGAAACCGCGTATTCCAAAATAAGCGCCCAACCGATGATCCACGCAAACAACTCACCAAAAGCGACATAGGCATACGTATACGCGCTACCCGACACCGGCACCGTACTCGCGAACTGCGCATAAGATAGCGCGGTAAAAACGCAGGCAATCGCCACGAAGACAAACAACAGCGATACCGCAGGCCCACCGTTAAAACTCGCCAGCCCGATCGTACTGAAGATTCCGGCACCCACGATGGCGGCAATACCCAACGACACCAAATCCCGGACGCCCAACACCTTGGCCAGCGTCTCTTCCCCGCCCTTCGGGGCAGAAAGTAGTTGATCGATGGATTTCTTTCTAAAAAGTCTATTTGCCATACGCCGTCGCCTTTGATTTAGTCGATTAATCGGCCAAACTTATAAAAAAAAAAAACTCCAAGCTCCTCCCCTTTAGTTAACTTTTGGCCAAGTCAGGGCAGTAACTCACCGATTTCCTCGAAAATACGCTTAAAGTTGCGGCGCAGTGTTCCCGTGTAATCCGTGATAATTGCGGTAAGCCGTTCCCGTTGGTCAGCGTTGACATCGACCCTCCAAAGTCTGCTGCAGATCATAATAAGCGCCGAAGTAATCTGATGGAATTCGCGGTAACTGCCAACATACTGGGCCTGTAAAAAACCTTCGAAGTACTTAAAAAAAAAGGCTGTATCGTTCACCTCACAAAGTTTCAGAAACCGATCCGTGGCATTCCGGTCTGCAGCAGCCAGGTAGTTGTAAAAATCGGCCTCATTTACCAGGTCATTTTCCAGCAGCAAATGATCCAATAGCAACTCAAGCGTAATATGCGACAAGAAGGAAGGCCTGATGGCGGTGGCGGCCACAACGGGTGTGAGAAGCGTCTTCAGTTCGTGGGTTTTCTCGTAGAAAAATGCCGCGTTATGAAAAAGACGATCCGTTTCCATATGTCTCAACCACCCTCGATAAATGCTATTGAGCTTGGGATTGTTTCCGAACCGGTCTTCAAATTTGTGTGCCAACACATTGACGTCTTTGTCTGCATTTTTCACCAAATCGGGCAGTATACTTCCCAACACCAATTCAGGGTCATGGGCATAGCGCTCGAAATAATAATGAGACAAAAAATTCATCAGCTCCTTTAGCATATAAATATGCACTTATTGTGCCATATTCCAAACTGTTTTTCCCACTTGCCCGTCTCGGCGGCACCATAATATTCGTAAATCACTGCGCCCCAATATTCGAAGAAATTACACATAATCTACTATCTTTGCGATCGTTTTAAACGATTGTTGAACGCTAAGCGGGTATTGTACCATGAATTTTGTAGACGAATTACGTTGGAGGGGTATGCTGCAAGACATCATACCGGGCACCGAGGAACTGTTGAAAAAAGGTCCGGCTACGGGCTATATCGGATTTGATCCGACGGCCGACTCATTACACGTAGGGCATCTCACACAAATCATGACGCTGATTCATTTCCAGCGTGCCGGACATAAACCCATAGCCTTAGTGGGCGGCGCTACCGGGATGATCGGCGACCCATCATTTAAATCAGCCGAGCGTAACCTGTTGGATGAAGGCACACTGCAATACAATGTGACCTGTCTAAAAACCCAGTTGCAGCGATTTTTAGATTTTGGGGACGGCGAAAACGCCGCTGTCATGGTCAACAATTACGACTGGTTCAAAGATTTCAAGTTTCTCGACTTTATCCGGGATGTGGGCAAATTGATAACCGTCAATTACATGATGGCCAAGGATTCCGTAAAAAACAGATTGGCTAGTGAAAACGGCCTTTCATTTACCGAATTTTCCTATCAGCTCATTCAAGGATATGATTTTTATTACCTGTGGAAACATCATAATTGCCAGATACAGATGGGCGGATCGGACCAATGGGGCAATATTGTTACAGGGACCGAATTTATCCGCCGCCAGGAAGGCGGCACGGCGTATGGTATAACCACGCAGCTGATCAAGAAGGCCGACGGCAACAAATTCGGAAAAACGGAAAGCGGTGCGGTATGGCTTGACCGGACAAAAACCTCTCCCTATAAGTTCTATCAGTTTTGGCTGAATAGCCGGGATGACGATGCAAAAAACTGGATAAAAATCTTCACCTTAAAATCTAAAGAAGAAATCGAGGCGATCATTGTCGAACACGATGCTGCCCCGCACCTTCGTGTGGTGCAAAAAGCTCTGGCAAAAGACATTACCATCCGTACGCATGGCGAACAAGACTATGAAACAGCAATCAAGACATCGGAGTTCCTGTTTGGAAATGGCTCCCTATCTTTCCTAAGCGGAATGGAACATGCCGCTATTCTCGACGTATTTGACGGCGTCCCCCAGTTCCAAATCGGCAAGAGTCAGCTGGAAGGCGGAATAAACGTGCTTGACTTGCTGGCTGTTTCCTCAACGGTATTCACATCAAAGGGTGAAGCACGCAAAATGATACAAGGAGGAGGCGTCTCGATCAACCGCGAAAAAATCGCTGATGCCGACGTGGCGCTTACACAGAAAAACCTCATCAACGACCGCTACCTTATCGTACAACGGGGAAAGAAAAATTATTTCTTATTGATCGCAGAATAGTCTGTCCCAGTTGCCAAGTACAAAAACCGCTCCCAGGAAGGTGCGGTATCCGCCATTGGCGGGATGCAATCGCTAACTTGGAGCAGTATTCTTTTTATTGACTAACGGTTATAACGTCATGGCCGAAGGCCAGGTCGTTGTCTTCACTGTTGTCAAACAGTCCCTTAATCCAAATGGTGTATATCGTGTTGCTTTCCGGAGTAAGGTCAATCGAATGGATTACTTCATTGCTCCCCGCTTCGGTAACATCGAAAACATAGGGCTCATCCGCTTCCACGGTGAAGAAATCGCCAACATCCATAAATTTTAAATCTTCCGCCCGTACATCGCCTCCCGTTGACTCCCGGATATCCAGGGCTGGCGCATCCGGGCTCAATTGCATAAACCGGATCTTGGCGTTCCCCTCACCGGGCGCAGTCAAATCATCTTCGGTGACCACGATTTGCAGTTCGTCATCGCCCACTACATACAGCGTGTAGAATTTACCAGGCTGGAAGTTTACCGTTTCATAAGTCAGCGGCTCGGCATTTGGGGTTCCCGGGTCAAACACGCGTACAAGCCGGCTACCCGGGTACGCATTTTTATAGGGCAACACGTCGGTATACACAAAATCTTCGCCCCAATACCGATCGTTCAGCTGGTTATTATCCAGTCCAATATCCAGGCCTTCCGAACCGGGCACCGCGTTCAGCGCCGCTGTCGCCGAAATCTGGCTTGGTCCGGTATCGTCCTTTAGGCAGGAACTGAAGGCGACCACCCCCATCGCCATACCAGATAGGGTCAGGAACAAACGGTGCCATCTCGTAGATGTTCTAAATCGTCTCATTGTTATTCTCATTTAGTGACTAATCATGCTGTGCTATGTGTACTTGCAAACAAGCTTCCGTGCGCCATGTTTCAGTAAAACGCATTCGTTTTCCCGAATGCTACAATTTGCCGAACCGGACAACCAAAAAAAACCGATCGCAAGGTCAGCCAAACCATTCTTTCTACAAAAATCCGTAAGTTTGTCTCAAACATAACGTGCCCGCTAAATGTCTGGAAAAGGAAATTCATTCAGAAAAAATACACCGTACGATGCAGGAAGCAAATCTTCCGAACGTCGGAAACGCGAGCCTAAACGAAGTACCGGTGTTCCCTCCGGCGGAGTCATAGGTGCTAAAATTGTAAAAATCGTTGGCCTATTTCTATTAGGCATGTCGCTGTATTTTCTGATCGCCTTCATGTCGTATCTATTCACGTGGCAGGAAGACCAGAGTTATATATCCACCACCAATGGGGGTTGGAGCACCCTGTTTAAGACCAAGGAAGAGCTCGAACTGGCAGGTGTGGAGCAGCCGATTGTCGAAAACTGGATGGGAAAATTCGGTGCTTTGCTCGCCCATCAATTTATATACAAGTGGTTCGGCATCGCTTCGTTTATATTTGTTGGCATCTTTTTTATCGTTGGATACCGCTTATTGCTCAAAGTAAGGATCCTCTCGATCTGGAAGACGTTGATCTATTCATTTTGTGCTTTAATTTTTGTTTCGGTCACCCTCGCTTATGTGCATGGCTTTGTCACCGACTACCCCCATCTTTTGGAAGGCGAGTTTGGTTTCTGGACCAACCGATTGTTGGAAGCGCAGATCGGCGCTGCAGGTGTCGGGGTGTTGCTGGTCTTCGTCGTGCTTACCGTCCTCATCCTGGCTTACAACCTCGATTTTCGGTTCTTTGTCCGAAAGCCGAAAGAGCCCCATACGGTTTTGGATGAGTCCAGTGCGCCAACAAATGTCATCCAACAAGGCCACAGGCACGAAGACGACGAATATATGCAGGAGTCTGAGTATCGGGTTGACCCAGTCGAATTCAACCTAAATAAGATGCGGAGCCCGGAAACTGCAGAAAAGGTATCGGAACCTACTGCCCCGGCTGAAGAAAAGCAGCCGCCCATACCCGAACCGGATTTCACGATAGAGGCTGCAGAAACAAAACAAGAACCGGCAACCGGAGCAGAAGTAGCGAGCCCCGCACTCACTGTTTCCGCCATTAAAGAAGAAAAGATCATTACCTCTGCCGACGAGTTGGTTGAAAAAGTAGGGCAATACGACCCCAAACTCGACCTTTCTGGCTATCAATATCCAACCTTGGATCTTCTTCGCGACTACGGATCCGGAAAGATTACCGTCAATAACCACGAACTCGAGGCAAATAAAGACAAGATCGTCGAAACGCTCGCAAACTACAACATCGAGATAGCCAAAATCAAGGCGACCATCGGCCCAACCGTCACCCTCTATGAGATCATTCCGAAGCCCGGCGTGCGCATCTCGAAGATCAAAAATCTAGAAGACGACATCGCTCTCAGCCTGGCGGCGCTAGGCATCCGCATCATTGCCCCGATGCCCGGTAAAGGCACAATTGGCATTGAAGTGCCCAACAGTCATCCCGAAATGGTATCGATGCGGTCGGTATTGGCAACGGAAAAGTTTCAACACACGGATATGGACCTACCCATTGCACTGGGCAGAACCATCTCAAACGAAGTGTTTATTGCCGATCTGGCCAAGATGCCACACCTCCTCGTGGCCGGAGCAACGGGACAAGGTAAATCCGTAGGGATCAACGCCATTTTAACCTCCCTGCTTTACAAAAAGCACCCGGCAGAGCTCAAATTCGTCCTGGTAGACCCTAAAAAAGTAGAGCTGTCGCTTTTCAAAAAAGTCGAAAGGCACTTTTTAGCGAAACTTCCGGGCGAAGAAGATGCGATCATTACCGATACCAAAAAGGTGATCAACACACTAAATTCGTTGTGTATCGAAATGGATGCGCGCTATGATCTGCTCAAAAATGCACAAGTGCGCAACCTAAAAGAATATAATGCAAAGTTTATTAACCGTCGGCTTAATCCCGAGGAGGGACATCGTTACCTCCCCTTCATTGTGTTGGTGGTTGACGAATTTGCCGATCTGATGATGACCGCGGGAAAGGAGGTGGAAACGCCTATTGCGCGTCTGGCGCAGTTAGCCCGTGCCGTAGGTATCCATCTGGTCATCGCCACGCAACGCCCCTCAGTGAATATCATCACCGGCACGATTAAAGCCAATTTTCCGGCTCGCCTGGCGTTCCGGGTGCTTTCGAAAGTCGACTCGCGGACTATTCTCGATTCGGGCGGTGCCGATCAGCTGATCGGTCGTGGCGACATGCTATTAGCTACGGGCAGCGATTTAATACGTATACAATGTGCTTTTGTAGACACGCCGGAGGTCGAAGAAATCTCCGATTTTATCGGCAGTCAACGTGGCTATCCGTCCGCGTTGCTATTGCCTGAATACGTTGACGAAAATGGCGAAGGCGGAGCCAGCGATTTCGACTTAAACGACAGAGATCCAATGTTTGAGGAAGCTGCACGGTTAATCGTTATGCATCAACAAGGTTCAACTTCACTCATCCAGCGCAAGCTAAAACTCGGGTACAACCGTGCGGGCAGGATCATCGACCAACTGGAAGCAGCGGGTATTGTCGGACCCTTCGAAGGGAGTAAGGCGCGTGAGGTATTGTATCCGGATGAATACGCATTGGAACAGTTTTTGGATGGATTAAAGAAAGATGCGTAACGATATGAAAACGAATAAGGGTTGGGTGGGTATGAGCTTGTGGTTTATGCTGTTGTGCGTGGCTGTCGAAGGCTATTCGCAGACGGACGCAGCCGCTAAATCAATACTCGACAAAATGAGCAACACCTATAAGGGGTTCACGGCCGTGCAGGCAGACTTTTCCGTGATGGTAAAACAAGGACCGCAAGGCGAGTCAAAGTTTTCCGAAGAGGGAACGGTTCTGATCGCACCAACTACGGGAAAGTACCACATCACCACTGGAAGCCAGGACCTGATCAGTGACGGCAAGACGACGTGGACGGTTCTTAAGGACATAAAAGAAGTTCAGGTCACCGACGCGGACTATACCTCATCATCGATCTCCCCGGTCAATTTATTTTCCTTTTATACCAAGGGTTACAAATACGTCTCGGCTTCTGACGAGCGAGCCGGAAGTACCTCCCTGCAGGTGGTCGAACTTTCGCCTGAAGACAGGCGTTCACCTTATCACAAGATCAAACTACGGGTCAATAAGTCGACCAACCTCATCCATGACCTGACCATTTTCGACAAGAACGGCGCGCGGTACACATATGTAATAAAAAACACCAAATCCGTTCCTTCCGTTACTGCGGAAAAATTCACGTTCCAACAGAGTCAATATCCCGGCATTGAGGTCGTTGACCTGCGTTAGCAGATTCTTGTCTGTCTATAAATTGCGTGAGGCTTCCTGCGAATAGTCAGCCTTGTCGGCGAGCAACTTTTTGCCACTGTTGCGGTGCATGCCGGGATATTCGAGAACCTCCTTTATCGAAATCAGCTTATATACATAGCTGCCCGTTTCCCTGTTTAGCTTTAATCGGAAATAATTGTCCTCCTTTTGCTGATTGATGGCCCGCTGAAGTTTGCCTTCTCCAAGGTTGTAGGCTGCGGCTACCAACGTCCAACTGTTAAACACCCGGTACAGCGATTTTAGGTATTTGGCTGCCGCTACGGTTGACTTTTCGATGTCCTGACGTTCATCGACCTCATGATCCACGCGAAGTCCAAACGCGCGGGCCGTATGTGGCATAAACTGCCAATAGCCCGAAGCCCCCCGATGCGAGGTTGTTCCGTTGACCAGTCCGCTTTCTACCAAAGGGACGTACTTAAAATCCTCGGGGACGCCGTACCGGCGCAACACTTCTGCCACTTTGGGTAACGCCGATCTGATTTTCTTTTGCTGTAACAGGGAGCGTTGCCTCCTTGCGTATGTTTTTAGATAGCGCATCATCTTCTGTTCAATTTGCTTGTCACCCAAGGGAAGGTTTTCGTCCGCAAAATTTAATGATGCAAAGTAAGGGGAATTTCGAACTTCATTGATGTCATCCAGCCAGAGATCGCTGTATGATAAAGTGTCCTGTTGCAATCCGGCTGTTTCCTCGCTGACTGACGTGTGATACGAATATAAATTTGACATCAACACCAGTCCGAAAACTCCACTGCAACAGAGCAGTCGTTTTTTTACCATGTAGTACCTTTCTGTAATAATCCATCCAACTCAACGGATGTTTTTTATTACTTGATCCAAAAGTTGGCTGCAAAGGTAAAAATTATCACGTTAACTTCCAAATAGTTAGCATTAAGCTATTGATTATTAACAAATTTTAACGTAACTTTTCCGGTTATCTCGACGATAAAAATACCCGGATGACTGCTGCTATACCCACATTTTTAGCTACCTTTGCAATTCACATTTTTTACGGTTAAAAATCATGCCATTTAATAATAAACGGAACAGTCGAGATGACAAATCCAGAAAGTCGAGAAAGCCAAATTCCCATTCTCACCAAGTTGGCGGCGACAAAGCCAATAGTCGGGATCTCCCCGCTAAAGGCAAAAAATATTCGGACCGCAAATCCGAAAACAATAAGGGTGGCAGACCGGAAGCTGGCCGGCTTTACAGTCGCGACAGAAGAAAATCCAATGACAGTTCGGCAACCAACACCCCCTATAAAGGCGAAGGCAGAACTGACCGGAGCCCGCGACGGGCACCTGGGGCCACCAAGGCCTACCGTGACCGGAAGAAAGACGGTTCCCAAGCGGCTTATCATCACGATGTCAAAGACGACGGATTGATCCGTCTTAACCGTTACGTGGCCAATTCCGGAATCTGTTCGCGCCGTAAGGCAGACGAATTGATCGAAGCAGGCGTGATCAGCGTCAACGGGCAGGTGGTGACCGAGCTGGGCACGAAAGTCGACCCCGCGAAAGATGAGATCCGCTATAACGGCGAACGCATCCAGCGCGAAAAAATGGTCTACGTGTTGTTAAACAAACCCAAAGATTACATCACCACGACGGACGATCCGCATGAGAGGCGCACTGTAATGCACCTCGTAGCGAATGCGACCAAAGAGCGAATATATCCGGTGGGACGGCTGGATCGGAATACGACCGGACTTTTGCTGCTCACTAACGACGGGAATTTAGCCGAAAAGTTATCCCACCCGCGGAATAACATCAGCAAAATCTATCACGTCGAGTTAAATAAAAACCTGACGCAGGGCGACCTGAACAAAATCGCTTTTGGACTTGAACTTGAAGACGGCTTCGCCAAACCTGACGCGATCAGCTATGTACAGGGCGGGAGCAAGCGTGAAGTCGGCATCCAGATCCATAGCGGAAAAAACCGCATTGTACGGCGAATATTCGAACACTTAGGTTATGAGGTTGCCAAACTGGACCGCGTCGTTTATGCCAGCCTTACTAAAAAAGACCTGCCCCGGGGCCGCTGGCGCTACCTTGAAGAGAAAGAAATCATTTTGTTAAAGCATTTAATCAAGTAATTCCGCGAATACGATCCAACGTAAATAGACGAAAGATGACTGACCCGAAGACATTGACAGCCGTAGCTGAGTTTCATAAAACTTTTCAGCATCCCATCTTGGCGACTCCTGCCATCCCCGACGAAAAGCGCTGCAAACTGCGCGTTTCATTGATCGCCGAGGAATTAAAGGAATTGGAAGAAGCCATCGCTAACAAAGATATCGTGGAAATCGCGGATGCCCTCTGCGATATCCAGTACGTATTGTCCGGCGCGGTCCTGGAGTTTGGCCTCGGGGAGAAATTCGCGTCGCTATTCGACGAAGTGCAGCGCTCGAACATGAGCAAAGCATGCAAGACCTTACAAGAGGCCGAGGCGACCGTTGCTCATTACCAAAAAAAAGGGGTAGACGCCTATATTAATGAAGTAGACGGGCTGTTTCTGGTATTTCGCACGGAAGACAACAAAACCCTGAAGTCGGTCAATTATTCGCCCGCAGACCTGAAACGCATGTTAACGGATTAGCAGCGTTATCCATTGCCCGGGCATTTACTGCCCTGATAAGCTCCGCGACGCTCCAGCTCCTTGTCGATATACGTCTGGATGGCCGATTTTCCCTTGCCCCAGTTTGGTGCAATGAGCAGCTCCTGGTCGGCGAGACCAAATAGGCGCTGGATGACGATGTCGGGCCTCAACAAAGGAATGAAGTCGCAAAGAAAATCTGTATACTCGGCCAAACTGAATACCGGAAAAGGCTCGCGCTTATACTGTACCCCCATAATCGAGCCTTCAACGACGTGAAGGTGATGTAATTTTACAAATTTTATCTGGGGGAAACGATTGATCTCGTCCGCATAGCGTAGCATCATCTCCTTTGTTTCCCAGGGAAATCCAAAAATAGTATGCACGCAGATATCCAACGGGCTGTCCTTGACCAGTTCCAACGCCGCTTCCAGCTCTTCATGAGAACAGCCGCGGTTTATACGATTTAACGTATCGTTGTAAATGGACTCCATGCCCATTTCCAGATCTACATCGTACCGATCGGTATAACTTTCCAACAACGCCACCTTTTCAAAATCGATGCAATCCGGACGCGTACCCACCGACAAACCAACTACATTTTCGGGGGCGACACTCAGCGCCTCATCATAAAGCGCCTTCAAATAGTGGACGGGAGCATACGTATTCGTGTTTGGCTGGAAATAAATGACAAACTTCTCCGCTCCGTATCCGTTTACGGCACGTTGGATACCCTCTTCGACCTGTTCACGGATCGTAGGGAGCTTACGGGCAGAATCCGGCGTAAAAGAGTCAACATTACAATAGGCACATCCGCCATAGCCTTTACTGCCATCTCGGTTTGGACAGGTGAAATTGCCGTCCACAATAATCTTAAAGACACGCTTGCCATCGTATTTCGCGCGTAGATAAGCGCCATAATGATTATATGGCTTCTGTCCGATATCCAATAATGTACCCATAAGTGGCAAAGATACGGGATAGATTTTAGATATAAGCTATCGGCCATTGGCTATCCGCTTTCCAATAAAAAAACCTATCAGTTCGAAAACTGATAGGTTTATATGAGTGACCGTCACACGGGTTGTCAGTGTCTCACTGAACGCCGATACGACGGCTGAAGCTTCTGCTCTTATTAATCCTCCTCCTTGGAAGCCAACAGCTGGTCGTACTCTTCCTGGGAACCGACGATAATCCGTTCGTAGTCGCGCAGGCCAGTTCCCGAAGGAATCAGGTGCCCCACAATCACGTTTTCTTTCAGTCCCAGCAAATCGTCGCGTTTACCCGCTATAGCAGCCTCGTTCAAGACTTTGGTCGTCTCCTGGAAGGATGCAGCCGAAATAAACGATTTGGTACCCAATGACGCGCGGGTGATACCCTGCAACAGTGGGCTGGAGGTTGCGGGGATTGCGTCCCGCACTTCAACCAATTTCAGATCGCGGCGTTTCAAGCTAGAGTTCACATCGCGCAATTTTCGCAAAGAAACGATTTGGCCGGGTTTCAATTCGTTGGAATCACCGGCATCAACAACAACCTTTTTGTCATAGATGCTATCGTTCTCTTCCATAAAATCCCATTTATTGACCGCTTCTTTCTCCAGGAAGCGCGTATCCCCCGGATCCACGATTTCCACTTTTTGCATCATCTGGTGAACGATCGTCTCGAAGTGCTTGTCATTGATTTTCACACCTTGCAGGCGATATACCTCCTGGATACCGTTTACCAGGTATTCTTGAACGGCGGAAGGTCCCTTGATTGCCAAAATATCGGCTGGTGAGATCGACCCGTCGGACAACGGCATACCCGCCTTGACGAAGTCGTTATCCTGGACAAGGATGTGCTTAGACAACGGCACCAAGTATTTCTTGATCTGCCCATCGCGGGACTCAATCATGATCTCGCGGTTACCACGTTTCACACCTCCAAGAGTTACCACACCGTCGATTTCCGTAACGACCGCCGGGTTTGACGGGTTACGAGCTTCAAACAATTCAGTCACCCGTGGCAGACCACCCGTAATGTCTCGGGTCTTACCGGTAGAACGCGGGATCTTCGCGAGAATAACCCCTTCTTTTACCTCAACCTGGTCGCTAACAGAGACGTGCGCTCCTACCGGGATATTGTAGGTACGGATCACTGCACCCTTTTTATCCAGGATTTTAATAGCCGGGTTTTTCGTTTTATCACGAGTATCGATGATTACCTTTTCACGGTGTCCTGTTTGTTCGTCAGATTCTTCCCGGAAGGTTACCCCTTCGATAATCGACTCAAACTCGACCTTGCCCGCAAATTCGGAAATGATAACCGCATTGTACGGATCCCATGAGCAGATTCGCTGGCCGGCGACCACTTTATCCCCCGCGTTTACGTATAAATACGAACCATAGGGAATATTGTTGGTCATGATTACCTTCTTAGTCTCCGGATCAAGGATCCGAAGTTCACCGGAACGGCCAATGACCACTTGATCCGGGCCTTCCTCCCCTTCGTGCGGTACCGAGCGAATGTTTTCCAGTTCGACAATACCATCGAATTTTGCCAAGATCTGAGATTCTGCCGCAATATTCGAAGCTGTACCACCCACGTGGAACGTACGCAACGTCAGCTGTGTACCCGGCTCACCGATAGATTGGGCAGCGATTACACCGACTGCCTCACCTTTCTGTACCCGTTTGCCGGTTGCCAGGTTACGTCCGTAGCAAAGTGCACAAACACCACGCTTGCTTTCACAGGTCAATACCGAGCGGATTTCCAACCCCTCTACCGCAGAATTTTCAATTTTTGCAGCAATTTCCTCATCAATATCCTGATCGGCTGCTACCAACAGTTCGCCTGATATCGGATCGTACACGTCGTGCAGGGATACCCGGCCCAATATACGGTCGTACAGCGGCTCAATGATATCCTCATTATCCTTCAACGCAGTAGTATATACCCCGCGAAGGCCACCGCAATCTTCGTCTACAACAATCATGTCCTGCGCCACATCGTGAAGACGACGGGTTAGGTAACCCGCATCCGCCGTTTTCAACGCGGTATCGGCAAGACCCTTCCGGGCACCGTGCGTAGAGATAAAGTACTCCAATACGGAAAGACCTTCCTTAAAGTTCGAAAGGATCGGGTTTTCGATAATTTCACCTCCTGACGAACCCGATTTCTGTGGTTTCGCCATCAACCCCCGCATACCGCAGAGCTGACGAATCTGCTCTTTAGAACCGCGGGCACCAGAATCCAGCATCATGTATACCGAATTAAAGCCCTGGTTGTCGGTAGAAAGGATCTCCATCACATTGGCCGTCAACCGGCTGTTAATGCGCGTCCAGATATCGATGATCTGGTTGTACCGCTCATTATTTGTAATGAAGCCCATATTATAGTTGTTGGTCACCTCTTCAACCTCACGGGTAGCCTGTTCAATCAAATCAGATTTGGCATCCGGAATGTTGAGATCCTGCAGGTTGAAGGACAAACCGCCCCTGAACGCCATTTGGAATCCGAGTTCCTTAATATCGTCCAGGAATTGGGCTGCACGTGCCATACCCATGGACTTCACCACCGAGCCGATGATATCGCGAAGCGATTTTTTGGTCAGCAGTTCATTGACGTAGCCAATTTCTTCAGGAACAACCTGGTTGAACAGCACACGGCCAACCGTCGTCTCGATAACGCGCTCTTCCAGTTCGCCGCCTTTCCCCCTCACCTTGGTCTTCACTTTGATGAAGGCATGAAGGTCTATCTGTTTTTCGTTGTACGCAATGATCACCTCTTCAGGCGAGTAGAACGTCATGTTCTCCCCTTTGACCACACGGCTCTCATCCGTTTTACGGCCTTTGGTCATATAATACAATCCCAAAACCATGTCCTGTGACGGTACGGTAATAGGCGTTCCGTTCGCAGGGTTGAGGATATTGTGCGATGCCAGCATCAAGATCTGTGCTTCCAGAATCGCAGCGTTGCCCAACGGCAAGTGCACAGCCATCTGGTCACCGTCAAAGTCGGCGTTGAATGCCGTACACACCAGCGGGTGCAGTTGGATAGCCTTACCCTCTACCAGGGTTGGCTGGAAGGCCTGGATACCCAAACGGTGCAGCGTAGGGGCGCGGTTGAGTAGTACGGGGTGCCCTTTCAACACGTTTTCCAAAATATCCCACACCACCGGATCCTTACGGTCCACAATTTTCTTGGCCGATTTTACAGTTTTTACAATACCCCGTTCGATCATCTTGCGAATGATGAACGGTTTATAGAGCTCAGCCGCCATATCCTTGGGCAGGCCGCATTCGTGCAGTTTCAGGTTAGGACCGACGACAATCACCGAGCGGGCCGAATAATCCACCCGTTTACCCAACAGGTTCTGGCGGAAACGTCCCTGCTTCCCTTTCAGAATATCAGAAAGCGACTTCAGTGCGCGGTTGCCCTCCGTCTTCACGGCATTAACTTTACGCGAATTGTCAAATAAGGAATCCACGGCTTCCTGCAGCATCCGTTTTTCGTTTCGGAGAATTACTTCCGGAGCCTTGATTTCCATCAAACGCTTCAACCGGTTGTTGCGGATGATCACACGGCGGTACAGGTCATTCAAATCCGACGTCGCAAAACGGCCACCTTCCAGTGGCACCAAAGGCCGCAGTTCAGGCGGAATGATCGGTACGATCTTGACAATCATCCACTCCGGACGATTCTCAATACGGTCTTTAGACCCCCGGAAAGCTTCGACAACCTGTAAGCGCTTCAGGGCTTCGTTTTTCCGTTGCTGCGAAGTTTCGTTAGCCGCCTGGTGGCGCAGGTCATAAGAAAGCTGGTCTAGATCAAGGCGTTTCAGCAGTTCTTCCAAAGCCTCAGCGCCCATCTTGGCTACAAATTTCTGTGGATCGCTGTCGTCGAGAAACTGATTTTCCTTCGGTAGCGTATCCAGGATATCCAAATACTCTTCTTCAGTAAGGAAGTCCATGTATTGGATGCCGTCTTCTTCCTTAACACCAGGTTGGATAACTACATACCGCTCGTAGTAGATGATCATGTCCAACTTCTTGGTTGGCAAGCCGAGCAGGTAGCCAATTTTATTCGGCAGTGAACGGAAGTACCAGATGTGGGCTACGGGAACTACCAGGCTGATATGTCCCATACGTTCGCGACGCACCTTCTTTTCGGTTACCTCCACGCCGCAACGGTCGCAGACGATGCCTTTGTAGCGAATACGTTTATACTTACCGCAGTGACACTCGTAATCTTTCACCGGACCGAAGATGCGCTCACAGAACAGTCCGTCGCGTTCGGGCTTATACGTACGGTAATTGATTGTCTCCGGTTTCACAACCTCACCACTTGAGCGTTCCAGAATGGTTTCCGGTGATGCCAAGCTAATGGTTATCGAAGTGAAGTTGCTTTTTATTTTATTATCTTTCTTGTAAGACATACTTTTCTAAATTATAAAGCGATAAGCTTGATTAATCCAACGTAATATCCAATCCTAGACCCCGCAGCTCGTGAACGAGTACGTTGAAGGATTCCGGTACCGACGGTGTCGGAAGGTTATTGCCTTTGACAATAGCCTCATACGTTTTCGCCCGTCCCACCACGTCGTCGGATTTAACCGTAAGGATCTCCTGAAGAATGTTGGACGCACCGAAGGCTTCCAATGCCCAGACTTCCATCTCACCAAAACGCTGGCCACCAAACTGCGCCTTACCGCCGAGTGGTTGCTGTGTGATGAGTGAGTAGGGACCGATGGACCGCGCGTGCATCTTATCATCAACCATGTGACCCAATTTCAGCATGTAAATTACCCCCACTGTCGTTGGTTGGTCAAAGCGCTCGCCGGTCAATCCGTTGTACAGATAGGTCCGGCCTGAAGCTGGAAGGCCGGCTTTAGCTACCCACTCTTCCACTTCTTCGGTTGACGCACCATCGAAAATCGGCGTTGCAAATTTGACACCCAGTTTTTGACCAGCCCAGCCGAGCACAGTTTCATAGATCTGTCCAAGGTTCATCCGCGAAGGTACCCCCAATGGATTCAGCACGATGTCAACCGGAGTACCGTCTTCCAGGAAAGGCATATCTTCGTCGCGCACGATACGCGCCACGATCCCCTTGTTTCCGTGGCGGCCCGCCATCTTATCACCCACCTTCAACTTCCGTTTCTTAGCGATGAATACTTTGGCCATCTGCACGATGCCCGACGGCAGCTCATCACCCACGCTAATGGCAAATTTCTCACGTTTGTAAGCACCGAGCTCCTCGTTCAATTTAATGTTATAGAAGTGGAGCGTTTGTTTAATCAGCTCGTTCTTCTCTTCGTCGGTTGTCCATCCCGTCGGGTTGATGTTGGCGTAATCCAGATCCGTCAGGATCTTTTGGGTGAATTTCGCACCTTTCGCCACCAACAGTTCCTTATAAACGTTGTATACGCCTTGCGAAGTTTTACCGTTTACGATAGTAAACAGCTTCTCGATCAACCTGTCCTTAAGAGACTTAAGCGCTTTATTGTGTTGAGCGTCCAGTTGGTCAAGCATCCGCTTTTCTTCTTCTTTCCCCATTTTCTTGGCACGGGAGAAGAGCTTGGTATCGATAACCACGCCGTTTACCGAAGGCGGCGTCTTCAACGACGCGTCCTTGACGTCACCGGCCTTATCACCAAAAATCGCCCGGAGCAGTTTTTCTTCCGGCGAAGGGTCTGACTCACCTTTAGGCGTGATCTTTCCGATCAGGATATCGCCTTCCCTCACTTCTGCACCTACGCGAATAATCCCCTTTTCGTCCAAATCCTTCGTAGCTTCTTCGGAAACGTTGGGAATATCTGCGGTCAGTTCTTCCTCACCCCGTTTGGTATCCCGTACCTCCAGCTCAAACTCTTCGATATGGAGCGAGGTGAAAATATCCTGGCTAACTACACGTTCGGAGATTACAATAGCATCCTCAAAGTTGAATCCCTGCCAAGGCATGAATGCCACTTTCAGGTTGCGGCCAAGTGCCAACTCGCCGTCCTGGGTAGCATACCCTTCACAAAGTACCTGACCTTTTTCTACCCGTTGTCCGGTTTTGACAATCGGCTTCAGATTGATGCAGGTACTTTGGTTGGTCTTCTTAAATTTAATCAGCTTATACGTTTTCACGTCATCGTCAAACGACACCAAGCGATCGTCGTCGGTGCGGTCATAACGAATCTTGATCTCTTCTGCGTCTACGTATTCCACGACACCATTTCCTTCGGCATTGATCAACGTCCGCGAATCCCGTGCTACCCGTCCTTCCAATCCTGTACCCACAATTGGTGCCTCAGGGCGCAATAGTGGAACGGCCTGCCGTTGCATGTTGGAGCCCATGAGCGCACGGTTGGCGTCGTCGTGCTCAAGGAACGGAATCAACGAAGCGGCAATGGAGGTAATCTGGTTCGGTGCCACGTCCATCAGGTCCAGTTTTTCCGGTTCAATAACCGGGAAATCACCTTCGTAGCGGGCTTTCACCTTTGGTGTAATAAAATTACCCTTGTCGTCGTATTCGGCATTGGCTTGGGCAATGGTCTTTCCGTCCTCATCCTCTGCCGACAGGTAGACTACAGGTTCTTCAACAACAACCCTTCCTCCGTCTACTTTACGATATGGTGTTTCAATGAAACCTAAGTTGTTGATCTTCGCGTGTACACAAAGCGAAGAAATCAGACCGATATTCGGCCCTTCTGGCGTCTCGATGGTACACAAACGACCATAGTGCGTATAGTGCACGTCGCGCACCTCAAAGCCCGCACGTTCGCGCGAAAGACCGCCGGGTCCGAGCGCCGACAACCTCCGCTTATGCGTGATTTCGGCCAGTGGATTCGTTTGGTCCATAAACTGCGAGAGTTGGTTGGTACCAAAGAACGAGTTGATCACGGATGACAGCGTACGTGCGTTGATCAGGTCAGTCGGTGTAAAGACCTCATTATCCCGGATATTCATCCGTTCACGAATGGTACGTGCCATACGCGACAAACCTACCCCAAATTGGGTATACAGCTGTTCGCCGACGGTCCGTACCCGACGATTGGATAAGTGGTCGATATCGTCGACTTCCGCCTTGGAGTTGATCAGGTTGATCAGGTACTTCACAATGGCGATAATATCTTCGCGTGTAAGTACTTTGGTATCGTCCGGTGTATCCAACTGCAGTTTACGGTTTATCCGGTAACGGCCTACGTCGCCCAGATCATACCGCTTGTCGGAAAAGAACAAGCGTTCTATAATTCCGCGAGCCGTTTCCTCGTCAGGTGGTTCTGCATTACGCAACTGGCGGTAGATATGCTCCACGGCTTCCTTCTCCGAGTTGGATGTATCCTTTTGCAAGGTGTTGTATATGATGGAGTAGTCGGCATTATTGGCCGTATCCTCTTTCGTCAGGATAATGGATTTGACGCCGGCGTCGATAATTAAATCGATATGGTCTTCCTCCAGAATGGTTTCGCGTTCCAACACCACCTCGTTCCGGTCGATGGAAACCACTTCGCCGGTGTCCTCGTCTACAAAATCTTCAATCCATTTCTTGAGCACCCTGGCTGCAAGCTTGCGGCCCACATATTTCTTAAGACCGGATTTGCTCACTTTCACTTCATCGGCCAACTCAAACAATTCCAGAATATCTTTGTCCGAATCGTAACCGATTGCGCGTAAAAGCGTCGTCACCGGGAATTTTTTCTTGCGGTCGATATACGCGTACATGACGTTGTTTACGTCAGTAGCGAATTCTATCCATGATCCTTTAAACGGGATAACCCGTGCGGAATAAAGCTTCGTGCCATTGGTGTGGCGGCTTTGGCCGAAAAACACACCCGGCGAACGGTGCAACTGGGACACAATAACGCGCTCAGCGCCGTTGATCACAAAGGTTCCCTTAGGAGTCATGTAGGGAATGGTTCCCAGATAAACATCCTGCACGATCGTTTCAAAATCTTCGTGTTCTTCATCGTTGCAGGACAAACGGAGTTTTGCCTTGAGCGGCACGCTATACGTCAGGCCGCGCTCGATACACTCCTGGATATCATAGCGTGGAGGATCAATGAAATAATCCAGAAACTCAAGCACAAAGATGTTCCTTGAATCAGAAATCGGAAAATTTTCTGAAAATACCTTGAACAGCCCTTCTTGATGGCGGTTGTCTGAAGTTGTTTCAAGCTGGAAAAACTCCTTGAAAGATTGCAATTGCACATCCAGAAAATCAGGGTAATCAATCACCTTTTTACTGCTTGCAAAATTTACTCTTTCTTTTTGAATACTTTTGTTTGCCAAGGGAATAAGAATTTAGTTTAATTTAAACTGTGCACAAGATGCTGTTTTCAGCCTTTACAGGCTCATGTACAGCATAAACATGGTGTTATTATAGAGGAAAATATCATAAACAGGAATAGACTCTGACGAAAAATACGTCAGAGTCTAACCCATACAGGTATGTTGTATGACCTAAATTATTTGATCTCAACAACCGCTCCTGCTTCTTCGAGTTGCTTTTTCAACGCTTCAGCTTCGTCTTTAGCAACGCCAGCTTTCAATTCTTTCGGCGCACCGTCAACCAAGTCTTTTGCTTCCTTCAAGCCAAGACCGGTCAAATCTTTCACAAGCTTAACAACAGCCAGTTTCTGGCCACCAGCTTCTTTCAAGATTACGTCGAAGGAAGTTTTTTCCTCAGCAGCAGCCGGTGCATCACCACCTGCAGCCGGACCAGCAACTGCAACTGCCGCAGCAGCAGGCTCAATGCCGTACTCGTCTTTCAGGATTTGAGCTAACTCGTTAACTTCTTTTACTGTCAAGTTTACCAACTGCTCAGCAAACGCTTTTAAATCTGCCATTTTATTTTAGTTTTTTGAATTACGTTTTTAATTTTTTTAATTACTCGTACAGACGTTTTTGACGAGGGGTCTGCTTAACCTCTTTCTTGTAAAGTTTTAACCAATCCAGCCAAGGTATTACCACCAGACTGAAGTCCGGAAATAACATTCTTCGCAGGCGATTGCAGTAATCCGATGATATCACCGATCAATTCATTCTTCGATTTGAGCTTGCTCAGGGCATCAACTTGGTTATCTCCAACGAAGACGGCCGCATCAACGTAAGCGCCTTTTAAAACCGGCTTGTCCCCTTCTTTACGAAGTTCTTTGATCAGTTTAGCCGGCGCATTGCCCGTTTCTGAAAACAACATGGTCGAAGAGCCTTTCAACACGCCGAGCAATTCTTCCGAATCCACTCCAGCAGCTTCAAGCGCCTTCTTGATCAAGGTGTTCTTCACGACCTGCATCGTGATGCCCCGATCGTTGCATTTGCGGCGAATTCCGTTGACCTTAGCCACCGTCAAATCAGCAGTGTCGGTAATGTAAAAATTACCGTAAGATTTAATCTGCTCGGTTAAAGCTTGAACAATTTCTTGTTTTTCTTCTCTTTTCATGATTAAATTCCAGCTACTGATTTACTCTCTATTTGAATTCCGGGACTCATCGTTGAAGAAAGGTAAATGCTCTTGAAATAGGTTCCTTTCGCAGCGGATGGTTTCAACCGTGAAATCGTCTGCAATACCTCAAGGGCATTTTCATAGATTTTCTCCGGCGGGAAAGAAACTTTTCCAATCGACGTATGAATAATACCGGTCTTGTCTACCTTGAAATCAATCTTACCAGCTTTCACTTCGGTTACTGCCTTACCGATATCGGTCGTTACCGTACCGGTTTTAGGGTTAGGCATCAAGTTACGGGGACCGAGGATCCGGCCCAACTTACCAACTTTCGCCATAACGCTCGGCATAGTAATGATGATATCAATATCGGTCCATCCACCCTCAATCTTGCTGATGTAGTCGTCCAATCCCACATGATCGGCACCTGCTGCTTTGGCTTCTTCCTCCTTGTCAGGTGTACAAAGCACTAACACGCGAACAGTTTTACCGGTACCATGCGGCAAAGTAGCGATACCACGTACCATTTGGTTTGCCTTACGGGGATCTACGCCAAGGCGTACATCGATATCCACCGAAGCGTCAAACTTGGTATTGGTAATATCCTTTACCAGGGCAGCTGCCTCCTGTAACGAATATGCTTTGCCAACTTCAATCTTGGATAGGGCCGCTTTTTGATTTTTAGTTAATCTTGCCACTTTCTTAAATTGATTTCGTTAATTAATTATTCCAGGGCGCATTGCCATTCACCGTGATGCCCATGCTGCGTGCCGTTCCGGCAACCATACGCATAGCAGCCTCTACCGAGAACGCGTTCAAGTCCGGCATTTTATCCTTAGCTATAGCTTCCACCTGTTCCCAGGTTACCGATCCTACTTTCTTCCGGTTCGGTTCGCCAGAGCCACCCTTAACACCTGAAGCCTCGATCAACTGTACGGCAACGGGAGGGGTTTTAATGATAAAATCGAAAGACTTGTCGCTGTACACCGTAATCACAACCGGCAATACTTTGCCTGGTTTGTCTTGGGTACGTGCATTAAACTGCTTGCAAAACTCCATGATATTCACACCTTTCGCACCCAACGCGGGTCCGACAGGAGGAGATGGATTTGCAGCGCCGCCCTTCACTTGTAATTTTACTAACGCACTGACTTCTTTTGCCATTTTAAAATGTGAATTTAATTAATAAATGTTTGTTAGTAAGGTGGAAGCATTATAACGTAACATTTAAATCTTTGAAGCGTCTCAAACAAATCACAAAAGCACTCCAAAAGGAGTGCAAAAGTACGAATAAAATTTTAAATATATAACAATATGAAAAAAAAACGGCGTGTAACCGGTTACTCCTTTTCCACTTGTATATAATTAAGCTCCAACGGCGTTTTCCGGCCAAAGACCTTCACCATCACCTTCAACTTCTTCTTCTCCTCGTTCACCTCTTCGATCTCGCCGGTAAATCCATTGAACGGGCCGTCGTTTACCTTAACCAGTTCGCCGACATAGAACGGAACGTTCATCAATTCGCCCTGTTCGGACATCTCGTCCACTTTGCCCAGGATCCGATTGATCTCGGAGGGACGGAGCGGGATTGGGGTTCCCGACTTATCGCCCAAAAATCCCACGACGCTATTTATGTTCTTAATGATGTGTTCCAGCTCGCCGTCCAAAGCGGCTTCCAACAATACGTATCCGGGATAAAAATTTCGTTCTTTTGCGACCTTCTTCCCATCGCGCATTTGGTAGTATTTCTCCATGGGAATCAGAACCTGCGGTACAAGGTGGCCAATACCTAAGCGATTTATTTCAGCTTCAATATATTGCTTTACCTTTTTCTCCTTTCCGCTAACAGCCCGTACAACGTACCATTTCAGTTCTTGATCTGCCATTTTCACTCAACAATTAAGATGCAATACCATAGAACAACTCCAGCACATTACTTGAAGCCTTATCCATCGCGAAGATAACCAACGCGATAATAATAGATGCCACCAGTACGACCACTGCCGAGCTTTGCAGCTGGGACCATGTAGGCCAAGTGACTTTCTGTGTCATTTCGGTATAAGACTCTTTTATAAATTCAAGTACATTTGCCATGTTCTGTCAAAATTTGCACGGGCACCAGGATTCGAACCCAGATCAAAGGTTTTGGAGACCTCTATTCTACCATTGAACTATGCCCGTGTATTCTTTCCTTAGACACGATTAGCTAATCAGCACCTTCACTGATTAGCTAATCGTTATGGGAAATAATCAACCCTTAACGGATCGCTTATTATTTAATGATCTCAGTTACCTGACCGGCACCTACCGTTCTACCACCTTCACGGATTGCAAAACGAAGACCTTTTTCCATGGCGATTGCGTTGATCAATTTTACTGTGATGGTCACGTTATCACCAGGCATTACCATTTCTACACCGTCAGGAAGAGCGATCTCACCGGTTACGTCTGTGGTACGGAAGTAGAATTGTGGCCGGTATTTGTTGAAGAACGGCGTGTGACGGCCACCTTCAGCTTTCGAAAGCACGTATACCTCAGCCTTGAACTCCGTGTGAGGTGTTACAGAGCCTGGTTTACAGATAACCATACCACGACGGATATCGGTTTTTTCAATACCACGCAACAACAGACCTACGTTGTCACCTGCTTCACCGTAATCCAGAATCTTGCGGAACATTTCCACCCCGGTTACAGTTGATTTAAGGTTTTCAGCACCCATACCCAGGATCTCAACCGGGTCACCCGTGTTGATCACACCACGCTCGATACGGCCAGTTGCTACTGTACCACGACCAGTGATCGAGAATACGTCCTCGATAGGCATCAGGAACGGAAGATCTGTCAAACGCGGAGGAATTGGGATATAGTTATCTACAGCATCCATCAGTTCCATGATTTTCTCAACCCACTGAGGCTCGCCGTTCAAGCCACCAAGTGCAGAACCACGGACAACAGGGATATCATCACCTGGATACTCGTAGAATGACAACAACTCACGGATTTCCATCTCTACCAAATCCAACAACTCAGGGTCATCTACCAAGTCTACTTTATTCATGAAAACCACCAAAGCAGGTACACCTACCTGACGGGCCAACAGGATGTGTTCGCGGGTTTGCGGCATCGGACCGTCAGTAGCGGCTACTACGATGATCGCGCCGTCCATTTGAGCAGCACCCGTAACCATGTTCTTCACATAGTCGGCGTGACCTGGACAGTCAACGTGTGCATAGTGGCGGTTTGCCGTTTGGTATTCAACGTGCGAGGTATTGATGGTAATACCACGCTCTTTTTCTTCAGGCGCAGAGTCAATCGAATCGAAAGAACGCGCTTCTGAAAGTCCTGCGTCTGCCAATACTTTCGTAATTGCAGCGGTAGTCGTTGTTTTACCGTGGTCAACGTGACCGATCGTACCGATATTCAAGTGCGGCTTACTGCGGTCAAACTTCTCTTTTGCCATGTTTTATGCGAATTAGTAATTTAAAAATTTTATTGTATTTGAATAATGTATGTTACTCTTACGAGCCAATGATGGGACTTGAACCCATGACCTCTTCCTTACCAAGGAAGTGCTCTACCGCTGAGCTACATCGGCTTGTGTGCTTACATCAAATCCCTGCCAATACACACCAAACCTGGGGCTTGACAGAGACGGTTAACACATTAAGAGCGGAAGACGGGTCTCGAACCCGCAACCTATAGCTTGGAAGGCTATCGCTCTACCAATTGAGCTACTTCCGCTTTTTGTGGGGGGAGAAGGATTCGAACCTTCGAAGCCGAAGCAACGGATTTACAGTCCGTCCCATTTGACCGCTCTGGAATCCCCCCAACTTAGAGCCCCCTGCCGGGATC
>Ga0164243_10000093_pt1 | contig 229969 bp, 221 predicted proteins | sample OricompcompostOP_FD_108781 | JGI IMG/M metagenome (GOLD analysis project Ga0164243, IMG submission 108781) | Organic Plus compost microbial communities from Emeryville, California, USA - Original compost - Organic plus compost (OP) | ecosystem: Engineered > Solid waste > Mixed feedstock >... | reverse complement strand
TCCTCGCCCGCGATCGCTACTGCACTAGTGCCGTCAACGGCTACCTTCGCAATGTGGTCATCATCAAAACCGTAATCACGGTCGACCGGATAAGGTGGCGTAGTGGCCGTACCGTCCGGATTATCATAAACACCCGCTGGATCATCCGCCCAGATATGGATGGTATTGAGAACTTCGTCAGCGGTAATATCCGCTGCCACATCAGCTGTGACCGTCAGCGTAAAGGTACCTCCCGCAGCGATATCCGCATTGGCCGTTACCGTGAAGAAACCATCAGCACCTACCGTACCAACCGTCACATCCGTTGAGGTAATGCTGCTCACCGACTGGCCAGCAGACAGGTCATCCAACAGGTACAAGGTTGTACCGCTCAAGATCGTAGATGGTCCTGCATTCGTAACCGTAACCGTGTAGGCAAATTCTTCGCCAGCAGTAGCTACCGCACTAGTGCCGTCAACAGCTACCTTCGCAATGTGGTCATTGTCGAAACCGTAATCACGGTCGACCGGATAAGGTGGCGTAGTCGCCGTACCGTCCGGATTATCATAAACACCCGCCGGGTCATCTGCCCAGATATGGATTGTGTTGCTCACTTCATCAGCTGCAATATCCGCTGCCACATCAGCCGTTACCGTCAAGGTAAAGGTGCCTCCCGCAGCGATATCCGCATTGGCTGTTACCGTGAAGAAGCCGTCAGCATCCGGGGCACCATTGACCGTTACACCCGTTGAAGTGATGCTGCTTATTGCCTGTCCGGCCGACAATTCATCCAACAGGTACAAGGTTGTACCGTTCAAGATGGTAGATGGTCCTGCATTCGTAACCGTCACCGTGTAGGCAAATTCCTCGCCCGCAACCGCTACTGCACTAGCCCCTTCAACGGCGACCTTCGCAATGTGGTCATCGTCAAAGCCGTAGTCACGGCCGACCGGGTAGTCTGGCGTAGTATCTGTACCCTCTGGTGTGCTGTAGTCACCCGCAGGATCGTCACTCCATACATTGATCGTATTATTCACAATATCTGCAGCAATGTCAGCAGCAACGTCAACCGAAACCGTCAACACAATCGTTTCGTTCGGTGCGACCGCATCGGCAACCGTCAAGGTAAACTCACCGTCTGAACCAATTGCCCCCACTGTGCCATTGTCAGTGGTGATACCCGTGACTGTCTGACCGGCAGAAGCTAGATCTTGTAGGTAAAGAACCGTTCCTGCTTTGATCGTAGACGGACCCATGTTTATCAGTGTGGATGTATAGCTGAATGACTCGCCCGCTGTCGCTACGGCATCGGTGCCATCCGTGGCTACCTTAACCACTGCTCCAGGCTCGTCAAAACCGTAATCGCGGTCTACCGGGTAGTCCGGTGTTGTAAACGTACCCTCAGGTGTGCTGTAATCACCTGCTGGGTCATCACTCCAAATATTAATCGTATTGTTCACCACATCTTCCACAATGTCGCCCGCTACATCAGCAATTACGGTCAGGGTGAACTGTTCTGTTTCTTCTATATCTTCATTTGCAGTTACTGTAAAGGAACCATCGGCTGCCACAGTACCAACTGTCATATTCGCAGATCCAGCTTCGATGCTATTGATCGTTTGTCCGGCCGATAACTCATCCTGCAGGTATAATACCGTGCCACTCAATATTGTGGATGGGCCGCCGTTAACTACCGTAACTGTGTATTCAAAAGCTTCACCGGCTATCGCGACAGCATCTGTACCGTCGGCAGCAATTTTGGTAATATTACCTGCTAAGCTATAATTACGATCTACCGGTATTGGGCCAATATCATCCGTGTCATCCGGCGTGTCAACATCCGGATCCCTATCGGGGCCCCAAACATCAACACCATTGAAGACCTCATTCGGCGCATTCGCAGCAACATCAGCAGTAACCGTGATCGTAATGGTTCCGTCGACAGGAACCTCCGTGTCAACCGTTACCAGTGCGCTATTGCCAGTTCCTGATACCGTGGCGTTACCACTGGTTATGGCATAATTGGTTATCGCTAAACCAGTGCCCGGCCGTTCATTAAGCGGGATTACCTTACCCACCGCGATTGGCGCCGGACCATCGTTAGTGATCGTCAGCGTAAATGCGGTGCTTTCGCCTGCGGTAACGCGATTATCTGTTTCATCAGAGACTTTACTAATACTGAGATTGTTCGGGATAATAAAGGTAACTATAGCCGGACTACCTTCCGCAATGATCATAGCTCCGACAGTAGCCGTTATTGTAGCATCCCCTGCAATCGTACTCCTTATTTCCAAGACAGCCTCGCCATCAGAATTAGTTGTAGCCGTCTCGGTACTAGTAGTACCATCCACATTTACGATCGTAAACTCTACTTCCTGATTATCAATTTTATCCCCGTCCTGATTCAATATGGTCGCCGTAACTTCATTATAATCCGTTCCATCGGCGAGAGCATTGTTTTTCGTAACTGTTAAGAAGCTTTCAGAGAACGATTCGCATAATGGAATAATGTGGTATATGCTGACATTCGGTGCGACGCTCACACTGACGACACTGCTTAAGCGGATTACGAGTTCATCAATGTCACCCGTCGGATTGACCGTGACTATCGATGGTTCGGCACTATTGAGAACATCAACAATATTGGTTTCTACAAATGCTGCATTGAAGTCATTTCTGAATACTTCGCTGCCATCCAAGTAACCAATAACTTCCAAATCCTCTAAAATCCCTGCACTCAGCGTACCGCTACCCACCTTCATCTTAATCTGAATCGGATCACCTGCAGGTAATACTCGGTCAAACTGAATATTTTGCTGTATCGAACCACCGACATTTAGCGTACCAAGGCTCAACGTAGATGCACTTGATGTATTCTGATCAATCGCCCAGAACGCATTTTGCACTCCGGCCCCTCCGACGTTCAGTGCATCGAGATTCAAGCCGCTGCCCTCATAAGAAGTGGTGAATGCCGCCGGGCATTCAAAGGTCGTAGGTGTATGGCACATACCATAAACATCCAGATGTCCTTCAGATGATAAAGCACCTAAAAGCGCGGTAGTGTGATCTTCGAGCCTTACGGACTGGTAGTCTACTGTTGGTCTAATTTCAAGATAATACCGGCCTTTTGTATCTTGAACTAACCGTATCTGGCCATTAGCATCTGCAAAGAGATTCTGACTACTTCCACTGCCATCCGCTATCGGATTACCACTAGCATCCTTAATAGTCACATCGAAGTAATGTTCACCCAGGGCAACACCATTGAGCACACCATTCACCAAATCACCGATTGAACCGGCAAGCAGCGAGTTTAATATATCCTCTTCATAACCGATGCGGATATACGATGACGTACCCGCGGGAACAATTCCAGCAAAACCCAATTCTACATATCCTGAATATGCCCCAATACCAGCAACCAAGCCTGCATCCGAACGGATGGTCGCAAAGCTGTTGTTGTTGCCGTCGGTCAAGTTCTGGATGTCATCCACATTCTCTCCCGGATCGACAATGACATCTGCACAAACATCAAACGGAGGTGTTTCAAATTCAGGATCCGGACAAGCATCAGAGATCCGGTATACACTATATAGCCTTACCGGACTCGCCACTCCCACTCCGACAACCGACGCAATTTCAAAGCGGACGCGATCATACGTAACTCCTGCGCCAGGCTCGAACTCTACATTAATCCGACCACCGGAATTTAGCAACCCCAGCAAATCCACCTCGTTAATTAATGCATTTCTCAATGTTACATCATGTACTTGCTGATCGCCGTTGTACAAATAAACACGGTATGCCCCTAATAAGTCTACGTTAGCCAAAGCATCGGGAACTTGCATACGCAACCGAACCTTGTCCGTGGCAGTGGTAGTTACTTTCGTTTTGAAATAAATATCCTGATAAAGACTCGCTGCAACACCAACACCTATACCACCTAATGTAAATTCCGCATAATTGGAGTTGTTTTCATCAATTACATACTGCGGATTGATTACACCGGCAGGACTCGCACCTTCCAACAAACTCAGAGAAATACCTGTGCCGTCAAACGAAGTAAAAGTAGCCTGCTCGCAAGGATCAAAGACTGTCTCACGGCACATGCTATAGACATTCATTGTAGTTACCGCATCAAGTCCGGCAACTGCTGTATTGTTGAGGGTAATTCTTACCGATTGGTAAGGTTCATCTGCAGTAAATGCAATATAATATCGACCAAATTTATCCCGTACGATGCGAACACTATTGTTATCAAACCCTGCACTACTTGATTCACTGTAAATTTCTGTACCGGTGGCATCACGTACTGAAATATCAAAATAGTGATTACCGAAGACCAAGACATCGCCGACATCAGCTAAGAGCGTCCCGAGACTACCGCCTACTAACGCATCCAGCAAGCCATCGTCCGGCATATCGATGCGGATATAGGACGTTTCCAATGCCGGCACAGGTGCATCGTACCCTAGCTCAATGTATCCACTGTAGGCGCCACCGCCAAGCAATAGACCGGAGCCGGCCGACAATGTAGCATACGTGTCAATGTCGCCATCAATGGCATTATATGCAAAATTTGTGTTTTCAAACTCGCCAAGTGCAATCCCGCAATCCGGTCCGGTAAACGGTGATTCAGTTTCGGGGTTATTAGGTAGCGGATTCGGATCCGGGCAACCCACACCGAAACGCTTAATGCTGTATATACGAACCGGCTGACTTAACGCATTCACATCGACAAGTGTACTGATGCCGACAGCCACACGATCGAATGCTTTTCCAGGACCGATGGGGATCGTCACCACACCGTCTGTGGATAACAATCCTAAAATATCCAGGTCAGCCACTAAGCCGTTCTGCACCCGTTGCGAATATACCAGCGTTTCGCCATCATAAGCACGGATTTCAATATTATTTAGCAGCTCTACATCGAGTAGGCTACTATTTTCAAAACCGATTTTAACTTTGAAATAATCGGCCGGAGATGACAACCTGTGGAAATCCACAAATTGGAAAGTATTCGCCCCAATTCCGGCAGTACCAATACCGAGTTCTGAATAGGTGTTGTCATTTTCTACAGAAGGATCATCATCATCAATAGCCAAATGCGCATTTTTCACGCCAGCATCACCTACTTCAAGTAAATCCAGGCTGATGCCGTCTGACTCTGAATACGTGGCGAATGCCTGTTCGCAAAGTGCGGACCCGGTCGAGAAGCAAGCGTGGTATACATTCATATGCTCAACAGTGCCCAACCCAACCACAGATGAAAGGTTTTCTGTAATCCTGATGCTGCTAAAAGCAGCATCGGAAGTTATCGCTACATAATAGTGGCCATTTTTATCCTGTACGATCCTGACTTTGCCAGCCCCTTGCCCGAGTGCCTCGTCAAAACCGTTATTACTGGAACGTTCCAGCACAGTTCCAGTACCGTCCTTTGCTTCCACGGTAAAATAATGGTTACCAAAAAGCACATTGTCAACCGTAGTACCCAAGAGCTCACCCACACTGCCATCCAGTAAACTGCCAAGCGTTTCTTCATCAAAATCAATGCGCACATAAACGGTATCACCAGCAGAAACAGGACTGCCAAAGCCTAATTCAACATGTCCGGAATAAGCTTCTCCCAATACGCCTCCTAAAAGGATACCGGAACTGGCCTCTAAAGTCGTATACGTATCATTATTTCCATCAACCGCGTTGTATGGGAAATTAGCGTGCTCGAACGACAATACTTCAGTTGCACAATCCTTTTGTAGCAGCATCGGATCAGTTGGTGTGATCACAATTGGATCCGGATCGGGGCATCCCAAACCGTAGCGTTCAACGCTGTATAAGCGAATGGGTGAATTGGATAGCGCACTTAGCGATATTAACGAATTATAGCCAATTGCCACACGGTCAAATTCCACTCCGGGTCCGAATGGCAACGTAACGGGATTTCCCGACTGAAGCAATCCCAGCAAGTCCAGCCCGTTAACTAACCCACCCTGTAATTTTTTACTGAATACCAGCTCGGCGCCATTGTATGCACGGATTTCAATATTTCCAATTAGATCGGCCGTTAATACGCCGCCATTCTCAATGGCAAGTTTTACTTTGAAGTAGTCTTCCTTAGCCGATACAGTATTAAAATATACCGTTTGGAACATGGAAGCGCCTATACCCGCAGTTCCAATGGCAATCTCCGAATAATTGTCCGGATCGCTATCTATTGCAAACTCGGGATTTGTGACGCCGGCACCCCCTATACCTAATAAATCGACTGTGAGACCCGTGCCATCAAAAGACGTTCCGAATGCAGGTGCGCACGGATCATCATTTTCCACATAATAGGCACCGTAAACATCGATGTCACTAACACCTATAATACCGGTCGTCCGATCGGTAATCCGTATGCGACTATAGGGTTGGTCGGGCGTTATTGCGATAAAGAACTGCCCTAACGCATTCTGCACAACCCGTATGCGGCCGTCAGCATTGTCAAAACTATTGGCACTCGTGCCCGACAACACCGACCCACCGGCGGAGTTCTTCACGTCCACTTCAAAGGAGTGATTACCCAATAAAATACCTAAAACATCATCCAGCAGCGTCCCCAATGATCCGCCCAATAGCGCGTTCAACAACCCTGCGTCATCTATACCTATTCTTACATATGACGTCGTATTCGCCGGAAGCGTTTCTTCGAAATCCTGTTCTAAATGACCTGCAAAATTTACAATCAGCGTAGATGAGTTCACCGTCGCAAACGTATTTTCCGTCGCACTACCCTGTCCTACCAACACATTGTTTGGGTTGTCGACATTGTTTTGAGATTCAATACTTTTAACAAAAACTTTATCCTGCCCATACCCCTCTTTCACCAAACCGACCATTAACAACAACACCATGGCGATTGCCTGGCAGAATAGAACTGGGGAAAATTTTTGATTCTTTTTCAAAGACGTAAAAATTGTTTTCATAAGGCAGTGTTAATACTGTTCTGAAACTAATAATTTAATGTACCGTGAGGTCAATAATGACCCGACTTATAAACCCACCTAAACAACTATGGAAATCTGGCATTGAATTTGTATAATTACCTATACAACAGCCAGTGTCGACTTACGTCCGTTTTTGTAAAATTGTTTCAATTTGTTGACGTAAGTGCTGATTGATGTCTTTCGATAGTCTGTTTAGTCCTTTCGGATATATTATTCACAAATGTAACTTTCGGGCTATGCGGATACAACGTTCAGTCTGTTCATAATACCCCCTCTCTGTTCAGTTTGTTCAATATTTAATCCGGGAAATACTTATCCGCTCTTCGGTAACGAAACCTTTCCCTCCACATAGGGATGCCTGCCTGGCAAAGAAAGCTGTGGAATATCTTTCACAACCTGTGGAAGAAAACTCCCATTATACTTCAAAGAACCCTTCCTTACTTTTCCCATACTCCTTCGGTAATTTTTCCCACACATCTGGCAGATTGAACCGGGATTCCTTCGACACTCCTTCGAGAATCCTTCGACACGGCTTCGACTGCGCTTCGAGGGTTGTTCGACAGCCCTTCGACAACTCTTCGATAATTCTCGAAGCCTAGTCGAACAACAGCGGGAGAACCGTGGAAGAGGGGGCTATTCTGTGAGGGATTGCTTAGGCGGGCGTGAGGGAATCCCTAAACATCCTTTAGGGATTGCTTAGGGATCGCTTAGGTAACACCTCAACAACCTTGAGGCGCGCTTCGACAAACTGTCGAAGAACACCTAAGCAATCCTTAGGGAATACCTAAGCAAAGTACGAAGGAGTCTTCAACAAAGTTTAAGGATCTTCTCAGCAACCGCTCAACAAAGACACACGGCCTTTTTCGGGGTTTGACTGCCATTCACTGTCATTGACTGCCATTCACTGCCATTCACTGCCATTGTTCGTTTGCTCTTTGGGGACTTTGTTATGTTTGCGCAATCAACCCAAACGTCGGCTGAGTCGGGGAATGAAGATTGGGTAACACAAAAAACAAAACCGAACAAGGACTGTTTATTTTTACTAGATTACCTTTCATCGCATGGAGAAAAATACCAGCATCGAAGACCAATGCATCAACACCATCCGCTGTCTCGCAATGGATGCGGTTCAGAAAGCCAACTCCGGCCATCCGGGAACACCCATGGCCCTGGCGCCGGCCGCTTACGTTTTGTGGATGGAGCATTTGCGATTCAATCCGAAAAACCCCCACTGGCTGAACAGGGACCGGTTCATTCTTTCCAACGGACATGCATCGATGTTGCAATACGCTATCTTGCATCTTACCGGCTATGACATTTCCCTGGATGACCTGAAACATTTCAGGCAATGGGACAGCAACACACCGGGGCATCCTGAACATGGATTGACTTCCGGTATTGAAACGACTACCGGTCCGTTGGGACAGGGAATCATGAATGCCGTAGGCATGGCCCTGGCGGAAGCACATCTTGCAGCCATTTTCAATAAGAAAGAAGCCATCATCGACCACTTTACCTACGTATTCTGTAGCGACGGCGATTTGATGGAGGGGGCTTCCCACGAAGCGGCTTCTATAGCAGGCCACCTAGGTCTAGGGAAATTGATCTGCGTGTACGACAACAACCACATTACCATCGAGGGTGAGACGATGTTAGCGTATTCGGATGACGTAGTTAAACGCTTTGAAGGATACCATTGGCACGTACAGCTTGTGGAGGATGGGGGGAATGACCGCGGCACACTTTCAAAAGCTATTCAAAAAGCGAAGGAGATAAGCCATCAACCTTCCCTCATTGTATTGCGCACGCACATCGGGTACGGCTCCCCCCATAAGCAGGATACGCCGGAGGCACACGGTTCTCCATTGGGGGACGAGGAGGTGGCCCTCACCAAAGACTTTTATGGTTGGCCGCGAGATGAGACATTCATGGTACCGGGGGCCGTGAAAGCCCATATGGAAAAAGCCATATCACGGGGGGAGGCTTGGGAAAAGGAATGGAAAGAGCGCTTGGAAGATTATCGAACCCGCTATCCTGAACTTGCCAAACAGCTCGACCAGTATCTAAACCAGGATTTGCCCGCGGATTGGGATAAGGAGGTGGTGGACTACCGCCCAGAAGATGGCCCGAAGGCTACCCGGGAGGTAAACGCGGATTTTCTCAACGCCGTAGCCCAGCACGTCCCCTGGCTGATTGGCGGAAGCGCCGATCTGGAACCTTCCACTTTAACGCTTATCGAATCTTCGGATTATATCGCAAAAGGAAAATATGAAAACCGGAACATCGCCTGGGGAATACGGGAACATGTGATGTGCGCAGCGAGTTCGGGATTGGCACTGCATGGCGGCATACGCCCTTTTGCGGCTACATTTTTTATTTTCTCCGATTATGCGAGACCGGCAATCCGCCTCGCCTGTGTGATGAAGCTTCCGGTGGTTTACGTCTTCACCCACGATTCTATCGGGCTCGGCGAGGATGGCACCACACACCAACCGGTTGAACAACTGGCCTCCTTTAGGGCGATGCCGGGCAATTGGCTGATACGCCCTGCTGACGCGAATGAGGCTACTTATGCCTGGCGCATGGCATTGGAACGGAAAGAAGGCCCTACGCTCTTGATCTTAACCCGTCAAAAACTGCCCATCCTCGACCGCGGGGTGTTGGCCCCGGCCTCGGAAACACGTAAGGGAGCTTATGTGTTGTCGGCAGAACGAGGCGATCGTCTCGACCTCTTGTTACTGGCCACGGGCTCTGAAGTGCAACTCGTACTTGAAGCCCAGAAAAAATTGGAAGAAAACGATATTTATGCCCGTGCCATCAGCATGCCGTGCTGGGAAGCTTTCCGCAAACAGCCCCCGGCTTATCAACGGGAAGTCATCCCTCCCTCCTGCTCCAACCGCCTTGCCGTGGAAGCGGGCTCGCCGCAAGGCTGGCGGGAATGGGTAGGCGATGAGGGGGCAGTCATCGGCATGACGGATTTTGGTGCCAGTGCTCCTGCAAAGGAATTGTTTAAACAATATGGCTTTACCGCAGATTTGATTGTTGAAACCGCCAAACAAGTGATCCACAAATTATGAAGGTTATCATCGGTGCCGATCATGCCGGATTCGAATACAAAAATATACTTATACAATCGATGAAAGAAGCGGGGTATACGGTGCTTGACATCGGAAGTATTACCCTTGACCCCTCGGATGATTATCCCGACCGTGCCGTCGACGCCGCCAATGCTTTACGAAACGGACAAGGGGAGCGCGCTATCCTGATCTGCGGCAGTGCTGTCGGCATAAGTATTGCTGTCAACAAATTCAAGGGCATACGCGCGGGCATTTGCCATGATACCTATTCGGCCCATCAAGGTGTGGAGCATGACAATATGAACGTGCTCTGCATGGGGCAGCGTGTCATTGGCATTGAATTGGCAAAAGAAATTGCTTTTGCATTCTTGAAAGCAAACTTTTCGAAGGCGCCACGTCACCTTCGAAGATTGAAAAAAATTGCTACTATTGAGGGGGAAACGATGAAGGAAACAGCACCGTAACAAAGGTCTTTGTAAGAAAACAAAAAAAGAAACCATGGATGCATTTAAGATGACCCGTATCGGAATGATTATGGAACCGGAGCCTGATAACCCGCATGAGGTGGAGGGGGTATTAAACCCTGCCGCCGTTCGCGGACCTGATGGGGAGCTTTACCTCTTTCCCCGCTTGGTGGCAAAAGGCAATTATTCACGAATCGGGATTGCACGCGTAACTTTCGATGATCAGGGTGACCCCAATGGTGTAGAACGGCTGGGTATCGCCCTGGAACCCGAAATGGAGTATGAGCTCCGGCCCAACGGAGGTGGGGGTTGCGAGGATCCAAGGATTACTTATGTGGAGCCCCTGCAAGAATATGTGATGGCCTATACCGCCTTTTCAGCCCGCGGACCTCGAATCGCACTGGCCAAATCCAAGGATTTATTTCATTGGGAACGGCTGGGATTGGCTACCTTCAGTCCTTACAAAGGCATTGAATTCGAGGGCATCAATAACAAAGATGCCAGTGTTTTCCCCATTGCTATCCCCAACCCTTCTGAACACAAAGGGATTGCACTGATCCACCGCCCGCTCTTTCCCGGCACAACACCGGAAGAAACCCTCAAGCATTCGCATCACCGCGCCCGCCTCGTAGACCTTCACCGTGAAAGCATCTGGATTTCCTACTGCTCGCTGGACCTGAATGAGAAGAAGGAAAACCATTTCGGCAAATTCACCTCCCACCACCGTTTGGCGAGTCCGGTAGAACCTTGGGAAAACCTGAAGATTGGCGGCGGTACCCCTCCTATCCTCACACAGCATGGATGGCTCATGGTTTACCACGGCGTAAGCGAAGCCACCGTTCATAACGGATGCAAGATGTGTTATTCTGCGGGAGTCATGATCCTCTCCAAAAAACATCCACAATTTATTAAATACCGGTCAATCGATCCCATATTGACGCCCGAGTCCGCACACGAACGTATTGGCGTGGTCGACGATGTTGTTTTCCCAACCGCGCTCGACAGGAGAGACGACCTAGGTACGCCTGAACGGATCGATGTGTACTATGGCATGGCCGACAACCGCATTGGGGTGGCCCGGATTAACATCCCAAAAGTTCTGCCTTCCTTGACAAAGAAAGATGCGTCGGAAGGGAAAGTGTGAGGGAGAGTATATAATTACAATTTTGTGAGAATAAACAGATTATACTGTGTCAATAAACAGATTCCTCCGTACGCGTTGCACGCTTAGTCGGGAAGACGGCAAAGCTGATTTGGCTGATTACTCACAGCTGATGGCTAACAGCTGAACCCTACTTATCTTTCCAGCTTTTTGATTAACTTTGACCCTATGTATATCATTAAGGTAAAAGGAGTGGCCAAGATACCGGATTATGTCCAGTTGCGGGATGATGCGTTTACCTTACTTGCTTACTTCAGGGTGGACAGGCCAGAAAAATCGCTTGAAAAGGTAGGCCTCAGCGATAAACTGGATTATATCATGAAACTAGTAGAAGAAATGCCCTTTGGTCAAATCAAGAAATTAGACTTTTAAAACATGAGTGAAAACATCGTCGTTGCATTAAAGAACATCGATATTTATCAACAGAAACATTTGGTTTTATCTAACGTTAACCTTCAGGTCCAATCTGGCGAGTTTGTTTACCTGATTGGTCAAACTGGTTCAGGGAAGAGCAGCCTTTTGAAGGTAATATACGGGGATCTGCCCATCGGTTCAGGAGAAGGAATGATCGCGGGGTTCGACTTGAAATGGCTTCAGGAAAGAGATATTCCGTTTTTAAGAAGGAAACTGGGCATCGTATTCCAGGATTTCCATTTATTGACAGACAGAACGATTTTCAAAAATCTGGAATTTGTGTTGCGGGCCACAGGTTGGAAAGACAAAGCACTTATACAGGAACGCATGTTAGATGTCTTGGAAAAGGTAGGCCTGCGTTCAAAACTTAAAAAAATGACCCATGAACTGTCGGGTGGAGAACAACAACGCGTGGTCATTGCACGGGCCTTGCTGAACAATCCGGAGATTATCCTGGCAGATGAGCCTACGGGGAACCTAGACCCTGATACTTCTGAGGAAATTGTTTTATTGTTAAGGGAAATCAGCCGTTCGGGCACCGCCGTCATCATGGCTACCCATGATTATCAGATTATCAAAAATTTACCGTCACGGATCATTAAAACCCAAACAGGGTCCTTATTAGATCAGGTAACAATTTGATATTCCTGCCAGCTTTTCATTTTCCGGTCATATTTCGTCAAAATAACTGCGAATACCTGACAGGGTGGCGTACAAATAAAAATGGCAATACTTTTGATTGGTGCTTTAAATCATTCGATCCCGTTAAAACCATAAATTGGTTAATTGGAATGTTCGAAAGATGACCCAATGATTAATGTAATGACCAAAGGTGCCATCTGAATAAAAACAAGAAAAAAACCGATGAAAAATAAAAATTCTAATCCAGTGTCGAATAATAAGGACATCGCAGATGAGTTAGAATCTGTCAATGAAGCCCGGTTGCATAAAAAAAACGAAGAAATGGACGATTCGGCGAACGAAGATGAGCTTTCCACAGAGGATGAGCTAAAAAAACAATTAGAAGAAGCGAATGACAAATACCTTCGCCTCTATGCTGAATTTGACAATTTCAGACGCCGTACTTCAAAGGAACGTGTCGAAATGCTTCAATCGGCCGGCAAAGAAGTTATTAATGACCTTCTTCCTGTATTGGATGATTTAGAACGTGCCCTAAAAGCGATGGAGGACTCAGAAGATGTCAGTGCCCTCAAAGAAGGGGTACAGCTCGTTGCCAATAAATTAATAAAAACATTACAGCAAAAAGGGCTGAAAGCCATGGAATCCATCAATCAGCCTTTTGATGCCGATTTTCACGAGGCTGTCACCAACATACCCGCTCCTACTGAAGACATGAAGGGAAAAGTAATCGACGAAGTCGTAAAAGGTTATTTATTGAATGACAAGGTACTTCGCTATGCCAAAGTGATTGTAGGAAGCTAGATTATTATCGAAAATGTCAAAAAGAGATTATTACGACGTCTTGGGAGTTTCCCGTTCTGCGGATACGGTTGAGATTAAAAGTGCCTATAGAAAATTGGCTATTAAATACCACCCGGATAAAAACCCGAACGATGCGAGCGCCGAAGAAAAGTTCAAAGAAGCTGCTGAAGCTTATGAAGTTTTAAGCAATGTCGAAAAACGGCGGCGTTATGACCAATTTGGCCATGCAGGTGCTTCTTCAAATGGTGGCTTTGGCGGTGGCATGAACATGGAAGATATCTTCAGTCAATTCGGCGATATCTTCGGTGGCGGCGGCAGTCCTTTTGACAGTTTTTTCGGTGGTGGGCAATCGCGGGGCGGAGGCCGACGGGCAGCACGGGGCAGCAATCTCCGTATCAAGGTAAAACTGACCTTGGAAGAGATTGCCAAAGGTGTCGAGAAAAAAATCAAAGTAAACAAACAGGTAGTATGTGATACCTGTGATGGTTCGGGGGCAAGGGACAAATCGTCTTTCCATACCTGTAAAACCTGCGGCGGCAGCGGTGCGGTACGCCGGGTAACAAATACCATCTTGGGGCAAATGCAAACCACTAGCACCTGCCCTACTTGTAATGGTGAAGGGGTGGAGATTACAGCGAAATGCCCAAAATGCGGCGGACAAGGATTAATGCGAGGCGATGAGACCATCAGCATCAATATCCCCGCAGGAGTAAGCGAGGGCATTCAATTGTCGATGTCGGGAAAAGGAAATGCCGCCCCTCATGGTGGGATACCGGGTGATTTAATTATCCTGATCGAAGAAATTCCGCATAGCATCTTAAAACGTGATGGTATAAATATCATTTATGACCTCTATATCAGTTTTGTAGATGCCGCTCTAGGCTCTTCAGTGGAAATTCCCACTATTGATGGGAAAGCCAAAATCAAAATAGAACCCGGTACGCAGGCAGGAAAAATCCTGCGCCTGAAAGGGAAGGGTGTGCCAGAGGTTAACTCTTATCACAAAGGCGACCAATTGGTGTATGTAAATATCTGGACTCCAAAAGCCCTTTCTAAAGAAGAGCGCGACCAGCTGGAAAGCCTGCGATCTTCGGCCAACTTCAAGCCTCAGCCGGGAAAAGCCGAAAAGAGTTTTTTTGAACGGATGAAAGAGTATTTTGAATAATATTTTTTTTAACGACCGGTGTAACGATAACAGTTCCTTCGCATCAAAGGGGTAAACATTACCCATGTTACTCATAAAAAATATCGTAAAGGAATATGCCAACCACAAGGCGCTTGACAACGTTTCCTTCACGGTAGAGAAAGGGAGTATTTTTGGCCTCTTAGGGCCAAATGGTGCAGGCAAGACTTCTTTGATCCGCATTATCAACCAGATCACGGCACCTGATGGCGGTGAGATCATTTTTAATGGACAAACCCTTAACCCAGATCATATTTCAAAGATAGGCTACCTTCCCGAAGAACGGGGATTGTATAAGAAAATGCGCATCGGTGAGCAGATGCTCTATCTCGCCCAGCTAAAAGGCCTTTCCAAACCGGAGGCTATCAAACGGATAAAACACTGGTTTGAAAAGATGGATATGCAGGCTTGGTGGGAAAAGAAAGTGGAGGATTTGAGTAAAGGTATGCAACAGAAGGTCCAGTTTGTGGCCACTGTAGTACATCAACCGGAATTGCTAATCCTCGATGAACCTTTCACCGGCTTCGATCCCATCAACACGGAACTTATCAAAAAGGAAATCCTAAACCTCAACAAAAGCGGCACAACCATCATTTTCTCCACACACCGCATGGAGTCCGTGGAAGAGCTCTGTGACCATATCGTACTGCTGAACAAAGCGAAGAAGATTATCGATGGCAAAGTGGCGGAGATCAAGAACACTTACCGGAACAATACGTTTACCATTAGCTATATCGGTAGCCAGAATCGTGAAATTCTTCCCTCTGAAAACCTTTATACGCTTATTAAACGGAGGCATTTGGACGGACAAACGATTGACACATTGCAAGTCTTGGAGCCCTACAGCATCAATGACGTGTTGAGCTATCTCATCCCTCAAGTACAGATCACAGCCTTGCGTGAGGTCATTCCGAGTATTAACGATATATTCATTCAGCAGGTAAACAACATGAATACACTCCGCCATGAATAAAGTAATCCTCATCATCAAACGCGAATATTTCAGCAGGGTCAAAAAGAAATCTTTTTTACTGATGACCTTTTTAGTGCCTGTTCTTTTTCTCGGCATGTGGGCAGGTGTGATTTTCTTAAGCATCCAGGATGCGGATACGCTAACTACCGTCAACGTGCTTGATGAAAGTGGCTTATTTGGGACCTCCTTAGAGAACAGCGGATCCATTCACTATAACATGGTTGCGGGTCCTGTTGAGCAGGAGAAGGGGAACATCAGCCAGGCCAACAATGAGAACAGTTATTTATTGATTATCCCCGAGGATGTACGCGAACATCAAAAGGTCGAGCTCTTTTCATCGGGTAATGCCAACCTATTCACACAAGAACAGATCAGCTCGCAGATGAATACGATTTTACGGGAGTTCCAGCTTAGGGAAGCAGGAATAGATGTCAACCTATTGGCAAAAATCGACCCCCATATTCGCATCAACAGCATGGAAATAACAGAAGTTGGCGAACGCGAAAACCATGCCGGCGCCACAATGGGGGTTGGGATGTTTGCTTCCATCATTATTTACATCACCCTGTTTATTTATGGAGCACAGGTGATGCGGGGAGTCATTGAGGAAAAGAATAGCCGGATTGTGGAGATTGTGATTTCATCCGTCAAACCATTTCAGCTGATGATCGGTAAAATCATTGGCATCGGCTTGGTGGGTTTAACCCAGTTCTTGTTATGGATTTTATTATCCGGGGCCCTGTTTACGGCGGGCGGAACTTTTCTGGGTGACCAAATGCCCGCACAACTGGAAAATATGGCGCCCCCCGAATCAGCGGCAATGCAGAATGACATGCTTCAGGATGTGCAACAAGCGATGGCGTCTATCGACTTTCCTTATATCATAGGCACCTTTCTTTTCTATTTTCTTGGGGGTTACCTGGTATACAGTGCGCTTTTCGCTGCGGTGGGTTCGGCAGTGGACAATGAAACGGAAACTCAACAGTTCATGTTACCTATTACCATGCCTTTACTCTTCACCTATCTCATGGCCTTTAGCGTATTGATAAAAGACCCGAACGGAACAATGGCCTTTTGGCTGAGCATGATTCCTTTTACTTCACCCATTGCCATGATGGTCAGGATCCCCTTTGGTGTTCCCGCATGGGAACTGGGTTTATCCATGGCCTTGTTGATTGCGGGCTTTCTGCTCACTACTTGGATAGCGGCAAGAATTTACCGAATCGGGATACTGATGTACGGGAAGAAAGTCAGCTATAAGGAATTAATGAAATGGTTGAGGTATTAGGTAGCCTCAGCTGTCAACTATGAGCCATCAGCATTTTACGTCATCCCGGGCTTTGACCCGGGATCTTTAAACGTACCCAAACCTCAACAGATTCCGGATCAAGTCCGGAATGAACGAATCGCCTAACACCTAATACCTAATACCTAATACCCCACACCGCCCTCCCAGGCTTCGAGATAATCGGCGATGCGCCGCAGGAACATGCCTCCCAAGGCGCCATCGACTACACGATGATCATAAGAAAGTGATAGATAGAGTTGGTGGCGGATCGCGATAACATCCCCAAATTCCGTTTCAATAACAGCAGGCTTTTTTGTGATGGTGCCGATGGCCAAAATAGCCACTTGCGGCTGATTGATTATCGGTGTGCCCATGATATTTCCAAAAGAACCAATATTGGTAATGGTAAAGGTGCCATCTTGAGTTTCATCAGGTTTCAGCTGATTGGTGCGCGCCCGCTCTGCCAAATCATTCACAGATTTGGAGATGCCTACCAGGTTTAACTGATCAGCATTTCGTATCACCGGGACAATCAGGTTGCCGTTCGGCAATGCTGCGGCCATACCGATATTGATGTTTTTTTTCTTGATGATGCGTGTTCCATCCACCGAAACGTTGACCATGGGGAAGTCGCGTATTGCTTTGGCAACCGCTTCGATAAAAATAGGGGTAAAAGTGATCTTTGTACCTTCCCGCCTTTCGAACTCTACTTTATTCTTATTCCGCCAGTTGACGATATTGGTTACGTCTGCTTCTACAAAAGAACACACATGCGGGGCTACCTTGACACTGTTCACCATATGGTCGGCAATAAGTCTCCGCATCCGGTCCATCTCAATGATTTCATCCTTCATTTGAGGCTTGGCAACCGGAGCAGACGTAGGTTTGACAGGTTCGGTTTCTTTTTTGGACCTCGCAGACAAGTAAGTTAAGATGTCCTGTTTGGTTACACGTCCTTCCAATCCCGAACCGGGAATAGATGCCAACTCGACATCAGATATTCCCTCTTCCGCGGCAATGCTTTTGACCAAAGGCGAATAAAAACGATCATTCGGTGCCGTTCTGACATTGTGTTTCGGCGTTTCCGATACCAAGTCGATACCCGGAATTGTATCCTGTTCTTCGTCTTCCGATTGAAAGTCCTCTTCCCCATCCCCGATTGGTGATGGTTCTTCTTCTCCTTCATCATCCTGGACCTTCTCAAGGTTGTCTTCCCCATCGCCCTTTCCTTCCACCTCTAAAATGGCGATTACCTCGCCCATCTGTGCCACCTCATCCTCCTTAAAAAGCTGCTCAGCCAAAATCCCCGAAACTGGTGAAGGCACCTCGGAATCCACCTTGTCCGTGGCGATCTCGACAATCGTCTCATCCATCTCCACGGCATCACCCACCTGCTTTGTCCACTTTACAATTGTTGCCTCCGAAACACTTTCGCCCATTTTAGGTAGAAGAATCTGATACTTTGCCATACTACGATACGTCTTATGACGCTAAGTTATATAAAAAATTGATAAAAAATAAAATAACAAAACTTTATTCTAATATTATAGATAATATCCGAATTTAAATTATGGACACAGCACACTTTCTTCCCGAAGTAGCCTAAACAATAGGATAAAAGCATTGATGGAAGCCCGTTCTATAACGCCCCATCGCCTTTGTCCGAATTGAAAACGCTTGGCGATGGTTTTGGTTTTTCCGGCAATAGCGATCCATACCGTACCGACAGGATTTGCTTCCGTTCCTCCATCCGGACCGGCAATACCGGTGGTTGCTATGGCATAATCCGTTTTCATTTGTTTTTTGGCACCTGTTGCCATGGCACGTACAGTCTGTTCACTGACAGCCCCGTATCTTTCCAGAATAGTGGCATCCACCTGCAATAGTTGCTGTTTCAATGCATTGGTATAGGCTACAACACCTCCCTCAAAGGCGGCACTACTTCCGGCAATATGTGTCAGCATTTGGGCAATATGTCCGCCTGTACAACTTTCCGCCGTACATACCTTCGCCTTATTTGCCTTCAAAAAGGCCAACAAAGCGGCCTCTAAGGGCACATCATCTTCAGAAAAGATATGCTCATCCACACATTCCTTGATGCGCCGGGTATAGCTATTAAGCTCTTTTGCCAGTTCGTCCCCGTTTTTTCCTACGGCACTCAGCCGCAAGCGTACTTGTCCGAATGCGGGGAGATAAGCCAGACGGATATGGGGAGGTAAACTATTCTCTATGTCGGCCAACTGCAAGGCCAAGAAAGATTCCCCGATACCGGCGGTCAATATACTTTTGTTCACCAAGGCATCCCGACCAGGTAAAGCCTGCAATCTCGGCAGGACTTCATTTTCCATTAAATAAATCATCTCGGTGGGAACCCCCGGCATAATGAAATAATGGCATCCTTGATGAGAAATATACATTCCCGGTGCGGTTCCGCTTTTGTTGAACAACACTTCCGCATTATCCAACACCTCAGCCTGTTTTCTATTCTGCGGCAACAAGGGTTTGTTAGTCCGACTAAAAATGTGTTCTACATGATGCAGTACCGACTCATCGATATGCATTCCCACGCCAAAATAACTTGCCAAGGTTACCTTGGTGACATCATCGTTTGTCGGCCCCAATCCTCCGGTAATCAGGATAACATCCACATTCTTAGAGGCAAGCAGCAAGGCATTCCGAATCTCTTCGGCCCGGTCTGCAATGCTGCTGATTTGCTTGACTGAAATTCCAATACGGACCAATTGCTGCGCCATCCATGCGGAATTGGTATCCACGATCTGACCGATGAGTATTTCGTCGCCTATGGTAATTATTTCAGCTTGCATGGACGGGTGTAGGTATTGGGGAGTAGGTAGTAGGTATCGGGGGTTGGACATTCGGTAAGGGATTATTGATTTCATTGCAAAAATAATATTTAAATTATCAATAAATGATGAGGCATTGAAATGTAGGTCTTGGAGAACGTTGAAGGTGTACAATTGCAACCATTATTCTCATTCACCTTTGTTGCAAAGGCGGACGATTCGCGTACTTGATAACCTTTGGCAATTCGTGTTCCGTCTTAAAAGATACCGGAGCAGGTCCGGTATGACGTCCTGAAAGCTGATTACTGACCGCTGATAGCTAAAAACTATTATAATAATCGTTCCGTTTGCTCAATTTCAAGTCTTGCAATACGGAAGCTTTCACTCTTAAGGTAAAGGTATAGCTCCGGTAATTCCCAAAAGGAATCCATCCGAATGACATGTCCCAGCAATGCAGATCGCGGTAAATATTAAACTGGGTCAGCGTAATCTTTTTCGCCTTGAAGTCATAGCCCGAATTATACTGAATCTTCCATTTGGGAGTAATGCTAAGGTCCCCATACAGGTTCAGCGTACTGGTGATGGAAGATTGATAGCCGGGGTTGGAATAATAAAAACTAAAGGAGGCGGCGAGGTTCCACGGCACTTTAAAATCGACAAAAGCATTCGGGTCTGAAGTGATCCGGTTCAGCTGTTCCTGCTGTACGGGTGTCATATCCTTTCGCTGCTCATCGAGTTGATTAAGATTTTCATCACGGCTTTGTGCTGCATCTGCATTAAAACTATAATCCATGGATAAGCCAAAATTGGTCAGTCGTGCCAGTTTCCCATCCTGAATGGCATAGCGATTTACCCGCCTTCGATTTTCTTTATCATACACATAGGGGTCGAAGGAGCCATTGAAGCTCAGGCCCAGTTTCTTGTCAAACAAGGATGTTCTCCCCGAAAAGCCGATATTGGAAAGCTTAAAAGAATCAGCGACAAAATTATAATTTCCGCTGAACGATAAACCTTGCAAGATCTGGATCTTTTTAAAACCATCCTTACTTGTGGTATCCGTTGTACGGACCTTCGCTTCCAGGTTATTATCCAATGAAAAGCCAATACCCATGGATTCGCCCCTTCCCGGTCCGCCAAACACAGCGCCCTCATAAATGGAATAAGGTTGAACAACCCCGGTGGGACTCGTATAATTTCTATAAAACCCAAAACGGGAATTGGAAAAATCGGGGGTATATTGAAAACTAACAGAAGGGGTAATGACATGTCGTATGGCGGCCAGCTTTCCTTTAAAGCTCTTCATACCGTATATTTTTGTGGAAAAGCCACTGGAGACCGAATAATTATACGCGCGGCTGAAACCCTGAACGGTATCAATCACCGTTTCATAGCCCCCTGCCGTATTGTCCAGGCCTTTGCGGATGGTTTGGAAATACCAACGCTCGGTATAATTGACGCTTGAATTAAATTGAAAGAATTTTAATACATTCAATGATAAACTTACAGGGATATTGTGCTGCAAACCACTTTTAAAATCTTGGATGGACTCCTTTCTGAACAGGAGGTCCTCCTTGGTATCGATTGAATTCCTGCCCTGCAGGCTATAGCCCACATTGATGCGCTGATACCATTTTTGTTCTCCAATGCGATCTTTCGAATCGAAGGGATTGAAAGAGGTCATGTTGAGGTTGAAGGAAGGCAATTCCAGGTAAATAGAACCTGTGCTTATGTCTTGACGATGCGACAAGCTGCTGGTAAAATTAAAACGCCCGTCGCCGAACACCTTGCCATAACTGATACTGGATGACATGCTATTCCGCGTTATCTGGTCAAAATCGTAAGTTCCGCCAGCGCCCGTTCTTGAAAAATAAGACCCCGTACCCACATTTACCGAGGCGCTAAAACTTGTGCCTGGATTCGCTTCCTGGCGTTGGCTGTGGTTCCAGGTAATGTTAAAATCCTGTTGAGGTCTATATTCCGGGGTACCTTCCACCCCATTCCGGGTGCGGGCATAGCGAATGCTAAAACCGCCGTCATACCTATAATTTTTACGGTACCTCGCCATGGATGACAATTCGTAAGATCCTTTGGAATATAAGGTCCCCCTTAATTCCATGTCCCAATAATCACTCAGCCCAAAATACCAACCCAGGTCACGCATAAAAAACCCACGCGTACCATCTTCTCCAAAGGTGGGGAACATAAAGCCTGAGGAACGTTTATCATTTTTCGGAAAAAAACCAAAAGGAACAAAAATAAAGGGCAACGGTACATCCTCCATGATCAAGTAGGCAGGCCCAGAGACAATGTTCTTCTCGGTGACAATACCTTTCGTTAGGTGAATACCAAAGTGGGTATGCGGTTCGGGCAAGCTACAAGTGCTGTACATGGCATCTTTAATGAAAGCCTCATTGTATTCGTTCTTCTTTAACTGGCGGGCTTGGATAAAGCCCTCATCCACTGCGGAAAACACACCATATACCTTCACCTTCTTCGTATCAAAGTTAAAATAGAGCGAATCGGTTGTGGTGGGAGGCTCCGCCTGCCGGGTAAAAATAGGCCTACCTCTGTAACGGTTGTTGTGATCGTAGGAACCACTGGCAAAAAGTGTACGCGTATTATTGTCGATCCGGATGTAATCAGCGGCAAGCTCAAAATCCTCGTATTTTATTTTGGCATCCCCATACAGATGGAGCATATTGTTTTTATAATCCATCCGGGATGAGTCTTCGGCAGTTGTATTGATAAGCGATTGCAAGCCATTACCGGAATCCTGTCGCACCACTGAGTCTTGATTCCCCAAACTATCCACTGCTGCCGTATCTATAGCTGTCGTATCCACTGCCATTGAATCCAGGGAAAGCGTATCTTGCACCCGATCCTGTTCAGCAGAAAGACTATCCCGCTGCCCCTCAACCTGGGCATAGACGGAAGCACTCACTGCTGAGAAAAGGAAAATAAGTTTAAAAATACGGGCAATCAAATTTCAATTTCTAATAATGAATAGTACTTTTGTAGTGGTGCGTAATAAAAGCTCAAAAATAAAGAAAAATCCTTTAGGTACGGGCGGCATTTATAAATACAGCCTAATTAATCAAGGATAATACAGCGGAACCTAATGAACAGATTCGTGATGTATAAGCAGTGGATAATCATCATTTGCCTTATTTTACCAACGTTTACATTTGCAATTAATTATAACCCTCCGGGAGGAGGCTTGCAAACCATCGTCATTGATGCGGGCCACGGAGGGAAAGACGGTACAACAAGAGGAAAGTTTTCACGGGAAAAAGACGTCGCCTTGCAGGTTGCCTTAAAACTGGGGAAAGCAATCGAAAAGGAACTTCCGGGTGTCCAAGTGATCTTCACCCGCAAAACCGATGTCTTTATCGAGTTGTACCAGCGGATCGGGATTGCCAATGCCAATAAAGCCGATCTTTTCATTTCTATACACTGTAATTCAATGCCCATTACGCGGCGCGGGCAGAATACCCGCATTAATGGAACAGAAACCTTTGTTTCTGGCTACAACCGCCTGGGACAGCAGGATGTGGCTATTCGGGAAAATGCCTCGATGTTATTGGAGGAAAATTACAAGGAAAATTACCAAGGTTTTGATCCAAAGGATCCCGAGAGCTATATTATTTTTTCGTTAATGAAAAACCAATTTAGAAACCAGAGCATCCGGCTCGCTACCCTTATCCAGGATGAATATATTTCTTCGGGAAGGGTAGACCGCGGTGTGAAGGAACAAAGTCTGGCGGTATTGGCTGCGGCCGGGATGCCTGCTGTTTTAACGGAGATTGGCTTTATCAGTAATCCCGAAGAAGAACGTTATATGAACTCGTCTGCCGGTCAGGCCGAAATCGTGAAAAACCTAGTAAATGCCATTAAAAAATACAAAAGCCAATTGGAACGGTAAACAAAGTGAAAGAGTGGCTTGTTTATTCCTAAATTTACATCTCTAAACTAAGCATTTTGAAGATAGCAAATGAAACGAAAGTTGGAATATTGGCAACAGTTGCCATTGCCATATTGATTTTGGGTTATAGTTTCTTAAAGGGGAACGATGTATTTACCAATGAAAGTACTTATTATGCCCGCTATGCGCGGGTAGATGGTTTGACAGTATCTAAACCGGTATTGGTGAATGGATATCAAATTGGGCGGGTTTCGGGCATGACCTTACTCCCTTCGGGCGAGATCCTGACAGAATTTAAGGTGAATCGTCAGTACAGTGTTCCCACAAATACCATTGCCCGTATAGCCAGTACGGATTTACTGGGTGGGAAAGCCATTGTTTTCGACCTCGGTGACAGTCCCGACTATGCTATCAGCGGCGACACCCTTCAAGCCAATATCCAAAAAAATATCCTCGAACAGGTAGAGCCGGTGCAGAAGAAAGCGGAGGCTTTGGTTGCCGTATTGGATTCCATTTTATCGTCGGTCAACAATACCATCAATCCCCAGTTCCAGAAAAATATCAACCGCAGTATTGCCAGCATTGCCAATACCTTATCCACCTTGGAAAATACCGCTGTTCAGGTCGACGGGATTGTGGGCACACAGAAATCTAAGTTGTCGGGTATCTTATCAAACATGGAGGCAATTTCCACCAACTTCAAGAACAACAATGAACAGATCACCAATATTTTCAAAAACCTTGAGAACATCAGTGATCAAGCAGCAAAGGCTGATTTCGCACAAACCATGGAAAACGCCAATAAGGCAGTCAGCGACTTTCAATCTATGGTAGCCAATATTGAACAAGGTAATGGCTCATTGGGCAAACTGCTGAATGACGATCAATTGTACAACAACCTTGAAAATGCATCCAACAGCTTGGATGAACTTATTATCGACATGAAGAAACATCCTAACCGCTATGTACACTTCTCCGTTTTCGGTCGCAAGAACAATTAATTAGGCACGCAGTGCTTCGAGAATGATTTCGGTATAAAAATCTGTTTCGGTTTTACCATAAGCTCTAACCTGTTGTGGAATAAAGCTCGTTCCGGTTTGGCCGGGAATGGTATTGATCTCAACAAAGAAGAACTTGTCGGTTCCTTTTTCCAAAAAGAAGTCGGTCCGTATCATTCCCTTACAATTCAATTTGGTATAAATGGCTTGAACAATCCGTTCAACCCTGGCGAATTGTTCTTCATTTAGATCGGCCGGGGTAATCTCTTCCGTGAGCCCCGGTTGGTATTTTGCTTCGAAATCAAAAAAGTCATTTTGGGTAATGACTTCAGTGGCAGGCAGCACGATGATCTCACCGTTCAGGCGGTAGGCTCCTACCGTAAATTCCCTGCCTTCAATAAATTCCTCGACAATAACCTGCTTTCCGGTATTTTTTGTTTGGAAGGCCAGGTCTATCGCCGCTTGCAATTCTTCTACCTGCCGTACTTTTGACATTCCGATGCTGCTTCCACCTGCATTGGGTTTGACAAAATAGGGCAATGTCAATTCATTTGCTATGGATGCAGCCGCATTTGCTTGCTGCGCTTCCAACAAGACGACAGAAGCTGCCAAATGCAATTCGGGTATTCCCCTCAAAACATTTTTGGTATAAGCTTTGTTCATGGTAATGGCAGAAGTAAGCGTATCGCAGGAAGTATATCGCAGTCCGATGAGGTCAAAATACCCCTGCAATAAGCCATCTTCCCCCGGTGAGCCGTGGATCATAATGAAGGCGAGGTCAAAACGAATGTGGTTTCCGTCGATATGCAGGCTAAAATCAGCTCGGTCAATCTCATGGGAATGGCCGGATTGATCGACATAATACCAGCTATCCTGTGTAATTGTAATCAGGTATACATCAAAACGATCAAGGGGAATGTTTTGTTCAACAAAAGCAGCGCTTTTAACAGAGACTTCAGCTTCTTTGGTAAATCCGCCGGTAAGCAAGGCAACAATTGGTTTCATTGGCATCAAGAAATTTGAGTGTAAATATAATGGTAAAAGGTTTATCTATAATTTAATCGGCAAAATAATCTTTTACTTTATCTTTATGGCAATAATTGGCAAAACAAATCAAAGGATATGGGGTTTTTACTCGGGTAAATGCTCGTAATTTCCGTTACGGCCACCTATATTATATCATTAAAATACGTACATACATGTACATTGTATATAAAGACATTTTTATCTAAGTTTGTGCACGATTCACCATTATGAGCAAGATCTTTCAATATATCAGAACAGATTCCTTCCGCAAGAACATCATCATTTCGATTATTTTAATAGCACTTTTTACCTTTTTGATTTTCTTCTTATTACGGACATACACACGGCATGGGCAACAGGTTACTGTTCCAAAATTAACCGAAATGGACATGCGCGCGGCCGTCAAGGTATTGGAGGACAAAGCATTCGACTACCAAATCGATTCTGTATATCAAGAAGGTGCAAAGCCGGGATTGGTGATCGATCAAGACCCGGTTGCAGGTTCGAAGGTAAAAGCGAACCGGACCGTCTACCTGACCATGATTACCATGGTAGCTCCCGATGTTAAATTTCCCGAAATTAAGGAACTGACCTATTTAGAGGCCCGGGCAATCATACAAAATTATGGCCTGAACATTGGCGACACCATTTACATCCCCGATATTGCCCGGGACCGGGTATTGGATGTGAAATTTGGGGGCGAGAAGCTTAAAACCGGCCAACAGATCCCCAAAGGGAGCAAAGTGTCACTGGTCTTAGGAAATGGGCAAGGAGATTCAGAGGTGGAAATACCTAATGTTCTCGGTTTAACTCTTTCCGAAGCAACTTTTTCGATCAAAGGTTCTTCCCTCACCTTAGGGACGGTGCGCTATATGGGCTATGTTACCGATACCTTAAATGCAAGGGTTATTAGTCAAACACCTATGCCGGACACCGTGCAACATACAAAAGTGAGTATTGGCACACCGATCAACCTGGCCTTAAGCAATTAATCCGACATCTCATTGTATTGAAAGGGGATCTTATGCGAAAACGCACCATCATACTTCTTATTACAGGCTTGGTTCTCATCGGACTGGCTTATATAGGCTATACCTGGTACAGGGGTTTTCTTTCGCCCAATGTGACTGACCGACAGGAATTCCTTTATATTCCCACAGGCTCTTCTTTTGAAGAATTGATGCAAAACCTGCAGCAGAACGAAATTCTGAAAGATACCGCAACTTTTCGATGGGCTGCGCAGAAAAAGGAGCTACCGAGTAACGTAAAAGCAGGCAAATACCGACTGGAAGCAGGTATGAATAACAGGGAATTCGTGAATAAACTGCTGGGGGGGGTGCAAGAACCCGTCAAGTTGCGCTTTCAAAATATCCGGCTCAAGAATCAATTTGCCGCATTTGTTGCCACTCAACTAGAAGCTGACTCTAGCTCACTCATGAACTTAATGAACAATGATTCTTTGGCCAGTTCTTACGGCTTTACCACCGAAAATTTCTTTTCGATGTTCATTCCCAATACCTATGAACTGTACTGGAATACCTCTGCCAAGCAATTTTTTGAAAGGATGCATACCGAATATGACCGTTTTTGGAATGACGAACGCCAGGCAAAGGCAAAAGAGATCGGCTTAAGCCCCCTCGAGGTAAGCATCTTAGCCTCGATTGTAAAGGGCGAAGCCTTACATACCGATGAAATGCCTAAAATTGCCGGCCTTTACATGAATCGGCTGGAGCGCGGAATTTTGCTTCAAGCAGACCCCACCGTTATTTTTGCCGCCCAAGATTTCACCATTCGCCGGGTACTTAACAAGGATCTCCTTATCGATTCACCTTATAATACCTATCTTTATAAAGGATTGCCACCCGGTCCTATTATGATGCCCAGCATTGCTTCCATTGACGCGGTATTAAATTATCAGAAACACGATTACCTTTATATGTGTGCAAAGGCAGATTTTTCGGGCTATCATAGTTATGCAAAGACCATGAGCGAACATCTGGTCAATGCAAGGGCATTCCAACGGGCACTAAATAAACAAAATATAAAACGTTGATGTTTGAATTTCGTTGTAAAATAAGGGTTCGGTATGGGGAAACAGACCAAATGGGCTATGTTTATTATGGCAATTATGCGTCTTATTATGAAGTGGCCCGTGTGGAGATGTTGCGCAGTTTGGGGACTTCTTACAATAAGATGGAACAAAACGGAGTGATGTTGCCCGTACTGGAACTGAAATGCAAATACATCAAACCTGCCCGTTATGATGAGGAGTTGAGCATCACGGTAAAGATTAAGGAGATGCCGACGATACGGATCAAATTTGATTATGAAATCCATAATCAAAAGCAGGAGTTGATCAATGTGGGCGAAACCACATTGGTATTCGTAGATAAGGAACGCAATAAGCCTTGCCTGCCCCCTGATGATTTTATTCAACGGATGGCCCCTTTTTTTAAGACAGATATATGACTTGGCTACATAGAACTTTATTAAAATTCAAGCCGTATGATTATTTCGTGGAATGGACGAAAGTTATCATCCTGCCCGGCTTTGGTTCTTTGCCTTTGTATACCGTTGCCACCTTCTTTTTTCAGGAAATAGCACGGGAGTCTATTTTAAATAAAGCATCCTCTTTGGCTTATAATTTTTTACTTGCCATCTTTCCCGGTATTATCTTCTTGTTTACCTTGATTCCTTATATTCCGGTAGATAATTTTCAGGAACAGCTGTTGTCGTTCATTGCCCTTACCCTCCCCGAGAATGCCTATGAAACGATCAGGACGACACTGGAGGATATTGTTACCAATCAAAACCGGGGTTTATTGTCTTTTGGTTTTGTCGCTGCATTATTCTTTTCCACCAACGGCATACATTCATTGATGGTAGCATTTAATAAAGCTTCATTAATCATGGAAAGCCGAAGCTGGCTGAAACAGCGCTTGGTGGCATTTTTTTTAACATTCACAATGATCCTAGCACTCACCATGGGAATGACGATCATCACCGTGTCGAGCTATATTTTTTCCTTTTTACGGGAGGCTGTAGAGATTACAGATAACTTTTGGATCAATACCATTGCTTTTACCCGCTGGTTGATCTTGATGGCAATTTATTTCTTTACAGTGAGCATCTTGTACAAATTCGGCCCGGCTTCCACAAAAAAATGGAAGCTCTTCAGTCCGGGTGCTACTTTTTCGACCATCTTGGCGATTCTAACTTTTGTGGGTTTCGCTTATTATATTAATCATTTTAACGCTTATAACAAAGTGTATGGATCTATTGGGACTCTAATTGTGATCATGATCTGGCTTTACCTTAACTCATTGATTTTATTGATCGGCTTTGAACTGAATGCAGCCATTGAACTCTCAAAGCAAAGTATCAAGATTGTAAAGCCACGCTTTAATTCTTTTCGGTCAAATGAACCGAAAGAAGAACGGATTAAACGCTATTGAGTGGTCAGCACTTTAACCTCTTGATGTTTGATATCACAATGGCATTATTCCGTGTTTGGGCCGGAGTCTATGCTGATAGCATATAGCTGAATGACCAAGCTGATCAATTCGTTTTTTTATAATTCCATATCGCCCATCCGTTTAATACAACCGCAAAACATAGCAGGTAAAGGAATTCTCTCTGCACCTGTACAAAGGAGCTTCCCTTCAATACGATCATCCGGACCACTTCAATAAAATGGGTAACTGGGGTAAGCAATGAAATTGCCCTTGCCCAGGAAGGCATACTATCTACCGAGGTAAAAAGACCACCCATGAGCATAAAAATCATAATGAAGAAAAAGGCAATAAACATCGCCTGGATCTGGCTGTCACTATAGGTGGAAATCAGCAAGCCAAAACCCAATAAGGCAATGAGATAAACTGCGGCGAACAGGTAGAGGATAAAGAGGTTCCCTTCAGGAATGATACCATATACCAACCAACAGACGATCAGGCCAACAGTAAAGACAATCATTCCGATGATCCAAAAAGGAATAAGTTTTCCAACAATAAATTGCCATTTTTTTATGGGCGTAACATTAATCTGCTCAATGGTGCCAATCTCTTTTTCTTTGACGATATTCAATGCCGAAATGAAGCCCCCGATGAGTGTCAACAATAACACCAAAATGGCCGGAACGATGTATTGTGGATATTCGGCAAGCGGATTAAACCAGTTAGAGAAGCGAATATCTATGGTGGTTGTCGGCGGCTGTACATTCCCTTTTCGATTGATATCCATATTGATATTGAAATCGGCAATAACCGCATTGAGGTAGGCCCCGCCCAAAGACGCTTTCGTCCCATTAATGGCGTCTACGAAAATCCCCACTTTCTGCATACCCTCACGCAACAAATTTCGCTCGAAGCCAGCAGGCAATTCGAGGATGATGTCGGCATTTCCATCTTCTATAAATGGGAATGCCTCAAGGTAGGAGTTCTCATAACTTATCGTGGTGAAATACCCAGACGAATTTATTTTGGCAATCAATCGTTGGGTGTATGAACTATGATCGTGGTCAACAATAACCACATTCACATTCTTCACTTCAAAGTTCATAGCCAATGGCAAAATAACCAATTGCATGGTGGGTACCAAGAACATCATTGCCAATATGGTTTTATCGCGGAATATTTGGCGAAACTCTTTTCTCAAAATAAATCCCAATAGATTCATGACAAACGAATTTTAAAGTTCTTCAATGCGATGAACAAAAGAGAAAACGTCATGCCCATTAATATCAAGGTTTCTTTCCAAACTGCCTCTATTCCCAAACCCTTTAACATCACAGATTTCATAATAATGAAATACCAACGAGAAGGAACTATATGAGAGATGAGCTGAAAAATGTAAGGCATGTTTTCCAAAGGGAACATGAAGCCAGTAAAAATCATGGTAGGGATCATCATGCCCATCATGGAAATCAGCAGAGCCGTTTGCTGCGACGAAGTGGCATTAGAAATGAGCAGACCCAAGGAAAGGCAAGTAATGATAAACAATATGCTTTCGAAAAAAATGAGCAAAAGGCTTCCTCGTACTTCAACATTCAATACATATACGGCCAATAATAGAATAACAGTAAAATTGGCTATGGATAAGAGTAAGTAGGGAATTGCTTTGGCAACCAATACCATAACGGGTTTAAAAGGAGACACCAATAATATCTCCATGGTTCCCAATTCTTTTTCCTTTACAATGGAAACCGAAGTCAGCGCAGTACAGACGATCATCAATACCAAGGCTACCACACCGGGAATGAAATTTAAAGAGCCATTTCCTTCCTCATTGTACAACAGCCTGATTTCGGGTATGATTTGATAAGGTAAAGGAGCTGCCGGCGCAATTTCATGTTGAAATTCTGTAACCATTGCGGTAAGATAATTAACAATAATCTTTGCCGTATTCGGATCTGAACCATCTGCAATAATTTGAAGAGGAGCATTACCTCCGTGAATGAGGTTATTCCCGAAATTAGCGGGAATAATCAAAGCCGACTTCGATTCTCCCCTTTTAAACGACTCTTCTATCTGGTCATATCCGGCCAGCGATTCCCGAACGTTAAAATAAGGGGACGCCTTGATTTTATTGATGAGTCGTTCCGTTGTTCCATCCTGCGACTGGTCGGAAATCAGAATATCGATATTCTTTACCTCACTGGTCAATGCAAAGCCAAACAACAATACCTGTACAATGGGGAGCCCGAACATGATCAGCAATGTTCGCTTATCACGAAAGACGTGATAAAATTCCTTCTTGATAAATACAAATAATTGTTTCAACTGTTTATTTTTTTCTATTTATTGCTTTCTATATTATTCTCCACGTGTGGCACTTCTAGCCAATTGGTAGAAGACATCTTCCATACTATCGGCAGAAAACTGCCGTTTCAATTTTTCAGGTGAGTCAAGGGCTTCGATTTTGCCGTCGACCATAATAGATACCCGATTGCAGTATTCAGCTTCATCCATATAGTGGGTAGTCACAAAAACAGTAATGCCCGAGCTAGTTGCCTCATAGATCATATCCCAAAACTGCCTTCTGGTGACAGGGTCAACCCCTCCTGTGGGCTCGTCAAGAAAGACAATTTTGGGTCGGTGAAGAATGGCTACTGAAAATGCCAATTTTTGTTTCCACCCTAAAGGTAGCTCTCCTACTAGCTTTCTCGCTTCTTTCTCAAGACCAAGGGTGTTAATCAGTTTGTCACTTCTTTGGTTGATTTCTTTACGGTTTAGTCCATACGCCCCACCAAAGAATTCGATGTTTTCCAGAATGGTAAGATTCTCATAGAGGGAGAATTTCTGGCTCATATAGCCGATGTTTCTCTTAATCGACTCTTGTTTTTTATAAACATCAAAACCCGCCACATGCGCTTCACCTGACGAAGGGTAAGAAAGCCCGCACAACATGCGCATGGCGGTGGTTTTTCCGGCACCGTTTGCGCCAAGAAATCCAAAAATCTCTCCTTTAAAGACATCGAATGTTATGCGGTTAACGGCATAGAAATCACCAAACTTTTTGGTAAGGTTTTGACAGCTTATGACTTTCTCCTCTTGGATATCCATATTCTTATTCTCTTGTTTTTTCATTCATCAATTGAATAAAACAATCTTCAATAGAGGGCATAATCGATCTGACTTCTACTTGATCATGTCCCCTATCGACGATAAACTGTTTAAGTTTTTCCATCGGCTCTTCGCTGGCAAGCGTAACATGCAGGTACTCCCCAAACGCATAACAGCTGGTAACTCGATCATTTGTTTTCAAGTCGACAAGTAATTGGTAAATGGAAGCGGATTTAACTGCATACAACTGAGCAGGATAAGACGCTATGATTCCGTTGGGTGTATCAACCCGCATAATTTCCCCTTTCTGTATAAGGGCAATACGGTCACAAAGTGTGGCTTCATCCATATAAGGAGTTGATACCAAGATGGTAATTCCTTGCTTTTTGAGCACCTTCAACATATCCCAGAATTCTTTCCGCGAAACCACGTCCACCCCCGTTGTAGGTTCATCCAATAAAAGCACCTCAGGTTTATGGATCAGTGCACAGCATAGGGCTAGCTTTTGTTTCATGCCTCCCGAAAGCTTTCCTGCCCGCCGATCGTTGAATGGCTTAATTTGATCATAAATATCTTTAATAAGTTCATAATTTTCATCAATGGTCGTTCCAAATAACGTTGCAAAGAACTCGAGATTCTCTTTGATGCTTAGGTCTTGGTATAATGAAAATTTGCCCGGCATGTAGCCTATTCGGTTGCGAATAGCGCTATAATCTTTCACGACATCATAACCGGCAACTGTGGCCTGTCCGTTATCCGCCAAAAGCAGGGTTGTCAATATCCGGAAAATGGAGGTCTTTCCGGCACCATCGGGTCCTATTAGTCCGAACAGTTCACCATTCTTTACATCAAATGAAACATTATCAACGGCAAGGATATTTCCGTCGTCGTACGTTTTACTGACATTTTTAAGCAATACCGTTCCCATTATCGCGGAGCTTCGAATAAAACCTGACCGTACATACCAATTTTAAGAAAGCCATCATTATTAACCTTTACTTTCATTGCATATACAAGATTAGCACGTTCTTTTTTTGTCTGTATGGTTTTGGGGGTAAATTCTGCTTTACTACTGATCCATTCTATTGTCCCTTCATAGTTTTTATAGCTATCCTGACCTTGATCGATCTGAACGGTAACTTTTTGTCCCAATTGAATAGACGACAATTGATCCCCCGTGAGGTATGTCCTTAAGATAAGTGTAGATAAGTTCGCAATTTTATACAAGGGTTTACCTGGTGCCATGACTTCGCTTTCCTCCGCGTATTTGCTAAGCACGGTTCCTTTCTTTGGATTAATGATCTTACTTTTTGTTAGCTGATCGTTAAGTTGTTCGATTTGAACGTATAACGGAGCTGTTTCTTGTTGTAGGCTAGCCGATGTAATACCTAGGGAGGATTGTTGGGCCTCAATACGTTTGCGGATAATAGCTACCTGAGCATTCGCATTATCCAATTCCCTAGGAGTGGCGGCATCTTCCTTTACCAGATTGGAAACACGGTTCTGTTCATTTTTTGCATGCTTTAACTCCTCTTGAAGAGAAGCTATTGAAGTAGCAATATCGGGTTTCCTACTTAATAAGGCCTTTACTTGAGCCAGTAGTTGTTTCTTTCTTAAAGCCAACTGTGTGGTGTCGATGTAGCCAATAAGTTGATTTTCTTTAAGCTCCTGTCCTTCTTCAATCGTAAATTGATCCAGGGTACCGCTAGCTTCGGCAGATACGATGGTTTCTATTGCCTCAAAGGTGCCCGAAGCATCGTATGGGAGTTTATTATTTTTACATGCCGTGAATAAAACAACCATGAATAAGGAAAAAAATGCTTTTTTGTTCATTGCTTTTTATTTTGATTCTTTTGTTGAATGTCCGGTAATGGCTTTGTTGTCATATAGTGCCGACAACAACTGAATATCGTGTATGGCTTTATTTAACCTTGCCTGGTCTTCAGCGTGCACTTCCCGTAAATAATCGCTTGTATTGATAACGCCATTTTCAAGCTGTATCAAAGCGGTCTTCTTCACTTGCTTGCGAAGTTCCACGATTTCTTCATCTGCGGCTAATAATTCCTGGTATTTGGCAATAGCGGCATACTGCTCTTTCATCTTGAAGCGGGTATTAAACAAGAAGGTTTCCTTTTCGAGGTCAATATTTTTCCGCTCAATCGAGAGAAGGGCTTTTTCCTTTTTATTGGTATACCAACCCGAGAGGTTCCAGCGGATACGTGCCCCTCCGATATAATAAGGCTTGAAGCCGGGTTCAAAAATATTTAAGGCTGGTTTGCCGTAACCTCCTTGGAAAAATAAATCAACTTTTGGTATAGATCTATTATCGATAGATTTCTGCTGAACATCCAGGCTTCTGCTACGTGCATCGAATAGCGCAAGTTCAGGTCGACGGATTTCAGTAGAGGGAATTATCGGATTGGGTTTACTAAAAACCGTATTTTCATCTAGGATTTTACCAATGAACAAACCTAACATATCGGTAAATGCTTTTCTACCTGCCCTGAGTTCAGTGCTTCTTTGTTTTGTTTTTAACAATTCGGCTTTCACAATTTCTGCATTACTTCTCAATGCCACGCCATTGTTTACCAAAGCTTGGGTTTTGTCTAATCCATTCTGTAAGTCCTGCGCTAATAAATCTGTGATGTTAAGTTGCTCATCTATGGTTAAAATACCGAAAAACAACTGATTTACCCGTTCGCGTAGTTTATAAAGTTCTACGTTTAGCGCGCGCTCCTTGACGATTGAGCTGGCTTCTATTCCCAACTTTCTGTTCTTTATTTCCCCGCCATCAAATAGCCGCTGACTTATATCTGCGTAAATTTTGTATTGATCTTTACTTAATACAGGTACCTCCATACCGGGTGATTGAATAGGAAGCTTTGTCACAGCAGACTGATAGGTTGCTTGCCCGTATAGGCCAAATTGGGGTAAAAATGCTTTGGAGGCGTTCTCGATGGAGTACTCCCTGCTCTTCTCAATCAAAGCCTGTTGCTTGACCAAGGGGTAGTTAGCTACCGCTAATTCCTGGCATTGTTCAAGACTTACCTGAGCTAGAATTTGCTCATTCTTCAACAAGAACAATATGCATACACCCACGATAAAGCCTATCTTTCTTAAGGTATAAATCATTTTTACTCAATTTATTTAATAATTTGATTAATTATAAAACAAAAAAATATCACTTGGTATCCAGCATAGCTTTTATCCATATTGGAATTAATTTCTTCCGTTCGTTGACAAATGATTCAAACTCCATTTTTTCGAATGCTCCTATTTGTTCCAAGATCGGCCTGCCCACAAAGGGGAAAACTATCATCCCAAGCAGACTGACCAAAAAGTGGAAAACCGATATATCCGGTTTTGCTTCTTGCATTTGTTTCCAAAACGAAGACTTGGTAAACGAAACATGCTCAACTAGTTTCGCAAAATGACCAGGATGGTTCCTGATTTCACTTAAGATGAAAAGAGGCAAGTCTTGGTTGTTTACGAGCAGGTTGATGTAATCGTCAACCAACAAGTTAACCTTTTCTTGCAGGGTTGTTTGATCGTTATGAAGGGTATTGGCGATTACCCCAAAAAATTCTTTGAACTTCTCTTCGATAACAATCCCAAATAATTTCTCTTTGCTGCGGTAGTAATAGTTTAACAGCGCCAAATTGATACCAGCCTCTTCCGCAATATCACGTGTACGGGTAGCTGCATAACCCTTTCGCGTAAATACCTTTCTGGCTGCTTCAATGATTTTACCTTCTGTTGAAGAATCTTTTGCCGATTTCTCTTTCATGACTATTTCTCAATGCCACAAAGATAAAACAAACAATTTGATTTAAAAAGAATAATTAATCAAATGATTAATTATTCTTTTTAAATGATGCATAAAGATGAGGTATACGGGATTTTTTTACAGCCTCATCTAAATCCAGGAATTATCACCGAACCCTAATGGGTAAATCTCCCATAAATTGTATCGCTAATCCACCCAGATTTACCCCTACCATAAAGGATGGCATAGCTTGAGAGTATATCCAATTATTATTTCTTCTATAAACATACCGCCTATGGTAAGGATCATAATAGGTACGATACTTAGGGAAGTAAACATAATCATCCCGCCGGTAAAAACGGCTGTCATAATACCAAGCATCGTGATCACGATAGCGTTTTCCATTATTTTTTACATACTTCCGATAGGCTTTTTCTCGGTTCTTATAATATTCTTTATACGATTTGTCCCGATTTTTAGCATGTTGCCGGTAAACCTTATGGCGATCGTGGTGACGATACTCTTTCTTGCCTCCACCCCTGTTACCATGTCCACGTCCTTGGGCATTCAGATCAACAACAATAAACAAGCAAAAAGCTAGTGCAATACTGTAAATAATAGACCTTTTCATGGCGCAAATTTTATGGTTAAACCTTAATTTGCTATAGTATCTACTCATATAGATAGAGAAATACGTCAAAGGTTTAATATGGGTATCCAAATTCAATTGAAATATGTATCATTGACATAGATCACAAGAATTACATAAGGTATGTCAATGAAAGCAGATAATTCCTGGCGTACCTTTGTGCCATAAGGCAGACCGGCGGCTTTAACGCTTGAACGCCTTGCTATTTTTAAGTTATTTAACACCATGATGAAAATAAATATATGGTCTGACGTGAGGTGTCCGTTTTGTTACATTGGAAAACGAAAATTCGAAAAAGCCTTGGCAGAATTTCCTCATAGAGATAAGGTAGCGGTTACCTGGAAAAGCTTCCAGCTGGACCCTACATTGAAAACCCAAAAGGATGTGGATATTTACGATTATTTTATGAATGCAAAAGGCATATCGCGAGATCATGCTGAACAGCTTTTCAACAATGCAACCCAAGCTGCGGAAGAAGTTGGGCTCCACTTTCAAATCGAAAAATCGGTCGTTTCTAACTCCTTCAATGCACATCGGCTCATTCAGCTTGCCAAAACAAAAGAACTTGGGAACGAAGCCGAGGAACAATTATTTAAAGCACATTTTGTCGATGGTAAAGATATTGATGACAATGAAGTCCTTGCCAAAATAGGTGTAGGCATTGGTCTTGGGGCAACCGAGGTAAATGAAATGCTTTCTTCCGATAACTATGCCAATGCGGTAAGACAAGATGAACTACAGGCACAGTCTATTGGGGTAAGAGGAGTACCTTTCTTCGTTTTCAATGACAAATATGCCATATCAGGAGCACAATCTCCGACAGTGTTCTTACAAGTTTTGGAAAAGTCCTGGGAAGAGTTTGAAAAGGACAATAAGGGCTTGCTAACCATCGAGGGCGAAAGCTGTTCTACAGACGGAAAATGTGAATGACACGACAATTAAAAACAAATAGTTACTAATTAAAAATAGACAAAATGAAAAAAATCATCTTTTTTTTAGCCTTCACTTTTATAAGCACTTCTTTGTTTGCGCAAAGCACTTGGAAGGTAGACCCTATGCATTCCAAACTGACCTTCAGTGTCACACACCTTGGCATATCCAACATTGATGGGCTGTTCAACAGCTTTGACGTATCCATTACCACCAATAAGGAGGACTTCAGTGATGCCGTTTTTGAACTTTCCACAAAAGTAGCCTCCATCAATACTCAAGTGGAAATGCGTGATGATCATTTAAGAAGTCCGGATTTCTTTGAGGTCGAAAAATACCCGACAATGACCTACAAAAGCACGTCAATAACAAAAGTTGGCAAGGACAGGTACAAACTTACGGGCAAGCTTAGCCTTCATGGGGTTACAAAACCCGTCTCGATGGATTTATGGTACCGAGGAACAATTGAGAACCCCCAGTCAAAAGCACTTACTGCAGGGTTTCAATTAACCGGAACTATAAGCCGGTCGGATTTTAATATCGGACCCAAATTCCCAGCACCGATGATTGGCGACGAAGTGCAGATTAAAGCTGACGGCGAATTTATCAAGCAGTAAACAATCCTTGTCAATAAAATCCAATTCCTAATCATAACATACGCATGTACAAACTGAAAATCATCTCATCAACGATACGCCCGGGCCGGAAGGGGCCTATGGTTACCCAATGGATTGCGGATATTGCTGCGAAAAACAGCAACTTCCAAACGGAGGTGCTTGACCTCGGTGAAATCAATCTACCCATGATGAACGAAGCCAATCATCCTTCTTTAAAAAAATATGAACACGAACATACCAAATGGTGGAGTGCTAAAATTGATGAAGCCGATGCGTTTATCTTCGTTACGGGGGAATACGATTACAATTACCCTGCACCATTACGAAACGCATTGGAATATCTTTACCATGAATGGGGGTATAAGGCCGCTGGCATCGTCAGTTATGGTGGGGTTTCTGCCGGAACAAGGGCGGCCAACAGTCTTAAGGCCGACTTATCGACCTTTCGAATAGTTCCCCTAATGGAAGCGGTAAATTTTCCTTTCTTCCAGCAAAATATAAATGATCAAAATGAATTTGAAGCCAATGAAGTCTCTCTGAAAGCTGCTGAGACCTTATTAAAGCAACTATTGCGGTGGACAAAGGGTTTGAAAACAATTAGAGAAGATACTTCTTCATCTGTTTGATGAAGAAGTATTTCATACCTTTACCCGAAAAGGGATGGAAAACCGGTCCTGAGCAGTAGGGCATTTATTTGATTCATTTGTTATGAAGAAAGAAACACAACATGAAATAACCTTTCGTTTTTTGGCGGAACCGGAACATGTCAATTTTGGGGGGAAGGTGCACGGTGGCATGGTTATGAAATGGATTGACCAAGTGGCCTATAGCTGCGCCGCGAATTGGAGCGGACATTACAGTGTAACAGTTTACGTAGGTGGCATACGTTTCTTCCACCCTATTGATATCGGCGATATGGTTGAGTTAACTGCCAAGATTATCTACACTGGTACAACGAGCATGCATATTTCCGTAGATGTATATTCCACTAAATTCAACGGTAAAGAACGGGAGAAAAACACCCATTGCGTCATTGTTTTCGTTGCCCTTGACAAAAAGCAGCAACCTACCGCCGTTCCTAAATGGATTCCCAAAACAGCTCAGGAAAAGGAAATGGAGAAATATGCATTGAGCTTAATGGACTCCCGAAAAGACATTGAAGAAAAAATGAAACCTCATTTTCGGGGGGATGTATAATTGGCAGATCAAAGCCATCGCCTCACTTTCTGTTTGTAATCAAGATAAAATTGCCCAAACCTGTGGCCGAGGTATTTCTCTTCTCGTTTAATGACGTATTCTTGCACGGCGAAAAACAAAAGGGGCAACAATATTAAATTCCAAAAATTGCCAAATATAAATGATAGTCCCGTATAGAAAAACAGCAAGCTCAGGTACATCGGGTTACGGCTTAGCGCATAAACCCCTTTCGTCTGTAGCGAATTAGCGGGTTTAATGGTGATCAGCGTATTTTTTGTTTTAAAGAATTGCCGTATAGCGGGAAAAATAAAAAGGAAGCCGATTATCATAACGATGAAGCCAATACGTCTGGATGTAGCCGTATAGAAAAAGTCTCCACCAAATGGTGCAAATTTATGGAGAAGTATTGCCAAGAAGAAAGTGGCTATATAAAGAAGTGGCGGAGGGATATATACGCCGGGATGATTCTTATTTTCCATAATCCTTGCTTTAATAAGTGAGGAAAATATATCTTGTATATAATTGATAACGAGATCAATGCAATAAGACTACGTAAATATACATAATAATATTAAGGAAATGGGCAATATTCGTGCTCATCCATAGCAAGTTGCTAAGAAATAAAAAAAGGGCAAAATCCCTCTAAAAAGACTTTGCCCCGTCAAGGGTCAATGGCGGTACTTAGTACGAACCATTTTGTTGACGAATTGATTAAAATTGGAGGATTTTCTGAAATTTTGGAAGTGTAAAAGTGATTCATTTTTATTTACATGCCTGGGGTTATGTAACTCCTTTCATAACAATTACATATTTATTTTAGCATTTTGTGGGTACCTCTAAATGAGCATAACCTTTGAAGTCTTACTCTGGATATTGTCAACACTTTCAAAGAAAGGAACAAGATTCGGGTCAATCCATCGAACCAGATCATATATCTTTGTTCTGATATCTAAAGCATAAGAGCAATCGATATGATGTCCGACAAAACATAAGGGCTCACAGTGGTTTTGCCCTGTTCCTGAAATTTTTGATTTCATCCAATTTATTATATATGCTGGCTCTATTCTCGGTTAGGGGTTTGTGAGGAAAAATATGAATCGGCTGCCCACCAATCAAAGAGTAATGGTGTCTGAGGAAAAATGCCAACCAAAATCCAAACGTCTGATCAGATATGATCTTCCCACTCGTGATTGGAATCCCTCGTCGTGTCAGCTTGTTCTCTGCCTTATGAACACAACTTCTTAAAAAGTACCGGGAACTTCGCAGCGAATTGTCTCGCATAAAACCTGTTTTTTGAGTAATAATCCAATCGGGATCAGCAAAATGCGTGGCCAATACAAGATTAAGACAATTTCGGAGAACGACCTCGAACTGGCTTATAAGAGGATGAAATGCCTGCGCTAAGCGAATATTAGCGGTATACAACCTTTTTGCTCTACTATTATTATTGCCTGTAGCTATTAAATACCTATTGTACCTAGGTCTTGATAAATATCTATTCCTTAATTCGATCCTCATGTTTTGCAATCTCCGAAATTATTCTTATATTTGAGCCATATAGACTTGGTAAAGCCTCTTTCTTTTTATAGAAACGTAATCAAGTAAAAGATTAAAAGGGAACTTCTAACAAAGTTCCCTTTTAATTTGATGTGCTTCAACAGGATACTGCAATCATCATTAAAAAAATGGTGAACTTTTAAATGCACAAGGTAATGAGTGGAGCCTATAGCTTCTGCGCAGGTTGGAAAACAGTTACATCGACCTTATATTATAAGCGGACTTATTCTTTCTGTTTCAAATAAATTATCTCTACTAGAGTATTTCCTAATCTACTTCATCGTAATCTTGCCAAGATTTGGCAAATGCCTATCGCTGAACAATCATTGCAAGAAAATTAATAATCAAAACAGCAATTGTATACCTCCCTGTAAATGCGGACGAACAGGCATTAAGAGGTACCCATTCAGAATGCAACAAGAAATGCTAACAAACTATCTTCTTCAACGTTAAAACTATCTTGTCCAGAATTCCTATTCAAAATCAATGAATAAACCTCCGCTTAACCTTCATGATCAAGCACATCTTTCATATTTGTAATTGTACCTCTCATACAAGTATCGACCATCAGGCAATTTGTAAATCTTAAACCCAAAGTCCTTTTGGTAGAACTATTGGTCCTGGATAAATTTAAATATCAACAAACTGTGAATTATCGTTAAATTTCTAAAAACATCCCTTAAACAATTGAGAGTATAATTATGAAATCAGCGTACATTTATGTTAGAGTAAGTACCGATGAACAAATGCGTCAAGGCTACTCTCTTATCGAGCAGGAAGAACGGCTTCTGCAACATTGTCATATCAATAACATTCAGGTCGATGGTATATTTCGTGAAGATTACTCGGCGAAAGATTTCAACCGCCCAGAATGGAATAGGTTAATAAGAACTATCAAAAGGAATAAAAACCGACCTCCCGGAAAGATTTTATTTATCAAATGGGACCGCTTTAGCCGGAACATCCAGTACGCCTACCAAATGATGGGAGTGCTTAAAAATCTTAATATCGAAGCAATGGCAATTGACCAACCAATTGACTTTGACATACCTGAAAGTGTAGTTATGCTAGCCGTTTATTTATCTATTCCAGAAGCAGAGAACAGTAGGCGGGGAAAGAATACTTCTGACGCCATGCGTAGAGCCAGAAAGCTTGGAAGATGGCCTTCAAAGGCGCCCATTGGTTATATCAATATAACAGCACCTGATGGAAAGAAAATAATTGTACCAAAGCAGCCTGAGGCAAATCATATAAAATGGTCATTCGAGCAAATGGCAACCGGTACTTACTCCATTAGCAAACTCAACAAAATAGCTTGCCTTAATGGATTCAACTGCAAAAGGAACAACTTTTGGCAGCTTATCCATAATCCAGTTTACTGCGGGTTTGTAACCTTATCAGCTATCCAGGGAGAGGAAATGCAATTGATAAAGGGAATTCACGAACCACTGATTTCTGAAGAGTTGTTTTACAAAGTTCAAGAATTAATTACTGGTAGGCGTAGAATAAGGGGCAAGTCTAAAAACATTAAGGCAATATTTCCTTTGAGAGGTTTTTTAAACTGTCCTTATTGCAGCCGCAGATTATCCGCCAGTACATCTCAGGGAAGACATGCAAAATATAGCTACTATCATTGTTGCACAGCCAGATGTAAAGGAAGGTTTAGAGCTGATGCATTGGAAATGAGTTATGAAGAACAATTAAAAAATATGCGGCTTACTCCAGTAGCAAGCAAACTTCTCAGGCTTGTGCTTGAAGATGAAAATATATTAACAGTACGAAAAGAGTTGTTAAAAAATCGTGTATCGATTCTTAATGAACTTAATAAGGAAACAATGTTCATGTCAAAGGTTAGGAAGCTGTTCATCGAAGACAAAATCGACAATGAAGATTTTATAAGTTTAAAAAAGGAGCATAAAGAGAAACAACGAGCTTTGAACGATAGGCTTGCAGAAATTGATGAAAGAATCAGAAGCAATGAACACAACCTTAAAAGTGAACCGCATTATATTAAATCTGATATCTTGTTCTCTTATAAGCATCAGGACATTGCTGGAAAAAGGCATATCATAAGCTTTTTCCGCCCAACTTCAATAGACCCTGCGAATAAAAATCTCAATCCTTTGGAAATAGATGCCGCATTATTACCAATCCTTCTTATTGGAAAAGCACCACAAATTGTCAAAAAGCAAATCATCCATTTAAATAAGCCACAAAATGAACGGTACACAACATAGAAACCCGAAAGCCTTTTCAGGTAAAAAAGTGTCACTTAATCGGGTAATGGATACCTTGAGACGTAATGGTATACAGACCGATGCGGAACAGGCAAAGGCAATATTAGATTTCTTATATCTTATAGCCAAGACTTATAGCCTTATCGAGAGCGAGAAAACCCGCATTCTATAACCGTAACAAGAAATTGAACAACTTATAAGGCCCTATCTGCATTTGAAGCATCTATTATCAAATAAACTCACGAGGGATTGGATAAAAATGGGAAATTCTCGAACCGCTTTATAAGCTATTAAATGGCTACACAAAGTACTGGCCCGCAAATGATTATAAAAAACAAAAAAAGAGATGATCAAAACTGACCATCTCTTTAAGGGTGGATGATGGGGCTCGAACCCACGACCCTCGGTACCACAAACCGATGCTCTAACCAACTGAGCTACAACCACCGTATATAGGAAGGCAAAAATACGTATTAAACCCACACACAGCAAATTTTTTATTATATTTTTTGACCGTTTTCAGCGTTCCACTTTTATTCCGGATAATGTGTTACTTTGTAAAGTATTATGACATGGGAGAACGCAAGTAAGGGGTATAAACAATTTCTTCAATTAGAACGTTCATTGGCGGCCAATACCATAGAAGCGTATTTGAAGGATGTGGAGAAACTCTTCCAGTTTAGCCAAAGCTTGGCACCCCCTATTGATAACCCCTGTTTAATTGAAACCTACCATATACAGCTTTTTTTAAAATGGATCAATGAATTGGGGATATCTACTGTGTCGCAAGCACGTATTTTATCGGGCATTAAATCGTTTTATCTTTTCTTGGCCATTGAAGGGGAAATTCAATTAAACCCTGCTGCACTCATCGAAACACCTCGCCTAAGCAGAAAGTTGCCCGATGTCTTGACGATAGAAGAGATTGAACGCCTCATCGGTGGGCTGGATCTTTCTACGCCGGAAGGTATGCGCAATAAAACAATGTTGGAAGTGCTTTATAGCTGTGGATTGCGGGTGAGTGAACTAATTAATCTTAAGCTATCCAACTTGTTCTTGGACATCGAATTTATCAAGGTTACCGGCAAAGGAGACAAAGAACGACTAGTCCCTATTGGTAGTATAGCCATAAAATTCCTCCGCCAATATATCGAACAAGTACGCGTCCATGTTACCATAAAGCCGGGGAAAGAAGATTTTGTATTTTTAAACCGCCGCGGCTCTCCATTATCACGAAACATGATCTTTATGATTATAAAAAGCTTGGCTTTGGAAACCGGGATAAAAAAGAGCATCAGTCCGCATACATTCCGTCATTCCTTCGCAACGCACTTGATTGAAGGTGGGGCCGACTTACGTGCTGTTCAGGAAATGTTGGGTCATGAAAGTATTACAACGACCGAGATTTATACCCATTTAGACCGTGAATATTTACGAACAGTAATCACTTCTTTCCATCCAAGAGCATAAATTTTACACGATTTTTTTGCAACAATGTTTTATTTATACAATCTTTGTATACAGAATAGAATAACGTGAAGCAGAAAAAGCTCTTCTTTAGACTCCTTGCGCTTCTGTTGGTGATGGCCATCAGCTATGTTCAGCTTGCTCAATTTGGTCACAGTTTCCACCATCGTTCTGCTTCAGTAACTGTACCCGGACCGAAACAGGTGCAAATCCAAACCATGGAGACCTCGTGTTTATTATGCGATTATCTCCTGCACACCCAAAGCAAGCATAATTGTATCACTGTAACTTCTATCACTGTAGAGCCTCATCAGATGGTATCTGAGCTCGTATACTTTTACCGGATAGCAGAGCCTACATTCTTTAGAAACAATTACAATAACAAGGGGCCACCCCTTGCCTAATCCGTCCCTCTTCTTCTATTATAGGGATTCCGGCCGTTTCCAATTGAATAAGGCATAGGCATAACGTCTTTGCCATTTCTATCATTTTCTATCTTACCATTGATGAGACTTACTTATATTATCGGTTTTTTAACCTTTTTAACTGCATTTTACAGTGTTGTATATGCCTTTGACGGCACAATCTCGGGCAAGGTTATTGATGCAAGCACCCAACAGCCTATAGCCGGTGCAATCATAGCCATCCCTGATATTAAGACAAGTGCTGTTACGGATAATAATGGCCAATTTACACTACATTCGATTACCAATCGTGGAAAATTTCTAATAGAAGTCCGCTTCATCGGTTATAAATCGATTACCCGGATTGTGGATTTTTCCAGGGAAGAGTTTCTCGAATTTGCCCTTGAACCCAGTTCTTTGGAAATGCGGGAAGTGGTGATTACCGGTACGGCCATCAGTTCGAACAGTAAAAAGAACAGTACATCCGTTGCCACACTTGGACGTGAACAAATGCTCACCGCTTCGACCAACATCGTAGATGCCATCGCGAAGCAAGTGCCGGGGGTATCCCAGATCACTACAGGTCTCTCCATTTCAAAACCGGTGATTAGGGGGCTAGGATATAACCGGGTGGTGACTCTCAATGATGGTGTTAAACAACAGGGACAACAATGGGGAGATGAGCATGGTATAGAGATTGATCAATATAGTGCAGAACGCGTAGAAGTTCTCCGTGGGGCGGCATCGCTGTTATATGGTTCTGATGCACTGGGAGGTGTGGTCAACCTTTTGGAGCCTTTACCAGTGCCGCGCGGAACAGTCCGTGGGGAATTATTATCTAATTATGCAAGCAATAATGGCTTGACAAGCACCTCGGCCATGCTTACCGGAAATGTAGATGGGTTTGTTTGGAGGGGAAGGGCAACTTATAAAAATGCACATTCCTTTAAAACGCCGACAGGTTTTTTCCCAAATTCAGGCTATAATGAAACCGACTTCAACGCCATGTTGGGCTTGAACAAGGTATGGGGTTACTCACACGTCAATTTTTCTTATTTTAAGAACAACATTGGTTTTTATGAGCCCCTTTTCAATGACCAGGGCGACTATATCAATGAAGAGGGCGAAGGTTTTACCGACAAGGACCACAAAAACAGAAGATTAGCGTTCCCCAAGCAGGCCATCAACCATTACAAGGTTGGATGGAACAGCAAGCTGCTATTGCCTTCTGGATCGTTGCGCATTGACCTGGGTTTCCAGCAGAATCAACGTAAAGAATTAGAGCAAGCTGTACCCGAACTTTTCTTTGAATTGGACACCTATAGCGCCGATCTTAAATACTACCTTACGGAATCAAATGGCTGGCAACCTGTTTTCGGGATTAGTGGCGACGCGGGTTTTAGCCGGAATAAAGGGGAGGAATTCCTCATCCCTGATTATGAGACCTATGGAATAGGGGCTTTTGTTTACATCAAAAAAACATGGGATAACAATACCTTGAATGCTGGGATCCGTTATGATCATCGCAAGAATAACGGCAAGGCATTGGAAGAAGAAGGGGAGATAAGATTTACTGCCTTCAACAACCAGTTTTCCAACCTCAGCGGCGCTTTAGGCTATACGCATATTTTTAATGACTTCTTAAATTTCAAAGCCAATGCCGGATCCGCGTTCCGCTCACCGAATCCCGCAGAACTGGGATCAAACGGCGTCCATGAAGGTACTTTCCGTTATGAGGTCGGAAACCATGAACTCAAGCCTGAGCGAAGCTACCAAGCGGATGCTACCTTGGAATTCGGGAACCATATAATCAAAGGCAGCATGGGCGTTTATAATAACTATATTGACCATTATATCTATGCGTCGCATGTACCGGGGGACAACCGGGAAGTGGTAGATGAGGATGGCATTATTGCTGAATTCCCAGTTTATCGCTATGGACAAGTGAAGGCCAACTTGTATGGATTTGAAGGAAGCCTCACCCTACACCCTGTTGCATTCATTCATTTTGAGAATACTTTTGGTTATACCCATGCACAAAATCTTACCTTGAAGAGACCTCTTTCTTTTATTCCGGCAGCCACCCTACACCATACCTTGCGTTTCGAACCCGCCATTCAGGGCACACGTGAGTCTTATTTTTCTATCGGCATCGACAATTTCTTTAAACAGAACAGGGTAGATGACACTTTTGAAACCCCTACCGCGGGCTATGCCTTGCTAAACGCCGGTGTGGGAACGACCTTCTTGTTAGGGAAACAAACGCTCAAGATTAGTGTCTCCGCAAACAACTTATTGGATAAAAAGTATTACAATGCCTTGAGCAGGTTGAAACCGGGGCGCTTGGATCACAACGACCCGAGTTTAGGGGTATACAACCCAGGACGTGATATCACTATTGGCTTTTACTTACCCTTCGGGCTTAATCACTAATAAAGGGCAAAATTGCCATTGCATCTCATGAACCGCGGAACGTACTATTTCAAATCGTTGGCTTTCTTGCTGATCATTACGATCAGCTACGCACAGTTCATTCAATTTGAACATCGTTTCCTCTATCATGACCTATCCGCTTCTTTACAGAAGCCCAAACAGGCACAATTACAGCAAGCCGAAGCTTCTTGCCTGATTTGTGATTATCTGCTTCACTTCCATAGTGTATATACCTTCGAGGCACCCGACGGCAAGATATTAAGAAATCATCAAAAAGGATCTCGTCTACTTGCCCTTTATCAAGTAGCGCAATTTTCTTTCTTTTCCTCAAAAAACAAAAATAGGGGACCTCCTCCCCTATAACTCCTTTCCAAAATTATTCTGAATGTACCACCATTGGCAAAACGGAGCGGGTCCGGCATTGCCCCTTTGGTGTATTCAAGTCATTAATGCGTCCACCTACCAATTTATGTTATGTTAGGAAAATACGCCTTTTTATTAGGCCTTATTATGCCCTTTTTTGTGAGCGCTCAAGAGACCGGTCCCTTTTCCATAAGGGGTAGCGTCTCGGCCTGTAGCACTGGCCTTCCTCTTTCAGGAGCCAATATCGTATTGCAAAAAGAACAGAAACATGCCACAACAGATGACGAAGGCATGTTCTTCCTCCCTAAAATGGCGAAGGGTTCATATCGCATCTCAGTGAGCAGTATAGGCTTTGAAACAGCAGTAAAAACAGTAGCACTCCACACCGATACAAGCGTGTGTTTTTGCCTTAAACCCCAAGAGCTTGTATTGGACGATGTAGCCGTATATGCACACCATCTTTCGCATACTACGGTCAGGGTGGACAGGCTCGACAAGGATGCCCTTAAGGAATCAAAAGGCGCAGTTTTAGGGGAATTATTGAAAATAATACCCGGTATGAACAGGCTACAAACCGGTTCGACAATTGTAAAACCCGTCATCCACGGCATGCACGGCAACCGGATCTTGTTAATCAACAACGGAGTCAAACAAGAAGGCCAACAATGGGGTGCAGAACACGCACCAGAGATCGACCCTTTCATCGCTACAAGCATCCAGGTCATTAAAGGCGCCGATGCTGTACAATATGGTGCCGATGCTATTGGAGGCGTCATTATTGTCGAACCAGATCCATTGCCTTTGGAAAGCAAGTTTGGCGGTTCTTTTACCTTGGTAGGCAGTTCCAATGGCCGGGCAGGCATAGGAAGTGCCATGCTTGAAGGTACGGTTCAACCTATCCCGGGATTATCCTGGCGTACACAGGGAAGCTTTAAGAAAGCAGGCAGTGTACGTACAGCGGATTACTACCTTATGAATACCGGAGCAAGAGAACTGAATTACTCAGCAGCCTTCTCCTATCGTCATCGTTTTGGGACAATCGATGCCTATTATAGCCATTTCGATACTGATCTTGGGATTTTTTCTGGTGCCCATATTGGCAGTTTGGAAGACCTGAAAACCCGAATCCAGAACGGAAGACCTTTTATAGAAGGTAAGTTTGACTACAACATTGATGCTCCACGCCAAAAAGTAGTTCATGATCTTATCAAAATCAAAGGGCATAGACTCCTCAACAACGGCAATCAGTTCACCTTCCAATATGATTTTCAGCGAAATTCACGGCAAGAATACGATATCCGCCGTGGAGGTCGGAGCGATGTTCCCGCTGTTGATTTGCAACTGGATGCCCATACTGTACGCATCACTTATCAACAACTGCGTCAAAAACGTTTTCACGCACGCTTGGGGATCGATGCAAACAGCATCGTCAATAATAGCATTCCGGGCACTTTTTCAACACCCCTTATTCCAAACTATGACCGCTACCAGGTGGGTCTTTTTTCTACCGGTAAATTCATTAGGAATAGGTACGAGATAGAAGGTGGAATCCGTTATGACTTCCAAACCCTAGATGCTGCCGGCTTTGACAAAAATAAGGAATGGTATGGAGGCACCCATACGTTCAATCATGTTTCAGGCTCGATAGGTGTTTTTTGGAAGGCAGGCCAAACGGTTACATTCCGCTCAAACCTGGGTTTGGCATGGCGTCCTCCAAGCGTCAATGAACTGTACAGCAATGGCTTGCATCATGGATCAGCCATGATAGAAATCGGGGACAATAGCCTTCGTACTGAGCAGGGCTACAAGTGGATCAATACGCTTAGCATTGAGGGGAAAGCCGTTCAGCTGGTATTGGACCTCCATGAGCATGTGCTAAAGAACTATATCTATTTAAAACCCAGCGGTAATTTCGAAGAAAGCTTAAGAGGTGCATTCCCGGTATTCCATTATGAGCAAACGGACGCCCTTTTCCTCGGCATAGATGCCACGATTTCCTATTTAATCAGCCCCCAATTCAACTATGAAGTTAAGGGTTCATTTCTTCGTGCAAGTGACGTATCGCGTAAGCGTTACCTCCCTATGATCCCATCAGATCGTATTGGGAACACCTTGCGATGGGAAGCCAATTCAGGAAACCACATATTCGGTAAAGCATTCTTACAAGTTCAGCATGATATCATCTTCAGGCAAACCCGTTATGAAAACGAAAGCGACTTCGCGCCTCCTCCCGAGACCTATGGGGTGATGAATTTCCGCGCCGGAACATCCTTTCTATTCAATGGAAAACAAGCCGGGGCTAATTTTACTATTGACAACCTGCTCAATGTATCATACAAGGAATACATGAACCGCTTTCGGTATTATGCCCACGACCTTGGCCGCAATTTTACCCTACGGCTATTTTATGAATTCTAATCAATCAATTCACAATAATCAGTTAAACAAAAAAACAATTCTCATGAAAAAAGTAACATTAATGCACACCGTATCCTTGGTTCTTATTCTCATCATCGGCTTTTCGGCATGTCAAAAAGACAATCCCATTCCCGAAGACAACCAAGAAGAATTCAACTCAGCAAAAATTACCTTTGTCGAGCTCACAGCACAAAATGGTGGATATCTAGAAGGGGAAGAAAGTACCGTTATTGCCTTCGATAAAGAAGGCAAACCCAGTCCTCATCATATCCATTTAACAGAAGGAAAGAGCTATCGTATGAAAATTGAGCTATTCTATAACGGGGAGAGTATCAATCAGGAAATCATCGATGAGGCAGATCAACATCAGTTCTTCTTTTTAGGAGCTCCGGATGGTGTCTTGGATTACGCATATGAAGATGAAAAGATTGGATTGGAGGGCATCATGCGTATCATAGAACATGGTGAGTTTGACCTTCAAGTCATCTTGCGCCATGGCCTAAATAAGGGCAGTGCAGATGCGCAACAATGGAATAGCAAAACCTATGCAAAAGCAGGCGGCACTGATGACATGAACGTTAGCTTTGAAATCCACATCGTCGAAGAGGGTGGCACCCATGATCATTAAGTAAAGGGAAAGAGACTGTCTAAGAAGTCAATATTGCGGCCCTTTCTGAATCTTAAAAGATTAAGAAAGGGCGTATAAAAATTCTGAACCAAGTTGTGGACGACACAAACTGAGGATTTCGACGTCTTAGACAGTCTCTTTCATTTTAGACAACCTTTCATTTTCCCCACTGATAAGCATCGATTGAGAGACCTGCCAATTGTAATGTCCGGTCGATCACCGTTGCCGCTAATTCCTCAAAACTTGTTGGTAAACTATAAAAGGAAGGGTTGGCAGGGCATATAATCCCACCTGCTTCTGTCACCAATTGCATATTCTTTATATGGATAAGATTAAACGGTGTTTCCCTGATGACCAAAATCAACTTTCGCTTTTCCTTGAGCATGACATCCGCAGCCCTTGTAGTCAGGTCGTCCGAAATACCATTTGCAACCCTGCCCAAGGTACCAACAGAACAAGGGCAAATGATCATGATGTCGTAGCCGGCAGAACCTGAAGCAAAGGGAGCGAAGAAATCTTTTTTCTCATAAAAGTTGAAAGGATAATCTTGATAGGCCGTATCAGAAAGTTCATATTTCCAGACATCTTTTGCATTATCAGACATAATGACCCCTACCTGTTCAATTTGGTCAGGCAGGTTTCTGATTTTATCGAACAACACTTTTGCATAGAGCGATCCACTGGCACCCGAAACGGCAATGACTATCTTCTTTTTTTGCATCCTTCCTAATTGTTTCCAAAGCTAAAATAAAAAAGGACCGAATACAAGTATTCGGCCCCACATCTACCTATGAAAAACATGCCCTTAGAGAGGGCATTACAAATGTATGTTATTTGTTGTAACCAAACAACAAAAACAGTTACTTTTTAGTAAAAAACAATTCAAATGTGTAAACATATTACTACAAACGAAATAAAATAGTCTCTATTACTACATAAATACCTGATAATATGATAGTTGTAAAAAAGCACATTCGATTATTTTTTTCCTGATAATAGCGGTAGTTTTGAAAAAAAATCGAATGTCAGCGTTATTACTTGCTCTTTTAGGTCTAATTGTCGGAGGATTTGGAACATTAATCGGCGCGGGAGGTGGTTTTATTCTGGTTCCGATCCTCCTTGTACTCTACCCCGAACGCAATCCTGAAGTCATCACAGGGATTTCCTTGGCCGTAGTCTTCCTGAATGCATCTTCAGGATCAATTGCTTATGGACTGAAAAAGCGGATCGACTATAAATCAGCGATGATTTTTTGTATCACAACGCTTCCGGGCTCCATAATAGGCGCTTTTGTCACCTCTTACATTCCCCGAAATGTTTTCAACCTCGTGTTTGGAAGTATCCTGCTTTTGCTAGCAATCATATTGCTCATCAAACCGATACGAAGCAACGAAAAGAAAAAAAAAGCGGACGGGTCATCGTTTTGGGAAATGGCAAGATCTATTATTGATATCGAGGGCATACGCTACATTTACCGTTATAACGTGATGGTGGGTGCCATTTTAAGTTTTTTTGTTGGATTTGCCTCCAGCTTGCTTGGCATTGGGGGAGGTATTATCCACGTGCCTGCCATGGTTAATCTGCTGAATTTCCCAATCCATATCGCAACGGCAACCTCTCACTTCGTATTAGCATTAATGGGTTTAAGTGGAAGTGCTGTTCATTATTTTAAAGGAGATTTACTCAAAGGAGCGGCTGAAATCATGTGGCTGGGCTTAGGGGTAATCATCGGGGCACAAATTGGTGCCAGGTTCTCGCACAAAGTACAAGGGAAAACAATCATCCGAAGCTTGGCCCTAGCTTTAATGCTTGTGGCAATCAAAATTTTATGGACTGGCATCCTGAGCATGTAAACAATTGCGCATTTCAAGCAATTTACATAAGTTTGTGTATATACAAATGAAAATGATTTACTATGGGCCTTGGTATACTAGAAGAATATATAGAGAATGGAGACGCTATAGCGATTGATAATTTACTGCATAACACTCCCAGTCTCGCCACACAAAAGACAAGTCACGGAATTTCACCTCTTCTTTTGGCGTGCTATTACAATAAACCCAAGCTTGCCAAAATCATTTTAGGCCACTTGGAAAATGTGGATATTTTTGAAGCTGCGGCAATCGGTTTATTGGAAGAAACAATCAAGATCTTAGAGGAAAGACCCGACGCCATCAATCAATTCTCTGATCACGGTTTTACTGCATTGGCCTTGGCAACTCATTTTGGAAATGAAGATATCGTAAGGCATTTTCTGAAATCGGGGGCTGATCCTAACTTGGAATCAGAAAACGGATATCATGTTTACCCCTTACATACCGCAGTAAGCTCAGGCTTTGAAGGAATAGCAAAAATGTTGATCGAAGCAGGAGCGGAAGTGAATGTACTTCAATCCTCCAATATGACGCCTTTACATTATGCTGCCGAAAAGGGCAACATCGAATTACTAATCATTCTGCTTGAAGGAGGTGCCTCGGTGGCCACTAAAAATGATTCCGGGAAAACCGCCGCCGATTTAGCAGCCGAAAGGGGGCATCATGAAATTGCACAAATACTAAAGGTTTAGATATCCCATATTTTGTGCCGGATCCGCTTTACATAGTTGCGCATATCCAAAACGATGCCTGCCAGCAAATAAAAGATTATCGGAAACCCGACGGCCAGAAAAGAAGTATAAATGAAAAACAGCCTGATCTTTGATATAGAGATTCCCAGTCTTTCACCGAGATAGGTACAAACGCCAAAAGAGCGTTGTTCTAAAAAAACCATTAACTTAGTTATCATAACTCTTCATCTTTTAATGATCTGCAACCCAATTCCACAATTTAAACAACGTTTTCCCTCACAATATATTGTTTTTAAGTGAAGGGCAGCTTGCGTATCGGCGGCATTCTTGCTTTTTACTCCCAACGCATCAAACTGTTGTACAATAGAATTCTGTTCTGGCGGCAAACTTTCCAATAAGTTGACCGCCCGATCGACATAGCATGGATTGTCGGTATACATTCCGTATGCAAATAACATTACAGGAACCGTATTCAACAATATGCTGTCTATCCCCATTTTCCCTATCTGATTGCCATGCAATGTCCTGGATGGTTTCTTAAAATGATAATGGCTTTTCCAAAAGTCGTTTACCGGTAGATTTTGAAACCATTTCCGGCACAAATTTATGTTTTCTGTGTCAATAATTCTAGCAAAAAGATGGTGACATGAGAAGCATAAGGCGGCAAATTGTGCAATCCGCATACTCGGAAAATTCGAGGGACGCATTCTCAGAAATTTCCAAACCGATTCTTCCATAGGTTTTATCTTGTAGGCTTGGCATAAATAATCGTATTCCTTGCGTAATAGAGAAGGGTATTCTTGTTTAAAAGTTTGGGAAAGCATGCCCGACTGACCAAAAAGCAGGGCTTCAATAGCCAATGGTTTGTTTTTGTTTTTTGCGATCCACTTCCGAGGTAACGATTTTGCCAACATTTCAAAAGCATCAGAATTGACGCTAAATCCAAAATTTCGTGCCATCACAATATAACACACTTCTTCCCAATCTCCTTGGTATTGATTTAGCAAATCCAAAACCCCCTGTGCTTTTTTTAAAAGACGCTCTACCATAACACGTGAAAGCCACTGATTGATATGAAAGGGGGGAACATGATGGATTAGATTGGCGCAGGGAATCCATCCGCGATTATTAATCATTGCCTGATAATCTGACAACACCTGCTGTTGAATCAAGGGACCAATAACGAGTGTTTCAGGCGAAGTACCATCCCCCCTGTACACCTCGCGGTCATGCGTAAATACCACGTGCAGAATAACATTATCATAAGCATGGTTTTTGTGATGCATGTGCGCATCCCAATCGGAAGACTTCAAATGAATTTCAACGTTCCCCACCCAATCTACCCCATTCAGGGACAGACTGGCCGTTTCAAAATCGGGACCCGCATGTTGATTATGCCGCCCTACTTTATGGATGCGCAGACTTTTGCCTGAAAAGGTTGTTAACTGCCCTTGGTTAAACAAACGATGTTTCCAGATAAAATGAAGCACATCTTCTGAAAAATCCATACTTCTAAGGTAATCATTTTAATCAAAAAAGAAAAATGGGTTACCCAAAAGACCGATATGCAAAAGGTGGAAGCAAATTTTACCACAATTTGACATGCTTTCAGAGGATTGATGGGCATCACCGTTGGGGTTCATATAAAAACTCTTATATTTACATAATGGAGCCATTAAAGATTACCTCTTTCCAAGCTTATCTCTTTTGGGAAAGCATCGAAAAAAACCTCAGTAATTTATCTCTAAGATTGACATCATTGCGGCTCAAAACCGACTTGATTATCTTACCCGAGATGTTTAATTCCGGTTTTACCATGAATGTTCAAAAATGCGCGGAGGAGATGGACGGGAGAACCATGAAGTGGATGGAAAAACAAGCGCAAAGCTATGATTGTGTGATCACCGGGAGCTTGATTATCAAGGAGAACGGGCAATTTTATAACCGATTGATCTGGATGCACCCGGATGGTACTTATGAAAAATATGACAAACGTCATTTATTTAGCCTGGCGAAAGAGAACGAGGTCTTTACGCGAGGACAAGAACGGATTATAGTGGAGATAAAGGGTTGGAGAATCTGTCCGTTAATTTGTTATGATTTACGTTTTCCAGAATGGTCAAGAAACTATGGCGGGATGTACGACATTCTGCTGTACATTGCAAGCTGGCCGGATTCAAGAATCGCACACTGGCAAAAATTGATCCCCGCAAGAGCCATTGAAAATCAATCATTTGCTATAGGCGTAAATCGGGTAGGTTATGACGGAAACGAAATCTACCATTCAGGCAGCTCCATGTGTATTTCCCCTGCTGGAGAAGTGGTCTACTTTAAACCGGAAAATGAAGATTTATTCACCTATTCATTGAATGCCAAAGACCTAACAGACAATAGAACCACATTTACGTTCTTGGCTGATGCTGATGAGCGGTTCAACATCCAATCTTAATTACTTTTACTGATAGGGCCGTTCGAGGATCGCATTCATGATGATGGCATCCCGAAAGTTAAATTGGGGAAAATCCTCATTCACATGATCGTCTTCGCTAGTATCTTCCAGGGTATGCAAACGTTTCAATGTTTGCTGGGATTCTTGTGAAATCATTTTGGATTTCTTTAGTGCTTCTATTTCCTTTTTTTCAGGGAGATCCTGATACGCTTTCGACAAATCAACCGGAACTTCAATAGGCTCATAGCGCTCTTGTTTAGCATTTTCGCGGCTATAAGCTTCCCGAACCATTCCTTTAGGTTCCAAGGTGCGGGGTATGGGTTCTGTTAATTCATGTGCAGGTTTTTTATCGGGCACGGTGTCTGTCTTTGGCTTGCCCAGCTGACGCTTTTTTGATTTCTCCTGCTCTTTTTTATAATTCAGATAGGCTTGAAAAATAAAAAAGGCCAAGGTAAAAAGAATAGGGATGATGGTATCCATGAAGGTAAAGATACACTATTATTTATTGATTTTATAAATTCAAAATACTATAGTAGATTTGAGCTGATTAGCTACAATTTCAGTATTTTGCAAGTTCACAACAATTATATTCTAGATTTTAATGCAATTAACCCAACTTGAAATTAAAGGATTCAAAAGCTTTGGCGATAAAGTAACCATTAATTTTAACGAGGGGATTACCGCCATTGTTGGTCCGAATGGCTGTGGAAAATCAAATGTTGTGGATGCAATTCGATGGGTTCTCGGTGAGCAAAGCACGAAAACACTACGTTCTGAAAAGATGGAGAACATCATCTTCAATGGAACGAAAAATAGAAAAGCGGCTCAACTAGCAGAGGTCTCCCTTTCTTTCAATAATACCAAAAACATACTTTCCACCGCTTTTTCCCAAATCACCATTACTCGGAAGTTATATCGAAGCGGGGAAAGTGAATACCGCTTGAACAATGTGCAATGCCGGCTTAAGGATATCAATGATCTTTTTCTGGATACAGGTATCGGCTCCGACTCATATGCCATTATTGAGTTGAAAATGGTTGAGGAGATCATCAGTAATAAGGAACATTCGCGAAGGGCCCTGTTTGAAGAAGCCGCGGGTATTTCCAAATATAAACTTCGCAAAAAACAAGCCATTGCCAAGCTGAAAGATACGGAAAGTGACTTAGACCGGGTCGATGATTTATTATATGAAATAGAGAAGAACTTAAAGACTTTGGAAAGCCAAGCGAGGAAAGCGGAGCGCTACTACAAAATCAAAGAACAGTATAAATTGCTCAGCCTATCCTTGGCGACGTTGAAGACCGAAGCCATTCAACATTCCCTACAGCGCATTGAACGGCAAAATCTAGAAGAAGAAACCCAAAGAACCAGCGTTGTAACGGAAATAGCCACTGCGGAGTCTATTTTACAAAGACTAAAAAAAGAAAACCTCGTAAAAGAGCAAAACCTGGCAACCCAACAAAAGGTAGTGAACCAGAAACTCACCGATATCCGTAATTTCGAGACCGAAAAAAAAATCAAGAATGAGCAGCTCCATCATTTAAAAGAACGGGAAGTCCAGCTCAACAAAAACATACAACACGGAACACAACAAAAAAACCATGTGCTTTATCAACTCAAACGCCTACAAGAAGAGTTGACGGAGGCCCATGGGCAACTCGAACTTTTAACCACCGATTTAACCAATCAATCAAAGGAAATTGAAAAAGTACGTCTTGAGGAGCATGCGCAAAAAAAGAGTTTGGATACACTCATCAACGAGAAGAATGAGCTACAACGTACCTTTTATGATCTGGAGAAACACATCGCGGTTATCAATATACAACACCAAGCCTTAACGCAGGAAAGTCAACGTACCTCATCTGATGAACAAAACCGGGGTATGGAATTGCTTGCATTCAATGAAAAACTAGATCAGCTCAATCAAAAAATAAGTGCGCTGCGAGAAAAAGAGACATCCCTAAAAAAAGACGAAAAGACCTTGCAAGATGAACTTTCAGCTACAGAAGAAGCCTTAAATACCTTAAAAGAACAACAGCAGCGGCAATCACGTTTGTTGGATGCAAAGAAGAATGAATACAGTCTAACAAAATCTTTGGTTGATAACCTCGAGGGCTTCCCGGAGTCCATCAAATTTTTACGGAAAAATGCCCAGTGGCCAAAAGAAACCCCTTTATTTTCCGATATCCTATTGTGCAAGGAAGAATACAGGGTAGCTATTGAAAACTTCCTGGAACCCTATATGAATTTCTATATAGCTGATACGGTACAAGAAGCATTCTCTGCTATTCATTTGCTCCATACATCGGGAAAAGGGAGGGCTGGTGTTTTTGTATTAGAAACCTTAACCCCGATTCTCGAAGAAGCATCTGCTTATCCTAAAAATCTGCTGCCTGCACTGTCTATCATTGACGTTGATCCAAAATATAAAACGCTCTGTCAGCAGCTCCTTTCGCACGTTTATATTGAAGAACATCCGGCTGACGGTACCTTAAAGGAAAAACTGCCTGAAGGAACAGTTACCATTATCAATAAACAAGGAAACTATATCACCAACCGCTTAAGCATCGCCGGAGGATCGATCGGCTTATTTGATGGTAAACGAATTGGGCGTTCCAAGAACCTTGAGCTATTGGCAAAAGAAATTAAGAAGCTTGAGAACCAACAGGAGAAAAACCAGATCGCGATCGCCTCAAAAACTGAACGTCTGGATAGTTTAAGGTCCCGCTCTCAACAGGTCAGCCTAAAGGAGGTCGAGCAGCAGCTCAATGCCTTAAAGAACGAACACATTTCAATAAAAACCAAACAAGAACAATATGAAACGTTCCTACAGAATACATCCGACCGGAGAAAGGTTATCGAGGAAAAAATAAAGGCGTTGGACAAAGAGTTAGCCCTTGCCAATCCCCAGCTTCCTTCTTTGCAACAGCGCTTGAACCGATTTCAATCGGATTACCTCGAAAAACAGGAAAAGTTCTCCATACTCTCAGAAAAATTAAGCAATAAAACAGCACGCTATAATGAAACCAACATAAACGTGCATCAGCAGCGGAACAAGGTCAAAAGCACAGAAAAAGATATTGATTATCGGCGGGTACAGATAGAGGCATTCGAGAAGCAGCTCAAAGAACAAGCATCAAATCTTCAGGAAGTTCAATCGAAGATCCAGGACACCCTGAGGCATGTTGATTTATCTGATGGAGATTTACGTGCACTATATGAACAAAAAGAAACCATCGAAAAAGGCTTGCACGAACTTGAACGTGATTATTACGAATCAAGAGGCGAGATCAGCACGCAAGAAGAGCGAATTACAACCTTACGAAAGAAGAAAGAAATCTCGGACACTTTGATCAATGAAATTAAAGACGAGAAGAACCGGTTGATGCTCGACCTCAATGCATTGAAAGAGCGGCTTTCCATCGAATTTTCCATTGAGTTGGATGAGTTAGCACCCATGGAAGAGATTCAAGAAAGTGAAACGTCATTGCAATCAAAACTAGAAAAGATAAAGAAACAGGTCGATGATTTTGGTGCTATTAATCCGATGGCAATGGAAGCATTTCAGGAAATGGATAACCGATACCAGTTCATTTTAAGGGAGAAAAATGACTTATTGGATGCAAAGGCCACACTTTTGGAGACCATCCAGGAAATTGACCAGACCGCGGAAGAAAAATTCATGTCGGCATTCCTGCAGGTCAGGGAAAATTTCATCACTGTATTCCGATCCCTTTTCAGCGATGAAGACGCCTGCGATCTGATCATTAATGATATAGATAACCCTTTAGAGGCAGATATTGAGATCGTTGCAAAGCCTAAGGGGAAAAAACCATTGTCTATTAACCAATTGTCTGGCGGGGAAAAAACACTTACAGCCACTGCTCTTTTATTCTCCCTTTATTTATTAAAGCCCGCACCCTTCTGTATTTTTGATGAAGTCGATGCTCCTCTAGATGATTCAAATATCGACAAATTCAACAACATCATCCGGGATTTCTCAGGCAATTCGCAATTCATCATTGTTTCCCATAATAAGCGGACTATTGCCAGTACTGACATTATTTATGGCGTAACGATGGTCGAACCCGGTATTTCACGCGTTGTGGCAGTAGATATGCGGGAAATCTGATTGTCTCTCAAGGAAGAAGGGATCTTTTTTCTTTTGCGAATAAGGAATATACTTTTTTATCAACCCAAGCAGGCAAAAACTTATTCATAAATACCGCCAGTTTTCCTTGGCGTGTCATAATCAACGTGCGTTTGCGTTTCACTATTCCGCCCACAATGTTTGCTGCAACCTCTTCCGAACTCATCATTTTATTCTCATCCATCGTCGTTTCCCCCTGTTCCTTTCCGGATGTGTCCAAGGCTTTATTCCGAATATTGGATGCCGTAAATCCCGGACAGGCGACCATAACGTGCAGCCCTGTCTGTAAGGTTTCCACACGAAGTGATTCCAAAAAACCATTCATGGCAAACTTCGATGCCGAATAGCCTGTCCTTCCCGGCAATCCGCGATAACCAGCTATAGAAGAAACCCCCACAATGGTGCCTTTAGAAGCTATCAATGCTGGCAAGGCATATTTACTGCAATACACCGTTCCCCAGAAATTCACATCCATGACTCTTTTCAATACCGACAGCTCCACTTCATGAAACAATGCCCTCATGCTGATGCCGGCATTATTAACCAAAATATCAATCGCCTTAAAGGCCACCAGGGTTTGCTTGATCAACTGTTCACAATCTTCTTCTCTGGAGACATCGCATTGTACAGCCAAGACCTTTACCCCAAACCTCTTTTCCAGGTCTAGCCCGAGTTCACATAAGGAAACATATTGCCTTGCCGCCAAGACAATATTGGCCCCTTTTGTTGCAAATGCTTCTGCACAGGCACGGCCAATTCCCGAAGATGCCCCGGTAATAATAACTACTTTATCCTTTAAAATCTTCAAGTCGCTCAAATTGAAATTTATGCAATATTACGCTCATAGGGGATTCTCGTAACAATTGAGCGCCCCAACGTTACTTCATCTACATATTCCAATTCTCCGCCAAAGGCTATTCCTCGTGCAATGGTACTAATTTGAATGCCAAAGTCTTTTAATTTTTTATAGAGGTAGAAAATTGTGGTATCCCCTTCCATTGTAGCACTTAATGCCAAGATCACTTCATCGACATCCGCCCGGTTTTTCTTTATACGGGCAAGCAGCGAATCAATATTCAATTGACTGGGGCCAATACCATCCATAGGGGAAATCAGTCCCCCTAGAACGTGATACACGCCCTGGTATTGGTTCGTATTTTCTATTGCCATGACATCCCTGGTATCTTCAACAATACAGATGATCCGTTTGTCGCGTTTATGCGAAGCACAAATAGCACAGGTTTCCTGATCAGAAATATTATAACATTCCTTGCAGTACTTAATTTGATGCTTTAACGATGACAATGACTCACTGAAGCGTTCAACATCATGTGTAGGTTGATTTAATAAGTGCAAGACAAGACGGAGTGCCGTTTTATGACCAATGCCCGGTAAGCGGGCAAACTCATTCACAGCATTTTCCAGCAGTTTTGAAGAAAAATCCATACGACAAAGATAAAAAATATCAATGTCAAAATAGCTATTATCCAATATGCGAACGGAAAATCCTTAAATTAGCCGGAAATTATTTGCTATGCTCGAAAACGAAGACAGAATAAGGGAAGCCTTTGAAAATAAAACCTGGCAAGAAATCAAGGTTACTGACTCTTGGTCAATATTCAAAATAATGGCTGAGTTTGTGGAAGGTTTTGAAAAGTTGGCAAAAATTGGCCCTTGTGTATCGATTTTCGGCTCTGCCCGTACCCCCCGCGAACATCTGTCTTATCAATTAGCGGAAGATTGCGCAAGGCTGTTGACTGAAAAAGGCTACGGTGTCATTTCCGGTGGAGGTCCCGGCATTATGGAAGCTGCAAATAAGGGTGCTTATGAAGCAGGGGGAAAGTCGGTAGGCCTAAATATTGATTTGCCTTTTGAACAATTCCATAACCAATACATTGACCGTGACAAATTGATGCAATTCAATTATTTCTTTGTGCGGAAGGTAATGTTCATGAAATATTCGCAAGGATACATCGTACTTCCAGGAGGTTTTGGCACAATGGATGAATTGTTTGAAGCCATTACCCTGATCCAAACGGGGAAAATAGCCCGTTTCCCAATTGTTTTGGTCGGAAAAGAGTATTATGGAGGCTTATTCGACTGGATAAAGCAAAGGATGCTTGGCGCAGGCAATATAAGTCCTGAAGATCTAAATCTTTATCGTATGGTAGACACTGCCGAAGAGGCAGTTGAGCATATTTTCCGGTTTTACGATAAATATTTACTCAAACCTAATTTTTAAAGCCTCCCTACATGCCTTATCTTTGACCCATGGCAAAGTCGGCAGCACTTTACAGTAAAAAAATCAAGGAGGAAGCAAAAAACCTCGGATTTCTTTTTTGCGGAATCTCCAAGGCTACTTTTCTGGAAGATGAGGCTCCACGCTTGGAAAAATGGCTGAAAAACGGACTCAATGGGAAACTGTCTTATATGGAAAACCATTTTGACAAGCGGCTGGATCCCCGTTTATTGGTAGATGGCGCGAAATCCGTAATCTCCCTGGGCTTTAATTACTTTACTAGCAGGCAACAAAACGATGCATCGGCGCCCAAAATATCTAAATATGCCTATGGCACAGACTACCACTTTGTCATCAAAGAAAAATTAAAATCCCTGCTTCAATATATACGGGAGCATATTGGCGAGATAAATGGCCGGGCCTTTGTAGATTCCGCCCCAGTACTGGATAAAGCCTGGGCCCAGAGATCGGGATTAGGTTGGGTGGGAAAACACAGCCTTCTCTTATCAAAGCAACATGGATCATTCTTTTTCTTATGTGAGCTAATTATTGACCTTGAATTAATGTACGATTTTTCAATCGCGACCGATCACTGCGGCAATTGCACACGTTGTATTGATGCATGTCCTACCGATGCGCTTCAAGGACCGCGAATTGTGGATGCGGGCAAATGTATCTCTTACCTCACGATTGAATTAAAAGATGAAATTCCGTCAGAATTTTCCGACAAAATGTCAAACTGGGTGTTCGGATGCGATATCTGTCAAGATGTTTGTCCATGGAACAAATTTTCCATTGCTCATAATGAACCCGCATTCCAGCCTAACGAGGAGATGATGAAAATGACCAAAAAGGAATGGCAGGAAATCACAGAAGATACCTTTAAACGCATTTTCAAAAAATCTGCCGTTAAGCGGACTAAATTTTCGGGATTAAAAAGAAATATCAAATTCCTGGAAAAGGAATAAGGCTACCTATTTTTTAAATTTATTCTTTAAATCTTCCAACATATCCGTTGTAATGGGACCAGATTTCGGCTTTGGAGGCCTGACGACAGGCGGTTTACTACCGGAAGGGCCCTTTTTCATCTCATCAATGGAAGGTTTTCGTACCGGTGCCACTTTTGGAGCAGGCTTGGGAACTTGACGGCAACGTAGCCAAATTTTCTCGATACACTTCTTTGTATATTTGGGGAAATCGCCTTGCATCATCCAAGCATAATAACTTGGTTCAATTTTAAATATCTCCTCTACAATCTTCCCTTTATGCTTTCCGAAACTGAAGACTTCTTTCCCCTTGTCATCATACACCAATCGCCCAGCAAAATCCACAACCTTATTGATATTGGTAAACACATGCAAAGACTCAATATCATTCTTGACCGGAATCGACTTATTGCCTGACTTATCTTCCCATTCTTGGTCTTTGTACCGTTCAATCTGTGCTTTCAGCACCTCATAAGTTGCCATAACATCTGCTTCCGCTGAATGGGCATTGTCTAAATCCTTTCCACAATAAAACCGATAGGCTGCTTTCAGTGTACGTTGTTCCATCTGATGGAAGATATTCTGCACATCCACAAAAAGGCGATTCTCTATCTCAAAAGGGACATCAACCCTTAAAAACTCTTCCATCAATACCGGAATATCAAACCTGTTGGAGTTATAACCCGCCAAATCGGCATCACCGATAAAATCAGCAATTTCCCGGGCAACTTGTTTAAAAGTAGGCGCATTGGCAACATCCTCATCGTAAATACCATGCAGCATGGATGACTCTATAGGGATGGGCATTTCCGGGTGCAAACGCATCGATTTCACCGCCTCAGAACCATCGGGAAATACTTTTAGGATCGAAATCTCAACAATACGATCTGAGGCAACCATCACACCAGTGGTTTCAAGATCAAAAATGGCCAAAGGGCGCTTTAAAAATAAATTCATTCTATGATTAAACGAAAGGTTTTAAATGAAAGAAAAAATAAGAATACCTAAAATAAACACGAACACCATTGCGGCATACATCATCAACTCAGATTTTGCATGCCGTTTTTTACTTGTCCAGAAATTATGATTGGCTTTTTTCTCAAACTGCATATAACAAAGATAAACATTCCATCCAATTCTTTCCCTTATAGGCCAAATTATCGGACCGCACCACAGCGCACAAAGTATTTGTAATACCAAGACGCATGCAAATCGCTAATGACCACCCCCTTACTAGTAGATACGTGTGCAAATTTATTGTTGGCAAGGTAAATACCGACGTGGTCAACCCTTTTCTTTCCAAAACTAAAAAACACCAAATCGCCTTCTTGCAATTGGTTTTCATACTTTCTCTTCACCGTTTCTGCCATCTCGAATGACGTACGCGGCAATTCTTTTTTATACACATCCTGAAACAACAAATCGATAAAGCCCGAGCAGTCGATCCCTCTTTTTGTATTTCCACCTAATCGGTGGGGTGCACCCATCCAATCATCGATAAATGCATATAACCGACGGTTTTTAAGATTGTCAGATGGCACTCCCAATATCCGGGCATAAGTGGCCATTAGGTTACCCGATTTACGGGTTGCTGCACCAGTTGTTGAGGGGGAATAAATCGGCTTTTTCTTGGAGAAGCGTTCCGGTCTTGTCAAACAACTGCTACAAACAAGTACCAGCAAGAACAAGGTCAAGAAGGATCTATTTCGGTAAAATATCATTAATAGTGATCAATGATGCAGTATTTCAGCGGTCCGTTCTATCTCTACCGTACCATCCGCCTGAATGCCTATCAACTTGGAAGGAATAAGTTCATTAACAAGTAAAGGATCATAAGGTAGGGACACCTTGACATAATTGGGACTAAACCCGTGCATCATGCCATTTTTCTCATCCCCTTCCACTAATATTTCCATTTCCTTCCCTAGCTGGCCTTCATAAAACAAACGACGCTTTTTCTCAGATAGTATATGCAGCATTTTACTGCGATCTGACCTACTGGCACCGGGAACTTTGCCTTCCATTTGGGCCGCGATGGTATTTTCACGCTCTGAATAGGTGAAAACATGGAGGTACGAGATCGGAAGCTCATTCAAGAACCGATACGTTTCAAGAAAATCCTCACGGGTTTCACCGGGGAAGCCCACAATGACATCTACGCCAATGCAGCAATCAGGCATTAAGCTTTTGATCATATGCACCCGCTCTGCATACAACTCCCGGCGATACCGCCTACGCATCAAAGCCAATATTCGATTAGAACCCGACTGTAGTGGAATATGGAAATGCGGCACAAAACGGTTGGACATGGCTACAAACTGGATAATCTCGTTGTTCAACAGGTTCGGTTCGATAGATGAAATTCGAAACCGTTGTATACCTTCCACCTGATCAAGCGCTTTTACCAGGTCAAAGAACGTTTCTTTACGTACCCCCTGATGAAGACCGAAATCACCTAGGTTTACCCCTGTTAACACAATCTCCTTAACCCCTGAGCGTGCAATTTCTTCGGCTTGTCTCACCACATCTTCTACAAAGCCGCTCCTGCTTTCTCCCCGTGCCAATGGAATGGTACAAAAAGTACAAGAATAATTACAACCGTCTTGAACTTTCAAAAAAGTACGCGTACGATCGTCGATGGAAAAAGCGGGGACAAACTCATTGGTATGCGCAATGGGCTGGTTTAAGATGACTGTTTTAGGCTGCTTGACCAAGCTTGTAATATGCGCTACAATGTTGAATTTCTCCGCGGCCCCCAATACCAGATCGACCCCTTCTATTTCGGCAATTTCCTTTGGCTTCAGCTGGGCATAACATCCAATAATGGCAATGTATGCCTGAGGAGAGCACTTTAATGCTTCACGGACTATTTTCTTGCATTTTCTATCTGCATGTTCCGTTACCGAACAGGTGTTAATGACGTATACATCCGCAGCCTCGGTAAAGGGTACCGGTTCAAAACCCGCTTTCTGAAACAACCTTCCAATAGAAGAAGTTTCAGAAAAATTGAGCTTACATCCCAGGGTATAGAAAGCAACCTTCTTTTTCATCATTATGTGACAAAAATAAGCAAATTATTTATTATGATGTATGTTTTGCCTTTCATTGAAACCTATGTATCTTTGTCTGGATGAATACAACAGATCTGCTGATAAAGGCATTGAATTTTGACTTTCTTACGCTAGAGGAGGGTCTTTATCTATATAAAAATGCCGCTACCGCAGATCTGGTCTACATCGCCAATGAATTACGGAAAATCCAGGTTCCCCACGGAAAAGTAACCTGGCAGATTGACCGGAACGTGAATACCACAAACGTATGCATCGCCAATTGTAAATTCTGCAACTTCTACCGCCGTCCGGGACATGAAGATAGTTACATAACCGATATTGAGACGTATAAAAGGAAAATAGAAGAAACCTTCAGGTATGGCGGTGATCAATTATTATTGCAAGGTGGGCATCACCCCGAGTTGGGCTTATCATTTTATGTAGACCTGTTCAAAAAACTAAAAGAGCTTTACCCTACCTTGCGTTTACATGCTTTAGGACCTCCTGAAGTTGCCCATATCTGCAAATTAGAAGGGATGGCCCATATTGACGTGCTTCAGCGATTAAAAGATGCCGGAATGGATTCCCTTCCGGGTGCGGGGGCAGAAATATTGAATGACCGCGTACGACGTTTAATTTCAAAAGGGAAATGCGGCGGACAAGAATGGTTGGATATCATGCGGGCAGCCCATAAAATCAATCTCCCTACATCGGCAACCATGATGTTTGGGCACATTGAAACAATACAAGAACGATTTGAGCACTTAATATCAATACGAAATGTACAAGACGAAAAACCTGAAGGAAGCTATGGGTTTATAGCCTTCATTCCCTGGCCATTTCAGGATGATGGTACACTACTCAAAAAAGTACGGGGCATCACCAACAATGTTACCGGTGACGAATACATTAGAATGATTGCCTTGAGCCGGATTATGTTGCCAAACATTAAAAACATTCAAGCTTCATGGCTTACCGTAGGTGAGCGGGTTTCCCAACTTTGCCTCCATGCCGGAGCCAATGATTTTGGTTCGATTATGATCGAGGAGAATGTAGTCTCGGCAGCAGGTGCACCACACCGTTTTACTTCCAGAACCATTCAGCAAGCGATCCGCGACGCAGGGTTCGAACCCCAGCTACGCACACAAAAATACGAATGGAGGGAGCTGCCTCAAGAGATGGAAGAACAAATAATCGACTATTAGTGCCCGATACAGCTTCCATAGAACAACAAATTGAGGCATTGATCTTTGCTTCCGAACAAAGCATTTCGCTTACAGAATTACAAGAAATCATTCAAACCGTGAATGAACAAGCGGTTGATCTTTCTACACTAGAGGAATACATTCAGCGCATTGAAGAAAAGTACGCAGATCCTTCCTTGGCTATAAGCCTGCAACGGTTAAATAACGGATATCAATTTCTCACAAAACCCGACTACTACCCCTATATTAATCAATTGCAACTTCATAGGTCCAAAAAAAAATTGAGTCAGGCTGCTCTCGAAACCCTTTCTATCATCGCCTATCGACAGCCGATTACGAAAGTAGAGATTGAACAAATTAGAGGTGTCAATTGCGATTATTCCATCCATAAATTATTAGAAAAAGAATTGATTAGTATTTTAGGAAAATCCAAAAATGTTGGTCGCCCCCTATTGTACGGTGTAAGTCCCCTCTTCATGGACTATTTCGGTATCAATTCAACTGCAGACCTCCCCAAACTAAAGGATATCTTGGCAGAAGGAGAAAACTCCATTGGAGCCGCAGAAAGTTAAAATCCGGGACTTGACAATAAGATGATAAAAAAATAAAAATATTTTTTTATTTCAAATACTTTGTATTTTTATAGCATGAAAGGAGGATCAATATAATTCCAGAATTACTATGAAAACACCAAAGAAATTAAAGTCAGAAAAATTTCAAGGGGAAGAGCCGGAAGGCCTAAAGAAACTAAAGACTTATCCTAAGTCAAAGCATTCAAGGTTTTTTGATGATGACGAGGACGAGATGGAAATTGAAGATTTTAAAGGCCTCGAAGACTTATATTTCGAGGAAGAAGATGACGAATTTTAACCCGAAAATCTCATCGATAACGATGCACTTTTAGCAAGTGCATCGTTTAATCTTCATTAACCGGTACCGCATTTCAGCGAACATATCCCGGGAACCTTATCCTGCGGACGTTTCTTTTTTACGCAATTCTTCGTACAGGATGATTACCTTTTTCTGAAGTTCAATCACCTCCGCATCTCTTTCCTGTAAGCGTTTTGTAGCGACCTCCAAATCAGCATTGTATTTCTTTTGCCCTTCGGGGTCATGAATCGTCAACAGTTCGACAATACTAAGATCAAATAGTTTTGAAATCTGATCCAAGCGGGACAGGTTGACATCAGTAATACCCGTTTCTATTTTGGAGAATGCCGGAATTGAAATATCCAATCTCTTAGCAACATCTTCTTGGCTCCATCCTTTCTGGTGCCGTAATAATCTAATTTTTTTTCCTAAGGTTTTCATACAGTAGATTTTGTTTTTAAATACTTTAAGCATTTAGTATTGACTTAACAGCTACAAAGATAACCATTAGTTAACTTAGGAAGAAATAAACAATTCTGAAAAATTAATAATATTAACACCGCCGAAGTTACCGGAACTCATAAACAATAAATTCTTTCCGGCAGATTCCAGTTGGGATAAGTATTGTTTTAGGCGGTCGGTGTTGTCGAAATAAATCAACTTATCGTTCTTAAATGCGGCTTTTAAGACCTCCTCAGATAGGGGTTTACTATTTTTTTGTTTAATTGTTTCCTGATTAATGAATACCAAAGGATAATCTGCCTTATCCATCGTTCCCTCATATTCTTTTAAGAAGGTTTCATTTAAACTACTAAAAGTGTGCAACTCAATAATCGCGACCAAAGCTTTTTCTGGATATTGCTCTTTTACCGCATTGATTGTTGCCCTTACCTTCGAAGGGGAATGTGCGAAATCTTTATAGACAACGCTTTCATCATTGTTTGTAACATATTCCAATCTCCTTGCAGCACCTTTGAAACTTTGTATGGCTTTGTAAAAATCGGGTTTGCTGACACCCAACCATTCACAAACACTGTAAGCCCCGGCAATATTCGACAAATTATGGCGACCGAATATTTGCAGGGGTACATCCCCATCCGCCGTATTCAATGAGGTCTGGCCTTTATTTATAGTATAAGCAGGCATCCGGTAGCCGTGCTTATTGATATTCGAATTATCAGCCGAAACAATTTCCTGTACCTTTTTATCTTCTTTATTATAGACCAGGGTACCTTTGGGTTCAATGCTTTGAATAAATAATTTGAATTGCTCCAAATAATTTTCGAATGTAGGGAATACATTGATGTGATCCCATGAAATACCGCTGATTAGGCCGATATTAGCTTTATAAATCAGGAACTTGGGCCTTTCATCTTCTGGCGACGCAAGATATTCGTCTCCTTCGATGACAATAAGGGGAGCATCTTTACTGATCCTCACCATATTCTCAAATCCATCAAGCTTGGCGCCGACCACAAAATCAAAATCATGGTTCAACTCGTTTAAAACATGCATAATCATGGAAGTGATCGTGGTTTTTCCATGACTTCCGCCAATGACCACACGTATTTTCTCAGCAGATTGCTCATAAATGAACTCAGGATACGAATAAATACGCAAGCCTAGACTCTTTGCCTTCTCCAACTCCGGATTATCTTTTTTTGCATGCATTCCCAGAATAACCGCATCGATTTCTTCTACAATTCTATCAGGAAACCAGCCTAGACGATCCGGGAGCAAGCCATTCTCATCCAAATGGCTCCTAGCGGGCTCATAAATAAAATCGTCTGAACCACTCACGATATAGCCCTTCTTTGATAACGCAATCGCTAAATTATGCATGATGCTACCACCGATAGCAATAAAATGAACGCGCATATTCTATATATAATTAAATTTTGCCGCGACCCACTGGTCCTGGACTTTATGATTCATGTACTCAAAACCACAACGCGCCGCTTTTGTTTTTAGGAGCTGCAGATCCTCCCCCTCATAGAAGCCACTTAAATACATTATTCCTCCCTTTCTTATCCCCTTGGCATATCCTGCTAATTGGTCAAGTAAAATATTGCGATTAATATTGGCCAAGATCATATCGTATGCATTTTCCCGGATATTGCCTGCATCACCACAACATACAGATAGGGGGGAAACATTATTGAGTTGGGCATTTTCTGCTGCGCTCTCACAACAGATAGGGTCATTATCAATTGCTAAAACACTTTCAGCCCCTAATTTCAACGCTAGTATTCCCAAAATACCAGTACCACATCCCATATCCAATACTTTTTTGCCAGCCACATCAATCTCGAGCAGATATTCCATCATTAATTTTGTGGTTTGATGATGCCCCGTACCGAATGCCATTTGAGGATTAATTATAATTTCTATTGGATAATCCGGATTGGGTTTGTGGAACCTTGCACGGACATGGCATTTTTCCCCAACGAAAAGAGGTTCGAAGTTACTTTCCCAAACCGCATTCCAATTTTTAGCGGGAATACTTTCCAGTTTATATTCGACACCATTTGTTGGCGGAAGTCCTTGCAACAATGTTTCCAGGGTGGCCGGATTAAATTGCGATTTTACAATAAAAGCATAAAACCCCCGGGTCGTTTCCTCAAATGCGTCAAAGCCTATTTCTCCCAGATCTTGTATCAACAAATCACGTTGCCAAGCGACTAGTTCCTTATACTCAAATTCTAATTTGAGATATTCCATAATCCCGTCATATAATGAAATACTTTATGCATTCAACACATTTACAATATGCATAAAATCCCTTGATTTTAGAGAAGCGCCCCCAATGAGACCTCCATCAATATCCGGTTGTGCAAAAATTTCAGCAGCATTCGTCGGGTTGCAGCTGCCTCCATATAAAATAGTCATGGATTGGGCGACATCCTCGTTAAAATGCTGGGCTATCGCCTCCCGGATAAAAGCATGTACTTCTTGGGCTTGTTCAGGGCTCGCGGTCAGTCCGGTACCTATTGCCCAAATCGGTTCATAAGCCAAAACTACCTTAGAAATATCGCTATTCGATAAATTGAAAACCACTTCCTCCAACTGCTTTTTTAACACCTCAAAATAACTATCCGACTCCCTATCTTCTTTACTTTCCCCGATACAAAAAATGGGCGATAAGCCATGTTCTAACGCTTTGTTAAGTTTTTTTATCAAGATTGCACTATCTTCATGGAAATAAGCCCGGCGTTCAGAATGCCCGATGATGACATGAGTAGCTCCTGTCGATCTAATTTGACCCGCCGAAACCTCACCTGTGAAAGCACCTTTTTCTTCTTGTGATAAGTTCTGCGCTCCTATAAAAATATTAGTAGCAGTCTTAGTCTGTTGTGCCAAATGATGGAGATGAATAAACGGACAACATACCACTACCTGTTGATTGCCACGGGTTTCATCTTTTACCATAGATAGGATTTCCGAAAAGAGGCTTACACCTTCCTGATACAGCAAATTCATTTTCCAATTACCGGCTACAATTTTCTTTCGCATGTTGATCAATTTATTTTAAAAATTACGATTATTTTTTGTCATTTCAAAAACGGATTGAAGTATCGACCTCTCAGTTTCATCAAATTCCCGATTGCGTCTATGGAATATCAATTCGGCTGTTTCAAACATTTTATGCAAATGATAAGCAGAAAAGCCTTGCGCCCCACCCCATGAAAAATCAGGAATAAAAGTCGGCGGCACACCTGCGCCAAAAATACTGGCACTCACGCCAACAACCGTCCCGGTATTAAACGCAGTATTGATGGCACAACGTGAAAAATCCCCCATGATAAGGCCACAAAACTGTAGGCCTGTGTCTCTTGGCATACCCTGCTCGTAATCAAACAAGCGAACATTCTGGTAATTATTTTTCAGGTTGGAGTTATTGGTATCCGCACCCCAGTTGCACCATTCACCAATCACTGCACTTCCTAAATAACCATCATGCCCCTTCGATGAGTTTCCCCATATCACGCAGGTATTCAGTTCCCCACCCACCCGCGAACAGGGACCAATACTCACATTGCTGTATATTCTCGCGCCCATTTTCAACTGAGAGCGCTCGCCCAAAGCAAAAGCCCCACGTACCAAACACCCTTCCCATATTTCACTATCTTTCCCTAAGTAAATTGGCCCGTTCAAGGTATTCAATGTCGAACATTCGGCACTTGCACCTTCTTCCGCAAAGATATGATCGCCCAAGACCCGATTGGTACTACTTAAGCTAGCAGATGTTCTATCTTTTGTCAGAAGCTGGAAATCTTTTTCTATTTCCTCTCCGTTCTTTGAAAAAATATCCTCGGGGAACCGAATAAAGGAAAGCTCATGTGCATACTGGATGGGTTTAAAGTCTATGATGTTATCTATATGGAATTCCTTTAAGGTAGTGGAATCCATTTTAAGGGCAATAAACCCCGATCCATCCATCAATACCTCCCCTATCGCCAATGCCACTATGGCCTCAACAAGCCTTTCGTCAGGGAGAACATCGCCGCGGATCAGCAATACATCTCCCTTTCCTTCACGCAAAGGATATTTACATTGAAGGTATTCGGCGGTGAGATAAGAACTCGGCAATTGAAGCCATTTTTCCCACTTTTGGTCAATGGTTAATATACCTACCCTTAAATTAGGAACCGGGCGGGTCAAACTTAAAGGAAAGGTTCTTCTGCGCCATAAATCATCATCAAAAAGAACAACTCGCATTATTTAGGTTTTGGTTATGATTGGCACAAAAGTAAAAAAGTCTCAGTAATATTACTGAGACTTTCATACATATTCTTATTAACCTATTTTTTTGTATAACGCGTACGGAATTTATCAATACGTCCCGCGGTATCAACCAACTTCATTTTACCTGTGTAGAAAGGATGAGACGTATGTGAAATTTCCAACTTCACCAAAGGATACTCCTTGCCATCTTCCCACTCGATTGTCTCTTTCGTTTCGATACAAGACCGGGTTAAAAAAGCGTAATCATTCGACATATCTTTGAAGACTACTGGCCTATAATTCGAGGGATGCAAATCTTTTTTCATCAGAATAATTTATTTTTTAATGGTGATGAAGCTATCATGAGTGAACTGTTCATTCCGGTTTGTGAATTTTGTAAACTCATGATAGTTTCATTTGAATAACTTATTTTCAGTGCATTTGAAACTTGCAGGCTGCCTTTACTTCATTGCACAAGAGCAGCAGACTATACAAGCTTTATTTTATATGATAGTTCTGTTCAACTAATCAGGGCGCAAATATACTGAATCATATATAAATATCAAACAATATAAATTGTTAATTCCACTTCAAAATAAAAACTTCGCTTTCCTCTTAGCAATAAATATCATTCGCTTGTTTAAAGGTGTTGCAATGTGCATCTACAATATCCCGTATATGAAGAGAGTAGCCTCCACCCATACTTACCTGCACCGGAACTCCCCGTTGTTTACATTGTTTAAAAACAAACAAGTCACGCTGTTTACATGCCTCTTTAGACAAGCTTAGTTTCCCCAGCTTATCGGTTGCCAGCACATCTACACCCGGCAAATAAAAAACAAAATCAGGTTTCACCTGCTCGAACAGGCACTTTACCTTTTCTTCTAAAATTTGCAGGTATTCATCACCTTCCGTGCCGTCATTGAGACCGATATCAAGATCTGACTTTTCTTTTCTAAAGGGAAAATTTCTCTCAGCATGCATGGAGAATGTATACACATGCGGGTTATTCTGAAAAATTTCAGCACTTCCATTCCCTTGATGTACATCAAGATCGATCATCAATATTTTTCCACATTGTTTTTCATGAAGTAGCGCATTTGCCGCAATCGCCTGGTCATTTAACAAACAGAAACCTTCTCCCCAATTGCTACCTGCATGATGCGTACCGCCCGCTATATTAAAAGCAATACCATCCTGCAAGGCATATCTGCATCCCGACAAAGACCCTTCAGCGATCCGGAGCTCCCGCTCAAGTAAGTCTTCAGAGAATGGGAAACCTATCCGTCTTATTTCCGGGCCGGACAAACTTGAGTTTTTTAAACGCTCCCAATATTCCCTATCATGGGCAAGTAGGATGTATTTCTCGGCTATAGGTGAAGGTTGGAAAAAAGAACCCTCTGTTGCCACCCCCTCATGCAATAATTGACTACGGATAAGCTCATATTTCAACATCGGGAATCGATGTCCCGCCGGTAAAGGATAGACATAGCATGGATGGTAAGCAATCTTATACATCGAAGCCGCTTAGGTTACCTATGAAAAGACTGACAAGCCCTTTTATTCTGCCATGACATGCTCTTTAGCAGCCAAGTATCTTTCTGCCTCCAGCGCTGCCATACAACCGCTACCTGCCGCAGTCACCGCTTGGCGATAGATCTTATCTTGAACATCTCCACAGGCAAAAACCCCTTCCTGGTTCGTTTGCGTACTATTCGCTTTTGTTATGAGGTAGCCTGTTTCATCCATATCTATCCAGTTGGTAAATAATTCCGTATTAGGCTTATGGCCAATTGCCACAAAAAAGCCAGTGACCGCAATCGTCGATTCCCCACGGGTTTGATTATTGATCATCCTTACCCCTGTCACACTTTGTCCGTCACCCAATATTTCCTGCGCCTCTGTATGGTAATGGATTTCAATATTCGGTGTGTTGAAAACTCGATGTTGCATTGCTTTCGATGCCCGGAATTCGCCTCTTCGCACCAACATATGGACTTTTCGACATAGCTTGGCGAGGTAAGTCGCTTCTTCCGCCGCTGTATCGCCGGCCCCCACTAATGCTACATCTTGTCCCTTGAAGAAGAAACCATCACAAACTGCGCAGGCAGATACACCAAAGCCATTGTATTTCTGCTCACTTTCCAAACCTAAATATTTTGCCGTCGCCCCAGTGGCGATGATCACCGTATCAGCAGAAACAACTTTCTTTTCATCAATAACTACAGAATGTACCGGTCCCGTAAAGTCTACTGATGTTACATATCCAAATCGAATGTCAGTGCCAAATCGTTCAGCTTGTTGTTGAAAATCTTCCATCATTTTCGGCCCTAAGACACCTTCAGGATAGCCGGGATAATTCTCGACATCTGTAGTTGTGGTCAATTGACCACCCGGAACAATACCGGTATACAATACTGGAGCCAGATCAGCGCGGGCAGCATATATTGCCGCCGTATATCCTGCGGGTCCTGAACCAATAATTAAGCATTTTACGTGTTCTGTTTCAATATTTTCTTCAGGCATTTTATTTTCTTGATTTTATATAAGCAAAAGTATGCAATTTAAAGAAATGATGAGCGCTCGGAGGCCAAAAATGATTTTCCAACGATAATTCATTCACCGGTATCATGTTTGTATAATACCTACATTAAAATCTTTTTCGATCGGCGACTGATTAGCAGCTTCTATCCCCATGGAAATAATTTCCCTGGTTTTCAAAGGATCGATAATGGCGTCGACCCATAAGCGGGAAGCCGCATAATATGGTGTGGTCTGTTGGTTATATCGATCCGTAATTTGTGATAATAAAGCAGCTTCACCCTGTTCATCACTCGCAAGTCCGCGTGACTTCAAGCTTGCCGATTGAATCTGCAACAAGGTCTTCGCAGCTTGTGCACCCCCCATTACCGCTATTTCAGCCGAGGGCCAAGCAAGAATCAATCGCGGATCATAAGCCTTTCCACACATGGCATAGTTCCCAGCACCGTATGAGTTCCCCACAATGACGGTAAACTTCGGGACAATTGAATTCGCTACGGCATTGACCATTTTCGCGCCATCCTTGATAATACCCCCATGTTCTGATCGACTTCCGACCATGAAACCGGTAACATCCTGAACAAAAACCAAGGGTATTTTCTTTTGGTTGCAATTCATGATAAAGCGGGCGGCCTTGTCTGCTGAGTCGGAATATATTGCTCCCCCGAATTGCATTTCACCTGTTTTGGTTTTCACCACTTTTCGCTGATTTGCCACGATACCTACCGCCCAACCGTCAATACGGCCCAGACCACAAAGAATGGTCTTCCCATAGTGGGCCTTGTATTCCTCAAACGCCGAATCATCCAACAAACGTAAAAGGATTTCCTTCATATCAAAGGGTTTTTCGCGTGAGCGGGGGAGGATACCATAGATTTCTTCCGCATTTAACCGAGGTACCGTAGCCTTTATACGATCGAATCCAGCTGATTTAGGGCTGCCTAGCATTGCCATAATATTCTTAATAGAATCCAAACAAGCCCTATCATCAGGTTGTTTATAATCCGTTACCCCAGAGATCTCACAATGCGTAACAGCGCCACCCAATGTTTCATTATCAACTACTTCCCCGATTGCCGACTTCACAAGATAAGAACCAGCTAAAAAAACCGATCCGGTGCCTTCCACAATCATCGCTTCATCGCTCATAATCGGCAGATAGGCTCCTCCTGCTACACAGGAGCCCATTATGGCGGATAATTGTACAATCCCCGATGCACTCATTTGAGCGTTATTCCTAAAAATACGTCCAAAATGTTCTTTATCAGGAAAGATCTCGTCTTGGAGAGGAAGAAAGACACCTGCTGAATCCACCAAATAAATAATCGGCAAACGGTTTTCCATGGCTATTTCCTGTGCCCGCAAATTTTTCTTGGCCGTCATGGGAAACCATGCTCCTGCTTTTACCGTGGCATCGTTTGCCACAACTACACATTGGCGCCCGGAGACATAACCAATTCCGGTTATTACCCCCGCTGAGGGGCAACCGCCATAGGCTTCGTACATGCCGTCGGCCGCCAAAGCAGCTATTTCAAACCATGGGCGATCTTTATCCAATAGATAGTCTACACGCTCACGGGCCAACATTTTTCCTTTTGCCTGTTGTTTTGCCGCAGCCTCTTTTCCACCACCCTCATAGACTTTTTTTAAGCGTTGCTTCAGTTCATAAAGCGCTTGTTTATGATGATCTTCATTTTTATTGAAATCCAGGTCCATGGTCGAAGATAGAATTAATTCAGCAATATAAAAAGACCTAGCAAGAGATATTGTATTGCATACACAGCAAATAATGAACTGTGCATCAACAACTTAACATAAAAGATTAATAAACAGAAAATCTTTCGACCTTTGAGGAAAAATGCTATCTACTATAGTTGGGAGCTTCTTTGGTAATGGCAATATTATGGGGATGGCTCTCACGAAGGCCAGCCCCGGTAATTCTTACAAAGCGGGCATTCTTCAGGGCTTCAATATTGGCTGCACCACAATAGCCCATGCTTGCTCTTAAGCCACCGATATATTGATAAACAATTTCAGCTAGGCTGCCTTTAAAGGGAACCCGGCCAACGATTCCTTCTGGAACCAATTTTTTTATATCTTCCTCAACATCCTGGAAATACCGGTCTTTTGATCCTTGTTCCATTGCCTCTACGGAACCCATTCCGCGGTAAGACTTGAACTTACGTCCTTCATAGATAATGGTTTCACCCGGTGCTTCTTCAACACCCGCAAAAAGAGAACCTGCCATGATTGTACTGGCTCCCGCCGCAATGGCTTTTGCGAGATCCCCAGTCTGTTTAATGCCCCCATCAGCTATCACCGGAATACCCCTGCCCTTCAATGCTTTAGCACATTCATAAATGGCATATAACTGGGGAACCCCAACCCCTGCAATAATACGGGTAGTACATATAGAACCAGGACCTATCCCAACCTTAACTGCATCAGCACCGGCATCTGCCAATGCGGTCGCTGCTTCCGCAGTAGCCACATTCCCAACGATCACCTGTAGATCAGGGTATTGTTTCTTTACTTCTTTCAATTTATCAATTACCCCTTTTGAATGTCCATGTGCCGTATCAATCGCAATCACATCCACTTCAGCTCTCACCAGCGAATCGATGCGCTCCATGGTGTCTGCCGTCACGCCAACTGCCGCGCCTACCAATAAACGCCCATGTTCATCCTTGGCAGCTTGGGGAAAGTTTTTGAACTTCTGGATATCCTTAAACGTAATCAATCCCACCAGCTGCCCGGCATTATCCACAACCGGTAGTTTTTCAATTTTATAATTTTGTAGAATTTCCTCCGCTTTTACTAAATCTGTTCCCACAGGTGCAACAACAAGGTTATCCTTCGTCATTAATTCACTGATTGGCTTATCCAAGTCTTTTTGGAAACGCAGGTCACGGTTCGTAACGATCCCCACAAGTTTCCGATGTTCGTCTACAACCGGAATGCCGCCGATCTTGTTTTCTTTCATGATATGAAAGGCATCGCGAACCAAAGCAGATTCATGAAGAACAACGGGATCCTGGATCATCCCGCTTTCCGACCGTTTTACTTTCCTTACTTCTTTTGCCTGTGCATCTATGCTCATATTTTTATGCAGCATCCCTATGCCCCCCGCCTGTGCCATTGCAATGGCTACATCGGCTTCCGTAACGGTATCCATCGCAGCGGAAATCAAAGGAATATTCAATCGAATCTTTTTGGTAAGGTACGTACTCGTATCCGTCTCACGCGGCAATATCTCTGAATAAGCAGGAATGAGTAATACATCATCGTAGGTGAGACCTTCAGCTACGAATTTTTCGGGATCTAGTTGCATGGCAAATTGTGTTGGGGGTTAACTATTTGCGGGGCAAAGATACAAAATCGATAATTAGCTAACAACAATGAGTATTAAAAACACGACATATAAATGTAAATTAACGAACTATTGATAATTCTTATCTTTGCGGCATGCGAAAATTATCCATGGATGAACTGAACCGTCCAAACGTCCAAACATTTAAAGCCCAAAAAAAATTACCTATCACCGTTATATTGGATAATGTGAGAAGCTTGCATAATGTAGGATCAGTATTTCGAACCGCAGACGGATTCGCAGTAGAAGAAATATTATTGATCGGCATTACCGCGCAACCTCCCCATCGCGAAATTGAGAAGACTGCTTTAGGTGCCACCCAGTCCGTCTCTTGGCGGCATTTCCCTAGCATTATCCCAGCGTTAGAGGAGTTACAAACAAAAGATTATACCCTCCTTGCCGTGGAACAAGTTGATCATAGTACCCTATTGAATGAATTCAAACCGGACAATGACAAAAAATATGCATTAATCTTCGGAAATGAAGTACATGGTGTTTCTGATGAGGCCATGCAGCGAATTGATGGTGCCCTAGAAATACCTCAATTCGGCACGAAACATTCTTTCAACATCGTTATTTCCGCTGGCATTGTATTATGGGATTTCTACCAGAAGCTTAGCCTTTCCGAGAGATAATCCCATCCGATTCCAAGCACCTGTTTATACTTATTTATGCCGGTCTATGCGTAATTGATGATAGCATCCTTACTTTCAAGCTCAGAAAAGCCCATTAGAAATTCATCAACTTTCCTTGCACACTCCCTTCCTTCCGATATTGCCCACACTACCAAAGACTGTCCCCTTCTCATATCCCCTGCGACAAAGACCTTGTCAGCCGACGTTTTAAATTCACCCTCCACAGCCTTCACATTTCCCCTTTGATCCAATTCTAGTCCGAGTTGACTCAATAAACCCTCATGTTGCGGATGCAGAAAACCCATCGCTAGTAACACCAGCTCACAAGGAATTTCACGTTCAGAGTCTTTGATTTCCTTAAAATTAACCGGTCTCCCTGTGGGGTCACTTTCCCATTCCAGATCCACTATCTTAACCGCTTTCAGGTTTCCTTGATCATCCCTGATAAATGCTTTCGTGCTGATTCCCCATGCCCTTTCACATCCTTCTTCGTGTGAGGAGGTTGTTTTGAGCAACATCGGATAAGTTGGCCAAGGCATTGCCGTGGTACGGGACTGCGGCGGTTGGGGCATCAACTCAAACTGGGTAACGGATTTGGCTCCCTGACGATTCGATGTCCCTACACAGTCAGAACCAGTATCTCCGCCACCAATAACCAATACATTTTTTCCATCTGCGAGAATTTCTTCTTCCGGAATAGGAGAATTGCCAATACGCTTGTTCTGCTGTTTCAGGAATTCCATGGCAAAGTGTACCCCCCGATGATCTCTGCCCGGAATTGATAGATCGCGTGGAATAGTAGATCCTCCTGCCAATATCACGGCATCAAAAGCATCCAATTCAGCAACATCCATCGTAAGACCGACTTCGGTATTACATTGGAAAACCACTCCCTCTTCTTTTAAAACCTTGATCCTTCTGTCGATCACAGTTTTCTCAAGTTTAAAATCAGGAATACCATATCGCAATAAACCACCCGGCTTATCGTCTCGTTCAAAAACAATAACCTCATGCCCCGCTTTAATAAGCTGCGCGGCTGCCGCTAGACCAGCCGGGCCGGAACCAACCACGGCTACCCTTTTTCCGGATTTTATCAACACCGGCCTTGCCTGCACAAATCCCTTTGAAAATGCAATTTCAACAATATGTTTCTCAATCTCTTCTATAGAGACAGGCGATCGGTTAATACCCAGCACACATGCCGATTCGCAAGGAGCTGGGCAAATCCTACCCGTAAATTCGGGGAAATTATTTGTTGAACTTAAAATGGTGTAAGCTTCTTCCCATTTACCCCTATAAACCGCATCATTGAATTCAGGAATTACATTGCCCAATGGGCAGCCCGAATGACAGAAGGGTATGCCACAATCCATGCAACGAGCAGCCTGCCTGTTCAATTCAGGCTCCTCATACAAATGAACAAACTCCTTGTAATTTTTAACACGTTCCTGCGGGGCATCTTTCTCTGGAAGCTGTCTTTTAAACTCTTTAAAACCCGTAATCTTTCCCATTTCTTTGCTTACTTATGCTTTTACTAATTTTGCTTCAATTGCCCTCTTGTACTCTCGTGGATAAACTTTCACAAACGAACCGATCTCTTTTGTCCAATTCGAGAGAATACCCGTCGCCAACTTACTTCCCGTAAGGTTAATATGCTTCTTTAACAAGGTGATAATTTCATTCTCATCTTCAGGTTCCAATGTTTCGATATCCACCATTTCCATATTACACTTATTCCTGAAGTTGTTCTTGATATCATATACCCAAGCAATCCCCCCGCTCATCCCTGCCGCAAAATTCCGTCCGGTTTCTCCCAAAATCAATGCCCTTCCGCCAGTCATATATTCACAGCCATGATCCCCTACCCCTTCTACGACGGCCACAGCTCCTGAATTGCGAACAGCGAAGCGTTCCCCGGCTTGCCCTGATATAAAAATATACCCTGAGGTTGCCCCATATAAGGCAACGTTTCCAATAATAATATTCTCATGAGCCTTGAAACTGCTTTTTCTTGAGGGATAAATTGCAAGCTGGGCTCCAGACAAACCTTTGCCTACATAGTCGTTTGCCTCCCCTTCTAACTCAAAAGACAAACCTTTTGCACAAAAAGCCCCAAAACTTTGACCCGCCGATCCAATAAATTTATAGTTAATACTATTGTCTGGCAGTCCCTCAGCACCATAAATCTTAGAAACCTCATTTGATAACAATGTACCTATCGTTCTGTCGGTGTTCTTGACGGGGTATTCCCCAAATACCGGTATATTGCTTTCCAAAGCAGGTGCTGCATCCTTCAATAACTGCCAGTCCAAGATATCATCCATTTCATGATCTTGGCTCTCAGTTTGGTATAAACTTTTTCCATCGGGGTGATTTGCCACGTATAAAATTCCCGATAGGTCGACCTTCTCCGCTTTCCAGTGATTTACATTTTCCTTCTTCTTAAGGAATTGCGCTTGTCCCACCATTTCATTAATCGTGCGGAAGCCCAGCTCAGCCATAATCTCACGGAGCTCCTCCGCCAAAAAGTTAAAAAGCGTCACAATGTGCTCCGGTTTGCCCGTAAATAGTTTCCTCAATTCCGGATCCTGGGTAGCCACCCCCACCGGGCAAGTATTCAGATGACACTTTCTCATCATGATACAACCACCTGCCACCAATGCGGCAGTTGCCACTCCCCATTCTTCCGCACCCAGTAACGTAGCTACTGCCAGATCCCTGCCGGTCTTCAACTGGCCATCTGTCTGCAATACCACCCGGCTACGCAATTGATTCTTAACCAAAGTCTGATGTGCCTCCGCCAAGCCCAATTCCCAAGGCAGACCCGCATGTTTTATGGAACTGATAGGAGATGCCCCCGTACCACCATCATAACCGGCAATTAAAATGACATCGGCATGCGCCTTCGCCACGCCCGCTGCAATAGTTCCCACACCTGCTTTGGAAACCAACTTAACATTAATACGAGCCGCCCGGTTAGCATTCTTTAGATCGAAAATCAACTGCTTCAAATCTTCAATGGAATAAATGTCATGGTGTGGTGGTGGTGAAATCAATCCTACACCGGGAGTAGAATGCCTTACCCTTGCGATCCATTCATCCACTTTATGTCCCGGCAACTGCCCTCCTTCACCCGGCTTAGCCCCTTGTGCCATCTTGATCTGCAATTCATCTGCTTGGGTAAGATAATTCGAAGTCACACCAAAGCGAGCAGAAGCAATTTGCTTTATAGCAGAACGCATGGAGTCGCCGTTAGGCAGAAGTTGATACCGTATTTCATCTTCACCGCCCTCCCCGGTATTGCTTTTTCCACCAATACGGTTCATGGCGATGGCCAAGGTACTATGTGCCTCATGAGAAATAGACCCGAAAGACATGGCACCGGTTGCAAAACGTTTCATGATATTCTTCGCCGGTTCTACTTCTTCAATAGATATGGGCTCACGGTGCCGCTCAAAATCGAGCAACCCGCGCAGGGTATACAACTTTTCTTTTTGATTGTTGATAAACGAAGAATATTTCTTGTATGTAGCATAATCTTCATTGCGGCAGGCATGCTGCAGGAAATGTACCGTTTCAGGGTTGAACAAATGTGCCTCTCCTCTCCTTTTCCATTGATAAATACCTCCGTCGGGCAACATATTGTTGGCCGAACGGGCACTGCTAAATCCCCGATGATGTTTGTTCAACACTTCTTTGGCAATTTCATCCAAACCCAAGCCGCCGATTCTGGAGACCGCTCCCGAAAAATAGTGGTCGACAACATCACTGTTAATGCCGAGCACTTCAAAAATCTGTGCGCCGTGATAAGATTGCAAGGTCGAGATCCCCATCTTAGAAAAGATCTTCAATAAGCCGGCACATACGGCCTTTACGTAATTTTTTGATAACTCAGGCCAGCTTAGCAAAGTATCCAGATCGCCTTGCTCTTTTAATGTCCGAATAGAAGCCAAGGCCATATATGGATTAATAGCAGTTGCACCAAATGCCAGCAAACAGGCAAAATGATGCACTTCCCAAACGTCGCCCGCTTCCACAACTAAACCCACAGCACCACGGTGCCCCGTCTTTATAAGGTGATGGTGAACCGCTGAAACAGCCAGCAATGAAGGAATAGCGGCATGTTGTGAATCAATGGCACGATCTGAAAGGATAATGACTTCAAAGCCATCCTTAACGGCATCATCAGCATAGCGGCAGAGACGATCCAATCCATCTTGAAGTGATCCCGCTTCCCCATCAGCTTTAAAATATGTTTGCAAGGTTTTTGCCTGAAAAACACCGGTATCAATACTTCTCAGCTTTTCCAATTCCCTACTTGTCAATATAGGATGGTCTAACGTTACACAATGGCAATGCATCTTATCTTCATCCAAAATATTGCCAGCATTTCCGATAAAGGTAGCCAAACTCATTACCAAGCGCTCACGTATAGGATCGATCGGCGGATTAGTTACCTGGGCAAAATACTGCTTAAAGTAACTGGATAAATGCTGGGGCTTGTCGGATAATACCGCCAAAGGCACATCAGTACCCATTGAACCCAATGGTTCTTTCCCATCAAGTGCCATAGGAGTGAGAATACCTTCAATATCTTCCCTCGTATAACCAAACGTTTGTTGGTATTTAAAAACGGACTCCTTAGATAAATAAGTAAACGTTACCCTCGGATCGGCCAAATCTTCCAGGGATATTTTATATTGATCAATCCAGTCCGCATAAGGTTGCCTTCTTACCAGGTCATCTTTTACCTGTTGATCACTCAATATTTCACCAGCTTCCATATCGACCATGAAGATTTTTCCCGGTTGTTGACGCCCTTTCCTTACTACTTTGCTTTCATCGATAGGCAAAGCACCCGCTTCTGAGGCCACAACCACACGATGATCAGCGGTAACCACATAGCGCAACGGGCGCAATCCATTTCTATCCAACAAAGCACCAATGGCCCGCCCATTTGTAAAACACAAAGCAGCCGGACCATCCCACGGCTCCATCAATGTGGCATGATACTCATAAAATGCCCTTCTAAGGGGATCCATTTGGGTATTTCCTTCCCATGCTTCGGGAACCATCATTAACAGCACATGCGCCAGTGAGCGCCCGCTATGAAGGAGAAGTTCTGCCACGTTGTCCAAACAAGCAGAATCAGACTGGTTATCATCAACAACCGGCAATAAGATTTCAATTTCTTCTGCACTGAAATAAGGAGAAGCCAAAGACCTCAATCCGGCATAAAACCAATTCAAATTCCCCGTTAAAGTATTGATTTCACCATTATGTGCCAACATCCGGAAGGGTTGGGCCAGCTTCCACGAAGGAAAAGTATTTGTTGAGAAACGCGAATGTACTAAACCAAAAGCCGAAATAAACCGTTCATCAGATAAGTCAGGATAATATGACCTTACCTGAGATGTCGTTAACTGACCTTTATAAACAAGGGTTTGACAAGACAAAGAGGCGATATAGAACGGATGGGATTTCCCAAATTGTTTTCCGACCTCTCTTTCTATCAAGGCCCGCAATATATACAACTTACGTTCAAAATCAGAGATACTATCCATCCCTTCAGGGCGTGAAACAAAAAACTGGATCACCGTGGGTTCCACACTTAACGAAGTAACGCCTACCCCCTCCGGGTTCACCGGAACCTCTCTATATCCGAGGAAACCCATTCCTCTTGCTTTTACCGCTTCCTCGATCAAGGCACGAATGGCCGTTGCCAAGCGCTCATCTTTTGGCAAAAACGCCATACCTGTTCCATAATACCCATCCTCACCCAATTGAATACCAAGATCCGCACAACTTTCCGATAAAAACCGATGGGGCAATTGAACCATTATACCTGCACCATCCCCACTATCAGGATCACATCCACAGGCGCCCCGATGTTCCATATTCTCAAGCATCATCAATGCATCCTGCACCTCTCGATGGCTTTTTTCACCCTTGATATGTGCAACAAAACCGACCCCACAGGAATCATGTTCAAATTCAGCCCGGTAAAGCCCCTTATTTCCTTTATTTTCCGCCCTCATTAACTATTGTATTATATTTAAATTTCAGATTGCTAAATTAATACTTTTTTAGTTTTTTTTTAAATTTTTTATACTTTTTATCAACTTTTATTGAATTATTATCATATATAATCGCAACTCCATACTAAATACATAAATCAATCCATCAGTAACAGAAAATGCCGTCTCCCACCTTTCATTCGGATAAAAATCCACTGTATTCTCTAAATTACAAATTTATTAGGCTTCTACTGCTTTTTTTTTTACATTTGCCGCGGGTAAGTCTTTTACGACCAGCTCCCTTTGAACTCCCCCAGGGTGGGAACGCAGCAAGGGTAAAAGGTTGTAGCGGTGCGATAAAAGGGGCTTGCCCATTTTTTATTCCATTAATTTTCCTTTTTACGTTCCTTCCTGCATTTTTATCCTAAATAATGGTAATTTTGCAAGACAGATATTCATAATACTACTCTCATGAGATTTTTTATTGACACAGCCAACTTAGACCAAATCAAGGAAGCACAAGATTTAGGTGTTTTAGACGGGGTAACCACTAATCCCAGTTTAATGGCTAAAGAAGGAATTAGTGGCAAAAAAAATATAATTAACCATTATAAAGCTATATGTAATTTAGTGGACGGAGATGTCAGCGCAGAAGTAATTGCCACTGATTTTAAGGAAATTGTCAAAGAAGGCGAAGCGCTTGCCAAATTAGACGACAAAATCGTGGTGAAAGTTCCCATGATCAAAGATGGCGTAAAAGCCTTAAAATACTTTAGCAACAATGGCATTCGCACAAACTGCACCTTGGTATTCTCTGCCGGTCAGGCGCTTTTAGCCGCTAAAGCGGGAGCAACTTACGTGTCGCCGTTTATTGGCCGCTTGGATGACATTTCAACCGATGGACTTTCATTAATTGAAGACATCCGGTTGATCTACGATAATTATAATTTCGAAACCAAGATATTGGCAGCATCTATTCGCCACACTATGCATATTTTGGAATGTGCCAAAATTGGTGCAGATGTAATGACCGGACCATTATCAGCGATATTGGCCCTTTTAAAACACCCATTAACAGATAGCGGCTTAGCCCAATTCTTAGCTGATCACGCCAAAGCGGCCAAAAAATAAGTGCCTTTCAGCTAATAAAGCGATTTCTATTAGCTGATTCAACTATGGACAAGAAAGATTCAATTTACGACATTGTCATCATCGGCGGTGGGCCTATAGGACTCGCTTGCGCCATTCAGGCAGAAGCTGCCAAACTTTCTTACCTGATCTTAGAAAAAGGCTGCCTGGTCAATTCCCTTTACAATTATCCCCAAGGAATGACCTTCTTCTCGTCGCCTGAACGACTGGAAATAGGAGAAGTTCCTTTTGTGACAACAAATCCTAAACCGAAACGTGCCGAAGCCCTCGAATACTATAGAAGAGTTGCTGAAAAATTCAACCTCCATATCCATCTTTTCGAAGAAGTTATAAACACCCACAAAGAGGATCAGCTGTTCACTGTAGAAACATCCAAATCGGTTTATTCGGCAAGGAACATTATCGTTGCTACCGGTTTCTACGATATCCCTAAATTACTGAATGTGCCCGGCGAAGAACTCCCTAAAGTTCGGCACTACTATAATGACCCCCATTTTTTCGCCAATCAAAATGTCATTGTAGTGGGGGCAAGCAACTCTTCGGTCGATGCAGCCTTAGAAACGTATAGAAAAGGAGCCAAGGTAACAATGGTCGTCCGCGGCCCAAAGATCGGAGAACGTGTTAAATACTGGGTGAAACCCGACATTGAAAACCGAATTGCAGCTGGTGAAATCAATGTATTTTTCTCCAGTCGGGTCATAGAAATCCGGGAAAATGAAGTCGTTATCGAAACCCCGCAAAGCATACAAACCCTCCCCAATGATTTTGTCTTGGCACTAACAGGGTATCAGCCCGACTTTCGGTTTTTACAGAAATTAGGTGTCCCGCTTTCCGAAGACCTCTTCAAAACCCCCGTTCACGACACGGAGACCATGGAAACAAGTGTACCGGGACTCTATTTGGCGGGTGTGGTCTGCGGTGGGTTAAAAACACATGTATGGTTTATTGAGAACTCGAGGGTTCACGCCAATCAGATCATCCAGCATATTATTGAGAAAAAATAAGGTCAACACGTACAGGTTGTGAAAGAATACTCGTTTCTATTTACTAATTTTGAGAACATCGGAGCAATGCCTCCATCCAACAACATTGAGCAACCATACGGCGAAAACGTATAACCTATGGCAAAAGAATTTTATAGCGATTTACGGCTGGGGATTTTAGGAGGCGGACAATTAGGACGCATGCTTATCCAGGAAACCATTAATTACAATGTCGATGTATATGTACTTGATCCCGATAAGAATGCACCTTGCAAAAATCTCTGTGAACATTTTGAAATCGGGGAACTCAATGATTTTGATACCGTTTATAAATTCGGTAAAAAGGTCGACATGATCACCATCGAAATTGAAAAAGTAAATGTCGACGCCTTGGAGAAGCTGGAAGAAGAAGGGATAACAGTATATCCACAAGCCCGTGTCATCCGTTTGATCCAGGACAAGGGCCTACAAAAACAGTTCTTTAAAGAAAATGGGATTCCTACCGCGCCATTCCAGTTCATTTCAGACAAAGCCGGCTTACAGCAAGCAGATATCCCATTTCCCTACATACAAAAACAGCGAAAAGATGGCTATGATGGCCGCGGCGTAATAAAAATCGCCGATACCAGTGATTTTGAACAAGCATTTGACGAACCAAGTATCGTTGAACAATGGATCGACTTTGAGAAGGAAATTGCAGTGATCGTGGCAAGGAATGAACGTGGCGACATAAAAACCTTTCCTTTGGTTGAAATGGAATTCAATCAGCAGGTAAATCTCGTAGAATTTTTAATCTCCCCTTCTACCCTTCCTTTTGAGGTTCAGCAAAGGGCAGAAAACCTGGCCCGGAAAATTGCAGAAGATTTAAAAATCACTGGCATCCTCGCCGTGGAAATGTTCTTGACAAAAGATGGGGAGATATTGATCAATGAACTCGCGCCACGACCCCATAATAGTGGGCACCAAAGCATCGAGGGAAATGTCATTTCCCAATTCGCCCAACACCTGCGTGCTATTTTCAACCTTCCTCTCGGCAATACTGAGACCAAAACCAATGCAGTGATGATCAATTTATTAGGAGAACCTGAATATAATGGTTTGGCCGTGTATCAAGGAATCGAAGACACATTGAAATATGAAGGAGTATATATTCATTTATATGGCAAGAAATTTACCAAACCATTTCGAAAGATGGGCCATGTTACTATCCTGAACGAAAACCGGGAAACCGCAATAGAAATCGCCCGATCAATACAAAAAACATTGAAAGTAATCGCTTAAGCCTTTGACATTATGACTACACATCATCATGCTCTCGTCGCCATCATTATGGGAAGCAAATCAGACCTTCCGATCATGAAGGAAGCAGCGGAAATTTTAAAAACTTTAGGAATCGTTTTTGAAGTGACTATAGTTTCTGCCCATCGAACACCGGAACGCATGGTCAGCTATGCCAAAAATGCTGCGGCCAGGGGACTGAAGGTCATCATTGCCGGCGCAGGGGGGGCTGCACATTTACCGGGAATGGTCGCCTCAATCACACACCTGCCAGTGATTGGCGTCCCCATAAAATCTTCCAATTCAATTGACGGATGGGACTCCGTTCTTTCCATTTTACAAATGCCAAATGGTGTTCCGGTTGCTACCGTCGCCTTAAATGCCGCAAAAAATGCAGGCATATTGGCCGCGCAGGTATTAGCAACCTCCGATGATGTACTCGCACAGAACATCCAGCATTTTAAAGAAGAGCTCCGTAGAAAAGTAGAAGAGACGGCCGAAGAAGTGGAAAAGACAACCTTTTAGATTCCTCGTTTTTACGTTTCCTTGACTTCCCAAAAGTCACCTTTAGGAATTTTGCAGTATCTTTGCACATTAGTTCAAAACGATGAGTAAACGCGGAAGAGTTTTAGTGGCCATGAGTGGTGGTGTTGATAGTTCGGTGGCGGCGGTAATGCTTCATGAACAAGGATATGAAGTCATTGGCCTCACGATGAAAACCTGGGATTATGCAAGTTCTGGAGGATCATCGAAAGAAACAGGCTGCTGCAGCTTGGACAGCATTAACGATGCCCGCGCATTGGCTGTAGCCTATGGTTTTCCCCACTATATCCTGGATATTCGCGATGAATTCTCAGGTTTTGTCATCGATAATTTTGTAGAAGAATACCTGGCAGGGAGAACCCCGAATCCCTGCGTCCTCTGCAATACCCATATCAAATGGGAGGCACTGCTAAAAAGGGCCGACAAATTGGATTGCGAATTCATTGCTACCGGCCATTATGCCAATATACGGCTCCACGATAATGGACGATATGTGGTCTCCAAAGGGAAAGACGAGAATAAGGACCAATCGTATGTATTATGGGGCGTTTCCCAACAAAACCTTGCGCGTACCCAATTCCCCTTAGGCAACTTCAGCAAACCCGAGATTAGGCAAATGGCCCGCGAAATGGGACAGGTGGAACTGGCAAACAAGTCAGAAAGCTATGAAATATGTTTTGTGCCCAACAATGACTACCGTTCATTCTTACGTCATCAGATAGAAGATTTAGATGAAAAGATAGGAAAAGGCAACTTTATTTTAAGCGATGGCACAGTGGTAGGCGAACATCAAGGCTATCCCTATTACACCATTGGACAGCGTAAAGGATTAGGTATTGCCTTGGGAAAACCCATGTTTGTCACGCAAATCATGCCGGAAAGCAACACCGTTATGCTCGGCGGACAAGAAGAACTACAGAAAACGACAGCCATCGTTAAGAAGATTAACCTGATCAAATACACCACCTTGGATACGGCCATAGAGGTGGTTACCAAAGTACGTTACAAAGATGCAGGCATGCTAAGTACCATTTTTCAAGAAGGCGACCACATCCATGTGGATTTTCACCATGCCGTAAAAGGAATTGCACCAGGGCAGTCGGCTGTATTTTATGAAGGCAACGACTTGCTCGGAGGCGGGTTCCTCGCCTAAAGCGCCAAAAACGAATGTCCTTTTTTCATACGATTTGCTAAAGATAACCCAATAAAAACACTCGTTTTTTGAAAATCCATTAATAATTGAGTTTATTTGCAGAAACAGATCGTTAATGGCAAAGAATTTACTAATCGTTGAATCACCGGCAAAAGCAAAAACCATCGAAGGATATCTAGGAAAAGACTTTATGGTCAAATCAAGTTTCGGGCATATCCGTGACTTGATCAAAACAGATGACGCCATCGATGTCGAAAACAATTTCAAACAACAGTACGAAGTACCGGCAGATAAAAAAGCGGTTGTGAGTGAATTAAAGAAACTTGCCAAAAAAGCCGAAATGGTATGGCTAGCGTCTGATGAGGACCGCGAAGGAGAAGCCATATCATGGCATCTCGTTGAAACCTTGGGTTTGGATGAGAACAAAACAAGAAGAATCGTTTTTCATGAAATAACAAAACCTGCCATTTTAAAAGCCATTGAGTCGCCAAGAAAGATTGATTATGATTTAGTATACGCCCAACAGGCCCGCAGGGTACTCGACCGTTTGGTAGGTTTCGAACTTTCACCCGTCTTATGGAGAAAGGTTAAACCTTCCCTATCGGCTGGGCGCGTACAATCGGTCGCCGTTAGGCTCATTGTGGACCGGGAGCGGGAGATTAATCGTTTTACCGCAGAAGGTGCTTTCAAAATAGTGGCGGTTTTTTTTACGGATTCCCAAAAAGATTTATTCAAGGCAGACCTACCACAACGATTTGCAAATGAAGAAACTGCAAACAAGTTTTTAGCAGACTGCCTTTCGGCCGATTTCCATATCAAGAGCCTGGAAACCAAGCCCGGAAAAAGAAATCCGGCAGCACCCTTCACTACCTCTACCTTACAACAAGAGGCTAGCAGGAAGCTTGGTTTCTCGGTTTCACGCACCATGACAATCGCACAAAAGCTCTATGAATCGGGAAAAATATCCTATATGCGAACCGATTCCGTAAACCTAAGCCAAACGGCGAGAAATGCGGCAGAGAAAGAGATTAAATCGGCTTATGGTGAACGGTATTATAAACATCGGCAATACACTACCAAAACATCAGGTGCACAAGAAGCCCACGAGGCCATCCGTCCTACTAACTTCGAACAACATAGTACCCAGGGAGACTCCTCAGAACGACGTTTATATGAACTCATCTGGAAACGCGCAATAGCCTCCCAGATGAGTGAAGCTGAATTTGAAAAAACAACTGCAAAAATTTCCATTTCTACGCGGAAGGAAGAATTAAATGCCGCCGGTGAAGTGATGAAATTTGATGGTTTCCTTAAGGTTTATTTCGAATCGGCGGACGAAGATAATGAAACAGCGGTCGATGAGAACAATGACAATACAATGCTTCCACCTTTATCGGTAGGGCAACAACTCCATTTAAAAGAGATGTCAGCAACTGAAAGGTTCTCACGCCCTTCACCCCGATATACCGAAGCCAGTTTGGTTAAAAAATTGGAAGAATTGGGCATCGGCCGACCTTCTACCTATGCCCCTACCATATCCACTGTCCAGAACAGGGGATACGTCGTAAAAGAAGACAGGGAAGGTAAACAACGGAATTACAAAATGCTTACCCTCAAGGATGGAAACATATCCTCCGTCCTAAAGACCGAGATTACAGGTGCCGAACGGTCGAAACTATTCCCTACTGATATCGGGATGATGGTCAATGACTTTTTAGTGGAACACTTCAAAGGAATTGTCGATTTCCATTTCACTGCAAAAGTCGAAAAGGAATTTGATGAAATAGCACAAGGGCTAAAAGAATGGACCCTCATGCTCAAAAACTTTTACGGTCCTTTCCATCAGGAAGTCGAAACCACAATCGCCACTGCCGATCGGGCCAGTCACGAACGGGAGTTAGGAATTGATCCTGAATCGGGCAAAAAAGTCACTACACGCGTCGGCAAATTCGGCCCTTTGGTTCAACTAGGTTCACCAGAAGATGAAGAGAAACCCCGTTTTGCCAGTTTAAGAAACGGGCAAATGATAGAAACCATCACACTTGATGAAGCCATGGACTTGTTTAAACTTCCCAAAAAAGCCGGAGAGTTTGAAGGAAAAGACATGACTGTCGCCATTGGTCGTTTCGGTCCATACATCCGACATAATAATTCCTTCTATTCCATACCGAAAGGACAAGACCCACTGGAAATAGAACAAGATGAAGCCATTGAAATTATTAAGAACAAACGACAAAAAGATATAGACAAAATCATCAAAAAATTTGAAGAAAACCCCGAGGTAAGAATAGAAAATGGCCGGTGGGGACCATTCATTCGATTTGGTAAACAAAATATCAAAATACCCAAAGGCAAGGCACCGGAAGAACTAAGCTATGAAGAGGTTATGGCACTTGCCGAGAAAGCGCCAAAAGCAAAAAAAGATACAAAGACAAAAACAACTAAATCCAAAACAAAAACAGCAAAAAGCAAATAATGCCTTGCATATTCATGCATCTATACTTAAAACGCCTCACCTGACGGTTAAACCGCAAACATCGTGTTGCATCACAAAAGGTGGGGAAAAACACCGGAAAAGCGAAATCTAAAAACGCAATCCGGCGAGCAATCGATTAATGTATGTAACTTTATGGAAAATTGCATATAATGGCAATTTTAATTAAGTTTGTTTTCGATTAATTGCTTGCTTAAACTTTCCTGATACTCAAGTTTATCTTGCCTATGAAAACATTCTTACAGAATTATTTTGACGAGCTGAAACAACAAATTATTGGCATTGCGGGCATAAAAACCATCACTTCTTCAGATTGTTATCGACTTAGTTTAGACATTGAGGAGAAAACGCAAAAAAGGATAAGTGAAACCACCCTAAAAAGGATATTCGGTTTCGCGATGGCACAATACAAACCGTCTATCTTCACGCTAAATACCTTGGCGGAGTTTTGCGGTTATGAAAGCTGGAATGCTTTTCTGGCCGTCATGGAGAATAAACAATTAACAGATATCGAAAATGTTTCTTGGCATGAGATAAAGCAGAATGCCCTTCAGATCACCCGTTTCAGCATTGAAACCAATAAACTTAAGTCGGGTATACCCTACCACTTCACCATACCACGCCGGGCATTTGAGACTTCCTTAAATCAGTTTTTGTCTGAAGAGGCGACTGCTTGCATCATAAGTGCTCCTGCTGGAGGAGGGAAAACCATTTGCTTAACGCAATGGATAGATAGCCAAATTCACCAAAACCCTTCAAAAGACATCTTCCTTTTTATTAATTTATTCACGCTTGCACACTCCACAGGCTTCGGTTATGACGGCAACCAATGGTTAAGCTTTATTCTGGGTATACATCAAAAGGGGATCCTGGATAAATTCCTGGAGACTTACAAACGTTCTTCTCCCGGAATGTTCTATCTAGTCATCGATGATATGAACAATGCACTAATCAGTGACAAGCAATTTAATATCATCTTCCTGCAATTGGTAGATATGGTTAATCATTTCTCCAAATTTCCCTGGTTCAAGATAGTAATTAGTCTCAGGCCTGCTACCTGGGAAAAATACAAACACCTTATTGAGGGTAATGACGCCATTCAAAAACTATGGTTTACCGGTTTTATATCCGAAGAGGAGAAAGAATCCGGCAAGTTTAGTTATTTTACTTATCAGGAAATTCAAAAACTTACAGCAAGTTTAAAAAATAGTCCCTACATCGAATCTGAATGTGTTCACGAACGATTATCAATCATTAGCTTGCCCCTTCATTTCCAATATTATTATCAACTAAAAGGTGGAAAAATATGCCTTGAAAAAATTAACCTATATGATCAATTCGCCATTGAGGGAATGTCTCTCAACAAGAATGTGTTAAATGGCACATACCACGTTGAGAAAAAAATATTGTTAGACAAACTCTCTAAGTTAATCGGTTATACAGATCATACGATAAGTATAGAAAAGCACAAAGCTTTCCCTATACTTAAAGAATTCCGGAGTGCTTATAAAGAGCTGCTGTATACCGGTACACTGCATGAACACAGAGGAGATTTCGGTTCTAGGGTTACGTCTGAGATTAGGTTTCATTCCCTTGTTTCAGGTGCTTATTTTCTTGCTCAAAGGTTCCTTCGAAAGAATCATAATCTTTTTGATATAAAACTGATCCACAACCTCAATAGAGCCCACTACCCCCTGCCCATAAAGAAAGCAGTTTTAAACTGGCTAATCATTTTTGCTTTTGAGAGCGGCAGTTTGGCACTTACAGATCACTTTAGCTCAATTGAGTTCATTGAAGACGATGTCGATGAACTCATTCTTTTCACCTGCAATTGCCTATATGATATCATTGACAAATCGCCAGCGTTAGGCAAGAAACTAAAGGATCAGTTTATAAACCACCGGCTTTTGGAATATATCCTTGAACATATTTCAATGAAACCGGATTATAAGCAGGCGCTGCAATATTTCAGTACCTTCACGCTCTCGGAACAACAGCGCATTATGCTTCATAGTGCATTAGGACTTACTGCCCTCATCCACCTAAAAGATGACGAAACAGCATTCCATATTGAGAAACTCCGGGAAATAAACCCAGAAGCCTATGCCGTTTTTGCATTAAACCCACTTACCCACCTGGAATCCCTGTATTTTTACCTCAAATATGGCCTCATTAGACGAGAGGCCCTTGAAGAGGTTACCCTGTTCAATTTCCATCCGGAGAGAAATAAAATGCGGATACATTTACCGATCAACTTTGCACTCGCATATATGTCAAGCAAAATCAGTGGCAATGTCTTCAAAACACTCCGTTTTTTACGTGCGGTGCAACAATATCAAATAAGGAACAAAATATCCTTCCCTAAAGTATTTACTGATTTTATCCAGCTATCGAAAGCATATGAGCGCCTAAAAAATGGACAACTGGAGAAGGCAGAGTCTATACAACATGCTACAAGTACAAATAGTAAAGGGAATATCAATTTGCACATTGTGCGTATCATTTACCAGATGAAGCTTGCCTGGGTGAAACAGCATAGCGTGCTGCAACAACACAGAGAAGTTATTGCAGTCTGCAAACAGCATGATTTTCGATTCTTTGAAGCAATTACCCGGATTTTCATGTTAGAAACCCACTCCACAACAGAACATCCCACATTGATTGAGGAGCACTCATCGGCCTTAAAGATGTTATTTAAAGAATCCGGTTACCGCGTGGAAAATTTCATGAATTGGGGCAGGCCGTCTAGAAAGCTAACAAGCCCCTTGGAGACAAATTAAATCAATGCATAGAACCGTGAAGAATCACTGCTACTCTTCGCCATGCAGCCAAGCCTTTTTAGCCAATAATTCTTCTTCGGTTTCACGTACATCCTCATTATCCACACAGCAATCTACCGGGCAAACTGCCGCACACTGAGGCTCATCATGGAAACCTACACACTCTGTACATTTATCAGAAACAATAAAATACACTTCATCAGAGATGGCTTCCTGGGCCTCTTCAGCCGACATCACCTTCCCATCCCCAAAATCAATCATTCCATTAAGTGAAGTGCCATCCGAGAACCGCCATGAGGCTCCTGCATCATATATTGCATTATTAGGGCATTCAGGTTCGCATGCACCGCAATTAATACACTCATCTGTAATTATTATTGCCATTATTAACCTTCAATCTTTGGTTTACTTTGATTAAAAAAACTAAATCCAAACCTATGGAATTCTTTTTTATTTTTGCAAGGGCAAATATAAATAATATAAACCTCTTTTTTAGACTAAAACCATAATTTGACAAGCAACAAACGTATAGAAGCCTTTGGCATACTCGGAGAACACCTTCTCTCGAATGATAATCGCTTACAGGAAATCATTGAAGAAGCCAGCTATCAGAACCCTTGGTTTACCCGCGAAAACGTGAGCCGGGCTATTCTGGCGATTGCCGAAAACCTAACTGTACCGGCACTTTCCCTTTGGGTTTCAGGCTATGCGGTAGACCATGCCCCGAAGAAAACAGTAGGGTTGGTACTGGCCGGAAATATCCCCTTAGTTGGCTTTCATGATATTCTCTGTTGTTTGTTGTGTGGATTTTCTATACAGCTCAAACTTTCTTCTAACGATAAGCTCCTCATCCCTTACTTATTGGATAAATTGCAAGCTATCGAACCAGAAGGCTTTTCCAATAAAATCCGATATGTAGAACGCTTAGCCGATGTGGACATGATCATCGCCACAGGCAGCAATAATACCTCGCGTTATTTCGAATATTATTTCAGGAACATCCCTCATATTATCCGTAAAAACAGAAATGGGGTAGCTATCCTTACAGGAAAAGAAAGCCCGATAGAACTAAATGCCCTAGGTCACGATATTTTTGATTACTTCGGACTCGGATGCCGGAATATTTCCAAAATTTATTCTCCTAAAGGATACGACTATTCCCCTTTCTTTGAAGCAATTGAATCCTTCTCAGCAATTGGAAATCATTATAAATACCATAATAATTACGATTATAACAAATCGATCTATCTGGTAAACGGGGACGAACATTTGGACAATGGCTTTCTATTGTTAAAGAAAGACACCCACATAGCTTCCCCTTTGGCCGTGGTATTTTACGAAGAATACGATAATGCGGCAGCTTTACAGGATACCTTACTAAAAAAACAAGAGGAAATCCAATGCATTGTGGGCACCTCCAAACTTAGTGGGATCAACACTATTCCTTTCGGCCAAAGCCAAAAGCCGGCTTTATCCGATTATGCCGATGGTATCGACGTCTTGGAATTCCTGGTCGGGAAACCCGAAGATTAAGCACTACTAACTACAGTTGGACTTTCTTGTCTGTATTCGGCAAAAACGCGGCTATTATCCCTAATAATGGTAAAAAAGAACAGACATGGTATACATACTCTATGCTTGTTTTATCTGCCAGCTGCCCCAACAAGGCCGACCCTATTCCCCCCATACCAAAAGCAAACCCGAAAAACAATCCTGAGATCATTCCCACCTTTCCCGGGATCAGTTCTTGCGCGTAGACTAAAATCGCCGAAAAAGCCGACGACAAGATAAACCCTATAATAACCGACAGCACGCCCGTCCAAAAAAGATTGGCATATGGGAGGGCGAGAGAGAAGGGCGCAGCGCCCAAAATCGATGCCCAAATCACATATTTCCTTCCTACCCTATCACCTATCGGTCCTCCAACCATAGTACCCGCCGCTACGGCAAACAAAAAAACGAAGAGATGGATCTGCGAATTCGCCACGGAGACATGGAATTTTTCCATCAAGAAAAAGGTATAATAACTGGTGATGCCAGCCAAGTAGAAATATTTGGAAAAAATCAATACCAACAAAATAACCACGGAAACAGCGACGGTTTTTCGCGGAAATATCGATTTCGCGATTACGGGATTCCGTTTTTTGGATACATGTGCGCGCAATGCCTTCGGCTTGTACCATCCCCCAACCCGATACAGCACCACCATTGCCAACAATGCCGCAAGCGAAAACCAGATCACATTAAACTGTCCAAAGGGGGCGATGACCAAGGCTGCTAAAAGCGGACCCAGGGAACTCCCGGCATTTCCGCCAACCTGAAAAATAGATTGGGCCATCCCTCTTTTTCCACCGGAAGCCGCATGCGCCATTCTGGAAGCCTCCGGATGAAATACAGAAGATCCCACACCCACAAGGCCTACCGAGACCAGTACCAAGGTAAAGCTTGAAGCCAATGAAAGCATGACCAAGCCCAATAGGCTAAAACCCATACCTACAGGCAAAGCATAAGGATAAGGCCTCCTATCGGTCAATGTTCCCACAACAGGCTGAAGAATAGAAGAAGACAATTGAAAAACCAATGTAATTAAACCTACTTGAGCAAAGCTGATTCTAAAGGAATCTTTTACGATGGGATAAATTGCCGGTATCAATGACTGTATCGTGTCATTGAGCAAATGAGAAAAGCTAATAGCAAATAATATCGGATATACAGTTTGCGAAGTGCTTTTCAATTGCGGAGGTTCAACAGTATTCATTTCCAAGACTAATTCGAGGTACAAAGCTACGAGTCTACAATGAAACCTGTATGAAGAATATCAATTAACTAGTATGGAGAAAAACCACTTTCCCTACCCATCCATTTATCCTTCTAAGTCCATAAACCACGACTTCGCCTGCTTTATACCTTCCCGAATGGCTTCCTTCTCCGCATACTTCTTTTTCATCATCAATATACGGGCGATTTCCATGGCTTTTTCCCTCACCTTGGGCTCCAGCTCCTTTAACTCCATGTCCAATTCCGAAAGATTCTCCATCGACACCTTAAAACTTTTTATCCTCAACAAAAACGCGTATACCTCTCCCGTTGATAAATCCTAAGAAGGTAACATGCCTCATAATAGAATGTTTGTTTCGATAAAAAACAAGAAAAACGGCTAAAAAAGCAGAAGCTATTCCTATAATTCCTTAATCTTAATGTTCTTGAAATAGGCTTTATGACCATGATCCTGCAAGGCTATCTTACCACTTGTAGCGGTACCATAATCTGGGTAATCTTTCCATTTCCCTTCCGCCTTTTCTTTATTCCACTCATCGGTCCAAGCCTCAAACTCGACAATCTTTTCTCCATTAAGCCAATGTTCAACATGGCCATCGTTAAAAATGATCTTACTGGAATTCCACTCTCCCACAGGCTTCAATTCTTTCTTGTCATTCGGCAAATTCATGGCATAATCAGCTCCCGCTTTTTGCCATTCTTCCAATTTCCCCGGAAATCCTATATCATCAATTACCTGGTATTCTGGTCCGGTTTCATAAGGAGCCTTATATTTAGGATCCTCAATCACATGATACATCACCCCGCTATTGCTTCCCTTATCAACTTTCCATTCCCAGCTCAATTCAAAATTCCCATATTCACCATCCGTAACAATATCCCCACCCGTATCTCCTTCCGCTGCACCAAGGCAAACCAAAGCACCATCTTCCACCACCCAATTATTCACTTCTCCGGTTTTATTAAACCCATGCCAACCATCCAATGATTTTCCGTCGAACAAGTCTATCCACCCCGCGTCTTCCACTACTGTGGCCGACTCTTCAGTTTGCGCCGATTCGTCCGTGGTCTTTACGTTGTTGCAGCTGGAAAAACCAACTGCAAAAGCCAACATGCCAACCGTCATTAATTGTGTTTTCATCTTCTTCAATTTTGGTTTCTGTTGTTATTTGTCAAGATCCTTTACGCGTATATTTCTAAAATACACGACCGATCCATGTCCTAAAAAGCCAATATGCCCTTTATCCCTTTTCAGTCCCGGATGTTCCTTACCATCTGGTGTACCATGTTGCCGCGCTTGGGTAATATCTGCATCCAAGATAACAGTTCCGTTCAGGATTACTTTAATCTTCGGACCATTGACAATCACTTCCTGGTAATTCCATTCCCCCACCGGCTTTAGGTATCCACGCTTGGCAGGAATCGTTCCATATACCGAACCATGATATTGGTACTTTTCCAGGTTCTTATAAATATCCGCTTCATTGTCCAATATCTGAAGTTCCATACCCTCATAAGCAGCATTTCCCGTCAGTGGTGCCCGTATTCCCAGTCCGTTATTCGCGCCCTCAGTCAGTTTGAACTCGAAGCGGAAAACAAAATCGCCATATTCCTCTTTCGTATAAAGGTTCCCATTGCGTGTTCCCGGTTTAGGACGAATAACCATTTCGCCCTTCTCAATCACATAATCTATCGTATTCCCGGTCCAACTATTCATATTTGTTCCATCAAACAAGATTTTATATCCTTCTTTTTCCTCTTGAGGTGTCAACTGATAAGGCTCGGGACGCGGGATTTCCTTAATATAAAGATCACGGTAAGCAACCGGTGATCCATGGGCCTGAAGCTCAATCTGCTCTTTGGCGAAAAGGGGTAAGCTGCGGTCCCAGTAATTTTCCAAGGGCACATTATCCGTCACCAATTCGCCATTTAAATATACCGTTACCCTATCCCCATTCATCAGAATCCGGAAATGGTTCCAACGATCCAGTTTATTATCCGCAACTTTCAATGGTTTGCTCTGATGCACTTTATTATTGAATAATCCGCCCGATCCCACTTGCGCACCACTGGATACGCGCGAAGTATCCCATATCTGTACCTGAGGTGTTCCACGTAAATATATACCCGCGTCCCCCTTATCTGTTCCAGTATACAAAATCTTCCAGTCTACCAACATCTCAATATCCGCGTATTGTTTTATAGTGGTAAGATTATCACCCCCGTGCCCTACATATACAATCTGTCCGTCTTTTACCACCCAATTTTTCCGCATCTGCTCATCTGCTTTCTCCTGCGCCGCAGCCAAGGTTTTGGCATCCATTTTAGCCCGCTCAATAGGATTCGCCACCAATCCCTTCCATCCTGTCAGATCTTTCCCATTAAACATGGAGACAAAGCCTTCCCCCTTCGGCATTTCAGCCAAATGCTTGCGCATTGCCTCCCGCAGGTACTCGCTGTCTCCGCCTTTCATTACCGACATGGTCTTGGTCAACAAATCCCGGACGATATTCCCGAAATAATAAGACTTATCCGAAAGCGCTATCTCCATCACCACATTTGCGGCCTGTTGCTGCAATTCAGCATCGTCCAGGTAATTACCCGCAAAAACCAGTGACGAAAACGTCTTGTTATTTCCCACTTCCGCCAAAATCAACTTTTTCTGTTCCGCCGTCTTGGCATACTCCATGGCATCCTTCATCAATAAAAGCTTTTGTGCCGCGGGGAAGTCCGACAGACCTACTAAACGCACGAACCCTTTAATCGATTTGTCAAGTTGCTCAGCGTTGCCGCTATTTTTTATGACGGTATATAGGGTATCAATCGCATTCACAGAGGTCCAGGACGTCAGGGCATCCAGCGCAGCATTCTTGGCAGACGTGTTGCCGTCCCTCAACGCAAGTGATACCGCTTCTAAAGCACTTTGGCTGCCAATGGTAGAAAGCAAGGGATAAAACAATGCTTTCTTATTCGCTGGTGCTTTATCGATATAATCGAGGACCAAACGCGCCTGGCCATCTTTCTCCTTTATATCGATTAAAGCATAAGCAATGGCTGCCTGGACATCAGGCACAAAACCCTGCTCTACATTTTCCAAGAGGCCAAACAAGGCAGAAAGTTGTTCATTACCCGAGAGATGTTGTAAGGCAGAAAAAGAAGCCTTCCTTACCTCCGTATCGTTGCTGTTCAATAACGGATAAACGCTATCGAACTCACTTTGAGCTCCCCTTGCGGCTAGCACTTCAATAATCGCAATTTGGGCTATTGACGGTACCTGTGGCAAAGATTGCGCTAACGTATGTGTTAATTCAGTACCCTTCATGATCAATAAGGCATTTTTTACGGCTTCCACCTCAACCGGATCCCCACCTTTTAGTATAGCGAGATAGTCATCCAAAACCTGTTCCTGACCAATCTTTCCCACTGCATCTATGGCCGCGACTCTGACACCTGCATCCTTATCTTTCAATAAGTCCCGCAAAGCAGGAAGCGCCTCTTGCTTTGCGGAATGCCCTAACATTTCCACGATCTTGGTTTTTACCTCAGGCTTCGATTTGTTCAGCTTCTTTAACCATAAAGCCGTTGTAGCCGGACTGGAATAGGCAGAGGCCAGTTTCAAGGCAGAGGCACGGTATTCGGGATTCTTATCGCCCGAAGCTTTCACCAATGCCTCAACACCTTTTTCACCATTGATCTCATTGAGCAAGGTCATCGCTGCCGTGCGCGTATGAACAAGATCGTCTGATTTGCTTTTTTTCATGATATTCTTCGCTACCTTTCCAGCCAGATCTGCCTTATCGGCTTGAAGCAGGTTCTGCGCGTATAACAGGTAAGCAGCAACTGCATAATGATCATCAAAGGTATAGCCAGCTTGAGAAGCTGCATGCTCAAGCACCTGCCTGGAAGACGGATCAGCAATGGAAGCCAGTGCAAACAAGGTCGTTTTTTGCAAATTGTCATCATCGCTTCCTACCAATGAGGTTACCGCAGGCAATGCATCCGAGAACCGGGTATTACCCAAGGCTTCCACAATGGACACCTTACAGGCATTATTCGCAGAGGCAAGGGCAGCAAGCAATGCCTCATTGGCACCCCTGGTATTAATACCTGCCAAAGAGCGGGCGGCATATCCACAAAGCCTTTCATTCGTCAAATATCCTTGCAGGCAGGAAACGGCATCATCTTTTCCGATCAACTCCAATTGAGTAATAATAAAAGCTTGATTTTTCTCATCTTTAAGCTTCGATAGTCCGGAACAAAAGGCTTTGACAGCCAATAAGCGGAGGTTTTCCCGCTCAGGATGGCTTACATAGCCGGCAAATCCAGCAATCGCATACTCCAATTTGGAATTATCAACTGTTCCCGACGGTGAGAACATGCCGATCAGTTCAACAATCCCCTCCTCCTTAAGTCCCGCCATCTCTTCCATGGCCGAATTAAGCTGATTGGCATTTACTGCCGGAAGCTGTGCCAGTAGGTCGGCAATTTTAGTACTTACAGTGCGTACATCGTTCGACCGCTGGGCCATGGTAGCTGAACCCATGAACAAAAGGCATATTAATAGTGCTATTGGTCTTTTCATTAGCGTTTCTGGTTTTTTAGTATTTGTCTAACAGACAAGCAAATAATTTATTTCTCGCAGTTTCAGGCGAAATCCCCGAAACTGATTCTACACATTTAAATGATATAAGGAGCGCGCATCGGCGGGTGGATCAACCTGTTTGCCGCATCATCACCGATAAACTCTTGTTTTACCGGATCAAATTTCAACGAACGCCCCAAACGCAATGCCACCAAAGCCATATTCACGAGGGTACACGAGCGATAGCCGTTCTCCTCGTTAAGGGCAAAGGTACTGCGGCTTTTTACGGCATCGGAAAATACAGTTACCTGAGGTTCCGGATCAGGGAATTCAGTCAGCTTTTTCTCCAAGTCAACAATATCGGAACGGAAGCCGGGATATAATTTTCCTTTGGTGCCCTGTATATAAGGTACATTATCTACGGTACCCTCGCCATCCAAGATAATCTTACAGCCATCAGCATAGGTATAAGTAATTTTCCGCCAAGTACCCACTGCATCAGGATGCTGTTGCGGAGCGTCGATCTCGACAGAAACCGGACTATCGCCATCCTTCCCTAAGAAATACTGCACGGGGTCAAGATAATGTTGTCCCATATCCGAAAGTCCCCCGCCATCATAATCCCAATATCCACGGAAAGTCTGGTGGACACGATGCGGATTATACGGTTTATATTGTGCCGGGCCCAGCCACCTATCATAATCAAGTTCAGGAGGAACAGGCATCGGATCGAGGTGTTCCTTTCCCACCCAATAGAATTTCCAGTCGAAACCTGTATGTTTACCCACTGTTACGGTAAGAGGCCATCCCAACAATCCACTTTCCACGAGCTTTTTTATCGGCTTAACCGGCGTACCCATGCCATAGAAGTTAGATTGGAACCGAAACCAGGTATTCAAGCGAAATATCCGTCCATATTGACGGACCGCCTCTTTTACCCTTTTCCCCTCCCCGATTGTATGCGTCATCGGTTTCTCACACCATATATCCTTTCCCGCCTTGGCGGCATCTACCGACATAATACCGTGCCAATGCGGCGGAGTCGCAATATGAACAATATCGACCTCGGGAAGCTGTATCAGCTCCCGGTAGTCGTGAAATGTCTTTACGCCATTGCCAATCATATCCTCCGCACGCTTCAGGTGGTTCTTATCCACATCGCAGATTGCTACAACGCGCGTACCTTCATACTTGATGTGGCCACGGCCCATACCTCCTACGCCGATAATTGCCTTTGTCAATTGATCACTTGGAGCGAGGTAACCGGGGCCACCCAAGACATAACGGGGTACGATACTAAAAGCAGCCAATGCCACTGCAGACTTCTTTAGGAAATCCCTCCTGTTGTTTTTTGGATTCATAAATTATATCACGTTTTATAGAATTCGATAAGAAACCTTTCTTATCCTTTTAATTTTGATTTTCCTGTAAATTACTTTAAAGGCCACGGCAAAAGCGTTGTTCTCTCTATCAATTGGAAAGCATCTAATAAAAGCGGCAAATTATAAACATGCACATTCATGCACCATCATGGATAACACGATAACTTACAAACGCAACAGCTTCTTAGCATTATGATACAATAATTTCCGCTCAATTTTTTTAGTACGCGACAGTTTACGGATTTCAGCAATATCATGCACGCCGGTACAAGCTTTAAAATCTTTCCCATTCGCATCCGAGCAATCGCTGCCGTAGAGCAGCTTATCCTGATGTCGTTCAAGAAATGAACGCGCATGCTCTTCATCCCTGGTCAAAGCAGCTAATCCCGATCCCGCTGATAAATCGCCATACATATTTGGGTAGTCACTCAGCAAACGATCGGTTAGCCCTCCGGGCGTCACTTTCGTCTTGGGGTACAGCACTTTTTGATCTACGTGGTCCTTATCAATATTTGCCCACCAAGACTGTGCATGACCAATAAAATTAACCTTCGGAAACTTTTCCAGCATTTTATGAAAACGCTCATACCCATAGGTATACATCCCATACTGCCAATGCAGGAGCACCGGAACATCGTATGCTTCAGCCAGCTTATATATTTTCTGCATCCCCGGGGAATCGCATTCCACCCCAAACTTCACTTCCCCGATCATTACCGCGCCGAGTTTTAAATATTTCTCTATTTCCTGAACCGCATCGGGCAAGTCTGGTACCTCATTGGCACCAAATAGAAATTCCTTGGGATGATCCTTGGCAAACGTATAACACGTCTCATTTCCCCCTGCCTTTACCTGCAAGCCATTGGATACACCATCATGGGTAGCTGCCGAAAATACAGGGCGCCCAGCCGGCAATAAAACGGTGGTAGTAATACCCATGGCACGCTGATGTGCGAGCAATTGCTCGTTGCTACGGCCGCTATAATCGGTATGTTGATGAATATCAATAATCGGCTCAGGTTTCCTGCTTTCTTCGGCTTTAAGCTTGAGGGCTGCACCCGTTAGTAACAATGTTGTACCAGTTAGAAAATTTCGACGGGAAAGTGATTTAATGGTTTTCATTAATAGGGTTTAAACGCATGATCTGTTCTGTGTTCATCTGTATTCTCATTTTCTCAATAGCCAGATGGAACTTCTACGAATTGAAATAGTTAGCTATGATATCAAGCCTATTTCAATCCCATCAGTTTCATATAGTGTATAAGAAACAACGTTTTGGGTTACGTTATGTAATCGAAGATAATATGTTTTTTTTAAAAATGGAAATCATTTGCGCTTCTCCCTTTCATCCATTTAATTTTTACCGCCTTAACGACTGATGGAAACCATTCATAAAAAGTATTCTTATCACCACCTTTCCCCTCAAACAATGGCAATCGAATCATGAACCTATCAGCATTTTTTCGTTAATTGCATTATATTTTCGATCTATTGCTTAACAAGACAAGTATGGCAAAATGAATCCTTTTGACAGAAATATCCATCTCAATCGCCTATATCAAAATATATGCTGGGATATTATTGTCATTGGGGGTGGAGCCACCGGCTTGGGAACAGCCCTTGATGCCGCATCAAGGGGGCTGAAGACCTTATTGTTAGAACAGTACGATTTTGCAAAAGGAACATCCAGCCGAAGTACCAAACTTGTTCATGGGGGAGTGCGTTATTTGGCCCAGGGAGATATCGGATTAGTCCGGGAAGCCTTAAAAGAACGCGGATTGCTAAAAATAAATGCTCCTCATCTGGTTAAAAAACAAGCATTTATCATCCCCTGTTATCATTGGTTCGCCAAGCTGAAGTACTTGCTCGGCCTGAAGCTCTATGACTGGTTGTCGGGAAAGTTCAGTTTTGGAAATTCCACGATGCTTTCAACATTTGAGCTTGACACCCTCCTCCCCACAATCAGAAAGGGACATGTGGGAGGCGTAGCCTATTTCGACGGACAATTCGACGATGCCCGCCTTGCCATCAACCTCGCCCAGACCTGTTCAGAACAAGGAGGAACCACGATAAATTACATGCAGGTAACTGGCTTAACAAAAGACAGCCATGATAAAATCAACGGGGTCACGGCCTATGACACCGAAAACAAAAAAGAATACCAGCTGAAGAGTAAAATTGTTATCAATGCGACCGGTGTGTTTGTAGATGAAATTCTACAAATGGATACTCCCCATCGAAAACCCTTGGTACGGCCAAGCCAAGGAGTTCATATCGTGTTGGACCGCTCATTTCTGCCGGGCGACAAAGCCATCATGATTCCCAAAACATCAGACGGGAGGGTACTCTTTGCCGTTCCATGGCATGAACACATTCTTGTAGGCACCACCGATACCCCTTTAGCCACGCATCGCATAGAGCCAATTGCTTTACAAGAAGAAATCGACTTCATCTTGGCAACCACTGCACAATACCTTACACGTGCCCCCAGCGCCGACGATATAAAATCTGTTTTTGCAGGATTACGTCCTTTGGCTGCTCCCGGCAAAAATGTAGGCAGTACGAAAGAAATATCAAGAAGCCATAAACTAATCGTCGGCGAATCGCAACTCATAACCATTACCGGCGGCAAATGGACGACCTACCGGAAAATGGCGGAAGATACCGTCAACAAAGCCCTCAAAGTAGGTCACTTGCCAACCAGCCCATGCATCACGCCACACCTCAGGATCCATGGATTTTCAAACCCTTCAGAAGGAGCTTTTGCCTTCTATGGATCCGACGAAAAACAAGTCGAACAGCTTCAGGCGAGCGATACCCGGTTCGGCGAAACCCTCATGCCCGGCTCTCCTTATACCGTGGCCCATGTGCTGTGGGCAGTAAGGCATGAAATGGCGATGACGGTCGAAGATGTATTGGCAAGAAGACTTCGCGTCTTATTCCTGGATGCACGTTCGGCCATGGCCATGGCACAGCGTGTCGCCGAAATAATGGCACAAGAACTTGGATATGACCACCATTGGCAGGATATACAAGTCCAGCAATTTGACAAACTCGCTCATCAATATACCGTTAATCCACATGAAAAAGTACATCTTGACAATTGATCAGGGGACAACCAGTTGCCGTGCGATCCTGTTTAATAAAAGTGGCGAAATCGTCTCACTTGCCCAGAAAGAGTTTACACAATATTACCCAAAGCCGGGATGGGTAGAACATGACCCAATGGAAATCTGGTCCACTCAAGCTTCTGTCCTCACAGAAACTATCCTCAAAGGTGGTTTCAACACAGACGAGGTAGCCAGTATCGGCATTACCAACCAGCGTGAAACCACCTTAATATGGAACCGGCAAACAGGAAAGCCCATTTTCAATGCCATCGTCTGGCAGGACCGGAGAACCGCAGCCCAGTGTGATGCCTTGAAGCAAAAGGGTTTTGACAAACTTATCCGGCAAAAAACAGGCTTGATCGTGGATGCCTATTTCTCTGCGACCAAGATACAGTGGATCTTGGATCAAGTGCCCGGTGCAAGAGAAGATGCAAAAAAAGGAAAATTGGCTTTCGGCACTATCGATTCCTGGTTGATATGGAACTTAACAGCAGGTAAAGTACATGTCACTGATGTCAGCAATGCTTCCCGCACCATGCTTTTTAATATCCATACCCTCGAATGGGATACGGAGCTGTTGGATATCTTTCAAGTTCCGGAAGAGTTGCTTCCTGAAGTAAAATCGTCAAGTGAAATATACGGCGAAAGCTCGGGCAAACTATTGGGTGCAAAAATACCTATTGCCGGCGTAGCGGGAGATCAGCAAGCCGCTTTGTTCGGTCAGATGTGCACCAGCAAAGGCATGGTAAAGAATACCTATGGAACCGGATGTTTCATGCTCATGAACATAGGCCGTGTGCCCATCATCTCAAAAAACAACCTCGTTACCACCATTGCCTGGAAAATTGGCAATGACATTCAGTATGCCCTGGAAGGAAGTATATTCATCGGGGGAGCCATTGTGCAATGGTTAAGAGATGAACTCAAAATGATCGCAGACTCTTCCGAGATTGAAGCATTAGCCATGAAAGTCCCCGATAACGGCGGACTTTATATCGTGCCTGCCTTTACCGGCTTGGGAGCTCCACATTGGAATCAATATGCGCGGGGTACCATTTTTGGTATTACCAGAGGAACAAACAACAGCCATTTTGCCCGGGCAGCGCTTGAAAGTATTGCCTTTCAAACCATGGATGTGCTCAAGGCAATGGAATCAGACGCGGGCATATCCATTCAGGAATTGCGGGTAGACGGAGGAGCCACCGCCAATAACCTGCTGCTACAATTTCAGGCAGACATTTTACAAACCAGTGTGGTACGGCCGGAAGTCACCGAAGTCACCGCCATAGGAGCCGCCTATTTGGCGGGGCTTGCCGTAGGCTTTTGGGGGAATATAGAAGAAATCCAGAAACAATGGAAGGTCAACAAAGCATTTGTGCCGGTGACAGGTGGAAAAGACACCCTCATCAAGGAGTGGCATAAAGCCGTAAGGGCCGTTATAAATTGGACCGAATTATAAAGATAATGAACCCCGAATACTAACCTTCAACTCAACAACATGACTTCATTTGCAGCCGAATTCATCGGCACAATGTTTTTAATCCTTTTGGGCAACGGTGTAGTAGCAAATGTTGTGCTGGAAAGCACCAAAGGCAAGGGAGGTGGATGGATTGTCATTACCACCGGTTGGGCACTAGCGGTATTTACAGGGGTGGTAATCGCGGGCCCTTATAGTGGTGCCCACCTCAATCCGGCTGTAACCATTGGTTTGGCCGCTGCTGGAAAATTCAGCTGGGCAGAAGCACCAATATTCATCTTGGCACAATTGCTTGGCGCCATGCTTGGTTCCTTCCTCGTCTGGCTGATGTACAAAGATCACTTTGCGGCAACAAAAGATCCGGGTCTGAAAGCCGCGGCTTTTTATACATCACCGGCCATCCGAAACCGTAAGTCCAACATCATAAGTGAAGCAATCGGCACGTTTGTGCTGCTCTTTTCGGTTTTTTATTTCACCAATGCGGAAATTGGCGACAGCAACACCCCAATCGGTTTGGGATCTTTGGGTGCGATCCCCGTTGCTTTTATCGTATGGGCAATCGGTTTATCATTAGGTGGAACCACGGGCTATGCCATCAACCCTGCGCGAGATCTGGGACCACGGATCATGTATACCATTCTACCAATCTCAAATAAGGGCAAAATAGATTGGCAATATGCCTCCATTCCCGTGTTAGCCCCCATTCTAGGTGCGCTCATTGCTGCAGGATTATATTTATTATTTAATTAAAGGAGCCGTAATCATTGTACTAAAAAATTTCTTTTTTGAACTAGTAGAAGGGATAAAAGGCACGATAGCCTGTGCTGCTTCAATGGGCAGGTCGGATTCAATGACATCCGCCCCATCTTGAATAATTGCCTGATAGGCTTTTTTCCTTGCAGCGGGATCCTCAAGTTTGTCGTAAGTCGGCGCAGAAGAGATCATGCATTTCACTCCTTCAGCATGCAATAGTTCATACATCGTTTTTACACCTTTGTTATTTTCCGGACCCACATAAGCCATCACCTGCGACCAGGGAATCCCCGCCCTGACATAGGCCTCAAAAGCTTCCGGGGTCTTCACGAAAGCAGAAAACATATGGTGCTTATTTCTATCCAGATAAAACCGGGCCTGCTCGGGGGTATGTACCGTGAGCATGACAAAAGAAGCAGCTTTATGTTTTCGGATAATGGCAGCGATCATTTCCATGGGAACATCTTTCTTATCCAGGTTCAAGATCGTTTTGCCTCTCGCCCATTCAATCGCTTCCGCAAGTGTCGGAATCTTATAGGGGGTAACATTCCCCTGTGGGTCACGGAGGGTAAACTGCTTCAATTCATCGTAGGTATAATCTGCCAACTTTCCTTTTCCCGTGGTTGTTCGGTCCAAGGTAGCATCATGCATCAACACAATGACACTGTCTTTTGTTAAACGGGGATCAATCTCAAAAAATGCGGGCGTATGCGAAAGGGTATTCTCGAAGGTTTCGATACTGTTTTCCGGAAAACCTTCAACCATTCCACCGCGATGGCCACTTATCAAAGGAATATCATCCCCGGTATACCTAAAAAAATCGTGCAGCTGTTTGGTATTCTTGATTTTATAGGTATGAATCGTTTTTGTTTGGGCCAATAAGTCTTGGCCCGCAATTACACCAATGCTATATAGCAATATCAGTAAAACAAAAGCGCGTTTCTGTGTTTGTTTGCTACTCATGATCGATCTTATAACTACAATTTAACAATTTCAATGAGATGTCACCCTGTTCATCAAGCGTGAATAGGGTGATAGAGGAATTCTCCTGTACAATTTTACGGTAGTCTTTCAGGGGCATTCCTAATTTATATGCCAGGTATAAGCGATTGATTCCATTATGGCCAACCACCATAATATTGCCATTCTTGTGTTTTTCAAAAGCCTCCTTGAAAAAATCGTCTACCCGTTTTACCACTATTCCAGCCGTCTCGCCGTTTCCCCCCGCCGGAGCATGTTCCGGGTCGGCACACCAAGCATGCCATATTGCCGGCTCTTCCGCTATAAACTCTTCGCGGGTCTTCCCTTCCCATATGCCAAAATCGACTTCTATTAATCGTTCGTCTTTCATCACCTCCCTATTGCCACTGGCAATACTTGCGGTCAGGTAGGCCCTTTGCAAAGGCGAGGAATAAACCTGATCAATCGCCAAACCTTTAAGCTGATCGCGGACCTGCCGGGCTTGCGCCTCTCCTTTTTCGGTTAAGCCAATATCTGTCCTCCCGCAATACCTGTTCCCATCGGCATTCATGGAAGTTTCGCCATGTCGTAATAGATAAACGCTCAGCATCATATTAGTCGTTTTGGATGTAACCTTTTTCTCTTAAAAGTGTAATAAAAACCTGATAGCCCTCCTCATATCTTTCAACCCGCTCCCTTTTTGGAAAAACTTCCTTTTCAATATGGGTCAGGGCCTTCGCCGCTGCGCTCAAGGAAGTATAATGCGTTTTCGAAGCAGCAATGATGGCAGCACCGGTTGCCCCATTGCTGTTTTTCACTTTCCTTATCGGTATATTCAACACATTGCTCCGTATATCCAACCATAAGTCATTATTGCTTCCCCCGCCTGCTGAATAAACAGCACGGATCCGCTCCCCCGATAACCTTTCAATCAATTCATAGGCATACCGCTCAAGATAAGCAAGTCCTTCCATATTGGCGAGAAAACGTTCCGCCAGACTTAGTCCGCTCGGCTCAAAACCGGTCGCTTGGGGTGCAATAAAGGGAAAACGTTCACCAGTTTGTTGCAGGGGGTAAGAGAAAAACTTTGCTGGCTCAAGATCCCCGGCTTCCCTTGTCAGCGCATCAACAGACGCGCTAAAATCACCACTCACCCAGTCCGCGCCTGTATTACTGGCACCTCCGGGCATCCAATATCCTTCCGGATGGCGATGGGAATAAAGCCGACCTTCCGGATCTTTGATCTCGCTTTTGGTGACCCCTTTTATGACCATGGTTGTCCCTATCGTCGTATTCCAATCCCCCAAGCCCACCGCGCCCGATGCGACTTGCGAGGCACAACTGTCTGTCATTCCCGCCACAACCTGCACCGTTTTCCCCATTCCGTATTCTGTGCACAAAGAAGGCAATAAGGTCCCTACCGGTGTTCCCGGAGGGACAACCTCAGGCAACCATTGCTTTTGTACCGGGAGCTTCTCATAAATATAAGCGGGCCAGATCTCCCGATTGACATCGTAACCGGTCTTCAACACATTGGTATAATCACTTCTATCGAAACAGCCACTTAACTTCCCTACAATATAGTCTGTTGCATGTACCCATTTCCTAATCAGCACCGCTTTTTCGGGGAAGCTGCGAACAAACCAAACCAATTTCGGCAAAGCACTCGAATAATTAAAAGCCGTATATGATGCCGATGAATAACGTTCAGCCAATGCCTTGCATTCTCCGGCAACCGCCGCGGACCGTTTATCGCTGTACATCAAGGCAGGATGTAAAGGCTTATCGTCTTTATCCAATGGAATGACTGTTCCCGAAGTGGATGTGACGGCGATTGCAACGCAATCGAAAGCGGGATCAAGCTTTGCAAAACCCCGCAGTAAGTGATCGCAGGCTTCCCACCATGCTTCGGGTGACTGCTCTTCACGCGACCAATCACTTAAAGGAAAAGCTTCCTCGGCACTAAAACATACCTTTCCCTCTTGGTCGATCGCCACCACCCGGACACCTTGTGTCCCTACGTCAATACCTACAAAACAAGATTGCTTCATTCAATAACCTCCTGCGTGAATATACGATGAAGTTCCCTTCGGGTTTCTTTCCATTCCTGATACCGCTCCTCAAAGAGAGGTGATTCTTTTGGAACAATTTCTTCCACGGTACTATCTCTTTGCGCAGTCCGACCCAAAGCTTCATTGCAAATCAACACACCACCCATAACAGACGCTTGGCGATAGCCTTCTTTGACCAGCACCTTTTTATTGATCAGGTTAGCGATAAAGTGGGCCAGTATTTTACTCTGAAATCCACCTCCACAGGCCCATACATACTCTTTCGGATAAGGATCTACCTCGCACAGGCTATCATAATTCCCTTTTATGCAACAAGCGATATCCCATAGCGCTGACCTGATGAAGTGTGCACGTGTCAATTGATTTGAAACGGGCACATTAAAAATAAATCCTCCTTTTGTAAGGGTTACTTTCTCATCGGCCAATAAAGATCCCAGGGAAGCCACGCATTGCGAATCTTCAAGGACCTCAAGTTCTCGCTCAATGACATCATATCCTTCGTTGGGATAAAATATTTCCTTTAACCGCTGATAATTCAGGCCGGTAACGCCCGCATTGGCTTCTAGTACAAATTCCCCGACTTCCACATGCCGCCCTGTCCAAGTCCGCGCCCTATCATCCAACTTATAGCTACTGACAATTTTCACCACCGGTGTAGTAGTACCCGAAACAAGCACAATATCACCGGGAACCGGCTGCGTACTTTTAATAGCAAGCTGTGTATCTGCACCACCCACGACAACCTTGGCTTTCGGTGAAATGCCCAATTGTTTGGCAAGCCCCGGCAATAAGGTTCCCTGCACTTGCCCCGAGATATGCAAGGGTGGCAAAATGGATTTATCCAAACCAAACAAGGTACATAACTCATCCGACCATTCCCGGCGTTCCACATCATACAACTGCGTTTCGGATGCCTGTGAGTGCTCATAACCTACTACCCCGCAAAGCTGGTATTGTGCCCAATCACTAATGCTAAGCATCACTTCACATCGTCGATAAAGCGCGGGGGTTTCGTTTTTAATCCCGATAAGCTTCAACGCAGAGAAAAGCGAACTCGGATAACGCCCTGTCAATTCATATATCCTATTTTTCTGCTTGATTCCCGCTTCCCATTCCCGACCACGATGATCATGATTGGGCAATCCGATCAAGGACTCCCCCTGCTTTCCCACCAGTACAATCCCTTCCCGTTGACTTGAGGCGGTAATGGCACTTATGGTTATTTGCGGGGTTTCCTGAACAAGCCCTTGTGCCATAGCTATGATTTGCTTCCATAAGCTATTGGGATCAAAACTCATTGCTGCCGCATTTTTTTCATCTTCCCGGTAAATGACATTTTCACGGGCCATGCTTACGATATTCCCATCCGGCTCACAGACCGCTACCCTTACATTCCCCGTTCCGATATCGATCACCAAATATCCTTCTTGTCTTGTTGTCATTTCAGTGTGATAACTTAGCAAATTCCCCGGCATGATCATGGTACCAGTCCGTTAACTTTTTATTAAGAATACGCACATGATGATCTTCCACTTCATACGTGGCGCCAGCAATATGCGGTGTGGCCAAAACGTTCGGCATATGGATCAGCTTATCATCCAAGCTATCGGGAGGTTCATGATCAAACACATCGATAATAGCCCCCCGGATACGCTTGTTCTCCAATGCGTCCAGTAAATCTTCACGTTTCACCACTATTGCACGGGCCGTATTCACAAAAACAGCATCAGGTTTCATTCTCGAGATCAAACTCTTATCAATCATCCCAATCGTAGAATCGTTCACAGGAAGATTGATGGAGACGATATCACAACGCTCGAAGACACTTTCCAAGGTAGATTGATGATAGTCTTTATCTTCAGATGTAAAAAATGGATCGTAGTAATAAACCGTACAGGGAAAAGCCTTGACCAATCCGGCAATGGTTTGACCAACCGCACCAAAACCAACCATGCCGATGCTTTTGCCGGCAAGTTCATTCCCCTTAAACTCAAGATACGAAGCATGTGCACCCGCTGCCCACTTTCCCTCTTCCAGCCATTTGACGCCGGCAAGGGTGTTTCTCAAAAAAGTAATCACATTGGCAATAAACATTTCTGCAACCGCCTGGGCATTGCGCGCCGGTGTATGAAAAACAGGAATGTCCATTTCGCGGGCAGTGCCTACAGCGACATTAGAAGGCGTGCCCCGGCACACACCGATAAATTTCAAGTCGGGAAAAGCCTCGATAACCTTCGCTGTTACCTGATCATGTTCCGTAATCAAGGCATCTGCCTCCGTAGCTGATAACAATTCCAATAATTCAGATTCATTATAAGCCCTTCCATGAGGTTTCCAAGGTTTGTAGACGATTTCCCCAAATAATCCCTTCAGTTCTGCTTGCCCCCTTTCATTGTAAGGAGCCGTAATCAATATTCGCATTTTATCGTTTATAGATGATTTTATTTCCCAATCGAAGAATTCGGTTTTTAGCACACTTAAACCACAAGTTTTTCCTCCACATGGGAGGAAGTTTTGGCATTCTCGGGCAAAGTAATAAAGAGGGTCAGCAAGGCACTGATGAAATACAAGGCTGCCAATACCCAAACCACCCCCACATTCCCGATACTACCGATAAACAGCCCAACAATAGCGGGACCCACAAAAACGGCTAAACCCGCACCTAAATTTAAAACAGCCATGGCCGCCCCTTTATCCTTTTTCACCAAAGACGGAACCAAGGCCGATAAAGGTACATAACCGGCAAGGAGCGCCCCCCATAAGACCCCACAAAGCAGCACCAACCAAAAACTACTGCCAAAAATCAAGGGTGAGTAATAGAACAGCAAGGTCGTCAATCCGCAACCTACTCCACCAAACCACATTACCGTATTTCTCCACCCCATACGATCTCCCACAAATCCGAAAATTAAATTAAAGGCGATATTTGCCGTGAAGATGGTTCCCCAGATCTGGAGCCATTCCGTCGTCGAAAAACCATGGGCGGCCATATAGGTCGGCAAAAACACGGGAAATGCAAATTGGGCAGTCGTATTGATCACCCGCACAATGCCCCCCAGCAGCACCTTTGGCTCTTCTTTCATAATGGTTAAACCTTTTACCAGTTCTTTCATTTTGCTGTCGCCCTCCAGGCTTGCAGCACCTTTAAATTTATCCTTATTAAGCACCAAGGCGAAGAATGCCCCAAGCAATACCCAGAATATAGAACTCCACAGGGTATCCAGGTAGCCCAGTTCCTTGATGGCCCAGCTGGAATAATAAGCCCCGAAAACATTCAGTCCGCCGGTAAATACAAACCAAAACCATCCTACTGCCCGCCCAAGCGTTTGTTGGGGAGTGCGGTAGGTGATCCATACCAGAAAAGAATAAGCAAAAAGAGGATACCCAAATCCGCGGACGGCATACATGCCCAACATAATACCAAAATTCAAGTCTTCAAGGCCATATCCGATGAAACCTACTGTCCCTAAAATATAAAGCACCACCCCCATCAACATGGTTTTTTTAGGGCCAAAACCTTCGACCAATACACCGGAAAACCAGGAAGAGATGGCAATCGTAATGCCATATGCTGTAAACAATGAAGCAGATTGCTGGATGGTCATTCCCCGTTCAATCAGGTAAGGGCTAAGCCAACCTTGTTCTACCCCATCGCCCATCATGAAAATCAAAATCCCTAAATATCCCCAGCCCAGGTGTGAGGGCAGGCCAATCTTCGAAAGAAAATTATTCTCCGCGTTGTTGAGTGTCTTCATATACGTACTGTTTAATCAATGAACATGAAATTACCTATAACCGATGCGAGGGAAATTCAAAAATCATCATTCCACAAGAACACTACGCTTTATCTTTCAATGAATTTACAACAACGGGTATTCAAATAAACAAAATAAAATCTATAAAAAACAAAAGAAAATAATATTTAACTATATTTTTTATAAAATTAAAGACATTTAAAGCATAAAAAGGAAATGCAATCCCATCGGCTAAGCCACAAAAAAACGGAGGACTTTACCCAACAATGGCAAAGCCCTCCGTAATCCAGGCTGCTATCCGGAGATCTTATTCCCTATATAGAATATTCAGGTTTCCATGATTGAAGCGTTTCAGTATGCGCGGCTGCGTTTCCCATATGGATGGCAATGGTAGTATCCCTGCCATTCTCGGCATTGGATAAAGGTTTTTTGCCTGTACGTACCGACTCATAAAAACCTTGCAAGGCCGTAATTGTAGGTTCCGGTGTTTTCTTGCCGGGTTCCCCAAACTCAAGTTCCTGGGCCTCCCCCTGTGTGGTAACAGCGAGGGTTGCTCCGGTGACACCGTCGACTACCCCCCTTTTATTTTTCAACGATTCGGCATAAATAAATGCTTTGTTCCGTTGGATCTCAATTGTTGCCCGATCACCCAGGATTTTGATGTTATAACCATTATAGGCATTTGAGAGAACCGAGGTGACACTCGACTTCACCCCATTGGGGTATTCATAGATGGTACGGACATTATCGTAGGTTTCCCTACCATCCTTCCAATAGTCAATTCCACCAAGCCCCACTACTTTGAGGGGGTGGCTATCCAGAATAAAATTAACCGCATCAATTTGGTGGGCGCATAATTCCGACAAAGGCCCTCCGCAATATTCGTTGTACATCCTCCAATTGATGGCCCGTTCCAATTTGGGGTCCTCAACGGGTTTACGCCAATTACCATTTGAGTTGTATTGGCATTCAAAGTGCGTAACCTTACCCAACCAGTTTTGAGCAATCACCTCTTTTACTTTATGGTACAGCTCATAATACCGGTATTGAAAACCAAGTTGAAATACCAGGTTAGAATCTTTGGTTTTCCGCAGAAGCTCCAAAGTTTGAGGGATATCGTAAGCCATGGCTTTCTCAGAATACACATGCTTTCCTGCATCCAAAGAAGCAATCGCAATGGGTTGATGTAAATAAAGCGGTGTAGCGATGATCACTGCATCAATGTCTTTGTTGGCAAGCAACTCCCGATAATCGGTATAAGCTTTCGCTCCCTTATCGGCTTCGGCCATTCCCTTCTCCAAATGAGATGGAATCGTATCACAGCAGGCCACTACCCGCAAACCCGGTATTTGTTTTATCACCTTAGCCAGACCTGTTCCCCTTGAACCCGACCCAATCAGGCCGATCTGCACCGTATCATTCGCGGAAGCAGCTTTACCCAGTGATGGGAGGCCCATAGCCATTAAGCCAGATAAAGCTAAGGTACCTGTGGATACAAATGTCCGCCGGGAAATATGATTGTCCCTGTTATTGTCTTTATTCATCATGTATGTTTATTTTGATTATTTTTTTATTAGGTAAAAACGGCCTAAGAAGCTATTTCCGCAAGATCGTACAATTTCGCCACATTCGCAATAAGTAACAAATGTGTTATATAGATCAAAATAAACACAAGGTCTTTACGTCCCAAGCGCGCGTCCCATGAGCGGGTCGGTATAACTTTCTTTTCCGGTCTCCACATGTCCTGCATATCTCTTCTCTATCACATCATGGCCAGGAATGCGAATACTGATATCATACCATCCAAAACTTTTCCCTAGGTCAACCACGACTTGTTTCATGGCAGCGTTTCCTTTCTTCCTTTCCAGATCAACTCTCTGGACCTTCTTCTTTGCATATGCATTATCAACAATCTCCAGCTGATAATCCCCGTCAGCATCGTTATTCTGAAGCGTTAGCACTAAATTCCCCGTTAACTCCTTCCTATCCTTTCCCAGGGTTTCATAGCCACAAAGAACAGTAATCCCCGGCTCTTCTGCGGCCCCTTTATATTCCCTATAAAAACCATTCGGACCATACACTCTCAGGTGATAATGTCCTTCTGCAAAAGCATCCATAGGCCAGCTGTCTTTTAAACGATCACCTGCAACCACGGCATACTGCCAATTCCGCATTTTTTCAAACGAATCTTCCTTCGCCTCCATACGGAAATCCCCCGGCGCATATACCGTAAAGGGTGAACCAGCCGAGCGATCGCCAAATACTTCTTTACCTGCATGCAACACGATATCAAAATGACCTTTATCTGCACTAAGATTTCCATCGGCATATAGTTGGTAGGGAATGGCACAGGAGGGTCGTACTCCTTTTTCCTGCACAGGCATTATCCCCATGGCAAAGGGATCTTCTCTCAGGCGTTCGACTTCAAGAGTGGAAAGTTCTCTAAATGCCGCTGGTTCTTGTTTAAACTGGGCATTATAAATCCTTTCGACAAAGGCATTCCTATTCAGCACATAATCCTTTTCCTTTCCTTGAGGCCGATAAGCCGTAAATGTGGAAGACAAGTCTCCACAAACGGCACGCCGCCAGGCGCTGATATTGTCTTCACTTATTTTCAATTCAAACTTCTTATTCAGAAAGCCCTCAAGGAATTGCAAGATAGAGGTATGATCAAAGACCTGCGAGTTTACCCGTCCGCCTCTGCTCCAGGGCGAAGCGATGATCATCGGCACACGGTAACCGAGACCGATTTGGGCACCGCGGGCACTTTTCTTGCTCAGGCCCTGTTCCAACTCCTGTTCGAGTGGAATGTATTCCAGTTCAACATCAATTCCTTCAGAGCATTTCCCCGCATTGGTTTTCGTGATATCGGGCGATACAAAAGGGGGGACATGATCAAAATAACCATCATTCTCATCATATGTAACGATGAAAATGGTTTTCTTCCATACCTCAGGGTTCTTTGTCAGGATATCCAGAATCTCGGAAACATACCAGGCACCATACCAAGGTGCACTGGGATGATCAGAAAAATTCTGCGGCCCTACTAACCAGGAAACCGTCGGCAGGTCACCGGCATTCACTTCTTCCCGAAAGCGGTGCAATACATCCCCTTTGGGTACTGTAACCTGCCGCTCTACCTCCCCGTCTCGATAATTCAGCCGGGTGATTTCATGATAAGCCGGGTCGCCATCATTTCTTGAAAAAGCCTTTCCATGCAAGCTTTTCTCCCTCTCCGACAGCTTCTCATAGCGTTCAGAGCTCCAGGTCAGCAAATCCGTTTTCACTTGCTCCAGCACCTCCTGTTTTTTCTTTAGTGCCGCCTGCGTTTTCCCGTATGCCTTGTCGGCAGCGGACATTGCCTTTAGCTTTGCCTCCAATGCACTGATTTCTTTGGGCAATTGCATTTCCTGTTTTTTCAAGCTTTCCACGAAACGTGGGGAGAATTGTACATGGTATTGGTTGAACCATTCCATGGGATTACAGCCAAAATTTGATAACCACGACCGTTCTTCACCCTCAAACCCTCCTCCACAGGTCACATCATTCTGATATACTTTCCATGAAATACCATTTTCCTCCAAGCGCTCAGGAAATGTTTTCCATTTCGCTTCCCCATTTTTCAAATCATTCCTCATGTGGGCCCTCGCTTTGGCATTCAGCTCTTCCCGTACCGTACCGGTCCAGAAATAAAGCCGGTTAGGCCAGGTGCTGGTCATGGCAGAGCAGAAATTCTGATCACAAACGGTAAACGCGTCCGCCATGGCATAATTAAAGGGCAAATCATCACGATTGTAATAACCCAACGTGAGCGGCATATGTGCATACTTTTTGTGCCCTGATTGTTTAATGTTCAGCCATTCGTCATACTTTCCATTATTATAAGCGTCGACCTGTGATGCCCGGGAATGGGGCAAGCTCCCCATCCAGGTGGCGTTCGTATTCATGATATCAAGCCGAAAGGGTGCATAGGTTTTTCCCGCTTTATTGGTTTGCAACCAAACCGGATTATCATTTGCCAACCGAAATGCCCGGGGATCATTAAAGCCCCGCACCCCTTGCAGGGAACCAAAGCAATGATCAAACGATCGGTTTTCCTGCATGAGTATCACCACATGTTCTGCATCCAGGTAAGTACTTCCCGGTGCAGGATCAATGGCAAGTGCCCGTTGTATAGAGGCCGGCAAAACCATTGAAAGCCCTGCCGTACCCGATAACAAAATTGATTTCTTGATAAATTCCCTTCTGGATTCCATGTACGTTTTTATTTAGCATATACCTCGGTCAATCTTTCAGATGTGCTATATCAAAGCAACAAATTTATCGCTGCAAAAACAAATTAAATTAAGGTTATGTCCGCCGTTTTCCCGCTCATGAGACGAAAAGAAGGCTTATTTCATAAGAAAGGTCAAATAAAACAATTTATGTAAGTTTGCGAAGATTTGATTCATTGTAGTAAATTTACCAATTAACCTTAAAATAATATGCTGACCATTACGGAAAGACATCAGTCGATCTTGAAACAACTGCAAGAAGAAGGTCGTCTCAATATTGTTGATTTAAGCGACTCGCTGAACGTATCAGGCGTAACGATACGGAAGGATCTAAAATTGCTTGAAGACAAGGGTCTTCTTTTTCGAACCCGTGGTGGAGCGTCCATTACAAACCCTTATACCATTGAACGATCCATCAATGAAAAAGAACTCATCCGATCTGATGAGAAGCAAAGAATTGCCCGAAAAGCGATCGAGCTGATCGGGAACAGTGACTCCATTATCATCGGTTCAGGAACCACTGTTTTCGCCCTCACCCAGTCCCTTTACCCAAGCCAGCATTTAAATGTAATTACCCCTGCCGTTAAGGTCACCCTCGCCCTCTGCAACCGTCCCAATATCGAAGTACTTCAACTGGGGGGACAACTCCGGCCAAATTCCTCTTCGGTAGCAGGTGCATATGCGGAAAAGATACTAGAAGAAATTTCATGTGGTATTTTATTTTTAGGAGTTGATGGCATTGACCTGGAGTTCGGTTTGTCGATCACCAACCTGGCAGAAGCCAGCCTGAACCAAAAAATGATTGAAACCGCCGATGCCGTTGCCATTTTAGCGGATAGCTCCAAATTCGGAAGGCGCGGATTGGGCAGGGTCTGCAGCTTTGACCAAGTTAAGTACATTGTAACCGATAAAGGAGCCCCGGCAAAAACGGTCAGCTTATTGGAAGAAAAAGGGATTCAGGTTATCATCGCCGACTAGCTTCATTGAATTGCTTGCAGTTCCTCCATCGTAAAAGTCTTTTCCCGGTCTTTAAACTTCTCGCGCGTATGCACGATTTCTTCCGCGGTGACCTTTGGCGCCCGATTACTCCAGGCATTCCGTATAAAGCTAAGCACATCGGCGATATCTGAATCAGAGAACTCATTATTCTGGCCAATACCGGGCATATCGCCGGTCACCTGTGGTGCCTGATAGACTTTTTTGTTTACAATTATTGGCCCCGTCAAGCCATACAGCACAATAGGGATGAGCCTTTTCTTCTCCCCGATTACCCAATCTGAATTATTCAGGGGCGGAGCAAGCCCTTCGATGCCGTAACCGTCGGCACCATGGCAAGTGGCACAGGTAGACTTGAATATTGCCGCCCCTTTCGGATAGTCGGCAGTAGCTTTGGCCGTATTTTTATCCTTTTTGGCTTTCTCTATACTCGTTATGACTTTTCGGAATTGGCGGTGGACAAGCGTTGCCGTATCCGGAATGTCAACCAGCAGTTCATTCATAAAAGCAGCCTCCAATCCCTGAAGGTTAGTCAGTATGGCATCCGCCACATAGACATTGTTGGGGAAAACCCGGGCCAGTCCCCGCAACAGGTCATGGGCAGCCCCCTCATCATAAGGACGGATGGCCCCGGCGAGAAAAGCGAGATAGGGAGCAGCCAAGGAATCTTTGCGGGCCAACATCCCTTCCAAGAAGGGGAGGAAATTTCCATAGGTATCCTTATCCATTAAAGAGGGCATCACGCTCAAGGCCTGCACGCGGATATGCCAATCTGTATCTTCCAACAAAGGGTACACATCGGTAGGCTGCAATAGTCCAAGCCCTTCCATTGTCCAAAGCGCGTGCATACAGGCAAGAGGTTTGTCCGGGTTTTTTATATATTCCCTGAGCATCGGTTCAGCGGCCACCATCCGGTGATCAATAAGCATTTGCTGCGCCTTATCCCGGATCCATCCATTAGGATCCTGCAAACCCTGCACAAGACCTTGTATATCTTGGGGCATAGGCTTGATCATCACCTCTTTTCCCTTCGGCACAATACGGTAAATACGGCCATAATCATGGGGCTGGCTAAGTTGCCGGGAAGCGATCTGTGCTTTCAGGTAATCTGTTGCATAGGTTTTATGCTGAATAATACCCCGATACATATCCACGACATATAGTGCACCATCGGGACTATTGTATAAGCTTACCGGCCGAAACCGTTCGTCTACACTTGTCAGGAATTCCTTTCCTTGATAAGCCTGTTTACCTTCTACCCGGTATCCCTTTTCGACGAGGATATCCCGTTTAATGAGATTAGCGGCAGGCTCCGCAACGAAAGCATTGAACCTGTATTCCTCCCCGAATAAGTCGCCCCGGTAAATAGTGGGGCCACTGGCCGCCGTAAAATTTACCAAGCGCAAACTATCATCCAATATCCCTTCCATATAGCCACGGTTCACACCGGGAGTGGGCCTTGCCGGATATACCCGGTTATCGGGCACAATATTCTCATAATACCCTGCTACTTTCCGTTGGTTGGCATTTGTGGCCCCAAAACCCGGGGAAAAATAATCCCCCAGCAGGTTCGTGGAATTATGGTTGTAATATAACCGTCCATAATTATCCTGGGATATCCCCCATTGCCCGCGGAAAGTAGTTTTTTCGATGTGCCATTGACCGTCTATTCTACGGTAGCGTTTATCTGATTTCGCGTTGTATACCCAATTATCCAAGGCCCGGTACAAGGCATTGGGCTGATGTTCCACATTGCCGCCGATCGCATATTTAGAATCGACCAACTCTTTCTTCCCGGGCCGGTCATTCTTAATCTCCACATACCATAGATTCGGGGGTTCGGCAATAAGCATCCCGTCGTCAATAAAGGATATCGCCCGCGGCAATACCAATGAATCCATAAAGATCTTCCGGTCATCGAATTCACCATCCTTGTCTTTATCTGTCAAGATCACAATCTTTCCTGTCGGTTTGTCCTCGCCGGTACCTAAAGTATCCAACATATAACTTTCCATCTCTAACAACCAGATCCTTCCTTTGTCATCAAATGTCATGGCGATCGGGCTGTTTACCAAAGGCTCCGCAGCAACAAGCTCCACTTCAAAGCCATCTTCCACGTGCATCTTTTTCAAGGATTGATCAGGGGAAAGTACCGGTGATGTCGTAAAATCTTCAGGTTGGCAGGAAGCCAACAAACCGGTTAACATCAAAAAATATGGAATAAAACAAGGAGTTTTTGTTACTGCTTTTAAAAATTTCATTTAATGCAAGCGAGGATGATAAACTATTTACTCAAGGGTATTAAAAAAAGACAATGTTATAATGGTCAGCAATATAGCGAACGCTTGTCAAAAAAAGAAAGAGGCTGTCTTCAAAATGTAATATTTACATCCCTTCGACCGGAACGAAGGGAAGCGGAGAAATTTTCATTCATTCAATAGATCTCTCCGCTACGGTCGAGATGACGGGCAACAAGACAGATCTTCGACTTCGTTACACTGCGCTCAAGTGACGATCGTTTTGGGCTTTTGAAGACAGCCTCTACTACCTGCTAATCAGTACAAGTATAAGGAGCCAGCACCTTGAAATTCCTAATTCCTTCTCTCCTACCGTTTAAATAAGATGGTGGTTGTGATACCGTTCGACTCATTGACCAAAGTCATTTTGGTGGCATTGGCAACAATATTTTCCTGGATCGTATAAACTACTCCATCGAATTCCATGGTTTTGGTATCCACTAATCGATAAGGAACAGAGCTTGCTTCACCGTCGGCGTGATAAGTCCATGCCCGCCCGTCATTTTTAAAATCAAGATATTCACCCTCACCGAGCATTTCCGTGGTTACCCCCACTTCCTCTCCTACTTTTACAGTTTTTGTCTGGGTGGTCCATTTGGCTACCTTTATTACATTTCCCACCACATCCCTGCCTGCACTATTTACCGTCTCCTTGCTACAAGAGGTCACAGCAAAAGAGCTCACAGCAAATAAAAAAACGATCAGTTTCATTGAATTTTTCATAGTTTCTATCATTGATGAAACCAGAAAGATTCAATTATAATGCCAAACCGGCGTGCCCCATTCACTTCATCCTATCTTCCGCATCATTCAAAACCCGCTGTACTTCTTCTATAACGGACTTGGCCGCTCCAAACATCTTTTCATTTCCGTCAAACTTAGTATCGAGCAGTAGTGACTTGCTTTTCTCCTTATAATTCAGTTCCAGGTAAAAATGAAGGGCATTTTTGCTAGCCAAGGTATCCTCCGAAAGCATTTCGTCGGGCAAGTTCCAGAACCCCAGATCCACGGCTTTGCGGTGAATATAAAGCAAATCATCCTGACTAAGCCTCAGGGTAGTTTTAATCAATGAGTCCTTTTTGTTCAGGTATTGATAATGTCCCGTCTTGGAATCATATTGATTCACCAAATCCCCATCCTCCCCATATTTGAAAACAACCGATTCAAAATCCGAGAATCGAAAAGGAGCATCTTTGATCATCTGGCTATAATAGACAATACAATAAATCAAGAAGGGCACGAAGATACAAATAGCCAGAAAGATTTTTTTTGCTTTGTCGCTCATATTAAAAAGATGCTAAATTTGTTTTATATCACCATGCAAAAGTAGCTATTTGTGAATAAGAAAGGAAATATAAAGGACAACGTAACAAATACGGGTTCCCGCATTCTAATAGCTAGATAGATTTAAATGAGCGAAAAGGAAACGCTATTCAAAGAAATTTTTGAGCAAAACTCTTCGAAGGTTTATCACCTCTCTTTAGGATATACCGGCGATGAAGATGTTGCCAATGATCTAATGCAAGAAACGTTCATTAAAGTCTGGCAGAATATGGATGGATTCAGACAACAGTCGCAGGTTTCAACATGGGTTTATCGCATCGCCATCAATACCTGCCTTTCCCATTTAAGGAGTGAAAAGCGGCGGAACAGCGATCCATTAAATTCAGAGCACTTGGAAAACCTTGTGGATGAGCCTTCCAATAAACAAGAACAGATTAACCAATTGTATAAAAGCATTTCTTATTTGGAAGAAAATGAGCGTATGATTATTACCATGGTTCTGGACGAAGTACCCTACCCTGAAATCGCCGAAGTTTTTGATATATCGGAAGGCAACCTAAGGGTAAAAATTCACCGAATCAAACAAAAATTAACGAGGATCTATAACCAACATGAAAGATTTTGAAGCGATAAAAGTGCTTTGGAAAGTGCAGAAAGAGGTACCGGTATCTTATGACACCGTCATTAAGAATATCAGTGCCAACCGCAAAAGTTATGCGGTAAAATTGGTCCTACAAGGTATTGTTGTCTTTATTGCCATCATTGCCGTGGTGGCAATTTGGTTCCTTAAACATTTTTATACGTGGACAACCCACCTGTCTATGTTCATCTTATGCTATTGCATGATCTATTATCTCATCATGCAATTCCGTGAGTATAAACAGGTAAAACAATTTGACCAACATCTTCTAAAACCACATGCTTTTATCGAATATCTCAAGCGCTATAAACAAAACAGCTATCTCTTCAACACGCGGAATTTCAAAATGTATACTCTGGGAATTGGAACAGCCTTTCTCCTTATTCTCTTCGAATTGTACTTTATCACCTCCCCTCTCCTTTTCCTTATCTTTACCATTGCAGCGGTAGCATGGTTTTTATACAGCTATTTCGTTTTAATGAAAGCCTATACCAAACAAGAAAAAAGCCGGATCGAGAAAATGATTTCACAATTGGAGCGAGTCAAAAAGCAGTTTGAAGAATAATATGCAGAAGCCATCCTAGCCCCCAGTGCAATGACCTGCTTGGCATCATCTGTCAAAGCTTTTTAAAAAACGCTTTTTTTACGTACATTTATCATTCATCCATCACGGTGTCATCCATGATCAAATAGATACCTTTTGAACATGGTCTCATTTTTGCAATTATCCTGATGAAAACATCCCATTAATAAGAACCTCCATGAAAAAAAGAATTTTAGGCAAATCCTCATTAATCGTCTCTCCCATTGCTTTTGGGGCAAATGTTTTTGGCTGGACACTCGATGAAAAAGAATCCTTTTATATGCTCGATGATTTTATCGATGCAGGATTCAATTTTATTGATACCGCAGATACCTATTCTAAATGGGTGGCAGGCAATAAGGGTGGAGAATCTGAAACCATCATTGGCAAGTGGATAAAAAAGCGCAAAAACAGGGAAGATATCATCATTGCAACAAAACTCGGTGGCGAACTGGGACCGGATGAAAAGGGCTTGGGTGCGACTTATATAAGAAAAGCCGTTGAGGCTTCATTAAAAAGGCTACAGACCGACTATATTGATTTGTACCAAGCACATTATGATGATCCAGACACCCCGCAGGTAGAAACCATGGAAGCCTTTGACAAGCTGGTAAAAGAAGGCAAAGTACGCTTTATAGGTGCCTCTAATCTCAGCGCTGCCCGCATACGGTCGGCAATAGAATTATCCCGGGAAAATAAGCTTGCGGAATATGTTTCCGTTCAGCCTTTATATAACTTATACGATAGGGAAAAATACGAGACGGAATATGCCGACCTGGTGAATGAGTATCAATTGGGTGTATTACCCTACTACTCTTTGGCAAGCGGCTTTTTAAGTGGCAAATACCGGCGTGATAATGACCTGAAAAAAAGTCCGAGAGGGGGCGGTGTAAAAAAATATTTGAACGATCGCGGCATGAAAATCCTCGATGCCCTCGAAGTCATCGCCGCAAAACGTGATGCAAGTCCCGCAAGAATCGCATTGGCCTGGCTACTGCATAAACCGGGCATCACTGCACCCATCGCCAGCGCCACCAGCAGCAAGCAATTCAGAGAGTTGATCATGTCAAGCCAAGTGGCATTAAGTCTTCAGGAAATGCAATTCCTGGATCAAGAAAGTGCCTTTTGATAATCCGGTTCATTCAATTCAACGATCAAGCGATGAAAAAGGTGGATGGCCTCCCGTTTTCCCGCATCCAAGCTGTAATCAATTGATCGCATCAAGTATTCCCTGATGTCAAAGTTTTCATGCTTGGGAATACTTTCAATCACTTCCTCCCTGTGGTCCAGACCATATTTAAGGGCTTTATTGAAAAGCGCAATAAACTCTTTGGGTATCCTTTTATTGGCGGCCCATACGGCATAAGTAAAAGGCAGTCCGCAATATTCCGTCCAGGCTTCCCCTAGGTCATAGGCAAAGGGTTCCGTATCCAACTTACCAAAGGTGCGGTCACCGATCTCGACATAAGCATCCGCTTCACCCTCATGAATAACCCGAACCGTTTTCTTCCAATACTTCTGTAGTAAAACCAAAGCCAGCTTATTGGAAGTCCGCGATTGTGCATCCAAGCGCAAAGTAGCGATTTCCGCCATGGGCTTCTTACTGAAGATATAAACTGAGGTGACTTTCCCCATTGATCCGATACAGTAATCGGATATAATCTCATAGTTGGGGATGTCGAGCAAAGCCGCAACCGGCACAAAGCCAAGATCCACCTCCTTATCAATCAACTTTTGTGCACACACCGAGGGAATATCCTGGCTCATCTCTATACGGGCCAATAATTCAGGATGGTGATTAATTCCATATACCAAGGGAAGTGTATTCGTGTAAGAAACCGCAGAGATCTTAATTTTCATTGGAATAATTTATTAATGGGTTGTTTGTCTTTTTATTGGTATTAATGAGCGCTACGCGGTTGTTTTAAAGTGGCAATGAAGCTATCATGAGTGGTTTATTCATCTCGGTTTGTGAGCTATGCAAACTCATGATGGTTTCATTGGAATAATTTATTAATGGGTTGTTTGTCTTTCATTGGTATTAATGAGCGCTACGCGGTTGTTTTAAAGTGGCAATGAAGCTATCATGAGTGGTTTATTCATCGCTTGTTAGCAATCGAGATCATCAAGGTGATCGATATTGAAAAATTCGGTAATGGTAAAAGCAGCATCCTCATACTCCAATTTGTACAAGGCTGTATTCTGATGCGGGAATTTCTCCATCTCCGAAAAAGGATATCCCAATACCAAACACAAAAACATGCGCATCGCCCTACCATGCATGCAGACCAAAATATTTTTTTCATCCTGATCTTCCAATATGTATTGCAAAGCTTCCTGTTGCCTTACTTTTACCTCATTGGGACTTTCCCCACAATCGACGCACACATCCAATTCGCCATTTGCCCATTTCGTGATAATATTCGCAAAGCCCAGCTTGATCTCCTCATCCTGGGCAAGCCCTTCATAAACCCCCCAACTGATCTCATCAAGACCAGTCAATTGCTCCCAAGGCACGCCATCAAGGATAAAGTACTTCACCGTTTGATGGGTACGTTTCAACGTAGATGTATAAATTTTATCGAAAGGAACATCCTTATACGCATTATAAAAAGCTTCGGCTTGTTTTTTGCCACATTCATTCAGGCAAGAATCAATACCCTTGCCCTGAACAATGCCTTGTTTATTCAAATCGGTTTGGCCATGACGGATAAGGTATACGTTTTTTTTCATCAGAAGAGGTTCGGGACTGTCGTGATTTAGTGGATTTGGTAGGGTCGTGGTTTCTTTTCTTCAGGATGATCGAAGATAAGGTCCTTATAATCCGTGATGACTTCATAGAGGGTATTCCTTTCAATGGGATGCCTTCCCACATGACGGATCAAATTTACCAGTTCCTCGGTGGTCATCCCCGGGCGCTGTTCTTCCGCGCCTGCCATTGAATATATTTTAGTGGTATCATCTATGGTACCGTCAATATCATCCACACCAAAACCAAGGGAGAGCTGTGCTGTGTTCCTGCTGATCATTGCCCAGTATGCTTTAATGTGATCAAAATTATCCAGGTATATCCGTGAGACGGCATAATTACGTAAATCTTCCACCACAGAAACTTCAGGAACATCCGACATCTGATTGTCTTTGTTTCTAAATTTCAGTGGAATAAAAGCCTGGAAGCCTCTTGTTCTATCCTGCAATTTACGAAGCCGTTCCATGTGATCTACCCGGTGCTTGAATTCTTCGATATGACCGTATAACATGGTTGCATTCGACCGCATCCCCAGCGTATGTGCCTGTTCATGGATATCCAGCCATTGTTCTGCATTGCACTTATCAGCAGCAATCTTCTGCCGCACTTCGGGATGGAATATTTCGGCACCGCCCCCCGGCATGGAATCCAGGCCTGCTTCCTTCAAGTATTTCAGCCCTTCGTAATGGCTTAATTTGGCCTTTTTGAAAATATAATAATACTCTACGGGAGTCAAAGCCTTAATATGTATTTCGGGACGATGTGCCTTTGCCTGCCTAAAAAAATCGGCATAAAAAGCGAGGTCCTGTTTCGGCACCACGCCTCCTGTAATATGCACCTCCGTAATCGGTTCACCATCATATTTCCGGAGTTGCGTCATCATATTTTCCACATCCATCTCCCATCCGTCTTCACGGTTTTTGATTAACCTGGAATAAGAACAGAATTTGCAATCGTAAATGCAGACATTCGTAGGTTCAATATGAAAATTGCGATTAAAATAGGTGAAATCACCGTGTTTCTTCTCCCGGATATAATTTGCCAACACCCCTAAATAACCCAACTCACCCTTTTCGTATAAGAGAACACCTTCATCAAAACTGATCCGCTCGCCATTAAAAACCTTTTGTGCAATAATGCGAAGATCTTCTGTCAGGTGCTTATTCTCGAGCAATAACCTTAGTTTATTCGCTGCATCCATTCTTTTTCCTTTCCTACAAAGGTACGAAAAAGGAGGCAAACAAGAATGGGCGGCAGTTGTTTATCAAAGGGACACATGATTAAATTCAGCGCGGCAGGGGTACATGTATGTCAGGTTGGCTTAACGGACACCGGGAACGCGGTTATTTTCCAACCTTCTTTCCGTGACCAACGAATCGGTACTCGAGCCTGGTCACCGTTTACATGGGGTTATCTCTTAACCTCCCCTGCCAAGCTGGTTTAATTCTTTGAGACAGAAAACTTATTCCCCGCCGCGCCGAAAGTTATGTGTAATCGACTGGTGGGGTTCACGATGGTAAATATAGGAGGGGAAAGTGGTTTCCATGGTCATGATACCCGCCTTTTTAACTTTTTCGAAGAAAGCGGCATCATTCCCCAAGGGAATATTTTCAAAACCATTTAATGACAGGGCTGCTTCCCTTTTTATAAAGAATGTGCCACCAATGACACAATCAGATAAGTTGATTGTTTCCCCCGGCTTATTTTTATCGGGTACGAACTTATTTCCGATAATCTTTACCCCGCCATATAAAAACCCGACGGCAGGGTGTTGCTTCAAGAGGTCTTTTCTAAGCTTAAGATGATCGCTACGGTATTCATCATCGGAATCCAAGAAAGTAAGGAAGTTTCCGGTCGACAGCAACATACCGGTATTCTTGGCAGCGGCAGGACCTTGGTTCATTTGTTTGGTATACCGGATCTTACGATCCGCATGAAGGTATGATGAAATTTGAACGAAGGTATCATCCTCACTTCCATCATCGACAATGATCGCCTCCCAATCGCTTTCCGTTTGGTCAAAAAGAGATTGCAGGGCCCTTTTCAAGAGAATGGCCCTATTATAAGTGGTAAGAACCACCGAAAAAAACGGAGCATTCTCCTTTTTCTCCTGCTTTCTCATTTCACCTTCTGCTATGAGTAGTGCTGCATATCTTGCCTGAACGGCTCATCAGGCACAAAGAAGCTGTCTAAAAAGTCTCAAACAACCGTCATCTCGACCGCAGTTGAGAGATCTATTGATCGAATGAAGATTTCTCCGCTACACTCCGTTCCGGTCGAAATGACGTAAATATTTACATTATTCCAGAGGAGATCCGAAGTGACAAAGACTGATACTTCTTTGACAGCTACTTATTTATTGATCTGGCAATTATTCTATTTAATGCCCAATTTTGCTTTAACGTCTGCTGTGAGGTCTATTCCACCATCGAAGTAGATCACCGCTTGATTCGTCGTATCAAACACATAGGCAAAGCCTTTTTCCTTGGCCACGGCTTTCACAGCCGCCTCTGCTTTTGCCAAGATAGGTTGGTATAGTTCACCTCGTTTCGTTTGCAGTTCCTGTTGTATTTTTTGGTTGGTTTCAGTAATGCGTTGCTCCATGGCCTGAATCTCCTGCCCTAATGTCTCCAACTCAGTGCCTACAGTTTCTTTATTCGCTTCTGACAGCGTTTTATATTTTTCCTGATAAGTAGCAATCTTAGCCTGTCTTTCCTTATCCATCGCTTCCAGCGCGGCTACCTTGCTTTTCCTGAAATCCTCAAAAGTAGTATCTGCTACTTTAACTTCAGGCATCGCTTCCAGCAGTTCAGCTGAGTTGATGTGGCCCACCTTCTGTGCTTCTTGTGCTTTAACCATTCCGACAGATACAAAAACAAGGGTAGCAATCGCAAAGCTTTTCAATAAATTTTTCATCTTCTCTATTTGTGTTGTTTTAATTGTTTTTCTACTTATTTATCATTTATTTACTAGCGTCTGGTTTATACCCTAAACGGGTAATGACCTCATCACTTCTATCTAATTTCGGATTCACATATAGCATCATCACTTCACTGGTTTTATCCAAAATCATATCCAGGTTCTGACTTTCTGCCAATGCCTGAATCGCCTTCGACACCCGGTCCTGGATCGGTTGGATTAACCGTACGCGCTCTTTATACAAGTCACCTTCAAACCCAAATTTCTCGCGCTGATAATCCTTTACCTCCTTTTCCTTATTGACAATTTCATCCTCACGACGGCGGCGCATCTCCTCACTCAATACCACCTGATCTTGTTGATAAGCCTGGTATAATTTTTCAATTGCGGCAAAACGGCTATCCACCTCCTCCTGCCATTGCAGGGACAAAGCATCCAATTGCTTTTGAGCAGAAACATATTCCGGGATATGTTCTAAAATATATTCGCTATCTACATAGGCAAAGCGCTGGGCAAAAGCCGCGGCACTTGAAACGACCGTAAAAGCGAGGGCTAAAATAACGTGTTTGACTTTCATCTCAAAGTATTGTTTTTTTATTCTTGTTTATTCTTCGCGTACCCTGCCGGGCTTCCGCTACTTCTTGTCTATTTATTAACGAGTTCTCCGGCCTTAAAGCTACATCTAAACGATTCTGTACAAAATTAAGTCCAAAATATGAATTCCTTTTTATAATTCTTAAAAACCTCCCATCTGTTGCGAAATACTGAAGGTAAAGTTCTGGCGCCAATTATTCTCTGGTACGCCCGGAATAGGATCGAAACCATAACCATAATCAATACCCAACAGGCCAAAAATGGGAAGATAAACCCGTGCGCCCACACCCAATGTCCGGCGAACTTTAAATGGGTTAAAGTCATGAAACTTATTCCAGGTATTACCCGCTTCCGCAAACACCAGCCCATAAACTTTCGCCTGTTCCGTCATCATGATGGGATGACGTAGCTCCAATTGGTATTTTGCATAAATAGGACTACCCGACCGTTGAGCAATGTTCGGATTTGAACCATCCGGAATAACATAGCCATTGGCATATCCACGCATGGCAATAATTTCCGATCCCTGCAAGAATTCATAGCCCTGCATCCCATCACCCCCCAATTTGAACCGCTCAAATGCAGAAGATCCCGTCACACTGCTATATGTGCCCAAAAAACCAAACTGTGCCTGTGCTTTCAATACCAACTGTCCTGAAATGCGCTGAAACCATTGTGAATCAAATTTCCATTTATGGTATTCCGTCCAACGATAACGATCCTCATCAGGTGCCGTTAAATAATTGATGTTATTCATCAAGGAATAAGGCGGCGTGACCTGTACGGTAAATACTAGGTTTGCACCAGAAGTTGGATAGATAGGGGCATCAATAGAGTTCCTGCTGATCTCCTGGGTAAGATTAATATTATAAGACGTACCCGTTTCAAAAAGGAAACCGCCCCAATTCTGCAATTTATATTGTTGGAAATTCGCCGAATACCGAATCTGGAAGTAGTTATCGGGCCATTTCAATCGTTTCCCCAAGGTAACCGTCACACCGTTCATCCTAATTTTCTGGAGGTCCTCATCCGCGACATTGTTGCGTCTACCGGTAAACCAATCCGTTCCTCCATACGACTGTCCGGAAGTATATGCGCTGACACCAAAATAAATTGGTTTTTTCCCGCCCAACCAAGGTTCTGAAAACGAAAAGCTGAATGATTGATATTGCTCACCACTCGTCTGGCCACGCAAAGACAATTTTTGTCCGTCACCTTTCGGAAGCGGGCGCCAGGCCTTTTTATTGAACATGTTACGAGTCGAGAAATTATTGAAAGTCAACCCCAAGGTTCCAATAATCCGACCGGCACCAAAACCACCAGAGAGCTCAATTTGATCAGAAGGTTTCTCGACAACCGTATAAACCAGATCCACCGTTCCATCATTAGGATTAGGAATTGGAGTCGGCACCGTTTTCGTCTCATCAAAATTGCCCAGCTGTGCAATCTCCCGAATGGTACGCATCACATCCACCTTAGAAAATTTCTGGCCCGGCTTTGTAGCGATCTCCCTCAAAATTACCCGATCATTGGTAATGTCATTGCCCTCTACAGACACATCACTAATGGTATACTGCGGTCCTTCAAACATCCTCAATTCCACATCAATCGTATCGCCATAGACCTTTGTTTGAACCGGATCAATATTAAAGGTCAAATAACCGTCATTCATATACAAAGAAGACACATCCGCTCCCTCCTGTCCGCCACCAAGCAATTTCTTGTTCAACTTTTCCTCACTGAACACATCCCCTTTTTCAATCCCCAGTATCGAGTTCAATACCGTATCGCTATATTTCGCATTTCCCGACCAGCTAATATTCCCGAAGTAATATTCAGGACCTTCATGTAGTTTAATATCAATGGCCACATTTTTCGCGTTGACCTTCCTCACCGTATCCGAAATTATTTCAGCATCCCGGTAACCCTTCTCATGCATTTTGGCAATCAGGTTTGTCTTCGCTTCCTTGTATTTTTCTTCACTGAATTTTCCGGGAAAAATATTCCACCATACGCGGCGTTTGATTTTTTTGAGAAACTTACGAAGTCTTTTATCAGAGAAGGCCTCATTGCCCTCAAATTCCACATCTTTCACCCGCACTTTGCGATTACGGTCGACCGCCACCTGGAGAATCTGATTATTTACCTCTGCCGTATCCTTTACCTGCGACATGGTGATATCAGGATACAAGTACCCCTTCTCGGCCAAATAGCGTTCAATAGTCCCCCGGGTGGTATTCAGCAAGTTCTCGTTCAATATCTTTCCTGAATTCTCATTTAACTTCTTCTTGATATCTTCCGTTTGCGTCTTATTCAATCCATTGATATCAATCCGCGTCAACCGTGGCCGTTCTACCACCTCAATATCAAAAAATATGGTTTCGCCTTGTATTGAGCTTACTTTCAGCGCCACATTATCAAACAATCCCTGGGACCATAGATTTTGGATGGCATTGGCCGTCTCCTCCCCCGGTACCGTTATTTTATTACCCACAACCAATTTAGAAATGGTAATCAATACCTCATCGTCCAAAAACTCAGTCCCGGTAACGGTAACACCCCCAATAATATATTCTTTAGGATGTAAGTAGCTTAATTCATCATCCTGTTGTGCAGTAGATCTTCCTAAACTCGAACTATTTAAGTTAAATTGTGCATACGACACGCTGCTCCCCAAGAACGAAATACATAAAATAAAAAGTAGTCTCTTCATCGAAATAATTTAACACCACGAAAATAGCGCAAACAGTTGTTAAAAATTGTTAAATGTAAATTTTCTGCAAAAAAAGCAGAAAAAACCCAGAATGCCGCATCTTTCCGTATTTATCTTTTCATTAGCTGCTCACTTGTACGTCCAAACCGTCGCTCACGCTTCTGGTATTCCAAAATAGCCCTATAGAAGTCATCTTTCCCAAAAGCAGGCCAGAGGACATCCGTAAAATAAAGTTCGGCATAGGCCAATTGCCAGAGCAGGAAATTACTGATACGCAATTCACCGCTGGTCCTGATCATTAACTCCGGATCCGGAATTTCACTGGTATACAAATGCTTGCCGAATACCTGTTCATCGATCTCCGAAACATCAAGTTTACCCGCCTTTACCTCCGCGGCAAGCTGTTTAGCAACCTCAACAATTTCATTCCTCGCCCCATAACTTAGTGCCAGCACCAATGTACAGGACGTATTAGCCGCCGTGGTTTCCATGGCTTTACGCAATTGATTGCGGCAAGGACCGGGAAGCATATCCAGATCGCCTATAGCCTGAAGCTTCACCCCATTCTTCATCAATGTCTTTGTCTCTTTATTAATGGAGGATACCAGGATTTCCATCAAGGCAATTACTTCCAGCTTGGGCCTGTTCCAGTTTTCTGCCGAGAAAGCATAAAGCGTTAAATAAGGGATTCCGATTTCGACGGCTGCTTCCACCACACGGCGCACGGACTCTACCCCATGATGGTGCCCGAAAACACGGAGTTTCCCCTGCTCTTTTGCCCAACGGCCATTCCCATCCATAATGATGGCAATGTGCTTTGGGAGATTTTCCGGATCGATCTGACTTTTTAGTTCCATTGATAACCTTCTAACTTACCATACCGGGCAACCACTCCTAAACAAAGTATATGTAAAAACTACCTGGGCGGTCATATACGAATCGTACTGCCGGCCGTCACCACGTTGAGTTCCTGGAATCCCGATTTTATCTACAGAAGGGTCCCGGAAATGCTCCGCTATCCTGCCAGCCTTTGTTCCTGCATATACCCCACTTACATCATCCAGATAATCTGTAAAGGCCAGACGATATCCCAGTTCCAAGCCAACAGACCAAATGCCATTCAAACTATATTTAAAACCGAGCCCCACGGGAGCCACCAGTGTATTCGTTTGGTAAGCCTCTTCTGTGCTTGCAAGGGGGTTAATTTCGGTATAGAAATCGGGCAAGGAATATGTTTCCCCCTCAAACTCCCCTTTGGGCATGAACGATGCTGCTCCGATACCCCCAAAAACATAGGGCGTATAAGCATGCCGATAGCGGGCAGGCTCAAATTTAAAAAAGTTAAATTCCATCAATAAAGCCAATTCATTAAGTGGCGTATGGAACCGGATATTCCGGGACTGCTGCCAGGCATTGGAGGACTTCGCGTCATCTCCCCGCGCATTCGCATGGGCATAGGCCAGTTTTATACCCCAGGTTGGATTCAGGTTATACTTGATCATTGCCCCGGCGCTCCAGTCATTGTATTTGAAAACATGATGGGGATTCACATCTCCCATATATCCTGAAGCTCCCCCCGAGATGCCAAACTCCCAATTTTGGGCTTGCAGGGCATAAGGGGCGATCATCAAAAAAGACGACCATAGCAAGATCTTTTTAAAAACCAATATCATATTATCAGGAAGCAAAGATAAAATAATTCAGCAATTTATACTAGCCAAAGGCACACCAATCTCTAGCTGACATCCTGTCAGAACGAGGGCCGATCCGTTCCATTTTCAATGCGGACAAAACAGGGAAATATTAATAAATTTATACTACATATAAATCGTTCAAAAAACTGATTATAAATAATATAAAATATCAATTAACTAAAAGTTAAACGAAAATTAAGCCGAATATCTGCCTTGAACAAGCGGCAATGATTCATTTGATTTTTCAGGCTTTTACTTGTCCATCGAGCAATTCAATAATCCGCTTACCGTATTCTGCATTCTTTTCTGAATGGGTTACCTGAACAATGGTTACACCGTCTTCCTCATTCAGTTGTTTGAACAAGGTCATGATTTCATCACCCTGTTTCGAATTAAGATTGCCGGTCGGTTCATCGGCCAGCAAAAGCGTGGGTTTGGAGGCCAGTGCGCGGGCTATCCCTACCAATTGCTGTTGCCCTCCCGAAAGCTGAGCCGGGAAAAGGTCTTTCTTGGCCACAATTCCGAACCGGTCCAGCAACTCCGCCACTATCGCTTTCCGTTCACTCCCTTTCTTATTTTGGTAAATCAAGGGAGTCTCAATATTCTCATATACCGTTAACTCATCAATAAGATGATAAGCCTGAAATACGAATCCTATTTTCTCTTTGTACAAAGCCGCACGCTGCTTTTCCTTCAGTTTCAATACATTCTCGTTCTCGAACAGGTAGGTTCCTTCATTGGGTTCATCGAGTAAGCCCAAAATATGGAGCAAGGTGGATTTCCCAGAACCCGACGGACCCATAATGGATACGAACTCTCCCGGCGAAATTGTTAAGTTTATGTCTTTCAGCACAAAGGCCCGGCTTCCGCCAACCTTGTACCATTTAAATATATTTTTCAGTGCGATCATATTCAGTAACCAGCTTTCAGTTTTCAGTAATCAGCTATATGTTTGCAGTAATCGGCTATCGGTTTGCAGCTATCAGTATGGTGATTAAACTTATTTTAATGTTATTCTACATCATTCATTCCAAAATAACAACTACTTATCAACGAGACCGTTAACGATAACAAATAAGAACGATTGTACGCATCTGAACAGTGATTGTCCGAAAGCGGACACCTTAAGGGCGACTGAAATGTCCGTCGATTACCGCCAAAATTTTGTTAAGGTCGTCTTCGGTATTAAAAAAATGGAAACCCACTCGAATACCCTTTCCCCGTTGTACACAAATGATCTTCTCGGCTAAAAGTTTATGGAACAAAGCATCATCACCAGTCAGGTTGAAAATAGAAGAATGTTCCTTTCGGTTGATTACTTCCTTCTGAAGCAAGCCCCGTTCAGCAAAGGCTTCCTTAGCCATATCGGCTATCGTCCTGATCCGATCTTCAATGACGTCTACCCCAATTTCGTGGAAAAACATCAGCGACTGCCGCAAACTTCCAAAAGCCAATGTGTCTAAATGCCCTGGTTCAAAATAAAGGGATAAACGACTCTTACCTTGCAAAAAAGGTTCACTAGGTTTTATGTATTTACCATCAGCATAAAGGTAAGGAAAGGCGTTTTCGTTGAAAAAAGCAAAACCATTACCAAAACCGGCCAGCATCCACTTATAGGCACTGGAGATTAGAATATCCATCCCAGAATGCCCAAAATCAAACCTTTCCGTACCACAATATTGGGTCCCATCCGCAATGAGAAGCAAGTCAGGAAAATCCCTTTTAAGCGTTCGAATGAAATCAAGACTGATCTTTATGCCATTGATGTAATTCACAATGCTGAACGCGAAAACCGTGGGCCTATGTTTCTCAACAGCATGCCGTATATTTTCTTCCAAATTTTCGCCCGCAGCGACGTATTCGCATACAAAGCCCCTACTTTCCACCGGGTATTTTATCGAAGGGTATTCTTCTTGTAAAAGCAAGAAATGATGGGAAGGAGATAGTCCTTCCAATACCGTATTGAACGCGAATGAGAAATTAGGCACCAACATTGTGTTTCTGGCACTGGCATTAAAAAAACCTGCTACCGTCTCTTTTACCTGTTGTAAAAGATCAGCATGATGATCACGGAACACACTGCCTTGGTCATAGAATTCAAGGTCGTGTTCCCGCCGCCAGGAGACCAAAGACTTTGAAAGAATACCGGAGCTCGGGGTATTGACGTATGTACAAGTTGAGAGTAAAGGAAACTGATCGTTCATGGAGGTAAATTTAAGCATCTATTTTTGTATTCGGTAAGGGATGCATTTCAAATTGTTATGGGTGATCAGCTGTCGGTAACCAGCTTTCAGCCTTCGCGTCATGACGGACTTGATCCGGTATCTCCACCTCAACATCCAATTAGTTCAACCGAAGGGGCTTACCTAAATAATAATCGATGATCTTCGTCCTGAAAACAACATTATATCCCGCCGCGATCAAATCAAACTCTGCTTTGTTCCTATCCGTTTGCGAAGTGATCAATTCAACCGTATTTGCCAAGCCCACTTTATACCGCTGCTGAATAACATGAAAAGCTTCTTTCATGGAAGAAAACGCTAAGGTTGAAGAGCGATATTGCTTCTCTGCCGCAAGCAGGTCGAGTACAGCTTCATAAATGACTTTATTCAGCTCATTTTTCGACTGTTGCTCTTGTACCAGTGCATTTTCGTATGCAATTTTTGCCTTGCTTACCCCGATACGGGTACGTAAGTTATTAAACAATGGAATGCTTAGGGTAAGGCCAACCGATTGCGAAAGGTTATCGTGAAATTGTTTGGAAATTGAAAACGGCTTTCCAGTAAGTACGTTTTCATTTGAAGAAGAATAAATCGTACCCAGTCCCCCAGAAAACGATAAACTAGGGTATACCCTCCACGGGCAATAGCGATGTTCTTCGCAGCCGCTAAGCGATTGTATTCTGCCCTTCGTATCTCAGGAAAATACTTCACGGCATGGTTGTAAACTGTTACAGGATCATAGGAAGCTGCTGTTGGCTGGGGACCCAACGGTTTGGGCTTCTCCAGGATCATCGGAATGGATGGATCCATTTCCATCAACTGCTTCAAGGTTACTATTGATAGCTCATACGCATTCCTTGCCGAAGTTACAGTAAGCTCATCCTTAGCGACCTGGCTTTTTGCCAATGCAAGATCGGCAAGGGTCTTGTTGCCCACTTCAAAATTAGCAAGCGTTACCTCCAATTGTTCTTTAGAAAGTGTTAACTGCTCACGGCTTGCTTCCATCAGATCATGATTCGTCAGCGCTTCCAGGTAAGTGGTGACAACTGCTAGCTGCAGATCGTTTTTTATTTTATCCACTTGGCTTTGGTCGGACATCAACAAATACTTGTTCATGGAAATCTGATTCACACGCTGAAAACCCTTAAAAATAGGCACTGATACCGACAAGCTGGCGCCGAGGGAGTTTCCTGATGTAGTAATCAATCGGCCCGCACTCTGGTCAAAGAATGTCCCCCAGTTCCAACTGGCGCTCGAACCAGCATTGGCACTAGGGTAAAGATCAGATTTCGCCTGCAAAACATCCTTCTCACTCAACGCAACTTGAAGTGCTGCCTGTTTAACCTGCAAATTGTTGGCCAGTGCCAGGTCCAATGCCTTTTCAAGCGGGATAAGCTCCTGGGCATTCGATAGCATCGCCCTGAAAGACAAAAAGACACAAAGCAATATCGGATTCATTTTTATAAACGCCATTCCAAAACCCATTTTTTTTATGAGTTCTACAGCATGCATTCCAAAAACACAACTATCTATAAATAAATACATTGCAACAATAGGCTTTCAGGATGTTGTCTGTATCTGTACATTGAGTGTTCGAAAGCGAACAATTCTTTTTTGATGAATGCCTAGAAATAGTGAATGGATGAGCCAAATATATAGCTGTTTAGGTCTTTATTTAGCATCCATTACCTCATTGTATACCCATTCTATCGCTCTATACACGAGTCCAACAAGCTATTGACCCTTCACGGGGTAACCAAAAGGTATAGAATGGGTAGCCAAGGGGTAGCCAAAGGGTATAGAATGGGTAAGCAAACAGTATAGAAAGGGTAAGTCAAGACTAAGCCAAGCCTATACAAACCCCATCCCATCCTCTGGCAACCTTGTACCTGTTTGTATTGTCTTAATAGTATAGAATTAAAATGACATCCTTCTTAATATTATACGCCAACAAACCCTTACCTTCGTTTATACGTTTATTAACCAAATCCTTGAAAAAACATGAGAGGTTTCCGTTTTTCAGATTTCCAGTCCGAAGAATTGCCCAAGGGTGGTTTTGACCAACTGCTTAAACTCTTCGGCGAACTGCTCAATTATACCGCAGGCGATGCGGGGGAAGCTTTGGCGTGGTTAAATGAGCTCGACAAACAATACAATCTCACAAATGATGAGTATGGGATGGGTAATTTTATCGAAGACCTGAAAGATAAAGGGTATTTGACCGAAGAACCCGTAGAAGGCCGTTTCAAGATCACCGCAAAAACAGAACAGACCATTCGTAAATCCGCATTGGAAGAAATCTTTGGCAAGCTCAAGAAATCGGGTAAAGGAAATCATAACAGCAACCAAAGTGGTGTTGGGGAAGAGAAAAATGCCGATCGCAGGGAATATCAATACGGGGATAGCCTGGATCAAATCGACATGACCGCTTCCATCCACAATGCCCAGATCAATCATGGCCTTCATAACTTTACCCTAACAGAGCGGGACTTGGAAGTAGAAGAGCGGGATTATAAGACCTTGACCTCAACCGTGCTGATGATCGACATCTCCCACAGTATGATCCTCTACGGGGAAGATCGCATTACGCCTGCCAAAAAAGTAGCAATGGCCTTGGCAGAGCTGATTAAAACACGCTACCCCAAAGATACCCTCGACATTGTGGTATTCGGAAACGACGCCTGGTCCATCACTTTAAAAGACCTTCCCTACCTTCAGGTTGGACCCTATCATACCAATACGTTTGCCGGACTGGAATTGGCGACCGACCTGTTACGAAGGCGAAAAACCCATAACAAACAAATTTTCATGATCACTGATGGCAAACCGACCTGCCTAAAAGAACATGGAAAATATTATAAAAACAGTATGGGATTGGATCGAAAGGTAGTCAATAAGACCCTTACCATGGCGGCCCAATGTAAGCGCTTACATATTCCCATCACTACCTTTATGATTGCGCGGGACCCCTATTTACAGCAATTTGTAAGACAATTTACCCAGGTAAACGGAGGGAGGGCTTTCTATAGTTCACTCAATGGTTTAGGGGAATATATTTTTGAAGACTATATTAAAAACAGAAGGAGAACGGTGCGGTAATTTTTACACCCACGGCGACTTTGAATACAACGAACAATACCTACATGACGGAAATCAAAACATTAAAAGCCTTAAAGGCATCCGGCTACCAAAGCCGTTCAGTGAAAGATGAATTAAGGGCAAATCTGATCAAACTGTTACAAAAAGATGAAACACAATTTCAAGGAGTATTAGGTTACGATGAAACGGTAATTCCTGAACTGCAAACCGCTATTCTTTCGCGGCACAACGTTTTGTTGCTGGGTTTGCGGGGGCAAGCCAAAACACGAATAGCCCGTTTAATGGTGAATTTGCTGGATGAGTATGTACCCTATATTGCAGGGAGTGAAATCTTTGATGATCCCTTAAACCCTATTTCCTGGTATGCCAAACACGAGGTCGAAACAAAAGGGGACGACACTCCCATCGCTTGGCTTCATCGCAACGAGCGCTATACCGAAAAGCTCGCGACACCCGATGTAACCGTCGCCGACTTAGTTGGTGACGTTGACCCGATCAAAGCCGCCACCTTAAAACTAACCTATAATGACGAACGGGTCATCCATTTTGGTCTGATACCCAGGGCACACCGAGGCATTTTTGTCATCAATGAGCTGCCCGACCTACAAGCACGTATACAGGTAGCCCTTTTTAATATGCTGCAAGAAAAGGATATCCAGATCAGGGGTTTCAAATTGCGCTTGCCGCTCGATATCGAGTTTGTATTCACTGCAAATCCGGAAGATTATACCAATAGAGGATCCATCGTAACGCCACTGAAAGACCGGATAGAAAGCCAAATCCTGACCCACTATCCCAAAGACATTGAAATCTCAAAAAAGATCACCTTTCAGGAAGCCCGGCTTACGAGCGAACAAACGAAGAACATTGAAGTCGATGGCCTGTTAAAAAACTTGGTAGAACAAGTGGCTTTTGAAGCACGGAAGAGCGAATACATTGACCAAAAGTCGGGTGTTTCGGCACGATTGACCATTTCAGCCTATGAAAACCTGGTGAGCTCCGCCGAACGGAGAATGTTACTCAATAAGGAGAAGACCACTTTTGCAAGGGTATCGGATCTCGTGGGCATTATACCCGCTATAACCGGAAAAATCGAATTGGTCTATGAGGGAGAGTTGGAAGGTCCCATCCATGTCGCCATGAAGTTAATGGGAAGTGCCTTGAAAATACTGTTTACAAATTATTTTCCTGACCCGGAAAAAGCTAAAAAGGGGAAGGGCGAAAATCCATACACCGAAATCATAAATTGGTTTACCGATGGCAACCAACTTGATGTCATTGACGGACTAAGCAATGCCCGATACAAAAAGCTACTGATGAATGTCCCCGGACTATTCGATGCCGTGAAGAAATTCCATCCTCAATTAAGTGAAAACCAAACCTTGTTGCTCATGGAATTCGTATTGCACGGACTGGCAGAATTTTCACAGTTGAGCAAAAACTACATCAATGGCGGTTTTGGCTTCTCAGACATGTTTGGCAGCCTTTTCAATGGTGGATTTGGTGAAGACTTTGAAGACGAGGAGGGAGAGTAGAGTAATCAGCTTTCGGTTATCATTGCCAGCTTCCTTTATGATAGGTTACAAAGTGTATAGTAGTAATGCACAAAGTTGTATATTACTAATGAACAATTTTGTATATTTGTAACGCACAATATACATAAAGGCATGTTGTTAAAATCTTCTATAAATAACATCATAGATGCTCAACGAGATAATCTAAGCATACAGGAGACCGGTCTTCCAAGAGAGACTTTTCCAAACATTCCCAATTTAGCATCTCATGCATTAATCGTTTCGGGAGTCCGACGATGTGGAAAAAGTACACTCTTATATCAATTATTAAAAGAAAAATATCCGGGTGCATTTTATCTTAATTTTGAAGACCCGAGACTATACGAGTTTGAGTTTACAGACTTTTCACGTTTGGACGAAGTGATAAATGATGCTGGGGTAGAGGTATTGATGTTTGATGAAATACAAATTATACCACAGTGGGAGCGGTATGTACGACACAAACTTGACGAAAAATATAAAGTAGTTATTACAGGATCTAACGCCTCTCTTCTTAGTAAAGAATTGGGAACAAAATTAACAGGAAGACATCTTACTAAAGAACTTTTTCCTTTTTCTTATACCGAATTCACGCTTTTCAAAGAATTAAAAGTGGGTATAAATTCTCTGCTTCAGTATTTGGATATAGGAGGGTTTCCCGAATATGTCAAGCAAGAAAATGATGAGATTCTAAATTATCTTTTGGAAGATATTCTAATGAGGGATATTGCAATAAGATATGGGTTAAGGGATGTTAAATCGTTGCAACGACTTGCTCTATACTTAGTTTCTAATATCGGAAAACTTATTACGGGTAACCGACTGAAAAGCATGTTAGACCTAGGGTCAACCAACACCATCATGGAGTATCTTTCACATCTGGAATCATCTTATCTTTTTCATTTTGTTCCTAAATTTGATTATTCTTTAAGGAAGCAGATTGTTAACCCAAGAAAGGTTTATGCCATTGACAACGGTATAGTAAGTGCTAACTCGGGTTCATTTACAGACGATAAAGGCAGAAAGCTTGAAAATTTAGTATTTCTGCACCTAAGAAGATTCAGCAAAGAGATATTTTATTTTTCTGATAATGGAGAGTGCGATTTTATCGTATTAAAAAATACGGCTCCAAAAGCCGCCATTCAAGTCTGTTATGATTTAAACTCAGATAACTTAACCCGTGAATTAAACGGACTCGTCCAGGCATTGGATTTTTTTAATTTGAAAGAAGGAATCATCGTTACTTTAGACCAAACTGATCAAATTGAGCAAGATGGGAAATTGATTAAAATCGTAAATGGATATGACTGGCTAAGTTCATCACCTATCGAGTAATTCTTCCATGTATGCGCCCTCATCTTGTAAGGATTCAACGGAATAGGTTTATGCAGCCCATTATTTTATATATAACTGAAATTTCTCTAAGTTTGACGCATAAAATCCGATACATGAAGTTATGAATAGCATAAAAAAGACAATTTTGGCGATAGCCTTAGCAAGCTTATTTACAGCACCGACCGTCCACGCTCAAAGCATCTTCGATAAGGTAAAAAACGCGATCAAAAACGGACAAACGAACAAAAGCGATGCGACCAAGACGACGAACCTGACGGGAATTTCCACGGGGGAAATGTCCGGCGCGTTAAAGGAAGCACTGAACATCGGCGTAAAAGAAGGAATACAGAAACTCGGCGCCGAAGACGGATTCTTTAAAAACGAACTGGTAAAGATCCTCCTCCCCCAAGAACTCCGGAAAGTAGACGCCGCCTTGCGTGGCATTGGCCTCAGCAGTTTGGCCGATCAGGGGCTGATGCTGCTCAACCGGGCCGCGGAAGATGCCGTAAAAGAAGGTGTACCGATTTTTGCCAATGCCATTACATCGATGACCTTTGACGATGCCAAAAACATTTTGCTGGGCGACAGCGTAGCGGCAACCCATTACCTGAAAGGGAAAACATCCGACCAGCTTTTTACGGCATTCAAGCCAAAAGTTGAAAGCTCATTGGGCAAGGTAGGTGCAGACAAAGTCTGGACTCAGATCATCAGCAAATACAACGGCTTGACGAGGCAGTCGATTGAAACAGATTTGAACACCTACGTCACACAGGAAACCATGAACGGTGTATTCAAAATGGTCGCAGAAAAAGAAAGCGCCATCCGCGATAACCCGGTATTCCGTACCACCTCACTGTTGAAGAAGGTGTTTGGAGCGGTCGATTAACCGTATGGGAGGCGGGAAGCCCGCCCCATGAACATCATACAGCCGAAAAAGATTATCTTTGCCACCATGAACGACAAATTAATCGCAAGAAGCGGCGGCAAATGCGAATTGTGCGGCAAAGAGACTGAGCTCGCCGTATATAGGGTGGCTCCTGAAGACCGTGCAGGTAATGAGGTAGCTATCTGTCAATCGTTAGTTGATCAGGTTGATGGTACCGAGCCCATCGATCCCAACGCATGGCGCTTTCTCCCCGATGCGATGTGGAGCGAAGTGCCTGCTGTACAAGTCCTTGCCTGGCGGATGCTCAACCGCCTGAAAGGCGAAAGCTGGGCAGCCGATGCGCTGGACATCCTATACCTTGACGAAGAAACCCTAGCCTGGGCCCGGGCTGTAGAGGAACCACAACAAGGCGGAGAGGAAATAGTACATAAAGATGCCCATGGCAATGTTCTTCAAAATGGAGATTCTGTAGTCCTCACCAAAACGCTTGATGTCAAAGGCAGTTCGATCAATGCCAAACTGGGTACAGTAGTTAAAAACATCCGCCTCGTAGCCGACAATGCCGAACAGATCGAAGGCCGGGTGGAAGGCCAACTCATCGTCATCCTCACCAAATACCTACGGAAGCAAAGCGTATAGCTGGGGTAATAGGTAATAGGTATTGGGTGTTGGGTGTTGGGTATTGGGTATTGGGTTTTTAATTTTTTCTTGTTCTTTATGACATCTGTATCTTCATCCCTCGGGTATGCCAAAGGTGGCGCAAAGTTGTTTTCAAATAGTTTTTTAACATAGAGGGTATTTGGTGTTAGGTTTTAGACTATGTCAATTTCAATCGTTCAATGTTTATTTTCTTCTTCATTCTCATCTTATTTACTGCAAATATTAATCACTCCTACCCGTCACCTCGACCGCAGCGGAGAGGTCTCTAAACCAGTAGTAAGATCTCTCCGTTGCACTTCGTTTCAGTCGAGAGGACGTAAGCCCACAGTTGAAGCTGACGGCTCACAACTGATTACTGATGGCTCACAGCTTTCAAATTCATTCATCCCTTAAACTATTTACCCTTTCATGCAAATGCGATAAGGAAAATCTTCCAACCATTAGCCGAATTTCCAGCACAAATAAAACCAAATTTACAGTTAACTGTAAATCAATTGTTTATTATTATAGATATCTGTAAACTGTTCGATAGCGGACAGAAATTGTTCGGATGTGAACTATTGTCCGGCAGAACGACAAGAATAGAAAGATGAGGAATCAGTGCTATAATTATGTCCCATATGACTAAAAAAGCTTTATCCCTACCCGTATGGTATGTGGATTGTCCAAGAATGGTAGGTCGCTCATCGAATGGGCATACATTACCCGTAATACTTTCCATTGAAGCCCTACATGCCATTCCCCGTAGTGTTTCAGCTCAGGGGTATGTAGATAGTGCAGCCCAATGATCTCCTCTAATTTTAATTTTCTTAGAAGAGGGATCTTGCTCGTTACCAGTCCAGCGAGGTTATACTCGGTATGCGCTTCAATAAAACTGGTTTTCGTGCTGTAACGGTAATAATCCAAATTTAAAAAGGATGATAATTCCTGATCGACTACCAAAAACTTATTTCCGGAAAAATGCCTGAAATCTGGATAAAATACGTTGCGGTTATTGAAAAATTTACCGGCATATACCGCGTAGGAAAGATTACCATATAGACCCAAGTTGGTGCTGCGTTTATATATACTGGCTGTCGCTAGGTCATAATCGACATCTGACCCCAGTAGTTTATCGATTCCTTTCGTATACCCTAGGCTTAGCGTAGGATATTTTGAAGGAAGGTACCTTTTCCCCGAAGGGTATTGTTCATAGCGATCTGAGAAGTTATATGTTACACCCAAACTGAAAATGGAGGAAGAATAATCTTCAAAAAGCGGGATATCCTCTGTGGGATGGAAGGGGTTATTAGAGGTTAACCGGTGTTTATTGCTATCCCACAGGGTAAAGTCCGACGCATTTGGCAGCCAATGCCTACGTGCCCATTCAACTCTCGCATTCACATTTATATTTCCTGGCAACGTATAGCTCCAACGGGCTGAGGCAAAGGTCTTTTCGTACAGCTTTTGATAATTTTCCCCTAGAAACAAAGTCGTCACGGTATTGAACAACACGGGCATTGACCCCCGACTATTAAGGTCCACAACATCCGATCCCCCCGCGAAATACAAACTATGGTTCTTGATCGGAATCCTTGCGTTGACAGAGGCATTGAAGTGTTTGTTCGCAAATCCATAACGGAGGTGCCCATAAAAACTTAGGTACGTATTGCGCGCACTATCGACACGCCGGCTATACCCGATAGGGTAATTTATAGCCAAACCTTCAACACTATTATAAAGGAGCGAGGTAAGCGGGGACCCAAGATTGAAACGTTCTTTCTTGTACCGATTTCTATGGTTATATCCACTCAGAAAAAAACCAGCTGGTTTAAAGCGATTATTTTTATGGTCTAGGGAATCAAGATAAACCTTTGATTCTTGACGCCTCCTGATGCTGTCTTTCCGACTGTAATCTTTCTTTTCTTCTTCGGTTAACGGTATGGGCCTGTTGTTTGACCAATACACGGAATCTTTCTTATTGACCTCTTTTTCAATGCGAAGTACCTCTTTGAATAGTTTCTTATCTGCTTTATCCGCTAACGCGTAATCCTGATAGATAGCGGTAAAATACCCGCTTATCTGAAAGCCTAATAAGCCCACCATAAAATCCAACTGGACTGACGAGGGCATCCAAACTTTACCTTCAATAGGTATAAAGAGTTGTTTGACCGCTAGGGAGTCGATAATCTGAATGCTGGATTCTTTATCTAACACAAGGTTGACACTATGGATTCTCCAATCACCATCAATGATATAAACATCTCCTTTGTACAAGGGCTCAGCCTTCCGTTTGGGGATAACCCTTATCTTATGAATGGTCAAGCCATTTTCTTCCGATCTCCCTAAATACTTGTACCGATAATAAGCAAGTGCCTGATCGGCAATCGGTGAGACGAAAGGCCTGCTGCTTAAACCGCTTATGATGGATTGATAATTCTCATAAAAGTTTAGCTGCAAATCCGATGCCCGGTTAAAGCTGAATGCCCTATTGTTTCCGGAGACCTTAGAGCTGATCATTACCTCCTTAAAATCTTTTGGCGGATTGACAGTGATGTCAGATTCCGACTCAGAAAGATAAATGATCCCCCGCCTATTCGAATCAAGACCCAGTTCATTGCCGGCTTCCTGAATGTTTACGCCAAGAAATTTCTTAGGGGCTTTCAATAAGCGTTGCAGCCCTTTGATGTATACATGCGCGGTATAGGGCCCCGATTGTTCAAGGTAATAGGGCCGCTTTTAATCGCTTTGCGAATAATAGCGTATGCAGGATCTTCCTGATTGCCAATTACCACTTCCTGCAAAGTATACGATTCCTTTTCGAGTTCAATACGGACCGAGTCGTCCTGATTCAAGGTAACCAATACTGTCTTCGGTTTGAAGCCTACCGCTGTTGCAACAATTTCATGCGTTCCTGAAGGCAGTGTGAAGGTAAAGGCTCCTTCCCCATTTGCCGACGTCCCTTTATTAGTATTTGTCTCGAAAATGCTTGCGAAAGGGACCGGTATTCCCTTCTTATCTTTTACAACACCCTTAAGGTGATGGCTTTGGGCTTTTATGGAAACGGTAAACAAAGTGAGGAAAGAGAGGAGTACGAGTTGCTTCATATCAAACAGAAAACGATAAACTTTCTGCTAAAGTGGAAAAATAGTAGGCTTGTTCAAAGCCCATTCCTGTTAAAGTATGTTAATTCTGGCGAAGGATGGAAGCTAGTTTATATTATTTACTCAATATATTGAGTAAATTAACTCAGTGTATTGAGTAAATGCACGGGACCATGCTAAATAACTCATTTACATGCTTTTGTAAAAAAAAAATAACTCCATGTATAGCAAGGCATCCGACAACTTCCTACATAAAAATGTGCTATCTTACAAAAACATGTACATAAAAGTGTAATGGTCAACATAAATATGTACATAAATTGTATTTAAGTAATTAGCTCATTAAGTAGGACACGAAGAAGAAGGTATTGTTTTCCAAGGAACATATGCAGCCAAACCCATTATTTTTTATACCTTTATAACAACCAACGTTTTCCTGCCATGAAAGTCCCTTTCTTCGTCTGCGTAGTGATCGTATTGATGGGCATCGTCAGTGTAAAAGCCCAACAGAAAAATGTTGAACAAAACAATGCCACCAGCATTGATTCGACATTCATACATAAAGAACCAAAGGCCATCGGTTCAGATACAATCCAGCGACCATCGGAGGTAGTAGCAATAGCATACGGACGGTTGCCCCGCAAAGACATCAGCGTCGCCATTCCCAATGCCTATAAAGAGGATGCTGATGACAGTATTCCCATACCCAATGCTTATAAAGGGAATGACAATGTTGCTATTCCGAATGCTTTCAGAGAGACTGATACACTTTCCTCCAAGCTTATTAAAAAACAATCCCGGCCCAACGGTACGTTAAATGGCCTAAAGTTGAAAGAATAGGTATTGGGTGGTAGATATTGATAATGGCAGACCACTTGCCATTCACCGTGAGAGATTGCACCAGTTTTATAGTGGTTTTGTGTCTCTTTGCTATACGAATACAGTTGAATTAGGTTTATCTGCGGTATCAATTCTTCGTGGAAATCATGTGGTGCGTTTCGTTGGGCAAGTTTACCAGGGTTTCTAATGATTTAGCAATCTCTTTGAAATTATACTTCTGATTTAAAAGGTTGATATCTACCGTATGGTCAATGTCTTCATGGTAAAGTACCGCTTTAGCAGCCATAACTGGGCTCGTATTGTACTTTTCTCCATAAGCTTTTTGCATTTCGGCAAATGGGACTATTTCACCCAGGAATACCACATCTAAAAAATCCTTTAAGCGTGTTCCATTATTAATAATAGCATTTAACTTCATTGCAGCAATATCCTTAAGGCTTGCTAAACGCACACCCTCGATCACTGTTACTTCATCTACTTCATTATATTTATGAGAAATGAAATCTAATGCTACCCCCTGAGCGTTTCCTTTTAGTGTATTTCTTTCTATATAATCGGCAGTAAAGTTGTATTCGCCCGGCAAGTGCTCCTGTAGTTGGGCCTGATTAAAACCTTTCTTTGAAAAAAAATCAAGATCAATACTGATCCGGTGGCCTATCCTCAAAGAAAGGGCAGTACCCTCTACAAGAACAAAATCATTTAATTTTTCATCCTGCATTAAGGTTTTCAGGATCCCCAATGTTGACGGACTGACTGTCTCTTCATGTAGCATTTTAACTCAGTTAAGGGGATATCAAAAATGAGGTGAACAAAGTTCATATCCTTTTTATTCAAATGGGGTATTTGCTTAATGTGCTCTCTCACACCTTCATAGCCATAGAGGTTGAGAATTGTCAACCAATCATCCGTGTCTCCACGTTGCACTACTCTTTCAACCACGATTTGGGCGCTTTTTAAATAATCGAAATTATCCTGATTTACTTCCCAAAGAAGATGCTTACGAACTGTATTATGTCGGGCAGGATCAATCGCTGATAAATTGAAATATTTCATAAAGAAATTTGATAGAGTTGTTATCTCAATACGTAACACTAAGTTACGAAAATACTGCTGATTTATGAGATAAAAACGTAATAGAAAAGGCACTTTTGGAAAAAAAGCCTGTCAGCGGATAGCTGATCCCTTTGAGAACTTATATCAGCTCATGGAGCCTTCTTTGTTGCAGAAGAAGATTGATCTCGATATCATTTTGCCAAAGACGGATCTAACCTTATTGCTTGATGCGAATTTAATTGAACAGGTATTAATCAACCTTTTACTAAATGCTATTGAGGCTGTTAAGGAAACAAATGCGCCTTATATCAGTTTAACAGCGATGGATAACAATGGGCGGGGTCAGATTAAAGTAAGCGATAACGGCAAGGGAATTCCTTCTGATGTACTTGAGAATATTTTCATCCCTTTTTTCACGACCCGAAAAACAGGAAGCGGTGTTGGCCTTACGCTAAGCAAGCAGATCATGTTGCTGCACAAAGGCAATATCCACGTTCAATCTGAAGAAGGAAAAGGGTCGGTATTTACGTTGCAGTTTTGATTGGGGAGGGTATTGGGTATTAGGTGTATAGGTTCAAACCAAAAGTAGTGTGATAATTTTCGTAATGGGATATCCCTTCACTAGGTCAATGGTCCGCGCATTGCTATACCCGGTCTACTCTACTCTTTCGCTTAGTATTTCCCTGGCCCGCTCTATGGCATTTCCTATGTTATCATGTATATTCCACTTGCCGATCAAATCATATAGTCCGGCCTTTAAGAGCTCCAGTTTTACCTCATGGTTCGCTCCTGAAATAATAATCATTATTCCTTTGGATTGGAGTTGCTGTCCGATTTCTTTTAATCTATTAATACCCGTTGCATCAATAAAAGGTACATTCCTCATTCGTAAAATTAAAATTTCGGGATTATGTCTTAAATCCGTCAGCACCTCCTGAAATTTTTGCGATGCCCCAAAGAACAAAGGACCATCTATTTCATACATAAGTACTCCTTTTGGTAGATCAGGCAGTTCTTCTTCAAATAATATATCTGTATTTTCTGAATCGGTTCTAAAAACATTAGGAACATCCTTTATCGAAGTAGCTTCGCTCATGCGCTTCATAAAAATAAAGCTGGATAGAATCATCCCTACTTCAATAGCAAGAACCAGATCGAAGAAAACGGTAAGCAAAAAGGTCGTCAGTAATACAATTACATCCAGTCGGTTGCTCTTCAATAAAGCTATAAAATGGTGCCATTCACCCATATGCCAAGCGACTACTATTAAAATACCTGCCAAACAAGAAAGAGGTATTAATTTGGCTACAGGAGCGAATAATAGCATAATTAATAATAACACAATAGCATGAACAATCCCTGCAATGGGAGTTCTCCCTCCATTTTTAATATTGGTTGCTGTTCTGGCAATGGCTCCTGTAGCCGGAATACCTCCAAAGAGCCCCGACATAATATTGGCCGCTCCTTGAGCGATCAATTCCATATTGGAGCGGTGTCGCCCGCCGATCATCCCATCAGCCACAACCGCCGAGAGAAGTGATTCAATACTTCCTAATAATGCGATGGCGATAGCCGGCTGGATGAGGGTACGGATGGTTTTGAAATCTATATCTGGCATAATGGGGAGTGAAATACCACTCGGGATTTCCCCAAATTTACTTTCTATGGTTTCTACAGGAAGTTTGAGAAAATAAACAAGGAAAGTGCTCAATACTATCGCCACGATCGAACCGGGTACTTTCGTCGTCACTTTATGAAAATTGAATGCAATAAGTATTGTGCCTAAAGCAATGGAAAGTGCTACCCAATTGATCATTGAAAGATGACTTGCATAAACCGTCCATTTTTCAATGAAGCCAGCGGGTACATCGTCAATTGATAAACCCAAGAAGTCATTAATTTGCGAAGAAAAAATTATCAGGGCTATACCGCTAGTAAAGCCTACAATTAAGGGATAAGGAATGAATTTAAGGTAATTGCCTAAACGCGCCAGGCCCAAACCAATAATAATAAATCCGGCCATAAAAGTAGCTATGGTCAGCCCCCCTATACCATGGCTTTGCACAATCCCGTAAACAATAACGATAAAAGCCCCGGTAGGCCCACCGATCTGTATCCGGCTTCCTCCGAGAACAGAAATAACCAAACCGGCAACCACTGCTGTTATTAGTCCTTTTTCAGGTGAAACCCCTGATGCAATAGCAAAAGCTATGGCCAACGGGAGTGCTACCACACCAACGATAACCCCTGCGAGAATATCTTTAGTAAGTTGCTGCTTTGAAATACCTGCTTTTAAAAGCGTGAAAAGCTTGGGGGTAAACTCACTTTTTTTCATAGTGCCAACCGCTAATTCTTTTTATACAGTAATTCCAAATTTAGTCTTTTTTAGCGTGTATCATTGTATGTTAACTAAGCATTTCCTGAACTCCATTACCTTCAATGAGCTCGCAAGCTCGGTTCAGAAACTCAGGGTCTCTAAATTCCATACTCGATCTTAAAAGATTCCGGATCAGGTCCGGAATGACGGGAATATACTGAAAACTGATGGCTCACAGCCCATAGCTATAAAACTACGTCATTGCGATGAACAAAGTGAAGAAGCAATCTCACACAGTGACCGTTACCTAGAAGACTATTCATTAGTGCTCGAAGACATTCATGAGCTCACTCTATTTGGTTGCTTCGTCTTCTGTCTAGCAGGACGAATACCTCATTCCTGATCACTGACGGCTGGCAGCTGATCATTGCTAATGTTAAAATCATTCCCCGAAGGGAGTTCAAAAACCTCCAGGTCAAAATACCTTACCGCGGCGATTAAATGGTCGAAAATATCACCGGCAATGGCTTCATATTGTACCCAGGCAACAGTGTTCGTAAACAAATAAAATTCAAACGGCAAACCTTGGGGGGTTGGTGCCAACTGCCTGACCATAATTGTTTTTTCCTTATGAACACCCGGATGATTTTCTACATACCAGGTGGCATATTTCCGGAATAGCCCTGCGTTCGTCATGTTTCTTCCGTTTACAGGAATAATACGATCAGCGCCAATAGTTTGGTTGTGAAGATCAATCTCTGCCTTTCGTTCTTCCATATAACTACGGATACCTTGGATCTTCTTAAAACGCTCCAGTTCCTCATCAGCAATGTAACGGATGGAGGATTGTTTGATGATGATCGCTCTTTTTAAACGCCTTCCCTGGTATTCCTGCATGCCACGCCAATTTTTGAAGGAATCGGCAATCAACATATGTGTAGGAATGGTTGTAATGGTCTTGTCCCAATTCTGTACCTTGACGGTAGTCAGCGTAATCTCCATTACATCACCATCTGCACCGAATTTTGGCATCTCAATCCAATCGCCAATGCGCACCATATCGTTGGTGGTGACTTGGATACTCGCCACAAACCCCATGATGGTATCTTTAAACATCAACAACAAAATAGCGGAAGCGGCACCCATCACACTAAAAAAAGCAATGGGGGATTTGCCCGTGAGGTTGGAGAAAATAACAATGGCACCGAATAAAAATAAAATAATCTTGATTACCTGAAAGTAACTCGCAATAGGCCGTTGACGAAACTTGATGTCTTCACTCAGTTCATCCGCTCCGGCTTTCAAAAAAGAGAGGATAATCCAAACCACCATAAATACCATATAGATGCCCAAGAGGGTATGCATGGGCTCTATAAAGGAGGGAAAATTATCAAAAACAATGGGTATGGCAGCCCTGACTAAACTCACCGGAGCGATTAAGGCTACGTAATGACCAAAACGCCGCTCTTTTAGGTAACGGAAGAAGGTTCGCCTTCCTTCCCCTGAAAAGCGGTTTAATAAACCCCGTATAATCCGCCATGCGATAAAGTGGACGAGGTATACCAAGACCACGGTAATCGCCATTAATACTAGTAAATTGGCATAAGCGGCCCATTGTTCATCGACTCCCCAACGCACGAGTTGGTCGTAAGAGTACCTGTTGATAAAATTGGATGACTTTTGGAGGTTTTCGTGGAGATTATCCATAAATAAAGGGTATTGATTTAGGTAAAATAAAGATGTCCCGGTTAAAGACTAAAGGCCCCTCGGCAGAAAGTCCGAAATTAGGTTTTCTTTATTGAAAAGCCAAATTTGATCCTCCAAAAAGGGCCGATAATGGAACCGACTGCTCCTTCCCTCACCTATATTTTACTTGAATAGGGAATTAAGCTCGATAAATAAAACTAATAATGAGCCAGTTAGTGCCTCAACAAAAATCTCTTTTGGGGAAGCACCATAAAATGAGCTACTCTGTTGATTTTTACAGGGTATTGACAAAAAGATTGGGGCGTGTGCCCTATTCCGTGGGGGATTGGCCTGCGGTGCTAATACAAAGGCCGGAACGGCTTGATGCTTCGAATATGGAAAGATTCTGTGTATTTTTGTTCTAGTCTTAAAAATACATCATGAACACCATCTTAGAATTCATACGGCAGCCTTGGCCTTGGTATATCTCCGGTTTACTGATTACTGCCGTTATGCTTATACTCATCTTTTGGGGAAAGAGATTCGGCTTTTCTTCCAATCTAAAAACCATCTGCTCACTTGCTGGCGCGGGAAAACGGGTTAAGTTTTTCGATTTCAATTGGAGGGCAGAACGTTGGAACCTTCTTTTTTTGCTGGGCTCGATTATTGGGGGATGGCTCACTGCGCAGTACTTGAGCAACCCCAATGACATTAAGTTGTCGGCCGCCACAATTGTTGATCTCCAAAAACTGGGGGTTGAGGTCAATGGCGGACTAAACCCTGATCAATTATTTTCCACCGAAGCTTTTCATCACCCCAAAACAATTCTTCTTTTATTGATAGGTGGCCTATTAGTGGGTTTTGGCTCGCGTTATGCAGGAGGCTGTACATCAGGACACGCCATTTCAGGTTTGTCCAATCTTCAATTACCGTCGCTCATTGCCGTCATCGGGTTTTTTATCGGTGGGCTGATCATGACCCACTTATTACTACCCTTTATCCTTTAAATCATCCTAGCGTATACTCCTTATGAAATCAATAAAATTTATACTAGCCGGCACATTCTTCGGGGTCCTCATGGCCAAGTCGGAGGCTGCTTCCTGGTACCGTATCCAGGAGATGTTTCGTTTTCAGGCCTTTCATATGTATGGCATTATCGGCACCGCGGTTGTACTGGGTGTGATTGCCGTGTTCCTTATCAAGAAACTGAACCTGAAAGACAGTGAAGGAAAACCTATTACTTTTCCGGAGAAGGAGAAATCGGTAAAGAAATACCTGATCGGGGGCAGTATTTTTGGCTTGGGATGGGCACTTACCGGTGCATGTCCAGGTCCCATGTTTGTTAACCTGGGCTATGGTTACCCTGTGATGATCGTGGTTATTGTAGGCGCCCTCATCGGAACCTACCTTTACGGTTTACTGAAGGACAAGCTCCCCCACTAACTGTCGTCGCTCAAGCCATACTGGGCCAATACCTCCGGAGGAACACCTTTCCACACATTCGGTGTATTACCCACATAACCAATATCTTCTACGCCCATTTGTGTTGTATAGAAACCCGAAGCCGTCAGGTTCCGCATCCTGTTAAAGAAAGCCACACCTACCTCCATGCCGGGCTTCACCTTATTGGGGTAGGCAATTTCATCTACTACCTCAATTTGCTGCTCGGCGGAGCAATCTTTAAAAACGGCATCAAAGCGATTCAGGCAATGCACATCCAACCATTTCAATCCACCACGCATGGGGAGTTTATGCTCAGGGATGTCTTTCACGATAAATTCTATAAAATCGGGGACACCGGCATCGGTTGCACTGCCAGACACATCATCTTTTGGTATAATAATATCTGCCAAGACCGCCAAGGTAGCCATTTCATGGTCATCAAAGAATTTTTCCTTATTGAGCCTGTTGATCCTTTCAATTTCAAATGCTTCCCTTCCGGGTTGGGCTTCCAGGTTTTCTTTATCGATGAGCGTGGACTTACCATCTATCCCACAGCCGGGGAGCAGCAAGGTGGTTCCTACGGCAGTTAGGCCCAAGACTTTTAGTGTATCTCTCCTGTTCATGATGGAAGGTTTTGTTTTTTACGTTGATCCAAGATGTATTCAGCCGTTCGCATTGCCAGCGCTAAAATGGTCCAAGTAGGATTTTTATCCCCCTGTTGAACAAAGGGTGCCCCGTCGGTAACGAAAAGATTATCGCATTCATGCGCCTGGCACCATTTGTTCAGCGCAGACGATTGGGGGTCATCGCCCATCCTTACCGTTCCCAATTCATGAATGATCTTTCCGGGTTCGAGCAGACCGTAATCCTCTTCCGGACCCTTCATAGGGGTGGTGACCACGGCACCCATGGCATGCAACATCTCGGCGAAGGTCTCTTGCATGTGCTTGGCTTGTTTCAACTCAGCATCGGTCCATTTGTAATGGAAACGGAGTACCGGTATACCGTATTTATCTACGGTATGCGGATCGATTTCGCAATAATTATCTTCGCGTGCAATAGCGGTTCCCCGGCCTGCCATTCCTACTGAGGCACCATAGAAACGGCGTTGATCATCTTTAAATGACTTGCCATATCCGCCGCTTTCTTTCTTGTTCCCATTACGATCGGGGACCAGCCCGTTAATATGTGCAATGCCGCCCCCGAAACCATACGAAGGCATCCTCATTCCGCCACCATACTCAATATGGTATCCCCTGGGAAAGTCGAGGTTCTTGTTGTCCAACCACCAAGGGGAATAGATATGCACACTACCCAAACCATCTTCATTATAGCGTTTGCGGTCCAGCAATTGCGGAAGAAAACCCGACATGGAAACCCCGGTTGAGTCGTGCAGGTATTTTCCGATGATACCGCTTCCATTTGCCAATCCGTTGGGATGATCAACCGACTTTGAATTCAAGAGGATACGTGCCGACTCGCAGGCACTTGCGGCCAAAATAACCATGGCACCCTCCACCTGGTACTCTTGAAGGTTACCGCGGTCAACATAGGAAACCCCTTTGGCTTTTCCATCCTTTCCTGTCATCACCTCCCTGACCATGGCATTGGAAATTACCTCCAGGTTGCCCGTCTTAATAGCAGGAATGACCAAGCAAGATGACGAAGAAAAGTCGCCATAGACCTTGCACGAACGGCTACATTGGCCACAGAAAAAACAAACACCCCGATCCTTATTGCCGGGCAGTTTTTCGGTTAATACAGAACCCCGGCCAGGAATTACTGTCACGCCTGTCTTCTTTCCCGCCTCCTTGATGAAAAGCTCTGTAAGCCTTGGCTTCGGAGGCCTCAGGAATATGCCATCTGGTTCATTTTCTATGCCTTCTTTCGTTCCATAGATACCAATGAGACGGTCTACTTTATCGTAATAAGGTTTTACATCTTCATAACTGATCGGCCAATCGTCCGTAGCGCCGTCATACGTTTTTCCCTTAAAATCATGGGGGCCCATACGCAGTGAGATTCTTCCCCAATGGTTTGTCCTGCCCCCCAGCATTCTTGAACGGAACCATTCAAATTTGGTATTGTCCTTCCGTGTATAAGGTTCACCTTCGATTTCCCAGCCACCGTAAGCGGCATCGAAATCACCAAAGGGACGAACGGTCGACGCTCCCCTCCGCGGCGATTCCCAGGGCCATTTCAATTGATGGGAATCAATTACCGGGTCAAAATAAGGACCGGCTTCCAGCATCAGTACTTTCAAACCGGCATGGGCAAGCACATACCCCGCCATCCCGCCACCGGCTCCAGAGCCTACGATGACAGCATCGTACTTCTTGGCAGATTTCTTAATCTGAAAATCTTTCATGGCATCAGATAGTTAATCTCTCAAATAGGGTTCAATTTCCTTTTGCCAGATCTTATATCCTTGTTCATTCATATGCAGCTTGTCTTTCAAGAATATAGAAGCGATGGGGTTCCCATCATCATCCAGCATTTTATGGTACACATCCACAAAGTCGCCATGCTTGTCTTTTCTCAGGAATTTCTTGATCATGGTATTGGTTTTTACCATCTTGGGCATTAGGTGTTGCCGGCTCGCGCTGGGTTTGATCGAGACGAATACAATGCTGACATCTTTCCCGAGCCCGGTCCTTATCTGTTGATATAGATGTTTAAAGCGATTTAACACCATCTTGGCGGTAACCGTATCTGACTGTGCCAAGTCATTATCGCCGCAATAGATCACTACTTGTTTAGGATGGTAAGGGATGATGACATCATCGGCATAGCGAATCAAGTCTTTCAAGGTAGATCCCCCAAAGCCCCGGTTGATGATCGGGTGTTCAGGAAAATACTCCTGGACATCTTTCCATTTTGTAAAAGAGGAACTGCCAATAAACAGGATGGCCTGTTGTGGTGGAGGCGCAATGCTGTCTTGTTTTTTAAAGGCTTGTATCGTGCTCCAATAGCGCGGAGTTTGTGCTTTCAAGACAGTTGACCATCCTATTCCAACAAAAATTAGAAGTACACTGAGTAAGTTCTTCATTGTAAGTAGTTTTCCCATTTTAATTTTTTAAATAAAACGCCGGTAATTGTAAAAGGCATTTCTAACAATTTAGCGTGATCGTAAATATACATAAGACTTGGCGAGGCTGTCTTCTACGGTTCCAAACCCTGCTTGCGAGCTCACCGAAAGTAATCAGTTCCGGAATGACGACGACAGCTTAGTAGACAGCCTCATACGCTTATTTTCCCTGTAACGACGAAAGCGAAAATACAAAAAAATACGGCAACTTACCTAATTGTATTAACGACAATTTCCTGTTTCAACAGTTTTGAAATCGGGCATTTTGCAGCTACCCGTAGCAATCGTTCCTTTATTTCTTCGTCAAGCTCTTTCCCGAACTGTATTCGTTTTTCTACGTACGTTTTCATTGCCTCGTTCTCAATTTTGTGGTACATATTGGCTTCAATTTCTATTTCGGGAATGTCATATCCTTTATGATCGATGTACATTCTTAATGTCACCAAAGTACATGTTATAATTGAACTTAAAAGCAAGGTGTAAGGATCTGGTCCTACATCCTGGCCGCCAAGTTTTTCTGGTTCATCGGTAATCAGTTCACCGTTTCTCCAAGTAATGCTGGTTTTATACTTTTCTTTACCGATGCTTCCCCTGATCGGCTTTTCCAATAAGTATTTCATCGAGTATACGTTATTTATTGAGTTGTTTCCTTCTTATTCTGTGGTATGGATAAACAGAGAAGTACGTTCTCTTTTTTCCAGATTTTTAGTTCTATGGCCTTTTCCTGTCACATCTTCTACCAGCAAAACTGCTCCTGTGTGGAATTGCCTGATTTCACCTAACGATGTTTCAATTTCCACCCCACCATCCAACAACACAATGTATTGTCGCTGGGGGGCGCAATGAAAATCATAGTCATAATCCGCCGAGACCCTTCTAAACTGCAACGTTTTTACATCATAATTTCCCGACAGGAATCCAATAGCGCCATTGTCTACCAGATCTATCTCCATATCCTCGAAGTGTGAATCTCCATTTTGATCACTATACACTTTCGTTATTTTCATGGTTTATGGTTTACACAGTATCCGACTTTTCACATAAAGGGTGCCTCCAAACTTTTAAGCTTCTTTCTTATGCCAAACATCCTGATAATCGTCCGGATGCCGCTTAAACTGCGCATGTACGTACGGGCAAAGGGGTATAATTTTCAGGCTGTTTTTCCTGGCATAGCTTAGCAGTTCGCCCAGAAGCAATTTTGCAAAGCCTTTTCCACTATGTTCTTCATCTACTTCGGTATGGTAAACCGTCAACAAATCGCCCTGAACGGAAATATCCATTTTACCTACTTTATTGTCATCGGAGTACAATTGTATTTCTCCGGAATTGTTTGTATTTATTACGACTGTTGTCTTTTCCATCTTCTTTTGTTTTATACGTTATGCGCCCGAAAAGAATTTCGGCTAGTTGACGCTTTACTAGCTCTTAGTGTTGGGGAACAACCTTATTGCCCGCCATAGTTCCAACAGACTAGTTTAAGAAAATTTTTCGATATAATCAACGGTGAATAGCAGTGAGAGCGGCACCTTGAACCACTTTTCTTGTTTCCAGGCCTTTATCAATGTAAGTTTGAATGGCTGATTTTCCCTTTCCCCAGTTTGGGGCAATTAGCAGATCCTGATCTGCCAGTCCGAAAAGGCGCTGAATAACAATATCGGGACGGAGGAGGGGGATAAATTCACTGAGAAAATCGGTATACTCTTCCAGGCTGAATAAATGAAAAGGCTCCCTTTTGTACTGTACGCCCATAATAGAGCCTTCAACGATATGCAAATGATGAAGTTTTACAAACTTTATTTGAGGGAAACGGTTGATTTCATCGGCATAGCGAAGCATCATTTCTTTGCTTTCCCAAGGGAAACCGAAAATGGTGTGGACGCAGACATCCAAGGGACTGTCCTTAAGGAGGTTTAAAGCCAACTCCAATTCTTCATGCGAGCATCCGCGGTTAATACGGCCCAATGTGTCATTATAAATCGATTCCATACCCATTTCAAGGTCTACATCGTAGCGATCGGTATAGCTTTCCAAGAGGGCGACTTTATCGGCATCGATACAGTCGGGACGCGTACCTACCGATAGTCCGACTACATTTTCGGGTGCAATACTTAAAGCTTCGTCATACATGGATTTAAGGTAATGGACGGGGGCATAAGTATTGGTATTGGGCTGGAAATAGATGATGAACTTTTCGGCGCCATAACCTTTTACAGCACGGCTGATTCCTTCTTCAACTTGTTCGCTGATCGTAGGTAGCTGACGTGCAGAATCGGGGGTAAAGGAATCAACATTGCAATAGGAACAGCCGCCAAAGCCTTTGCTGCCATCACGGTTCGGGCAGGTAAAATGCCCGTCGACAATGACTTTAAAAACACGTTTGCCATTGTATTTCCGGCGCAGAAAGGCACCATAATGGTTATAGGGTTTTTGTCCGGAATCTAGCGGGGTGCTCACCTTTAATAATGGATCCAGGAAAACTTATAATCAATGTGAGGGGTTTTCATTCGTTCCGCTACCCGGATTAAACGATCAGGAAGTTTCATGATGTAATCGCGTGCCCGCTCTCCCGCCTCATTTAAATCCCGCATCGATTCAAGTTTCCACTCGCCGATAAGGTCTTTTAATATATCCACATAATCGACTGCTGTATACACCCCCAATCGTTGTGCAGCATCGGTAAAATGACCAAAAGTCTGGCCGATCTCAAGCCCCATTTCACGCAAAAAATGCGCCGGCATCACGATCTTTTTACGCATCATGTCTTCAAACGCGATTAAAACTTCGTTAGTGTCGACCTCTGCAGCTTTTGAGATGAAAGAAATATATGCTTTAGCATGGCGTGCCTCATCGGAAGCAATGACGCCACACATTTTTGCCAGCAATTTATCACCAGCCTGCTTGGCGAGGCCCGCCACGCGACGGTGGGAAACATTGGTAGCCAATTCCTGAAAGGAAGTATAGATAAAATTACGGTAGGGATCGTGCCCCGTACCTATTTCGAAACCATCATTGATGAGGTATTGGGTTGACACTTCCATCTGCCGCATGTCTACCCGTCCTGAAAGATACAAGTACTTATTCAGCAAATCGCCATGACGGTTCTCTTCTGCGGTCCATGCACGCACCCATTTCATCCACCCTCCTTGACCGGCTTTCGACACATCGTCAACCATGGTCAACCAGGATTCATAGGTTGGTAAAGCTTCTTCGGTTATGGTGTCTCCTATCAATACCGCCACGGTATCATACGATAAAGCCCTTGCGGTATCCTGCAACTCCTTCACTTCCTGAAAAAAGGTATCCCGCGAGGCATCAGGCAAAAAATCTGCCGGCTGCCACATCTGGTCGATGGGCTTTAAATATTCACTCATCTCATTGAGCATAAATGGCTCAAGATATGACATCACTTCTTTTCTCGATCCTACGGGTAAAGGCTGCATAGAATTCTCCATTTGAATTCAAAGATAAGAAAAGAGGGAGAAAATGACGATTATTTCATTTTTTTCCTTGCCATTGAGAAATAAATGACCTTAGGATGTTTATTTATTAAAAAGTTTGGATTTGTCTACAACCTCCACAAGATCACCATCTTTCAATGTTTTTGAAATGGCGGTAAACGGACTGATCACAACCTCATCCCCTTCTTTCAATCCTTCCATAATCCGGATGTTCTTATCGTCCTGAATACCCGTTTTTACCGGAGTAAGTACCACTTTCCCTGCTTGATAAACAAATACACATTCTGTTACGCCACCCACACTGTCTTGCTTGGCCACCTTGCCTTTGCCGGCCACTTCCTTCCCGGCTTTTTCCTCTTTCGCTTTCCCCGAAGAATCCTTGGCAGCAATCTCCCTAGTGGTAACGGCTTGGATGGGCACAACCAAACCATTATCAGTTTGGGTATGGATATCTACCGTAGCGGATAATCCCGGCCGGAAAGGTGATGTCAGCTTATTGGTATCGGCAACCAAGCCGGTATAAGATTCGGGGAGGATACGGACTTTCACGAGGAAGTTCGTTACCTGATCTGTCGACCCCGTTGCCGTCGTGGTTGCCGTACCCGTGGCGGAACTGGCAATCTCGGTTACCACACCCTTGAATTTTTTCTCCTGAAAAGCATCTACCTCAATCGTGGCTTCATTGCCTACTGATACCCTATTGATATCATTTTCGTTGACATCTACATTTACCTCCATCGAACTCATATTGGCGATGCGCATAATCTCAGTTCCCGCCATTTGGGCAGTCCCGACCACACGTTCACCCAACTCAACGCTCAACAGGGATACCACACCATCTACGGGTGCATAAATCGTTGTACGTGCCAGGTTATCGGCGGCCTCTTTCACCATGGCATTCGATTGCTCCACGCCATATTTCGAGCCCAGTACGTTTTGCCGCTGTGCTGCTAAATTGGCGATCGCACCTTGGTAGTCTGCCTGCACCTTCTCAAATTCTGCGGCGGAAATGACTTTCTTTTCAAAGAGTTCCTCATTCCGCTTAAAGGTGGCCTCGATGTTATTGAAGGTGGCTTCAGTTTGTTTCAATTGTTGCTCCGCTGCTGCCAAACTCGCCTTTTGGGTATTCAGCGAGGCGACCGCCCGGTCATAGCCCGATTGGAGGATATCGGGTTTTACCCGGCATAGTATCTGCCCTTGTTTGACGATGTCGCCCTCTTTTATGGTAAGCTCCACAATTTCCCCAGACACCTCCGAGCTCAATTTCACTTCTTTTTCAGGTTGGACTTTGCCACTTGCCGACACCATTTCATTTACTACCTTCTTGCTTACCTTCTCTATAGCTACCTGGACAATATCACCCTTTCCTATCCATCCTGCCTTTTTTGCCACGATGCCAATAACAAGCAAGAACACCAGCCCTATGAGGATGTATTTCCAGGTTTTTCTCTTTTTTGCCATAATATATTGCGATATGAATTAATTAAAATTAATCGGTTTCCCCAAATAAAAATCAATGACCTTGCGTCTGAAAATGATGTTATATTTCGCGGTGATTAGGTCGAATTCTGCCTTGTTCATATTGGTTTGGGAGGTGCTCAATTCGATTGAGTTTGCCAAACCTACCTCATAGCGTTGCTTGATTACATTGAACGCTTCCTGCATGGAAATAAACGCCTGCTCTGAAGAGCGGTACTGCTTTTCTGCCGCCCGTAAATCCAATACCGCCTGGTTGATGATCTTATTCAGCTCATTCTTGGTCTGCTGTTCGGCTATCAACGCATTCTGATAAGAAATCTTGGCCTTGCTCACACCAATGCGGGTCCGCAGGTTATTGAATATCGGGATATTCAAGGTGATGCCGAGTGACTGTGAAAAATTATCATGAAATTGCTTGGAAAGCGAAAAAGGCTTCCCGGTCATTAAATTCTCGTTTGACGAGGAATAGACGGTACTCAGTCCGCCCGAGAGGGACAGCGTAGGGTAATACCCACCCCGCGCAATGTCGATATTTTTCTCGGCGGCCAACCTGTTATATTCCGCCTGCCGTATTTCGGGAAAGCTTCTCACGGCATTGCTAAAGACAGTGCCCGCATCATAGACGGAGGCGATCTCCCCTACTTCGGGAAGTTCGGGTTTTTCCAGGGTGATGTCGGTAGATGGATCCATCTCCATCAACTGTTTAAGGTTTAAGATCGACAGTTCATAAGCATTCCCTGATGAGGTGACGTTCAGCTCATCGGTTGCGACTTGACTTTTCGCCTGTGACAGATCGGCAAGTGTTCGATTGCCCACATCGAAGTTGGCTTGTTCCACACTAAGCTGTTCCCGGGAAAGCTTAAGTTGCTGGTGGCTTGCTTCCAAGAGATCATGATTCGTCAATGCCTCCATATAGGTAGTCACTACCGCTAATTGCAGGTCATTTTTTATCTTTTCGGTATAACTCTTATCAGATAAAAGAAGGTATTTATTTGCAGCGATCTGGTTAAGGCGCTGAAAACCGCGGAATAGAGGTGCCGACACCGAGAAGCTGGCACCTACCGAATTGCCCGAAGTAGTAATTAAGCGACCCGTACTCTGATCAAAGAAAGTACCCCAGTTCCAACTGGCACTCGAACCGGCATTGGCACTGGGATAGAGGTCCATTTTCGATTGCAGAACGTCTTTCTCAGCGAGTGATTCCTGAAACTGGGCTTGCTTGATCTGAAGGTTGTTCGCCATGGCACTATCTAATGCTTTCTCCAAAGTGATCACTTCCTGCGCCCGTGCCGCCTGAAAGAATAGAAGTAACAATATTGAAAAGATAACCGGTTTCTTCATTTTTATTCTGCTTAAAGAAAGATTGCTTTCTACGATTTTTTCAGTAGCTAAGATTAATTTATCCCCCTGTTTTCCCCCTATTTTTATAACGGAATTATATTTTTGTTTCCTCCTGCTCCAGGCAATTACGCATAAGTTAACCATTTTTTGGCTAAGTTTGCCTCCTTATATATGTGGTATCCCATAAAATCCCCCATTTGGCTGCGCTGTCTGTATCCGCAACTTACCTGGCACCGTAGCCGTGAAAAAGCAGTGTTGTATTTGACTTTTGACGATGGTCCTATACCGATTGTTACACCAGAGATTCTAAAAATTTTAAGGAAGTATAATGTCAAGGCTACTTTTTTTTGCGTGGGTGAGAATATCAGCAAATATCCGGCTATTTTTGAGCAAGTCCTGAAAGATGGCCATGCGGTCGGCAACCACACCTTTCATCATCTAAAAGGGTGGAAAACCTCAAAAGAACATTATTTGGCCGACATTGCGAAATGCCAGGCCTACACAAAGAGCAAATTATTCAGGCCGCCTTATGGCCGGGGAACAAGGGCACAATACAATGTGCTGAAGGAGCGCTTTGAAATCATTATGTGGGATGTCATGTCTGGTGATTTTGACCTGACTACTAGTCCGCAAAAATGCCTAAAACAGACCATAAAACATGCCCGGAACGGCTCTATCATTGTGTTCCACGACAACCCCAAAGCAGAAGTAAGGGTACTCCATGCATTACCCAGGGCAATTGAGCATTGGTTGGCGAAGGGGTATCAGTTCGCTACACTGCAAGCCTAATCCATCACAAAACTGGAGCGAGTGCTGGCATGGGCAGAAAAGTAACCCAAGGCACCGTTTGAGAGATTCGAAACCGGGTTTGCGGGAACAGCCCCACCGGGATGTTGGTCTTGTATCCCTTTCCAATATACATAGACGGCAGAATCCACACTTTGGAATTCAATTCCAATGGTATCGTTTTCCTTCAAGTCCAATGAAAAATCATTCAAGGTTTGGGTAACGGACTTCCCATTGGTAAACTTATCGTTAAAAACCCAAAAGGCATCCTTCTCGATGTTGTTTACGGCTATGGTAAACCGGTAATAGTTCTTTATTTGTGGTGGATCTTGATAAATTACCGCCACCGATTCGCCCGTTTCATTCAAGAAGCTGATCTCAACGGTCCCCACAGAATCAAGCAGAACCGGTTCGGGCATGGTTGACCTCGCCTCATATTCCTCACCCGCCACATTCACCTTCAATTGGTAAGTCCGGCCCGGCCGTCCCTGGAAATTCCTCAATACATACTCTCCTTCCCTGCGTTCCACCAAATGGGCGGCCGGACTACCGTCTTCACTTATGGTGACCGAGGCACCAGAAACCGGTTTTCGTTTTCCTTCATAAGAAAAAGGGGTGGTTTCTGACACCATCACCCGGTGTTCGGTATGGAAATTATCAATATTACCTTCAATAACGATGACCGGACCACTTTCCTTCAATGGAATATCGATGACTTTTTCACAGGCGGCCAAAACCCCGAGGAGAATTGCCAGACCTATACGCAATATGTTTCTGTCCTTCATCTTCGTCAAAAATTAAAGTTCCAGGTAATCGATGGTACAATGCCGAAAAGCGCGACTTGATAGGCTTCTGTCTTTTGGGGGTTATCCTCATTCTCCCTAAAGTCTATAATATAGGCGTTCTTATGATTATACACATTGTATATGCCGAAGTTCCAGCTGGATTGGAATTTTTTCCGCGGTTTGGAATGCAGGGTCAGCCCCAGGTCTAGTCGGTGGTAAGCAGGCATACGATAACCGTTCCGCTCCGAATAATACCAAATCGGCTGATCGCCGATATAATATTTACCACTGGGAAAGGTAACCGCCCGCCCTGTGCCAAACACAAAACTGGCCGATAGGCCCACCCGCGCCGATAGGTGGTACATGCCGATCAGGTTGAGGTTATGCGTACGGTCTTGCGGGGCGGGAAACCATGCACCCTCGTTGATCTGTGTAAATTGCCGTTCACTTTTAGACAAGGTATAGCTGAGCCAACCTTGAAGCAAGCCTTCCTTTTTCTTGAGATAAAGCTCCAGGCCGTATGCCCTTCCTGTGCCGTAGATTAAATCAGCTTCCACATTGGGATTTGCCTGGATTTCCGCACCATTCTTAAAATCGATCTGGTGGTACATACGTTTGTAATAAACCTCCGAAGAAAACTCATAGCGGTCGCGGCCGAAGACGCGGTAATAGCCGAAGGCGCCCTGGTTGGCGGTTTGCGGTTTAATATTCGGACTGCTCATTACCCATACATCGGTGGGCAATGCAGAGGTGGAGTTGGAGAGTTGGTGGAGGCTTTGGGTATTCCGGTTAAAAGAAAGTTTCAGGCTGTTTTGAGGGTTCATCATGAAACTGGCCGAAAACCTCGGTTCAAGGTTGAAATACGCCTCCGCAAGTCCGCCGGAGGGCAGCACGCGGGTGGACGTAATGTCCCCATCGCTGTCATAGCTGGAGAAGGTGCCCGGCCCCAATGACAGAAACGTGTTGAACCGCAGCCCATAGTGCAAATTGAATTTAGGGCTTGCCTTCCAGTGATGGGAAGCATAAATGGATAGATCCGCGCCATGCCGGCTTTCAATAGGAAGACTGGAGATTTGGGAACTTTCAGGCGCATGGAGGGTGGCCGGTACGATCTTCTGTTTCAATGCAACGGCGCCGAAATTAATTTCATGTTGGGGATTCACAAAGAACTGAAAGTCCTGCTTAAGCTTGAAATTCTTTATGAGCGAGGCGATGGTAAAGTTTGCTTTTTCATCGTACACTTCGACATTATAATTGAAATTGCTGTAAATCAAGGAAGTGTTCGAGAAAAATCGGGGGCCATACACGTGGTTCCAGCGCAAAGTAGCGGTGGCATTGCCCCAGTCGAAGCCAAACGTTCCGGCATACCCCAACACATCTTTGCCAAAATAGCCCGAAAGGTAGACAATGTTGCGATCATTGAATTGATAATTACCTTTTAAGTTAAGATCATAAAAATACAGGGAACTGTTATTGATGCTCGAATCTTTGGAGACCTTTAAAAACAAGTCAGCATAAGTTCTCCGGCCACTCACAATAAAAGACCCTTTATCCTTCTTTAGCGGCCCTTCTATCGAGAGGCGCGACGCAATGAGCCCCAAGCCCCCTTTGACCCTTGTGGCCTGCTTATTGCCATCCAACATGTTGATGTCGACTACAGAAGCCAACCGGCCCCCATACTTTGCAGGCATGCCTCCTTTATACAAGCTTACATCTTTGATCGCGTCAGAATTAAACGTGGAAAAAAAGCCAAAAAGGTGGGAGGCATTATACACCGTGGCTTCATCGAGGACAATTAGATTCTGGTCACTAGATCCACCGCGAACATAAAATCCGGCACTTCCCTCACCTGCAGAAAGCACACCGGGCAGCAATTGAATTGTTTTAAGCAGATCCTTCTCCCCAAAAATTATCGGCAAGGTCTCGACATCCTTCATATTGAGGGTATTCAAACCCATGATGGGGGTTTTCAGTTGCTCCTTCGGAGAGCCAAAGGTAACCCGTACTTCATCTAGTGTGCGACCGGGTGACAAGGCAATATTAACGCCCATATCTTCATTGACGAGAAGATCTATAAGGGTGTCTTGGTAGCCCACGTAAGAAATCCGAAGGGCATGTTTGCCTTCCGTCAAGGACAGGGAATAAAACCCATAGGTATTGGAAGTAGCACTGATTTGTTCATTACCCACATTGGTAACGGTGGCCCCGATCAAGGTTTCCGAGGTCGATGCATCGCGGATAATACCACTGATGGTATGCCGGGTTTGTGCCGAAACAGGCAGGGATATGAACAGGAAAACCCCTAGGAAAAAAGTGATGGCAGCAAGCGTTCGCGACATGGATGGATTAGCCTAATTCATTCTATTAAACGGAAACTATGAATAAAAATTGCAAGGTAGTTATTTCGGTTGACACCGCCAGCAAAAGCACTTTAGAGACAGCTTACGGGTTCGAGAATCTGGAAGGTGCCGAATGCCACTTGGCTGCGGTCGACAAATTTATATCCGTTTGCTGTCTCTTCTTGATCGCCATTGCCCCGCCAGAGTTTCCCATCTTTTTTCAGGAAAGCTTCCTCTTTTAGGTTGTCCATCCCTTCCGCTTGAAAATGATACATTACCCACAGGGTATCGCCGGAGAAGCTGCCTTGAATATCGCCGCTGCTGCCATCGATTCCGTAATTTATGAAAGCAAGCTTTCCATGAATATTGGATCCATCCTTGTTGATTGTCATTTTTACGGAATCCCGGTCGCGGACACTCAGGTAACATTGCGTCGAACTGTCTTCCTTTTCCTTCGTATTTTCTGTTGAGGGGGTATTGTAATTACAAGACAGCACGCAAAACAAGAAGATGGTGACCAAGGTCAATATCTTTTTAGTAAGGTTAAACGACTGGTTCATAACATCATTTATGTTACAAAACACGTGCCTAAGCTTTATTTTCGATGCTCCTGGTAATAGTAACGCCTCACACTCGAGCGTATTTGGTCAAGTTCGGCGGGCGTCAAGGCTTTGTTTTGATTGATCTTGAGTATTTCATCAAGCTGAACCTCCGTTCGTATACCGGTGACTGCCGATGCCACCGCGGGATGTTTCAATACATACATCAAGGCGATAATCGACTGACTAGTAGCTTTGTCTTTGGCCAAACTGTCTACTATTTTGGACAGTCGAAGTACTTCACTATCGGTAAATTGCAGGTATTCGGTTGCTGGCTTCCCTGCCAATAAACCCTGTGCCAGCGCCCCCCTGGCCAATACCCCCACACCCTGCTGGTGAAGTAGCTCTAGCAGCTCCTCTTCGGGACGATGGTCTAATATGCTGTATTGCATCATCACGCTTACGATATTGGAGCGCTTGAGGTATTCCATGATGACGTTGGGGCGAATGGAAGAAATACCGTACCATCTGATTTTACCCTGTTTCTTAAGGATCTCAAATGCTTCTATCGTTTCATCGATCGGGTCATCAATGGTGCCCCCGTGCAATTGATACAAATCGATGTAATCGGTCTTTAAACGCCTCAAGCTTTGTTCAACTTCCTTCAGGATATATTCTTTTGAAGGGTTCCAGACCCAAGATTGGCCATCACCTTTCCACTGATTACCCACCTTGGTGGCTAAAATAATCTTCTTCCGTATTTCTTTGAGGGCAGAACCAAGATGGAGCTCGTTTAAGCCTTTATCATATAAGTCGGCCGTATCGAAGAAATTTATTCCATTATCGATCGCTTTATGGAGGAGGTGTGCATTCAACAATTGGTTTTCACCTAGGGACATGCAACCGAAACCTACTTCGCTCACCATTAAATCTGAATTTCCCAAGCGATTTACTTTCACCTTACTCGTTGTGGTTTTCTAGAATATGATCGACAATTTGCTGGATACAATCCTCATAATAAACGTCGATCTCCTGATTATGTTCTAGCCAATGCTGGATAATCTCGTCATTTTTTTGTTTCAAATCCTTGATAACGGGCACCCCCAGCTCATTGAGTGCCGCCGCATTGAGATGTTGTTCATATTGGTTTTTCATCGGTATCACCAACAGTTTCTTTTTCAGGTACAAGGCTTCAGCCGGGGTTTCAAAGCCCGCACCGCAAAGTATCCCTTCTGAAGAGGCCATACTTTCAATGAAACGTTCATTATGGATGGGTTGGATCTGTATATTTCCTTCCTTAATGGGGAATTTATTGTGTTTTGAAAATACTTCCCACTGAACATGGGGAAACCTCGACAAATGTTTTACCAAGAGGTTATCTTCAAATGAGGGCAAGTATACGGTATAATGACCTTCATTCCGGACCTGCTGCCGGCGAACCTGTTCGCGGATGACCGGTGTATAAATATTCTTGTTGTATTCTTTAAAATGGAAACCATAAGCTGTGGTACAAGGTGCATAATTTTCCAGGATAAACTTCCCCAAACGGTCAACTTCATCGGGTTTTGGCACATTGGCATCGATTGCCGCCAATTGATGGCTCAAGCCAATACAGGGTTTATCATTTAAATAACAGGCCCAGGAAGATACCGGTTCAAAATCACTGATTACGAGATCATAGGCTGACACCTCTAGGTTATTGATTTCCTTGATAAAATTCCGCAGATGCGATTGTACCAAGGTCTTCCAGAGGTCGACCCCACCTGATTTGCCAAAGATGAAACTCAAACCCGTCATCCTGTATTTTACATCAAACGGTAATTGGATGTCTGCTTGCGTACCACTCAACAAGACGTCTACCTCTGCCCGCTTTTGCAGGCAGGGCACCACATCCATTGCCCTGCACAGATGCCCATTGCCCGTTCCTTGTATTGCATACAGTATATTCATCAGAATAATTGGTTTTTTAATGGTGATGAAGTTATCATGAGTGAATTTTGTAAACTCATGATGGTTTCATCCGGTGATACCCATAAATTCCAAAAAGTACAAAAATCAATACTTAATATTTACCTTTTTAAATACCTTGGACCACCACCAAAGGGGACCAATCAATAAAAATTTTAACTCAGTAAAGAAGGAGGGCCTTTTCCCTTCAAATTTATATCCGATCCACTGACTGAGCCACCCAACGGCCAAGAGTATCAGGCAGACCATCCACATCGCCAGGCCGCCCGCCTTTTCCCAATATTCCAGTTGCACAATAAAATAACTGAATAGCACAATGGCAAGGAACATGCCATAGGAAAGCAGGGGAGACAGACGAATGTAATAATACATGACCGCACCGATCAGGATGGAGGCCAGGTTAAAATAACCTTTGTATTTCCCTAAAAAATCGAATTGCAGAGGAACAGACCATACCAATCCCAACAAGGCAAATGCGATCAACGGAATGCAGATCCAATGGATGATGACATTCGTTGGATGTTGGTGATACGCCGCATATTGAAGAAAATGTTTATCGATCGGTCGGAGGGGTTTTGGTTGAGGGACCCGTTTTTTCTTTGCCATTTTTAGGTTTAGATGTGGAAAAAATTAAAGATATGAAATTATTAAAACAAAGCGGCTGTATCAAAAGTCAAAAATACCGTCATTTTGAGGAGGAACGAGGAGAAATCTTCTAATTCCTAATGGAAAACAGAGCATTTCTCTCCCGATTTCATCAGGAATCGAAATGAACGTGGAGCCGTCATCTCGACCGTAGAGGAGATATCCACCTTCGAACAATAGATTTCTCCGCTCCACTTCGTTCCGGTCGAAATGACGAAAGACTTGTGAGACAGCCTTTCAGAAAATTATACGCCGCGGATTATTTCGCGAAGGCAACCGATCTTGTTTCACGGATCACCGTTACCTTCACCTGTCCGGGGTAGGTCATTTCCGTTTGTATCCGGTTGGAGATGTCTGTTGCCAATAACTCCGATTCGGCATCTGTTACCTTCTCGCTTTCTACCACGACGCGCAATTCCCGTCCGGCCTGAATGGCAAATGTTTTTTCCACTCCCGGATAGGAAAGTGCCAAAGCTTCTAAATCCTTCAAGCGCTTGATATAGCTTTCCACAACCTCCCGGCGGGCACCTGGTCGCGCTCCGGAAATGGCATCACAGGCCTGCACGATGGGCGATATGAGCGAGGTCATCTCGATTTCATCGTGATGCGCGCCGATGGCATTGCATACCTCGGGGTGCTCCTTGTATTTTTCCGCCAGCTGCATGCCCAATAAAGCATGAGGCAACTCGGGGTTATCATCCGGCACTTTGCCTATATCATGCAGCAGGCCTGCCCGTTTGGCAAGTTTTACATTTAAGCCCAATTCGGCCGCCATGGTGGCGCAGAAATTCGCCACTTCCCGGGAGTGCTGAAGCAGGTTTTGTCCGTAAGACGAGCGGTAGCGCATACGCCCCACCATCCTGATCAATTCGGGATGCAAGCCATGGATTCCCAAATCAATCACTGTCCGTTCACCAATTTCAACAATCTCATCATCGATTTGCTTTTTGGTTTTGGCGACAACTTCTTCTATCCTAGCCGGATGGATACGGCCATCTGTTACCAATCTATGCAAGGCCAAGCGTGCTATTTCGCGGCGGACGGGGTCAAACCCAGATAAGATAATCGCTTCGGGAGTATCGTCCACGATAATTTCAATACCCGTGGCCGCCTCTAAAGCTCGGATATTACGCCCTTCCCGACCAATTACCCGGCCTTTGATCTCATCGCTCTCAATATGGAAAATAGAAACCGTATTCTCAATCGCGCTTTCTGTAGCTTGCCTTTGTATCGTCTGGATGACAATCTTTTTGGCTTCTTTGCTAGCGGTCAGCTTTGCTTCCGCAACGATATCCTTAATCTGGCTTAAAGCCCTTGACCTTGCCTCATCAAGCAGGTTGTCAACCAGCTGTTTCTTGGCCTCTTCGGCGGAAAGACCGGCGATGGTTTCCAGTTGAACGATCTGCTTTTGTTTCAGGTGTTCAACCTCTTCCTGCCGTTTATCCGTCACTTCCTTTAACCGTTCCAGGTTCTTCTTCTGTGCTTCAATCTCCTGCTTATCGCGGTTGATATTTTCAAGCCGCTGGCCAATGGATTGTTCTTTTTGGCGCAAGTTGTTTTCACGCTGAAGGATGCTATTGTTTTTCTGGTTTACCTCACGTTCATGCTCGGCCTTCAATTGCAGGTATTTTTCTTTCGCTTCCAATAACCTGTTTTTCTTCAGGTGTTCTGCGTCTTGCTCGGCTTCTTTCAGTATTTTCTTCACCTTGTTCTGGGCCGCGCTCTCTTGTTTTTTCAAAAGCCCACGGAGCAGGAACCTGCCGATTGCTATACCGATTACCAAGCCTGTGACTATGTATAGTATTATCTCCATATTTGTTGTTTTTATTGTAAACCCTCACCGGATGCCATAGCCGGTTTTATCAATTTTATCCAAAAAAAAACCGCAGTAAAATTAAATAGGTCTCATGTATTATAAACTTCTATAGTCAAGATTTACGTATTGATCATTTCCAGATGGCTAAAGCAAAATGGAATACATCTTTTTACGCTTCTGATATTGAAGTGTTAAGTTTAAAATAGTGAAACCCAAATTTAACTGCGGTTAACTCTTTATGGCTCGATTTTAAAGAACGCTTATTCGCTAAAAAAACCAGATAGCATTTCATCCAGTTGATGTGCTTTCTCCCGCACATCTTTATCTTCATGCTTTGCATTTTGCTCTGTTTTCAATGTTGCAGTTGCATAATGCAATACCGCCATCGAAAGCAAATCCTGCTTATCCCTCACCGCATAGTTTTCCTGAAATTCTTTTATACGGTCATTTATTAGCTTTGCCGCATGCCGGATTATCTCTTCCTCTTCCATGGTTATCCTCAATGGATAGATCCGGTCGGCAATATTTATTTTTATGGAAATTTCTCCCATTATTTATGAGCCTTGTTCACTATACTACTTCAATAGCACAATACACTTATCTATTTCCCGCACAAAATCGTCAATTTTTTGTTTGATATCAAGATTTTTTTCATTTATTATTGCTGTCTCCTTATTCATCCCATCTAAGGATCTCGCCACGGCCAATGCCTTGACCTTCTCTTCTAGTTCCTTGATCTTTCCTTTCCCGGTGGTAAGGGCCACATTTAAAGACTGGTTTTCGAGCTTTAATAAATCATTTTCCTCCTGCAATGTTACACATAAATCGATTAAGGTTTTGGTCCTTTCAACAACCCGATTTAATTGTTCAGAAACAGTCGACATAGTTTTAATTTATTTTCGTACTTCGGCACCCGCCTCTCTTTCAAAGTTAGCAATTAATTTTTGAACCAGTGCATCGATCTGCTTATCGGTAAGGGTTTTTCCTTCATCCTGAATAATGAAACTGAGCGCATACGATTTTTTTCCTTTGGGAAGCTTCTCCCCTTGGTACACATCAAATACGTTGACTTCCTGCAAGATCTTCTTCTCTGTCTTCGCCGCAATGGCTTTCAACTGCGAAAATGAGATGGATTGATCTACCAAGAGGGCCAGATCCCGACGTACAGCGGGAAACTTAGACACTTCCTGATAAGTGATTTTATTCTTTCGGATCGCCTTGAGGATTGCCTGCCAATGGATATCGGCATAAAAAACTTCCCCTTCTACGTCCATCTCCCGCAATAACGCAGGTTGCACGGCCCCAAAATCTACCAAGACCTGATCTCCCCGATGGTAATGCAGACCACAGGCAATCTGTTCATTGTTCAGCTCTTCTACCTGCAGGCTCTTAAGGTTCAGGCGGCTTAAAATGCCATCTACCGCGCCTTTTAGCTGAAAAAAGGAAATCGGATTAGCGGGATTGTTCCATTGTTCCGCACCGGCCTTGCCGGTCATAAATAGGCTTAGCTTCTCGGTTTCCACATAGCGCTCCCCTTCCAGCCAATAAGTTTTCCCAAACTCGAACAACAGGAGGTCTTTGCTCTTTCTTTTCTGGTTGTATTCGATTACTTCCAGACCTGAAAACAGCAGGTTCTGACGCATCGTATCCAAATCACTGCTTAGCGGATTGACTATTTTCACCGCCTTCCTTTCCTCATCGGCGTAAGCTAACTTTGTCAGGGAATTATTCAGGATTTCATGCCAACCGTTGGCTACCAAAAAATCGGCGACCAGGTTTTGCACCAGCTCTTTGTCCGGTTTTGGAGAAGGGCTCAGGGAAATGGAGAGCTGTGGTTTAAATTCGATATTGTTGTAGCCATAAATGCGCAATACTTCTTCAATGATATCTACCTCCCGGGTGACATCCACCTTATAGGGTGGTACTTCTACCTCCAAAGTTTCCCCATCATCATGGGTCACCTTGATTTCAAGGGCTTCGATAATCCCCTTGATTTCTTCCTTGGGAATGGCCTTCCCTATCAAATCCTGCACACGCTTGTAGGAGACCGTTACCGGGAAGGGATCAATGGCTTTGGGATAAAAATCGGCGAGGGAGACGATCTCCCCACCGGCTAGCTCCTGGATCAAAAGCGCCGCCCTTTGCGCAGCAAAAAGGGTCATGTTCGGATCCGTCCCACGCTCAAAGCGGAATGAAGAATCGGTTTTCAGGCCCAGTCGCTTAGCTGTTTTGCGCACCGTTACGGGATTAAAATACGCGCTCTCCAAAAAGATCGAAGAGGTTTCTGCACTTACTCCGGATGAAATACCACCGAATACGCCGGCAATACACAAAGGACCTTCCTCATCACAAATCATAAGGTCTTCAGGCTGCAAGGTGCGTTCCACCTCATCCAGTGTAATAAAGGACTGGCTGCTGCCCGCCTGCCTCACGATAATATGTTTTCCACGGACCTTATCGGCATCAAAAGCATGCAAGGGCTGCCCCAATTCATGAAGTACAAAATTGGTGACATCCACAATGTTATTGATAGGGCGCAGGCCAATGGCCTGCAATTTCTCTTTCAACCATTTGGGTGATTCTTTTACCGCACAGCCTGTAATCAACATGGAGGTATATCGGGGACAGCGTTCAGGATCCAGAACCGTGACTTTTATCGGCGGATTGGTTGTCAGGCTGTCAACATCGCTTCTATTGGGCATGGAATAGCTGCCGCGTAGAAAAGCAGCGATATCGCGGGCCACCCCCAGATGGGAAGCGGCATCCGCCCGATTGGGGGTTAAGCCGATTTCATACACAAAATCGTCTTGTATTTCAAAATAATCTTTTGCCAGCTGGCCCAATTGGACCTTCTGCGGAAGCACCATGATGCCTTCATGCGATTTTCCAAGTCCGATTTCATCCTCAGCGCAAATCATGCCTTCAGAAAGCTCCCCCCGGATTTTTGACAACTTGATTTTAAAAGCTTCACCATCCACAGGATAGACGGTGGTACCCACACCGGCTACAATAACTTTTTGGCCTTTGGCTACATTGGGAGCCCCGCACACAATCGACAAGGGATCACCGCTCCCCACATCAACTGTCGTTACACGCAAGCGGTCGGCATTGGGATGCTGTTCGCAGGTCAATACCTCCCCAATGACAAGCCCTTCGAGCCCCCCCTGAATAGCCTGGACGACAGATAAACTTTCCACTTCAAGGCCAATATCTGTCAAAATCAATGACAACTCTTCAGGGCTTTTGTTGAGGTCTATAAAATCATTCAGCCAATTATAGGATATCTTCATTAAAATACATCTATTTTACAGGATCTGTGCAAAGATATAAATTAGCGGCAATTCCCCGTTTATTCCATTCGTAAAATCCCGGATGATGGGGCAAACCCTTTCGTTAGCGGCTTACAACAACCCTTCGTCAGAGAAACTATAGTATCCAGAGTCTGAGAAGATGACATGGTCAAGCACCCGGATATCGAGCAACCTGCCGGCATCACAGATGCGGCTGGTAAGCACCTCGTCTTGATGGCTGGGCGACAGGTTTCCCGAAGGATGGTTATGGGTGAGGATGATGGCGGTAGCTTTAAAGCCCAACACTTCTTCGAAAAGGATTTTCACATCGACCACAGTCCCTGCCCTACCCCCTTTGCTGATGAGCTGTTTTCCTATCACGCGATTGGCGGTATTCAGCAGTAAGATCCAAAACTCTTCATGGTCGAGATCTGCATAGGTGGGGAGCAATATGTCGTACACATCCCGGCTCGTGGTAATCTGCGTCCTTGTAGGTATCTTCATATCCCTGCGCCTGCGCCCCAACTCAAGGGCGGCGACAATGGAAATGGCTTTCGCCTCCCCGATGCCTTTAAATTGCATTAAGTCGTTGATCGAGTAGGAGGCCAAGGCATTTAGGTCATTGGAAGAATCATTCAGTATACGGCGGCTTAACTCAACCGCCGATTCATTTTTTGAACCACTACCTATTAAAATAGCTACCAGTTCGGCATCACTCAATGCACGGCGCCCTTGTTGGGAAAGCCGTTCCCGCGGCCGGTCTTCTTCTGCCCAATGGTTAATGGCGAGACGTTGGGGATAATTCTTTTCCATACCCTAAGGTATAAAAATTTTATTGAAAGTTAAAAAAATATTTTAAACTTCTTCGCTGCTGCTAAAATTTAAAAAACCAATCGTCTTTCCAATAAAATAAGTAGCTTTAAACGATTAAGACAAGCACCATGAAAACAAGCCCCTTGCTATTTTTTTTCGTCATTTTCTTGGCCTCCTGTTCTTTTACCGAACCCCGCACAGCGCAGCTGGAATGGATACCGCTTTTTAATGGCAGGGACTTGGACGACTGGACCATAAAGATCAGCAAACACGAATTAAATGATAATTTTGCCAACACCTTTAGGGTGGATAGCGGACTGTTAAAAGTTTCTTATGCGGGTTACGACGGCTTTGACCAGCAATTTGGGCATATTTTCTACAATAAACCTTTCTCGGCTTATTTCCTACGGGTAGAATATCGTTTTGTCGGCGAACAGGTAGAAGGCGGCCCCGGTTGGGCTTACCGGAACAGTGGCGTGATGCTGCATGGACAAGACCCCAAGACCATGCTCAGGGACCAGGATTTTCCAATTTCCGTTGAGGCGCAGCTATTGGGCGGCGATGGCGAACACGAACGCAGCACCGGCAATGTCTGCACACCCGGGACCAATATTGAGATTGACGGAAAACTATTTACCACCCATTGCCTGGATTCGAAAAGCAAAACTTATCACGGCGATCAATGGGTGCGGGCAGAATTCCTGGTATTGGGCGATTCCATCGTCCATCATATCATTGAGGGAGATACGGTATTAAGCTATCGCAAACCGCAAATTGGCGGTGGGAATGTCGATGCCTATGACCCCGCCGTCAAAATCGACGGAAAGGCGCTTACCGCCGGCTATATTTCCCTGCAAAGTGAGAGTCATCCCGTTGAATTCCGCAAGGTGGACCTGATCGACCTTGCCCCTTACCAACACGATAAAAATCAGCTGGATAAAATCCTTATGCAAATACGGGAGCAGCAGTAATTGCCTATATTACAGCAAAATAAAATAAGAAAATAATATCTACTATTTTCATAGATATTATTCGTATCTTTGCCGTATTAAATTTATGATCATGGAAACAATTGCTCATTCTTCCAAGTCCGAATTTGTTTATCAAACCTGCAATCGCCTTCCCATGCGAATGCCGTGTTGTTGTATGTCTTAATTTAGCATCCAACAGGGAGCGGTCTTTTTCGGGCTACCTCCCATCCCAACACATCATTTAAATTAATTAACACCTGGGACGGGCCCGCGGGCTCAGCGAAAGGCAACGATAAACATTCATTTAATTTAAAATTACGACCATGTTAAGCATCGCAGATACATTTTCACATTATTTATTTTCCGACCTATCCGACTATCATACCTTTCAGGATACGTCTGGCAAGCAACCCGCTCCACTCCAGGCCGGTGAGGAAAGCCCCGGCTTTACCTTGGTAAAAGAAAGGGGAATCTGGCAACCCGCCTTGAACGCATCCCTTCCAGAACACCCCTTTTCATCAAAATTATTGCTGGAAAAGCCATTGGTGATCGCTTTCTATTCTGTGCATTGGAAAAATTATGGCGATGAGTTCTTAAAGTCCTTCAAAGCCATCCAAGAAGAAATCTTGCTTTCGGGCGGAGAACTCCTGATCATCAGCTCTGAAGACACCTACGATTTACAGCAATATGCCCACAGGCTCTCGTTCAATATTTACCATGACCGCGGCCATCTTATTGCCAAAAAATTTGGTGTTTTCTCTGAAAAGGATCCTATCTGGCGCCGCTTTTCGGGTATTGATATCAACATCCCTTTATTGGCGACTTTTGTGATTGCCCCCAGTGGCCTTATTGTTCATGACCACATTGAACGGGATTTCTCCGGACACGATAAGGCAGAAGGGATCGTCTCGGCCATTTATGAAGCCACGCTCCTATCCCATTTATAAGGAGACTACCACCTTGCCCCGGGTATCGTGGGTTTCTACGGCCCGGTGTGCTTGGGCGATTTCATCGAAGGCGAATATCTGACCGACATGCACGGTGAGTTTTTTCTCCGCCAATAGGGCGGCAATCTGTCGTGTCTGTTCCCCGTCGGGATGCATCATTGGCCAGGTTAAGGTTATCCCCCTTTCCCTGGCCAATGCGATGGCTTTTGGGTCATCTTTAGTGGAAGAGGGCAAGCACAGCACCGTCCCCCCGGGTTTGACACAAGCTATTGAGCGGTACAAAACCTCTCCACCCATGGCGTCGAGCACAGCATCCACACCTTTTGCCGGTACTTCAAAGCGTTCATGCTTATAATCGATCACCCGGTCGACACCCAAAGCGCTTAGAAATGCGGCATTCTTGGCCGATGCGGTACCCATCACATAAGCACCTGTTAATTTAGCAAACTGCACCGCCATATGCCCCACCCCGCCTGCTGCCGCCTGGATCAAGATGCGTTGGCCCGCACGAAGCTCGAGGTACTCATGCAAGGCTTGGTAGGCCGTCAGTCCCACCAGGGAAACTGCCGCAGCTTCCTCAAAAGAAATATTTGCCGGTTTGGCGGCGAGGAGATCCGGATCAGCAAGCACGTATTCCGCATAAGCTTTCCCCGTACCGGGAAGGCCGATGCAGCCAAAAACCGCTTCGCCTTCCCGAAAGGCCTCCACGTCATTGCCTTTGGCTTCCACGATGCCGCAGACATCCCATCCCAATACCGCGGGCAATGCCAGCTGTTTGGCCTTCACGTTCGTGCCTGCCCTTATTTTTGTATCGACGGGATTGATGCCAATGGCCGCCACGCGGAGCAATACCTTGCCCTGTTGCACACCAGGTTTATCGATCTCACTGATCTGAAGTTCTTCCGGCTTGCCAAACCGGTGTAAAACGGCTGCCTTCATGAGCCCCATTGAATTCCTCCCAAAATAAGTTTAACAATACGGTTGCAGGATTCCTGTGATTTGGTAAGATCGATCACCATTTCCGATGGAAGCTCGAGCCCGCTAAAGGCGGCCGATATCCAAGAAGCGACGAATAGGACATCATCTTCCGACATTTTTTTAAATTCACCCAGCTGTATGCCAGAGACGATAATCTCTTTTATAAATTCTACCTGTACCCGTTCAAATTCCTCCCGGAGAAGAAGAAAATCCCCATAGCGGTCCACAATATCTTCCAGGATCACTTTGCTCAAAGTATGAAAGTCACGCCGCAACCGCATCCGGGCCATCAGATAAGCCTGAAGTTTCGCTTCCGCACTGGATTGCTCATTGATGGCTTGCCGGATCGCCTTTATTAGCTGACGGCCCTCTTCTTCTACGACTTCACCAAAAAGTTCTGTTTTGCCAGGGAAATAATAATACAAGGTACTTTTCCCCTTGCCCACTGCCTTCGCCACATCATCCATGGAAGTTTTTTTAAAGCCGTACCGGGAAAACAGTTCCCGCGCTTCCTTCAGGATGCTAGAAACCAGTTTATCTTCTTTGGAAAGGTCGGCTTTCTTCATTCGGCTGCTTTTGTGAACATAGTCGAATATATACATTCTTTTCCTGAATTGCAAAACTAAATAGCCCTGTCTATTCAAATTGTATTTAGAACAATTGACTTTTGTATACGACAAGTCAAAACTCTGTAATATTGATGTCACATGAATATCCTTTATCCACAAGATCAAATAGTTATAAAATTTGCGTATTTTAAAGAGGATAGAAATATTTTTCATCTTAAACCATTCGACTATATTTGCGTCATATTCGAAAAACTACTGTAGAAAAACCAGTACAAAAATTAAAAAACATGAAAAAACTAATCTTATCGCTTGCCATTTTAGGTGGTATCGCATTGACCGCCCAAGCACAAACAGAAAAAGGAAAAACCATCCTTGGTGGGAATGTTTATTTCAACTCAGCAAAGTCAGACGCTGAAGGAGCAAAAGCTGCCAATGAGCTTTCCATTGTTCCTAGTGCCGGCTACTTCGTTGCAGATAATATTGCGATCGGAACAGGCATTGGTTACCAAACTGCTAAAGCAAATGCAGCTAGCGTTGTTGGAAAGACAGAAGCCTTTTTGGTAAGTCCTTTTGGTCGTTATTACAAATCATTGAACGACCAGTTCAAATTCTTCGGTCAGCTTTCCGTTCCCTTGGCATTTGGAAGCGCTAAAGCAGTGGATGCAGACCTTGAAGTAGGTGATAAAACCGGTTCTACCACTTCTATCGGTGTAGCATTATCTCCTGGTTTTGCCTATTTCCCTACATCAAAGATTGGAATTGAGTTTACCTTAAACGGGATCGCTTACGAGAATTACAAAGTAAAAGACGGAGATGACAATGAATTGGAAGGCGCAGGTAGTCAATCATTCTCTATCGGGGCTGATTTCTTCAGTCCGCGTATTGGCATCCAGTTTTACTTCTAAATCTTCACAACCACATCTATCAGAAACGTTCGGGATATCTTCCCGGACGTTTTTTGTTTGGCCCTACCCTCAGGCCCCATGAAACTATCTTACGGGATTTTTGTTTATCTTACACCTTATGGGTACGATCGTCTGAACGCCCTATTATAGGTACTAAATAAATATCATGGAAGAAACAATCAAAAAAGTAGTTGTCATTGGGGGTGGATTTGGGGGAATCAATTTCGTTAAACAACTTTCCATCGAACCCTGTTTTCACATTACCCTAGTCGACGTCAACAATTACCATTTCTTCCCGCCTTTGCTGTACCAGGTTGCCACGGCTTTCATTGAGCCCTCCAATATCAGCTATCCCTTCCGGCGAATGTTTCAATCCAAGCACAACCTTCGTTTCCATTTGGGCACCTTTCTAAGTGTACAACCCGAAGACAAAACCGTCGTTACCGACACGGGCGTGTTAGACTACGACTATCTCGTATTGGCCCTGGGCACAGAGACCAATTATTTCGGCATGGAGAACGTAAAAAAGAACGCGTTGCCCATGAAGACCATCAATGACGCCCTCAACTTGCGCAACCACCTGTTGCTCAACATGGAAAAGGCAGTCCGCGCCACTAACCGCGCCGAAAAAGAAAAACACCTCAACATTGTCATTGCCGGAGGCGGCCCCACAGGCGTTGAAGTGGCAGGTATGCTGGCGGAGATGGGGCGCTATATCGCCGCGAAAGAATACCCCGAAATCAGGGACCTGCAAGGACATATCCACCTCGTCGATGCCGCGCCCGCCTTACTCGGACCGATGAGCAAAGTGGCACAAAACGAAGCGATGCAGGTATTGCGCAAACTCGGCGTGCAGGTCAAGCTGAATGTCGCCGTGAAAGACTACGATCAAGGCGAAGTAGTGTTGGGCAATGGAGAAATCATCCAAAGCACGGTATTGATATGGACTTCAGGTGTTACCGGAAGGGAAGTGCCAGGCCTGCCCGCGGAAGCCATCGGCAGGGGACGCCGGGTAATGGTAAATGAATACAATGCGGTTTTCGGCACCCACGGTATCTATGCCATTGGGGATATCTGCCTGCAAAACAGCGACCCCCATTATCCCAATGGGCATCCACAATTGGCACAGGTGGCAATACAACAGGGTAAACTCTTGGCCCATAACCTGAAAAACCTACAGGAGAAGCTTGTCCAAAAACCCTTTCAATACCATGATAAAGGCAGCATGGCCATCATCTCCAAGTACAAAGCTGTGGCAGATCTCCCTAAATTTTCCTTCAAAGGTTTCTTCGCATGGCTGGTATGGCTATTTATCCACATCATCCCCATCGCCGGGTTCCGCAATAAAGTACAGTTGGCATTCAGCTGGTTCTGGTCGTTCATTACCAACAACCCCACCCTACGGCTCATCATCCGCCCCAACAAGCAATGATTTCACCGGAAGGATAAGAACCAGCCCATAAAAATTACCTATCTTTAGGACGAATTTGGCAACGCTTATCCGACCTGAACCATGTTTGAACTTCTACATAAAAAAATTACCGAAACCATCTCTCTTAGCGAAGAAGAGTTCGAGTTCTGCAAGACCCTTTTCCTACCGAAGAAAGTGCGCAAAAGACGCTTGCTACTGGAAGAGGGAGATGTGTGCAAATACACCATTTTCGTGGAAAAAGGCTTGCTAAGATCGTACACCATGGATGAAAAAGGTGCGGAGCACATCCTGCAATTCGCATTGGAAGGCTGGTGGATGGGCGATCTATACAGCTTTTTCACCGGCGAGCCCTCCTCCTATTATATTGAGGCCCTGGAAGATTGTGAGTTATTGATGATCACCAAACCCTCGTGGGACCTTTTGCTGGAAAAGGTGCCGGCCCTTGAACGCTATTTTCGCATTCTGGTTCAAAACAACCTCATCACCACCCAAAGAAGGCTGATGTGCTCTTTCAGCGTTACGGCGAGCGACAAATACCAAAACCTCGTGGAAAGTTTCCCCGACATCCTTCAGCGCGTACCCCAACACATGATTGCCTCCTACCTCGGCATTACCCGTGAAACGCTGAGCCGGATCCGCGGGCAAGCCGTACGGCGATAATCCTGTGATGTAGATCACTAAAATTTAATAGCTTATGTCATCGGTTTAAGGGCGCTTCCTGCCGCATCTTTGTATCATCAATACAGAAAGAAATGGCAGCAAAAGAAACCATCGCATTTATAGGAGAATCAAGCCCTTTATTTACAAGGCTGGCCCAACACCTGGCAAAGAAGCATTACCCCATGCTATTGGTGAACGAGGCGGAGACCCTGCAGGCCAAGCTTCCAGCAGCGGTAGAAAGCATATCCTGCATCAAAGACGGATGTTGGGAAGCCGACATCGTTATTCTGTTGGAAGCGAATAGCATCGAATTGGAGCTCCTCGAAAAAATCAAGGAAGTGGCCACACAGAAAATCGTGGTATACCTCATCAGCGATAAGGAGCAGGGCGCAACGGATGAAAACAGCGCCAGCACTTTAGAGCAGGCATTGCCAAACTCTAAGGTTGTTAGATTGTTATATGAAGCAACATCCAATAAACTAGTGGTTTCAGGAGAGGATGAAGAGGCTGTAGCATTTATCACTACACTCATGAAGGGCATGGCAGGCCACACGATTGAACAACATTCATAACACCTAAACGACATATAATCATGGAAACAATTATTACCACAAATTCACAGAACTGGGGAGCCTTATTTGCACGTTTGGCTTTAGGAATCACGATATTCCCCCATGGTGCACAAAAATTACTTGGCTGGTTTGGCGGTGGGGGTTTTTCGGGAACCATGGGCTTCCTGACCGAAATGGCCGGCCTGCCCTACATCCTGGCTCTGCTGGTCATCCTCATTGAATTCTTCGGATCCCTGCTTTTGATCTTCGGGTTCTTCACCCGCGTGTCGGCAGTAGGATTCATCGGATTATTCTTAGGTGTCCTTTTCACCGTACATTCCGAAAACGGTTTCTTTATGAACTGGGGAATGGAAGCCAATAAAGGAGAGGGCTGGGAGTATTTCATCATGGTCTTCGGATTGGCGCTTGTTGCCTTGATCCAGGGTGGCGGAAAAGCCAGCATGGATGCCGTGATCGCCAAAAACAACCATCCCACTAAACCCTATTAACACAAAATTGCTATTTTTATTTATTAACCTTAAAATCAAAATAAAATGTCAACAACAAAATGGGTAGTAGACCCAATGCACAGTGAAATTACCTTTAAAGTAAAACACCTTATGATCACCACCGTGACCGGCTATTTCAGGAAGTTCGACCTCAGTGTAGAAACGGGGAGCGAGGATTTCAGCGAAGTGAAGACGGTCGACTTCTCAGCGGATATCGATTCTATTGACACCAACAATGAGCAAAGAGATGCCCACCTAAAATCCGGTGATTTCTTTTCCTCGGAAGAACACCCTACATTGAGCTTCCGGGGTACAAGCTATGAAACCGACGGTGATGAGGGCGTACTTAAAGGTGAGCTTAGCATCAGGGATGTTACCCAGCCCATAAAATTAAATGTAGAATTTGGCGGGATCGTGGTTGACGGCTATGGTCAGACCAAGGCAGGGTTCACTGTCAATGGCAAAATAAGCCGCAAGGCATTTGGATTGTCCTGGAATGCTGTAACCGAAGCAGGGAACGTGGTAGTCAGTGATGACATCAAGATCCTTGCGGAAATACAATTGATAAAACAATAATAAACCACAGAAGTTGAGGGTGTTTCAAAATGTAAATATTGGCGTCATTTTTAGCGAAACGAAGTGGAGTCGAAAAATCTCAAAATTGACAATCAAAAAATAGATTTCTCCATTCCGCTCAGCTCCAGTCGAAATGACGACAGTTTTGAGCTTATTAGACAGCCTCAACTTCCAAGCTTACTCCCCGATGAAAAACGAAAACATGTTGCATAGCGGGGCGGTTGTCTCGGCCGGAAAACCGGTAAATGAAAGCAGCAAGGTATTCCTTATGCTGCATGGGCGCGGCGCGGATGCGGAAAGCATCCTTTCCCTCGCCCGCCACCTATCGGCAAAGGATGCGGCATTGCTGGCACCCCAGGCAAACAACCGCACATGGTATCCCTATTCGTTCATGGCACCCTTATCCCAGAATGAGCCGTGGCTATCCTCCGCCTTAGACGTCGTGGAAAACCTGCTCAAGGGCATCATCGTCCAAGGTATCCCCCCGGAAAATTGCTACTTCGTGGGCTTCTCGCAAGGCGCTTGTTTAGCCTTGGAGTTTGTGGCCCGCCATGCGGCACGTTACGGTGGTGTCTTCGCTTTTAGCGGTGGATTAATCGGCGACAATATTTACCGCGATCATTATACAGGTGATTTTAAAGGCACACCCATTTTCATCGGTGCCAGCGATCCCGATGCGCATATCCCCATCGAACGGGTTTATGCCACCACAAATATATTGAAGAGCATGCATGCTTCCGTCAGTGAAAAGGTTTACCCAAACATGGGACATACCATCACTCCCGCTGAGATCGACGATGCCAACCAGTGGATCTTTAACCAACAACTCCGGGGATAAGGGCTATTCCAACGAGCGCCGGTTGATTTTCTTGAGGGCCTGTTTTCGCTTTGCATCCAAACGGGCCTGGATTGCCGCTTTCCCCGGCTTGGTCGGCTTCCGTCTTTTTTCGGTTTTTAAAGCTTTTGCCAACAAGGATGTGAGCTTTTTCAAGGCAATTTCCTTATTCTCCAATTGGCTTCTCGATTCCTGCACCACCAGTTGGATGAAGCCATCCGACTGGAACCTTGCCGCAAGTTTTTTGCGCAGCCTTCCTTTCTCCTCGTCGGTAAAGAGGGTAGCGCTTTCCAGGTCGAACAACAATTCAACTTTGGTAGACACCTTATTGACATGCTGGCCTCCGCTCCCCCCACTCCGCGAGGTTTTGAAACGGATAAAAGGAAGAAGGTTTTCAATCTGATGCTGCCCCATTACAGCAAAGATAAAGATTGACCGGCACATTGTCTTCTTCTACCCGCACGCCTTTACCATGGAATGATGAAAAACTAATTTTCATCCCTTACATTTGATGGCCCATCGGCCGGCAGGAGAATAAGCCTTAATGCGGGATGAGAGCCGAACAAGAAATGAAAATTTTAAAAAAAATAATCATGACCATATTCACCATCATTGCCGCGCTGGCATTGCTCGTATATACCTATATGCAACAAGCTAAATTTGGAAAAAAACCAAGTGGTGAACGCCTGGAACGGATGAAAAGGTCGCCGCATTTTAAAGACGGGCAATTTCAGAACCTAAACCTCACCCCTGCGCTCAGCGAGGGAGTAAGTTATTATGCCGTGCTCAAGGAATTTCTTTTCACTAAAAATAAAAGCGGTGTGCCCGTAGAAAGCATGCCCTCTAAAAAAATAGACCTGCATACACTGGCACCGGAAGAGAACGTCTTGATATGGTTTGGCCATTCTTCGTATTTCATGCAGGTAGATGGCAAAAAAATCCTCGTTGATCCGGTACTGAGTGGCAATGCTTCCCCTTTAAGCTTCACGACAAAGAGCTTTGCGGGAACGGATGTTTATACGGTCGAAGATCTTCCACCCATCGATTTCCTTTTTATTTCCCACGACCATTATGACCACCTTGATTATAAAACCATCGTCAGCTTGCAAAGCAAGGTTGGCAAAGTCATGTGCGGACTCGGAACTGGGGCGCATCTGGAATATTGGGGATATGGAAAAAGCCAGCTCCTGGAAGAAGATTGGAATACCGAACTAGAGCTTGCCGACAGATTCAAGGTCGCTATTACGCCAGCCCGGCATTTTTCAGGAAGGGGATTTAAAAGGAACGGCACTTTATGGGTGTCATTTGTACTCCAGAGCCCTTCTTTCACTATTTACCTGGGTGGTGACAGCGGTTACGATTCCCATTTCAAAGCCATTGGGGAAAAATATGGCCCCTTTGATCTGGCTATACTGGAATGCGGTCAGTATGACAAAAGCTGGAAGTATATTCACATGATGCCTGAGGAGGTCTTGATGGCAGCCCAGGATTTAAAAGCAGCCGCCTTGATGCCGGTACATTGGGGAAAGTTCCAGCTGGCAAACCATGCGTGGAACGACCCCGTCCTACGGATCTCGCTTTCCTGCGAACAAGCAAATTTTCCGGTGTTTACACCCATGATCGGAGAGGTGGTAAACTTGAACGACAGCTTGGCCTCTACTGCTTGGTGGAAAGACCTGATTTAGGCAGGTGTCGGGTGATAGGTATTGGCTATTGGGTGATGGCTATTGGGTATGAGTATTGGGTTTTAAACTTGTCCCATTTTAACAGGTTCCGGATCAAGCCCAGGATGACACAATGGTAGACCGGACATACAATAGGCTGATAGCTGAAAGCCGATTACTGACGGCTAATTTAATACCTAAAGCCTAATACCTAATACCTGAATGTTTTCAATTCTCCATTTGCTGCACAATGCCCTGTTTCATCATATCCGCCAAGAGCGCTTCACTCAGTTCATAAGCCAATACCTGATCTGTCCCCGGATCAAAAGATTTCGTTTGGGCAGAATATTCCAGCTTTCCTTCATTCAGGTCGTAAAAGTTAGCCTCCAGGATGTAATTCGTAGATTCCGTATAATATCCCGGATCATAGACCCGGGTGTAGACCGTCCGGAAATAGCCCCAAAACCGGTTATAATAGGTGTAAGGACGATAACTTACCGAACCCGGCACATAGTTCTTTTCTTTGGATTTGTCCAGCAGGGCAATGGTAAACGCCCCGTCATAGCCACTCCCCTTTATCCTCTCCAGCGCAGCTTGCTCATCCAGGTTATCGAACGCTTTCGGCCCATATTCAGTATAGGCCGATCCGGCACTTACCCCTTGCTTGCTGAAGGCTTCCACCAACCTACTTTCAATATTCTCGCGCAAATTCCGTTCCTGCGCCGCCATCAATCCGATAATCAGCACCTTGTTGTATTCCCGCAAGGTAACCCCATCCGACTTCCACGAAGATACTACCCGCGTACTAAAACAGGCATTCAGGAAAATCATAGAAAACAATGCCAAGCCTGTTGCCCATAATGACTTTTTCATGGTAATGAGTTTTAAGTCCAACCCGACAGTGATCAGTCTTTTCGCAAATTGGGTTTTGCCCCGACATGATTACCGTCTACTCACTTGACAAACAAAGGCGAGAAAAGTTTCTTTTTTCTGTCCGTCCCTACCCTATCCCCACAATACGGACCATTACCCTTTCGACTATCCGATCGCAATACATCAGGTTAAACTCAAAAATATCTTCCGGCGAATACATCTTTTCCACCTCCTTGCGCAACAGGTTTTTAGCCCTATTCAACCTTACCTTCACATTGCTTTCCGAGATTGCCAATGCCTCCGCCGTTTCCGCCGTAGACATCCGGTTAAGCTCCCGCAATGAAAACACCATCCGGTAATCTTCAGGAAGACGCAGCAATGCATTCTCCAGAACCTGCCCCAATTCCTTGTTGAGCACCACTTTGCCGGTATCCGATTCATCATGTATAAACATAGGCTTTGCATTTTCCTCTACGGTATTTCCGGCAAGCACTTCCAGCCGAAAACGGAGCTTTTGTTTCTTCTGGTAACAATGATTCAGCATGATCTTCACTAACCAGGTCTTGAACGAAGAACGGTTTGCAAAGGTATGCAGGTGGGTATACGCGCTCACATAAGCCTCCTGCATCAAATCTTCCGTGTCGGAGTGGCTAAAGCCATAACTTCGCCCCACCCTGAACAGGTATGTATTGTATTTACGGATGATGATCTCGTACAAAGCCGCTTCACCCGCCAAGATCTTCGCCACAATTTCCAAATCGGCATATTTTTTTACTTGACTTATTCTATCCATTTTCTACCGCCACGCGGTGTTTTAAAATCAAATTTCCGCCCATAAAATTACCTATGACCATACCCGCAAGCGCCAATCCCTTTAGCACCAATATCCCCATCCCATCAGCCCATGGCACTTGTTTGTATTGCGCATAGGCCAGTAAAGAATAAACCAAGATCACCGCCGTATTAATGCCGCCATGGAGCAGGGCCTTCTTCACCGCATCGCGGTGTTTCTCCATTACCCCAAGCAAATCAAATGTACCAAAAATCACGGCAATCCAACCTGCCGTCACGCCACCACACAGCGCATAAAACGAAGCATCCGCGAAAGACGGCAATCCCGAGTAGCGAAACAGCAGCGAGCAGATGAAATCCATTGGAAAAAGTGCCGCTGGAAAATGGACGAACACCAGGTGGAGCGGATGGCCAAAAAGTTTCATGTGCCCCCCTTAAAACAATGCAAACACCAACAACAGCACAAAGGCACCCACCGCCACAAGTGCATGGGCAAAAGCGATGAACAGCGGACCCGGCTTCTTTTTCAAGTCGAGCACAAACAGGTAAATTCCCGCCACGGCAGCTACGGCAAAAAGGACAATGCTCAACAAAGGAAAGTTGTCGGTATGCTGGGTAGCATACGCAAGAAGCAAAACCAGGGCCACCACCGCCACAATGCCGTGGGAATAGACAACTTTTCGTGAGGCTTCCTTATCGGTAAGCCATTTAATCAAAATGCTCAGCCCAAGCAGGGCCGACAAAGCAAACAATGCAATCGATGCGTAAATCATGGTTCTTTTATTAATTATCCAATCGTAAAAGAATAGAGTGGGCGACCTAGGAAAAGGTTACAACCCATTCACACCAAGCCCAATACCAGGTATCAAAACGGCCGGAAGAAAGGTCGCGTAGTGAAGGGAGAAAAAGGCCAGGGGATGGATAGGAAAATAATGAGCAGGGCAATCGTGAACCAAAGTGCCATCGTTTTGAATTTCCCTTTATCTGTCGGCTTTCTTTTTGATTTCTCCGCGCCCATGGTAATCAGCGCAATCGAGATGACCATCATGGTAACGTGTTCCATTCCAAAAAAACGGAGATCGCGCACATGGACTGCATCTTTGGCATGGTGAAGGAAATAATTAACCAGGGGGCTGATGAAATAAAGCCATAGGCCGATGAGGAATTGAATGTGGGCAACGCGCACGCTAATCTGGCGGATCGTGCCGTCGCTTCTTCGGAAAGGCTTGGCTTGAAGCCATCCGGCATAAGCCCGAAAAGTGGCATAGAGCAAACTGATCAAAACCAGCCAGCGGAAGAGAGAATGCAAAGCCAATAATATGGGAAACATGATGTGTTATTGTCTGTCTATCGGTCGGAAGACCTTAACAAAGGTAAAGGATAGAAAAATAAATTCAAAGCCGGGTATTTCCCAGTGATGGTTTTGGCGTGTACCCATTCACACCCTGCTGATACCGATCCAAAAGCTGCCGGCAAGCGTCAATAAAAAGGGTAGGAATTATCAGTTATTAAGACGATCTTTAAAGAAAATACACGTCATGGCAAAAGAGCAGAACGCACAGAAAAGCGACAAGAAAAAAGCTGAAAAAAGTCTGAAAGAGAAAAGAGCAGACAAAAAAGCAAAGAAAGAAAGCAAGAAGCACAGGGAATAAGCTTTCCCCATTTGCTTATCGCTTGCATATTTCCGCATGGCAAACCAGTCATGCGCGTTTATCCTTTTGACACTTTACTGTTGTAAGTGTCCTATCCTTTCTTTCATGGTTATTCATTCCCTCCATTCAAGCATGGGGATCAGGCCCCTATGACCCCGGCATTTGGGGCAAAATATAATCACCCCAAATCATCAAATACAAATTCTGAACAAACTGAACAAAACCGAACGAGAACCAAAGGTCTACTTTTGCCGTTAGACGAACGACAGCTATACTTAAGAAACATCCCTTTTTATCGACAAACATGTACCTTTTCTTTTCACGCGCCCTTTATTTTCGGACGGCCACCGTCCTCGGCATACTGCTTTTTGGCGCGGTTGGGAAAGGGTATGGGCAAAGGGTTTATGCGGATGAGCAGCAGCCAAGTGCGACTTTCTTACTTGCTAGCGTAACCAACCCCGGATGGGCTGTCGATCAAGATTACTCTAACAACTCAACTTTGAATGTTACATTGGGCCTTTTGGGTTCCTTAGGGACAGCCGAGCAGAACCTTCAGTTCACCGGTTTAAACAAACCTCTTCCTACATCTCCCATTACTGTAAAGTTTACTGCGGAGGGCAACATTTCAAGTGTTCTTAATTTACTAGGCCTCGTTTCTTTCACAACCACTCTTAATAATTATACTGTTGGCACTCCATATTCGGGACAGGCATTGTTGGATTTACTGGGCTTATTCAGTTCAGGACAAGTTGTGGAAGCCACATTCCTGGGTCCTGGCACATCGTACGATGGCATCAAAATGAAACTTTCAACAGTTGTAGGAGTTGGACCCTCGGCAAAATATTTTTATGCTTTCTTCATCGTTGCTCCTACTGTTATTGATCAAGTTATCTGCCAAGACGATCCCGCCATTTTAACCATTACAAACCCCCAACCGAACTACACATACAAATGGTATAACGTCGCGACAGGTGGAAGCGCATTACAAGACGGATCGGATATTAATTACACGACAGACCCTTTAACATCAACCGGTCAGCATCTCTATTATGTTGAAGCTATAGATCATGATACTCCTGGCAAATCCTATCTATCAGCTAGAGTACCCATAACTGTGACTGTTCATCCTAAACCAGGAACTCCTGAAATAGAAGCACAATAAAATATATACATACAATTAACTAATAAATCAACAAACAATGAAAACAACAATTACACTTTTGAAATTGAGCGCTATAGTAGGCTTATTTTTAACGTTGCCCTTACAAGTTGTATTGGCGGTCGATATCTATGTTTGCGGAACTGAAACCGTAACATTAAAATATTCCGGGGGCTATGAACTACAATCAGGTGATAAACTGATATGGATAAAAGATGGAGACGGTGGAGAAGCAGTTGAAACAGTGTATAATGGCACTCCGGGGTCCGCAGACTACGCTGTGCCCTTAGCTGAAATCACCGCCCCGGGATCACATACGTATACAGCTCACGTAATGTCACCAGACCCAGCTTCTTGTTCAGGGGACGTATCAAACACTGTTGAGATTATCAGGCTCCCGGAACTTACGTTAAGTCTTGATGCTTCACTAGCACAATACTGCGCAGAAGAATCGGGTACAGATGCAGGGGAATCAACGATCACTGCTACGACAACTGCTACATCTTTACCAGCTGAAATCCTTTTGGAATATTCCTGGACTGCTACCAAAGGTGGCGCACCTGTTGATCCTTTAACTGAAATAGGCACATCAGAAGCCAACAACCCGACGGCACAAGATCTCACTAACACTTTTACCCTAACCTCTTCCGAGGACGGAGTATATGCTTTCAATGCAACTGTACAATATGCGGCGGCTGATGCTAATGGAGTTACTATCAAAGGCGGTTGCTCCTATAATTCTACAGAACCAGCAACAGTCACCGTGACCCCAAAACCTGGTACACCAACAATTACTGTTGAATAACTCGGATCTCGACGAAGGCAATATTGAAAACGGTATTCCTTATATCATCCTTAGTTTTAACCAATGTGTTTGGTAGCCTAGCTCAACAAAGCTCAGATCACCTAGTTGCGCAGGGGCAATCTGTGACCCTAAAAGCGAATGCTCAAAATGCGTTAAGCTATATTTGGTTCAAAAATGGCGAACCTATTCAAGGAACAAACGATATGAGGCTAACCGTTAATGAAACCGGTTTATATACCGTCATTGCGTTGAACGGCGGCTGTGAATCCGAGATGTCAGATCCCGTGGAAGTTATCATTGATACGGAATCGCCGGCAGCGCAGGTCGATATGCAGATCCGCAAGGAAGTGGATGAAGGAACGATCCTCGTGGGGGATGAATTCGATTACCAGCTCTATATTGTCAACAACAGCGAACATGAGGCTACCGGCATCAAGGTGGTGGACCGCCTGCCCATTGAATTGGGCTACCAACGTGCCTTGTTGGGCTATACGGGGACGGTGAACTACATCGCTGACCTGCATGAGGTGATCTGGGAACCGGCTAACCTGGCAGCGGGACAAACGGAGGAACTAAGGATTCGCGTGCTTGCCAAGGAAGGGGGAACAACGGTAAATAGCGCCGAAGTGAATGCCCAAGAGGCCGATCCCGACCGCTTTAACAATACGGCCCTGGCCCGCAAGGAGATCTTCCTTTTCAAGATACCCAATGTGTTTACCCCGAATGGAGATGGCGTGAATGACCGCTTTGTAATCGATGGACTGGGATTGTTCCCGGAGAATGAGATGATGATCTATAGTCGGTGGGGCTCCCTACTTTACCGCAGGAAAGACTATCAAAATGATTGGGACGGACAAAACCTGATGGAGGGCACGTACTATTACATTTTCAGGGTGAAAATGCGTGACAACAAATGGAAAACCTTTAAAGGGCCTATCGCCATCTTGTATGAAACGTTTAGGTAGAAGTTTGTAGACTGATTTACCCAAAAGGGCTTACCTGAATCGTTTAGGTAAGCCCTTTTGGTTTAACAAGGTATCATGCAGATATACACGAATCCTGCTATAAGGAAAGCTTCTTATAACTGGAATACGATAACCCTAGAAGGATAAGGAAAAGAATGGGAAAGACACGTGCCCCAATGGGATCTGCTATTGCACTATGGGCAATAAAGGCTGATACGAATGTTATCGTAAATCCGGCATACGCCCATTCTTTTACCGTTGGTGACAACGGCAACAGGAGGGCCGCAACTCCGATGATTTTCGCGATCGCCAACTCTACCCGGAAGTAACCCGGAAACCCCATGTGCTGGGGAAAAGCTTTGATCATTTCAGGATTTGTCAAATAGGAATAGGCGGAGAAAAGCATCATGAGGGCAACAATACCTGTAGTTGCCCAATACATTATTTTGATGGTTTTAAGTGATTTCATTTTCTTATTGTTTAAGTCATTATTTCCTTGTATTTGCGACAAAAATACCTAACTTAGCTATACAAAAGATACTACTATCCCAAAGGATACCGGTATCCTTTGGGATACTTTCTTGAACGACAACCTGTTAAAAATGAATAAACACACTCCAGAGACTTGTCAACGTACCCTACTATCGGTAAAGGATACTTTGTACGTACTTAATGGAAAATGGAAGCTGCCTATTATCATTGCCTTATCAGAGGGACCTCTGAGGTTTAAGGAATTACAACGAACCCTGGAAAACATTACCCCAAAAGTTCTTTCCAAAGAATTAAAAGAACTTGAAATGCACGAATTCCTCCAACGCACTGTTCACGCCACCACGCCGGTAACGGTAGAATATAGTCTGCTGCCTTATAGTGATTCGCTACAACCGGCTATCGATGAGCTCAGCAAATGGGGAATGGCGCACAAGCAAAGGGTAATTGCGCGTATGAAGGATAAAACGGTTTGAAGGCAGGGTGTGCCCGCCTTAGAGACTTCCACAGCCCTCCCACCCGGCTCCCATACCGGTCCTGAACTGAACGGCACCCGCGTGCATCCTGCTCCCGGTATCCTCCCACCGCGCTTCGACTTTTCTCCTTGTGTTGTTCGACAACTTTCCATGGACTTGTCGAAGCCTGTCGAAGAACCATCGAAGGGCTGTCGAAGCGCTGTCGAAGGATTGTCGAAGCGCTGTCGAAGGAGTCTCGGAGAAATCTGCCAGCACTCTGGGAAATGTATCGAAGCAGCGCGGAAAGAATGCAGGAGGAAACCCGAGGCTTGCCCTGCAAAACGGGTGCGAGCACACCGCATTTCTTTAGGTAGGCTTGAGGGATTCCCTCACCATCCCTTAGGCTTTGTTGAGGCATTGCTTAGGTAACGCCTCAACAACCTTTAGGTGCGCTTCGACAAACCGTCGAAGAACCCCTCAACAATCCTTAAGGAATCCCTAAGCGAGGTACGAAGGATTCTTAAGCAAAGCCTAAGCATTCCCTCAACAGTTCTTAAGCAAAAGCACTGAACTATCGCATTGAATATCGAGCTTGTAACAATCCCCGTAAAAAGCTTTCTAATTTATAGTTTATATTTTTAGAGATGAGGGTGTCTCAAAAGCCCAAAACTATCGTCAATGAAAGACAAACAACCCATTAATAAACTATCCAATGAAAAACCTGCTTAAAATTGAAGAAATTGCCTTATTGGGACTGTCTATTTTCTTATTTAATCAAACTCCTTTCTCCTGGTGGTGGTTTCCTGCGCTTATCCTCCTGCCAGATCTCAGCATGATGGGGTATGTAAGTGGACCCAAGACCGGCGCGCTCTTGTATAATTTCTTTCACCATAAGGCCGTAGCAATCATAGTGATCTGCTTGGGAGGATACCTCTCAAACGACTGGCTGAGCTTGGCGGGGATTATTTTGTTGGGACATTCCAGCATGGACCGTATTTTCGGTTATGGGCTCAAATACACAGACGATTTTAAGCATACTAGCCTAGGTTGGATCGGCAAAGATGTTTCCCCGTCTCAGCGCGGGGGATCGACCGATTAGGCTTCGCTTTTTTTAAAGCTGTTAATGGCCAGAAAAGTTCCTATCAACATCAAGAGAGCTGCGATATAATAAGGTGCCCCGGGCAGATAGGCAGGGGCCTTCGGACTGGTAAAATAGTAGAATACATAGGTCATAAACCAGGGACCAAAGATAGAGCTCACACTCATCAGGCTGGTTAGTCCGCCCTGCAACTCCCCCTGCTCATTGGAGGGCACTTCATTGGTCATCAAGCCCTGTAAAGCCGGACCGGCAATCCCCCCTATGGAATAAGGGATCATAAAAGCAAACATCATCCACCCCTGGTTGGCCAGGCCGAACAATAGCATGCCGACGGCATAGAGCAATAATCCCACCCAGATGCTTCTCTTCTGCCCAAGTTTGGGGATCGCCACCCGGATGAGCCCGCCTTGTACAGCGGCGATCATTAAACCGATAAAACCCAGGGAATAGCCTACCAGGTCCTCGTCCCATTTGAATTTTTCCATGGTATAGAAGGTCCAGACCGACTGAACGGCATGGGAAGCAAAATAGACAATAAACAAACACAAAGCCAGTCCGATGACCGATGGGTATTTTTTCAGGTGCACAAGGGTACCCATGGGGTTAGCCCGCTTCCAGTCGAACGGCCGGCGGTTTTCTACGCTTAAAGATTCGGGAAGGACAAAGAAACCATAAGCCGCGTTCAGAAGTGCCAATACAGCGGCCGCATAAAAGGGGTAATGAACGTCCATCTTTCCTAAAACACCCCCGATAACGGGCCCAATGATAAAGCCGAGGCCAAAGGCTACGCCAATCATGCCAAAATTCTGCGCCCGCTTTTCTGGAGAGCTCACATCGGCAATATAAGCCGAGGCGGTCGTAAAGCTTGCTCCCATGATGCCGGCGATGACCCGCCCTAAAAACAACCACCCGATGGTGGGGGCAAATGCCATAAATAGATAATCAATACCGAAGCCCAATAAAGAGAGCAGCAGGACCGGCCGGCGTCCATACTTATCGCTTAAGTTGCCCACCATAGGGGAAAACAAAAATTGCATGACAGCATAAGCTACCAGCAAAAGCCCGGACATCTTGGAGGCCTCACTGATGTTGCCATGGATAAGGCCTTCGATCAATTTCGGGAACACGGGGATGATGATCGCCAAACCGATGACATCAATGAGCAGGGTAACAAATATGAAATTTAAGGCAGCTGGACGTTTTTGTACGGACTCCATAATATGAGGGTGATTGCTTAGAATAACCGTTTACCCTTAATTGATGCACGATGCACAAATTATGGGGGCACAAAAATACATTTTCCATCGATAACTGGAAAAAACTTATTGATTTAACAGGATAAAGTAAAAACAGGGGCGTGCTGCGCAGCGATTTAATTCAAAATAAACACCCCGCTTCTACTTCCGAATGTTCGCGTTCAAACCGCAGCAACCATTTTTTTCTTTCCACACCGGCTGCATAGCCCGTCATGCTGCCGTCACTGCCGATTACGCGGTGGCAGGGCACGAGGATGGCCAAACGGTTCCGGCCGTTGGTGGAAGCGATGGCACGGATGGCTTTGGGACGTTTCATCAGCTCGGCCTGCTCTTTGTAGGTCCAGGTTTTTCCATAAGGAATTTTCTGGAGGGTTTGCCAAACCGTTTGTGAGAATTCATTTCCGGGCATATGCAGGGGAACGGAAAATTCTTTCCGTTTTCCCTCAAAATATTCTTTGAGTTCTTGCTCCAACTGATCGGAATGCTGGTTCCTGCCGGGCACTACCTCGGCATGCAGCATTTCCTGCAACTCCTTGAGTTCCTTGTTCAGGTTTATCCGGTTATCAAATTCAAGCAGGCATACGCCTTCAGTGGTTGTGCCGACCAGCATGGGCCCCAAAGGAGTAGTTAGTTCCGTGGTATGGATTAGGGTACGCTCCGGCAGTTGTTGGCTGTTTTTCATCGATAGGAAGTGTTGGTTACACAAACTTAAAAAAATCCGAGCTTATCTGCAATATCGTTTGCGGGCATCGGGATTGGTTTGTTCCCAAACAGATCACCCTCAAATAAAATAAACATTCTATGATAAATTGGTTAATTTTGTTCAAGAGGGAATAAACACGAATGATGGAAACGATGCTCATAACAGGTGCAAGCCGTGGCATCGGGGCGGCAAAAATCTTCCTATTCAACGGGAACGTTCATCGATGTTACAGGAGGCCGATAGGCTCCATCTGACAAATAAAAAAATGAAAAGATGAAAACCAGTTATCTAAACAGCGTGACCAAACAGTTCCATTATTATAAAATGTTGGGGGAGAAAGCTATGGCACAGATAGCCGATGAAGCGCTCTTCTGGCAATATAACAAGGAGAGCAATAGCATCGCTGTCCTCGTAAAACACCTTGTTGGCAATATGCTGTCCCGCTTTACTGATTTCTTAACTACCGACGGTGAAAAGCCGTGGAGAAACCGTGATGCGGAATTTGAAAGTAATTTTTCCAACCGCGAAGAGCTGTTGGCTTATTGGGATACCGGCTGGAGTTGCTTGTTCAGTGCACTTGATAACCTGAGAGAAGACCAGCTGGAAACTATTGTTTATATCCGCAATGACGGTCATACCGTGACAGAGGCGATCAACCGGCAACTTGCGCATTATCCTTATCATATCGGGCAAATTATCTACATCGCAAAGATGGCGGTAAATGAGGAATGGGAAAGCCTTTCTATCCCACGGAAAAAGTCCGGCGATTATAACGCACGGAAGTTTACGCAGGATAAAACCCGTCGCCATTTTACCGATGACCTTTAAAGAGGCTTCACGCATTAAGGCAGGCCACGAACGTAAAACGTATTACAAAGAAGCCATATCGATTACAAAACGATAGTGTACATCTCCTTTCAACAGGCGTTCATAAGCTTCGTTGATATCCTGTATACGAATGAGTTCTATATCGGAAGTAATGTTGTGCTTACCACAAAAATCAAGCATTTCCTGCGTTTCCGCGATGCTGCCAATAGTAGAGCCAGCAAAATTCTTCCTTGCGGGAATCAGGCTGAATGGCGCAATCGGCAGGGGATGTTCGGGCGCCCCTACCAATGCCAGGGTGCCATCGACTTTCAATAAGGCCAGGTAAGCGTTTACATCATGCTGCGCCGACACACAGTCGACGATAAAATGCAAGGTATTTGCATGGGCCTTCATTTGCGCATCATCGGTAGACAAAACTACCTCATCGGCACCTAAACGCTTCGCATCATCCACTTTGGAAGGAGACCTTGTGATTACCACCACATGGGCTCCCAAAGCTTTCGCTAGCTTTACCCCCATATGCCCCAATCCGCCAATGCCAACGATTCCCACTTTTTGCCCCGGACCCACTTTCCAGTGCTTCAAAGGCGACCAGGTGGTTACCCCCGCACAGAGCAAAGGAGCGGTAGCGGCCAAATCCAGGTTATCGGGAACGCGCAACACAAAATCCTCGTCGACCACAATACGCTCCGAATAGCCGCCGAAGGTCTGTTTGTCCAGGTGTTTGTCGGCACCATTGTAAGTTTGGATATTCCCTTTTTCACAATATTGCTCCCGTCCTTCCTTGCATTGTTCACATTCGCGGCAACTGTCTACCATACAGCCCACAGCAGCCAGGTCGCCTACTTTGAATTTAGTTACGCCCTCCCCCACCTTCACGATACGGCCGACGATTTCATGGCCAGGGACATTCGGGTAAACCGTTCCATGCCATTCATTGCGCGCGGTGTGCAAGTCGGAATGGCAAACACCACAAAAGAGGATGTCAACCTCTACGTCTTTCGTTGTTACCTGACGACGGTCGATATCCATCTGTTTTAAATCGGCTTCAGGAGCCGTTGTTCCAAATGCTTTTACTGAAAATGTGTTCATATATTGGATCTTTAATTCTGAATCCGGAAGGAATAAGTGTTCATCAGCTGACACAACCGGATAAACTAAATCAAAGTTATTTTTTATTTTTGAATTTATATGGCAATCCCTAAAACTTTACGTACATGTAAAAAGGGGCATCGGTTCTACAAAAGCACGGACTGTCCCACTTGTCCTATTTGCGAAAAAAAGAAAAAACCCACTACCGGTTTTCTATCCCACTTAAGCAGTCCCGCCCGAAATGCCTTGTTGCAAAAGGGGATCGATAGTGTACAAATATTAGCTAACTTTACCGAAAAGGAGATCCTGGCTTTGCATGGGGTCGGCAAAGCCTCCTTCCCGGTTTTTTACCGGGCATTGGCCGCAGCGGGCCGATCATTCAAGCCGGAGACATCCAAACCATCATAGAAAATTTAAGATAGCATGTCTTATTGCACGCACATTGAAACCATGCAGCCCGAAGAAAGGAAGGTACTGCATAAAAATTACCACGATAAGCATTATGGCTTCCCCATTCATGATGATAATGAGCTGTTCGGGCGCCTGATCATGGAAATCAACCAGGCGGGACTCAGTTGGGAAACGATTTTAAAAAAGGAAGCAGGATTTAGGAAGGCCTATGATAATTTTGATATCAGGAAAGTAGCAGCATACACCGAAAAAGACAGGGAACGGCTTCTGGGGGATGCCGCCATTATCCGGAATAGATTAAAAGTAAATGCCGCCATTGAAAATGCGAGGGCAATCCTTGCCCTTCAAGCATCACACGGCACCTTTGAAGGGTGGCTGGCGTACCATCACCCAAAATCCAAAGAAGAATGGGTAAAACTATTCAAAAAGACTTTTAAGTTCACGGGCGGTGAAATCGTCAATGAATTTTTGATGAGCACGGGTTACCTGCCGGGGGCGCATGATAAAAGTTGCAAGGTCTATCAGGACATACTAAAGTCCGATCCACATTGGAACAGAAAGTAATAAACATAGCAAAAAATAGAGATTGCTTCGCTCCAGCGCAATTCCCAGAACTCTTGCTCGCAAAGACGACTTGTTGGTCTTGATTGCCTTAAATTAACAGGCAGCATTACCTTAAATTAACAGGCAGCGCTGCTGTTGCATCAGGAAAGCGGCTCCGGTTTGGGAGCAGTGCCCGCGGGGCGCGACTTGTCGTCGGGCAGCGGAATAAATTCATGGTTGTCATTAGGAGGCAAAATAAACCTACCCTGCTTCCAGTCTTCCTTGGCCTGTTCAATACGTTCTTTCCGGGAAGAAACAAAGTTCCACCAAATAAAACGCTCACCCAAGGGTTCGCCGCCCAGCAACATCAGCGTCGTATCCTCCTTGGCAACAATATGCGGATCCACACCCTTGGTGAATACCAACATCTTTCCCGCACTGTAGGTGGTCGCCGCAATTTCAACGGCACCTTTGACAATATAAAATCCGCGTTCTGAATGTTCTTTTGGAAGGGTGAAGGCCGTACCTGCCTGCAATACCACGTGGAGATAAAACAAGGGTGAATTTGTTGCCACCGCGCTTTTCAATCCGTATGCATCCCCGGCAATGAGCCGCATCCAAAGTCCCTTCTCTGTAAAGACCGGTAATTCCTCGGGTTTATAATTGGTAAAGGAAGGGCTCGCTTCTTCGTCCCGCTCGGGAAGGGCCACCCAGGTTTGAACCATCTCCAATCCACCCGCTAGCGAGGCCGGATCTTCAAACCTTTCAGAATGGGCTATGCCACTCCCCGCTGTCATCCAGTTTACTTCACCCGGACGGATGATTTGCTCCACCCCCAGGCTATCGCGGTGTGTTACTTCGCCGCCGAACAAATAGCTGACGGTTGAAAGACCGATATGCGGGTGGGGAAGCACATCTAAATTAGAGGATTGGGCAGTAGGGTTAACGATGGGCCCCGCATGGTCCATAAAGATGAAAGGACCAATCATTCTCATCAAGCGGAAGGGCAGGATGCGCTTTACCTTCATTTCAGCACTTATCGCTGCAGTACGTGATTCTATAACAAGTTCAAGCATAGTCAATAATGCATTTATGATGAGCCTTCCGGACTTCTGTCCTCCGGGTTAATAGTAGGCAATATACGTAATTATTATCATATCATTTCTCTCAAACCATTGGCAAGCAAAGCTGTTGCTTATTCATGGAGCGTTTTATAATGGCGGATCATGGTCTCAAAAAAAGTCGCATTTTAACCCTTAAACTGTCGCATTCTCGCCTCTTACGCTCCTATATTTTCCCTTATTTTTGTTTTAAGACCTGTATCATAAAATAATGCAAGATGAAAACACTACAGTTTACAAAAGAGATCAAGGCACCCGCCCAAAAAATTTGGGACACGCTTTGGAACGAGACCACTTATCCGCAATGGACGGATGCTTTTAACCCGAACGGAGATTCCTTCATGAAAAGCGATTGGGAGGTAGGTGGCAGGACACTTTTCCTGGATGGAAATGGTAACGGGATGGTCAGCACCATCAAAAGCAAAAATGAACCTTATGACATCGTATTTGAGCATCGGGGTGAAATCGTGGATGGCAAGGAAGATACCAGCAGCGAAAAAGTAAAGGATTTTGCTGGTTCGCTGGAGGAATACCACCTTACCGAGAACCAAGGTAGTGTTACCCTAAAAGCGTCAGTACAGGTCGATGAGGAATGGGAAGAGGCGATGACGGAGGGCTTTACAAAAGGCCTGGAGATCGTCAAGAACCTCTCAGAACAATAATTTTTTTATTAATCAGAAGACACATGATGGATCAACCAACCGCTAAGGTTCTGGAAATCGTAATTCCAGGTTACCGCATGCATAGCCAGCAGTTCAACAATATGCTGGATGGCGTTAAAGAAGCCGATGCCCTCGTACGTATTGAAAACCGGACCAATCATTTTGCCTGGATGGTGGGCAACCTCGTCAACTGCCGCTATTGGCTGGCGAATATTCTGGGCATGCCTGAAAAAGATCCCAACGAAAGCCTATTCGGACAAGCGAAAGCACTGGACGTAGAGGCACAGTACCCCTCCTTGAAGGAGCTGAAAAAGGAATGGCACACAATTTCCCCACTTCTCTACCAGAAGTTATTGTCAGTTGATGATGCCGTGTTGAAACAAGATTATAGCTTCGGAATGCATGTTCCCTACGTGGAAGAGAACAAATTAAACATGATTGGGATGAGCCTGGACCGCGAAAGCTACCTGCTTGGACAATTGGGCTTGATGCGCAAATTGCTGGGTTATGAGGGCGTAAAATACGACATCGATGATAGTTTAACCTATTAACCAGCATAACATTTAAACAATAACATCAGGCCAAAACTCAATTCTTACCTGAACTTTGACGGCCAGGCCGAAGAAGCATTCAAGTTCTAAGGATTTTTTCCATGGTTTTACCCTTCGCCAATTCATCGATCAGTTTATCTAAATAACGCACCTTCTGCATAATTTTGTCTTCGATGTCTTCCACCCGGTAACCGCAGATTAGGCCGGTGATTTTAGAAGCATTGGGATTGAAGTTCGGCGCTTGCGCGAAGAATGTTTCAAAGTCGGTGTTATTGTCAATAAGCTGTTTAAGGGAAGAATGGTCATAGCCCGTTAACCAGGCTATAATCTCATCTACTTCAGCTTTAGTACGACCTTTCTTTTCTGCTTTTGCAATGTAATGCGGATACACGCTTGCAAATGCCATTTTATATACTCTCTTGTTATCCATTTGAGTAGCTTTTGGTTTTTATTCCAAATATCGGAACCTAGATTCACTTTATCGCACCAAAGGCGGCGAAACATAGATTTTTATGCAATATTTCCACTTTCTTAAAACCCACTTTTTCCAATAATTTTATCTGATAATTGATGGATTGCGGACTGTCTTCTTTCTCGACATAATTAAAAACATTATCCCGGTAGCTTTCACCTTTCAAGCCGGCAAGATAGTTTCCGTACCGCTCCCGGTAAATCAATTGCTGGATAGCGGGGGTCTCCTGTGCGACAAAATCTGATATCCATAAGCTACCTCCAGGTTTCAGTAAACGGTATAATTTAGTGAATACCGCCTCCCAGTCGTCGTCATCCCGTAGATGATGCAGAACTGCTGCCGCCATAATGGTGCAGTACCTTCCTTCCTGCAAGGGGGCCGTGCGGATATCGCCCTGCACAAATTGGTTCTCGCCCTCATTTACCTGCGTTACACGTTCTTTGGCTCGCGCCAACATGGAACTGCTTAAATCAAGCAAGGTACAATCTAAGGGCGACTTCTTGGAAAGGAGCTTGAGCGTGTAGTTGCCAGCACCACAGCCCACATCCAACACGGTCTTTACGTTGGGGGAGTGCGCCAGGATGCTATCGACTACAAGCTCCATGCTGAAGGCAGCATCGGTGGCGGTTGGCTGACCAGCCTCGAGGTTAGCATAAAGGTCTACGTCCCGATCAAAACGGGCGGTAATCTCCGCTAAGGTAGATTTGTTTGAATACTTGTCCATTGGTTTTATTTTAATGCATACCTTACAAAAATAGCGGGTTCATCAATACTTTAAAAATACTATTTACGACAATTATCGATACCTTTGAAGTATTATGGAATTACGCCATCTCCTTTATTTCAAAACGGTAGCAGAGGTACTGCATTTTACAAAAGCTGCCGAAAAGCTCCATATTTCACAACCTCCCTTGACACGGCAGATCAAGGAACTGGAAAATGAATTGGGCGTTCAGTTATTTGTTCGGAACAACAAACGGGTAGCATTAACGGAAGCCGGACGTTATTTTTTGGAAGCAAGCGAATCCCTCATCCGGCAGTTAGAACGCAGCAAACAGTTGGTTCGGCAAATCCACGAATCGGTTAGCGGTGAATTTAGAATTGGCTATATCAGCTCTACCCCACAGGTTTTCCTGGCACATATCCTTCAAGAATTAAAAGCCAAGTTTCCATTATTGAAAACCCGTTTATATGAGTTGGCCACGGTTAAACAAATCAAGGCCCTGGAAGAAGGCAAAGTTGATTCTTTTCATGTTTAATGCATTTTTATTGATACCATTTGTTTATGATGAATTGTAGAAGCTATTCGGCTAAGTTCGCCTTGGCGACTTCTTTTATTGTCAAGCACACTTGTCATTCATTATTGTCCGGAAAATTCCTCAATCACTTTCAATTAATTCATTTAATGCTTTCACGACTTCCGGACGTGCGTAATCCCTGCCGCCCTCCATATGTGCTATCATGTCGCCCCTTTTGTCGAGAATGACTGTCGTGGGGATAGCGCCTCCCAAGAAGTCGGACGGAATATCGCTCGCGGGCGTATAGACTGGCAGGTCATAGTTATTTTTCTTCATAAAGGCTGTCGACTGCACGATTTTATTGTCGACATCGACCATAAGGAAAATGATGCCCTCATTTCCTTTGAAGTTTTGCTGTAGTCGGTTGATCGACGGCATTTCCTGGATACAGGGCGGGCACCAGGTTGCCCAAAAGTTAATGAAAACAACCTTCCCCTTTAGTGCCGTCAGGGACACGATCTTGCCGTTTTGGTCTTTAAAGGAAATATCGGGTATTTGAGCGACGAGCGGTTCTCTTTGCTGCCCGCCAGTAGCGTCTTCATTCCCCGCATCACTTGCTGTATTTTTGCCGGAATTCACGCAGGCCGTGACACTCAAGCTGACGATAATCAATAATAAGGGTATGAGCATTGCTCTTCTATTCAATTTTACGTTCATAACGATTTATTTTTATTCGTTTATTGTTCCTTCCTTGATTTCTTCGGACGGTTCTAAAATGATGTTGTCTTTTGCTGAAAGATTGCCGAATACCTCGGTCAATGTATCGAGGCGTACGCTTGCCTTGCCTCTATTGAGAAATTGATGTCAACAGAGGAAAAGAGAAGTGAAGAAGTATCAAATGATGAGCTTTTGGTACTGAAGAAAGATGGGTAGCGTACCGGTGATTTTTAGGGTATCGTAAAGGTGATGTGCTTGCCCCCCCCGCGTATGGAATGTTGCAGAGGAAAAGAAAAACCGCCATTAGGACAATGACCGGTAACAAGTCATTCATTTTAGAAGGCGTTTGAGCGATTTTCGTATCTGAAGCTTCCCATACCACACATTGTTCTGAGCCGCTTCCCAAAACACCACTATTCTTAGAAGCATGTTCGGTATTCGTAGGCACACCGATGAGGCCTTTGATACTGCTTTTAACCGGACAGGACATGAGTAACACAAAAACCATTACCGCGAACACAAAGAGGTAGCTTTGATAATTTGCGGGAATATTTAAGAATGCCCTATCCATTAGTCGCCAAATCTACCCCATTTTGTTTAGGATTCCATACATGCCCTGTTTTTTTATACTATTTTTACATTGGTCTTTTCCACAGCTCATTAAAAAAGCCTCATAGGTTTCCTACATAAGGATTATACTGACCGGAGGCATAGGTGGCTTGTTGTTACTTCAGATGTAAGCATGGCCTGCTGCCTATTTCAACTTACCTTTCATTGCCGAGGTAGCTCGCTATAAAATCTTTGAGCTCCTTACCGTGTAAATTGATGGCGGCAATGTTGCCCTGTTTATCAACCAATACGTTAAAAGGTAAATCTTGGATAAAATAATCGCCCGCTACCGGACTTTTCCAGAACATCAGATCGCTTACCTGTAACCAAGCGATATTGAGGCGCTCAATGGCTTTTAGCCAATTATGCCGGTCTTTATCAAGCGACACACCGAATATTTCAAAGCGACTGTTTTCCATACCGCCCTGATAAGTATCATATAATACCTTTAACTCTGGCTGTTCTTTTACACAGGGAGCGCACCAGCTCGCCCAAAAATCCACCAACACCAGTTTCCCTTTTAGGGACGAAAGTGAAATCGTATCCCCCTCGGGGGACGGCATTGCGATTTCCGGCGCGGATTGCCCGATCTTCAACATTTTGTTTTGTGCGTGGAGACTGGCCGCCATGATTGTCGCGAAAATGAAACAAGCAATTTTCTTCATTCTATTCATTCAGCGGATAGCCTTTATCCAACCAATCTACTTTGACATTCTGATGAATATTGAGTAATTTAGCGTTTTTAAACCCCATCGCGTTCAATGCCCTAAATGCCGGCCTTATATTCGGGCACCTGTCAAATGGGCAACATCCGCAATAGATGATTACCTCCTTGCCTTTTGCTACATCTTTCAGGTAAGCGCGCAATTTATTGATGTTCTCCTTTTCGGATGCAGGTCCGATACCTACAGAACCTTTAATGAGGGCATCAGGTCCGATCGACAGAATAAGCAGGTTCTGTACTTCTCCCTGCCCGATTCGGGAAGCGAGCTTTTCGGTTTCCAGCAGTTGTTTATTGCTCCAAGGTTCTGGTTTTTGCTGCGCATACATTCCATTACTGGAGAATGCCAGCAAAGCAACAAATAAGAAAGAGAGACAACGTATCATATCCTTTTTTTCATAAAGATACAAAAAACCGCATCTCTAATACAATTTATCGACGTTTAAGCAGGCTGTATTTATTTTCCCACACTTTTGTCATGACATCATCGCCTCGTGCAACATATATTCCGTGGTAGGCAATACGGAGGTAACCTGTCATGACAAATAGATCCCTCCATGTGCGCCTTAGGGCGCTTAGTCGGGAAGACGGAATTCCATTCGCTGCGCACCAGTCGACATGACGATAGTAAGAAAACTTAATTGACAAGATGATCAGTAATTAGTTGGCATTTTTGTAGCTATATTCCCTTGTTTCGAGCAACTCTTTCGATTCCCTATCATAGACCTCCGCTTTTACAGGATAACCAGCATCGTTATAGGTGTATTCCAGCATATGATCTGCTAGCACCATACCAGTGCCGGATATCTTAACGGACCCATAATTGTTGATGTAACGGCCCTTCCATGACCAAGGGTAATTGGTATAGCAACTGGGTTTGTCGTCATAGGCACCAAATTCCGTTATACTTTCTCCCTCTCCTCCGGAATTCGTACGTACGATTGCAAGATTTCCTTTGTTGTCAGACGTATAGATATAAACCATGCTTTGATCATCCCAGACATGTGTTTCAGTAACTTTATTTTGGGAATACGCAAACTGCACGGCTTTAGTAGTTGTGTTGTCTGTCCAAACCCCTGAAGTGGGCTTGTCCCCATCATCGTAGAAATAGGTCTCGATTAATCCGCCACTATGCACCACTCCAGTCACCCTATCGCTGTTGTCATATGTAAAGTTTTCGGTGTAAATATTACCATCAACACCGTATACATGCCGAACGCTCACACGATTTCGATCATCGTACTCGAATTTGTGTGCTGCTTGCCCATTTATTTTTTCTTCTACCAGCAACAAAGAGCCTGATAAGCCTTTGCCGGTATCGATCAAATTGTCACCGTTTTTTGAGCAAGACATCAAGGTCATCACCAAAAACAATAGTACCGTCGTTTTCTTAAGGATTGATTTCATGGTTTGTTGTTTTTATGACAACAAAGTTACCATGATCGCAATTCGTGGGCTACCCCCAAAAGGGGGTTTATCAGGGAGCGATTTTCCGTGGAGAGGGTGATACATTAGCTTGTAAAATCGAGATTGCCCCCCCCTGAAGAGAATGTTGGGTTCCGTTTATAAGCTTAGGTTTTAGCTATGATATCGAAATCAAATCCGGCCCTTTGCACCGTGCGCTTGGCTACTTCCAGCACGTAGGGAGCTTCATTGAGGGGATGTACGGGGACGGGAGTGACCTTCTTTAGATTTTCCAATAGCTGTTGGGTCTCCTGTTGGGCCAATTTTTCACAGGCCTCGTACATACCTCGCTGCTCTTCTTCCAGTATATCATGCTGTTCCAAGATATGGCTGATTACCTTTATCACTTGGGGACTTGGGAAACAGGCCAGCAGAGCGGTTAGGGCGCCATGATCCAATCGTAATTTTGCCTGGAGGGGAAGTGGCTCTCCGCCATTCGCTTTTTGGGCGGCCACAAAAAGGATCTTCTCCTCCATTTTTATATGGGTCAGTAATCCGACCCTGAATTCACGGTACTTTTCCAGATCAACCCTATCTCTATCTTTCGTCGCTTCTTCAAGAATCCCCTCAATACGTCTATGGTCGGCGGTGAAAAAATCATAAAGGGGACCATCCCGTTTCATATCCATCGCAATGATTCCTAGTTTTTTACCTTGACGACCCTGACCTTCCAATCCTCGGGACCCTTTTCAAGGTATTCCCACCGGAAAGGCTCGGTGCTTTCTGCCTCCATTTGATAATACAAAGGCTTGGGGTCATGATCGTTAACAAACTCAAACGCTTCCCCGGGATGGATATCTGCAAAAGCCTTATAAAAAAGCTCATGCCTTTCTGCCGGTGGAAAGGGCCGCAAGTCAAACTCATTGACTACTGAAAACCCGTCATCCCCCAATCCGCTTTTATCCTGTTTGGTAATATGGACCACATATTCCCCTTCATTTTTCTTTTTATAGATCCACTTATGCCTACCTTCAAACTTATTGATGAAAATTTCATGAATCTCTACCGGATCTACGGCGGAAATCATCTCCATCGTCGTGTTTTGCTCCATCATGCCATAGCGATGGAAAATAATCTGCTTCCACTCCCCTTTATCTGCTTTCCTTAAATCAAGCAAGGTAGCGATATTATCGAATTCTACTCCTTTGGATGCCTCCAAACGGGTTACCCTGACTTTCCATTCCCTTCCACCACGATTCAGGTAGTCCCAACCTACTACATCACCGTATATAGAGCGAAGCTCGTAGAACAAAGGGCGCGGGTCATGGTCATTAATAAAAATAAAATGATCGTCTACCGGCAGCTCTTTGAAAAGCCTGATCAATAATTCATGCCGTTGTATGGGTACCAATACCCGTACATCCAATTCTCCATCTGCGTTTTTTTCTATTGTCATTGCTATAAGATTATAAAGTCTATTTGTTAATCCAGGCCTAACCGATCAGATAGGCCAATCCATCATCGACGGAATTGCAAAGAACCCGAACTTTCCTTTCCCTGAAAATCTTCTCCATCAATTCCCTTGCAACCTTGTATTCATCGTGTATCGGGCAAGGATGGGAGGCCGAACATTTGCTCAGGCCAAGCCCGCATTCCTTGAAAACACCATCCCCCTCAATTGCTTCAACAATATTGATAATGGCTTGTTCTTGTTGTTCCTCATTCAGGTAGAAACCACCGGAAGGACCTTTGAGGCTATTGATTATTTTCTTTCGGGCCAATAGCTGCAATATTTTCCCAACGGTATGTTCACTCGCATTGATCCTGTCGGATATTTCTTTGATGTTCGCTTTTTCACCATCGTCACTTTTGCTCGAAAGGTATATGACGGCTTTAATGGCGGTTTTACAAGTTAAGCTGAGCATGTTGTTTTATTTCTCGTTATCGTCCTAAAAATGCCTTTCCGTCGTCAGAAAGCATGCTGAGATCCCACGCGGGATCGAAAGTCAGGCTAACGGTGACCTCCCAACCCGGATATGATTTGACCAGGGAATTGTATGTATCTCTTGTAATGGCATCGCCCATGGGACAAAATTGGGTGGTCAGGGTCATCATGCAGAGCAGTTTATGATCTACTTCATCAAAATGCAACTCATAGACAAGTCCAAGATCTACGATATTCAATCCGATTTCAGGATCATATACATTATACAGGTCATGCAAGGCATAATTGCATTTTACAATGTCATTCGTTTGGATATTCATTTTGTTTTGATTTATGGCAGGCAGTAATCATTACATTATAAACATATAGGATAGCTGCAATAAGTAGTGCAAGCGCGCCCCCTTTTAATAGGATCTGGTTGAATAGGAGGATGCCCAGGATAAAAATGATAAAACCGCCAAGGTAACTGTACAACATGACGTTATAGATGCTATTATTGAAAATCTCTTTCGGTGTAGGTGTTCGTCCTTTGTGTGCCTGGTTGTGATAAACCTTATTCCATATAATAAAAGGCATTGTTTTGAACGTCATGCCCAAAATGATGGCGGTGAGCCAGCCAAAGAAGATGCAAAAGCCATATAGGATGGCAATTTCCGGAGATTGCCCACCGGGCAGTAAAACAAGGGTCGCGATCAATGCTAGAAAGGGTAGGAGCATCTGGGCGACTGAAATTAAGGAAGTCTTCACCTGCGGATCTATGCTTTTCCTGATCCGCGCTTTATAGGCTTTGTAACAATGTCTTCCGAACAATAAAATGGCGATTAGCCCCATTAGAATGGGGATGTACAATAGCATGGTGGACAAATCGGCAAAATACACGAGTAAAAAGCCAATCAGCGCTCCGTTCAGCAAGGCAAAAACCAGCCACAATACCTTATCGTTTGTATATTTGGATATCAAGAACATGGGTATCAACCTCGAACCCACGCCAATTACCATTAATAAAAACCAGCCTACAATCCCAAGATGCGCGTGAACCGATAAATACTCCACTGAATTTTTGCTTAAGATTGGTGTGCGGAAATTCAGCACCAGCAGCAGACCGAAAAATGTGGTCGCGAACAACCATAAGGTGGCGGTGATTACATACCAAGCGTGTACGTTTTTGCTATTTTTATTGAAAGAACTGGCCAGGACGTTGGCAAGGTAACAGATTACGCCGATATTGATCAATATTGCACCAAGCTGCAGGGGCAAGCCCATGTCAAACACATAGAAACCGTATACCAGGAACGGGATACCGACAGCAGTAAAAGCAAAGGTCAGGTAAGCCAGGGGATCACTGTCCAATTTACCTTCTACCAGCACCGGTAAGAGCTGGTGCGACGCCCCAAAGATGATCATTGTGCCCCAGGCCAAAGCCATGGTATGTGTAATAGCCAAGGTATGCGGATTGAAATAATGTGCGCCAACAGCCTCGGTACTGAACAATAACAGGCACGTGCCCAATAGAAAACCGAAAGAGGCATAGATATAAAACGGCAACACCACCCTATAATTGGTCGTTTTCTGCAGTCCGCCGATAAGAGGAGACATCATAGCGCCCTTAGTTATTTTTAAATATCAACAGATAAACTTCACCGTCCTGCACTTCTTTTATTCTGTAATCAAATGCCCTTTCTTTCAATTCCGTGAGAAGAAATACCGGAATCCTTTTATGATGAACATATAAGGCTTTTTCTGGTGGCATACTCTCCAGGTTCTCTAAAATGGTCATCATGGGCATGGGCATCTCCAGGTGACGGACATCTAGTTCTACCAAGTTGCCCTCATATTGTTTCAATAGGCTTTCCCAATCCCCCGAGCCATGCACGTGGTCTTCTCCGATAGCGACTTCCTTTGTTGGGGGAGACTCCTCTCCCGGCATTTTATAAAAATACGTTTCAATCGTATCTTGATCGACGAAATTGACATAAGTCTGGAAGCCCTGTTTTTCCAATAATTTTATCAAAGGAACGGGCTCAAAATTATTGATGATCAGCAGGACTTCTCCCGGGTTCAGTGATTTTACTTTCTGTTGTATCGCTTTAAGGGGGTCATTCCCCTGCGCCAACATGGCACGGACATCAAAATTGATCAGCTGATCCTGTGGGATATTTTGCAGGTATTCAGGTTTGGGTTTGCTTATGGGGGATGTATTTTCTTGAGCAGCTGCTTGCGCTGGTTCTGCTTCAAAACCTAGCGGCGCTAAGGCTTTGAAAAAATCTTCAGGTTTGCATCCACCGATTTTAGACGCCATGGCAATGGTTGTCCTTCCCGCCATCAAAGCCCTTAAAACAGGGTTTCTCAGTTTCTTGAAATCGGGACTAAGCCTTACAACAGCCTCCAATGCATCGGGATGATGTTTCAACAATGCCGCAATTTTGGTTCGTTCATTGATCAACATATTTTTTAGACTAAAATTACTGACTGATTACTTGGTTTCATCATCTTTTTTACTGACCCGGATGTCCCACCATTGGGGGCCCTCCTGCAGGTATTCCCACGTAAAACTATCGCCATGCATGGCTTGCAATTGATAGTAAACAGGCTTCGGGTCATGGTTGTTATGGATGATAAATGTTCCCCCGACTGGCAGCGCTTCAAAAACACCGAAAATCATCGCATGTTTTTGCTGTGGTTCAACAGTCGGAATATCCAGGATAATATCATCTTCTTTTTCGGTCGGAATAATAGGAACCCGCCTACTTACCTTAATGTCCCACCATTCGGGGCCCTCTTGCAGATACTCCCAAGAGAAAATATTCCCCCGCAAGTTCATCAACTGATAATAAACAGGCTTGGGATCGTGGTTGTTATGGATGATTAAATGTTCGCCCTCTTTCAGGGTATTGAACACGTTGAATATGGTCTGATGCCTCAATCGGGGCTCGAGTTCCTGAACGTTGATGATGTTTTCGTTAGCCGCTTGCATTTGCGTATATTTTAAATTCCTAATCTTAACAAAGGTAAAGATTAATACATTAATAAAAGTATTGAAGTACTTTTATTCTTTTATAGACAGGTAATATGACAAAACATCCAGAAAAGTGCTAGTGGACCCTTCACAAACGGAATAAAAGCCTACACTTTGCTTCATTGGAGGGTCAGCTATTTTTTCCAATAAACATATAATTTAATTAAATTTGAAAGAGCGTTCTTCACCATGTTAAATTTTCTACTATGAAAGCTACCGGCCTGTTCACATTTGTTTGCATTTTTTGTCTCTGTATGGTTTGTGGTTGCAGCAGTACTCCCGGCATGCTACTGGTGGCCAACAAATCTGACAATACACTTTTTCTTATCAATGGGGAAACCTTTCAATTGGTGGATAGCACAAGTACGGGTGATGATCCCCATGAGACCATTGTGCTAGCAACCCAAAACTGGGCGTACACGGCCAACATGCAAGGCAATTCGATATCTGTTATTGATCTGTCGGAGCGGAATGAACTACACCGTATTGACCTGACGGATTATGGAAAACCACACGGACTTGCGCTAAGCAAAGATGGAACAAAATTGTATGTTACTTCTCAAGCCACGAAGACCGTGCTGGAAATAGATGTGGCGACGGAAGAGATACGAAGGACTTTCAAAACAGAACAAGAGGGAACCCATATGTTGGCGATGGGCAAAGACGGAACTACCTTGTATGCCGCGAACCTGGGAAGCGGCAATACTTCGGTAATTGATTTACAAGCCGGGGAAGTGGTCAAAACCCTTGCTACAGGTGAAGGTTCAGAAGGCATTGATGTCCGTCCGGATGGTAAAGAGGTATGGGTGACGGCCCGCTCAGGTTCTGTCGCCATTATTGATACCGAGAATAATGAAGTTGTCGAACACCTAGCAGCGGGAGGCCTTCCAATCCGCGTCAAATTTACACCCAATGGGAAACATGCACTGGTTTCATGCAATCAGGCCGATGAAGTAATTATCTTCGATGTGGCTACCCGGCAACCGCATGAAACCATTAAAACCGGAAAAGGACCAGTGGGAATACAAATAAGACCCGATGGAAAACTCGCTTTTGTGGCCAACTCGGGCGGCAATACGGTCTCCGTTATTGATTTGGAATCCATGACGATAAGCGAGACCATCCCGACAGGAAAAACCCCCGATGGCATGGCATACCAGTGAATTTCTTGCCTCTCGAAGTCACGCACGCGATAAGCTTAGTATCTCATCCATCTTATCTGATATTTTTTTGAGATGATCCCTGTCACGGGTACCGATCTCTACGGTTATCCAACCGCCTTTATAATCAATTTTATCCAGCGTATCCATCACTACCGGCCAGTTGTTGTCACCCTCCATCAGGTCAACACTGAATCCCTTCCATAAACCCTCATCATTCATTTTCTTCCGGCTGAATTCTTTCGCATGAAGCTTCACGATCCGTGTGTTTAAGGTTTCCAACCAGTGTTCAGGCCAGCCATACCGCAACACATTCCCAATATCAAAATACCAACCTACCAGGGGATGATTGATTTCATCAATAAATTGCTTGGCCTCCAGCGGACTCAGTATAAAATTATTCCACACATTTTCTATTCCGATTTTCATCCCTGTTTTCTCCGCATGTGGAACAAGCCTCTTGATTGATTCCAGTGAATTTTTATAGGCTACTTCATAGGAAACCTTTTCGCTCACTACTCCCGGAACAACGAGCACCGTATCGCCACCTAATTCTTTTACGTCATGTAGTGACTGGATCACCGAATCAATGGTAACCTGCCGGATTACCGGATCTGGATCAGATAACGGTTTTGACCAATGATCTTTATTGACCACGCTGGGTATTTCAATGCCCGTTTGGTCTTTTGCCTCCAGCAATTCATTGATCGTAAAATCTACCGGGCTGTTGAACTCGATCCCATCGAAGCCTAGGTCTTTCGCCAACCTGAACTTGTCGACCATCGGCATCTCCCCTTTGATCATGCCATAGCCCACTGCTTTTTTTAACTTACGGCGAACGCCGGGTTTTTGGGTGAATACTTTGGAGGAAACACGGGCATCAGGTGCTATCAATGTTCCTCCTGCCAATAGCGATGCAGATTTTATAAAGTCTTTTCTATCCATACCATTAAAAGCCATCGCTAAATGATCAACTTGCTCTCTTCTGAGGCCGGCAGCGCCTATTATCTGTCCGATGGCCCAGCAAGATACTAAACATTCTACAGAATAGCCAGATCAGGATATTACAACGATCAAAACGCCCATACCTGTTAGATTTTTTTCCTAAGATACCGCAATGATATCATTCTTATGCCGCTCCCCTCCTAGTGACCTATCCATTTAAAAATATCGTCCACGACGGTGCTCACTCCTAAGATTTAATCAAACCAGCAACTTGAGTTTATTATTCGGATATCATCCCGATGTAATTATTGCGACTTATAAAATATTATTGATTAATAAACGGGTACAAAGTCTATATTTGCGCGATTAAAATTTTCATGATGAAACTAAAACAAATACTAATAGTTTTTTCCGTTGCAATCTTATTGATAACAGGTTGCCAAAAGGCTGATTCAACAACCGACAGGGATGATCCAGTTATTTTAGAAAGCGATCCTTCTGTTCTAAAAGAAAGAATGAGCTCATCAAAAGCAGGTATCATTTTCCTGGATAATAGCTTGCCCAATAAACAACTCCAAGCCAGTATTAGAGCGAATACTACAACATTTGGGACGACAACCGCACAGGTTAATCTGACATTAGTAAAAGAAATACTTCCTCCTGTAATAAAAGGGCAACTCGTTAGAGTTACCCATGTTGCCGTAGCGGGTAATTACGCATATGTAAGTTATAATAGAGAAGGTGAGACTTATTTAGGAGGAATTGATGTCATTGATATCCGTGATAAAAATAACCCTGTTCTAATATCTAGTGCAGGTCTTCCAAATATGGATATTAGCAGTTTAGCGGTGGAAGGAAATAATCTCTATTTTGTTGGCGCTGCAGATGTGGAAACAATTCAGGGAATTACTTCACCTGCTATTTCCGGGTTGTTAGCCCTAAATGGCGGCTTGCCTTCCTCCAACTATTCTTTGAACGCGCTATCAGGTCAAGTTGCTACAGATTTCACTTTGGATGCTGATTACAAATATGTGGTTACGGGAAGTAATGGGATAATTTCCAAAATTGATAAAAACTCAGAGGTCGTTGTTAAGAGTATTCCTATAACAGGTTTATTGTCCGTTAGAACAAATGCAAATCATGTCATTGCACTGAGTGCTGATAAAGGACTGTTTGTATTCGATAAAGATCTTAACGCGTTCTCAATTCTAAATAAGTCTGATAGAAATTGCCTAAATCCACATTAAACGTACTTTCAAAATACATGGCTATTAATCTTATATCCGCATTCCCATTATCGAAAACAGCTTGATAATGCAACGCATAAATCAGTTCTATCAATGAAGCCTTACTACCTGTCCAATTCAACTTTGGGAGGTCTGTTAATCGGTCTTCCTGCTCCATATTCTTATATAGTTGGTCTTCGGTATAGACCTGTATCAAATCGTTCGCCATTATCTTGGCGACCTTGTAATCATGCGATGTGGAAAAGGACTGGTCAGATTGAAAATAGTAGGTATCTAAACATAGCTTAATATCATGCTTGCCCCGTACAAAGAACTTCTCGTCAAGAAAGGAATTATTATTACGGTAATATTTATAAAATTCAAGGTTGTTGTCAAAGAACCTTTTTAGCTTTTTCAGTTCTTTGTTGAGGTATTTCCTTATGGGCTTTGCTCCATAGGGCTTTTTTGTCTCGATTTTGTAAATGGCATTGTAGTAAATGAGTTTCGCAACAATGGCAGGTTTCTGATATTTGAAAAAACGGATTTCTTCATTGGTATTCTTAAACCCTCTTTTCAGCACATACTCTTTTACTTCGGACAGACATTCTAAAATTAGATGTATTACTGCCTCTGTCCGTTGCGTAGGGCAATCAATTTCAATTTCCAATTCATTGATGCCCGTTTCGAGTTTAGATAGTGTTTCATTGTAAAATTTATCCATTCAATTGCTTTAATCCTTAGCTTGTTCTTCCCTTATCTTCTTTCATTTGTAGCAATCTATCAATCTCTTGTTTGAGTGTCTCTTGTTCTATTTTTGATTTGGTCAAATCAATTGCCTTTGTATAATGTTGGATTGATGTATTGACATCTATATTGGAATACAAATAGCCCAATAATTCATGGTAGTAGTTGCTCTCCGAAAGATTTAGCTTTTCGACTTCCTTAATTGCCATTTCATTTCCATACACTTTAGAGAAAGCAAATGCTCTATTTAGGGCAGTCACGGGTGAATATTCAATAATTACAAGTCTATTATATAATTGCAAGATGTGTTCCCATTTGTTATTATCAGTGGGGGTCGTATGCCAATAGGCTATACCTGCCTCTAAATGGTACTTTGAAATTTCTTCACCATTGCAGGCATTGATTAAATAATAATTTCCCCTGTCAATAAGCGATTTATCCCAAAGACTTTTGTCCTGTTTGTCAAAAAGAATGGCTTCGCCGTTTACACCTGTTCTTGCATCCAGTCTCGAACTCTGAAAGCACATCAAAGCAAGTAGGGCATTTACTTGGGGTGTATTGGTCAACTGGTTTTCAGTTAAGACCAATGTCAATCTGACGGCTTCGGAGCAAAGCCCTTTTCTGATAAGCTGATTATTGGTTTTGGAAAAGTAGCCCTCGTTGAAAAGTAAATACAACGTTTTTAATATCGTGTTCAACCTTATTTTTATTTCCGTTTCAGTTAAGTCGCTAATTTGAAAATTATCATTCCGCAAATTGGTTCTTGCCCTATGCAATCGCTTTTTAACGGTTTCCCTATTTGTCAAAAAGGCATTGGCGATTTCCTCGACACTAAAACCACACAAAATTTGAAGGGCCAAACAAATTTGGCTTTCGGTTGAATTGGCTGGATTACAAACCGAGAAAATCATCGACAATTGACTGTCGGCAATAATCTGATTATTAAATTCAAAAAACTTTTCTATCTCAATTCCATTGGGGAGTACAGCGTTCTTGATTTTGTTTTCAAAAACAGATTTGCGCTTGAAATAGTCCTTGATTTTGTTTCCGGCTACCGCATACAGCCATGCTGTCGGATTATCGGGTACGCCATTGACAGCCCAATGTTCAGATGCTCTCAGAAATGTATCGCTGGCAATATCTTCGGCAATTTCAATATGCTTTAAACCAAAATGACGACATAAAACAGCCGTCATTTTAGCGTACTCCTGTCGGAATAAGTGAGGAAGAAGTTCTTTATGTGATTGCTTTTTTTTTGACATCGAAGCAAAGATTATTCAGATATAAACGCGATAGCGTCTACTTCAACTAAAAAATCCGGATGAGCTAATTCTGAAACAAAGAAACCTGTTATTGCCGGTGGATTTTCCAAATTGCCCAAATACTTTTGAGATGCCTCAAATCCTCTATGCAAATCTTGTCCCTGAACAATGTGAATTGTCAACTTCACAAGGTTTTCAAACGTTGCTCCGCACGCTTCTAATGCGATTTGCAAATTCTCCATTACTTGTTCAGTCTGTTTCCTAATATCGCCTTTGCCGATTATTTCCCACTTTGCATTTACCGCATTTTGTCCACCGACATAGATGGTTTTACCATTCCCCTGCGTTATTACAACCTGGGAAAAAGCAGGATTTTTAATAAGTTTGTCAGGACTAATATATTGGATTTGTTTATTCATAACGATTTATTTGTTTTTAACGCTTCATAACTTCCCGTACTTCAATATTTCCGCCTACTTGGTCAAAAATCGGATTGCCTTTTGCTATTTCTACCGCTTCATCAATGGTATCAGCCTTTACAACAATGTAACCGCTAATAAATTCTTTGATTTCGGTGTAAGGTCCGTCCGTTACCACATTGTTAGGTTTCACGGTTTTCGCACTTCCAGGAATGGGCAAAAGTGTGTTGCCTTTGTCCACCAATTTGTTCTGTGCTGCAATGCTGCCTAACCAATTCATTCTTTCCTGCATTTGCTCAGGTGATGGTTTGAAATCGGAAATGTCCTTTAGTCTGAAAATTAATGCAAATTCTTTCATTGTCTTAAAATTTTTAAATTAAATGTACCCTAGTGACGACCGAGTTTAAGGAATGGGGACAGCTTCTATGATTTTTTATACTTAAACAGGTATCAAATATACTATTTTGACAGTGGCTGATTGTAAAATTTATCCATTCAATTATAGCAGAGTACAAATCGGACTATAATGTTTAGAAGCCCAAATTTCAATCACAATTTTAAGTTCTGCAATCCTTTGACATAAGTCACAGTCATTGATGGGTATGACTCTCCAAATAAATTCTCCCATTCTGCATATAGGATATCCGCTTGAAAAAATATACACTTAAGCCCTGTTAACTACAAGCTCATATTTTAGCTACATCCGCAGACTGGTTTTGTTATATCGCTTTCATTTATGTGTTTTAGAATGTATGGAGATATTTTCTTCTTCTCATTCTTTCCTTTTGGTTCAAAGTACCCTTTTAGCAATACTTCTATAAGGGTTTGTTTGTTAGGTTCGGGCATTGTCAACCCGTTCCAAGTCCATTCTCTTGCTTCGGAGCTATCTGTCAGATGGTCAGGGTAAAAGACTAAGTTGCCAACTTTTATTGTCGGTGATGCAGTAATTTGGGCATTTTCGGCTTCTTCAATTGTCTTAATCGTCGTTGACTTGAAATCGATTTTACAATCCAAATTATCAAATAGTAATTGAACATCTTTAATTGCAGAAATTAATTTGTCTTGGACTGTGTCACATGCTGAACAAGAATTGCCGACAATTGATGGCATTTCTACTTGTAAGAACTCGACTTTCAATTCTTTTTTTGTTTGTACTTCCATTTTCTTAAAATTTAGATGTTTAAAATATATCCCTAAGACTTGAAAGGTGCCGAAAAGATGCAAGTCTTATGAAAAAATTATTTTAAGCAACAAGTTTTTGTGATGGTAAACACCAATGATTGACTTTCAGATTGTTCAACAAATCCACACTCATCGAATTTTTCTCTTAACTTTTTTCTTGCTCTTTGGATTCTTGATTTAGTCGCAGGCAATGTCAATCCAAGTTGCTCAGCAATTTTTTTGTGTGGTTTGCCGTCTATGTCTGAAAGTCTTAATGGTACTGAATATTCAGTTGGAAGATTGTCTATGAAGGCATGAAGCCAAATATAGATATTTTCATCAAAGTCTTTAAGGTCTGGCAAGTAAATATGTTCCAATTCAGTATATGTAGTCCGTTTTGACTTTTTGTAAAAGTCAATTATCATATTTTGTGTTATTCTGTAAATCCAAGCCTTTATATACTTTACATCATTTTTTGTTTCACAATAATTCGTAATTTTAATGAGAACTGATTGCATAATATCATCAGCATCGTTCTCATCAAACACACGTTTCCTTATATAATTCTTCAAGTCATTTCGGTAGGTTTCCCAAATGTTAAATATGTCACATTTCATACTTTCCTTTAATTTTAAAGACTGTCATTCTATCGCCCTGTTTACTGTTTTTGATGATAGTATTTTTTCTTTAGCCACAAACTTGCACGTACCAATAGTATCAATACCGGAACTTCCACAAGTGGGCCGATAACGCCCACAAATGCCTGTGGCGAGTGAATACCGAAAACCGCTATGGCTACGGCTATTGCCAGTTCAAAATTGTTTCCTGTGGCCGTAAATGCGATGGATGCGTTTTTATCGTAAGGAACTTTAAGGGATTTATTGATAAAGAAGCTCACGAAAAACATCAGTACAAAATAGATGATTAACGGTATTGCCACTTTTACTACATCCATTGGCAACTCTAATATTTTATCGCCTTTCAGACTGAACATCAATACGATGGTAAACAGTAAAGCATATAATGTAATGGGCGATATTCGGGGTACAAATTTCCTGTTATACCATTCTATACCTTTTGATTTTACCAATGCGTAACGGCTTATAAAACCTGCTAAAAATGGAATACCTAAGTATATCAATACGCTTTCGGTTACATCTTTCATGGATACGCTTACATTGAAGTTGGCTAACCCTAATTTTGCAGGTAATACATTGATGAATAGCCAAACTAAGAAGCTATAAGAAAGTATCTGGAAGATACTATTTAATGCAACTAACATAGCTGTATATTCTCTGTTTGCTTTAGCTAAGTCACTCCAAACGATTACCATTGCGATGCACCTTGCCAAACCTATCAATATCAGGCCTGTCATATAATCGGGTTCGTTCCGTAAAAACAAAACTGCTAAACCGAACATCAGTACTGTGCCGATAACCCAATTTAGCAATAAGGATATACCGATTACTTTTTTATCCTTAAATGCCATAGGTAATAATGAATAATCAACCTTTGCCAATGGCGGGTACATCATCAGTATCAAACCTATTGCCAAAGGAATATTGGTCGTGCCTACGGATAAAGCATTTGTAACATTGGAAATGCTCGGAAAGAATGCCCTAATCCTATTCCCGTCGCCATTGCAAGGAATATCCATAACGTTAGGTAACGGTCAAGAAATTTTAGTTTCGGTTGCATTGGTTATCGATTGATTTTTGAAAAGACATAAAACATTTCTGTGGCTATCTGCAAACTTCTTTCTGCATATACCTTTGATTGCTCCGGTTTGCCGTCTGAAATCTTAGGGTCTTCAAATGTGATGGGTATTCTCTTTTCTGCTCCTGCAATGAAAGGGCATCCGCCGTCTGCCTGCGAACAGGTCATAATAGCTACGAACTCTGATACAGGATTGAATGGGCTATCATATTTTTTAGAAAAACCGATTACAGGCAAAGCATTATCATCATACTTTATGGCATATATAGGGTTATTGCTTTCGGCAATTTTGAAAATATTAAACCCTTGATTTGATAATGTTTCTGCTACTTTAGGAAATAAAGCGGTTTCTTCCGTACCACCCGAATAACAATGTATATTCGGAATATTAAAGTATGCAGTTGCTACCTGTGCCCATATTTGGGCTAAATGACTTCTTCGGGAGTTATGTGTACAAATGAAGTTAATCTGTACTGTTTTTTTGTGAGCGACTTTGGTTTGAATAAAGTCGACCAAAGGCTGAAGTATCTCTTTTCTTTTATATGAAATATCCTTTGGCTCCAAAGCGTTAATAACACTTTGTATCTCTAAATAAATACTGTTTTTGCTCATTTTGCTTATTATTTAAGATGTATGGAAAGACCAGATTTACCATTGATTAAATGCTCTTTTAATTGCTGTTCATCATTATAATCTCCACCGTTTTGGTATCTATATGGTAGTACAGGTGTATTTTCCAAGGTTGCGAGCCTATGTTCAAAAGCCATAACTTCCTTGTTCAATCGTTCCTCTGTTAAACCATGAACCTGATAGATTATATGTGGTGGGAGTACGCTAATTCCGAGATACCATAACATACCATGATGTATAGGGAACAATAAATCATCGATATATCCATTTATTCCCGTTTCCTGATACTGGGGTTCTCTACCACCGATGGTTATGGACAACATGGCTTTTTTTCCTTTAAGTGTACCGTCCCCATAGCGATTTCCCCAATGCCTCCCCCCATATTTTCCTGTTCCATAAGCAAATCCACAGGCATAAACCCTGTCAATCCATCCTTTAAGAATTGCTGGCATTCCGAACCACCAAAAGGGGAATTGGAATATTATAATGTCAGCCCAAAGTAGCTTTTCCTGTTCTTCCGCAATATCCGGCGATTGTGTACCCCCTTGAAATGCTTCAAGCGAGTTGGTCATATAAGAAAGTCGCTCACCATGCGTATAATTTTGAAAATCGTTGCCATCAGCAACTGCTTTCCATTTCATGTCATACAAATCGGAGACAATGACATCGTGTCCCAAACCTTGTAGGTAGCTAATTGCTATATTTTTAAGCTCCGCATTTAAGGACTTCGGTTCAGGATGTGCATAGACGATAAAAACATTCATATTCGGAATTTAAGATATTAACAACCACCACTATTGGGAGGGCAACAAGAAGAAGTTTGCGTTTCACTCACATTGACGTTCTGCTTTTGTACGGGGACACCGCAAGCATCCTGCGCCAAACATGCCGTGGTTTTATTTCTTAACACGAATGTTTTTCCATTAAAATCCAAGTCGTATTTTCCTATTGTTTCCGATTGATATTCTACCTCTATTTCGGCATCTTCAATACCTAATTTTTCTTCGGATAGTTTGATGATGTTTAACAGCTTAGTTGGTTTTAATCTGTGTTCAAAATCATTGGCATTCCATAATTGGAAGTTGACGACTTGCTCGTTTCTAATTGTTCCACCACAATCAATAAAGTGTTTGGTAACTACACCTACTTCTGTAACGTGGAAGTGTTCAGGAACAAAAGTTCCATTTTCTAATTGAAATTCAACATTGTCTAATGTTGGTAAGATGTTTTTGATTTCTGATAGCTTCATTGTTTTTATATTTAGTTATTATATATTTTATCGTAATATTACGATTGTTTTGGGCAAAAAAATTAGCAACATTTAAGTTTCAACTTATTGAAATAGAAGTTGAATTTTGGAAAGTAAACCAAGATATGTAATAGGCTTATTAAAACCGCTCCGAACAACAGGTTTACAGCTATGGCTCTAAAAATATGAAAGCTCTCTACCTGCTGAAAGTTGTTGGCTAATGTAATTCCATTACCGTCAAGGTTTATTTTAATCACTAAGAATACTGCTATACTTGCAAAGTGAAAACCGTTTACCAACAGGTGTATAATATATTCCCAACGTGGTAAGCCTCCCATAAATGAACGGCTGTCTTTCTCTACATAAGCATCAATAACCAATGTGATAATATCGGCGACTACCAGTGCAATACCTAATAAAAACCACCTGTTATCTTCTATGTTTATAAACAGTGCTATGAGAATGCCTGTAAACAGAACGGCTCTGACGGTATGCGTAAGATGTTCAAATTTGCTTTCCTTATGCTCATACAAACGGTATTTGTATAAATGTAGAAATACACCGTCAAACAATGCCAATAATGAATAGGCAATGAGTAATACTATTGAAATTATAAAAGCTATTTCCATACGATTAACAACATTTTTGATTGGTTACGGTAAAGATAATTCTTGAAAAATACTCTTTCAAGACATTAAAAGTCGTTTCATTAATACAGTAACAAATAGAATTACCCTCAATCTCTCCTTTTATCAACCCTGCATTTTTCAATTCTTTTAAATGCTGTGAAATAGTAGATTGTGCCAATGGCAGTTCATCCACTATATCATTACATATACACGCATTTACTTTTAATAGATATTCTATAATAGCAATTCTTGCAGGATGCCCTAACGCTTTTGCGACTATCGCAATTTGGTTTTGTTCTTCTGTGAAATGGTCTGTTTTGCTTGCGCCCATTGTTCCGTTATTTAATATCGCAATATTACGATATAGATTTTAATCACACAAGAAATTTTTAAAAAAAATTATTCCTGTTGCACTAAATGTTGCAAATCGGGGTCATTCTTGATACGTTCCATTTCGCTTTCCACAATCTGCACAATGTCCGCTTTGACCTGCCTGTAATTGGCTTCGATTACCTGTTTCATATTGTCGTTGCCGTGTTCATCGGCAAAGGACAATATCTGCGGTATCTTCTTGTAGGCTTTGGTTTCGGCAGAAACCTTTTCGTTGTCCACGACAATTTCAGCGTGAAAGATTTTCTGCTCGATGCGTTCATCGAAGTTGTCTGAAACAGACCCCACGAACATTCCCTGTGTCAAGGTAGATATTTTGGATGCAGGTATAAGGGTATCTAATTGGGTAGATATAGATGTGGATTTATCATTGCGGTTAATGGTGATGCTTTGACGTTTCTGTAATACCTTTCCAAACCGTTCGGAAAGTGTTTTTGCTGTCTCTCCAACGACCTGTCCGCTAAAGATATTACCGACCAAATTCTGTATAACCTTACTTTCTTTATCGCCGTAATCCCTCGTTAACTGCGAATAGTCTTGGATGCCAAAAAGTGACGAAATCCGATTGGAACGTGCTGTACTGATAAAATCCAAACCCCTAAAATAAATGGTGGGCAGTTCGTCTATGATAATGGAACTTTGAAGCTGTCCTTTCTTATTGATGAGCTTTACAATCCTCGAATTGTACAGCCCCAAAGCGGACGAATAGATATTTTGACGGTCGGGATTATTACCCACGCACAAGATTTTCGGCTCTTGGGGGTTGTTGATGTCCAGTGAAAAATCATCCCCCGTCATCACCCAATAAAGCTGTGGCGAAATCATCCGTGACAAAGGAATTTTTGCCGATGCTATCTGCCCCTGCAACTGGTCTTGTGCGCCTCCCTGCCACGCATCCATGAATGCTGACAGATAGTTTTCGAGTTCGGGATATGAGGTCAGTATCGTAAAAACGTCTGCATACTTTTTGTTCAATAATTCGATGGCATGGGGAAACGTGCAATACTTCCCGTTTTCGTAGATTTTCAGAAACCAAATGATTGAAGCAAGCAATATAATTGGGCTTTCCACGAAAAAATCGCCTTGCTTCAAAATCCACGACCTGTTGAGGTTAAGCATGATGGTATAAGAGGCTTCGTAAGCATCGGATATATCCGTCATAAAGGCAGGGCTAAGCGGATTGCATCTGTGGCTTCGGCGTGGGTCGTCAAAATTGATAACATAAAACTTGGGCGTTATCTTATACTTATCGGAATGTTTCAGCAAATGGTTGTAGGCAATGGTGGAAAGGTCGTCAAACTTGAAATCGTAGATATACATCGCAAAGCCCTTTTCGATATGTTGCTTGATGTAATTGTTTACGATGGCGTAGGATTTTCCGGAGCCGGGAGTACCAAGTACAATCGAAGCCCGAAAAGGGTTGACGATATTAATCCATCCATTGTTCCACTTGCCTTTGTAAAAAAACCTTGTGGGAAGATTGACCGAGTATTCATTTTCTATCAGACGGGTTTCTTGTTGGAAACTCTCGTTTTCATTATTAAAAACATCGTCCATCAAATTGTTGCGGAGTAGTCTGCTCATCCATACCCCTGCCATGAGCAAAGCTATATATCCCATGCTCGTGGTAAGGATGTAAAGCGATGTGGCAATCACTGCCGACAGCTTTAATAATGGTGTGTTCAGAAAGAACAGCACAAAGCCAATGGCTAAGGCGGTGTAAATCTTAGCCCATGTTATCTTTTCATTCTTTACGCCCTTAGTACCGAGACAGCTTAACGCCAACAATAGCAATGCGAAAATTTTAGTGAAAAGCGTGTGTGAAAAAAGCCCTGCGGTACGGTTGAAATTGGTCAGTATCTTGCCGATGATTTCTAGTGTCCAACCACGTTCGGCAAAGAACCCGTAACAGAACCAATAAAAGTGCATCAGTACCAAAAGAATACTTACGGCACGCATAAAAGCCATGATTTTGGCTAATCCTCTCAAATCGTCTTCT